>Ga0233437_1000112_pt1 | contig 201032 bp, 171 predicted proteins | sample SI_122_August201_FD_182714 | JGI IMG/M metagenome (GOLD analysis project Ga0233437, IMG submission 182714) | Seawater microbial communities from Saanich Inlet, British Columbia, Canada - SI_122_August2016_200_MG | ecosystem: Environmental > Aquatic > Marine > Inlet | place: Canada: British...
TTGGTGCCAAACGACTTCCAGAAATGGCCAAAGGATTAGGAAAAGGTATCCGCGAGTTTAAAGGAGCCCTAAGTGGTATTACAGATGAAATAGAAAAGGCAGGGGACAAGCCTGCTGAGCCAAAAGCTGAAGAGAAAAAAGCTGAAGAGAATAAAGAAGACTAATATTTGATAATCCTGTATTGACCTGGGTGTTGATACGGTATTCTGCTGTAATAATAATCTTGGACAAATGGGTCTAGGTTTGAACTGTTTTCAAGCCCTCAACACTGTGGATTTAAAATATAATTTCAGTGTAGAATGTTATGGATGAGAATATTACTATTCTATCGAAACATTGATATCATTTACGCTTATAAGCATGCGGTACATCAAAATAAATTTACTTTTAACATGATCGACCACAGTGAGGTAAAGTGACAATCGGATTTCAATACATGGGATTAAGCTGGCTATTATTAATTGTCCCCATACTCGTTATCTATTATCTCTTCTGGAGCCAAAAACGCTTTGGCACACTTCGGTACTCTTCATTTCAACTTCTCTCGGGCATCTCACAAACGAGTGGAATGTGGCGGAAACATATTCTGTACAGCCTCAGGATTCTGGCTATTATCGCTCTCATCTTTGCTCTCATGAGACCTCAGAAGAGAAATGCTTTGCAGGAAACCAATGCAGAGGGAATTGATATCATGCTGGTTATCGATATCTCAGGCTCCATGCGTGCAACTGATTTTAAGCCAAATCGACTAGAGGCAGTAAAAAAGGTAGCCCAGACCTTTGTCTCACAACGTCGCAATGATCGAATGGGACTCAATGTTTTTGCTCGTGAAAGTTTTCTCCAGTGTCCATTAACCACGGACTTGGTTCGACTGAATGAGTTTATTGCCGGTATTAATATCGTCAATGAGAAATTCGATGGGACTGCTGTAGGGATGGCGCTAGCTGGAGGGATTAATCGATTACGAGATTCAGATGCAAAGAGTAAGGTAATTGTCCTTCTGTCAGATGGTAGGAATAACGCCGGAGAATTGGATCCGATCACAACTTCAGAACTTGCTCGTGATTTTGGAATCCGTATCTATACGATCGGTGCCGGTACCCGTGGCACAGCCTCACTTCCCGTACAAACTGCCCTTGGTGTCAGGAATGTCCAAGTTCGTGTAGATGTTGACGAGGAAAGTCTGCAGAAGATTGCTGATATCACAGGTGGGAAATATTTTAGAGCTACAGACGAGCGTAGTCTGGCTGAGGTTTATCAAGAGATCAACGAGATGGAAACCACACAGTACAATGTACGTGAATACATCCAGCATGCTGAGTTATTCTATCTACCATTGATGATCGGGTTTATCCTTCTCATACTAGAATATATTTTAGGTCGTAGCATTTTCAGGAGGTTTCCATAGTGGTTCGTTTAGAAACATATCCTGAACTGGTACAGTGGGTATTGTGGTTGATGATTCCAAGCATTGTTCTAGTTGGGCTATGGGCACGCTCATCCAGGAAGAGAATTCTCAACTTAGCAGGTGATCCTGAGCTCATTGAGCAACTCTCCCACAGCGTTAGCAAAAAGAAACGCTTCATCAAAGATATCCTCAGGTTTTCGGCCATGGTTTTAGTCCTCATCGCTATCTTTGGACCAAAATTCTCCGACGAATTAACTGAAGTTCACAGAGAGGGTGTTGATGTTGTTGTTCTCTTAGATGTCTCAAATTCAATGCGAGCACAAGACATTAAACCTGACCGCTTGGAAAAGGCGCGCTTCGAATTAAGAAGGCTCTTAGCTAATTTAAAGGGGGATCGAATCGCCTTGGTCGTGTTTGCCGGCCAAGCTCATTTACAGACACCTCTAACCCTGGATTATTCGGCCTTTGAGATGTTTCTGGATATCTCAGATGAATCTCTCATCGGTGTTCAAGGAACCTCCTTTGAGAATGCCATTGAAATGGGTATCAAAGCCTTTGATCAGGAAGATAAGCAACATCGAGCTATGATCATCATTTCTGATGGAGAAGATCATGAGGGGAATCTTTCTGAGGTACTAACCAAGGCACGAGAAGAAAATATTGTGATTCACACAGCTGGAATTGGGTCATTCTCTGGAACTCCCATTCCTATTGTAGATGACAGAGGTGATTTGAAGGGGTACCGCAAGACGAGGACTGGGGAAACGGTTACAACACGTCTATATGCAGAAACTATGCAGATGATCAGTGAGGAGACCAACGGGAGGTTCGTTCATTTGAATACTTCTTCTGCCAGTCTGGATGATATCTATAATGACATTCTGGGAATGGAACAAAAAGAATTTTCTCGTCATGAGTTTACCAACTACAAAGAGCAGTATCACTGGTTTGTCTGGCTGGCCTTGATCCTATTGATTCTGGATCTGGCCATCACCGATCTTCATGGAACCGAGCGCAATTGGCAAGGTGACTACGTTGATGAATAGACAAGCGACCCTCCTGATTCTTTTATTGCTCTTTCTGTTTCCTGTGAACATGGTAATGGGACAATCCGACCCCATAAAAGCATTTGAAGAACAGAAATATGACGAAGCAATTGAAGCCTGGAACAAACTTTTGGAAGAGAACCCAGAATTAAAAGGGATTCACTATAATCAGGGGAATGCTCAATTTAGAAAAGGTGAGCTAGATGAGGCCATTAGTGCCTATGAGAAATCTTTGAGTATAAAAGATACTGATGCATTAGCTGACATCTATTATAATATGGGTAATGCTTGGTTACACAAGCAGGAGATCGAAAAGGCGAGAGAATTTTACAAGCAAACCCTAAGACTCAGGCCTGATGACCAGGATGCAAAAACAAATTTAGAACTATTGAATCATATGCCACCACCGCCACCTCAGGAACAGAATTCTGATCAGAATCAGGATGATCAAGAAAAACAGGACGATAAGGAGCAGCAAGAGCAACAGAACTCAGAGTCCCAAGAACAGAGTGAAGAACAACAGCAGGAGCAAGAAGAGCAAGAGTCTGAAGGGGACCAGGACCAAGCGCAGGAAGAAGAACAACAAAACTCAGATGAGCAAGAGCAGTCAGAGGAGCAGAATCAGGATCAATCTCAGGGTGAAGAAACAATCGACCAAGAAGAATTGATGAATGCTCAGCAGCTGCTGGATGCATTGAAGGACAGAGAAACTGAGAATATGAGAGAACAAATTAGATTGAAGACATCCGGTGCTGACCAGGAAAAGGACTGGTAAGATGTTCGCTATCTCAAGACTGTTCGTTGTTATGATGCTCGTTGTGGGTTCCGTGATGGGTGCTTCACCCACTGTGACTGCAAGTGTTGATGCGAATAGAGTTATGGTGCAAGATTCTTTCACTTGGACTATTACGGTGCAGGGTAGTGATGCCATGCCTCAGATCCGATTACCGGATATCGATAAGCTTGCCCTCTTATCAGGTCCCATGCAATCATCCAGCTATACCTATGTAAACGGCCGAATGTCCGGCAAGAAGACTCTGACCTATACCTTTGTAGCCTTAGAGGCTGGAAGAGCGGTTATTCCACCTGCAAAGGTCTTTCTGGGGGATAATTCATACCTGACTAAGCGACTGGTTGTTGATATTGTCGCCTCGAATCAGGGCCAACCAAAATCGAAGACGAATGACCGACCCGTATTCTTAAAGGCTATTCCCAGCAAAACATCCATTTTTATAGGCGAACCGGTCAGTGTAAAATACAAACTCTACACTAAAGTTGGTGTCTACAATTACCAGGTTGATAAGCTCCCGGATGCTGTTGGATTCTGGGCCTCAGAAGTAGAACAGTCTTCCCAGCCAAGGTTGGTCTCAGAAGTATTCGATGGCGTTCGCTATAACACAGCAATTTTAAAGACAGTCCTTTATTATCCAACGAGATCAGGAGAGCTGGTCATAGATCCACTTAAGACGGAGCTGGAGATCGAAGTAAAAGGGAATCAACGGAACCGACGCCTATTCAATGATCCCTTCTTTAATGATCCATTTTTCAGCGGAACCCGAAAAGCCACCCGGAATTTTCTCTCTAATCCTGTGAAGATCAATGTGAAACAACTTCCGGAACCAAGACCTGCAAATTTTAGCGGAGCTGTGGGGAAATTTCAAATTAGGGCCAATCTTGATACAAATGCTGTGGTAGTCAATGACGCTGTGGGCTTGAATATCGTACTATCTGGCTATGGAAATTTTGAATCACTAAGGCTGCCAGAGTTCAAGGCTCCAGAATATATCGATGTTTTCAAACCCGAGCGATCCGAATCCATAAGTATCAAGAACCTGAGGCATCAGGGTAATAAAAAGGTGACCTACCTTCTGGTACCCAGGGAAATAGGAAAGTTGAGCTTTGATCCAATTAAGTTTACCTACTTTGATCTTAATACAGGCAAATATGTCACCAGGAGTAGCGGAAAGATTCAGATGATGGTCTATGATGCTGCCGGAACACAACCATTGGTTACCTCAGGCTATAGTCGCGAAGAAGTTGCTCTCATGCGCGATGATATTAGATATATCAAAGCTGCTGATGATCAATTTTCGCTTGGGCAATCCTCACTATTCAGTACTGGGTTCTGGAGTATTCATTTGCTTGGAATAGCCGCAACTTTGGGTCTATTTGGCTATCAGTTTAGAATGCGCCAGCTGCAAGGGAATATCAATTTGCGACGTAGTGTGAAAGCCATGCGGGAAGCAAAAGGTAAATTGAGACAGGCGCAAAAATTAACAGGTAATTCATCCGAGTTACCCAGTCTCCTGCATCAATGCATTGTTGGTTTTATTGGTGCGCGTTTGAATGCAGCTGAAAATGCCTTAGATACAACCGAGCTGATCAGTTTATTGCGCGAGAAGAATATTTCTGGTGAAATTGTTGCAGAAAGTAGACACTTTCTAGAGGGACTCACACTGGATCGATTTGCTCCAGGCGCAGTTCAGCAAAATGATGAAGAATTGATCAAACAAACTCAAGAACTGCTCCAACGTCTGGGGAAAGTGCTATGAGACGTTTAACCATCATTTTACTTGCAGGAGTATTATCCCTGAGCACCGCTTGGAGTGTTGATTTTGAAAGCCTTATGTTTTCCGGGAATAAACTCTATGAGCAAGGAAACTTTGACAAAGCTATTGCTGAGTACGAGAAAATCATTAGAGCTGATGGTGTCTCGCCAGCACTCTATTACAACTTAGGATGCGCCTATTTTAGCCTGGAGGATTATGGCCAGGCAATCTTGAATTTTGAGAAGGCCAGGCAGCTTGCCCCTCGTGACCCGGATATTCAGCATAATCTGGAATTTACCAAATTGTTCTTAAAGGATCGATTTGATCTTCCAGAACCCATGCCATTGGTTGAGTGGTTTAGCACCTTATGGCGGAGTTTATCACTGACAGAACTACGCTTTCTGGAGACAGTACTGTTCATCCTGATGATCCTCAGTCTCATTGCTTATCGTTTACTTATGGATCAGTATTCCGGTAGAGCATTTCTCATGGTCAGTGCCCTAACGGGAATATTATTTATCTTATCCATGGGCTGGTTATGGAATAGGGCCAGTGCTGATCAGGATAAAATGGCTGTGCTGTTGGTGAGTGAAGCAAATATATCCAGTGCTCCCGTACCAGGATCGAGTACATTATTTGTCATCCATAAAGGGACAACCGCAGAAATTTTAAATACAACAGATAGCTGGTATGAAATTAGATTGCTGGATGGAAAAACGGGATGGATTCTACATGAAGCAGTTGGTATATATTAACTTTTTACTGCCCCTTTTAATTTTGGGGCAAGGAAAAGCTTACATGGATGAATCTTTTGATCCAACGACGCTCCATGATTGGGGCAACTCAAAAGTCCGTATCGAACAGATTAAATCTTTAAAGGATTATTATGAGAGTCTTGGTGAAGAAACGGACTCAGTTAAGGTAGAGGACTTCTCCGAGTTTGTCTTTCGGGTCCAATTAGCCAGCACAAAAGATCATGAAGTAGCTCAGGCCATTGAAGAGGCTGCCGTTTTGGCGTTTGATGATGAAGTAATTATGCAATTTGATTCCCCTTATTATAAAATTCGATTGGGTAAAATGAGTAATAGGGAAGATGCACAGAGTTTACAAAATATAGCAATTCAGAATGGGTACCGTCGTGCTTGGATTATCAGGACTGCGAATACTCCAGCCCTAGAAAATTAGAACGGGAGAATTATGTCTGGTCATAGTAAATGGTCAACTATTAAGAGAAAAAAAGCTGTCGTAGATGCAGCACGGGGCAAGGTATTTACTCGTCTTGCAAAAGAATTAACCATGGCATCCAGAGCCGGTGGGGGCGATGAAGCTACCAATCCACGACTCCGAACAGCCATGTCTACTGCTCGTGCAGCGAACATGCCCATGGCCAACATCGAGCGCGCTGTTAAAAAGGGCACCGGTGAGCTTGAAGGCATGACCATTGAAGAAATTGTGTATGAAGGTTATGCTCCAGGCGGCGTCGCTCTGATCATGGAAGTGGCTACAGACAATCGGAACCGAACCGTATCCGAGCTGAGACACTTGTTAAGTAAGAATGGTGGTAATTTAGCTAACTCTGGTGCTGTTGCATGGATGTTTGATACCAAGGGCGTCCTCCATATTCCTGCAGAAGGCGTTGATGAAGACGAACTTATGATGGCTGTGCTGGAAGGTGGTGCAGAGGACCTGAGCAATGAAGGCGACTATTTTGAGGTCTTAACTGCCGCCACTGATTTAAATGCTGTCAATGAAGTGTGCATAGAGGCTGGCTATAGCGTTGAACTAGCCCAGCTACAACACATACCCAACAATTTCACAGAGGTAAGCACTGAGGATCTACCTCAGGTAGTTAAACTCATGGAAATTCTAGATGATCACGATGACATGCAGAAATTATCTGCCAGTGTCGATTTCACTGACGAGATGCTGGAAGGATTGGAGTAGACCCTGCGCATCATAGGCATTGATCCCGGATTAAGAATCCTTGGTGTTGGGGTCGTGGATTATGATGGGAACCAGTTCCGATCGGTCTATTCTGGAGTGATCAAAACTAAGAGTACTGATCCACTTTCAGAAAAACTGGCCCAGCTATATGCGGGCATCAACGAAACCATAAAGACCTTCAAACCTGACGTATTGTCCATTGAGGAAGCCTTTTATGGCAAAAATGCCAAAACAGCTTTACTTATGGGGCATGTAAGAGGCGTTGCCATGGTTGCCGGACATCATGCTGATCTGAGCATCCATGAGTATGCCGCCCGGAAAGTGAAATCAGCGGTTACTGGAAATGGAGCAGCAGACAAGGAACAGGTCTTATATATGGTCAAACGATTATTAAAGCTCAAGGAAGACCCCGTTACGCTAGATGCATCAGACGCATTAGCCATCGCCATTTGTCATGGATTAAACTACAAAATATCAAAACTCCTAAACCCATGAAACTCACGAACTCATAAACTCATAACGCCGAGGTTCTGATGTACGAATTTATTTCAGGAAAATTAGTAAGTAAGCAAGTAGATCATCTGGTGATTGAGACAAACGGCATTGGATATAGCTTAAAGATTTCTCATAGCACATATGAGCGCTTACCAGCAGTAGGTGAGCAGGTCACCATCAATACCTATTTGCATGTACGAGAAGATATTCTGGATCTCTATGGCTTTGGTAAGAAGGATGAGCGTGAGTTCTTCTTTAGATTGATCGCCATATCTAAAATTGGTCCTAAGGCTGCTTTGGCGATTCTCTCTGGAGGCACACCTGAGGAGATCAGTAACTGGATTCTGGCTGAGGATGCCAAGACAATTACCAAAACACCTGGAATTGGACCTACCACCGCAAAACGCATTATCTTAGAGCTGAAACCTAAGATCGAAAAGGGCAGCCTCAGTACTGAACCAGGTGGTCTCACAAGTAACCTTGGTGGCAGCAGTAGTATTGAGGATGAGGCTATTATGGCACTTGAAGCCCTGGGATATGCTCGCTCCGAAGTATTTGCAAAGATTCGCAAGATCATCAAAGAGAGCGATTCAGAGCTTAGTACAGAACAACTGATCAAGAAAACCCTCCATAAGTAGATAATACTATTATTGGTGTACTTCTCGTGCTGTCACGCCAAGCTCGTCATCCTGCCTGTCAGTCGTAGCTCAAAGAGTAAAGATTGGAGTCGTCACACTGAGCTCGTCGAAGTGCCTGTCGAAGGATATGAGCGAATTTGAATTAAAGATTTGAGATTCTTCCCCTCACTTCGTTCGTGTCAGAAAGACCCATTCGAACACAGTAACCCAGAAACCCACAAACTCAATAACCCAAAAACTCAATAACCTTTTTGACCTGATCGTATCCCCATTAGATTCAAAGCTGTATAATTTGCCTAAGGATTGCCCGTATGAAATTGACTGCTTTTAATGCGATACATAAAGCTCTAAACGCCAAAATGGTTCCATTTGCTGGTTATGAAATGCCTATCCAATACGAGGGTATTATTGCTGAACATCAAAAGGTGCGTAATGCGGCTGGTCTCTTTGATGTTTCCCATATGGGGGAATTCTGGGTCAACGGACCGCAGGCCCTCGAGTTTGTTGAGTATGCAACAGTCAATAATGTTGCTGGGATGGAAAAAGGACAGGTGCAATATTCCTGTATGTGCCTCGAAGATGGCGGAATCGTGGATGATATTCTGGTCTATCGCTTTGCTGATCGTTTTCTCCTTGTGGTCAATGCCTCAAACTTGGAAAAGGATTGGGCCCATCTTTCGGCCATTGCAGAAAACTTCGATGTTGAACTCCAAAATGCCTCCGATGAAATAGCTCTCCTTGCTCTTCAGGGACCTCAATCACAAAAGATTTTGGACAAACTGACCTCTGCCAATTTGAACGCCCTGGAATTCTATCATTTTGGGATCGGTACCGTGGAGGGCTTAACCATGATTATTTCCCGAACAGGCTATACAGGAGAGCTTGGTTATGAATTATACCATGATCCTGCCGATTCAGAAAAACTATGGAAGGCGCTCATAGCTGCCGGTGAGGAATTCGATCTTGCACCCGTCGGTCTCGGTGCCAGAGATACCTTACGTCTTGAAATGAAATATTGTCTCTACGGCAATGATATTAACGAGACTACAACTCCACTGGAAGCCCGTATTGGATGGGCAGTTGATCTAAACCATGAAGACTTTCTGGGTAGAGACGCGTTGGTGAAGCAAAAAGAAGCTGGCTTGAATCGTTTTCTGGTGGCATTCAAAGTGACAGATCGTGGCTTACCGCGTAATGGATATGAAATTTTCAATGGGGACGATAAAGTGGGTGTGGTTACTAGTGGCGGCCAAAGTCCTAGCCTGAAACACGGAATCGGATTGGCCTACGTTGACAAACCTCACCACAAGGTCAATACTGAATTACAACTGGATGTTCGCGGACGGCGGATTGGCATCGTCATCGTGAAACCTCCGTTTATAAACAAAAAGAACTGATTGAGCATATGGCTAAAAGAAAAAAGACCATCGATCTAGCAGAAAAAAGTAAAGAAATACTAGGAATCCTCACCATCGTAGTGGGTGTTTTTGTATTACTCAGTTTGATCAGTCACGAACCGACTGAAGAACTCAGTATTATGCCCGGCGTCCACTTCCATAACTGGATGGGTTATGTCGGTATTCTGATTTCATATGTGCTATTCAAACTGCTCATCGGTTGGGGATCCCTGATCATTGGCTTACTCATCGTCTTTTGGGGATATGCCGTTTTTGCGGAGAAAGAGTTTCAACCTCTATTTCGTTTTTCTGGATATAGCCTATCCACAAGTCTAATATTGATCACCTTGTTTACCTTGATTGCTGATCGAGTGGGAATGGCTAGTGATCAGATCTATCGACACGCCGGTTATCTCTCCGTCAATATTGCCCAACTACTGACTGACTTTCTGGGTTTTGCCGGATCGCTATTGATTCTGCTGGCTATTGCAGTGGTAACCATTCAGGCCTGGAGAGGGTTTTCATTCAGGAGCCTTAACGGTTGGATTGAAGATCAGATATCCCTAATTAGGAACAAACTACATCTCCAAGCCAAGAAAAAAGCCAAAGCCAAAGACTTGAAGGAGCGATCAAAGGCTCCTATTCAAAGGGAGGAAGAACCTATTGCTAAAAGTGGTCCTGTGGTTCCTCCAATACCTGCGAGAGAAGAACCGAAATCCAAACCACCACCGATCCAACAGGAAGAACAGCTTCCTAAAAATCTCGGATCTGCAGCACAAACCATTCTCAAACCCAACGAAATTGAGATTGAAGATGCAATCATTGAAGATGAAGTGGATTACGACGAGACTCAAGACCGGGTTCCAAAACGAGAATATAAGCTGCCATCTGTTGATCTGCTGGCTGAACCACCACCCGTCGGTGTGGAGCAATCCAAAGAAATTCTTTTACAAAAAGCTGAAATATTGATTCAGACCCTTGAGACCTTCGGTGTAGAGGGACGCGTCACTAACATTGCTCCCGGTCCGGTTATCACACGCTATGAGGTTGAACCGGGTCCAGGTATTCGAGTTGCCAAGATCGCTAGCTTGTCTGATGATATTGCTCGGGTCATGGAAGCTCAGAGTGTGCGAATTATTGCGCCTATTCCCGGTAAAAATTCTGTGGGTATTGAATTACCCAACGATGAACCTGAGATCGTCTATTTTAAGAGTGGTATCAATTCTCCCAAATTCTCGGAAGCGAGCTCAGTTCTAACCATCGCTCTGGGTAAAACCACAGCTGGTGAGATCTTTGTGGCCGATCTGGCAAAAATGCCTCACTTGTTAGTTGCCGGAGCAACAGGAGCAGGAAAATCGGTCTGCATCAATACCATTATTACCTCAATTTTATATAGAGCCCGACCAGATCAGGTCAAATTCATTATGATCGATCCCAAGAAGCTGGAATTATCCACCTATAAGCGGCTACAAGGCTATCATTTGATCACCAGTGAGTCCATAGATGAATATGTGATCACAACGCCAAAAAACGCCATTCACGCACTACGCTCAGCTGAACTTGAGATGGAGAAGCGCTATGATCTGCTATCCAAGAAGACCGTGAGAAATATTGATCAGTATAATGAGCGTGCAACCGGGAAAGATGGTTACAATCCGCTGCCATATATCGTTGTGCTGGTGGATGAGTTGGCTGATCTGATGATCACCGCAGGTAAGGAAATCGAAGAACCCATTGCTCGATTGGCACAGATGGCACGCGCTGTTGGTATTCACCTTGTGATTGCCACCCAGCGACCTTCAGTTGATGTTATTACTGGTGTGATCAAGGCCAACTTCCCAACTCGTATCTCCTTTAAGGTTGCTCAAAAGAATGACTCCCGAACAATTCTTGATCAAAATGGAGCTGAAAAGCTACTGGGTCGAGGTGATATGCTATTTCTGGCACCAGGTGCCCCTGCTCCTGTGCGACTTCACAATGCTTTTGTGACCCTGGAAGAGATCGAAGATGTCCTGGACCATATCGAAGAACAACCTAAGCCTGAAGAAGAGTTGTTGCCTGGAATCGTTGAAGAACCAGATCCAACTATTGCCGGTAGTACAGGGGATGGTGAAAGAGATGTCCTTTTTGATGAAGCTTATCGTTTGGTCGTTCTCCATCAGCAAGGTTCAGTCAGTATGATTCAAAGACGCCTGCGTGTGGGTTATGCCCGTGCCGGTCGATTGATTGATGAACTTGAATTAGCCGGAGTGGTAGGGCCTAATACAGGCAGCAAAGCCCGTGAAGTCCTGGTTGGACCGGAAGTCCTAGAAAACCCCTCCTTTGATAAAGATATCCTTGATGATTAATACTGTAACTCGCAGAACACGAATTCGTCATCCCGAGCGGAGTCGAGGGATAGGGAAAAACCCTTCAGGTCTTTGCGAGGAGCGTAAGCGACGAAGCAATCTCGGATTTGAGATCGCCACGGTCATGCTTCCCTCGCGAAGACGTTTAAGGTATATTCCAAAATGATAAAAATATTTCGCATTAATGCCCTCGTTCTCTTGATAATTGCGTCTCAGTCATTTGCCGCCACACCCAAAGAACTCACCGGCGTCATCAATCACTTTATGAATATGGAATCCACTAGCTTGGAAATCCAGCAGGTCATCGATTGGCGATTTTTACACGCTAACGACTCCATTGCATTTCGTATGGACATTAAAGCCGGTCGGAATTTTCATTTAGATCTGGCTGGTTTTGGGATGGAAATATATGTCACTGAGCATGAGATGGTAACCATCAATCATTCACGAGCTCAAATATTATATGAAAATGCCACTCCTGATGCTCTCATCAGGCAACTTTTTGTAGGTGGCGACCTAAAAGACGCTCGCTTTAAACGAAAAAAGAGTGTGGGAGAGGGTCTTCACCAATTGGATTTTAAATTCGTAGGTGATTTCTCTGACTGGGAAAGTCTTTCAGTGGTGGTGGATGAATCAGAGGATCTTAAAAAGATGATCCTGGTTGATTACGATGGAAACAAATATAATATTTCACTCAAATACCGAGCTGAATTTGATGATTTTTCACTCCCCGATGTTGATCAGGAATATCTCCACTATCAGGTGGCGGATCTTAGGAAGTAGCAATGCAAATCACAACCATTGTCAAAGAACACCCTATAAAATTTATCGTTTCCATTGCCGTGAGTATCGGCCTGGTCTGGTTTTCATTTAAAGATCTGGAGTGGGAGCCCTTCTGGGCAGCTCTGGGTTCAGTTAACTATTGGATATTGCTGATTGGAGCCGGCCTACTGGTGTTTAGTAATGTCATTCGAGCAGCCCGCTGGAGGATTCTCCTGCTTCCTCAAAAAGCGGTGCGGCGTACTCACTTATTTGAAGCGACCATGATGGGTTACATGGGTAATAATGTGCTTCCCTTTAAGTTAGGAGAGGCTTTACGCGCTGTAGTGGTAGCGAAGCGCCACGATATGAAGGTCAGTGGGGTAGGAGCTTCAGTGGTGGTTGAGCGGGGGCTTGATATGGTATCATTTCTGATATTGGCAGGGCTCTACGGTTCCATCTTTCCTTCATTTGAAGCTGCCAGGTTGTTATCCAGTCTCGCACTGGCAATAGTGATTATTGCTGTTGGTCTGGGGTTCTGGATGAATAAGCACCACGATAAATATTTTAGTAAAGTTGAGCGCTGGGCGAATAAAATGAGAGAGTCGGGCCATCCAAAACGAGCGGATCATCTAGTCTCAGTATTTAAAGGGCTAGAAACCCTCTGGCGCATGCCAAAACCATTTCATGTCATTGCACAAACGCTGACTCTGTGGGGCATCTATTTACTCATCACCTTCTTGGCATTGCTGGCCTTTGGATTTGGATTGAGTGCTCTAGAGCTCCTGGAAGTAGCTGTAATATTGACCATCTTTACGACCTTCTCACTCTCTATTCCAGCTGCTCCCGGATATGTGGGAACCTACCACGGTGCTGTATTGGCTGCCCTGGCACTATTTAGTCTGGACAATGATGCTGCCAGAGCGTTTGCAATTGTTCTACATCTCATGAATTATCTGATCTATACACCACTGGGTGCCTGGTATCTGGTTAAGGCAGGCTTGAGCTTGGATCTGGTGGCGGAGGCAGAAGAGGAAGGCTAACCTGCTCGGCTTGAGCTGCTTCCTGGGAAAGCATCGCTTTGTAGTTTCACTGTTTCCTTCCACATCATCATTGTTTAGCACTCCCCTGCATGTGGGTCAGCTCTAAGCCGTTGTTAGGTAGCGGATCCTGTCCATTTCACATTATTTTTGCAAGAAATTTTCGTTGATCTTCTTTAATGGCATCAATATTTGGTTCTAACCATCCGAATCTCTCGAAAAACCAAATAACCATTTTTAACGAAATCTCTTGTGTATTAGAAATTAAATTGATCGCAGAGTGTGTAATCGACCTCTCCAAATTGACCTCATCAGTTTGGCAAAGACTCATCCAGGCTCTGTCTTTATCAGCCCCGAGAGCAAAACCTTGGACCCGGCTAAGACCTACTTTTATGGTAATATTGTCCGCAATTTTCATTTTTTGGGTTATGCGAGAAAGAAATTCAATGTACTCAGAAATTGAATATATAGTGTTAATAATAGATATGAATCCTGGAATGGTTTTAATATCTACGCCCCTCACTTCAAGATGATTGCTCATGGCTGATTTAATCTCTCTATCCCATTCAGAATCTACAGTCTCTCTTATTGTACTCGCATAATAGAACTGTCCGCTCTGAAACATTCTCCAGTATTCAATATGGCTTCTGAACTCTATCCATGAACCGATAGAAGATTCTTTTGTTGACCTGGCTGCATGGTTTTCCCTTGCATACGGAAATGGCCAGCCACGAAGATGGACTTCATTTTTTTCAACTAAGTTGACACATTCTGATAAAGGAATTCGGTCTTTTACAAAAGTATCAGGTCTATAACTAAGTTCCCAGTGTGGTTGACCTGTTATTTGCTGTATAATGGAGTCACTATTTGACTTACTCATAGCTGCTCCAACTCGTTGTCATAAGGGTTAGTCCTACCATCTTCGGGTTTATCCTCAGCGCCAATGAATTTTGTCGCAAACCCTATTCTGTCCATACGCATGAGATATTTCTTAACCTCCTTATCAGAAGCTAATTCTAGCAAGTCCCTCATCTCGGCATGTGATGGAGGAGGTATTGTTTCTGGTTTACGACGAGTTCTAACATAACACTGGCCATTAATCAATACATCTTGAAACGGGCGAATGCAGATGATGGGAGTATCGACAAATTCATGAACCAGAATTTCGATAAATTGCTTTTCTTTATATGTAAACACATCTAAATCGAAAACAATACCAGGATCTACATAGGGATGGATAGAGTCAGCCACATCGCTAAATTTCCATGTGGACAGTTCATCATAATTTAAACCTCTAGGAATTAGTTTCTCACCTTCCTCAATTACCCCTATTATTACTTGTCCACCATCGCGAATATTCGACATTCCTATACATGCTCGAATGACCTGAGCTAACAATCGTTTTTCCGTTCTCTTTCCTGGAGATTTAAATTCAACAGCGAATTGTTCTCTACCTAGTGATAATAATTGTTCGAATTGATCTACTGTCATCATAATCTGTCTACCTAACAATGCTTATACGGTCTGGATAAGATGACCAGTTTGTCGTTTATGCTTGATAAAATTCTTGTGCTATTCATGTAACTCCCTATGATAGAGGTTTATACAGAGGTATAGTTTTATTGTGCCTTGTTATACAGTCCGTATAAGATGAATCTATAGTAAATAATTCTAAAGTGTGTAAAAGTGTTTTGATCATTGACCCCCATCAATTTTGTGAATAGTACTACAATGTAGTGTATCTGTCTATTATTTCAAGAGATATCACTTTAATTACGAATTACGAATTAGGAATTCAAGGATGTCTTTGGATGGAGAGTGTATAGTAGTGTCGCTTTCGCGGTAGTCACCATAAAGAGTTTTCATTAGATATTGATTTAAATATGATAATAATTATCTTCTGATATTATCAATTCAAACGCTTAAGCACACATTAAGGAGTTACGTATGTATAATCGAAAGATTGTTATCGGTTTTATTCTAATTTTTGGTTTTTCCTTTTCACTTATTGCTCAGAAGACCGTTCTGGACGGTGGAAGCTATTGGTATCCACATCCCACGGTAACAAGTGCAGCGACAGGCAACTATGGGAATTGGCAAATAGTTGATTTTTTTAATCCCTGGGGTAGTGGAAATCGTGTTACAATCACAGGTGGGGCCAGTACCATATTTGGGTTTGTGGATAGAAGCAAAGGTTCATTCGCCAAAACCATTACTTGGGAAGAAGCTCAGTGTCTCCTGAATATTCAATATCAACATAATCCCTCGGCCTCCAGTTGTCCAACGGTATTTGTGTGGGGTACTCTGGATGAAGCAACAAATACAATTACAAATGTCACACGGATTAATATCGTCGCACACCCTCCTCAGCTGGGTGAGAGCAAGGTAAAGGCCTGTTTGGCACTGTAACAAGTATCATTCAAAATTGATTGTAGTGAATGCTAACGACCATGCTGTGGTCGTTAGCATTTTTATTTCTAGTTCAGATAAAAATATTGAAGTTTAGTGATCATTCACCGAGACACGGACTCAGCTTGATCCATGTTTCGGCCTCATGAATTACTCGATTGGGTGCCTGGTATCTGGTTAAGGCAGGTTTGAGTCTGGATCTGGTGGCGGAGACGACTGAAGACTGATCTGGAGCTATTTAGATAGGACTATAAAATCACACCCCATTCCATGATGTGAAAACCATTTCTCTCGAAGGTCTTTGGTGAGGGGAGAGATAGACTGTCTTCATCCTCAGAGTACTCCCTAACATAATACCACACTCTGTTCATAGAGTTCGGTGAAATATCACACTCTATCGTCACCATCTGTTCAATGTCTCCGGAATATTGAGGGTAGATGGCGTAGGTATCATTTTCAATCAAAATCGGTATCCAATATTCGATAAAATCTGCTATCTCTTGTTCTCGAAACAAAAGTGATTCAAGTTCAGACGAAAAAAACGAGCTTAAGCTATCATGGTCTACAACCCATCCTTCTTCAAGCTGACAAAGATTGGGTATTTTACATTCATAGAAAAGGTAAGTATGCTCATCATCGATTAATCCATTGGGTTTAACATTGACATTCCATCCATCACCATAATCGGGATCAGATATAGTGATATAGCCACCATTGGGAAAGTTGAGTTTGACAGATATTGCTGATTCGATATCCGGGTAGAGATAAATATTGGGCTTATATACGACAGTTGAATCCACTGGGATTGATGTAGTATCACAATCATCTTCATCCTCCGGCCCAGTGAGTAGGCTGCATCCCGATCCAAATAAAAGAGCAATAAATAAAATTAATATGCCAGCTAATTTTGCATCTCTTCCATTCATATTGCCCCCATGATATTTTGAAAATCATCATAATCTATAGCATTCACTATTTTTGACAAGGGATATCGCCTCAATTGCGAATTGCGAATTAGGAATTATTTGGTTTATACACCCATGGGTGCTTGGTATCCGGTCAAAGCAGGGTTGAGCCTGGATTTGGTGGCAGAGACTTCTGCGGCGTAACTCTTTTGTGACGGGAGCTCTACCTATCAGGTTTTCTCACTTAATATTTCATTACAGGTTCTCTGTACTTTAAAGAGTCATCAAAGTACATCCCTGGATAATTAAAATAGAACAGATAGTTGTCTCCTGGTAGTCCGGAGAATTCAACATGAACAGTATAATTGCAATTACACCAGCATCCATCCATTGCTGTATCTTGTACAGTCATAAAAATCGTGTCTGATTTGATGTTGTAATCTGTTACAAATCTTTGAGAGTCCGGACAGCAGTTTCCCCAGAGACAAAAATCAATCTTTAAAGTGTCATCAAAGCTATAATCAAAACATGAATCACTCGCGCTAGCTTTTGATAGACCATCACTATTACATCCAGATATTTGATATGCGTTGAACTCGAATTCATTAATCTCTGTATCCTGGTGATCATCATCCGCCTCTGTGAGCAGGCCACATCCGGAACCCAATAAAAGAGCAGTAAATAAAATTAATATACCAGCTAATTTCGCATCTCTTCTATTCATATTTCCCCCACGGTTTTGTGAATATTATCACAATGTAGCGTATCTGTAATTTATTTCAAGGGATATGTAGGTAGAGTGATCATCGCTCTGTCCTTCGACAGGCACTTCGACCAGTCTACGCTCGAAGAGCTACGACTTGGCAGGCGAGCTCAGTGTGACGACTCCAGTCTTTGCTCTTTGAGCTACGACTGACAAGCAGGATGACGAGCTTGGAGTATGCGTAGATTCCAGTTTACCATAAATAAGCACTGGCTTTAACTCCTAGAACATGGTGTTGTTGTGCTTTGATGTTGCTGGTACCTCTTGCATCACATCCCAATGTTCTACAATTTTTCCATCCTCACCCAGACGAAAAATGTCAATCGTGGCGTAATCACTGTCGCCGGGCCAGACTTGTCGGCAATGGAGTACTACAAGGTCATTCTCAGCAATACTGCGCTCAAAATAGATTTGTTTGTCCGGCCACTTCTCAGCCATTTCATTAAAATAGGCAATAAACGCTTCTTTGCCATCAGCTACTATGGGGTTGTGTTGAATGTATTCATCTCCAACGAATTGTTTAACGGCCTCAGCTGGATTGCCCTCAACAAATGTCATGGTATAAAAATCTTTTACATTCTGTATATTTTGTGTGCGATTTGTGTTCACTATCATATCCTTTCTAAAAATCTTTGGGAAAGTAGCCGACCTGACGCTTTTATGCAAACGATTAGGGGCTAGGGGATTAAAACGGTATTTTGGCAATAGTTCTTTAGGTAAATCCCATACCTGGCGTCTAGTACAGACGCAGTGCACTGCGTCTCTCCAGGTGATACATTGATTTACCAGTAGATCTGATTTTTAAACCACCCCCAACCCCTATATTTTATTAGAAAATACATGCTAAATCTGCTTGCTCAGGCATGGGTAGTCTGTTAGTTTTGCACGCTTTTTCACGTCTAGTTGAGTGAGAACATTATTTTGTGCCTAATTTTAGGTCTGAAATGATGAAAGAGTGGGGGCGATTAGCTCAGGTGGTTAGAGTACTTGCTTGACATGCAAGGAGTCACTGGTTCGAGTCCAGTATCGCCCACAGGATATGAACGCGAATGGAAACATACAGATCACGTACCCAGATGGCCGAATCGAAGAAATGCCTAGAGGTATTCGCGCGTCTGAAATTGCCCAGGCAATAAGCCCTCAATTCGAGAAACAACTCATAGCTGCTCGGGTCAATGATCAACTGGTTGATCTTGAAGCTGCCCTCACTGAGGATGCCTCTATCGTCTTTATCAAAAGAACGGACGAGGATGCCCACGAGATTTTACTTCACAGTACCTCACATATCATGGCTCAGGCCGTAAAGCGGCTCTATCCCGCTGTGAAAGTGACCATTGGTCCTTCCATTGAAAATGGCTTTTATTACGATTTCGATATCGAAACACCCTTTAGTGATGAACAATTGCTTCTAATTGAAGCTGAGATGCAGAAGATCGTCGATGAAGACCTGCCCGTAAAACGTCTGGAAATCTCCAGAGACGAAGCCATTCAGCGCTTTGAAGCCATGGATGAATCCTACAAAGTTGAGATCATCTCTGAATTACCTGAGGGTGAAGTCATCTCCGCTTATGAACAAGGTGAATTTATTGACCTCTGTCGTGGACCCCATATTCCTAGCACCAAACGAGCCGGTGCATTCAAACTGCTTAGTGTAGCAGGGGCATACTGGCGTGGTGATGAAAAGAATCAAATGCTTTCCCGTATCTATGGAACAGCCTTCCCGGATAAGAAAGCCCTGAAAAAATATTTAAACCTCCTGGAAGAAGCCAAGAAACGGGATCACCGTCGCCTTGGTAAAGAACTGGGATGGTTCAGCTTTCATAATGATGCCCCGGCGAATGCATTTTTCCATGCTAAAGGCACTACCATCTACAATGGGATTCTGGATTATGTCCGAGAATCTAATCAGCTCCATCAGTACGAAGAGGTCAATACACCTCTGATTTTAAGTGCTGAAATGTGGAAACAGTCCGGTCATTACGACAATTATCGTGAGAACATGTATTTCACAAAAGTTGATGATCGTGATTTCGCCGTCAAGCCCATGAATTGCCCAGGGCATACCCTGGTGTATGGTGCTGAACCACGTTCCTATCGTGATCTACCCATCAAGATGAGTGAGTTTGGTCGGGTTCACCGCCATGAAAAAAGTGGTGTAACTCATGGACTCTTCCGCGTACGTACTTTTATCCAAGATGATGCACATGTTTTTTGTACTGAAGATCAAATCCTGAATGAACTCGGGGATATCCTGGATCAGGTTTATGAAGTGTATGGGACCTTTGGATTTGAAAATATCCATGTAGAGCTAAGTACTAAGCCTGAGAAATCAATCGGTTCTCATGAGGTTTGGGATAAATCTGAAGCTGCTCTGGAGAGCGTGCTGAAGACGAGAGAGATCGATTACCAGTTAAATCCCGGTGATGGCGCCTTTTATGGGCCCAAAATCGATATTCATATTAAAGATTCCTTGAATCGCAGCTGGCAGTGCGGTACGGTTCAGTTAGACTTTTCCATGCCTGAACGCTTTGGGCTAATTTACACCGGAGAAGATGGTAAAGATCATCAACCGGTCATGATCCACAGGGCTATTGTAGGAAGCCTGGAACGATTTATGGGAATTCTTATCGAGAATTATGCTGCTAGAATGCCCGTCTGGTTGGCTCCAGTTCAGGTTAAAGTGATTCCTATCGCAGATCGACATGAAGAATATGCTCTGGGAATCGTTAAAGCGTTAAAAGCTGCTGGTATCAGAGTTGAGGTCAATTTGAAAAATGATAAAATTGGTCAAAAAATTCGTCAAGCTGAGTTGGAAAAGATACCATATATGTTTATTCTAGGCGACCGAGAGGTTGAAGAGAAGAAAGTTAGTGTTCGTCGTCATGGTTCCGGTGATATTGGAAGCCAAGACCTTGCTGAAGTGAGCGAACGTCTTTTAGGTGAAATAAGGGAGAGAACAGATCAAAAAATATAAAGTTTATGCTAAGGAAGAAGAACTCCGCATCAATGAGGAAATTGACGTGCCCGAGGTAAGACTCGTGGATGAAAATGGGGAACAAGCCGGAGTTGTCTCCGTCGCGGACGCCCTGGACCGAGCAGATGACGCTGAACTAGATCTGGTTGAGGTATCTCCAAACTCAAAACCACCTGTATGCAAATTAATGGACTATAGCAAGTTCAAGTACGAAAAAGCTAAAAAAGCTAAAGAAGCAAAGAAAAAACAGAAAGTTATTCAGAATAAAGAAGTGCGTTTCAGACCTAATATTGAAGATCACGATCTCAAGACCAAGGTTTCCAAAGCACGAGAGTTCTTGGATGACGGAGATAGAGTGAAAATTACGATCATGTTTCGCGGCCGTGAAATGGCTTATCTTGATCGTGGCCCAATCCTGATGGACAAGATCATGTTACATTTAGGAGAGGATGTTCACATGGACTATAAGCCGACTATGGAAGGTCGTTTTATGACGACTGTAGTCACCTTGAAAAAGGGAGGTAACTAAACATGCCCAAAATGAAATCAAATCGTGCTGCTAAAAAGCGCTTCAAACTGACCGGTAAAGGTAAAGTTAAAAGAAGTAAGGCTTTCACCAGTCACATGCAAAACAACAAATCACAGAAGCAGAAGAGAAAATTGCGTAAATCCGGTCTATTATCCGGTGGTGATGCTGCTAAAGTGAAAAAAGCCATTAGCGCTTAAGTTCTAGGAGTTAGAAATGCCAAAATCAAGTAGTTCCGTCGCCCGTAAAAGACGGCACAAAAAATATCTAAAAGCTGCCAAAGGGTACTATGGTGCTCGTTCACGTCTGTACAGAACAGCTCGTGAAACAGTTGAACGCGCCTGGGCATATGCCTACCGGGATCGTAAAGATCGTAAACGTCAATTTCGCCGCTTGTGGATCGCTAGAATCAACGCAGCTGCTCGTTTGAATGGCACAAGTTATTCTAAATTGATACATGGTTTGAGTAAGAGCAGTATTGAACTCAATCGTAAGATGTTGGCAGAGATCGCTGTTACTGATCCTGCTGGATTTTCTGCGATTGTCGCAAAAGCTAAATAGGCAAAACCTATTTAAGTGTGTTGTCCATGATATCAGATATCCTGGACACATAAAAAACCAGAGTTAGGATCGCGCATGTCGCTTTTTAAGAAAGTCGACGAGTTACGTTCAGAATTCAAGCAAGCGTTGGCATCAAGTCCAGCGCTTTCTGATTTAGAGCGGATCAAACAAGAATATCTTGGTCGTAAGGGGATATTGAATGACCTCTTCAAACAGATCAGGGATGTTGAACCTGCCCGTAAGGGTGAGTTTGGTGGCCTGGTTAATATTCTGAAGCAGGAAGTTCAGGATACCATCGATGACTTGCTCTCACAAGGATCATCTCAAACCGGAGAATCCTCTGGTATAGATATGAGTTTACCAGGTGTAGAGTACCAGAGAGGAACGCTACATCCCCTTGAGCAGACCTTGAGAGATATTAAGCATATTTTTCACCGTTTGGGATTTTCTGTGGCCGAAGGTCCTGAAATCGAAACCCAATGGCGCAATTTTGATGCTTTGAATTTTCCTCCGGAACATCCAGCCCGTGATATGCAGGATACTTTTTTCCTGAATAATGGCTCTGTGTTACGAACCCATACCTCACCTGTTCAAATCCGTTTGATGCTGGATGAAAAACCACCGCTTCGTTCAATTATGCCAGGTCGCGTGTATCGCAATGAAGCTATTGATGCTGGACATTATTGTCTATTTCATCAAGTTGAGGGGCTTTATGTTGATAAAAATGTTACTCATGGTGAACTCAAGGCGACAATTGAGTTGTTTTGTCGTGAATACTTTGGTGCTGATGTAAAATTACGTTTCCGCCCGAGTTTTTTCCCTTTTACTGAGCCTAGTAATGAAGTTGATGTCACTTGTTTTCTTTGTGGTGGTAAAGGCTGTCGTGTCTGTAAACAGACGGGTTGGCTGGAAATTCTGGGTTGTGGAATGGTTGATCCAAATGTATTTGAATCAGTGGGTTATGATTCTGAGAAATACACAGGATATGCATTTGGAATGGGTATTGAAAGAATTGCCATGCTCAAATATGGAATCGATGATATTCGGTTGTTCTTCGAGAACGATGTCCGATTTCTAAAACAGTTTTAAAAGCATTAACCACAGAGAATACAGAGAACACTGAGTTTGAAAATGGTCGTCCAAAATACTAGAAATAATCTTTGGTGTCTTCGCGAGGGAAGTATGACCGCGGCGATCCCAAGTCCGAGATTGCTTCGCTACACTCGCAAAGACTTAAATAGGATAAATTGATGAATATTTCCTTCAACTGGCTCAAAGAATATATTGATATTGATCTAAGTCCCATTGAGGTAGCAGAAAAACTGACTGCTGCCGGGCTTGAAGCTAATATTGTTAATCAATTTCCTGAATTCTTCAAGTCCATCAAAGTGGGCTCGATTATCTCAAAAGAAAAACATCCCGATGCTGACAAATTAAGTGTCTGTATGGTTGATCTAGGTGATGGGGAAGAACATCAGATCATTTGTGGCGCTCCAAATGTAGCGGCCGGCCAAAAAGTGCCAGTTGCCACCATTGGTACCACATTTCCTGCTGGCTTGACCATCAAAAAAGCCAAGCTACGCGGCGTTGTTTCTCATGGAATGATCTGTTCTGAACGCGAATTAGAGATTTCTGACGAACATTCTGGAATCATGGTCCTTGATGACGATGCCACATTGGGAATCGACATCGCCAATTATTTATCCGGAGATGATGTTACCCTAGAATTGGATCTGACTCCAGATCGTTCCGATGCTTTGGGTCATATCGGAGTAGCTCGTGACCTAGGTGCCATATTAAGGAAAACGATTCATACTCCCCAGGTTAAACTCACTGAATCCAGTGAAGCCACTTCAGATCTTGTTTCAGTTGAGATCAAGGACACTCAGGCTTGTCCGCGCTATGCTGCAAGATTGGTTAAGGGTGTCAAAATAGCTGAATCACCTGCCTGGTTGCGCCAACGTTTGCAAGCGGCTGGGATTCGGTCCATTAATAATGTTGTGGATGCTGCCAACTATGTCCTTATGGAAACTGGCCATCCCTTACATACATTCGATTTACGCTATGTTGAAGATGATAAGATTATCGTCCGCATGGCAGAGAATAAAGAAAAGATCACTACTCTAGATGGTAAAGAGCGCGAACTTGATAATGATGTCCTTTTAATCTGCGATGGTAAAAAACCTGTGGCTGTTGCCGGTGTTATGGGTGGCGAAAATTCAGAAGTTAAAGATGATACAACTGATCTCTTGTTGGAAAGTGCTTATTTTGAGCCTGTAACCGTACGTAGAGGCGCTCGGAAGCTACAATTGGCGACTGATGCCAGTCATCGTTTTGAACGCGGTGCTGATCCAAATGGTGTCCCATATGCTTTGGACCGCTTAGCTGGGATGATCGTTGATCTTGCCGGTGGTGAGATTCCCAAAGGTCAGGTTGATGTCTATCCTGAAGTGATCAAACCTCATGAGTTTGAATTCAGAGTTGAACGCTGTAATAAAATTTTAGGAACTCAGATCAGTGCTGCTGAGATGGTTCAAATCATTCATGGCTTAGGTATGTCGAGCCAGGAGATCGAAGCTGGGAAATATCAGCTAAGCATTCCTACTTTCAGACCGGATCTGACGCGTGAAATTGATATTGTCGAAGAAATTGGCCGTATCCATGGTTATGATAATATTCCCATCCCGGAACATTTCATGATCACTAACAAAATGAGTGCAGCAACTCCAGATACCATGCGGGAAAAGATTATTGATCATCTGGCAGCTACCGGGTTTAATCAGATCTACGGGAACAGTCTCGTTAAAGTTGATGACCATCCCGAGGTGTTTGGTGATGAAGAGCCGCTTATGTTGGCGAATCCACTATCACGTGATATGGCTTCCATTCGGACTTCTTTACTGGGCGGTATTGTCAAAGCTGCTGAATACAATCTGAACCGACGTCAATCCGATCTAAGATTATTTGAACTGGGTCAGATCAGTACAGCAGATGCTAATATTGATACAGGTGCCTTAGAGCGAACTCATTTGGCAATATTTATTTCAGGTGAGTTACAGGTCAAACAATGGTCACAAGAAGTTGTCCCAGCTAATATCTATCAGATGAAGGGTGTACTTGCTTCATTATTTGCAGACCTATTTGGTGAGATAATCACTTTTCAGAGTAAGGAACATGCCCTGTTTGGTGCAAGTCTGGACGTAATGCTAGGAGAACAAAGGTTGGGTATTCTTTGTGATCTTCAAGAGCAGGGTGATAAAAATACCAATCTTCCAGGCATCTATGCTGAGATACTTATCCCCAATAATTTGGGTGCTACACGGAAGATCAAGTATGAGAAAGTTGCCGCTTTTCCCAGTGTGGAACGCGATTTATCAATACTGGTTGATGCCCATATCAATTACTCAGAATTAGATAAACTTATCAAGCAAAATGCTGGTAAGTACTTAATATATAGCCGCTTATACGATATCTATGAAGGAAAATCTATTGCAAGTGGCAAAAAAAGCTTTACATTTAGACTGGTTTTTCAAAATCAAAAGAGAACGCTTACTGAAAAAGAAATCGATAAGGATTTCAAGCGGATTCTCAGAGGATTGGAAGACGCGTACAACGCTACATTAAGAGAGGCAATATAGTGATTGATGAGATCCTAAGTAAGTTTGAAGACAAGGTAAGATTGCTTGTTGCCCATGTTAGCTTATTAAAAAAAGAAAACCTTTCCCTTCGTAATCAGATCATGGAACGACCCTCAGATGGCACTGTAGGAAATCTTGACGCCGTTCGTGGCAAGCTCAATAGTATGATAGATATGATCGATGCGGAGTTGGAAGTTTTGTAACGCGGTTTCTAGCCTATGTGCATAATGAATAAGTGAACGAAGTAATGGACCCATTAGATAATAACACAGTACAAGTAACTATATACGGTAAGTCTTACACTATCAAAGGTAAGGCTGATTCAAGTTATATTAGTGGTGTCGCAAGTTACGTCGATATGAAAATGAGAGAAGTTGAAGAGGGTGCCAACGCCGCGCAAGAAGAGGGCAAGGTAGCCATTTTGGCTGGGATGAATATTACGGATGAACTATTTTCAACCCGTCAAGACAAAGATAGAATCGAAAGTCGTTTTGAAGAGCGTGTACAAGCGCTCACTGAACTCATTGATGAAACACTTAGCACTTAAGGTGTCGAATACCGCTTAGGGGTGTACCCACACCCATTTCCTGTTTACAGGTACAGAATTTCCAGAGGTCTTCATTATATATGAAAGGTTAGACCTATGGATTTATCCTCCTTTATCCCGCTCATTGCTGTAATTGTGGGATTTGCTGTCGCAATACCCCTCGTCGCATATTCTTACAAAATGAAAACTAGAGCTGCCGGAAACCTGGCAGAACAAATAGTATCTAGCGCCGAAAAAGAAGCCCAATCTCTTATTAAAGAAACCGAGTTGGATGCCAAAGGCGAAGCCCGCAAAATCATCATGAAAGCTGATGATGAAGTAAAAATTAAATTTCAGGAAGTTCAGGAATCCCAACGAAATATCTCAAGTCGTGAGAACAAACTGGATAATAAATCTGAAGCCCTGGATCGCAAAGAAGTTGAGATCAGAAAGACCGAGGCCCAGGTCTCCCAAAAGCTAACAGAGCTGAGTGAAAAGAAGGCTCATTACGATGAGTTGGTTCAGCAAGAGAATCAGGTCCTTGAAAAGATCGCCCAGATGACCCAGGATGAGGCAAAACGATCCTTAATTGAGAACCTCAAAGAAGTGGCTGAGTCTGAAGCAGCACAACTCACAAAACAAATCCGTGAGACGGCTGTTACAAATGCCAACAAGGAAGCCAATAAGATCGTCATCTCCGCAATTCAGCGTTCAGCTGCGGATCATACGGCTGAATCAACGGTATCTGTTGTAGAATTACCTTCAGACCAAATGAAGGGTCGCGTAATTGGTCGTGAAGGAAGAAACATACGGACCTTTGAACAATTGACTGGTGTGGAGCTAATCGTTGATGATACACCGGAGGCTGTTGTCCTATCGGGTTTTGATCCCGTTCGTCGGGAAATTGCCAGGGTTGCCCTAACCGCTCTGGTTCAGGATGGTCGTATTCATCCATCCCGTATTGAGGAAATGATCGCCAAAGCCACCAAAGATGTGGATGAAGAGATGCGTGTTGCCGCAGAAGAAGCGCTGGCTGAATTGCATTTACCTGTCTTCCATGCCCAGATTATGAAACTAATTGGTCGTCTCAAATACAGAACCAGTTATGGACAAAATATTTTAAAACACAGTATCGAAGTGGGTTGGTTAACAGGCCTTATGGCAGCAGAACTTGATTTGGATGGTGTTATGGCCAGACGAGCTGGATTCCTCCATGATCTTGGAAAAGCCATTGACCGAAATACGGATGGTACTCACGCCTTGATCGGCGGGGAGTATGCGCGAAAATTTGGCGAACCAGATGCTGTGATAAACGCCATTGAATCTCACCATGAAGAAGTTCCTATGACAGGACCTATCTCAGCGCTGGTCCAATCAGCTGATGCAATTAGTGGTTCCAGACGTGGCGCCCGTGGTGATACATTAGAGAGTTATATCAAACGGCTAAAGAATCTTGAGGGCATTGCCACTGGTTTTGACGGGGTAACCAAATCATACGCCATTCAGGCCGGTCGTGAAGTGCGTGTCATGGTTGAGAGCGACAAGGTTGATGATTCAAGAGCTCAGAGCTTGAGCCTGGAGATCGCCGGTCGCATTGAAGCTGAAATGACCTATCCTGGTCAGATCAAGGTTGTGGTCATTCGAGAATCAAGGAATACTGCGATTGCAAAATGATCCACTAGTTCTTCGGGGGAAACCGGTATCAGAAGCGATTAAGTCTGACCTGGAATCACGAATTGCTGCTCTCCTTCCAAAAGGGGTGAAGCCAGGTTTAACTGCTGTTCTAGTGGGTGAAGATCCAGCATCTCAGGTCTATGTGAGGTCAAAAGAACGTCAGAGCGCAAAATTGGGGTTTAATTCCCAGGTTTTGAGACTTCCTACTGAGACCAGTGAGGATGATTTGCTGGCGCTAGTTGAAGATTTGAATCAGGATTCTGAAGTCCATGGAATTCTGGTGCAGTTACCATTACCCAAAGGAATTGACTCTCAAAAAGTAATTGAAGCTATCGACCCAGAGAAGGATGTGGATGGATTTCATCCGGTAAATGTTGGAAAACTGGTTTTAGGTTTAGAAGGCTTTGTTTCCTGTACACCGGCTGGTATTCTTGAGATCATCAAATATTACAATATTGAAACTGAAGGTAAGCATGTCGTTGTGGTAGGACGATCCAACATTGTGGGGAAGCCTATGGCAAACCTCATGATCCAGAAGCGAGCTCTTGGAAATGCTACGGTCACTCTGGTTCATACCCGCACACCTGATATGTCTATTCATACTAGGCAAGCTGATATTCTCATCGCGGCTGCTGGTGCTCCAGAATTCATTGGGGCAGATATGGTGAAGGACGGTGCTGTTGTGATTGATGTGGGTATCAACAGGGTAGATGATGCCAGTAAGGAAAGAGGCTATCGACTGGTTGGAGATGTTGATTATCAGGCAGTTCTTGAAAAAGTTTCGGCGATCACACCGGTTCCTGGTGGGGTGGGTCCTATGACGATCGCTATGTTACTCTCTAATACGGTTAAATCTGCGGAGAACAGCCTGAAATAGATTGTGATAGCTGAAGTGGACAATACTTTAGTTCCCGGACATTGAGCCTGTCGAAATGTCCCTTGAATTGAAATAAGGATTTTACTAAGGCTAAGACCTTAGTTCTACACCACGCGCCCGTAGCTTCCGTCTTCGCCTCTTGGGCTACGCCGGACAGGCAGCTTCACTACGAGGATTTGAAAGTTTAGGAAAATGCTGAGGACAAGACCTCAGTTCTACAATATGCGCCCGTAGCTCAGCTGGATAGAGCGTCGGTTTCCGGTACCGAAGGTCGCAGGTTCGACTCCTGCCGGGCGTACAAATCTCCGTTTCCTGAAAAACCGTTAAAACGGCTTTTCTTTATCAGTCAGCTTTCTTATCACCCAACTGAAGTTGGGTGATAATGAGAAAATATGGTAATAGAATCTCGTTAACACCTGACTTCAGTCAGGTGGCAAAGCACCTTTTTGACGAGACTAACCGTTTCAACGGTTTTGATTATATTTGTTGCATGCATGTGCTAAAACCAAAAGGAGTTGCTGATGTCCAATAAATACAGATGGGGGATTATCAGCACCGGAAATATCGCCAATCATTTTGTTGAAGCTCTGAAAACGCTGGAAAATGCAGAGGTGCTAGCAGTAGGATCACGTTCTCAGGAAACCGCCAATAATTTTTCAGAAAAGTGGTCAATCCCTGGTGCTTATGCTAGTTATGAAGAACTATACAAAGATCCTGATGTAGATATTGTGTATGTTGGAACACCACATAATATTCACCACTGGAATGTCATTGATGCTTTAAACGCTGGGAAACATGTATTATGCGAAAAATCATTTGCAATTAATGCCACCCAATCCAGGGAGATGGTTGCTTTAGCCCGAGAAAAGAAACTCTTTTTGATGGAAGCGATGTGGAATCGTTTTCAGCCCTGGTATTCCGTTGCAAGAGAGATCATAGATTCAGGTCAACTGGGTGAACCTCAAACGCTAAAGGCCGATCTTTCATTTAAAATGGAATTTGATCCTGAGCATAGATTATTTAATCCGCACCTCGCAGGTGGTGCATTGCTGGACCTCGGCGTTTATCCCATTGCCCTGTCCTTTCTATTTTTTGGGAAACCTGAAAGTATAGAGAGCAGCATGCATCTGTGTGAGACAGTTGTTGATGACCAGGTATCCATGAATTTTAGCTATAACAATGGAGCAAGTGCTGAACTTGGATGCTCCAGCAGATTTACGTCAAACACCAATCCTAGACTGATTGGATCCAAAGGATACCTGGAAATTAATGGAATCATACCCCGACCTGAGAAACTGTCTTTGCATATCAACGGACAAGAGCCACAGATAATCCAGACCCCTTATGCCGGTAATGCCTATCAATATGAAGCACAGGCTGTCATGAATATGTTGGATAAGGCGAGAATTGAGCATCCACTTATGCCCCTTGATGAGACGATTCAAATTATGGAAGTCATGGATAAAATTCGTTCGGATGGTGGTTTAATCTATCCGGGGGAGAGTCGCTAAATCTCTACGATAGCAGTCCATGCTGGTCTGTATTTTGCATAGCTTGACACAGGTAGTTGTTCCAGTGTGATTAAGATGATGTATCTTAAATAACCTTTCAGGGCATCTATCTCGATCAGAATTGCTCAGCTCACAGTTAGTGAGTGCATGTTAAGGACGCGTTATATGTTGAAATACAGTTTTATTACTCTCTTGATCTTATCGACCACGGTTTCCCCCAATTCTCTGGACTCCACTAACGTCACCAAAGACGATGCTCCCAACATCTATATCGATTGCAGCTTCTGCGACATGAACTACATCCGGACCGAGATCAATTTTGTCAACTATGTTATCGATCGTACCGAGTCCAATGTATTCATCATGCTCACCAGAGAATCCACCGGTAGTGGGGGACGAGCCTATGAGCTAACACTGGAGGGATATGATGCCTTTAGTGGGATGCAGGATACTCTGACCTTCAATACTGAACAAAACGCCACTTGGGATGAAATACGTGAAGAAATTGTCAAACGATTAAAGCACGGTCTATTCCGATATCTCATTAAAACACCCCTGGCAGAAAGTCTAGACATCTCATTTGAACAGGAGGGTGAACTCGAACAACCCTCAGACAAATGGAACTATTGGGTGTTCCGGATCAATTTTGATGCCTGGCTGAATGGCGAGTCATCCTATGAGGGGCAGAATTATCATGAACACCTCAATGCCAAGCGAGTGACTGAGGATTGGAAACTCAGCTTTGACCTTTGCTTGAATGATGATTATGATGCCTACACTATCGATGACTCAGTATACGAAAGCTTGAGTCGTCGTAGAACTTAGCGCTCTCATAGTAAAGAGCCTCTCAGATCATTTGTCGCTTGGTTTCACTGGCGGTGCCAATACATCAAGTTATTCAAATATTGACGCTGCATATTGGCTGAACCCAACCATTGAGTATAATATTTATCCCTACAGCGAATCCACACGACGAGAGCTTCGTTTCAAGTATCGGGTTGGTTACACCATAAATCAATACGAAGAGATCACCGTCTATGACAAAACAGAGGAAAACCTGCTCAAACAGGCTCTTGATATTGAATATGAGCTGAAACAGCCCTGGGGATCTGTGGAGCTGGAAGGTACAGCCTCTCATTATTTTCACGATTTATCAAAGAACCGTTTTGATGTCCATGGTAATATTTCCTGGAAGATCATCAAGGGTCTGTCATTCAACGTTCGCGGTAATTACTCATTGATCCATGACCAATTATCTCTGCCCAAGGGAGTGGCTACCCAGGAAGAGATCCTGCTACACCGTAAGCAACTCGCTACCCAGTATAATTATTATGCATCCATGGGGATCAGTTACACCTTCGGTTCCATTTATAACAATATTGTGAATCCCAGGTTCTAGTGAACGCTTTCAAAACTCTTAATCAAGTTTAATATAGATCGTATGTATTCTCCAAAATCAATATCAAATAGAATCACCAATAAACATGAGTGGGCTACTTCTTGTTCAGTACAACAAAGAGCTGCCTGGTAATTTCATTCCACGTTTGTAAGTGTTTTTAAAACTGAGTTATTGACAATTATCTAGATGGAGAATTTAAAATGAAACATCGAAAATCCTGGGCTGAACCCTGGAAAATCAAAATGGTCGAACACTTGACCATGACCACCAAAGAAGAACGTATTGAAGCAATCAAAGAAGCAGGATATAATACTTTCCTGTTAAGATCAGCTGATGTCTATATAGATCTACTCACTGACAGTGGCACCAATGCCATGAGTGACGTCCAATGGTCCGGTATGATGATGGGTGATGAAGCCTATGCCGGTAGCCGCAATTATTACAACCTGGAAAAAGCCATCCAGGATTACTATTCGTATAAATACATCATCCCAACTCATCAAGGTCGGGCTGCTGAGCATATGATGTCCCAGATCCTCATCAAAGAGGGCGATTATATTCCTGGAAATATGTATTTCACCACAACCAGACTCCACCAGGAACTGGCTGGTGGCAAATTTGTTGATGTGATCATTGATGAAGCTCATGATACTGAAAGTGAGCACCCGTTCAAAGGTAATGTAGACCTAAAAAAACTGGCAGATCTAGTGGATGAAGTCGGTGCCGATAAAGTGCCCTATATTTGTATAGCCACAGCCGTAAATATGGCGGGTGGTCAACCGATCTCCCTGGAAAATATCAGAGAGGTTCGTGAATTTACCAATAAGCACGACATTGCCATCGTCCATGATATGACCCGCGTTGCTGAAAATGCCTGGTACATTAAAGATCGTGAACCAGGGTATGCTGATAAATCGGTAAAAGAGATCGTTTATGAGATCTGTGATCTGACAGACCACGCCACCATGAGTGCCAAAAAAGACCCCATCGTGAATATTGGTGGTTTTATGGCAACCAATGATGAAGAGGTCTATCGCAAAGCTCAGAACATGGTTGTTGTTTATGAAGGCCTGCACACATACGGTGGAATGGCTGGTCGTGACATGGAAGCTCTGGCCATCGGAATTGCTGAATCGGTACAGGATGATCATATGCGCGCTCGCGTTGGTCAAACTATCTATTTGGGTAAAAAACTCATGGAATATGGTATTCCTATCGTAAAACCTATCGGAACTCACGGTGTGTTTCTGGATGCTAAGAAATTCCTGCCACATTTATCTCAGGATGTTTTTCCAGCCCAAACTCTGGCAGCCGAGATCTATATCGAGAGCGGTGTTAGATGTATGGAGCGGGGCATGGTCTCTGCCGGGAGAAACAAGGAGACAGGGAAAAATAATAGTCCAAAACTGGAGTTAGTTCGTTTGACTCTCCCAAGACGTGTTTATACCCAGGCCCACATGGATGTCGTTGCTGAATCCATTGCCGATGTTTTTGAACGAAGAGCATCCATTACAGGTTTGAAATTCACCTACGAACCTGAATATTTGCGGTTCTTCCAGGCCAGGTTTGAGCCTATTGGCTAGTAAAGGCAGTATCTGCCATAGTATAGTTATCAATAGCCCCGGGCTTTAGCCCGGGGTTTTTATATTCTCTTGATCAAGCTAAAACTCTAGCGCTCAGATGGTTTTCTTAAGGCAACCATCTGAGCGCTAGAGTTTTTTTCACAGAAGATACCCTAACCCCCGACTAAAGTCGGGGGCTACTGATATTATCCACATTAGAGATTTGAGATAATCCTGTTAAATATTACAATATTTGTCTAAAATGCCTGCCGAATCAAAATATGCTGAAACAAACGTTTCAAAATCGGGTTTACGGTTGAAACGAAAACGGTCTATTATTTGAATAAAAAAAGAGATTGAGGGTTAAATGTCAGAGAAAACGAAACTATGGTACCTGCAGAATTTTAATGTACTGGAAGGTATAAGTTCCAGCATGATGGCCGAGATTGAAAAGAATACCAGCATGCAGAACAATGCCAAAAAAGAGGTTATCTATTTTCCTGAAGATGCTTCCAATACGATCTACTTCCTCAAAATGGGGAAGATCAAGATCTATCGTTTATCTGAAGATGGTAAAACCACAACGCTACATCTCTTAGGACCGGGTGAAATATTTGGAGAAAGCGCTATTCTTGGACAGGATACCCATGATAATATTGCAGAAGTTGTGGAAGATGCCGTTGTCTGTGCCATGGATAAGCGTGATTTCCAGGACATGATGGAAAAAAGTCCAAAACTCACTATGAGTGTGAACAAGTTTATTGGATTCCGCCTACGTAAAATCCAAGCCCATGTGGAAGATCTGGTCTTTAAAAATGCCAAAGAGCGCATCACCGCTTTCCTTTATCGCTATGTTTCAACTTTCGGGAAGAAAATGGTAGACGGCTGGATGGTTCGACCTTTCTTGACCCATCAGGAAATAGCTGATCTAACAGCGACTGCACGTCAGACAGTGAATCAAGTCCTTAATGAACTAGCTGAAGAGGATGTCATTAAATTCTCCAGACGCTTCCTTCAGCTTAAAGGCGAGCTTGATCAACTAAAGAGCTGACCTGATAAATATGTAAAGCCTGTCGCCAATGTGACAGAAGTCCTGGTATGGGCATCTCATATTGGGGCATGAAGCCAGTAGAACAGATCAATCAGGACATCAAGGTAGAAATCTTAGTTCGAAGTGGGTGTACTTACAGCGAACGTACGCTAAAAGAACTTGAGTACATCTGTCATATTAATCCAAATACCATTCTAGAGATAATCCACACTGATGATCCAGAGCCCTGCCGAAAATCTTTTGGAGGGATCACACCCTCAATATGGGTAAATGGTAAGTTATGGTATTTAGGCTCCTTCAATGACGTTAAATTTCGAGCAAAACTCAGAGCATTGAGCTCACAAGCTTAAACAAAGAATCCCTCTTCATACTTATCGTTTGATAAGTATACCGCTTTTCCATTTACACATTAGATTGTCACTCAATATGTTACTTATGAATTTAAAAGTCTGACAATGTCTGTTCTGATTCCCTCTATTGATCGCCATCAAATGATCGAAGTCGATCGTCTCATGATTGAAGAATACGGAATTTCTTTGCTCCAAATGATGGAACATGCCGGTGAGAATTTGGCAAAACTGGTGCGGTGGTTTGCACGTGGTGTGGATCAACCAAAGGTGACTGTCCTGTGTGGCAACGGTCACAATGGTGGCGGTGGATTCGTATGTACACGCTTTTTATTGAACTGGGGTTATGATGTGAAAGTGATCACAGTGGGTGAGGACTCGAGGCGTAAGGTAGTTCCCGAACAACATCTCAAAACACTTCATAAAATGGGGGTAGAGATAACTTCTAATCAAGGGAATGACTTATTAGACATTCTCAAAGGGACTGATGTCATTGTAGATGCCATCATAGGGTATGGGCTCAGTGGGAAACTATCTTCCCAGCTCCAAGCAATCATTGCCACGGTGAATCAATTGCCAGATAAACAGATTATCTCATTGGATGCACCCACAGGTCTGGATGTTTCTGGTGAATTAGCAGGGGAGTCCATTGTGGCTGATGGAACTTTGACCTTGGCTTTACCAAAACATGGTCTACTCCAGGCTGAGCATGGGCAGGAGGTGGGAAGTCTGTTTTTAGCTGATATCGGTGTCCCGAGAAAGTTATATTCGGACATGGGACTTGAAGTAGGCGATCTTTTTGCCGATTCACCTATTCTACAGAGAACGGAACAGGGAGATTTCAAAGATTTTATCCTTTAGTGCAAACAAATGTAGATTTTTCACCCATTCACTGCTGGTGTTTGTGATAAGCATTTCGGGTGCAGGTTTATATGGACAATCTGTGCCAACTGAAAAGGATTTTCTCGTGGCGTCTGCTGGTGTGGGGATCGCAACCTGGATTGAATTATACGCAAAAGAACACTATACGCCATCAACACCAAGATTTGGCAGACCCAATAGCTTTGATGAGAAGATGCGGAATATCCTCTATCTTGGACCTGAAAAGCAGTCTGCTGCTGAAAAAATGAGTGATAAGCTGATCTATAGCGTATCGATTTCAAGTTTGATCTGGGCGCCTCTGCTAACTGAAGAATGGGAACGGTCCCTCCTCATTAATATGGAAGTCTTCGCCCTCAATGGCATAGCTACCAATTTGACTAAAATTCTGGTGGGACGGGAACGCCCCTATCATCATTATGGTACTCGATCATCAATGGGAGCCAAAGATAATGCCTCATTTATCAGTGGGCATAGTAGTGTTGCCTTCTCTCAGGCAGTCACGAATGGGATCCTGCTATCTGAGGCTTACCCGGAACAAGAAGCCTTGATATGGGCTTCACTAATAGCTGCTGCCAGTGGCACTGCCTATTTACGAGTAGCCGGAGATATGCATTATTTTACAGATGTGCTATTTGGGGCAGGAGTAGGTTCTCTTATTGCATGGACAATTACTCAATATGAGCTTAAACGATTTGAGGAATCTGACGATACGGGGACCAAATTTCTGATTAAAATGGAAATCCCTTTGGGCTAGGGTCCTTTTAGTGTAATTTTGCCGCATTAGTTCTGAATAAAGGAGTTTGAATAAATGACCGAGAAAATATCAGTTAAGAGGACAGAGAAATTACCGGTTAAGAGTAATCAGCAGTCTTGGATTGCAATTGCTATAATTATAGTTGGAGCCATCTTTCTGCTCCAGAGTCTGAATATCATGCACCTTGGCCATTTTATTGGTGAATGGTGGCCCATCATCCTAGTGATAGCAGGCTTTTCAAAATTACAGAGTGATGATCGTCGTAACGGATCCATTCTTTTTATCGTTGGTTTGGTACTCCTTTCTGCAACATTGGATTTTATCAATTGGGGTAGCATCTTTAAACTTTGGCCATTGGCAATCCTATATGCAGGGGTTTCCATGTTGCTGAAGTCGAAAGGTAAACCAGGTCTTACTTTTTCCAATGTGTCTGACAGCGATAAAGATCAAGTCCATGCTTCAGCCATATTTGGTGGGGTAGAGAAAACAGTTCACTCCGACAATTTTACCGGTGCGAATATCATGTCTCTATTTGGTGGTGTGGAACTAGATCTACGTGAGGCTAAGGCCATTGAGACGGGTTGTACCATTAATGTTACAGTTCTATTTGGTGGTGCTGAGATCATGGTTCCTCCTGATTGGAATGTGGTTATTGCCGGTACTCCTATTTTCGGGGCAATTGAGGATAAAACAAAAGGCGCTGGCAAAGATGCCGTTAATGTGACCCTAAACTGTACTGTTGCTTTCGGTGGGTTGGAAGTCAAAGCCTAGTTCAGCAACCATAGTTACTCTAAAAAGGTCGGATTTCATGTCGACCTTTTTTATTTTGTGTCTGAATAGTATTGAGTAGAACCTCCAAACTTTTATTCATCGTAGGTCTGTAGACCGTAGAAGAACCCAAACTTCCTAACCAACAGACCTCTAAATCCCTTTGGCGACCTTACTTACTCGATTATATTGGCGTGCTTTTTTATCCGCCTTCGCACGAGTGTATAATTGCGAGTGTGTAGATTATTGTCGGCTACGGCGCGATGTCATCCCAATAAAATGAGGATAACCGCGGCGAAGCCTTGTAGATAGGCAAGGCGAAGACGGGTTATTATTAGGAATTTAAAGATTCCATATGTATTGCCCCTGTAGCTCAGCAGGATAGAGCAACGCTTTCCTAAAGCGTAGGTCAGGTGTTCGAATCACCTCAGGGGTACAAGAGGTGACCTCTGAATTAAGATTGAGGGGATTTTGAAAATAAGAAATTGTGAAGGGATATAATATCCGATGTTGACGCCAAAAAAGAAGATTACTAAAAAAGAATTAAAGCATGATCCTTTACTGGACTCACTGGAAAAAGGAAAAGAATTTTATGAAGAGAACAGTAAGCAGATTGTCACTGGTATTTCTGTAGTCATTGTGGTCTTCCTTCTCGGGTGGGGTTGGATGAATAATATTCAGTCTACCAAGAATGAAGCTATGCTGGCCAATACCAAAACCACTATCGCAGCCATCCAGGGTGTGAACAGTAATGTTTTTGCTGAGTTAGAACAAATTATTGATGAGTACGGAAGCAATGATGAAGTTGCCCAGTCCGCATTACTCTTAGGAACAGCAAAAATGGATTCTGGAGATTTTATCGGAGCCGAAGAACTATTCTCAACACTGGCAAACAGCTCCGATAAACAGCTGAAAGTCGCGGGAAAACTTAAACTCGCGTATCTAGCTGAAAAACAAGCTGATCATGCTGCTGCGGCTGCTCTTTATCAGACCGTTGCCAATCTTGATGAGGGATGGGTGTCAGACAATGCTAGGCTGCAGGCTGGATATGCATACCTGGCTGCTGGAGACGCTACTCAGGCAAGAAATATTGTAACAAGTATGCTCGATGAGGAACCAACAGGTAATCTGAAAGAGCAACTCGAGTATTTGAGTGGAAAATTACTGGAGAAATAATTGCAATTATTGAACTTGCAAACCGGACATTGCTCAGATACATTGCGCCCGTAAAGTGGGTCGATGAACCCACTTTTGTTTTATTAATAAGGTATGAAGACACGAAGTGAATTGGAACGATGAAGAAATAAAAGCCGGAATAGAGACATGCTTTCAAGAAGCTGAGGATATTTTCCTGGTTGATGCAAAAATGAATGTATCGAAAAGGGGTTACCAGCTGATTGCAAAGTGTGAAAGTGATTCCGGAATCACCGTTGATCAATTGGCTCGTATAAATCGTTCCATTCATCACAATCTATCGTTACCAGGTTTGGATATTGAGAAGGTGTCTGTTGAAGTCACCTCGCCAGGAACGAGTTTTCCCGTCAAAATGGCTCGTCATTTTCGCCGACTTGTCGGGCACCCCATGAATATTGAACACCGCTCTGAAGCGGTACCTAATCCCCTGGAATGTGAGATCATATCAGCCACGGATGAGTCATTAACAGTCAAGGTTAAGGACGAGAGTGTGACACTGGATATGGCTGATGTCATTCAGGGTAAAGTAAAAATGCGATGGTAATAGGAGGATTGACCCCTTGATAAGTAAAATCATCATTGAATCATTTATACAACTTGCAAAAGATAAAGATATCGATCGCAAGGAATTAGCTGATATCATAAAAGAGATTTTTGAAGCCCTGATCCAGAAGAAATACGGTAACGTAGATAACTTTGATGTCATTGTTAACATGGATAAAGGTGAAATTGAGATCTATCAGGAAAAAGAGGTCGTTGAAGTTGTTGATGATCCTGATTTTGAAGTAGATGTGAAAACAGCACAAGAAATTGCCCCCGATTTAGAGATCGGCGATCCTTTCATTGATGTTGTTGATCCAGAAACGTTTGGTCGTCGTTTGATTACCTACGCCAGACATGTCATGGCTCAAAAGATTCAGGAATTTGAAAGAGATCAGATCTATCGTGACTATTCAAGTCGTGTAGGTGAGATCGTTATCGGGGAAATTCATCAGATTCGCCGGGATGCACTCTTTGTAAATATTGATAAAGCTGAGCTCAAGATGCCACGGGAAGAGCAGATCTATAGTGAACGCTATAGGCGTGGTGAGAGTGTTAGAGCTATTATTAAAGAGGTTCGTTCCGATAAAAGAGGCCCGGATATTATCATTTCCAGGGCTGACCCAACTTTCTTGATGAAATTATTTAAGAACGAAGTCCCTGAGATCGAAGATGGTATCATTGATGTCCGTACTCTTTCTCGTGAACCAGGTGATAGAACCAAGATTATAGTAGAATCACATGATAAGCGTATTGATGCTGTTGGTGCTTGTGTTGGTATGAAGGGAAGTCGTATTCAGGTCATCGTTCGTGAGTTGAATGGTGAGAAGATCGATATTATTAACTATACCTCTGAACCTCAGTTATTGGTTAGCCGTGCTCTTTCACCGGCCAAACCATACAAGGTTAAGATTGATTATGAAGCTCAAAGAGCTTTGGCTTTATTTGAAGATGATGATATCTCTATTGCCATTGGTAAAAATGGTCAGAATGTCAGACTCGCTTCCAAAGTCACTGGTTTTGAGATCGATGCTAAATCACGTAGTGAAGTTGAAGGGCCGGTCGAAGTCGAAGTCTTCCTTGAAGAGGTTGACGGGCTACCTGCCAGAGTTGTTACTATACTTGCTGAGAATGGTGTCGATACTGTTAATGAGATTGTGAATACCAGTAGAGATGACCTTCTTTCATTCAAAGGTCTAGGTGAAAAATCACTGGATGATTTTATGACCGCTCTCATGGAAAAAGTTGAAGTCAAAGTCGAGGTCATTGAAGAAGTGGTCGAAGTCGATGATGGATCAGAGGACAAAGAGTAGGCTATCCATACGCTGGATAATCTATACCAATGTCTATTCTGTTTGATAAACGACGAGGAAAGAGGAACGATTGAGTAAACCAAAACGAATATACCAAATAGCAAAGCAGATTAACATTTCTCATCAAGAGATTGTAAGCTTTCTGATGGACAAAGGTATGGATGTAACCAACCATATGAGTCCTGTAGATGACGAGATGTATGAAGTGATCATGAAGAACTTTGCTACTGACCTCTTTCAAATTGAGCAGGATCAGAAGGAACTTGATCGCAAGGCACTTGAAGATCAACGTCGTCTTGAAGAAGAAGAACGTATTCAAAAGGCTGAAGAAGTGCGTGCCGCTCGCGAAGATGAAGAGCGCCAGCGTCGTGAAGCCGAAGAACAGCGTAAAGTTGAGATCGAAGATGCCAAGCGTAAGGTGCACCAGGGTAAACTTGATGCCATTGAACAGGTTAAGCGTGATATTGAAGAAGCTAAGAATCTTAAGCTAGCTGAAGATCAAGCTGAAAAAGAACGCACTGAGCTTGATAAGGCCAAAGCTGACAAGAAAGCTGCCAAGCCGACGATCTTACGCCCAGGTCAAGATAAAGTAGAGAAAAAGCCTGTAACGCCTGCTGATAAAATCATTGCCAAAAAAATTGAACGTAAGATCAAGCATGTAGTAAAAGCCGGTGCTCCAGGTCCCAAGGGGAGAAAAGGCAAGACTCGTCGTACCTTTGACCAGAAGGAAGTAGATGCTTCCATCAAAAAGACCATGACCTCCATGGATACGGGTAAGAAGCGCAAAAGACGTCGCGAAGGTAAACAGGATGAGTCAATTGAAGATTTAGTATACCGCGTTTCTGAATTTGTTTCGGTACACGATTTTGCTCATCTGATCGAGATCGATGTTGCTGATATTATCGGAAAATGTATGGATATGGGGATGATGGTAACTATCAATCAACGAATTGATAAAGATACCATTGAACTCCTGGCTGAAGAATTTGAAGTTCAAGTAAAATTTGAAGATGATACGGCTACAATTCAGGAAGATGTAGTAGCCCATGAAGAAATTGATGAATCTGAATTGGAACCTCGTCCTCCTGTGGTGACCATTATGGGTCATGTTGATCATGGAAAAACATCCCTACTCGATCATATTCGTAGTGCCAATGTTATTGCCGGTGAAGCGGGTGGAATTACCCAGCATATCGGGGCTTACTCTGTGCCTGTACATGACGATAAAATGATCACTTTCTTGGATACTCCTGGACATGAGGCTTTTACGGCTATGCGTGCCCGTGGAGCCCAGGTAACTGATATTGTTGTAATTATCGTAGCTGCTGATGATGCAGTTATGCCTCAAACTATTGAAGCCATCGATCATGCGAAAGCAGCCGGTGTTCCTATCGTTATTGCCATCAATAAGATTGACAAGACCGGTGCTGATGCAGAACGTGTCCGTCGCGAACTCTCAGAACGTGATTTATTAGTTGAGAGTTGGGGTGGAAAGATCCCTGATGTGGAGATCTCTGCCAAGCACGGAACAAATGTAGAAGATCTGCTGGAAACCATTGTTCTAGAAGCTGAAATGCTGGATCTGAAGTCCAAACCCACGGGTGCAGCACGGGGAATTGTTGTTGAATCACGTCTGGATAAGGGCGTTGGTGCTGTAGCAACAGTTTTGGTGAACCGAGGTAACCTGAAGATTGGTGATGCCTTTGTTTGTGGTGATTTTTCAGGACGTGTTCGCGCTCTGAATAATGATCATGGAGATAAAATTAAAACAGCTGGACCGTCTACACCTGTTGAAGTGCTCGGTTTTAGCGATGTTCCTCGAGCAGGGGATAACCTGCTTGTCATGAAAAATGACAAGGAAGCTCGTGAAGTAAGTAGCCAGAGACGAGAAGTTCGTCGTGAGCAAGACTTTAAACGAATGCGCCATTTGACCTTGGATGAGATCTCTCGTCAAATATCAGAAGGTAAAGTCAGGGAAGTCCCCTTATTGATCAAGGGTGATGTTGATGGATCCATTGAGGCCCTGGCGGATTCATTCATGAAAATGTCCACAGATGAAGTCGCGGTTAGAATTATTCATCGTGGTATTGGAATGATCAAAGAGTCAGATGTTCTACTGGCAGCAGCCTCAAAGGCTATTGTAATTGGCTTTAATGTTACTGCTGATAGCAATGCCAGACTCTTAGCGAAAGCTGATGATGTAGAGATTCGATATTACGATGTGATCTACGCCGCCGTAGACGATGTATTTCAGGCCTTGGAAGGTCTATTGGAACCAGATGTGGAAGAAAGAGAATTGGGTGTTGCTGAGGTAACAGACCTATTCAAGATTCCAAAAATCGGTGTTATTGCTGGGTCAATGGTCCTCTCAGGTGTGGCACGACGGGCTGCTAAGGTTCGTTTAGTTCGCGAGGGTGAGATTCTCTTTAATGGTGAACTGAATGCCCTGAAACGCTTCAAAGACGAAGTCAAAGAAGTGATGGAAGGCAATGAGTGTGGAATTTCACTGAAGGAGTTTACCAAGATCAAAGTGGGTGATAAAATCGAATTTTACACTGAAGATATTATTAAACGTAAATTGGAAGCGAAATCCAAATAGTAAGATTTGGGATAAGAAGTTAATATGGGAATAGCAAGAAAAGACCGGGTTGCAGAAGCGATAAAAGCTGCTGTAGCTGAATTTCTTATCTTGAATTTAGCAAATTCTACTCCTGGATTCATTTCAGTCTCAAAGGTTAGAGTTACTTCTGACTTGAAATTGGCTTATGTCTACTTCAGTATCTATGGAAGTGAAAAGGATGTTGCCTATAGTTTTAAGATTTTGGAAGGTCTTAATGGACGTGTCCGATTTCATGTGGGCAATGAAGTTCCACTAAAATTTGTTCCTAAGCTGAAATTCTTTATTGACGATTCACTTGAGTACACTGACAAGATGAATCGAGTCATGAAAGATATATGATCAACAACGAGCATATCATCAATATCAATAAACCAATGGACTGGACCAGTTTCGATGTCGTGAGGAAAGTTCGCTATACCACTAGGATCAAAAAAGTGGGTCATGCCGGTACATTAGATCCATTTGCAACCGGTGTACTGCTTGTTTTGACCGGAAAAAATACCAAACGACAGTCAGAGTTCATGGGTCTCCCAAAAACATATGTCGCTGACATTAAACTTGGGCAGAAAATGGATACTGGAGATCGAACAGGCGAAGTGATCGAGACATTAGCAATTCCAGAGCTAAATGAGACACACGTTCTTGAAGTTCTGAAGAGCTTTATTGGTGAAAGTGAGCAGATTCCACCGATGTATTCAGCAAAAAAAGTACAGGGGAAGACGCTCTATAAAATGGCACGTAAAGGTCAGACGGTTGAGCGACAAGCTTCAATCATCACGATCTATAATATAGAATTACTCGTCTTAAACCAGGATCAATTGAAGATCAGGGTGGATTGCGGAAAGGGAACCTACATCAGGGTTTTGGCCGAGGATATCGGCCAGAAACTGGGTACAGTTGCCCATGTAGAAGAATTACAAAGAACGGCGATAGGTGACTATCGCGTAGAGGATGCCTTGAGCATACCAGAGTTTATTGAAAATTGGAAATCGTCCGCTGCTTAGAAGAACTACCTGAGCTCTCAGGTTGTGTGGCTACTATCGGAAGTTTCGATGGTATTCATCGCGGTCACCAGGCTCTCATTAGAAAGTGCATCAAAGAAGCACATGTCCGTGAGTTGCCGTCGGTTTTGATCACGTTTCACCCACATCCGCAACTTTTGTTGCGTGATAGTGAAAAGCGACCCATCAGGTTATTAACCGGGATTGATGAACGGGCTACTCTCGTAGAGAAATATGCGCCTGTGGATATCATGCTGGTTTTGGACTTTAATCGAGGCTTCTCAGATATGAGTGCTGATGAATTCACCACCAAAGTTCTAGAGAATTCACTCAAGGTCAAGCATCTTGTGATTGGTTATGACCATCGATTTGGTCACCAGCGAGAGGGTAATGCTGAATGGCTTGAGGAACGTGGGAAGGCCAAAGGATATGATCTCAGTGTGGTCGGTCCAATCAACAATGAGGACATACCGGTGAGTAGTACACTCATCAGAGATCACATTCAGTCTGATCGTTTGGATTTGGCAAATGCCATGTTGGGTCACGCATACACTTTGTTTGGCAAGGTGGTTAAGGGTGAGCAACGGGGACAGAGTCTAAATTTCCCTACGGCGAATGTGGAACCAAATGTTGATAACAAATTAGTGCCCAATCATGGCGTTTATTTGAGCCGGGTTGAGACAAGTACATTCTCCAGCTTTGGGATGTGTAATATCGGTGTTCGTCCCACATTCAAGAATGGGGCAGAGATTACAATAGAAGTGAATCTTTTTAATGTCCCAGATGGTGAAGAGGATTTATACGGTAAAGAAGTGACCCTTGAGTTTTTACAAAAATTAAGAGATGAGAAGAAATTCTCAAGTGTAGATGATTTGATAGAACAATTAGAAAATGACAAGAAAACATGTATAGCGATAATCGAAAATTATCGAGATGTCTGAAGGAGGACATATGTCAATAACAAAAGAACAAAAAACAGCTCTCATTAAAGAATATGGTGAGAATGAGAGTGATACAGGCTCCACTAGTGTGCAGGTTGCGATTCTGACAACTCAGATTCGTACCTTGACCGAGCACTTGCAAGCCTTTAAAAAAGATCACCACAGCCGTCGTGGATTGCTCAAAATGGTTGGGCAACGTCGTCGTCTGCTGCGCTATCTTTACAAAGAAGATACCGCCAAATACAAAGCTGTAATTGAAAAGCTTGGTATACGAAAATAGGAATTGGAGAAATTTTGATTAAAAAAGAAATGATGTTGGGCGGCAGAACGCTTAGCCTTGAAACTGGCCGTATGGCTAGACAAGCCGGGGGATCTGTACTCGCAATTTATGGTGAGACAGCCGTTCTGGTTGCAGCTACAGCATCAAAACATGAAGATAATACGCGGGACTTTTTCCCGCTTCAAGTAGAATATCGTGAGAAAAGTTATGCTGGGGGAAAAATTCCAGGTGGTTTTTTCAAACGGGAAGCTAGACCAGCAGAGAAGGAAATTTTAAGTGCACGAATGACTGATAGACCGATTCGTCCGCTTTTTCCAGAGAGTTTTAACAATGAAACACAGGTAATTATTACCGTCGTTTCCAGTGATGGTGAGAATACAGCTGATGCACTAGGTACCATCGGTGCCTCGTTCGCTCTGTCAATCTCAGATATTCCCTGGAACGGACCTGTCGCATCAGTCCATGTTGGACGTATCGATGGTGAACTGGTATTGAATCCAACTTACGCCCAGCTCGAAGAATCTGAAATGGACATCACCATCACTGGTACAGCTACAGATGTTGTAATGGTTGAAGGTGAGGCCAAGGAAGTTTCTGAAGAAGTGATGGTTGAAGCTCTGATTTTCGCCCAAAAAGCGATTTCCGAAGTGGTTGCCTTTCAGCAGAGCATTATTGACGAGATCAAACCGGTTAAACGTGAACTCAAAGTTGATGATTCTAAAGATGCTATCAAGGCCGCTGTCGATGCTGCTATTGATGAAGCCGAATTATCAAAATTGAACTCAATAACCTTGAAGCTCGAGAGACAGGATGCCAGGAATGAAGCGAAAGATGCACTTATCGCCAAATTCGAGGAAGAATATCCTGATGACCTTAAGCTAGTTGGAGAAGTTTTCAGCAATCGCTTAAAAGCCAATATCCGTGAGCAGATCATGGCTAAGGGTGTTCGAGTAGACGGTCGCAAGCTGAAGGATATTCGTCAAATCACAGCCGAAGTTGGTGTAATACCAAGAGTTCATGGTTCTGCCCTGTTTACCCGAGGTGAGACCCAGGCTTTGGTCATTACCACTCTAGGTACAAAACAGGATGAGCAGATCATAGATGGTATTGATCTTGATTATAAGAAATCATTCTATCTGCATTATAATTTCCCACCCTATTGTGTTGGAGAAACAGGTCGAATCGGTTTTACAAGCAGACGCGAAATTGGTCACGGAAACCTGGCTGAAAGAAGTCTAAAATCATTTCTGCCATCAAAAGAAGATTTTCCTTATACCATCCGTTTGGTTTCAGAGATTCTTGAATCTAATGGTTCCTCCTCAATGGCCAGTGTTTGTGGTGGCTCACTTGCTCTTATGGATGCAGGTGTTGGCATCAACAAGACGGTTGCCGGAATTGCCATGGGATTGATCAGTGATGGGAAGAGATTCTCTGTCCTTTCTGATATCCTCGGTGATGAAGATCATTATGGTGACATGGACTTCAAGGTCACAGGTACAAAAGATGGTATCAACGCCATCCAGATGGATCTGAAGATCGAAGGTATCAGTGCAGAGCTCATGACTGAAGCTTTACATCAAGCCAAAGAAGGTCGTGAGCACATTATTGGTATCATGGAAGCTTCCTTACCAACTGCTCGCGAAGAACTGTCACCCAATGCTCCGAGCTTTATCACCATCAAGATCAAACAAGAGCAGATCGGTGATATTATCGGCCCAGGTGGTAAGATCATTAAAGCTATTCAGGCTGAGACTGGTGCCACGGTTGAGATCGAACAAGAAGGTCTTGTTTATGTCTTTGGCGAGAATGCTGAAGCTGCAGAGGCAGCCGCAGCCAAGATCAACGCTATTGTCAGAGTCCCCGTTGCTGGTGAAGAATTCGAAGGTGAAGTCATGCGTCTCATGAACTTCGGTGCCTTTGTAGAATTCTTACCTGGCAAGCAGGGTTTGGTTCATATCAGTGATCTTGAATACAGCCGCGTTGAAAAGGTTGAGGATGTTCTCAAGGTTGGAGATAAGGTCATGGTGAAACTCATGGAGGTGGATGACTCCGGTCGCTACAACTTGAGTCGCAAAGCCTTACTCGAAAAACCTGAAGGTTGGGTAGAGCCAGAGAAGAAACCTCGTCCTCCTCGTCGTGACAACCGCAGTAGCGGAGGTAGAGATCGCGGTCCACGTCGCGATAACAACCGACGGTAAAGGACCGAAGTGACATCACTTCGTAGACAAACTACATTATCGAACGGACTGACCATTGTTTCTGAAACAGTGGAAGCAGTCCGTTCGGTAGCTTTAGGCATTTGGGTTCGTACCGGTAGCCGTTATGAACCGGAAGAACTGACCGGAATTTCGCATTTTCTGGAACACACCGTTTTCAAGGGTACAAATAGCAGGTCGACCTATGACATTGCTGCATCCCTTGAGAGTGTAGGTGGCCATTTAAATGCGTTCACTTCCAAAGAGTACACCTGTTATCATGCCCGTTTTATGAGTGAGTATCTGGAAGAGGCCGTGGATGTCCTCTCTGATATTCTATTGCATCCAACATTTCCCGAATCTGAGATCGAGAGAGAGAAATCTGTCGTTCTTGATGAATTAAGAGATAGTCAGGATGTACCGGAAGAGATAGCTTTTGAAAAATTTGAGAAATATCTGTATCCCGGGAGTTCATTAGGGAGCCCTATTCTTGGGAATGAAGAGAGTATCAAATCATTCAATCCTAAAAAATTAAGCAATTATCTAGATCAACACTATGGCCCTGAAGACACGATTATCGTTGCTGCAGGGTATGTTGAACATGACGAGTTGGTTAAGCTTATTAGTGATCGCTACGATCGAAAACCAAGTGATAAGAATGATTTTGTGAAACTTGATTCCAGTTTATATGCAGCCGGGCAGGAAGTCAGTACAAAAGACATTCAACAGAGTCATCTTATTCTGGGCTTGCCCATATTTGATATCTATGATGAGCGTCGATACGATGTGGCAGTCCTTAACTCAATCCTCAGTGGGGGAATGAGTTCAAGATTGTTTCAGAATATTCGTGAAGCACATGGTGTTGCTTATCAGATATTCTCATTTGTGAATCTTTATCGCGATAGCGGTTCGTTTGGTGTTTATTTGGCTACTGATCCGGCAAAGCGAGAACTTGCTTTAGAATTAACATATAAAGAATTAGAAAAACTTGTCAATGACCCTGTTAATGAAGATGAGCTGGAGAAAGTTAAAGCCCAATACAAATCAGGGGTGGTGATGGGTGATGAGTCTATGGAAAGACGGATGTTACGCCTGGGTCGTCAACAGATCTATTATGGTGAAAACATTAGTTTAGATATATTTTTAGAGAAAATAGAACAGATTGATGCGCCAAGAATACATACATTGGCACAAGAATTGTTCAATCCTGAATTGTTTTTTACAAGTATATTGGAACCTGCCAACTGAGAGGCAGCAACATAGGAGGCGATTATGATCGTCGGGCTACCAAAAGAGATTAAAACCAATGAAAATCGGATTGCAATGACACCTGGTGGTGTTGAATTGCTAGTTAGTAATGGCCATCAAGTCATCGTAGAAGATAATTGTGGAATCAATAGTGGCTTTACCAATGAAATGTATGTTGGAGCCGGTGCCACGGTTGAAGTGGACGTTGACAAGGTATGGGCACAAGCTGAAATGATTGTTAAGGTTAAAGAGCCTCAGGCTGTTGAAATTGCACGCTCCCGACCTGGACAGATCGTATTTACTTATTTCCACTTCGCTGCCGATAAAGATCTGACCTTGGGCTTCTTGGAATCTAAGGCCTGGGCAGTTGCTTACGAAACTATTGAGAATAGAAGAGGTAAACTTCCTCTCCTGGAGCCTATGAGTGAAGTTGCCGGACGCATGGCAACACAGGAAGGTGCCCGTATTTTAGAACACATTAGTGGAGGGCGTGGAGTCCTGCTCGGTGGCGTTCCCGGTGTACATCCTGCAACGGTATTGGTCCTTGGTGGTGGAATTGTAGGTACTCAGGCAACCAAGATCGCAGCCGGTATGGGTGCTCATGTCTATATTATGGATATTGACCTGGATAGACTTCGCGAACTTGATGATATCATGCCCAAGAATGTTACTACACTCTACAGCTCACCTGCAAATATTCGCGAATTATTACCAAAGGTAGATTTGGTTGTTGGTGCAGTACTCTTGCCTGGCGCCAAAGCGCCAAAACTCATTAACCGGGAAATGCTTAGCCTGATGAAGAAAGGCTCTGTTATTGTTGATGTGGCCGTTGATCAGGGTGGTTGTGTGGAAACATGCAAACCGACAACCCATGAAAGCCCAACATTTGTAGTAGATGGTGTTGTGCATTATTGTGTGGCTAATATGCCTGGAGCTGTTCCTTATACATCGACCATTGCCCTAACCAATGCAACGCTGCCATATGTCATCAAGTTGGCTAATGATGGGGTAGAGGCTGCTCTAAAAGCTGATTCAGGTTTTGCTTTAGGACTTAATATGGTTGATGGAAAAGTGACCTGTGAAGCAGTAGCTGACGCCTTTGGTTTGGAGTACACCCCAGTCGAACAAGTGTTGAGTTAAGCTTTGTCCTTCCCTGTTTACAACAGGGGCCTGGTTTACCATAAGGTCTCTGATACACGTGAATGGGGTGTAACCACTACAACACCCAAACAGTTTAAAACCCAGATTGATGGTCTTCATCAACTGGGTTTTACTTTTTCTACCATTAAAGACCACGATCCTGGAAAAGATCAGATTCTGATCACTTTTGATGATGGTTATTCATGCATCAAGGAATACGCGGCACCGATTTTAGAAAGTGTCAATGGTGCAGCCACAGTGTTCGCAATTTCTGATTTTGCAGGTAAGAAGAATTCTTGGGATTACTTTCCCGAGTCTAAGCAAGTAAGTCATATGAGTTGGTCAGAATTGAGAGAATTAAGTGATGAGGGTTGGGAAATCGGTTCTCACGGTCGCACCCATAGACGATTGATCAATATGAGCTCTGAACGAATAAAAGATGAATTGCTTGGTTCTAAAAAACGCATAGAGGATGAGCTTGGTACAGAGGTTAAGACCTTTTGTCCTCCTTTTAATGCCTGGAACAGTGAGTTGATAGATCAGATTGAGCAGGTTGGTTATACAAAGATCGCTATTTCTTACCCGCTAAACGGTTTACCGAAATGGTCAGGTGAGTTTGTTCCACGCTTGGGAGTCTATTTGCATGACATTATGCCTTTATTCATGGGAAAAATATTTGCGAATCCCTTGGCGCCTATAGCCGTACTAGAACAACAATTAATCAATATTGCCGGGGACGGAAAAATCTTAGAGAATTGGTTAAAACCTCTACCTCACACGCTGTAAGGCCTGTCTATAAACTAAATATAGATTCACGATTCTCAATAGCCCCGGGCGGTCATTGAGCTAGCCGAAATGTAACCTGGGGTTAGTAAATCTCCCGATATATATGATCCTGCTTAAGAGCTGGTTTAAACCAGCTCTTAAGCAGGATCATTAATTCATGGCGTGCTGATCAACACCCGACTGAAGTCGGGTGCTATTGATATTAATGGAAAAAAAAGGTGCGGAGAAGGTGGGATTGACTGAACCTCCATCACTTCCGTGATTCCGTTCGTCTTACTTCGCTACGCTACGTTTCGAACCTACAGAGCTTTGCTGAAAGCCCGTTCAGGTTCGAATATATGATTGTGCAGTTGGTGCGGAGAAGGTGGGATTCGAACCCACGGTACGTTGCCGCACACACGCTTTCCAAGCGTGCGCCTTAAGCCACTCGGCCACCTCTCCAGTTCTTTCAAAATGCTAAGTAATCCTTAGCGGCCGCCAATATATTTACTTACTCAGATTTCGCAAAAGTTAATTATTTTAATCAGTGGTAGGAATAATAAGATTCTGTACATCCAACGCTTGAAATAACCTCTGATTAGTGCTTGAATACCAGCGTGTTCGCTAGATCACAAGACTCACGTAAAGACTTGTTTCAAACACGACTTATTATAAATTTAGAGAATTGTTAAAAATGGCCTTTATGGCTAATTGCAAAATTGGATGAACACGTGTTGAATATGAAAAGTATAAGTCGGGTACGATTTGTAAGAATATTTTCAATTCTGAGCATTTTGCTCATGATGCAAATTCCCTTATCTATCAGGGCCCAAGAGGCAGATCTATTTGGTGCTGAAGATGACAGCTTGCTCTTTGGTGATGAATTCGATTTGGGTGGTGATGATACATCATTTGATTTCGATGATGATTCTGGTGCTGATGATAGTTTCAATTTTGATGACGAGGAAGATGCCAGTGACACTGAATCAGCAGAAGATGACTTCTTTGGCGATTTTGAAGAAGAGACTGAAGCTGAAGAAACAGTTGCTGACACAGTAGCTGAGGATGACTGGGGCTTAGACAATTCTGCCGGTTATGATGATTTGATCACTCGCACTGTTGATGGAGAGCCAATACTTCTGGAGGAGGATTATAGTCATCCTTTAGATTTTCGCGACAATGTTCGTGGTACGATTTTAGAAAATACCGGGTTCACAATTTCACTCTATTCTCCTCAGTACGTTGCTGACGGACTCACAACCTGGCACTCCTATCTTGACTTCTCTTTAACCACAGCTCTGCCATGGCATATTCAAATGAATCCGGTTGAGCTGACATTTGCCATTGATATCTCAAGTTTTAATTTCAACAACACATTTCCATCTGGCGGCGATTTTAAAGGCGTAAGCGTAATGCCTATGGCCACTGTATCAGTTTTCGGTTTTGAGCTTGAGACAGGAATTGGGGCGTATTATCCTAGTTTCGGTGCATTGGTAGGATTGGGATATTCATACCAATTCCATTCCATATTCTTCTCAACAGGATATCGCTGGAATTGGGCAAATAATATTGATCCTATTGGTGCTAACTGGTGGTTGGAACCCAGGTTTACAGTCGGCGTAAGGCTGTGGTAATTGAGGTCCTCAAACTTTTAATATGTTCAGCTCCGGACAAATATTACCAATCCTCACTTTGGCCTGCATCATGCTGACGTCGAACTATGCTCAAGATATAAACACGAGCTCTACCCAGGCTGAGGATAGTCTTTCAGTAGAGGATCAGGAGAACACCAACACTCAAGAGTCCGATTTGGACTATGACGCTTTGGTAAAAGAATTATACGGTGACCCTGAATCTAAATCTGAAGAACCAAAGGTTATTGAGAGCGAGGTTATAGAAGAGGGGAGAAAGCGGACACCGGTAAAAGGCTTGGCACCTGGCAAGTTCGCAAATAGCAGGTTGAATGGGATTCATATTTCTGTTAATGCCGCTTCTCCTTATGCTGTGGCCAATCAGCTTCTATCCTGGTACTCCTATATCGATGCTGGTGTGAGCATAAAATTGCCCTATGAGATTCTTGTAGAAAATATTCCGCTCTATCCCTTATTTGAGGTCTCCACCTTTAACTTTGAGAATTCGTATCCAAGTGGAGGCTCCTTTACAGGACTGGCTTATATAGGTCAGGTCTCTGCTATTGGGGATCAAGCGGCTGCTGTCCTGGGATTTGGTTTTTGGGATGGCAATCTTGGCAGCATGATGGAAGCCAACTATCGGTTTAGACCAACCACGAACACCTTCTTTCGTCTCGGGACACGAGGTGTATTAATGACAAATGTTGAACCACTGGGCGAAGTCTGGTGGCTAGAATTTAGACTTTCAATGGGAATTGAACTATGAAACGATCTGACCTGAAAACCTCATCAAAAATAAACTTATTTTTAGGAATATTTCTAATTGTTGGTGCTGGGATGTCCATGGGACAATCTTTCACACCTACAGGGGGAACGGTCGTTGCTAACTATTGGAATTCAACCAACACAGGTGGAACAGCGATATTTACTGGTACATCGGTAGGTGAAAACTATTTCTATGTGAAAATTAGCGTTGATGGCGGTGCCTTAGTTACAATTACTGGGGGTGAAGGTTTTATGACAGCCGGAGAGTCAATAAATGTGGCTCTCACATCAGGTAATATAGAAACTGCAGGTTCAACACTGTCCGATGGGGAAACCTATGAAATGTATGCTGTGCTGAACTCAGGTGCAGCCCCAGTTGATACGATTAAGTTAACATCATCAGCCGTTACAGTTGATAAAACCGTACCCACAGGATTTACCGTGGGAGGTATAACAGCAGTTGGGAATAATGTCGTTTCAAACAAATGGAATGGTACCAATACATCCATTGACGTGAGTGTGCCAATTGGTAATGACAATTCACTCCTCACCCCTGGTGAAGTTCAATTATTAGGTAAGATAGGGTCGAACCCCTACGAGGATCTTGGTGCTGCATCAGTCATCACAGGAATTAACACCACTAAAACAATGTCAATAGCCTCGGCAACTCTGGAATCACTTTTAGGATTTACTGATGGTCAAATTATCTATATAAAAGCAGAAATTACTGATAAAGCGGGTAATCTCACCACTGGCGATGCCGGTACATCAGAGCTTACTATTGATCAAACAGCCCCGACAATTAGCAGTGTTGCAGGAACACCAAGTAGTGGTACTCTGGGGATCGGTGACGCCACAACAAGTATTACTGTAACATTTGATGAGGTCGTTAGGCTCTCCAGCGGAAATCTTGAAATAACTTTAGAAACTGGTGCTATTGACCAGGTACTTGTTATTGGCTCGGCATCAATTGACAATGTCAATTCTGCCTCTCAAACATATACCGTTCAGGCTGGGGATGAATCAACCGATCTAACCGTTGGTAGTTTAGATCTATCTGGTGGAAATAATTTACGGGATGCTGCTGGGAATGATGCAAATCTCAATATTCCAGGTGGAAGCAACCTCGGTGATAACGCAAATATCGTAGTTGATGGAGTCCTTCCTACTGTTAATAGTATTACTTCTACGACCGCAAATGGGAATTACTCAGTAGGTCAGGATATTAATATAACAGTGAATTTTAGTGAAGCTGTTACCCTAGCCAGTGGAAATCTACAAATTCAACTGGAAACAGGTACAGTAGATAGAACTGTGAGTATCTCAAGTATTACTAACAGTACCTCGGCAAGCGGAACATATACAGTCCAAACAGATGATGAGAGTAGTGACTTGAGTGTAAATGGCCCATTAACATTGTCTTCAGGAACGATACAGGATGCTGCGGGAAACGATGTTGATCTTGCAGTAATTACCAATCTTAGTACGTCCAAAGCCATTGTTATTGATGGTATTACACCAAGTGCTGTTAACCTTGCCGGTGGCGGCGGAACTGTCGTTGCAACTGGGGGAACTGTAATAGCCGGCTATTGGAACAGTACCAATACTGCCCTCGCTGTGGTAGTTCCCATAGCCGCAGATGCTAGCCTCAATGGCGGCTCGGTTCAACTTCAAGGATATTGGGGAGTCGTTGGTGGAGCTCAAAATCTTGGCAGTGCACAAACAATTGATGCCACTGGAACCAATAAAACAATAACCATATCCTCAGGGGTATTAGAGGCATTTGGAGGCTTCGCAGAGAATGAAGTGCTAAAGATCGTCGCTCTAGTGACAGATATTGCCAACAATACAAGTTCACTTGGTACGGATAGTGATGATGAGATTACCATCGATCAAACGGCAGCCAATATAATAGATATTACCACGACTGCCGCGGATGGATACCTGATACCGACGAATACAGCTGATATTACAGTAACATTTGATGAGGTTGTGACTCTAAGTGGTGGAAATCTTGAGATCGAGTTAGAAACTGGTACTACTGACAGAGATTTGATCATAAGCACAATTAGCAGCAGTACAACCGGTACAGGAACCTATACAGTCCAGGCTGGTGATGCCAGTAGTGACTTAACCGCCAATAGCGCAAGTCTGTCAGCAGGAACACTTTTAGATGCTGCTGGGAATTCGGCAAATCTGCTCCTTCCCGGTTCGAGTAATCTAGGTGATAATTCAAATTTGATCATTGATGGCAACGTACCCACAATCACAAGTATTACATCTACAACCCCAGATGGAGATTATTCCATTGGGGAAGACGTGAATATTACCGTGAATTTTAGTGAAGCTGTAACTCTCAGTGGCGGGGATTTGCAAATTCAATTGGAAACCGGTGCTGTTGATCGTACGGTTAGTATCTCCAGTATTTCAAACAGTTCTAGTGCAAGTGGTACCTATACTGTACAGAGTAATGATGAGAGTTCAGACCTAAGTGTCAATGGACCACTCACATTATCGGCTGGCAGTCTCCAAGACATAGCCGGTAACGATGTTGATTTTGCGCTAGGGACGAATTTAAATGTTCCACATGCTATAGTTATAGACGGTGTAGCACCAAGTACAGTCAATCTGGCTGGTGGCTTAGGAACTATCATTGCAACTGGAGGGACTGTTGAAGCTGGTTATTGGAATAATACAAATACGGCTTTATCAATTGTTATTCCAATTGCGGCAGATGCTAGTTTATTAAATGGAACTGTTCAGGTAAAGGGCTATTGGGGTGTCGTAGGTGGCGCTCTGGATCTTGGTAGCCCCCAAACAATTCTTGCTACTGGTACCAATAAAATAATACCTATTTCAGACGTTACGTTTGAAGCTTTAGGGGGAGGTATTACTGAAGGCGAAATTCTAAAAATTGTTGCAATAGTAACGGATGAAGCTGGAAATTCTAGCACTGTGGGAACAGAAAGCGATGACGAGATCACCATAGATCAAACATCTCCCGCTGTGAGTAGCATAAGCTCTACTACAGCAAATGGTTACCTCATCCCAACCAACACTGCAAATGTAACAGTCACCTTTGACGAAGCGGTAACCTTAGCCGGCGGGAATCTTGAGGTTGAGCTGGAGACAGGAGCAACGGACCAGACAGTGAGTATTGGAACCATTAATTCCAGCCTCACAGCATCCGGGACGTATACAGTTCAGACAGATGATGTGAGTAGTGATCTCAATGCAAATAGTCTTGATCTGTCAGCCGGGACTCTGCTTGATGCGGCTGGTAATTCTGCTGATCTAACTATACCGGGTGGATCCAATCTCAGTGATAACAAAGATTTAGTTGTAGATGGCATCGCGCCCACCATTTTGAGCATAACATCCACCACACCTGATGGTGATTATGCCATTGGAGAAGATATCAATGTTACCGTCACCTTTAGCGAGGCAGTTACTTTGAGTGGTGGAAATTTACAGATTGAATTGGAGACGGGCAGTCCTGACCGAGTTGTCTCTATTTCAACAATTGCAAATAGCAGCACTGCGTTGGGAACATATACTGTTCAGAGTGGGGATGTAACGAGTGCGCTGGCGGCAAATACGCCGCTGACCCTTTCCAGTGGTACACTGAAAGATGTGGCTGGAAATAATGTTGATCTTGCTGTGACCACAAATATTGATGCTGCAAGTGATATTGACATCGATGGAATTATTCCAACAACAGTTGACCTGGCTGGTGGGGCAGGTAGTGTCGTTGCGACAGGTGGTACAGTGAAAGCAGGATACTGGAATAATATCAATACTGCATTATCGGTAGTAGTTCCCATTGCTGCAGATGCGAGTTTGCTGAACGGAAATGTTCAGCTCAGAGGCTATTGGGGTACTGATGCTGGAGCGGCAGTGGATCTTGGAAGTGCTCAAATCATTGCTGCGACTGGTACAAACAAAACAATTTCTCTCCCAGCGCTTACCGTCGATACCTTTGGAGGTTTTGATGAGGGAGAAATATTAAAAATAATAGCCGTGGTTACAGACGCAGCAGGTAATTCTAGTGTTGCTGGTACTGAAAGTGACGATGAGATCACAATTGACCAGACGGCTCCCGAGATTACAAGTTTGAGTTCAACAACGGCCAATGGTTATTTAATTCCCACCAGTACTGCGAATGTGACTATCACATTTGATGAAACTGTGACGCTCAATAATGGAAACATACTCATTGAATTGGAGACGGGAACCACAGATCAGTCGGTAACAATTAGCACAGTGAATGCTAGTTTGACGGCAAGTGGTACATACACAGTACAAACTGATGACAATAGTAATGATTTAAATGCGAATGGTATCACGCTTTCTGCTGGTACCCTATTAGATGCGGCAGGTAATTCTGCAAATTTATCCATCCCAGGCGGGAATAATCTAGCTGACAATGCGGCGCTCATTGTTGATGGGTCAGCTCCAGAGATTGTTAGTGTAACTTCATCTAGCGCAGATAATAATTATGGGGTTGATAGTAACATAGATGTTACCGTCGAGTTTTCTGAGCTAGTTACCTTATCCGGTGGTGAGTTATTGATTCAGATGGAAACTGGTACCGTAGATAGAACAGTAACGATCAGTTCCATTAGCTCAAGCATATATGGTTATGGCACCTATACAGTTCAGGCAGGCGATGAAAGTAGTGATTTAAGTGTAAATGGACCTCTCACACTTTCAGGTGGAAATATCCAGGATGGTGCTGGAAATGATGCTGATCTCGCAGTCCCGGTTAATATATCTGATGGTAGCGATATCATCATTGATGGTGTTGCCCCAGGTGCATTTACTGTTGGAACAGTAGTGACAGTTGGTGATCCTGTCGTAACAGGGTATTGGAACAATCTAAATACCGGTATGACGGTAATTGTCCCTATAGCAAATGAAGCAACGCTTGAGAGTGGATCGGTTCAGATTCAGGGTTACTATGGTGATATCAGTGGAGCCGCAAATATTGGCTCGGCAACCAACATTGTTGCAGGTATGTTGGGTACAACAACTACTGAATTCACTATCACAGAAGCAAATATTATTGCTGGCGTTGGGGTAGTTGAGGGCCAGACTTTAAAAATAACTGCATTGATTACTGATAATTCAGGAAATGGAACCACTGGTACTCAAAGTGTAGATGATTTTTACATGGATGTAACAGACCCTGATATTTCGGCAATTACCTCAATACCAACTGCTGGAACCTATAAACTTGGTGAGACAATTGATGTAACTGTGACGTTTACTGAAAATGTTGTCCTGTTAAGTGGTGATATGGAAACAACGCTTGAAACAGGTGTTGTACTGACCAGTGTAGAGGCCGATTTGGATGGCAGTGGTGCTGCCGTTACTGAAACTTATACCATTGAAGAGGGCGATGAATCATCGGACCTCAGTGTAACAAGTATTGGATTGACTGCTGGTACCCTTCGTGATCTAGCAGGAAACGATTTTCCAGTTGGTGTTCCACCACTGGGAACGAACTTGAGCGACAATAGCAATTTGGTGATAGATGGAGCACCACCAACCATTACACTTATATCAACTGGTCTGGCAGATGCTAGCTATGGTGTTGATGATGTTATTGATATTACAATAACGTTTGAAGACCCTGTTACTTTATCTGATGGAAACACCCTTCAAATGACATTAAACACTGGTCAAGTTGTTTCCATCGCCAGTGCTGACATTATTAGCACTACTTCGGCCACTGGATATTATACCATACAGGTAGGCGATGTGACAGCAACGGAGCTTGATGTTTCAAGTTTAGCTCTTGATGGAGGTACCCTCCAGGATGTTGCCGGAAATGATCTCTCTTTAGCTATCGGTGCTCCAAGTTTCTTCTCAGAAGCACATGACATAGTGATTGACGGTATTTATCCACAAGCTTTTGATACTGGCGATTTAACTGTTGTTGGAGATCCAGTAGTAAGTGGATACTGGAACACACTGAATGATTCTATTTATGTGGAAATCCCTGTTACGGGAGCAGATCTTTCATTAGATGGCGGTACTGCCCACATAGAAACCAGATTAGATGCCAATGATTTCACCACAATTGGAAATTCTGTTCCTGTTGGTACCAATGACGTTTTGGTGGGTGTCTCTAGAGATGAATTACAAACACAGCTCCCAGGCTATTTTGGGGGTGAGCTTCTAGAAGTGAGAGGGGTTCTGACTGATGTTGCAGGAAATGCCACAATTGGAGCTACAAGTCTTACCACTTTGACCAATGACCAAGTCAATCCGACTCAAACCGTCACTGGAGATATTGTGGTAGCGGGAGGCAATGAGGTACAGGGTTATTGGAATCTCACGAACGAGACACTTACGATTTCTACACCGCTTGATGATGATGCATCTATGATAGGTGGCGTATTCCAAATGAAGGGACGAAAAGACTTAGAAGCAGGTAGTGATGTTGGCTCAGATTCAATTCTGACCACAGTGAATACAACGATGGAAACAATACTTACAGTAGCAGATCTTACAAACGGTGGATTCCTTGCTGGGGTTAGTGGTACTTCTCTATCTTTTTGGGCTGAGCTCACTGATGTTGCAGGAAACGTTATTGATGGTGTTACAGGAGTAAATACAGTAATAGTCGATCTGGATGCTCCATCTGCCTTTAATGTTGGAGCAGTCATCGCCACAGCTTCGGATGCAGATGGTGTCGTTGTTGAAGATGCTTTCAATATATCCAATGATGGCATATCTGTGACCATAACTATCGAGGATGATGCCACTCTGGTAGACGGCCAGCTAATCACGCAAATCAAAGCCGGTGCAGAGGACTATGTTGCCGTTGATACCAGTACCATTCCAATTGAGGATGTTGACCAAGAAGTCCTCATAGATCGTCCCACGCTGGAAACTCTAGTAGGTTGGGCTGATGGTGTCGATCTACTGACCAAGGTTATTATGATCGATCGCGCTGGGAACGAAACCGAGGGAACCCCAAGTACTAATGAATTACGCATTGATCTCACCGCTCCTTCAGCATTTGCGGTAACCTCCTTTACAACAGTGGGCGGTACTGTGGTTCCAGGTTTCTGGAATTCTACGAATACCGGTGTGGAGTTCGTTGTTCCCATAGAAGCAGATCAGACCCTGTTAAGCGGTCAGATACAAGCCTATGCCGTAGATTATTTAGATGATACGCTCGCTATCGGTCTGCCAGTAGATGTCAATTCACTGGATCCGACACCTCTTACTCTTGATGAGCTTGAGATCGAGTCAGTGACTGAAATGGGTGATGGCTTAGCCGTCCCATATTTTCTTGAGTTGTCCGACCGTCACGGAAACAGCACGCGATCTACCTTTATCGATACACTTTTTGTGCTGGATACATTAGGTCCTGGTGTTGGAGCTATTCTGACTAGCACCATTGATAACGGCCCCTATTTCAATGCTGTAGATTCCGTCTTTGCTACCTGGTCAGATTTTACTGATCCCCATAGTGGCGTTGATACAATCGAATATTCAGTTGGTACACTCGTTGGACAGGATAATGTTGTTGCCTGGACAGGGACAGACACCAACGTTTTTAGCGTTCAGTTTAGCGAACTGTCAACTATTCTGCATGATGTGGACTATTTTATCAATGTTCGGGCTATTGACGATGCTGGAAATATCTCTGATACCTTATCCACGCCAATTGTAACAGCGGATTTGGAAAACCCATGGTCTGCTGCCTTTATCGATCCGTTCTACTTTGATTTTGAATGGAATGACGTGAACTCCTTTAACGGTGAAGCCTTGGATGATCTATCTGGTCCTGATTCATTATACCTGACTCTCCAGCGGGCTTCGGATTCCTTTTGGTGGGATAATACCTCTTGGTCTGCTACCTCTGACACATTTAAATATAAAATCACCGATGGAACCTGGAATTTTGGGATTGTGAAAGATTCTCTGGATAACAGGGAAGACTATACCATTTTCATTGAGACATTGGATAGCGCTGGGAATTGGCAAGCACAGGCAGATGAATATACTTTTCAATTCGTGATTAACACTGCACCTGAGTTTGCCGTGATCTCGGATACGCTCTATGTCGATGAAGACGATTTGTGGGATTATGAGATCATTGCCACAGATGTGGATCTAGGAACCATTAGTGGTGATACATTATCCTACTCAATATTCAGTGTGGTTTCTGAGGGCGCAAGTGTCTCAGCCTCTGACTCCATGGAGGTCGATCCGCTTACGGCAATATTTGACTGGACTCCAATGGAAACCAGGGAATTCAATGATGTTGGGGTTCATAACATCACTGCCAAAGTAGCGGATTATTATGGTGGCGAAGATGACACTACATTTGTACTTGTCGTCAGACCGGTGAATGATCCACCAGATTCCGTTAGCTTATTATTACCGGTAGATTCTACTCAGTTGGTACCTGCTGATGGTTTACTCCTAACCTTTGAGTGGAACAGTGCCTTTGATATTGAAGGCGATTCATTGACCTACCGTATCTATCTGGAAGGTACCGATTACGATACCAGTATTGCAGTAAATGATACCACCATCACCCTGGATGTGGCAGCATTGAGCCTACCACTGAATCCTGTTAACTGGTATGTCAGGGCATTGGACTCTACGGAAATATCTGCGGTGGGAGAAACCTTTCAATTTACCACATCTGCGCCACAGCTTGTCCTGTTGGCAGATACAGTTAGCAATGCTATGGTACGCTATACTGCAAAAGATACGGTATTTTCAGTAAAAAATCTTGGATTGGCCAATCTAAACTGGTCAGTGGGCCGAACGCCGAATTGGATCACACTTGCTGAACCATCTGGATCTGTTGCCTACTTGGATACATCAGATATAGTCTTCAATATAGATCTTGGGCAAATAACGGTAGGTGGATATGCAGACAGTATTGAAATATTCACCAATGATCCTTTGCATGATACGGTCACTGTCTATGTAACTTTAGACATCTATGACCTGCCAACTCCTGTAGTGGCGTTTTACAAGAATCCAGCCTATCCAAGTGCCTACGAATTGATGATCGTCGATAGCCTGGGTATGGTAGATATACTAACTGTTAGTTTTGAAGGTGAGGAACTGACAATCGTGGAGGTGGATACCTTCAGTTATCTGGTAAGTGTCGATCTTGAAACAGTTGGAGATAAGAGTTTCGAGATTAATGCATCAAACTGGACAGGTGACACGACCATTACGGCAGAAGTCACCGTTAGCCTAGCCAAGGGTGGAGCTTCCTGGCTGGCACGTAGTCCAGATAAGCAGTTTGAGATTCATGGTTCATCAAATAGTAGCGTTAACAATTCGCATGTTGTCATATTAGATAGTTTGCTTAGCGAAAAAGCTGATGCTCGCTACAAAGTTTTGACTGATGGAATGAGTCTAGCTGAACCTGTGCTGGTCAGTTTACCGGCAGAGGAAATTGACCGAGCGATATATATTCAGAATACGGAAGGTAAGTATGAAGAATTGGCCACCATGAAAGATGGCGAGCGTGTATTTGCCTGGGCTGATCGACTAGGAGCATTCAAAACCGGTCCTAAGTCTATCATTGTTCCGGAACAGAGCCGATTGACTCAAAATTATCCGAATCCGTTTAACCCAACAACCACTATTGATTATGATATTGGGTTTTTGGATGGATTATATCAAGATGTTGAATTCAATATCTATAATATTCGAGGCCAAATAGTGAAGACTTTGGTTGATCAGCAAGTACAACCAGGTCAGTACTCAGTTGTATGGAATGGTCTGGATGAAATGGGCAAACAGGTTAGTAGTGGAATCTATTTTGCGAGATTGATGACAGGTAAGGGATATGCTAATACAGTTAAAATGCTGGTTCTCAGGTAGGAGGTGATGAGATGAACAAAAACACATTAATTATCGTACTTATCGCGCTCTTTACAATATTTAGTTGTCGGGAAAAAATTGACCCTCAGGCTGATGATTTTGTAGAATACGGCTGGACGCTGTATGGGGAGCGAAGTTTTCGTCACGCTTTCGAAGTATTTCAAGAGGGTTTGAATGAAGACTCACTCTATATCGATGGTTACAATGGTGCCGGCTGGTGCTATGTTGAATTTAATAGTCCCGATACGGCTATCTCATTTTTTAGCGATGGCTTGGATTATATAGCAGTGGACAGCAGTCAGATTCGCTTTGAAATGCTAGCCGGTTTATCGCTGAGCTATCACGCCGCCGGCGACTATCCAAATGCGATTCTCAAGGGAACTGAACTATATTCGCTTGAACCGACATTTGGGTTTACTCACGACTGGCGAATAGATTATGTTGATATTGTGTTATTGCTGGCTATGTCACACTACGCACAGGGTGAATTTGCTCAATCCCTGACATGGGTGCAGATCCTGGATGATACATTTGTAGTAGATGTGAGCACCAATGAAGGGCGAGCCGATCTGGTGAAAATGATCGAAACAATACAGAATCAATAGAGAATCAACAGAGATGTGTGCCTCAATAAATATAGGGTGTCTAAAATGAGAAGAGCATTAACGAGCACAATGATGGTTATCATAGCATCATCACTAGTATGGAACTGTTCAACTCCACCGCCTAGTACGGAGATTGACAAACAATTGAAGGCGCTTTTTGATAAGAATGAGCGCTTTCAGCAGGTTGCCACAAAAAAGATCAGTACCTTGGAGAAGAGTGTTGCTACTCTGAAGAAGAATCAATCCAAACTTGGTAAACAAATTCCGGTCATTGTTAAGCAGATTAAAATTCTTAAAAGAGCTGTCAACGCAAGTGGTAAGGGTGTTTCGCCAGAGATGGAAGCTCAACTGGACTCACTCCTCAGCAACCTGGCAGCGATGGAACATGAATTAGCACAGATCAAGGAGTTGGGACCGTCCATGGCTTTTGAAGGTGTTGCTCCAGAGGAAAAATCTCCACCAATTCTCATCAAAGGATCCGATCAAGAACGAATCTACCGCCAGTATGGTGAACCCATTGAGCGTTATCTTGTAGATGACAATAATCAGGTTTGGCTATATGACAATGGCGTTGTCGTTTTTGACATGAATGGTCGTATTGTTTCAATAGAATTTAAGTAATACTCTACATACATCAGTTTCAAAGTCCCGGTCCCTGAGCTTGTCGAAGGGGCGGGGCTTTTTTTATCTGCAGGAAACCCTGCAAGGTCATTATTCTTGTCCTGGGACAGTCTTCGCGAGGATCCCTTCGACAGAGTCTATACTGAGCGAAGTCGAAGTGCTCAGGGTAAACTCCGGGACGCGGCGATCTCAAGCCCGAGTAATTAGGTAGAATCAGAGATTGCCACGTCGTTAACACTCCTCGCAAAGACTAAATCATATATCCGCATCACATATAGCGCGTATCCCGAAGTTTATTTACAATAAATACATCATTTACTTGACGTACACCTTTTGTACACCTATATTAAAGCGAATAAAAAAAACATGGAATGAAAGGGTAGAGGAATGTATCAGAGCCGTGGAAAATATGATCGAGGAGAACAGTTGATTCAATATGCTATAGAGATCTTTGATCTTATTGAAATAGTTCCTCCTGCAAGCACAGGGAAATTGACTGGTCATGGATTTCGTCAGGTTGATACCTTACCTATTACCCGACATAAAAAAGCCCAGGACCTTGTCACACGTGTCGCTGTCAACTCATAGGGATAGATAATGCTGACCAAGAAACAACGTGAGCTTTACGAGTATATCTCGCAATTCATCCAGAATCATCAAATGGCACCGACCATTGCTGAGATTCGGGAATTCTTTGGTCTAAGCTCTAATTTTTCCATCCAAAAGAAATTGAATATCCTCAGTGAGAAGGGCTACATCAGTTTTAATAAAAGTAATGCAGCTCGCAATATCCGATTAACCGGTTTAATAGGGGAAACAGCGGTTCTTAATATTCTAGGTCAGGTTACAGCTGGTATTCCCATTGAAGCTATTGAGATTCCTGAGCCAGTGGAAGTACCACACTATCTTCTAAAAGGCAGTGACAACTTCGCCTTGCGGGTCAGAGGAGACTCGATGATGGATGCAAATATCGAAGACGGTGATGTTATTATCGTAAAGCCTCAGCTCAAGGCGGAGAATGGCCAGATCGTAGTGGCGACCATCAATGGTGAAGCAACTGTGAAGAAACTAGATCTTCATCCACAGGGAGTGACCCTGCAACCCTGTAACCGTTCCGGTCAATACAAACCCATCCATATTAAAGAAGACGACGAATTTACCCTGAAAGGGGTGGTGGTCGGCTTGTTACGGCAATATCAGGCATAGTGAGGAGGAATATTATGAATACAACATACAAGAATTGTCAAAGCTGTGGAATGCCAATGAATAAAGACCCTGAGCATGGCGGGACAAACTCAGATGGTACAAAAAACTTAATGTATTGCAGCTACTGCTATGCTGATGGTGATTTCCTGCAGCCTGATATGACAGTTGATGAGATGAAAGTGTTTGTTAAGGGCAAACTGAAAGAAATGGGATTCCCTGGGTTTATTGCAGGATTTTTTACAAAAGGAATTCCAAAACTCGAACGCTGGAAAAAGTAATCACAAAGGTAAAATTGGATAATTCGAATGCGCTATTCTTCACTACATAACAACCAGAAATCCACTTTACTTCGTGGTCCCAGAGGGAGACGCAGAGAAATTCTTGGATCTGCTCCTGTAACTACCCACCGTCAAGTGTCCTCAACTCCAGTATCCGGACTTAAAACAGCTCCTGCTATACCAAAACCACTCCATTCTCATGAGATCTCTATCCCAACAAACCAATTAATGGGTCAAATCATTCAACACTCTATACCTGTGTCTCCTTCCACGTTCTGAATTCTATCTCCTGTCTTCTGAGTTTACATGAAAGACATTCTTCATATCGAGGTTCCTTCCTTCCCAGCTACAGTAGAACAGGCTGTTCATAGAAGCTATCGTGACCGGCCCGTTGCTGTGTCTTCAGGATCTGGAGGACGTGCCATTATACTTTCTGCCTCAGGTGAGGCTCGCCGGGAGGGCATTCATACCGGTATGCTTTTGCAGCAGGCTCTTAAGCTGGAACATCGACTCATCGTCGTAGACACAAACCCGGAACTATACCAGCGTGCCATGAATGCTATCACAAAGCAGGCATCCCACTATTCACCCTATGTTGAGCCACTACGTTATGGACAAGTAGCTATCGACATGACGGGAACAACCCGTTTGCTAGGACGCGTTAAGGATAGTGCCTATAAGATATACAAAGATATCCGAGAATCCTTCTACATGGCATCCTGTATTGGTATCTCTGCCAACAAACTGGTTTCCTCAGTGGCTGCTCGCTACATCCACCAATATGCGGAGCTGTTTGATGTTCTGCCTGGAAACGAACGCACCTTTTTAGAGCCATTAGACCTCAAGATGCTACCAGGGATTGGCCACACTACCGATAAGGCACTTCTGGAAGAGTTGAATCTGCAAACTATTGGCATGCTGGCTGCTGTTCCCCTTGACAAACTGATTCTGGTCGCAGGGAAAAGTGCTCTGGCCTTACACCAGAAGGCTCTGGGTATCGATAATAGCCCTGTATTGCCCCCTGAGAGGCACTTGGGTATAAAAGAGGAGTATACACTCAGTGAGGACACAAATGATGACGACTTGATCATGGGTATAGTCTATCATCTTATTGAAAAGGCCTGTATCCGTTTACGCCAAAACAATAAGAAGAGTAACAGTATTCGCATCTTTTGCCGCTATTCTGACAGTAAGATCGCCACTAGGACCATTCGTTTTCCAGAGCCAACTCACCACGAGTATCTCATGTATTACCAAACCCATAAGATCTTCGAGCGTATTTTTGAACGACGCACCCGGGTTCGTTATCTCTCCATTACCTTTGAGAGCCTCATCCAATCCGCCCATCAAACCAGTCTTTTTGCCCAGACCATTGATCCCAACGCCGCCAAACATGGCGCTCTGCACCTCGCCATGGACAAACTGAGAGGAAAACATGGGTATAGCGCGGTAAGGTTTGGTATCACACATGCTGTCGCGTTAGAGGTTAGGAATGGAAAAATTTAGAAATACATACAGAATACAATCTACCAGGTTGCGTGGATGGGACTATAGCAGTAATGTAGCATATTTCGTGACGATCTGTACAGATGGATATGATCACTATTTTGGTGATATCAAGGATGGGATCATGCGTTTGTCGGAAATTGGGGTGATTGCACATACAGAATGGTTTAAATCGCCAGAACTGCGTCCAGGTATGAATATAAAATTGGGCGCGTTTGTGGTGATGCCAAACCATATCCATGGGATTATTACAATCGGTAAAAATAAATATAACCAATACCGTGGTGATAGCAACAATCGTAGAGACGCAATGCATTGCGTCTCTACCACAACCCCATCATTGCCATCCAATAAAAATCAATTTGGACCACAACGCAAAAATCTGGCATCGATAATTCGGGGGTACAAATCCGCCGTAACCAAACATGCCCGCCAGATCGATCCTGATTTTGCCTGGCAATCACGTTACTATGATCACGTTATTCGCAATCCTGAATCTGATTACGGGATTAGACAGTATATTCAGAATAATGTACAGAATTGGTCAAGGGATCGGCTTAATCAATGATTCCCTTGGAAATTCACAGCCACTACTCCTTGCTAAGCGGGACACTGTCCCCAAAGCATTTATGTGAATTCTTGATTAAGAAGGGCTACAGGCGATTTGCTATCGCAGATACCAACAACCTATATGGCATGATCTACTTATACCAGACTGCCCTGGAATATGGTTTGGATATGATCGTTGGGGCAACCGTGCAGGATAAACACAAACGCAAAGCCGTGCTCCTGGTAAAGGACAGCACCGGATACGCTAATCTGAGTCAGCTTATTACCCAAAGACACACTGATAAGGCCTTTGATATGCTTAAATCTTTGAACGGGCACCTGGATGGTCTGGTCATGATTAGTCCCGATCGCAAGCTATTGCAAAGCTATCGATCTGAGGATGTCTATGTTTCTCTGGAGCCCGGAAGCTATGGTCTTTACCGCTGGGCAAAGGAGGAGGGTCTCACTACTGTAGCCAATATTCCTGTCTATATGGGGTCTGCCCGGGGCCATAGACTCCACCGTATTATGCGTGCCATCGATCTCAACACCAAACTGTCACGATTACCTGAAGACGAACTGATACCTTTGAGCCATTTCCTTCATAACCGGGAAGAAACCCTGGATGTGCTGCCGTTTGCTGAAGATGCGCTGGATCGTACAGATGAAGTGGCTGCCAAGTGTCAATGGCGACCCGATCTGAATAATTTTATTTTTCCTGAATCCAATGATACGCGTGACTTTCAGGAACTGAAGCACCGCGTTTATCAAGGAGCACAGGATCGCTATGGCTTGGTTACGGACCGAATTCGTGATCGGATTGAGCATGAACTGGCAACCGTCAAAGAAAAACATTTCTCCAATTATTTTCTCATCGTTCAAGATATTGTTAAACAGTCACCCATTACCTGTGGAAGGGGGAGTGCAGCAGCCAGTATCGTAGCTTATACCCTCAAGATCACTCATGTGGACCCTATTCAACACAATCTGTTCTTCGAGCGCTTTCTATCGCCGGGACGTAAAGACCCGCCTGATATTGATGTGGATTTCCCCTGGGATACCCGCGATGACGTGCTGGACTATACCTTCAAAACTTATGGTGACTCCCATTCTGCCATGGTTTGCAATCATGTAACCTTCAAGGCCCGGGCTGCTATCCGTGAAGTGGCTAAGGTCTATGGCCTTACCGAGAGTGAGATCGGTATAGTCACTAAACGATTGTCTCATCTTTGGTATGTCAGTGATCCATTTGAAGAACTAGCCACCAATCCGTTGCTCAGCGATCTGGATCTTCGGGATCCTTGGCCGGAGATCATTCGCAATGGCTTTTACCTGGCAGGCTTTCCTCATTATTTGAGCGTGCATCCAGGTGGGGTGATCCTGACACCCAACGAGATCACCACTTATGTTCCTATACAACGCGCACCTAAGGGGGTTCAGATTATTCAATGGGAGAAAGACCAGGCAGAGGATTTTGGACTGGTGAAGATCGATATCCTGGGAAACCGTTCCCTGGCAGTGATCAGAGACGTTTTGGCTGATATCCATGAGCACTATGGCGTGGATATTCCCTATTGGAAATTAAACCCGCTGGATGACCTGAGAACCCAGGAACTAATTCGTACGGCAGGTACTATGGGTTGCTTCTATGTAGAATCGCCGGCAACCCGACAACTCTTGAGCAAGATGCAAACCGGTGATTTTGAGAACCTGGTCATTGCCTCAAGCATCATCCGTCCTGCGGCGAATAAATGGATCCGAGAATTTGTCCGTAGGCTCCATGGTGGTACCTATGATCCACTTCATCCACTACTTGATGAAACGCTTAAAGAGACCTATGGGATAATGGTTTACCAGGAAGATGTGACCAGAGTCGCCATGCGTCTCGCTGGATTTGATGCCGATGAGGGCAATGAGTTACGCAAGGTCATGTCCAAGAAACACAATACCGGCAAACTGCGAGATTATTGTGAAAAATTCGTGACTGGAGCTCGAAAAAATGGCGTGGCAGATGATGTGATTGAAACCCTTTGGGAGATGATCATGTCTTTTTCAGGATATTCCTTTTGCAAACCGCATTCAGCTTCATACGCACTGGTATCCTTTAAATCAGCCTATCTGAAAGCACATTATCCAGCAGAATTTATGGCCTCGGTAATGAGCAATATGGGCGGCTACTATTCCACCTTTGGTTATTATTCAGAGGCTCGCCGCTTGGGATTGAAGGTTGTGTTACCCAGTATCAATAATTCTGAGATCCGTCATACGGGTCTGAATGACTGGGTTCAGACTGGGTTTATGCAATTAAAGGGCATCAAGCGTAGTGCGCTGGAGTATATCATCAGCGAACGTAAGGCCAACGGGCGTTTTAGATCCTTTGAGTCCTTCTTGAAGCGTATGCCCGAACTGGACAGATCCGATATACGAACTCTTATTAAAGCGGGTTGCTATGACGGAGTGGAGGGAATTGAAGCTCGGCCCCAGCTCATGTGGAGACTGTATCAGAATCATGCTCGACAGGACCGCCATGATAAGCCGGCTTCATTGTTGGAATTACATGAGCGCAATGACTACTATGTCCCGGATGTAGGTGCCTATTCTGAAAAAACCATGCTAATTCACGAGGCGGATGTCCTCGGTTTTCTGATCTCACGGCACCCACTAAGTCTGTACGAGAGTTTGTTAAGAGCCTTGCCATATGTGAGAGCTTGTGACATCAATAAATATATTGGAAGAGAAATTCCGGTCATTGGCTGGCTCATTACCGGTAAAGTCGTACACACCAAAGATAATGAACCTATGGAGTTTGTCAGCTTTGAGGACACAACTGCCATTTATGAAACGGTGTTCTTCCCAGACGTATACCGAAAGTTCTGCCGTATGCTCAGCAAGGTTAGGCCTTATCTCTTACGTGGCCTGGTAGAAGAAGACTATGGCGCTATCTCACTGACAGTCAAGCAGATAGAGTTCCTTGATAAAGTCAAGATACCTCGTCAGATTCAGCAAATAAGCCAACATATAACTCCAAAATTAAACCCATTAAACCCACAAACTCAGTAACTCATCAACCCAATAACTCATTAAGTCATCCACAGCTGCCGATCCAAAGTTCGGTATTGTATCGCTTCTGAAAGATGTTCTGCCAAAATATTAGATGACCCCGCCAGGTCTGCAATGGTTCGGGAAACTTTTAGTATTCGATCATAAGCCCTGGCGCTGAGCCCAAGATTTGTAATGGCTGATTTGAGCAACTCAGCGGACGGTTTATCGATCTGACAGACGGTGCGGATCATCTTTGCCTGCATATCAGCATTAGAATGAAGGTGTCCATCGCTTGAGAATCGTTTAATTTGGGTGTTACGAGCGCCCTGAACGCGTTTTCTAACAACCTGTGATGCTTCACCGTCCTGCCGGGCAGCAAGCGCTTCAAAGGGAATTGCCGGAACTTCAATATGCAAATCAATCCGATCAAGCAGAGGACCGGAAATCTTAGCCATATATTTTTGGATGGACATGCTGCTACAGGTGCATTCATGCCGAGGATCACTGCTATAGCCACAGGGACAAGGATTCATGGCACTTAAAAGAATGAAATTAGCCGGATAAGTAAGGCTCATACTGGCTCTGCTGATGGTGACTTCCGTATTCTCCAGCGGTTGGCGCATGACTTCCAGGACATTCTTCTGGAACTCAGGAAGTTCATCGAGAAACAGGACGCCATGATGAGCCAGGCTGACTTCACCCGGGCGCGGTATCCTGCCACCACCAACTAAAGCTGCATCCGAAATAGTATGGTGAGGTGATCGGAACGGACGCGTCGCTACCAAACCTTCCATCTTGACTAGGCCGGCAATTGAATGAATCTTGGTCGTTTCCAAAGCTTCATCAATGGTCATCTGTGGAAGAATAGTGGGGAAGCGTTTGGCCAACATGGTCTTACCTGAGCCAGGAGGACCGATCATGAGTACGTTGTGTCCACCAGCTGCAGCGACTTCAAGAGCACGCTTTACATGCGCTTGACCGCGTACATCTGACATATCCACCTGATAGTTTTGAGCTTCCGAGAATAAAAGTTCAGCATCAACCTCCATGGGTTCAATGTATTTCTCGCCATTCAGAAATAAGACAGCATCCAAGAGTGTACTCACCGGAATGACATCCACATCACCTGTCACGGCTGCTTCTTTTGCATTCTGAGCCGGTAGGATCAAACCTTTAAGCTTATTCTCATGAACACCCACAGCTGAAGGTAACGCACCCTTAATAGGCCTTAGCGACCCGTCCAGGGAGACTTCACCCAGCATTACATAATCATCAAGATCTTCATGAATAACGATACCTAGGGCTGCTAGAATACCAATGGCAATGGGAAGGTCAAAAGCTGAGCCCTCCTTTTTGACATCTGCTGGAGCCAGATTGATGGTGTAGGCTTTAGGTGGAAATCGAAAACCACTGTTCTTGATGGCTGAGATGACCCGTTCTTTACTCTCCCGGACAGCCATCTCAGGTAAACCGACCGTATTGTATCGAAATGCCTGACCTTCAACATTGACTTCAACTTCTACCAGGTATGGATCAATTCCAATCAGAGAACTACTCAGTACACGTGCTAGCATATTAATACTCCCTTTTTTAAAAAAATGAGGTGGCCAGTTTACCAGACTTATCCGCAAACTAGCTTGGTGTATATTTTGTTGATGGGGAGAACCGTTGAGGTTTACTGACGGGTCTACCAGATGATTCTATTTAGAATTGTGTTACTTTTACAGCTAATTCATTGAACTGAAACCCGCAGCAAGCAGGTCAACAACTCGTTGCGCCATAGCCGGGAAAGGCGTAGGCGGACTCATGAAACCCTTTATTACATGCAGTCCTGATCAAATGCTTGTTCTATGATGAGTTTATTCATGTACTTAAAACGATTCTGATCAGATTGAGCATGGGTAAACTTAAAATTGAAACTGGACATACTTTCAAACCCGTGTTTCTTTGCCAGTGCTTCCAGAAAAACTGGATCCTGCAGCATATCAGGCTGATTCTTATTTAAACATTCAGTCTCAACGGCTAGAGCAATGATACTCATTTCTTCTTCAGTGAGCATAAAAGCTGTTTGCGAAGAGGCACCCAATGGTTTGTAGGCGAGAGGTGGATCAATTTCAGCAGCGGTGTTAATGTTCTTTTTTGCTTCAGAAGCCGCGATCTTTCTCTCAATTGATTTCTGCTCAAGGTGCTCATCTTTGGGAAGTCTGGATTGGGGTGCTGTGGTCTGTCCCCAGAACAGCTCTAATACGGATTTATCTTCAGCCTTCAGCTTCTGATGGCCATACTGAACAGCATCCATGAAGGGACGCATCTTGTTGGAATCAATCTCATAGAATAGATCGATCCAGCCAATAAACTCAGGCATTGCTGTACCGGCATCATCTTCCATTTCCAGCAGATTTTGCCAGATCACAAATAGATTGTCAATGGCTTCATTGAAACGATGCGTTTTGCGAGGAGAAACTTCAATAGTCTCCATGGCCAGCTTACGTGCTTCATAAGCACCTGAAATGTGAGCAAATAAAAAAGTTTGTTTCTCAGAGGGGGTGAGCGCTGACCAATAGATACTTTGGGCAAAGGCGACATGTTCCTCAGCCGTATTGAGTGGAATATTATCTTGAGCAAAAGTGTGTGGAGTCTGAAAGACTACCAGCATCGCGAGGCTGAAAAGAGTGATTCTCATAAGAATTCCTACCAATTTAATCATATTGCTCTAAATCTAAGCCTAGATTCAATTTCAGGTACAAAAAAATGAAGCCTATGGATCAACCCAGGAACCTTCACTTTTAATGAGATCAATAAGCGCATCAACCGCTTCAGACTGGGGAATATGTGGTCTGACAACTTCTTGCCCTTGATACAGGGATATCTTGCCTGGACCTGTGCCCACATAACCAAAGTCAGCATCTGCCATCTCACCAGGTCCGTTTACTATACAGCCCATGATGCCAATCTTGAGACCCTTCAGATGCGCTGTGCGAGAGCGAATCTGAGCGGTGACTTCCTCCAGATCGAAAAGGGTTCTACCGCAGGAAGGACAAGCGATATATTCGGTTTTTGTGATGCGACTACGACTCGCCTGTAAAATACCAAAGGCAATCTCATTACTTTCGCTCAGCGAAATACTGGCAGAATTGATCCAAACCCCATCAGCAAGTCCATCGTTGAGAATACCACCCATCTCTGCCGAAGCTTTGAGTAGCAATGATGTCCGAGATAGAGCTTTATAGTCATTAAATAACACAACTGGTTGATTTCTACCATGACGCATAAGCTCTAAAATGAATTTTCTTTGTTCCGCCAATCGATGCGTATTATTCGATGATAATACCCAAATTATAGTTTCATCATCAGGTAGTGACTCGATGGGCAATGAGGCATTGATTCTTACGAAATTTACTAAAGAATGCTTTGATTTAGATGAATTATAGGTCTCATGGTCAAATAGAGGAAATTGATTATCGACATGAGGTAATAATTCCCATGTCCCTGAATCATAGAGAGATAGCGTATTACTTGAAAGTGGAATATCTTGTGGATAACTTCCAAAATAGAGAATATCAGCACCCAGATCACCAGTTTCCCATTTTTGATCAAGTAGATTAAACTGGTATCCGGCATTTTGCAGACCTGAGTCCATATTTGAGGAACCGTCAGACAGGTCTGCTATGACTACTGGTGGATTCGCACCACCGATGATTGATACCGGTGTTGTTTTCCGTCGATGAAATTCAAATAAATTGATAGGTAAGCTCGCGAGCTTTTCAATAGAAGCATGTTGGGAGACCGTGGAGCAAGCCTTGGCGATGTCTAGGGCAACGGGAATTTCGGCTTCCGGTGCCTCGGTTAGAGAAACCCTGATAGTATCACCAAAACCATCAAGTAATAGTGATCCAATTCCGAGAGCTGATTTTATGCGTGCATCATCACCATCACCTGCTTCAGTAACACCGAGGTGAAGGGGATAATTGAATCCCTCATTTACCATTTTATCAACCAAAAGGCGATAGGCTTGGTTCACAACTCTTGTATTACTGGCTTTCATGGAGATTACCAACTCGTGATAATTTTCATCATTGCAAATGCGGACAAATTCCAGGGCAGACTCAACCATACCAAAGGGCGTGTCTCCATAGTGACTCAAAATCCTGTCAGAAAGCGATCCATGATTAGACCCAATGCGCATGGCCGTACCTTCTTCTTTACAGATGTGGATCAACGGGGTGAAACGTTCACGAATCCGGTCGAGTTCAGCTTGATACTCCAGCTGATTGTATTCCAGTTGCTGGAATTTTTTACGATCAACATAATTTCCAGGATTGATACGAACTTTTTCCACCATTTGGGCAGCTATTTCAGCTGCTCTGGGTACAAAATGAATGTCTGCAATCAAGGGCACGGCATAACCCTGTTTTTTTAACTCCGCTTTGATCACACCCAGGTTCTGCGCTTCTTTCACGCCTGGGGCAGTGATGCGAACGTACTCACAGCCAGCATCTACAAGACGTATGGTTTGGGCAACTGTCGCCTCAGTATCCATTGTATTGGTATTGGTCATGGACTGAATGCGTATGGGATTATCGCCGCCAACTGGAAGGTCCCCAATTTTGACAACTCTCGTCTCAAACCGTTGGTAGCTGGTTAGCCTCTCTATATTACGTGTGAAAAAATCACTCATTTATATACAATTCCTTTAAATTTCAAATCAATCTAAATAAGGCATATGGGGAAACCAATTGAATACAGTCCCCGGCAAATTCATTCTAAGTACTTTTAGTAACTGAACTAGAACTTGTGCCTTGTACTCGTATACCGCTGATTTTACTTTCCACGTCTTATAAAGGAACCTAAAGATATGACCAATATAGATATTTATAGAAAACGAAGAGAGCAGCTAATTGAATCCATGGGGACAGGTGTTGCCATTATAAAGGGCGCACCAGAACAAACCCGGAGTAGTGATACTGATTATCCTTATCGCCAGGACTCTGACTTCTTCTATCTCACCGGATATTCCGAGCCAAGCGCAGCCTGTATTATTGATCCGAACAATAAATCAGAGCCGTATCGACTATTTGTTCTACCTCAAGATCCCAAAAAGGAGGTATGGACCGGGTGGCGCTTAAGTTTCGCTGAGACCGAATCAACCTTTGGGTGTGATAAAGCCACCGATATATCCAGTTTTGACGAGGCCGTCATCGAGTCAATGAAAACTGCCTCAAAAGTGTTTACCAACCTCAATCATGACAAAGCCCATCAGCATAAGATGTTGGATCAACTGAGTGAGGTTCGTGGTGCTGTCCAAAGAACAGGTGGTGGTCCTGAAGGACTCGAGTCTGTTGGTTCCATTGTTCATGAAATGAGGCTGATTAAGGATGAACACGAAATTAAACTCATGCGAAAAGCAGCTGACATTTCTGCTGACTCGCATATTAAGGCTATGCAAGTCTGTAAGCCGGGTAAATATGAATATCAACTCCAAGCCACTATGGAGAGCCATTTTGTGCATGAAGGTGGTACTTGTCCTGCTTATACCTCTATTGTAGGTGGTGGTGACAATGCTACCGTGCTTCATTACATCAAAAATAGAGACGAACTGGCAGATGGGGACCTTGTCCTTATTGATGCCGCAGCTGAATTTGAAATGTATGCTGCTGACATTACCAGAACCTTTCCGGTAAACGGGATATTTTCAGAAACCCAGAGAGCGGTTTATCAGGTTGTTCTTGATGCCCAAAAGGCTGTCATTGAAGCATCAAAACCAGGTGTCACATTTCAAGAATTGCATGATCTTGACCTAAAGCTGCTGGTTGAAGGTATGATCAAGATTGGCCTTCTGGAAGGAACTGTTGATCAGATCATCGAAGAGAATGCCTATCAGCCCTATTTTATGCATAAGACGGGGCATTGGTTGGGCTTGGACGTTCATGACATGGGTAAATATATTATCGATGGAAAATCGAGAGTACTGGAAGCCGGTATGGTCTACACGGTCGAACCAGGCATTTATGTTAACTCTAAATCAGATGCTCCTGAGAAATTCCGTGGAATCGGTATCCGAATTGAAGACAACATCCTGATCACAGAAACCGGGAATGTAAATCTCACTGCATCGGCACCGAAAGAGATAGCTGAAATAGAATCAATCATGGTTGGCAAATAATGGTAAAATTTCATATGAACACAGCAGTCAAAAGCAAAACGCTCATCCTTTTACTACTTATGGTAGGTATGGCGGGCTGTAAATCAGGCACTGCATCAAAAGACTATAACCCTAAAGAACTTACATTGCTCATCGCGAGCAACAATCATGGGGAAGTTGGTCCCTGCGGCTGAAAGTCTAATCCACTTGGCGGTCTTGCCAGGAAGCATACGATACTAAAGGGTCTGCATGAAACAGAGGCAACTTACTTTGTGGATGCAGGTGATGTATTTTTTAAGAATCTTAATGTCGCTAGATCTAAAAATGAGAAGTTGATCTCAAGAGCAAAAGTGATTGTGGATGCCTACAATGCTATGGATTGTCGAGTGTTGAATGTGGGTGTCAATGACCTTGGCGCTGGTATTGAATTTATCCAAAGCATTGAAGAGCAAGCTAACTTTCCTCTTATATCCGCCAATATCATGTCAGCGAGTACGGGAAAACAACTTTTCCCGTCACACACCATCATCAAATCTCATGATCTGAAAATTGGTTTTGTTGGAGTAACCACCGGGGACTCTAAACTAACGGATTATACATTCTCAAATCCTATCGAATCTGCCAATAAAGCAATAGCGGCTATTAAAGATAAGGTTGACCTTATCGTCTTATTCGCCAATGTCAGCGATGTAATGGAAACAAAATTGACCCAGTCGGTGAAGAATGTAGATTTTCTTGTCCGATCTCGCACTCGATCATTTTATCGAACACCGAAGGCGCAAAATGGTGTGATTGTAATTAGGGCTGGTGCCCAAGGGAAGTATGCAGGTATCCTCAAAATTAGAAAGCAGGATAGCGAATCCATGTTGATGGATATCAGTAAAGAACAGGCTCGTATTAAATTTGCAGACAATAGACTCAAGTCCATGTCTAAGAACCTGAAAGAAGGTGAAACACTAGAGCAGCATTATGCCAATGATAAGTCTAGAAGCACTTTGATCACCAGATTGCAGGCTGAAAAGCAAAGAGGTAAAGAATTGATTGCCTCCCAAAAGAATATCTACTATTTCGATCCCGTGGCTTTAAACGATAAAATAGCTGACACACCAGAAGTAGCAGAGATTGTGTCTGAATATATGCCGGCTGAAAAAGGTCATTAGAGTTAGTTAAGAAAAAAATAGCTGTAAAAAAAAGAGGCTGATAGAATCAGCCTCTTTTTTATTGAGCGAGAGACCGGACTCGAACCGGCGACAACCACGTTGGCAACGTGGAGCTCTACCAACTGAGCTACTCTCGCAAACTTGTTGAGCTATCCATGATAGCCTAAAAGCGGCGTGAATATAAATGCCGTCATGGGTGTCGCAAATAGTTTTCGATCCATTTTTACAGCGAATTAGGTTTAATCAGCATTACTCATATCAGATAGATATAGTAGTATATCATAAAATGATTAGAAATGCCTTTATAAATATTCCTGAATAAACATATAAGACCATAATTAACAACATGATATATCATGTTAAATGTTATTGGCACACGCTTTGTGAAAGGTAGTGTAGTGATATAAAGGGCAGTAACCTTAACAAAGGAGAAAAACATGAAACCGAGAAAACTTATCATCATGGTTCTAGTTCTTGTGGTTGGTGTGTCCCATTTGATCGCAGAACCAATGAGCACTAAAAAGTGCTGTAAGCCTAAACCCGTTGGTGGTATGCAAGCGCTGACTCGTAATGCTGAATATCCTGTTTTTGCAATAGAAAACAGATATGAAGGGAATGTCACAGTGAATTTCCGCGTAGATGAATTTGGGAATGTCTCTCAAATTAATATTGTTGGTGAAAGTGGATCATTGTTTGGCGCATCAGCCATAGAAGCCGTTCAGAGTACAAACTGGGCTCCAGCTGAACAGAATGGATCACCTGTCGCAGTAAACTACTCAGTTCCCTTTGAGTTCAGAATTAATTGATATTCAACAGGTGTTATTTGTTTTATGAGAATGTGTAATACAGGCAGGAATTGATGCGGTTTCTGCCTGTATTATAATGGTTTAACAGTTATCTCAACTTTTACCATATTGTATTTCAGAGTTTTAAGCGCATCAATTGCAGCATCAATATCCATACTATAATTTTCAGCATTTCCATAGTTTAACAGGTGAGGTAAAGATAGATGATAGGCATTGGCGATCTTGGTTAATGTTGAAAGGGTTGGATCACCCAGACCCCGTTCCAATTTGCTAACATAACTACGATCAAGACCCGCTTGATCTGCCAGATCCTTCTGAAGTAAATGATGTGCTTTCCGAACCAATCTTAATTGTTTGCCTATATCCATAGATCTAGTCTCCCATCCAAAGAGTGCCGAACCATATTTAAATAAGTCCTGAAATATAAATTAATTACATATATAAAATAATGATTTTCGATAAGTTAATGATTGACCGAAGAATAAGGTTAAATTGAAACATGACATCACCCCTTGACTATGATAACGCCTATGATTTAAGATGTGAAATGGTTGCAGATCAGCTTGAATATCGCGGTATTGAGCAGAAAAACCTACTCAAGGCATTCAAGGATGTACCACGACACTTATTTATTCCAAATATTTCGTTGGAAGAAGCATACCAGGATAATCCGATTCCAATTAAAGCAGGTCAAACCATTAGTCAGCCCTATGTAGTAGCTTTAATGTTGACCTATTTAGAGTTAGAAAAGAATAATGATGTCCTAGAAATTGGTAGTGGAAGTGGATATGCAACAGCAATACTCAGTCATTTATGTAAACAGGTTGATGCAATGGAGGTATTTAGTGAGCTCATCATAGATGCTAAGTCAGTCATTGAAAAATTATCCTTACAAAATATTTCCATGTTTCAGCAAAGCGCATGGGAACAATTGAAAACAACAAAAGTTTATGATCGTATCATATTGTGGGCAAGTCCACCGAAAGTACCCAGACATCTTTTTGACAATTTGAAAGAAGGCGGCATCATGGTTACACCTGAGGGTAAAAACGAGCAATATGTGTGGATTTACAAAAAGAAGATGGGGAAAATTGAGAAACAAATGAAGGATGCAGTTCGTTTTGTGCCACTTGTTCAAGGATCTGCAGCTGAAATTGATAGTAGCATGAGAGGGTAAAGATGAATAGACTGTATAAATCAAGAGATGATAAAGTATTTGATGGCGTTTGCGGTGGAATTGGGCAGTATCTGAGTATCGACCCCGTGATTATCCGATTGCTTTGGGTAGTCCTGGTGATTTTTGGTGGAACAGGTGTCCTGGCTTACTTTGTTGCTATGATAATTATTCCAAAAACACCTATTGCCAGTTCTGAAAATGTTGAGCAAGAGATCATTCAAGCTTCCGAACCATTCTCAAATCGATTCTGGGGTGTTCTGCTCTTCGTCGCAGGGCTCCTATTACTGGTTGGTTTGATCGGTCCCATAGGCGGATTGTTCGCTGGACTAACTGTAGTAATGGGCAGCGTTCTGTGGCCCTTGATTGTAATTCTACTTGGTCTATATCTATTCTTTAATACATCAACGAAAAAGAACACTGGTTCACCCATTGATGAAGTCTTTCCTGACGGAAAGAAACTTTACAGATCTAGCAAGGACAGTCGCGTCGCTGGCGTCTGTGGAGGGATCGGTGAATATTTTGGGATAGATTCAAATATTATTCGTATTTTCTGGGTAATGGCCACAATAGGGTCATTCGGATTTGGCTTGTTAGCGTATTTTATGCTAGCCATTTTCTTACCTGAAAATAATTAAACGACCAGACTCATTAATTCTATTAAACTTTCTTGAAAGCCTATGCTAGCACACATGGTTCTTAGACGATTTCTCCAGGTCAGCACTATTGCAGTTTTGTTTCTATCCATAGTATGGTCACAAAACGTTTACGAAAAAGGAACCTTTGTGAGTATTCCTGCGGGGAAACATGTGAACCATAGTTTTGCCGGCACTTGGAATGTCTATTTTGCCACTGAAGATGGTGTTCTGGTGTATAACCATCATGAAAATAAATGGGAAGATCCTATCACAGCCAGCGATGGCTTAATCCAATATCCCACTTTATTAGTTTGGCAAGATGAGCTTACCCGGGATGTTTGGATCATTACACCCGACTATGTCTTTATCTATGATCACCTCACCCAATGGATGACCAGGCAAAATCTTCCTCATGCTCCTGAGTTTTCTGGCATGTATTCCTTGGGTGTCAATCAGTCTAAGCTGATTGTTACTTCCAAAAGAGAAGGGGAGTCGCTGCTGTATTCAGCGATTTTCGACAAAATATCAGGACATATGGAGACATGGGGTGAGAATTCTGAATTGGAACTTAACTGGGATGATATAGAATCAATTGATCCAATGTCAGATGAATTCAGCGATCTCTACTCATCTTTACCTGTAAAACAACTTATCGGTGGCAGTTTTGATGCAATAGGTAGGATCCATTTTGACGGATACCCAAGTAAATCCGCTAGTCCAGTTTCGACGATATCTGGTGTTTCTCAAGCTGGTGAAGTCTTTCTAGGATCCTATGGTGCAGGAGTCTTCTATCAAGATATCCGAGGGGGAGATTTTAGAGGTTTACCATTTGGCCTATTATCCCCAGATGTTATGTGCATGGAAACAGTAGGAGACGAACTGATCGTGGGGGGCCGTGCGGGTCTCTCCACTCTGAACGGCTTCGAAGTGCAGTATGATGAAGCCCTCAAAGCCACAGCATATGATTATTCGTTTGTCTCGGCCCTTGATAAAAGTAAGGCGTCCTTGATTATCGCAGGTCGCGGGGGGGTATTCATGCAATCATCTTCCGCTCCAGGATGGCAACGTATCCTGACTCAAAAAGATTTGGCAAGTAAGCGCATTTATGCAGTCGCTGGTGGTAATGATGGCAATATCATGATTGCAACTGAACGTAATGCCTACCTTTACCATGAATCTGGACTCTTGCTCCATACTCTCTTCACGGATGGCCTTGATTGGCCTGTATTCGACATAAATTATCAAGATGGATTCTACTATATTTCATCTTACTATGGTTTATACATATTTGATGAAGCTAATATGAATTTTACCACTAGGGTTAGCAGCTATGGTGAGGTTCAATCACCCCATGTGGCAGCAGCCATAGATCCTGTCTATGAATCTGAACTGGACGGGCAAATATTATGGGCGACCACCAATCGTGGTTTAATTAAGATAGACCTACTCCTGAATAAGGGTGAAGATTATCTTGCACCTCATGAGTCATTTCGTCCTAGAGGACTTGGTGTTTACGAAAATCGGGTCTGGGTTGGAACCGAAATTGGCTTATATAGTTTGAATGCAAAGACCCTAGCATGGAGACATTACTCACTTGAAGACGGTCTCATTAGCAATTTTGTAACTGACTTAGGAATGAACAAAAATTATATTTGGCTTGGTACAAACCTAGGCTTAACGAGGATAAAGTGGCGAAATCTATATTAAGAATATCTATCGTATCCATACTCATGATCCTGTCCATATGGGGTTGTGCAGAGCAAGCTCAGAAGCAGGTTAACGACCTTACCTTACCTGACTTTTCATTTGTTGGACTCTCGGAGCCCATGCAGGATAGGGAAAATATCAGACTGTCTGTTCATGTGAAAATACCTTACACCGAGCTACAGTTTACCCGTGATGGCTCAATATTTTTGGCAAGGTATGAAGTGAGTGTAAATATATCTGATGACTCCAAAGAAAGAATTGCTGGAAAAATATGGAGTGATTCGTTGAAGATGCCGAGTTACCAAGATACTCGGAAAACGAATCAGACAGCCCTCTCAATTGAGTCCTTTTTGGTTCCTGTAGGCGATATTAATATTAGCGTGAGAGTAACAGATCTGTATACAAAGAAATCCCGTGTACTGAACGATAATATCAATCAAACAGAGATGTATCAGGGTGAATTGGCTCTTGGCAATATTATGATTATTGATAATTATTCTGCATCAGGTGATGAACTATTGATGAATGAATCATTTTATGAAGTGATAGACACCTTGAATTTCAAGGCAAAACTCATCGGAGTCAAACATCCTTATACCCTGACTTATGAATTGATATCAAAAGAAGAATCCAGGAAAAAAGTGACTGAGGTCCTTGACCATGCTGGTGCTATTGATTCATTACTCTTTTTTGAAATTCCTTTAACTGATATGCAATACACCAATTATACACTTTACCTGAGTGCTGAAGATGCCAGTGGAAATCGTGTGATGACCAAAACTCATTTTCGGGTACGGATCAAAGGGATAAATTATGATATCGGGGATATTGACGAAGCTGTTTCACAGCTTAGGTATCTTGCCAGCGAACGCGATATCCGTGAGATCAGTTCTGGTGGGGGTGAGCAAACCATGTCTAAGTTTAATGACTTTTGGTCAGGCTTGGATCCCACCCCAGGTACACCGGAAAATGAACTCATGGAAGAGTATTATCGCCGTGTAGCCTACACTTTGGAAGCATTTACTGTGGTACAAGATGGTTGGAAATCAGACAGAGGCATGATCTATATCTTATTTGGCCCTCCCGATGAGATTCAAAGAGGACCTTTTGAAATCGACCAAAAACCATATCAGATCTGGGAATATTTTAGATTAGGGAAGCAATTTGTTTTTCGTGACAACAGTGGTTTTGGAGAATATCGTCTTGATTATTCATACATCGATGACAATGATTGGCGATTCAATTATTGACATCAAATAGATCTGAATAAGACTCGTTATTACCCATCCTTTTGGACAAACCATAATTATAAAATAACGCGCCTGACACTTAATTAGTAAGTGCTATTGATTAAAATGTTTCTAGATTCTGCACCATCCCAAAAAAATGGGTTTTTGGGAGAGTTTTTGGCACTGATTTCTAGACCTGAATGCACGATTCAGGCACGAGAGGTTTAATGAACACAACATTTTCAAACTTTCGAAACTGGATGGGTGTAGACGTAGCAGTTGATTTAGGAACTGCTAACACGCTAATCTACGTGCGTGGACAGGGAATTGTCCTCAACGAACCATCCATCGTAGCAAGATCAAAATCAACATCAAAAGTCATAGCAGTTGGAAACGAAGCCAAGCGAATGGTAGGTAAGGTACATCAAGAAATTGAAACCATACGACCTTTACGTGATGGTGTAATTGCTGATTTTGAGATGGCTGATAGTATGCTACAAGGGTTTCTAAATAAGCTGCCGATTTCAAAACTAGCTCGTCCAAGAATGATAATATGCGTCCCTTCAGGGATAACCGAAGTTGAAAAACGAGCGGTTAAAGAATCTGCTGAGCGTAGAAATGCACGCGAAGTATTCCTCATTGATGAACCTGTTGCTGCTGCAATTGGCATCGGCATTGATATCAGTGAACCGGTTGGAAATATGATAGTGGATATAGGTGGTGGTACCACTGAAATTGCCATCATTGCCCTCAATGGAATTGTTACAAGTGAATCACTCAGGGTTGCCGGTGATGAAATGGATGAAGCTATTATCCAACATTTCAAGCGGGATCATAATCTACTCATTGGTGAGCGTACAGCTGAAAGTATCAAGTGCAATGTTGGATCTGCTCTACAGGGAACAGATTATAAGCTATCTGTCAAAGGTCGCAATATGATCGCTGGTATTCCCAAGACTATTGAAGTCTCATCTTCTGAGATCAGAGACGCCCTTCGTGATACCATTGACCTCATTGTTGATGCAGTAAAAATGTGTCTCGAACGTACACCCCCCGAACTAAGCTCAGATTTACTTGACCGGGGAATTATCCTCACTGGTGGAGGTGCCCTTTTGCAAGGTTTTGATAAACGGATGCGTCTCGAAGTTGACCTACCTGTAAATGTTGCAGAGCACCCCTTGTTGTCAATCGTCCAGGGTACTGGAAAAGTTTTGGACAGTATTGAGCGGTTTGAGGATGTTCTCTATTAAGATGCATTACGGAATCGGGGCATAGGCTTGTCACCATCCGTATCACCAGTTTCAAGATATAAATCTCTCATACATTTATTGGTAGCGCTCATGCTATCCCTTAGTCTCATTGCTTCCAATGGGACCAGCGCTATCATTCAAACCAGAGGTCTCGTGCTCGAGACTTCTGCCTATCTCTATGTTCCCATTAAATGGATCAAAACCATATTTACGGTCCAAAAAAACTATCAGTTATTGAGAAAAGAGCATATCACAGCCCAAATAGAATTAAATAAATTCAAAACCCTGATCCAAGAGAACCAGCGTCTAAGAAATATGCTAGGCTTCAAAGGCGAGAAAAGTTTCAGAGTGATACCTGCGAACGTACTGTCGGATGTAGGGAGTCATACTATGAATAGTCTCACTGTCGATCAAGGGTCAGAGGACGGGGTAGAGCTATTATCAGGGGTTGTTGATGCTCGAGCTCAACTGGTGGGCAAAGTTGTTGCCGTATCGCAAAACACAGCATTGATTCAATTGGTGAGTGATAAGAATTTCCGGGTTTCCGTACGGGAAATGAGATCTCGAGATGTAGGCATATTGAGCTATACCTTGAATAAGGGCTATGTTATTCAGGATGTCCCTAAGAATGCTGAAGTGATTGCAGGTGATTCTGTGGTGACATCTGGATTTAGTGATATCTTCCCAGAGCACATATTTGTCGGCTGGGTATCTAATATCTCTCCTGTTGTTGAGGATTATGTTAAGTCAGTTCAGGTTGACCTAGCTTCGGACTTTAATCGTTTAGAGGAAGTGTTTATTCTTAAATAAGATGATCGATATTATTAAATACAGCCTTCTGGGTTTCCTCGTTCTTATTTTTCAGTGGATGGTTGGCGATATGTTCAGCATCTATGACATAACGCCTAGTTTTTTGGTTATCTATATCATCTACGTTGGTCTGACTCATAGTCAGATGAAAGCAATATGGCTAGGGTTTTTCTTCGGGTTTATCATTGATTCTCTCACCGGGACTGACATGATAGGCATTTCATCCATGGGGCTAGCCTTGGTTGGTTTTCTTGCCGGAATATTTCATGGTCGTATTGTCCGTATACCTATTATTCTGCAATACCTTTTGTATACAGGATTTCTGGTAGTCTTCTTTATTATTACGGTTCTTGTGTCTTTCCAGGATTCTCAGTGGACTGCCGGGAATATTGTATTTCTGATTCTACTCCCCAAAACAATTTACACCCTGGGACTCTTAAGCGGAGTATTCATCCTGCTACATGTTGGTGCTGATTAGTGCTTCAAGGTAAAAACATTGTTGAAGGTTGGCGAGCTCTCCTGATTCAAGGTTTATTGGCACTCATCTTTTTAATTCTCGTCGGTCGTTACTATTATCTCATGATTGTATTTCATGAAAAGTATGCTGAGAAAGCTACGGCTAACCATATTCGCGCTGTTCCCGTGCTGGCATCCCGTGGTGTTATTTTTGATCGTGATGGAAAACTTATTGTTGATAATGCTCCCAGCTATACAATCTCGGTTATACCAATAGAAGTAAAGAATAAATCTGAATCTCTAGAACGCCTTTCCCAGGTTATGGATATTTCTCTTGAAGAGATCAATCGTCGTATTGTTAAAAATCGAAGAGGCTCCTTTGCCCCGGCGAAAGTATTCAGTAGGGTACCATTCGAAAAAATATCTCATCTCCAGGAACACCGTCTTGAGTTGATAGGAGTAACCTACAGTATTGAACCTATTCGAAATTATATTTCGAATCTGGATCTAACACACTCACTTGGGTACACCCGTGAGATAAACCGAGATGACTTGGATAGTTTTAGCAAAGATCTTGACTATCAACCAGGTGATCAGGTTGGATGGAAGGGCCTTGAAAAGTATTATGAGGCTGAATTGCATGGTCAGCGTGGGTTCCGATATATCGAAGTGAATGCCCTAGGACAAGAGATTGGCGAGGTGGCGGATAGGAGACCAATAAATCCAATCCCGGGACATGATTTGTATCTCAGCTTGGATTCCTATCTACAGAAAGCTGTTGAAGAGGCCATGGATGACTCCTCTGGCTCAGTCGTCTTCTTGAATCACAAGACAGGTGAAATACTGGCTTATGTTAGTAGTCCAGGCTATCCTCTTGAATTGCTTTCAGGACGAATATCCTCGAAGGATTGGAACGCCCTGATCACTGATCCACGTAAACCACTTTATGATCGTAGTATCCAGGGACTTTACCCTGCAGGATCCACCATAAAACCTGTCGCTGCGATGTTTTCCCTTGAGAACTTTGAAGATGCGACGAAGCGTACCTACGTTTGTCGTGGAAGCTACAGACTTGGGAATCGATCATTTGGTTGTTGGAAAAAGTCAGGACACGGCAAAGTGAATTTACATCAGGCTATCGAACAGTCCTGTAACGTCTATTTCTTTAATCTGATCCAGGATATTGGCCTTGAGGGTTGGTCTAACATGGCTCGGGAGTTTGGTTTTGGTGTGTTGTCAGGTATTGATATCCCGAGAGAGAACAAGGGCTTGGTTCCAGATACTAGATATATGAACCGTAAATATGGCGAGCGTAAATGGACAAAAGGAAATTTACTTAACATCGTCATCGGTCAAGGTGATGTCCTCGTAACGCCGGTACAGTTGGCACAATTTGCCGGAATGATTGCACAAAAGGGTGTTGGATACCGCCCACACTTTGTCAATAAGGTGGTTGCCAAGGATGGGACCATCATACAAGATATTCAATCCATTGTTGATCATACTATTGAAGCATCTGAAGAATCATGGCAGTTTATTCATGATGGAATGCATGCAGTAGTTAATGCAAAAAAGGGAACAGCAAAGGCAGCTCGACAAAAAAACTGGGAAGTATACGGAAAGACTGGAACAGCCCAAAATTCACATGGAGAGGATCACGCCTGGTTTATAGGGTTTAGCCTGGATGACGCATTCCCGTATTCTTGGGCAGTATTACTTGAAAATGGTGGTGGTGGTGGTGGAAAAGCGGCACCTTTCGTTGGCAAGGTATTAAGAAAAATGGCACGCAGGAATAATTGACATGCGAAAATACTTATTATCAACACTTCGAGAACTTGACTGGAGTCTGCTGGCTTTAACCCTGCTGCTTTCAGGTAGTGGTCTCATCGCCATTTATAGTATCGAGGTTCAACATGGTACAAGCGCAGGGTATTTTGGACGCCAAGGTATTTGGACTATTCTAGGAACCTTCCTCTTTTTTACTGCGTTCTTTGTTCCACGTAAAGTGCTTCACAATGTGGCTTATATCGCCTATGGAGTAGGTATTTTCATGTTGCTGATTCCTCTAGCAATAAAAGGGGATGGAGCTGTTAGCCGCTGGATCAGCATTGGAAGTTTTGGGATACAACCCTCAGAATTTATGAAAATATTTCTCTTGGTGGGCTTGGCAAAATACTTCGCAGATCACAAGCGAAGATTATCTTCGATTAAGGAGTTAATGACGCCCATGGCTATGACTTTAGCGCCCACCATTCTGGTTCTACTTCAGCCGGATCTGGGGACTGCTCTTGTCTACTTGGCTACACTTATCGTTGTCATTTTCTGGGCTGGTATCAGACCACTATATTTCTTCCTGCTGCTTGCGCCAGCAGTATCCATGTTAGCCGCCTTCCAAACCTTGTCTTTTTTCTTATGGATGGGCTTGATTATTGTCGTGCTCTATTTTGGCAATTTACCTTTCTGGACGAAGATATTTAATTTTGTTATCAATGTGGTCCTTGGCGGAGTAACCAATGTACTTTGGGCTTTTCTAAAACCGTATCAACAACAGCGTATATTATCTCTCTTCGATTCAGAATCTGATCCTTTGGGTGCCGGGTATCAAGTATCTCAATCACTGACAGCTTTTGGCTCTGGTGGACCCTTTGGTAAAGGATTTGGGGAAGGGACCCAAACACATTTAAAATTTCTTCCTGAGCAACACACTGATTTTATCATGACTGTAATTGGGGAGGAGTTAGGATTTATTGGTGTTATGTTCGTCATTGGCCTATTTTACATTCTCATAGCAAGGCTCATTGCTCAGGCGTATAGCGTTAAATACAGGTTTGATAGCGTTATACTTATTGGAGTAGCCGCCATATTTGTTTTCCACACCTTTATCAATCTAGGCATGATAGTGGGTATCATGCCAGTAACAGGCATACCTCTACCATTCATCAGTTATGGTGGGTCATTTATGTTCACGGCAATGCTCTTGGTTGGCTTATCTGCAAATATGGCGAAATCAAGACGTGCGGTATAGAGAAGTGCTAAGGCTGTTAAACCTGAAGATTAAGCGTTGCGAGACCATATGACAAGGTTAAATTTATCGCCGTATGATTTCTTGTCTAAATTCCCAGCAGAAAGTGAATAAAGCCATGCCTAAAAATATTCTCGTTCTCATCGTAATTTCTACTCTGATAATTGCCTGCTCCGGTACTCAAGATCTTGAGCAGGATATTGCTCAGGTGAAAAAAGAAAGTATTGGTACCGATAGCGTTCTGGTCACCCTGGACAGTCGTCTTCAGGAGTTTTCTAAAGAAGTGAAGGCTATGCGGGAAACATATACTGAGAATCACATCAGTTTAGAGAATTTATATAAATCTAATGCTGAATCTAAAACGAATATCGAAGATTTGGCCAAAACAGTTGATGGAAAATTTATCAGCGAACGTGTGCACAGTGATTCTGTCATAGGCAGTGCTACTGCGGAGACTCAAGGCCAGATCGCTGGTCTGCAAGCTGAGCAGGAAGGTCTTCGGGAATCCATGGGAAGCATAAGCTCCTCAATTCAATCAACACAATTTCAGGTTGATAGCATATTTGCTATGATTGACCCAGAGAAATTGTCAGTTATGGAAGAAAATCTTCTCAATATTGAGTCTAGCGTCACTTATTTGGATTCTTCTTTCTCAGAATTTCAACTCAATGTCGCTGACCATATGATTGGATCTGAGGATCAGTTAGGTACCCTGGAGAAACATGCTAAAGTTCAAGATAGCGCTAACTATGACATCCTATCCCAACTAGTACTTCTTGAGAACAAGATCATCACGCTGACCAATTCCTTTAATGAACTCATGGCTATGCCGGGCACAACTCCAAACGTTTATACGGCACCAAGCCAACCAGTCCCAACATATGTGCCAAAATCCATGCCTGTTTCTGCACAAATGGATTATGAAACATATAAGCAGCACTACATCGATGCACTCAGCTTATATCAGAACGGTGACCATATGGGAGCCATAGATGGTTTTCAGATACTCATCCTGAATGATTCTCAGAACGATCTTGCCGACAATGCTCAATATTGGATTGGTGAGTGTTATTATGCATTGGATGATTATGGCCGTGCCATCGATGCGTTTAGAAAAGTAATTACTTATACAGACTCAAATAAAGCCGATGCTGCTCAGTTTAAGATTGGATATTCCTACCTTAACAGCGGTGATAAAGCACGCGGATATAATGAATTAGAAAGGCTATTGGATATGTTTCCTGAGAGTTCATATCGGGACAAAGTTAAGCAAATCCTTGCCTCTAGATAATAGGTTATCATAAATAAAAAGAACCCAATGGCTACAAAAATATACTATCTCTCGTCTGAAGTAACCCCTTTTTCAGAATCCACAGACCTTGCAAAGATCTCGAACAGAGTTCCATCTCATTTTCAGGATAAAAAGCAAGATCTTAGAATATTCACACCTAGATATGGATTCGTCAGCGAACGTCGCTTTGTGATTCGCGAGGTGATTCGACTGAAAGAGATTGAGGTTGAATATAAAGGTGAATTGACTCTAGGAGCTGCAAAATCAGCCTTTGTTCCTTCTACTAAGGTACAGGTCTATTTCATGGAGTATCAGCCATATTTCGGAGGTAAGAACAAGACCTTATACAAGGTGGCTGATGATCGCTACAATCAGAGAAATGCAGAAAAATATTTCTATTTTTCCAAGATTGCCATCGAAAATCTTACCTATCTCTACTGGCAACCAGAATTTATCCTCTGTAATGACTGGACAACTGCAATGGTACCGGTATTAATGAAAACAGTTTATTTGGAAGAGGAATTCTTCGGTGAAATGAAAACTGTTTTGAATTTGGTCAATATTGAAGAAATGGGGAAAGTGGGGAAAAAACAATACGAGATGGCTGGCCTGGAACCAGAAGACTATGCAGGCTATGAAGATGACTTACTCGGCTTGGCTATCAAGCATGCTGACGAGATCATTAGTATCTCTATTGATGGAAAGAGTAATAAAGAAGAAATTGAGCAACACAAAAATATTCAAAAGGCATTAAAAAGTTCCGGAAAAAAAGTTAAGTACTTCACAATCAATGCTGAAACAGATGAAGATTGGAAGACACTTAATCTGGAATTGGAAACATTTTTCGGAGTTGAGAATTAAACCTCTGTAAATTGACAATGCTGACTACTAACATTTTAAGTCAAGCGCTCAAGCGCTTGACTTTTTTACTAAGGGGCTTATGAAAAAGAGGATCTATTTTGGGATTGTGAGTTTATCCCTGATCTTTTGGTCTTGCGAGAAACCATTACCATTTGATAATTCAGATTATATATACAATCCATTCAGTTTCACCCAGGATACTTTGAATAATATTATTAATAGTATTCAAAGTACAAAGTCTGATGTGGATTGGGGCGGTCATGTTCGTTCTTGGGTGGGGGATACAGATTATTTTAAATCAGGGTTTAGTGTAGATTTCACTTTCGTGGATAGCAGTCTCACAATAAGAACCCCAGATAGTATTTTGTTTCAATTACTACACCTGGAAACTTTCAAGCAAAATGGTGCTGATACACTCGACCTTGAGTATATGAACTTCAGCTTCTATAACACAACAGATCATACTGTAGATATGAGCAGCTCTGATTATGGAGATCTGCTTGCTACAAAAGCCCTGAATGTAAAGGGTGGCGATAACTCCTGGTCATATTCCTTAAATCTTGAGGATAGTCTTATCACATCACAAGATACCACCCTTAGTTTGGGTATTTATCCAAATGAGACTGGTGCTCTATCCATGCTTTATGGTGGTGGATCGACTATAAGACCATCTCTAGTATTCTATTTTACTGATACTGATACTGATTCAGCGGGTACTGATACCGTGACAAGCTTATCATTTCTCGCAGACACACTTATTATGGATTTGGAGCAAAAGGCTGCCATCTCTGATAATGAGGACGAGTACTACTATTTAAAGCAGTTAGGACAGGATTCACTCATATTAGCTATTGATATAGATAAATTGAGGCCTGAAGGAGATACACTCACTCACATCGCTTCATCAAAAATATTGCCAGCTATTTCTGATTCATTATCTATGCTGTATGTATCGGGTTCAGTAGACTCGCTGCAATCATTCTACATGGTGGCAATTGATGAGTTAACCGGTAATTTTGTCAATATTGAAATGGGTGCTGGAAGTACTTATTATCTAAATGAAATTGGGTGGATTATCCAAAACGCCCTCGATGAAGGTCGATCCCAACTTGATCTGATTCTTCGGCCAAGCCATGTTGGCTATGATCCTGGATTCATTGCCATCTCACAAAATGCGCTGGAGTCAGCACTTTATGTGAGCGCTTCACTGGCGGTGGCACCATGAGATATTTAATTAGTATTCTATTGATCTCGTCCACATTGCTGGCTCAGTCAGCCTATTATAGATTAGGTTATGGAGATTTATACCCAACATCAGACCCATTGTCAAGTAGTCTTGGACAGGGTATGGTTGCCTTGTATGATTCAGCGCGAGCCACAACCAATAATGCGGCCTCATTGCATGATCTAGATCGCGTCTACTACACTGTGGGGCTTGGTTCGGAATACAGATCAATTGATAACAATGTCTCAAATAATACTCGTTTTGAGCATATTAGTCTCGTTGTTCCAGTGGGCAAGAAATCTGGTTTAAGTATAGGTGCAGTACCAGTTGCTGATTTTAAAACCTATTATCAGTCGGAAGTAGCTGATGGAACTCTGGCCGAATCATCCAGTGGAGGGATTTGGGATTATCATTTAGGCTTTGGCTATCAGGTTTCAGACAAGATGAGTCTTGGATTGAAATTGCATGTGCTGAACGGATTCTTGAGACGAGCAAGCTCAATTGAAACTGGTGATGCTAGTGAGACATACGTTCTGAAAGGTGGCATCAGTGGGAGGAGCCTGGAGTTGGGCATGATCTCACAATTCGGTAATAAAGTTACTTTGGGTTTGACGGCTGATATACCATATGCCATGCCGATGATGGATGGACAAGACAGTCTGGCGGGTACGGATGAATTTATTGAAGTGAGCGAAGAACTGTCAGCGTGGCCTACTACAATAAGGTTTGGACTTGTCTATAAGCAATCAAAGCGAACAAATATAATAGCGGGAATTGGCCAGCAGATCTTTCCCAGTAGTGGTTTTGACAATGCCAAAATATATGCTTTACCAGCAGGATGGCAGACAGTACCAGCGGCCACGTTTCAGGTTGCATTGCAGCGATTACCTGCTGATCGTAATTCTCGAAGCTTTGTTAGAAGAGTTGGCTATCAGATTGGTGCCTCAGCAAAGAATTACTATTTAGTTTCAGATCCGGAGACGTTCACCAACGAGTATGCATTGATCTCAGGTATTAACTTCGGCTTACGCAATGGAAAGAGTATTTTTGATATATCTGGGGAAATTGGCTCCAGAGCCGGTGAGGAAACCCTGCCCAGCGAGCTGTATGCTCGTATGAAGTTCGGGATTCAAGTAAATGATATATGGTTTAAAAAAGCAAAAAGAAGATGAGGATTTACTCATGACGACAAGATCTAGTTCAATAATAATTATGACATTTATGTTATTCACGATGGTTATTTCAGCGTGCATGACACCACAAGCAACCCCAGAAGAACTAGCAGCAATAGAAAAGGCACGCAAAGATTCTGTCCGGAAAGCAAATTCACGCTATTGCATGAAACACCTCAGCTTTGCAAACGAATATTACAAAAATAAATCATTCTCAGATGCTCTTTATAATTACCATAAACTATTTGAATATGAGTGTGTTGATGAGAAAATGGCCCAAAACGTCTATGTTTATATGGGAAATTCATATCGTGAGATGGAAAAACTTGATTCAGCGCTGATCTATTATGAAGAAGGATTAAGTGTTATCCCCGAGAATAAATATCTTTGGGAGAGCAAGATCTTTGCCTTGAAAATGACGGGTGATGATGAAGCCCTCTTGCAGACTAAAGTTGATATGTTCTCACAATTTCCTGATGATATAATCCTGGGTGAAGAGATTGCTGAGGATTATATCGCAAACGATATGTATGAAGAAGCCAGAGTCATGGCTGAAAACCTACTCGCTAGTAATCCAGGGAACAAGAATTTAGCCAATATTATCATGCAATCTGTGGAAGCTACTGGTGGTGATGTAATTGAATTTCTCAAGAGTGAATACGAAAGTAATCCAGAGAATATCTCAAATGCCCAGGAATATGGTCGTGAATTGCTGGCAACGGGTGAAACCAACTCAGCTATCAATGTATTAGAAGGAATTCTGAATGATTCACCAGGAATGACCAACATCATCAAAATATTGATTCAAGCATATGGAGAAATTGGTCAGACAAAAGACGTCATCTCCATGCTTAAAAAACTGAATACAGCCAATCCTGACGATATTCGCATTTATTTTGATATGACAGATGCTTATATCCTGGATGGACAGCTAAAATCAGCTATGACATGGGCTAACAAAGCATTGAAGACGGATGCTAGTAATGGCCAGGCTTATGCCAATAGAGGTGCAGTCATCGAAGCTGTAGCTATCAATTGTACTGGTGCAGCTCCTGATTTTGATGATAAGCTGGTTTTCTACATGGCTTATGAGGATTATAAAACTGCAAAAGCCAAGGGATACCACAGAGCTAGCAAGAAAATTGATTTCTTAAAAGAAGCTCGTATTCCACAGAGTGGCGACTGGTTCTTCAATCGCGATGAGTATGTCAAGGGTGGAAAAGCTAAACCTCGCAAAGAATGTTATGCCTGGTTGAATCGTAGTGTGACTGCCCCTAAGAAATAGTATTAAATTATGAGAATTGCCATTGGTTCAGATCACGCGGCGTATGAGTGCAAGGAAGCAGTAAAACAATTCCTTGAATCAATGGGACATGCTATTACAGATGTGGGTACAGATACAACTGATTCATGTGACTATCCCGATTATGCTGCTGCTGTGAGTAAACAAGTCCAATCTGGCGTTGTCCATAGAGGCATTTTGATCTGCGGAACGGGGATAGGCATGTCCATTGCCGCCAATCGCTTTAAAAGGGTGAGAGCGGCACTTTGTTACACCGAGGAATTAGCGACACTAAGTCGTCTACATAATGACGCTAACGTTTTGTGTATGGGGGCTAGAACGCAATCAATGTCATCGATGCAAACAATAATGCAATCATGGCTGAGTACTGAGTGGGAAGGCGATAGACATGCAACCCGCTTACTAAAGATTGAACAAAACGTCGAAGGTTAATATGCTGAGTGATCTTAGTCTGAATGACCCACAAATCTATGCCGCGATTATGGCAGAGAGGGATCGTGAGAATGATACCCTTGAACTTATTGCTTCTGAAAATTTTGTAAGTAAGGCTGTATTGCAGGCAGCTGGAAGCGTAATGACCAATAAGTACGCCGAGGGTTACCCTGGTAAAAGATATTATGGTGGCTGTGAAGCCGTCGATACAGCCGAAAATTTGGCGCGTGATCGTGTTAAAGAACTATTCTCAGCTGAATATGCGAATGTTCAACCACACTCGGGTAGTCAGGCAAACATGTCTGTGTATTTTACCCTGGTTAAGCCCGGCGACACTGTTCTGGGGATGGATCTTGCCCATGGGGGACATTTGACACACGGTTCTCCGGTCAACTTCTCCGGAAAATTCTACAATATTGTTGCTTATGGCGTCGATAGAGAAACCGGTCGTATTGATTATGATATGGTCCGTGATCAAGCCAAAAAGCATAATCCAAAAATGATCATTGCTGGCGGTAGTGCGTATCCCAGGCATTATGATTTTAAAGCCTTTCGTGAGATCGCAGATGAAGTGGGCGCTTTTCTCATGGCCGATGTGGCTCACCCTGCAGGTTTGATCGCTGCCGGTGAACATCCAAATCCATTACCGCATTGCCATGTGGTAACATCAACCACGCATAAAACACTTCGTGGACCCCGCGGTGGATTGGTTATGATGGGAAAAGATTTTGAGAATCCATTTGGTCTCGTAGCTGCCAAGAGCGGCAGAACCAAGATGATGAGTGAACTCCTTGACAGCACAGTTATGCCAGGTATTCAAGGCGGACCTCTCATGCATGTTATCGCTGCAAAAGCAGTTGCCTTCAAAGAAGCTTTAGAACCTTCCTTTAAAGATTATGCAAAGCAAGTCATTGCTAATGCGAAGACTCTTGGTGAGGCTCTGAGTGAATATGGATTTTATCTTATTTCTGGCGGTACAGACAATCATTTATTACTCATTGACCTTACTGATAAGGGTATAAGTGGCAAGAAAGCGGAGAGAGTTCTTGAGGAAGCCGGGATGACCACCAATAAGAATATGGTGCCATTCGACCAGAGAAGTCCATTCATTACAAGTGGAATCCGAATCGGAACTGCTGCATTGACCACTCGAGGATTTAAAGAGCCTGAGATGAAAATGATCGCTTCCTTTATTAATGATGTCATCTCAGATCCTGATAACGAGGGAGTTATTGAACAAACCAGATCTAAAGTTGCTGAACTGGTCAAAGGATATCCACATTATAAAGATATAGAGTAAATCTTATGAATTGCCCCCAATGCCAACACGGAGATACACGAGTCATAGATTCGAGACACACTCAGGATGGTCGGGCTATTCGTCGTAGACGTGAGTGTGGGAGCTGTTCCTTTAGATTCACGACCTACGAGTATGTTGAAATGCAACCCCTCCTGGTTATCAAGAGTAATCAACGTCGCGAACCATTCGATCGTGAAAAGATTCTAAAGAGTATTGCTATTGCCTGTAGTAAACGGCCGGTGAATAGTGCTCAAATGAATCAAACAGCTGATTTGATCCTACAGGATGTCAATAGTTTTGGCTCTTCCGAAGTTCATGCCAAGGATATTGGAGAATTAGTCATGAAGCATTTGAAAGAACTGGATGAAATCGCTTATGTTCGGTTTGCCAGTGTTTATCGAAAGTTTGAAGATGTCAAGGAATTCAGAGCCGAATTAGATGACATCTAATTCTTTATATTTTAAATGATCCCAAATGATCGAAATTAAAAATCTACATAAATCTTTTGGTGACTTAAATGTCCTGAATGGTGTCAGTATGAGCATCCAGGAAGGGCAAAGTATGGTTGTGATGGGGAAAAGTGGGCAGGGGAAAAGTGTTCTCCTCAAACTTATTACCCGTTTGTTGTTCCCTGATGAGGGACAAATCTTTATCGATGATGATGAACTGGGCAAACTGCAAGGCAAAGATTTAGATGCTTGTCGGCTCAAATTTGGAATGCTATTCCAATCAGCAGCCCTCTTTGATAGCTTGAATATTTACGACAATGTGGGAATTGGACTCAAAGCATACAATCGATATTCTGATTCAGAAATTAGTAAGATTACCAAAGAAAGTTTGAATAGAGTTGGACTAGAAGATGTGGGGGAGAAATTTCCATCTGAGCTAAGTGGTGGTATGCGAAAACGTGTTGGTCTGGCCAGAGTTGTGGCGATGAAACCTAAGTATATCCTTTATGATGAGCCCACAACAGGGTTAGATCCTGTCACTAGCGCCCAGATAGCAAAACTCATCAAAGAAATGCAGGTTGATTTGAACGTAACCAGTATTATTGTGACCCATGACATACCAACTGGCTTTTTTCTAGCAGATCAGGTTGTTTTATTGGATCGCGGGAACTTTTCTTTCACTGGTAGCGTGGAACAGATGAAAAATTCACCCTTAGAATCGGTCAAAGATTTTATTCGTGGATACAACAAAGAAGCTGATTTGAAAAACAGGTGAGATTTATCCCTAGCTTAAGTAAGAGTCACAAGGACATAAGTGAAGGAATTACATTGATTAGCGAAGGGTTAAAATTATATTCGCCTGATTTAAATGAGGAGGGCTTATTACAAGAAAACGTTAGTGGTGTGTTTAGAGGTTTATCCTCAAAAAATGAATAGGAACCTAGCGTTCATCTTTTTTAAGTTGATACCGAATGTAATATGAAACATTCGGTTTTTTTTGAATTAGGAGTTTAATACGATGAGATCGTTTAAAATGATAAAATATTTGCTTGGAGCTTTGATGCTCATGTCGGTTGCATTCTCGCAGAGTGCATTGTTTTTACTCATTGCACCAGGTGCAAGAGCCGGAGGTATGGGTGAAGCGCAAGTCGCTTTGGCCGATGATGCCTATGCTACATTCTGGAATCCTGCAGGACTGGGATTTCAGGAAGGTTATGAAATAGTAGGAATGCATGTAAACTGGTTACCTGGTTTAGTTGATGATATGTATTATGATTTCTTGGGTGGACGTGTACCTGTGGAAAATCTAGGTGTATTTGGTGGTCATATCATTTATTTAAATGCCGGAGAACAGCAGTATACAGGACCTAACCAGGAAGATCTTGGAACATTTCTAACCTATTTTACCTCAGGGGCAATCAGTTATAGTACATTGATTACTGAGAATTCCAGTATTGGGTTTAACTTTAAATTATTATATCAGCATCTCACAGATTCAAATGTGAAGGTGGGAACCGAGATAACTGATGGTACAGCAGCAAACTTTGGCTTTGATGTTGGTTATCTAGGTAAGAATTATTTAGGTGGTAAAGTCGATCTTGGAGCCATGGTCTCAAACCTGGGTCCCAAAGTTATCTTCAATGATGAAGAACAGGCTGATCCAATGCCCACCAACCTGAAGCTTGGATTTAATTTCCGTGCTTATGAGTCAAAATATAATTCACTAAATATAGTCTATGATGTAAATAAGCTGCTTGTTGGTGAATATGCATCAATGGACTGGGATGATGATGGAATAATAGGTGGATTCAACGAGGATGGCGACGTCGATGTATCAGGTTACTACAACATCGATGGCAAGAATGAGAATGCACATACTGATTCATGGTGGAAGGGAATATTCACTTCTTTCGTAGACGATTGGTATCTAGGTGGTGATAGAGATCTAGATAATGATAGACTGATTGGTGGATATAATGCTGACACAACGGCTATTGCTGGTGGACTCTACAACAGCGATGGTGATGTAGAAGTTGGTAATAGTGCAGATCGAAGCGTTACTGACGAATTTAACTCTCTGATTCACAGTTTTGGTGTAGAATACTGGTATAACAACATGTTTGCCATTCGCGGTGGCTACTATTATGACCAAGAAGGTAAAATTACAACACCAACCATGGGTGCAGGTCTACGTTACGGCAATTATGGCTTTGATTTCGGGTATACCATAGCAGAAGAAGAACATCCGCTGAATAACACCATGAGATTTTCACTCATGCTGAAGTTTTAAGGACAGAGTTCTATAACCGATCCTGGTTATCATTAACATAATCCAACAATATTTGGTGCGGGGAAAGTATTCATAAAAGCATAATCATATTAGTGCTCGCAATGCTGTCAATTTTACCTGTCCACGGTGAAGTTTTGACTGTAGCTGTGATACGTGTAGAATTTCAGACCGATGATTCACCAGCTACGGCAGGCGATGGTCGCTTTATTCTCCAAGATACCATGGACTTGGAATGTGAGGATTGGACACTTGATCCTCCACCTCACAATGCGACCTACTTTCGGGATCATTTACTCTCCGCAAATAATTATTGGCAACGAGTTAGTAATGGCAATGTTAGCATTGATACAGTAAACTCCAAAGTATTCCCGGAAAACGCCAATGAGGCTTACGTACTGCCACATGATATGCTGTATTATCACCCCTATTTAGAAGATTATGATGAGACTGGGAAATTATTCGAGTTAAGTCGTGACGCTCTGTTTCTTGCAGATTCTGCCATTGATTTTAACGCCTTCTCTACGGTAATCCTCGTTCATGCAGGCATGGGTGGCGACTTTGCATTTGCCCTTGACCCAACCCCAGGAAATATTCCTTCGGCCTATCTTTCAGAAACCGATTTCAACAATCCTGATTATGGTTACTTGGTTACCGATGAAAAAACATTAGATGATCTTATCATTCTACCAGAGTCCCAAAATTTCCAGCAATATGAGGAAACCATCAGTCTTTTTGAAGATACCAGTGACCCCTGTTTTTATCAAGTTGGTTTGAATGGTACTTTGGCGCTTATGCTTGGGTTTCATCAGGGTCTTCCTCCATTATATAATACTGAGACTGGTCGGTCTTTAGTGGGTGGCTTTGCCTTGATGGATCAGGGCTCAAATAATTTTCATGGAATTGTTCCTGCATACCCCGACCCATATACCCGGATTGAAAAGGGTTGGACAACTCCAGATGTCAAGACTATTGGAGATACGGTTAGTATTGCTGTAGATGATCCACCGGTTCGAATTAATATTTCAAATGATGAATACTATTTGATTGAGAACCGACAGCGAAATATGGTAACACCGGCGAATATGACGGTGTGGATAGATTCCTTGATTGCAGATACGGTTTCGGTCATTCTTGGGCAAAGTGGGGTAGTCATTGATGTGGATGAACAACATGCAGGACTACCCGGTAATGGTCTCCATATTTGGCATATTGATGAATCAGCTGAATTTACTGAACAGAATCCCAATGGCGGACCTGTGCAACTGGTTGACTTTCTCGAAGCTGATGGAGCCCAAGACATGGGGTATACCACTCAACTCCTATTTGCAGAATTTCTGGAGACTGGATGGTGGTTTGATCCCTGGTTTGCCGGTAATGAGGGCTGGTTTCACCTGAATCGCAATCAGGAAGTCAAAGGTGATAGCTTACTTTATATTAATTCAAGCACATTTCCGTCTACTAATGCTAACAATGGTCTTCCCAGCCATTTAGCTATAGAGAATATTTCCCGAAATGGATCGACTATGAGTTTTTCCCTAGCATCTGATAGATTAGTGGGGACTGATGCTATCTCCTCAGTTATAGGCTGGGAGTTATATGGGGAAGATCTGTGGGCATTTAATGCTGATTCTACACAGATATTAAGATGTTCAATTGACTCTGGACATTTGGTTATTATGGGAACCGCATCTCTCGATCCAGATAGCGTATTTCAGGGAAGCATAGACAATGGTTTTAATTATGGATATGGATTGATAGCCCCAATAGTTGAGTCTGGGGTTCGTCTCTTTGATATTAGTTCAGGCGAGGCATTTCATGTAGCTGAATTGGACTCAATCTATGAATTTAGCAGGTCTGGAACTGGAATCAGTTATCTAGCGAAGCGGAACGATGGATATGCGAGAGTCTGGGAAAATCTTGGAGAAACAACGATTAAACCTTTATCCTACTATCCCTTGGTGAACTTTTTACCTCCTGAGTCGAATATATTTTTTGCGATGGAAGAAGACGACGACCCCATTCCTGTTGGGGTCGGGAAGCAAGACTTTCCTGTAGAGGATATATCAGTTATTTCTTGGGCATCAATAAATAAATCATTGATGATTACAAAATTGCCTAATAGACGTATTACGACTCTTATGGCTGATAAACCACTTCATATAATTCCTATCGATGTCAATGACGATGGGATCTTTGAGATAGCTCTTTTTTATTCAAATATGGTTAAGATTATTAACCAAGCAGGTGTTTTATGGAATGGGAACCCGTTTTTAGTTGATACTTATTACGGGAATCCAATCATTGCCCCTATTGTTGATGGAGAATTAGGTATTTTCCTGAGACATTCAGATCACTATTCCGTACATTCATTCAGTGGCAATAAAATGGTCCAGGGTATACTGCCAAATATTTCTGGCCAGACTAAGAACTCTATCCGTTTTGATGATGACAACACTTACATTCTAACTGGTAATGAGCTACTCTATTTTGGGTATGAGACAAAAGTGTCCGGAGACTTTTGGATTGACCCTCAAGGGAGTAGTACAGGTGATCGTGTTGTTTATCTTAGTGGAGTACCAGATCCAAATTTAATTTCGCTGAAAAAAGACTCTGCATATAACTACCCAAATCCCATCAAGGGGAATAACACAACTATTCGTGCCTGGCTAGGAGATGTAGAGGAATGGACTATTGAGATATTCTCCCTGAATGGCGCTCAGATCAAATACATTGAGCAGGATGTTATGCAGAAGAATGCCTATAACGAATTTGTCTGGGATGCATCGGCTGTCTCTAATGGCGTTTATGTAGCCCAAATTGTTGCCGGTGATCGCTCAGAGATCATTAAGATTGCTGTCATTCGATGAAATTGATCAAATCTCTACTCATATTCCTTTTGGGAGTAAACTTTCTCTTTTCTCAGAGTTTTAATCATCCTGAATTAGAATGGAAAACCATCGAGGGTGAGTACTTTATCGTTCACTATCATCAGAATACTGAATGGACGGCAAATGAAGCCCTTCATGTGGCAGACGACATATACCCATATATCACAGATCTTTATCAATACAAACCTGAAGAAAAGACCCATATAATCATTCGTGATACCGATGATTATGCCAATGGGGCAGCCTACTATTTTGATAACAAGATAGAGATATGGGCTAAACCTCTGGATTATGAATTGAGAGGCTCACACTATTGGCTGCGGGATGTGATCGCTCATGAATTTACACATATAGTCAGTCTTAGGGCTTCAAGGAAAATGCCACCTACAGTTCCTGCCGCTTACATCCAGGTTATATCCTATGAGCCAGAACGACGAGAAGATGTTCTTTATGGATATCCAAATGGTATTGTTTCATATCCCATTCCTTCGGTTGTTGTGCCCATGTGGTGGGCTGAGGGAATTGCTCAGTTTCAATCAGATTCCATGCGCTGGGATTGGTGGGACAGTATTCGAGATATGATACTCAGAGACCGAATCAAATACGGTAAGCTGTTAACACTCAATGAGATGGATGGCTTTGGTAAAGTTGGTATTGGCAATGAAAGTGTCTACGATCATGGCTTTAGTTTTGTTCGTTATCTCTCAGCCAACTATGGTCAGGATGTTCTCCGACGGATCACGGACAGGCTCAGCAGTCCCCTGAAATATGGCTTTTATAAAGCAATGGAAAAAGAGATCGGTGTTCCCTCACAGATATTATGGAAAGAGTGGCGGGCTGATCTCATGTTAAAACAGAGTCAGTCATTCATAGAAAATGAGTTAATCTCTCCAGTAAAATATGTACAACGTGAAGGCGACGCAAATTACTATCCCCGTTTTAACACCTCGGGGAATAGCATGGGATTTATCTCGAGCGCCGATGAGACCTATCTTTCACGAACCTCACTCTTTGTAAAAGATTCTACTGATGAAGCAGAAGCATTATTGCCTACAGCAGAAGGCTTCGATTGGAGTCCTGAAGAGGGCTATTTGGTTTATGCCCGGAAAGATTTTCACAATGGTGGTATTCCAAATCCAAGAATAGAACATCATGTAGACCAAAAGCATTTTACCCACCTGAAAACACATCAAGAAGCGACTTGTGAACGCTGTCAGTTCTTACTCAGTGGTTCTAAATATTCAGATCTATTTATAGTTCACCGTGATAGCCTAAAAGATGAAATACAATTGACTCACGGAGAAAGAGTAAAGAATCCTGCATGGGCACCGGATGGCAAGAGCATCGCATTCGTGAATCTGCGGGACGGGACAAACAATCTATGTCTGGCATACCCTGCCTATCCGGATAGCATCACACAGCTTACCTTTTTAGCTCCTGGAACACAAGTTTATGTACCTCGTTGGTCACCGGATAGTAAACAAATAATTTTTGATTATACCGCTGGTAGCAATAGGGATATTGGTCTTTTTGACATTGATTCAGATTCAATGAGCATCATCATGGATGAGATCTGGGATGAGCGGAACCCGGTATTCAAATCATCAAATCAAATCTCATATAGTGATGATCGCACGGGTATTTTTAATATTTACAATTATGATCTGGTATCTAAAGAGAACCGCAGACTCACCAATGTCATCGGTGGCGCCTTTCAGGCTGAGTGGCAGGAGGACCGTCTCTACTACTCACTTTATGATAGTCTCGGCTTTAACATAGCCGTTTTGGAAGAAACTGAGCTATTGGACAGTGTTACTGAGCCACTGGCTTCATCACTAGAACGAATTATTGCTCCCACTTGGGAACGTCATGCTGAATACAAGCCATCTGAAGACTACGTGATGCAATACGGGCCCATGTTTATATTACCACGATTTCAGATAGAAATTGATAACAGCAAGGATGTTGTAACCTATAAGCCCGGTTTCTATTTCTTTTCTGACGAAATTATTAGCGACTACTCCATGGTAGGTGGATTTGGCTTGGCGCCAAATCTTGATATGGATTTATTCCTGTCGGCCCAGTATCGAGGATTCTTGCCAACTTTGACCTTTGAGTTTTATCAAATGAGCCGCAATACTCAAGAAGAATTATGGTACTATGATAAAGTATGGCCAGCTGATGGTGATCTTACCTTTAGCTTGACACAGGGAGTTCTATCAGCTGATATTCTCATTCCACCTAAACATTCTGTCACATTGGATGTATCTGCTTCTAATTATAAATCTACTCTGGCAGCCCATGTGATACAGGGGAATGCTATTCCAAGATTTAGTGATGATTATTTCAAGGGCTGGGACTGGGGAATCAGATGGAACACATCAGGTATTCATATCAGACAGGAGCGTGGAATTAATCCCTCGGGATATAAGACCAGTGTTTCACTACGATCCAATCACCATAATTTTCTTGATGAAGATTATAGGTATACAAAGTTGAATTTATCAGGTTTCTATGGCTATCGATTGCCAATGCCAGGAAAAATAATTGTCTCTAACTCCACAGAATTGAACCTCATCGATAATAATGCCATTGATGACTTCTTTTATGAATTTGGGGGCGGTTTACCAGGTCTGAGAGGATATCCATTCTATAGTTTGCGAGGAACCAGGCGATTTGTATCAACATCCTCATTAAGATTACCCATATTCCGAAATAATTATTCAAAGGCTGCTCACTTGACAGTGAAGGATCTGTATATCGGGGTTCATGGCCAGATCGGTGCCGCATGGTCTATTGATCCTCAAGATGTTGATGTGAAGGATATGAATGCTTGGATTTCAAATGAGTTGAATCAGATTGATATGGTTCGTGATATTGGGATCGATTTTCGTCTGGCATTGAATTCATATTATGCATACCCAACAGCAATCGAATTTGGTGCATATCATGGTTTAGATGATATTTCAGTGACAACCAATGATGATCAGGTAATTAATTATGGTAATGATTGGCGATTTTATTGGAAGGTATTGTTTGGTTTTGAATAAGGTGAATATTATATCAACCATATTAACGTTTGCTTTGCTGACGACTACAGGGTTCTCTACCGATCACGGCAGTGAACCAGCCAAACTTCGAGTAAACAAGGTCATGATTAAGAATTTTGTAAAATCATTGATCATTCCCGGCTGGGGGCAATGGTCCAATGGGGATAGAGTGCGTGCTATTACCTTTCTCACCGCTGAAGTAGCAGGTATCTATGGGTATCAAACAAATTACTCAAAGGGCAGCAATGAAGAGCTAGCCTTTAAAAGCTTTGCTGATAAACACTGGAATTTTCAGGTATGGTCAAATTCAGACAATGGTGATACGGCATGCGGGACTTACCTCAGAACACATCAAATGCCCAGTTATATTGATGGAGAGGGTGTGGAACAGCCCCTTAAAGATCATCACTTCTATGAAAACATCAGCAAATATCCAGAATTTGTTTGTGGCTGGGACGATATTGCTGATCAGTGGAATGAGGAGGAGAGAGTTTATACGCCCAATAAACTTGATTACATCGAAATGCGGACGCTCTCAAACGACCTATACAAAAATGCACAATTGGCGGGTACCTTGATCATGCTTAACCATTTAGTCAGTGCATTTGATGCTGCTTTAGGAACTGATATCACCCAATTTGAATCAACAAACTATTCAGGAAATTTCTATATTAATCCGCTGAATGCTAATAATAGCATCGGCTTGGAGGTAAAATTTTGATTAATCGTTCTACCAAACTGATAACTGCACCATTGATAACGCTACTTTTTGTGTTCTCACTTCAATTTTGTTCTTCTCAAAAAGAGAATCTTGATGCAGCGAATATTGCTGAAACCTTTGAAAGTGGCATGACTTTTCTTGAAAAGGAAAATTATCTCAAAGCAGAGGAAACCTTTACGTTTATCATCTATAATGATCCAGGCGGAGCTTTTGCCGATGACGCTCAGTTTCAGTTAGCAGAAACCTATTTTGCTCGAGACGATTTTCTCCTGGCCATCAGTGAGTATGACCGGCTTCTGCGTAGAATGAAAAACTCCAGCTATGTTGAAGATGCTTTCTGGCGGAAAACTGAAGCCTATTGCGAACTTTCTCCAGATTACCGCTTGGAGAGGGATATGACGGACAAAGCGTTGCGATATTTGTACGATTTTAAGGAAATCCATCCTGACAGTAAATATATCCCTGATGCCAATGAACGCATTATTGAGATGAAAGAGAAGCTTGCAAAGAAGGAGCTGGAAACAGCCAAATTATACACTACTCTTCATGAGTATGAGTCGGCAGTCTACTATTATGATAGTGTGATTGATCAATACATGGACACAAAGCTCTATGCTTCTGCTCGTTTAGGGAAGGCTGAAGCCATGGTTGCCCTTGAGAAATGGGAAGAAGCCAGAGAATTGATGAACTCAATTGCCATTGATGGCAAAGGTGATCTAAGTCCAATCGAGTTCGCAAGACTTAAATCTCTGGGCAATAAAGTTGTTGAAATGATGAAAACAAAAACGGATTGAAACTGATACCGTGAAACTATGCTTATTTGGGGGAACGTTTGACCCACCTCATAATGCGCACTTCATCATTGCGGAAGCTATCCGTGAGTCTTTAGACCTTAATAAGATCATTTTCATACCCGCTTTCAAACCACCCCATAAATACAATAGTTTACCAGTCACTCCGGTTGAACATCGTATTGCCATGTTAAAATTGTGCATTGATGATATCTCAGAATTTGAATTCTCAGACATTGAATTGAAACGTGGGGGCGTTTCATACACTATTGATACTATTCGAGAGATGAAGGAGAGCAAGGGTATAGCCTCAAAAGATCTCCATTTTCTCATTGGTAGTGATAGCCTGGCAAATTTTAAAACATGGTATTGTTGGGAAGATATTCTGAAAGAGAGCCAGGTAGTGGTTGCCCGTCGTCCAAGATTTGAAGAATCAGATATCGATCCAGCCTTAATCGAGCAAGTGAAATTTCTGAATCTACCAAGAATGGAAGTCTCAAGTACTGAAATACGTGAGCGATTTTATTCAGATCGAATGACACGTTTCTATGTTCCCGATGTTGTTTCTGACTATATTAAAAAACATAATATTTACGGAAGAAATTAATGGACGCTCTAGTTAATTCGATTGGTATGGGAGGAAACAGCGTTGTTATTGCAATTAGCGCTGCATTGCTCTTTTATGGAGCTGAATGGCTTGTCAAAGGGGGTAGTCATCTTGCTCAGCAATTTGGGCTAAAACCCATGATCGTGGGCTTGACCATCGTTGCTTTTGGTACATCCATGCCGGAATTTGTTGTCAGTCTTATCGCTAATGTCTGGCAGGATTCTTCCACAATCGCTCTTGGTAATATTATCGGAAGTAATGTCACAAACATTGGCCTGATCCTGGGCATCAGTGGGTTGATCTTCCCGATCACACTCCATTTTAAGCAAATTTATAAAGGACTCATCTTCCTTTTTGTCATAAGCATATTACTGTATGGTTTGTCACTTGATGGGATCATAAGTCGTATTGATGGCGCCATTCTGGTGTTTCTCCTGATTGGATATATTGCTTACCTTTATCGTAATCCAGATGAATCTCCAACGGAAGACTTGGATACTGAGGTAGATACTTTAGTAAGAAATATTTTATATGTGCTTGGAGGTAGTATTGCCTTATCTGTGGGAGCTTGGTTATTTGTAGAGAGTGCCGTCTGGATAGCCGATGAATTCAACATCCCAAAGATAGTGATTGGTCTGACTATTGTGGCAGTTGGTACAAGTCTACCTGAACTGGCAACTTCATTAGTAGCTGCCTTGCGTAAACATGGTGAAATCTCAGTGGGGAATATCATTGGGAGTAATATTTTCAACATTCTCTTCATCATGGGTGGGGTTGGACTCATTAAACCACTTGTAGTGGTAGAGACCACTATGGTTGATGGTCAGATCGTTCAAATATTTCCGCATGCACAATACATCATTATGATGCTATTCGGCCTCGTTTTAATTCCACTTGGTCTACGTCATAAGATTGGTCGTTTGACAGGTACTATCTTGGTCTCAGGCTATGTTGCTTTTTATGTTTATCTATTTGTTGACTATATTCGTTAGCAACAATCCCTTTTGATTATGACTCAGAATATTCAAAAGATTAAACCCTATGAACGTCTGGCTAGTTACTACGACCGGCTAATGGACTATATCGATTACGATATTTGGATCGATGATGTGGAGCAATTGGTTGCACCCTATAAACCTGGGTCTGATTGGTTGGATATATCATGTGGTACGGGATCTATGGCTCTAAAATTGGCCAACAGGGGTAGAAATATGACAGCCATGGATTTGAGCCCTGATATGGTTCAAATTGCAAAAGAGAAAGCTGAAGCAGAAAAAGCCGACATTCAATTTATGGTCGGAGACATGATCAATTCAAAGCATAGTCAAACCTATGATGTTATAATTAATCTCCATGATGGCTTGAATTATCTGCTGAAAGACGCTGATACTCAGGCATTTATAGAAAACTCTTATAGCTTACTAAATACGGACGGCATTCTACTATTTGATGTTGTAACGCCGCTTCTTTGTCAAACACATTTTCGAGGCTACCGGGAAATATTCAATGATGAAAATGGTGGATATGAAAGACAGACAAGCTATGATCCTATTACTCAACTTGCTGAGTCTATGTTTACCCTTAATTCAGCAGATGAGGATAGTGTCGATGTTGAATCCCATATTCAGAAGGCGTATGAACTGAGTCATGTGGAAGAATTCTGTGAAAAGTCTCCGTTTAAGTGGTGGCAGATCCTGGACGATGAGTCACTTGAAGAGGGAACAGTGGCATCTGAGCGATTTTTAGTCATCATGAGGAAAGTATCATGATCAAATTTGAAAATGTTCATATCCGTTACGATTCCGGAATAACGCTACGTGATTTAAATTTTGAAATTAATTCAAAAGAGTTTGTTTATCTCTTTGGTCCATCCGGTAGCGGTAAAACTTCCGTTTTAAATATGATCTATATGGATCTATTCCCAAATGAAGGTCAAGTTATTGTCCTTGGTAAAGAATCTTCTTATGTGAAAAGAAGAGATATTGCTAAAATTCGGCAACAGATCGGGATGATGTTCCAGGAGCCGAGGCTTCTGTCAGACAGAGATATCTATAGCAATATTGCGATTCCCCTGGAATTATTTGGGTATAAGTCCAATGAGGTTCGCCAAAAGGTTAATAGAACGGTGGATGAATTGGGTATTCGATCCAGGCTGAGCCATTTTCCAATTGAACTCTCTGCTGGTGAACTGCAAAAGGTCGCTCTGGCACGTGCCATGGTCAATACACCAGGAATTCTCCTGGTTGATGAACCCACTGCTCATCTTGACCCCGTGGCATCTGATGAGGTGATGAAAGCTTTATGGCAGATACATGGCAAAGGTACTACTGTGCTGATTGCAACTCATGAGGAGCGTCTTATCAAGGATGAACCTGCTCGTACCATTTCTATGCATGGCGGCGAGATTATACAGGATAGGCCTCTATGAAGCTGAGTTATATCATTCGAGAAGGCTTAGTTGGTATTCGTCGTTCGTCCATGCCATTCATGAATTCAGTATTTTCAGTTACTATCGCTCTCGTTCTGGTTGGTGTTGGTGTCCTTGCAGTGGATAATGGCCTGCAATACATTGGTGATCTGCAACCGGACTACGATCTGGAAATCTTTTTGACTAATGCCTCAAGTGTCGATGAGCAGCAGGAGTTAGCAAGCATTATTTCAGAGGATCCAGGTATCATTCGAATGGACTATTTGTCTAAACAGGATGCGGCCGACCTCTATAGCGCAGAATTTGGGGAGGATATACTCTCACTGCTTGACGATAACCCATTGCCAAGTTCATTTAGGATTACTTTTGAGGAAGTCTATAGAAACAAGATCTACATTCAATCATTTGTTCATTCCATGGAGCAGTTAAGCCCCGTAGATGAAGTTATGTTCAAACAAGACCTTTTCGATCGGGTACAAGGCATTCTTCAGTCAGTATACCTAATATCAGCCACTGCCATTTTCTTGATCATTCTTTCAACCGTATTTTTAACAGCGAACAATCTTCGCCTTATGATATTGAGCCGATATGAATTCATTGAGACCATTCGCCTGTTAGGCGCCAGTGACTTTATGGTGAAGGCTCCTTTCTTTCTTGAGGGAGGGATTCTTGGATTTATCGGTGGTTTATTTGCTGTGTTCATTATCGCCGGGTTCGAATTTGGTCTTGAGCGGATGCACATCATCGAGTTACCTGTTCGAATCATGCAGTATCCTGAACTCATTGCAGGTGTCCTCCTGTTTGGAATTAGCCTATCATCATTAGGTGTTCTGAAGGCAGTTAGACGTATGCTGCGTTTTGTAGCATAGCTCCATTTTTTTAAATTTCTAAATCTATCTATTAAACATCATCATCAAGGATATTGCTTCTCATTTTCTTGAGGTCTTTAAGCCTTGTATAGCAACTCTTCCAGCATTTAAAGCCTTGTTTTAAATGAGGGTCAAAATTATTATGCTCGCTGATGAAATACGTAAGAAGAGAAGCAGCAAATGAATTGAAATCGCGTGAGGAAAATGTCCTTAAGTGGTTGATTCGTGATTATGCTGATTCTGGTCAACCTGTGGGCTCGACCAGGCTTGTTTCTATGGACTATTTTCAAGTTGGGTCTGCCACTATCCGCAATGTCTTAAGTAACTTGGAAACAGGTGGATACCTGTTGCAGCCACATACCTCATCGGGTAGAATTCCTACGGATAAGGGATATCGATATTTTGTTGATCGTCTCATGCAGTCCGATCTCCCCAATGGAGATATTCTCCATGACTACGAGAATGGAATTAATTCTCTCAGCAACGATTTAGATCAATTGATAAAAAATACCGCTCAATTTCTGGGTGACATGTCGCACGCTTTGGTGCTAATGTCAAAACCCCATGAACGAACAACATCAATCAAATCTTTGGTCTTACATGAGCTGGACAAAGAATCAGTTCTGCTCATTGTTCATACTTCTTTTGACCAGGTTAAGTCAATCGCATTTGAGCTGGAGAGTCATCTTTCGAGAATCATGCTTCGTGAAGCCGAAAATATACTCAATAATCTTTTTGCAGGTCGGGAATTGGATGAAGTTCAGAGTATGGTAGCAACTGGTTCTGTAGACAAAGAGCGTAAGAATCCTATAATCGATGCAATATTGAGTCATTTCGATAAGATTCTTTCTGAAAAAGCACTGGATGATTACCGTGTTTATGGAACCCACCAGTTGTTACAGTACCCCGAAATGACAGACCCGCTAAATTTGGAGATACTACTGGAAGCGATTGAGACAGACAATTTACAACGATATTTACCCATACCTTTGAGAACTGGACAGCCAAGCGTCCTCATAGGATCTGAACTCGGGCAGGCCATATTTAACAATATGTCTCTGGTCTCAGTCTCATATGATGGATTGGGTTGTAGTGGGGAAATTCACATCCTGGGACCTACTCGGATGGCGTATGAAAAAATAATTGGATTGGCAGAATTTACGGCCAATAAAATGGAAACTTTGATTAACACGAAATACCTAAAATAAAATGACTGATAAAAAAAATACAAAACAAGCTGCAAAAAGTAAGACTGTGACAAAAAAAGCTACCCAGGTAAAACTGAGTCGTAAAGAGAAAGCCCTCCAGAAAAAAATTGATAGTTTAGAAGAAAAGATCAATAGCCTGGAAATGGAAATTGACGACAACAATGAACGAGTTGTTTCTGCAGAGGAAAAGATGCTCCGAGTTGTCGCTGAATATGAGAATGGTAAAAAAAGGGTCGAGAGAGAAAAGGAGCGTTCATTACGATTTGCAAAGGACAGAATACTAGCTGGTCTATTTCCAATTGTCGATAATCTTGAGAGATCAGCAAAATATGAAAATGAACATGAGAAAGTTGATAAAAAGCAGCACGGTATTAAGCTGGTAATAGATCAAATCCAAAAATATCTCAAAGAAACCAATAATATCGAAGCATTCGATCCTTTGGGTGATACTTTTAATCCTGAGCTTCATGATGCAATGGCAATGAGAGAATCTGAAGAACATGAATCCGGTGTTGTCATAGAAGTGTTTGAAAAGGGTTACCGTGAAGGTGACCGTATTCTTCGCGCCGCAAAAGTGATCGTGAGTCAATAGTTATGGCTAAGCGTGATTATTATGAAGTCCTAGGCGTTTCAAAGGAATCTTCCAAAAATGAGATAAAGAAAGCCTATCGTAAAATAGCTATGAAATATCATCCGGATAAGAATCCAGGTGATAAACAAGCAGAAGCAAGCTTTAAAGAAGCTGCGGAAGCTTACTCCATCTTAAACGATGAACAAAAAAAAGCCCATTATGATCAATATGGCCATGCCCCTGAAGGTGGAATGGGCGGTATGGGAGGCAATCCCTTTGGTGGTGGATTTGGAGTTGATCTTTCTGATGCGTTAAGAATCTTTATGGATGGTTTTGGTGGTGGTACCGCAGGCGGTTTTAGTGATATATTTGGTGCAGCCGGAGGCTCTCGCGGAAGAAGTCGCGCCAGAGGTTCTGATCTAAAGGTTAAGCTACCTCTTACGCTTGAAGAGATTGCTACTGGAGTTACTAAAAAATTAAAGGTAAAAAGACAAGAGAGTTGTACTGACTGCGGTGGCAGCGGTGCCAGTCATGGAACTGACAAGTCCAGCTGTTCAGTTTGTGGTGGGCGAGGTGAAGTCCAACAGGTCTCTCGTTCTATGTTTGGACAGTTTGTCAATATCCAGCCTTGTACTAATTGTGACGGCACCGGTGAAGTCATTGCTAATCCTTGTCGAACTTGTCGTGGTGATGGCCGAGTTCGGAAAGAATCCGTTGTTTCTGCGAAAATTCCAGCTGGTGTCCATGCTGGTAATTATATGACTTTACGAGGCGAAGGCAATGCTGCTCGTCGTGAAGGTCCTAAAGGCGACCTAATCGTTTTAATAGATGAAAAAGAGCATGACTTATTTATTCGTGATGAAGATAATATCTATCTTGAGCTAAGCGTGAATATGGCGCAGGCAGTGATGGGTACGGAAATAGAAATACCAACACTCACAGGAAAAGTTAACCTTAAGATACCGGCTGGATCTCAATCAGGAAAATTACTGAGACTCAGGGGGAAGGGCGTCCCCAGACTTAACAGTCACATGGTTGGAGATCAAATGGTTAAAGTGCAGGTGGATACGCCTGTGAAACCCAGCAAACAAGAACGAGAATTATATAATAAATTGGCAGAATACTATGGAAGTCAGAAGAAATCAGATAGTATGTTTAGAAAATTAAAATCCTTGCTATGATGAGACAGGAAACTTGCTAAATTTCACCCGACAGGAACGTGTTGTTGTATACTTTCTGGTTATCACACTAGGCGTAGGTGCAATCCTGAAGTTAATCAGGGACAATCGTTTTCGTGATGATGTAAAAGCAACTCGTTTTTATGAAGAAGAACAACAATTCGCGGAGATATCTGAAAAGATAAACTCCTTGACGTTGGAATACATTGACAGTACTGGAGCTTCCGATTTTGAAACAGGGAAGCATATGAGCAGTGATTCGCCGGTGGTAAATCTCGGTGCCAATAAGATTGACATTAATACTGCAGGAGTGGATGAGCTTATAAAGCTGCCAGGTGTAGGTCCAGTAACTGCAAAAAGAATTAGAGCGTATGTAGAGGTCAATGGACCTTTTAAGGCTGTAGAAGAAATTGTTCTTGTTAAGGGGATTGGCAAAAAGATGTATGCCCGGATTCAGGACTTAGTTACGATAGAGTAATCGAGGAGGACTCGTGAATAAAGACGTTTTTAACAACCATAGAACCAATACCATAATAATTTCAGTTTTGGTAATCTTATTTATCAGTGTGATATATCTACCAAAATCGATATGGGACTATGAAGACGAGCTACGCGATGAGTCAAGGTTTCGCATGCAAACAGTTGGTTCAGCTGAAAAATTACACTACCAGCTAGCAAGGACATATACTACAGATCCAGAACAACTATTGTATGTGGTTAACAGCGTTCGGGACAGTCTTATTGCAGCAGCAGGGGACTCAAACTACAGTTATTATGGCGACCGACGAATTGCCTTACCTGGAAAATCTATTTCAGTTAATTATTCTGAAGAGTATCATAAATATTATGAAGCTTTACACTTGGAATTATTCAAGCTGTTAGAGCCCAATCACTACATGAACCCAAATGATGTATCAATATTCCTGGACACTGTCAAAGTTCTTTTTGATAATGGGAACTACTCAGGTGATCAATCGATGGAGCTGGACAGTATTTCATTGAGTTTTAATGTTTCTGATAAATATGATATTTTGTATCAAAATATTAAAACATCCATGTTTAATGCTCTGACAAATGGTAGTTATACCAAATATCCTGAGTTCTCAAATCCTCTGGTTGATGCCGTTATGGATAGCCTCGAAAAGAATCCAGAACTCGGCGGACTTGTTGATTTCTCCGGAATTTATGATGGCTCAGTACGGGTCGATTTTATCATCCCCACAAAATTTGAGGAAAATCTTGAGAAAACAAAATTAGCATTGAAGAAACAATTCATCGTGGACTCATACGATTCAGCTACCTATGGGGATACACTCTATGAGATGGCCCTCGCTGAATTTTTTACCCAAAATGATACCTCTGAATTCATACCAGAATTTCTAACACTGATGTACGCAGATACCAGTGGCGAAGAAATTGTAATACCGGTTGAGGTTAAAGTAGAGGACATGTATATAGCCTTGGACAAACGTCGCAACACACTTTATACCATGTTAACCGGATATAGCGAGCCAAGTCCTCTGATCGCAAGTACGGTCATTGGGAGAGCCATTGATTCCCTCGTATCACCGAATGTAGGTATGGATTCATTCTATGTTGATATCGATTTAAGTGAAGCCATATTTAGTATTAATATTCATGGCAGCGTTTCTGGCTATTTTAATACGGTTGCTTTGGAACAGGCCTATTATAAATCGGCTGTGAATCTAACCGATTTGGACTGGAATAAGGCTGCTATTGAAGTGGTAGAATTAATTGCAGAGAGACTAAAGTCCAAGGAAGACTTTCTGAACTGGCAGATAGTAGAAGTTGAGTCAGACACACTGCATGTGAATGTATTTGAAGAATTTCTGCGCAAATATGATGACATGAATATGAAGCTATATGAAAAACTAACTGGCAATTTCACCAATGTCTTCGACCATGCCTACGAGCTTGTTAGTAGAGCTGAATTATTAGCAAATGATGACACTCTCGGATGGAGTGGTTCACAGCTAATTGAATTCTTTCCTGATACACTCCTAGTCAATGTATTTCCCAAATATCTCGAAGAGTACGATACGACTTTCACGGTTCCAAGGGATACAGTTGTACGGGTTGATGATAGCACTTTTAACGGGGTATGGTATCGGAACAAGATCGGTGTAACCCAGAATTATTCCGCGGACACTTTGACCTTCCTTATTGCCAGTGACAATTCGGATTATCGCTATGATTTCCATGGTACAGATAGTGTTAGATCTCTCAATATCATGGAGAAAAGTGATACATCTCGCGTAGAACGGATTTATTATGGTGAAGACTCTTATGTGATCCTCTTTAGCGAAGATAGTCTCATGGAGAATCTGTTTGTGATTGCCGATGAATATTCTCTGGAGGATTCTGTCCAAATAGATAGTCTTAACATAGTTTCTGATGAATTTGTTGTAGGTGCCCAGGAAAAACACCTTTTCATGGATAAAGACTCCTTTGGTGGTTGGATCGATACATTGATCAACAAGAAGTTCATCAAAAAACAACTGTTTTCACATTATCTGCTTGAGGATAAGCATATGAAGTGTAGCGTCACTGAGCTGCCTTACCGGATCACAGTGCGCAATGATGTTAACCTCGCGGTTGAATCACCTATTGTGTTACCGATTAAAACCAACCGATATCTATTCTTTACACAGGTAGACTCAAGTCATGGTAGTATTGTTGATGGCGAATTTAGTTGGGCTAAATAAGAGGGCTTCCAACTATGCTCGCTATCCATATTTCCCGTAAAACTTTGAAATATGCCCAATTGGTCAATTTTAAAGGGACTCCCTTTGTGGAGAGCTTGGGAAAGATGGCAGTGAAAGAGGGGCTTCGTACTCCAGATACGACTAGTGCTGAAGTCATTCGTGGGTTATCAGAACAAATTAGTGAGATAAGAAATTCTGCAGAATTTCCAGATACCAGTACTCACCTCGTGATTGATTCAGATTGGTTTCCAATGCTTGTTCATGAAGTGGATGAGGTTCTTTCCAAGAGTGATATTGACAAATATCTGGAATGGCGCATCCGTGAAATGCTGGAGAGCTCCGGTGAACACTATCGCTTACTCCACCAAGAGCTTAGTAGTACGGATAAGACTAGACATAAATACCTTTCCATAGGTATACCTCAAACCTTCGATATCTGGGTTAATAAAGTTACTGAACCCTCAGATCTTGAGGTAAAGAATGTGACTTTGGATATCCAGGCTTTGGGAGACCTACTTGCCAGAGCAGACTTGCTGGATTTAGAGGGTGGTATTCAAGTTATCCTGGAGAATAAAGCGGGATCGGTGACCTGTTACATTTACAAGGGCAAAGACTATGAGGGTCACTTTCAGGCCACCATGGATGGGGACCGTAAACTAACTTTAAGTTATACACGCGGGGACTCCAAACTGATCAATAGTATCCTGAGCGCTATAGAAGCAGCGCTAAGGGGTACACAAGACCCAGATACAGTGATTACAAATCTATTCTACTTTACATCAACCGGCGACGATTCACTTCTTAATAATTTACAGCTTTTTGATACTTCTTGTAGGCCATTAAATTTAGTAGAACACTTCAATTTTAGAGATCCCGAATACGCTAATATCGATGAGTATGCAATCGTGCTCGGTGCCTTGAGTGTTGAGATAGCAGGTGGTTTTGATGAAGCTTGACCTGAGAAAAGATAAGGGTCTTCTCAAGTCGATAGTTTTCTCAGGAGAAGCATCCCAAAGTCATGATTTGTCAGAGGATGAGCTCATCGCTGAGACTCTGAGACGTCGGCACGACAAACCAAAAAAAGCGACTGATGTTGAATCAGCGACAGCAGATGACGGTAAAGAAAAAGCTAAACCAAAGAAGACAAAACGAAGCCCCATATGGCTGTTCCTACTATTATGGATAGTCATGGCCGGTGCCAGTTATTATCTCGAAAGGAATGATCTTTTACAACCAAACGTCAATATCATTAAATGGTATTGGATGGATGTTTTAGGCAAAGAATACGAGATGGCTATCACTTCTATTGAGATTATTGAAGAAGATCTTCCTTTGGAAGAAGAAGTTTTATCTGAAGACATGTTTAATCAACTTATGCCGGTTACAGATGATATAGCCGCCATGGCAGACTCTATCTATGGCATATTAGCTGATGATAGCTTACAGCAAATTCAATCAGACGAAATTGTAATGGACGACACAAGCACAGAATATTTAGAAGTTCCCGAAACACCTATTCAACTCTCTGATGATGATATTACGATTATAAACAATAGATCTCTCTTGCTTCTGGCAACAGAGATACTTGAAAAATATCCAGAGAATATTCAGGATAGCCACTTATTCCTGAAACGCGATGCACTTAGGCTTACTGCTTCAACTGGAGGCGCCTGGGTTGCCCAGATTGATTCCACCTTGGATAGGTTTGTTCTGGGTACTTTTAACGAAGATTATACCAATGGGAAAGCCAAGATATCCAGTAAATTCGAAATTATCATGAATGCAGAACGAGACTTCCAGGCGCATGTCCTGGATGGTATGAGACTACTTGATGTCCTTGCGAATCCTTTCTACGAATATTTAGTCGAGATTAATATCGATATTTCCCGCGGCGTTGACGATAACCCGGCTACCTTCGTATTCTCAGGGTCTAAACAGGAAATACAGTACGTATTATCTTCCTGGGCAGAGACTCGTGGTAACTTCTTGCTTCAATCCATTGATGTTAAGTCTCAATCTGGCAAACTGACTCTAAGTTTTGACGTAATATTCTTTAATTATTTACCATGACACGAATAATCGCTGGGGAATGGAGGGGTCACCCTCTGCCTAAGCTTACGACAGGTTCAGTAAGACCAACAACTGATCGTGCACGTACCATTCTTTTCGATACGCTAAGAGACGTTACCGAATTTTCTGTATTAGACCTTTATAGTGGTACAGGAGCTCTAGGTTTTGAAGCGCTAAGTCGTGGTGCAAGCTCACTCGTATCCATTGATAATAATAGAAAATACATTGACTCTCAAAAAGAGTGGATACAAAAGCACACAAAACCCTTTAAATCTTATGTTGGGGATGTAGAAACAGTATTGCCACGACTTCAGGATAAGTATGATCTTATTTTTGCCGATCCTCCATATGCTGAGGGACTACCAGCAGAAGTATTGAATTTAATTGAATCACATTCTACCCCCGATACAATTCTTGTGTTTGAGAGCGCACGAAGAAGTGATACACTATTGGAGTCAGAAATATATAGATTAGTAAAGCAAAAAGAAGTTGCTGAAACCAGAATTCAAATATATAAGGCGGATAAGTTATGAAGAATCGCTTAGCTATATACCCAGGTACATTTGACCCCATCACATTGGGTCATTTGGACATTATTGAACGCGCAGTATCAATATTCGATGAGGTCGTTGTCTCAGTAGGTCAAAATATTGGTAAACAACCTCTGTTCTCAGTTGAAGAACGTATCAACATGATAAAGAAGACTACTGCACATATCACTAATGTCACGGTATCCTCTTTCAATGGGCTGATCGTAGACTATGCTAAAAAACTTGACGCTAAAGCTATGATCCGTGGATTAAGAGCTATGTCCGATTTTGAATTTGAATTTCAAATGGCACTTGTGAATCGTACACTACATCCTGATCTAGTCCAGGTATTCTTGATGCCCCATGAAGCATATACTCATTTAAATTCCACCATTGTAAGAGAAGTATCGAGTTTTGGTGGTGATATAACACCATTTGTAACACCTTATGTCGCTCAGGTACTCCAAGCGAAATTTGGGTCAAAATAGTAAGGGCTATACGGATGCCAACTTATGAATACGAATGTCTGAGTTGTGGTAGCAATTTCGACGCATTTCAGAAAATGTCTGAGTCTGCTTTGGATAAGTGTGTGAAATGTCAAGGAAGTGTAAGACGAGTGGTTAGCGGTGGTAGTGGTGTGATCTTTAAGGGCTCTGGTTTCTATATTACTGATTATGGTAAAGAAAAGTCAGCTCCCAGCAAGACTAGTTCAGAAAAAGCAACTAAATCCAGCTCAAAACCTGCGAAGTAAAGCCAGTCTGCTGGGTATCTAAACTCAATCTATGTATAATTATAAAGCCATCCGAAAGGATGGCTTTATTTGTGGATTTAATTAAGACTTATATCTCATAATCATCAGGGATAGTAGCATTCTTTGGTACAACGATAATCCCATCCTTTATGATCACATATTCATCTTGATACTCAGAGATACCATCCTTATTGATGAGTCTCACGTTTTTACCCACCCGAACGTTTTTATCAAGGATGACGTTCTTCATTTCACAGTTCTCACCCAGACCGATCAATATTTCTGCCTGAGGAACTAATTCAAAATAATCTGCTCCCATGAAATAGACTCGGTCAAGTTTAACCCCATCTCGAATGACCCCTCGAATTCCAATAATAGAGTCTTTAATGTCTGCATCACCAATTTTGCAACCTTCAGAGATAATAGAGTGATCGATTCGTGCTCCTCGTATCTCGCTCCCGGGCAAAAATCGTTGACGGGTATAGATGGGATAGTCTTCATTGTAGAAGGTAAATTTGAACTTCTCTTCAGTAAGCGCGATGTTGGCTTCAAAAAAGGTTCGTATGGATCCAATATCTTCCCAATAACCCTGGAATCTAAAAGCAGTTGTTTTGTAGTTATCGATAGAATAGGGGATAATGTTCTTGCCAAAATCATCGCCTTCTGTTCCAAGCACAGCTTCTAGAACATCCTTGCGGAAAATATAGATCCCCATAGAAGCCAGCACTTGCTGTTTTCCATCAACAACTTCGGATAATTGATCAATCAGTGCAGGGGATTGAGGTTTTTCGATAAACTGGGAGATGGAACCCTGTGGATCAGCTTTTAATACGCCAAGTTCAGGCGCTTCTGAGACCGGCATGGGACGAACGGCAACTGAGACATCGGCGTTTGAATCAAGATGGTGCTTAAAAAACTCAGAATAATCCATTTTATAAAGATGATCACCGGCGAGAATGATGTAATGACTGACATCCATAGTGGCAAAACGATCCCAGTAGGATCTAACAGCATCAGCAGTTCCTTGAAACCAATCTTTATTCTTTGCCGTTTGCTGGGCCGCCAGGATCTCAATATCTCCACGTGAATAGATGTCGAATTTATAGGTCCGCGAGATATGCCGATGCAAAGAGGTGGTATTGAACTGTGTCAAAATGTGAATCAAATTAATCCCGGAATTGATGCAGTTACTGATGGGTACATCGATCAGGCGATATTTTCCACCTATATGCACAGCTGGTTTTGCGCGATATGAAGTTAGCGGTGACAAGCGTTCGCCACGTCCACCTCCAAGAATGATTGCCCCTAGTCTTACTTTTGAAGACTCCATCAACCCCTCACTTTCATGATTTATATAATTGATAATACTGTTTTGCGGATATATCCCACGAGAAATCTTTTTTCATAGCTCTTTTAACTAAGCGTAACCATTCTTTTTTGTCAGCATATACTTCAAGTGATGATTCTATCGCATCCCTAAGTGCAGCAGTTTCATATGGCTCAAAGACGAACCCTGTACCGGAACCTGATGACCATGGTTCAACAGTATCACTTAGTCCGCCGGTTTTGTTTACAATGGGAATTGTGCCATACCTAAGACTATAGAGTTGATTCAAACCGCATGGCTCAAAACGGCTGGGCATGAGAAACATATCCGAACCAGCTTCAATTAAATGTGCCAGAGGTTCGTTAAATCCATCATCAAAAGCAATCTGGTCTGGATGAGTTTGACTAAACTTTCGCAATTGTTTGCTTATCATTGGATCTCCAGAACCAAGAAAGACGAATTTTACCCCTTGCTCGATGAACTCCACAAGTAATTCGACAATCAGTGGAAAACCTTTATTTTCAACCAGTCTGGAAATAGACCCAATGAGGGGAGCATTTGCATCACCTTTTAGTCCAACTCTTTCAAGTAATTCAATTTTGTTCGCTCGTTTTCCAGCTAGGTGATGCTCTGAGTAGTGCGCTGTAAGATATTGGTCCAGCATTGGGTTCCAATATTCTGTGTCTATGCCATTGACAATGCCTCTGAGCTCACTTTTTGCGCCTTGAATTCTCTTCAGACTATGTGGGTCAACATTCTCGCCGGCGAGAAGTTCTTCAGCATATCCCTGGCTCACCGTATTGATGATGTCAGCGTGACTTACACCTTCTAATAAGGCGCTATAATTGTCCCATTGTGTCTTGGTCACCAATTTGCGCATTGAAGTGGGTAGCAGTTTTAACTCATCTTTGGAAAAATGGCCATGATATAAAAAATTATGAATGGTAAAGACTGACTTCTTAGCCACGCCCTGTGAATGTAACAAGACAGGTAACAGGCCAGTATGGTGGTCATTACAGTGGATAAGATCGAATGATATCAATTTTCTTTTTGCCAGGTCAAGTATGACCAGTTGGAAAAAGAAATATCGAAGATTATTATCCTCAAATCCCTCACCTGTCTCATCTGTATAAATCCCATCTCTGCCAAAGAATTCTTCATTAAAGACAAACCACGTCTGAACAGAAGAGGTGGGGGATTGAACTGACTGGAAGATTGTGTAGGCGTATTGGACTTTACCCAGCGCCACTGTCCCATTAATCTCTGTGGGCTCAATTTGGTAGCCTTGTCGGTCAATAAGGCCATAGAGTGGAGTAATGACTTGAATGCTGTCTACGTACGCACTAAGGGCCTGAGGTAAGCTCCCTGCAACGTCAGCCAAGCCGCCAGCCTTAGAAAAAGGGGTGACTTCAGCTGAAGCAAACAATACTTTCATAATTGTTAATTGTCCGAGTATTGCAGCTGACAGGTAATGGGTAAATGATCGGAGAAGCCACCATAATATTTTCCCCCTCGATACATTCTGTATGGCCAGCCCTTGTAATTACCTGCTGACTCAATCAGATAATCGGGTTTGAAAGGCTTAGTGGAATCCAGGACCCAAGAAAATCCTTTGAGATCTGCTAAACCAGGTGAGATAATAATTTGATCTAGTGTGCCCCAGACACCTCTGTACACATAAGTACCGGCTTTTGGGTCCATATGCAGGTCCCAAGTTGTGTTGATCAGATCACCTGGGTATGGGTTTGGATTCCAAGGTTTGGCTCGGAGAACCGTCTTTATGGACTCATTTGTAGGATGATCGTTAAAATCACCCATAATGATAATATCGGCATCAGGATCATTCTGGAGAATTTGATCAACTCTGGTTCTCAAGGTTCGGGCAGCAGTCCGTCTCAGGGGATCCGTCTTCTGCTCTCCACCCCAGCGAGAAGGCCAATGATTAATGAACACGTAGAGAGAATGTTGATTCTTAGACCTTGAATAGCTAAACTCAGCCTCGATGATGTCCCGGGTTTTTTCATTACCAGCTAAAAATAGGGGAATAAAATGCTGTTCACGCAATGTAAGCACCGAAGGATCATACAATAAACCGCAATCAATCCCACGTTCGTCCGGGGACTCTTTGTGGATGATCTGGTAGCCCTTTTTTATAAATTCGCTGTTCAGCCTATCCAGTACCTCGAAATTCTCTATCTCAGCCAAACCTAGCAGAGCAAGGTTCTGGACTTCACTGATATTGTGAATAACATAACTAAGATCACTGAATTTTTTAAATAGCTGAGTCTCAGTCCAGGCGTAACGCCCGGAGGGGGTAAAATCATCATCGATGGTCAAGGCGCTGTTAGTGGTGTCAAATAGATTCTCAACATTCCAGAAACCGACTTGAATAGTGTTCTGGCCAATGGTTTGATTAAAACCACTGACCAGAAATAGTACGATCAGAGTTGATCGTAAGAAGGCCATTACATTTCCTTCTCTGCGCGTAACTCTCTGCCTTCAGCAAAAAGGCCTGATTCCGCAAGATCTGATGTCATATAGACGATGCCATCTTCATCGTGCGGTTCAGCGTAGACGGAGTGGACTGATTTTAAGCCACCGAGCCAGCCTCTCTTATCAGTAAGATATACGAGGTCACCAGGATTTGCCTTCATTGCGGCCATATCCTTGTTTGAGAATTGCATTATAGGTTCATCACCTTCAATCAACTTCCAATGGACGAATGCGTTCTCACCCAGCTGATCATTAGGCTCACTGCCCTTGAACTGTTTTCGGGCGATATTAATCGAACTTGCTGTCAAGCCCAGTGTATTTACTTCTTCATCATAATGGACGAAGTAGGTAACCGTTAATGGAACTAGAGCTATTACACCAAGTGCGGCTATGACTTGAAAGGACATTCCAGCAATTCCAAACAATACAACTGCAAAAAGTGCTACAGCCACGGCTAGCATACTATTCATGATAACTTTATTACTAGCATGGCTTCTAATCTTAGAGATTGTGCTAAGCTGTAAATGCGTTGTATAGGCGGCGACAATACCCACACCTGTACATACCAATGTATTATATAGAGCTCGTATATATGAATAAGGGTGAGCTACATTCATTTCAATACCATGGTCAAAAGGAGCAATCAATATGCCTGGGAATCTTGCACCAAGGATCATCAGGGCTACACCACCAACGAAGGTGGTTATTACGGCTGAAGCAGTAAATCTTTTCCAAAATACACCCAGGAATATCCCCACAACCAGCGGTGGGGTCAAAGTGGAATGGAAAAAGCCATGGGCTTCATAAACAGTTGGGAAGTTTTTAAATGCCAATACAGCTAAAACGCCCAGGGTCGTAACAGCTATAGATGCATAACGAGCTGCGCGTAGTTCTCTACGATCATTCACCGCACCAGCACCATTTGTTTTCTTTAAGAATTGGCGTACAGGTCGATAAACATCGTTAATATAAATTGCTGCAGTAGCGTTGATAAGCGTATCGACAGTACTCATAAGTGCAGCCGTTAACGCCGCCATGATAAACCCAAACATTCCGGGAGTGGCAATAATGTTAGCCACAACGACAAATATCTGATCCGGTGAGACAGATGGACTGACAACTTCGGGACTGGCTATTGATATTGCTTTCCCAACCCAGCCTGCATTGCCAACAACGATTGCGGAAATTGGAAGGACAAAGAGGATATTGATACCAGCAGCCTTCCGACCTTCATTCACATTTTTACAGGCCATAAAGCGCATGATCAGCCCTTGATTCATAAATAAGAAGCCAATGGACCCGGCTATGGCGTCCTGCCAGAATATCCCGACAAAATTGAAATTGGAGGGTTGATTAAAGTCTGCCAAGGGGAGTTTCCACTCCACAGGCAGGAGATTCCAAAAGGTATCAAATCCGCCCAGATAGGTAATGCCGAAGAAGAAGAGCAATAGTCCTGCGAATAGCAAGATAAAGCCCTGTAGTAGGTCAGTAAAGATGACAGCCGTTTGTCCACCAAATGTAATGTAGATTCCAGTAATGATGGCGATGACGATAATGGCACCCATAAGGGTGATAGGTATGGTCATTCCAAATAATACAAAAGCGGTTGGCAGCATTGGAATTACCGCTTTGCCAAGTGTCAGAAATCCAATTCCTATATACCCGATCATATAGAGTAGCAGAAGGATTGTGGCTATAAAACGTGAGGATGGGCTGAATCTTTTCTCAAAATACTCAGGAATCGACCGTACTTTGGAATAAACAATGATGGGTAACCAGCCAAACATAAAGAAGGCTATAAAAAACCAGTCATTCAGATAAGTCATGGAGGAAGAGATCCCATGCTCAAATCCTTTGGCCGAATATTTTACAAAGCTGTGGCTCCCTACGCCAGTTGCTACAATGGACATGGTGATAAGCCACCATGAGAATCGACGACCGCCAAAGAAAAAGTCTGAAGTATTCTTTGTATATCGACCGAAATAGCTACCAAAAAGCATGATGGCTATAAAATAAACCACCATGACAATCCAGTCGGTGGTTGTTCCAATGCTATGAAATGTTTGCATTATGCCTTCACTCCTTTATCAAAACGTAATGTTACCACTATAAATACTGCAACCATGGCGAGCAGGATATATAGTACTGCGTAAGGAGAGATGGTTCCAAGGGCAGCCCAAGTCATTAAGGCATGCATGGTGATATACCAAACGAAACCAAAGATTAGTATCCACATCCACTTTTTATGTTTCGGTCGTTTGAGGTCAAAAGAACCGGCTTTTATAGTAATGATTATCCCTGAGAGAAATAGGATCCCTCCAAGACCATAGAGGTATATGAATGGAAGCCAGGAATGTGAAAATAAGTTCATGTTTACTCCTTTGTATGTGAGAAAACAAAGTAATTTTCAGAGTAAATAATCAAATAGATTTCGGTGCCTGAAGAATAGTTTTGTATGAGGATGTTGTCGTCTATAATAGAACGATGGATAAGAATATTAAAAAGGTCGCTTTTCATACCCTTGGGTGCAAGCTCAACTATGCTGAAACATCAACAATCTCAAGGCAATTCGAAGATGCAGGCTATTCAAAGATCGACTTTAATGACCCTGCAGATCTGTATGTTATCAATACATGCTCAGTGACTGAAAATGCGGATCGGGAATTCAGGAAAATCGTTAATCGGGCAAAACGAATATCCCCAGATTCAAAAATTGCAGTTATTGGGTGCTATGCCCAGTTGAAACCAGAAGTAATCAGTGAGTTGGCAACAGTTGATGTAGTTCTGGGAGCAAAAGAAAAATTCAAACTGTTAGATCATATCCATTTTGATTCTTCTCCCATAGCACCTTTGATCATCAAGGAATCAGATCTGGATGACATTCATGGATGTACGCCTTCCTATTCGCTAGGGGACCGAACCCGATCCTTTCTTAAGATCCAAGATGGGTGTGACTATCCCTGTACCTACTGTACCATTCCAATGGCAAGAGGAAAGAGTCGTAGTATCGACCCGGATATTCTGGTTGAACAGGCAAATGAGATTGCCCGGAATGGAGTAAAAGAGATCGTCTTGACTGGCGTTAATGTGGGTGACTATCGATTTGGCGAAAGTCAGGATCTGCTTGACCTACTGAAAAAGTTGGATCAAGTGGATGGGATTGTTCGAATCCGTATCTCATCTATTGAACCCAATCTTTTGACAGACGAGATCATACAATTTGCCGCTCAGTCTGAAAGCATACTGCCACACTTTCACATCCCGCTTCAGTCAGGGTCTGATACTATTCTTAAACTGATGAAGCGCCGATATGGAACCGAACTCTACCGGGAAAGAATCAATGCAGTACGAGAAATATTTCCGAATGCCGGTATTGGTATCGATGTCATTGTTGGATTTCCAGGGGAAGATGAACAGGAGTTTGACACCACGTATCAATTTCTCAGTGGATTGGACCTGAGCTATTTGCATGTATTTACCTATTCAGAGAGACCTGATACCGAAGCAATACACTTACCGGGTACCATAAGCCATAAAACTCGGAAATCCCGTAATCATACGTTAACGGATTTATCACTGAAAAAGAATCAATCATTTGCACTGCGACAGATCAATCAGATCAAGTCTGTACTTTTCGAAACGCATAAGGATGGTCTTCTTTCTGGAATGACTGAGAATTACTTAAGGGTATTCGTCAAAAGTGAGAATCAAGAACTACTCAATAAAGTAATTGAGGTAGAGCTCGCCGCCTTTAAAGACCAGAAACTCTTTGGTACACTGACAAAATAAAAAGGGCAGCAAACGCCACCCTTTTTAAGAATAATCTTTATTGCTAATTATGCAGTTTCAGGCTTTACTGCAGGTTTGATCTGTGACATGATCAAGGCCGCAATCAAGCATAGAACCCCACAAATTGTGAAAGCCAGTGGGAAGTTACCCATATCTCCAAGCCAACCACCCATAACAGGACCTAGAATTCCACCAAATCCGTAGGCTAGAAAGACCCAGCCATAATTTTGACCAATAAACTTGCTACCAAATGTGGCCGCCGTAATAGTAGGAAAGAGGGAGAAGTTTCCACCGAAATTAAAACCAATCAGGGTGGCGCCAAGGTAGAGAAGAGCTGGTGTGCCTGCCATCCATTGGAATAGAATGACAAAAACTCCCTGAGAAGCCATCATCAAAACGATAGACTTCTTTCGACCGAGTTTATCGCTGATTGCACCCCAGGCGATTCTACCCACACCATTTGCCAAAGAGAAGAATACAGCCATGGCTGTACCGGCAATAGCGCTGGCAGCCGCGCTATCCATTCCATTTGCAGTGAGAGCGAACATGGGGAATAATTTCATTAATCCAATGCTCATTAAACCGGCACTGGCACCGAAGGCAAAGGTCATTGAGATAAAGTGAAATTGAGGTGTTTTTAACATTTCTTTACTGTTAAAATCATGGCTGAGTTTGTGTGTTTCACCTTTGACAAATTCTTGTGGCGCATATCCCTCAGGAAGCCATCCTTCTCGGGGAAAGATCATCCATGTGCCCCCAAGCAAGATCATAATCATGAAGATAGCTCCAAAAATAGTAAAGGTTGTGCTTAAGCCATATAGGCCGATAAGGTTGCCCCAGGAACCTGCAAGTTTAACCCACAGCGTAGCTCCAAATCCAAATCCTGCTACTGCTAAACCCGTGATAAGGCCCTTTTTATCTGGAAACCATCTCATCCCAACGGCAATTGGAACCACATAGGCTAGACCGATACCAGCTCCACCAATAACTCCAATGAATATTAATAAGGCTGGAAAGCTTGTGCCGCCTAGTAAACCGGCCAGGATATACCCGGATCCTAAGACAAAGCCACCTGACATAGCTACCTTCCGTGGACCATACTTGGGCATTATTCGTCCGGCTATGACCATTACGATAGCAAAAAAGAATAAACCTGTTGAGAATACAGCCTGAGTTTGAAACTGAGTCCACCCAGCCTCAACAAGATCACGTGTGAATACAGACCATGCGTAAATGGCCCCCAGAGCCAGTTGAATCAGTATTGCTCCAAATACAACAAACCATCTGTTCCTAATTTCCATTTGCCCTCCAATAGCAATTATACAATGAGAAAATATTATTTGCGAACATGTTGAGATTTATTGCATGAATAATGCCAAGTTTGCATCATTTTTGCTTAATTCTGTCAATAGAATACATGAATACTAGCAAACACTATATAATCGCAAATATTACGCAAATAGAATTACTAATCCAAAAAGGGGAATAGTATGAGTCTAGTCAAAAAACGTCGTTATCAAATGGAAAGCAGGGATGAACCGCTTGAGGTAATTGTCAGGGGAAACAATGTTTTAAATGAACCATTGATCAACAAAGGAACAGCATTCTCTTTAGAAGAGAGAGATGCACTTGGGCTGAGAGGACTGGTACCACCCCGGGTGGTTAAACTCGAAGAGCAAGTTGCGCGAGTCATGGAGAATTACAGACGCAAAACTGATCCTCTGGAAAAATTCATATTTTTGACGAGTCTACATGATCGAAATGAGACACTGTATTATAAGGTTCTCATGGACAACCTCATGGAAATGACACCCATTGTCTATACACCCGTTGTCGGAACGGCCTGTCTCCAGTTTGGCCATATTTATCGTAAGAATAGAGGGATGTATATCAGCCACAACGATAAAGGGCACATCCGTGAAATGTTCAATAATTGGGATCAGGATGAAATTGATATCATTGTGGTCTCGGATGGTAGCCGTATTCTCGGTCTGGGTGATCTTGGCGCAAATGGTATGGGTATCCCCATTGGTAAATTAGCATTGTACGTCGCAGGTGGTGGAATATTCCCCTGTAAAACGCTGCCCGTTCTACTAGACACAGGAACTAACAATCAAGAGCTTCTGGATGATCCTTTATATCTGGGAATTAATGAAAAACGTATCAAAGACGATCAGTATTATGAATTTGTGGAAGAATTTGTACAGGCTGTCCAAGATCGTTGGCCAAAGGCCTTAATTCAGTGGGAGGATTTTACCAATGATCATGCCTTCCCTCTGTTGAATAACTATAGAGATAAAGTATTGTGCTTTAATGATGATATCCAGGGCACAGGTGCAGTCGCACTATCTGGTCTGCTAGGCGCCATGCGTATGAAGAAAGAAAAATTGGCTGATCAGCGCATCATATTCTATGGTGCTGGATCTGCTGCTATTGGTATTGCAGATATGATCGTAGCCGGTATTGTTGAAGAAAGTGGCATGACTGAGGCGGAAGCACGGAAATTATTCTGGCTCATTGATAGTAAAGGGCTGGTGATTAATAATGGCCCAGGTCCATTACAAGATCATAAAATCCCATATGCAAGGGATGACCAGCATATTGATAACCTTTTGGATGTGATCAAAACTGTGAAACCTACGACTCTAGTTGGTGTGAGCGGGCAAGGTCAAGCATTCACCAAGGAAATAGTCAAAGAAATTCATAAACATGCGAAACAACCCATTATTTTTGCATTGTCTAATCCTACCATGAAATCAGAGTGTACTGCTGAGCAAGCTTATAAATGGACCAAAGGCGCTGCTATCTTTGCCAGTGGAAGTCCTTTTGATCCAGTCAGGTTGGCAGGAAAGATCTATGTCCCGGGACAGGGGAATAACATGTTTATCTTTCCCGGTGTTGGCTTAGGTGCCTCGCTTTGCCAGACACAAACCATTACCGATGGTATGTTCTACGCAGCAGCCAAGGCTCTGGCTGAAATGGTTACGGAAGAAGAGTTGCTCCTTGGAACGGTGTATCCTGACCTGAGGAAGATCCGAAAGATATCAGCCACCATAGCCACAGAGGTATGTCAGATGGCATTTGATGAAGGCATTGCCGGTATTGACAGACCTGATGACATTAAGAAGTTTGTCAAATCAAAGATGTATATACCGGAATATCCCAAATATGTAGCATCTGCTGACACGTAAAACACCGAGTACAGTAATATAAGAGCCTTCACTGCGTTAAATGCAGTGAAGGCTTTTTTTACTGAGACCACATCATTCTCTTGAATTCATTATTAATCCGCCCAAATTGCTGCATGAAAAGATCTGAACACACCGTACTATATATTGTACTTATCATCTCAATGGCGCTTTGGGGCTTGTCCTGGACCAATGGAAAAATTTTGGGAGAATACGCAGCTACACCGGTGCTCATGGTCTGGCGATTTTTTATTGCCGCATTCTCTATGATCTTTGTCCTGATTGCCAGGAAGAGCGCTTTCAAGATCAAAATGGTTGGCGTGTTACCCATTCTTGGCAGCGCCATCCTAATGGTACTATATAATCATTTTTACTTCACAGGTGTTCGTATAGGCGCTGCAGGAGCTGGTGGTGTGCTGGTGACAACGCTGAATCCTGTTCTAACCTTTGTCCTCATTAGCTCACTACGACTTACCATACCACAGGGTCGCGCTCTGTTGGGGATAATCTTGGGGATATTTGGTGGCAGTATCTTAATCAACGTCTGGCAGGACGGATGGTCAGCAGTTTTTCAGGCTGGGAATCAGTATTTTGTATTGTGTGCATCCACATGGGCTTTCCTAACTCTGATCTCATCCAAAATCAGTAAACACATGAGTATTCTAACTTATAGTTTTTGGACCTACTTGGTCAGTGCCTTAATTGCTGTATTATTCTTGGGTGAATCAGAGTTGTTCAGTGTCTTGGGCTTTGATTTTAGATTTTGGATCAACCTCATATCGGTATCACTGGGTGCAATGGCCTTTGCAACAACAGCCTATTTCATAGCAGCATCTCGTTTAGGATCCGAGAAAGCTTCAGCTTTTATATTTACCGTCCCTTTGAGCGCCATGATATTTAGCATGATTCTGTTGGGAGAGAAGCTACAGTGGAATGTCATGCTTGGTGGTATGCTGTCAATCGTTGCTGTCTATCTCATCAACTCAAATAAAAATACTTCCAAATAAATAGATTCTCATTCGATTATCGGATAAAATCTATTTATATTGTGCTATATGTATAAATACTTACTAATTCCGCTATTAGGCGTCATTCTCATGGTTGCTTGTACCAATGAGCCTGAAACAGATGGCAAATATGTAGATCTCGGCTTGAAGTGGGCAGGAGTTGATTCAATAAATCAAGACCTACCTGCGGGGATAAAAGTATTCCATACTGAGTTTAGCGGTGAGAGCCTTCGTGCATGGTATGTAAAAGTTGAAGAGTATTTGCCGACAGTTGAAACTAGGGTTGTCGTTTCAATCGATTCCGATAAAAGAGAGACGATCTCAGATTTTGCGAAACGCTTAAATGCTGATGTCATGATCAATGGCGGATATTTTAGAATGGATTTGAACCCTGCTAGACATGTAGGCATTCTCAAGGTAGACGGTGAGGTTGTACAACCGGCAACACCTTCTGTTTTACGGGGTGAACAAAGATATTATCTGCATAGGTCAGCAATTGGCTTTAATGCAGAAGATGAGCTGGCGATTGGTTGGGTATCAAGTCAAAGTGATTCTGTATTCCTTTGGGATCAGGGCATTCAGAATATGCCTGATATACCAGGTGCCAGGCTAGACAGCTCCCATCGTGAACTATGGAATGCCCGAGATGTTCTCGGTGGTGGACCACTATTGATCCGTGATGGTCGCATAAATATTTCCATCAATGAAGAAGCCTTCTTTGGTACCAGTATTCCTCAGGTGCACCCTAGAACAGCTGCTGGGATAACTGAAGCTGGAGATTTGATTCTGCTGCTAGTTGACGGCCGCCAGTTGGTGAGTCGTGGTGTGGATCTAAACGAGCTTGCCAGTATCCTTATGGATCTTGGATGTGAGGATGCCCTTAATCTTGATGGGGGAGGTTCTTCCGCCCTGGTTGTGAATGGACGACTGCTTAATCGTCCTGCAGGCAAAACAACTGAACGTGAAGTAATGTCAGCCATAGCAGTGTTCACCAAATAAAGATTACCGCTTACCCCTTATTATAATCTTCGCATAAGGTAGCCCCTGAATAATAGATGGTATCCCCATCTCTACCTGAAGATCAGATCCCATACGCTTATACCGGGCATTATGACGCTCACAGACCATCCCTATTAGACAGGTCTGAATACTTATCCCTCTGATTGGAGGGTCATAGGTTTGACAGAGTATTTACGGGATAAAAAAAAGCCCACTACTGTGGGGTTCTTAAGAGTCCAGTCTGATTGTTAACCAGATTGGTTTAGGGATTCTCTCTAAAGCTTAGCTCCTGGATTTTTTCTCCCACTTAGAAGTAGTCCAGCGACCCAACTGTTTTGGCCAGTCATAATCTGCTTTGTGTCCAAAACCTTTGGTCCATGTGTAGTACTTACCATAAGTATCATCTTCAAAGTTATAAGCATGAGCATCATCCAGAATCACTTCCTTGGCAATGATTGGACCGGAGCAGGTTCCGCTGGTCAAGCTGATCTTGTTCTTGGCATAGATGGTTCCAAGAATAGTCTCGCCGCCACCACTACTGTTCAAACTGAAGTTCTGGCTAGGATGGGTGAAGATCAATACTGGGTCTGCGCCTAAAGAATCTGGTTCAGGAGCTACAATGTTATTCTCGCCGGAGAAGAAGATGTAGCGGCCAGTGAAGACCATGGTACCAGCGTTCAGGGTGATATCTTCCATCTCGATCATGGAACCGGTAAAGATATGAATACCATCTGCAAAAGTCTCATTGTCCCAGCTCTTGAAGCTTTCGGTATGAATTGTGACTGCATTGTCAGTGAAGTAATCCATATCAACGTTAGGCAGGAAATTAAACTTGCGACCCTTGTTATCTTCAGTCAAGCCAGCGCTGGCGATATCAGCAGGAGTTGGCTCGGAAGAAGCAATTCCACGGTTGAAGTGTGTATCTTCAGAAAGATCCATGGTAATCACAGCTTCAGTGTTAAGGGTATCTAAGGAAACTGTCAATACCTGAGTGTCAGCATTATAGGTAGTTGTGATACCATCAGCATCAGTATTAACTAAAGAGTCAACACCTGTGTTAATCATCCAAAGAGTTTCATTAACAGAGGACTCGATCATGTACTGTACTTTGATATTTTCAATAGTCGATAGGGAGGAAGCTCTACTATTGTATGAAACGTCTAAAACGGCAACACCGGTAAAGGAAAGAACAACAAAGATCATAATGACTGCAACTAACATCGCTTAGCCTCTGATCTCGTTTTGGTATGTTGTGTATCGTTTCATCGCCTATATATAGTCCAAAAGCTGTGCCAAAAAATAAACAGGCCATAACCACTGCATTAACAACCAGTAAGCGATGTCACTAAATAATTCACTTTAATAAATATGTAATAATATTACACCCATATTACTAAAGTGTAACATTATTATGTCATTATTGTGTTACACTTGAAGCAAAAGAGCTAGAAATGAGATGAGGATTATGCGTTAAATCAAGGAAGAAGCCGATTGATACGAACCATAACCACATAATATACAATATGATACAAAAATATATATCTAAGTGATGGAGTTCACAGGCTCGCCTACTAGTGTATCTGTGAAATCGGAAATATGTGCATAGCTGTACCTATAATATTGCATTAGACAGCCTCTTGGGGGGATAACTATTCAGGTGTGGGTGTTATATATGACTAGATATAGGGAGTAATATATAAATATAGGAGATAATATGAACTTATGTATATAATGGAATTATTTTAGCAAAAAAAAGGCGGTCATCAAATGACCGCCTTTGAAATAATAGATGAGAACTAAGATTTATTTATCTTTGATCTTTCTCTCTTTTCGCATCTCGACCATCTCTTTTTTCATCTTGATCATCTTTTTTCTATCCATATCATCGCTTTTCACGATCTTCTTGATAAAGACTTTGCTATCACCTTTTTCGAACTTAGAGAGTTCCACATCATCAATGTCAACTTCTTCACCATTAATGGTTACAACCATGGTTGAATCACCATCACCGTGTTTTTCAATATGGACTTCAACATTCTTCATGGCACGCGCATCACAATCATCAGTCTTCCACATCACTTCATGGTGGGGCATACCCATGCTTACATCTGATTTAAAGAATCTTCTGGAGTGTGAGCGACCGATCTGCGCAAAACCGTACACCAGTACGATCAGTAAGAGGTATTTCCATAACAGATCTAACTTCTCTTTTAATGTCATTGTTTCTCCTTGTCCCAGGCGGCGGATGAGGTAATATATTGATACGTGCTTCAACCCATTCGTGTAAAATATTGTTCCTTTCAATTTATAGGTGAATTTATATTTAGCGACATCATTGTTTGAGAGTATCAATTAACTAGATTATGGCAAAGTTACTTCACGATATTAAGGCATTACCATGAAATCCTTATCCAGTTTTATAAGGATAGAGTCAGCAAGGACACAATGCGGCCAACAGGACCAGTTCTCAACGAGTCAGTTTTGGGATCAGTGTGAACTTTTGAGTCTTATTGAGAAAGCGAAGGTCGAGACATGCAGTCTGAAAAATTCCATATAGTCTATATTTCTATATTAGTATTCACTCTCTTTTCAATATTGAATTGTGAAGAAGAATTAGATCCAAACGTAGGTATCATAGATACACCAGATGGAATACTTGACGCTCCTACTGTATTATCTGTGAATGATAGAGAATATATCCTGGATGCTTTTATTTGGAGAGATTTTATGCCTTCTACTGATCCAGGTCTACAATTATTGATGGCAGCCATTGATCTGGTTGACCAAGACTCCACTGACATGGCAGATAATGTTGCCCTTGAATTCCTATGGCTGGTCAAAGGTGATACCACGTGGGCGACCACCTTTACAGATGAGGGCAGACTGAATCTGGGTTACAAATTGCATGAGATGGCCCGAAATGGCCCGGAATGGGAGATTGGAGCTCAAGTTGATGTGGTGGTCAAGGTTCTCATCGAAAACAAGGAATACAGGCTACAATTGGCAGGTCAAACGATTCAAGCGACTTGTTGAAAAGATTAAGGCTGGTTAAATGAAACGCTTAATCACCATTTCCATCGTCATTGGCATATTTTATATTTATGTGAAGTGGAAGCCTTCCATTGCTTCAATCCTGGATGACACACAATTTGGGGATCCCATTCAATATAAGGGACAGGTCTATGAATCTGAATGGGAGGACTATCCAGAAGAGATTACGGGCTATGTCCGCCGTGTTGATAGGCACTTTGACAAGTACATTCCGATTATAACCTATGATCTGGTACTGACCTCAGGGGAATATAATGATCCTGAAATTGTAAAAGTTGTACATAAAGGCAGTGGCAATTATCGTTGGTCCTCAAAAACGCGGCCCAAAGGCAGTATCCTATTCTATCATACTATCCCCAATAGTGTCAGAGCACAGTGGAAGCTTGACTCTATTGTAGCAGGGGAAACCATTACCATCACAGCCAAGGTCTCCATGAATAGTGAAATTAAAAGGGATGGATCTGTGGTGGTTGGACTGGGGCATGGTAATCATAAGTTTATTTTGGTAGAGAATGTTAGAAAGCTGTAGCGAGAGAGTTTTAGAGAGAAAAATATAATGATTAAAACTTCACTTATCATTGCTCTATCCATAGTATTGTTTTTGGGCTGCGAAAACCAAGACGACGAATCCAACTATCTAGACCTTGGGGGAGATATCTTCTTCTCTATTGTAACAGATACTTTGATTGACGGACAGTGGACAGGCGAATTGTCACTTCTTATTGCAACTGTTGATGAATGGTCATGTATGAACTATCTGATAGAAACTGATATGGATCTAATCGCAACTGCCCTTAAAATAGATATATTGGGTGTGACGTTGCCCGACGGAGTTTGCCTAACAGCCTTTGGACCAGCTACCACCAAGTATAACATAGTTCGTTTAGGCTCTGATTTTGAGCTTGAGATCAGCCATGGTTCTCAAACAGATGAATATCACGTAACAATAGCTGACAGCGCCATAGTTTTACCTAAGAGTGCCTCGTTTTCAGAATATAGAACATTCAACCATCAAGACCTCTAATGAGAACAGAGATTCTTCGATAGCCTGAATTAAAAAAAGGTCACCTCAACGAGATGACCTTCTAAGTCGGAACGGGGAGATTTGAACTCCCGACCTCTTGACCCCCAGTCAAGCGCGCTAACCGGGCTGCGCCACGTTCCGATTATAAAGCGGCCTAATTAAAGCCATGATCCAGTCTGAATCAAGCAAGCTTTATTGAATATTGGATAAATCTTAGGATTCGATGAGCTGAAGTAGTTCTTTAAGGTCTGCTTTAAGCTTTAGCAGGAATGCACGATACTGTTCTGTATTGGCTCCAGCGACTGGCTGTGCTAGCGTGGGAGTTTTAATGGGTGCTACAGGAACCGCTTCAACGGGTGCCGCTTGCACGACTGGCACAGGCTCCTCAAGACTGGTAACATTAAGCGCAATCCCACCATCCTGAAGCTCTTTAAGTTTCTGGCGAGCACCTTCGATGGTATATTTCTTCTCATAGAGCAAGGTCTTGATAAAATTGACCAGCTCAATGTCTTTCTCACGATAGGTCCGATTACCAGCACGATTCTTGGCAGGAGAGAGCTGAGGGAACTCAGATTCCCAATAGCGTAAGACATACTGTTTTAAGTCAGTGGCTTCGCTCACTTCACCAATTGAATAATAGAGTTTTTTGATGGCTTCTCTTGGCATTTTCATCTCGCCTTTATACTGAATCTCTGTTAAACACTTGAACCATTACTTTAAACATAATCTCTTAACATCCATTCATCAAGGGATTAATCGCAGTTAAAGTAGATTATTTTTTGACCTGAAGTAGACTTGAAGTATTAGATGAAGGGTTGATTCCTCAGCATATGTAGCCACCAGCCAGGCATAAGTTTCCTCAGTACAATGATTCCTCTTCATATTATTAAAGCCTAAAATGCTGGTTGTTATCAAGAGGCATCGGAATAAATTTTCCCCGTGAATGATACGAATGATAAAATTAGAATGGTTCTCCGCAATAAACGGGCATTTCATGATTATACTATTATTGAAAAATTCGAAGCGGGAGTCGCCCTTCAAGGCACAGAAGTCAAATCCATACGGGCCGGTAAAGTTACTATGGGTGACGCTTATGCTGGAATGAGAAAGGGTAGTATCTCACTGCTAAACCTGCACATTTCCCCCTGGGAAACAGCTAACGACTATGACCAGCATAATCCCACTCGACCACGGCTCTTGCTTTTACATAAAAGAGAGATACGAAAGCTCAGTCATCAGATAGAAGCCAAAGGCTATACACTGTTACCGCTGGCGCTTTACTTTAAGAATGGTAAATTGAAAGTTGAATTAGGACTGGCTAAAGGTAAGAACATTCATGATAAGCGACAAACATCCATTAAACGTGATGCAGACCGTGAGATGGATCGAGCTAGAAAATTTCGTCCTTAAATATTTCGGAGACCTATTTTGAAATTTCCACCGATCAAAGACCAAATCGATCTATTATCCAGGGGCGTTGAAGATTTTGTCTCGGCAGAAGCTCTTGAACAAAAGCTGGAAAATGTAGCTAAGACCGGGAAGCCTTTACGAGTCAAGCTGGGCGCCGATCCCAGTCGACCTGATCTTCACATTGGTCATGCCGTTGTTTTAAGAAAATTACGCCAATTCCAAGATCTGGGTCATCAGGCCATTCTTATTATCGGTGATTTTACTGCATCTATTGGTGATCCGACCGGTCGCAACAAGACCAGACCTAGCATCACACTGAAAGAAGCTCGTGAATATGGCAAATCCTATCTGGAACAGGCTGCCAGCGTTCTGGATCGTGATCGGCTTGAAGTGGTCCACAACTCAGACTGGCTCGATGGCATGAACTTTTCGGATGTGATCAAACTGGCCGGACAAGTAACTGTTGCTCAAATGTTGGAAAGAGATGATTTTTCCAATCGCTACAAAGGCGGACTCCCCATTTCAGTCCATGAATTCCTTTATCCCTTAGCCCAGGCTCAAGATTCTGTGCATTTGCATTCTGATGTGGAATTGGGCGGTACAGATCAATTATTTAATCTGCTCATGGGTCGTGAGCTTCAAAAACGAGTCGGTCAAGCTCCGCAAGTGATCATGACGGTACCCTTACTTGAAGGCACTGACGGTGTAGAAAAGATGTCCAAAAGCTATGATAATTATATTGGACTCTCTGATACACCTCAAGATATGTTTGGTAAAACTCTCTCCATCCCTGACAATATGATTGTCAAATACCTCACCTTGGCCACAGATCTATCCATGGAAGCAATCAAGGTTATTGAATCCAAAATGGAAGCCGGAGAGAATCCCAGAGACTTCAAACGACAACTGGGTCGTGAATTGGTAAAGGTTTACTATGATGAAGCTGCCGGAAACGCTGCTCAGGATGCTTTTGACAAATTATTCATTAAAAAAGACATTCCTGATGATATGCCTGAGTATACGGTGAAATCTGAGGGTGAGACTCTATTATCAGTCATTTTCGACAGTGGACTCTTTGCCAGCAAAGGTGATGTTCGTCGTCTCATCAAACAGAATGCAGTCAGTATTGATGGGGAAAAGGTTCAAAATGAATATCATCCATTCGATCAGTCTGGTGAATTTGTGATCAAGGCTGGTAAACGCAAGTTTCTACGCGTGATCTGTAAGTAATAGCGAGTCGTCATCAACAACTGCACACTAACATGCCTCTGCGCGTCCTTCAACCGTTCTAAGCTCTACCCTTCGATCCTTCGACTTCGCTCAGGACAGGCTCGCTCAGGATGACGAGCTTCGATTTGTCAGGTAATCCTCGATCTTTGGTGGTAGAATGATTCAACTACAGGGTGTCAGTAAACAATACAATTCCATCAAAGCCGTTGATGGGCTGGATATTGAGATTCAACCTGGCAGAATATGTGGCTTTCTGGGACCAAACGGCGCCGGGAAGACGACCTCTATCCGCATGCTTATGGATATCATCCGTCCTGATGAAGGTCGCATTCTATTCGATGGTAAAGAGGAAAGACCTCCGGCTCAATATTTTGGCTATTTACCGGAAGAGCGGGGGCTCTATCAGAAGATAAGTGTCCTGGAGACCCTACAATACTTCGCCCATCTTCGCAATGTCCCGGATTCCATGTCAAAGATCTCTCATATTTTAGCCCGATTTGAGCTGGATAATCGAATGCATTCAAAGGTGAATGAACTCTCCAAGGGGAACCAGCAAAAGCTGCAATTCATCAATACTATTCTTCATGATCCCACCTATGTCGTACTTGATGAGCCATTCTCAGGACTTGATCCGGTCAATCAATTATTGCTCAAAGAAATTCTTGAAGATATGAAAGCTGATGGTAAGACCATTATTTTCAGCTCACACCAAATGGACCAGGTGGAGAAGATCTGTGATGATGTCGCTCTTATTGATGAGGGCACGTTGATTTTATCCGGAACCCTGAATAAGATCAAAAGAGATTACGGTAAAACCCATCTCCAAGTCATTCCTGAAAACGAAGCTGATCTGGAGCATGCCATTTTGAAAGAGCATGAGGCTGTTATTCGTTCCGGAGCTGCCTATCTGTCGATGGATGGCAAAGAGAAACGTGAATTGATCGCTGATCTCAATGCAGCCATAGATATCCGGACTGTGAAAGTTGCTGAACCGGGGCTGGAAGAAATATTTATTCAGTTGGTCAGGGGAGATGACGCATGACCTTCCTAAAAATAGCCTGGTTCGAATATCGCCGTAGAATTCGCTCAAAATGGTTTATTCTTGGAACTTTCGGAATGCCCATCCTGGTTTTAGGTATCAGTCTATTTGGTGGCTATATGTCAGGATCGGGAGCAGGTATTGAAACCAAATATCTGGCGGTCATTGACGAAACGGCTCACTTTGGCTCACAACTCAGAGAGGTGATGGATATAAAATATGCTGACCAAGAAAATCCACCCATAGCAATTGCTGTCACTGAAGGAAGCTTTCCAGAATTGCAACTTCAATTTGATGGCTTGGTAGAGGAAAATGCGCTGGATGGTTATCTTGTCATACCTGCTGATTTTGCTGATAAGCCTTTGATCAGGTTCTATGCTCAATCCAATTCAAATATTCGTCTCACAGAAGTGATAGAGGCTGAGTTAGGAAAACTCCTGATCCAGGCAAGAGCTGCACAGCTCAATCTACCCCTGGAATCCTTAGAGTCGTTATTCGCCAATATTGAGGTCGATCATTATGAACTAGGTTCTGACCAGGCCAGAGAGACTGAAGAGCTTATCGCTGGCTATGTGGCCCCCTTCATTTTTATGTTTTTGTTGTTTCTTGGTATATTTACCGGTGGTCAACTCTTACTGCGGGCAGTTCTGGAGGAAAGATCATCTAGAGTGATAGAAGTGTTGCTTTCGACTGTGACTTACAATGATCTCATGGGTGGTAAGATTCTGGGGCTAGGCATGTTGGGATTGACTCAATCAGCCATTTATCTCCTCGCTGGAACTATCGCAGGCTACTATTATGATATCACCATTATCACTTTCAGTATCGGTGCCCTTTACTTCGTATATTTTATCCTGGGGTATTTACTCTATGCTGGGATCTATATAGGCGTTGGAACATTATTCGATTCTGAGCAGGAAGCCCAGCAAGCTATTCAGATTATTACCTTTATTGCTGTTATTCCCATGCTATTATGGACTCTGGTCATTGAGAATCCAAATTCCAACCTGGTCAATGCACTTTGCTATTTCCCACCTGTCACACCTTTCTTTATGATGATCAAAATTGCAGTGGGAGAAACCACTTTGTGGCAAGTACTGTCAACGATCTTAGTGATGATGGTCAGCGTCTATGGAAGCATAAGATTATCAGCAAAATTATTTCGAACTGCAATATTGTTGTACGGAAAACGGATCACTTTACCTGAAATCATCCGTTGGATAAAAGTATAGGTAAAAGAAATAATCTTGAGCTTGATATAGGTAGCTTGTCAATTATCTTCTGCCTGATTTGAAACACGAATTGAACGCCAAGGGAGAGAAAATGGCCGAAAATGTAATAGAGTTCACCGACGCTAATTTTGAAGATGAAGTTATTAATTCAAAGCTACCTGTCCTGGTAGACTTTTGGGCAGTATGGTGTATGCCGTGTAAAATGGTTGCTCCAGTCGTTGCTGAGATTTCAAAAGATTATGAGGGGAAACTCAAAGTTGGAAAGCTTGATGTTGATGGTAACCCTGCTGTAGCACAAAAATATGGGATTCGCAGTATCCCCAGTTTGTTGATCTTCAAAAATGGTGAAGTGGCACAAATGCTTGTTGGGGCTGTACCCAAACCACAGATTACCGCTAAGGTCGATGCCGTCATCGGATAATCTCCCAGTAAAATATGTTATTCAAAAGACCGTCCATCTGGGCGGTCTTTTTTTATCTAATCCAACCGGACATTGAGCACAGCCGAAACGTGCAAACCCAAGCTGCAATTACAGGGCTTCGAGAACACTTCGGCACACTCAGTGACCACCTCAGCCATCGGCAACAGACCGGACATTGAGCTTGTCGAAATGCCCAGTATGACACCTTAGCCTCCAGATGTTCACCGCTATCATACCATTAATTATCTACATCTTAGGGAAATTCTGAGTTTATATTGCCTGTGTTATTCGGGGTGCCTGGTGACTCAATTGTCAGAGGCTGAGATCAAACCCTTTGAACCTGATCTGGGTTATGCCAGCGTAGGGAGACCACATGAGTCGTTACACCACCTTAATCTTTTCCATTGTCCTATTAATGTCTCACACTTTAGCGAATGATATCGTGCTTAAGGCCTATATCCTTGATGCTTACAGCCAAATACCTATCGAGGGCTGCGAGATCGTCTGTGGCGCTAATGGCACTACATCAGACGCTGCTGGTGAATTCACCCTTGTTTGTGATAACCAAGCGGAAATCAGCTTTAATCATATCGGCTATGAATCTTTTAGCATCACTACATCACAGGTATCCAAGACAATCATACTGACCCCAAATGTCTTAGAGGGGAGCTCAGTTCAGGTTGTGGGCGCTTTTTCTTCCAAATCACTTATGGAAACGGAGTCAAGTATCACTGTTATAAACAAACGTGATATAGAGAATAGCAGTGAAGCCAACTTCCAAAAGCTTATTGAACTCATTCCCAACCTGAATTGGGCTGGGGGAAGTTCCAGACCTCGGTATTTTCAGATCAGAGGCATTGGCGAACGCTCCCAATATGCAGGAGATGGTCCACCCAACTTCTCAGTGGGATTTAGTATGGATGATCTGGATATCAGCGGTATTGGAATGGCAGGACAAACCTATGATGTTGGCCAGGTTGAACTGTTCCGAGGCCCGCAGTCTTCAATCTATGGTCCCAACGCACTGGCAGGTTTCATAGCTTTACATTCGAATGAACCAGATGCCCACTCCAAAAACACGTTCAATCTAAGCTTTGGGAATAGCTCTACTTTAAATCTGGGCGCCGCTTTGAATGTGTATCGAAGTCCAAGACTGGGAGTTCGAGTGGCAGTGTACCGTGGATACAACGATGGTTTTAGGTACAACCAATACTTGGATGACAATACAACGAACAAGCATCTGGACACCATGATTAGAGTAAAGGCAAATTGGAATCCTATTGCAGACTTAATGTTAAAAATGACACTCATCTCAGTTGAACTTGATAATGGATATGATGCCTGGACACCGGACAATAATGGATTCATCACATATACCAATAAACCAGGTGAGGACAGCCAAAGATTGAATGGCGCAGTGGTGCGAGCTGAAAAGTATATTTTATCCACTACAAAATTGGTTTCTATCACCAGTTATTCTCAGGCAAAAATGATTCACAGCTATGACAGTGACTGGGGCAATGATGATTTATGGGAAGGTGAACCCTATGGTGTCGAAGGTTGGAGCTATGATTATTTTGACACCATTGATCGTCAGCGAACAACAACGACTCAAGAGCTTCGTTTTCAGCATGGTTCATCCAATGGTCCCTACCAAATAATAATGGGAGCCTACTATAAAAACCTCGTAGAAGAGGATGCTGCGGAGGGATATTTGTTTGGCGGTGCTGAAACCGAGCTGGATTCTCAATTTGATCTGCTGAATAGAGCCATTTATGGGGAAATTGAATACGAACTAACAAAAGCACTCTCTCTGACAGCCAATATCCGCTTGAGTGAAAGACAAACAGGCTATTCTGATGATAAACTGACCGTCTTTGATGTGAGTGACCGCCTGACTGGCGGAAAACTTGCTCTTCTCTATCATATCAATCCTAGAAGTATGGTTTTTGCGAATATGGCTAGAGGATTTAAGGCCGGAGGTATCAATCAACATCCTCGTATCTTAGAAGTACATCGTCCATTTCGTCCAGAATATGTGAATAATGCTGAGTTCGGCTACCGTGGCGCTTCATCTGTGGGAATGATTTCTATGCTAGCCTTTTATTCAAAACGATTTGATCAGCAGGTTTCCTTATCAAGTCAGCAAGATGCATCGGACCCAAATAGCTTCACGTATTATATTGGCAATGCAGCCACAGGTAGTAGTTATGGATTTGAAATGGAATATAGATATAGATTGTTAGATGCCGTGGAGACAAGTGGGTCCCTTGGATTGCTTCAGTCCAATACGGATGCGTATTCCTTCGAAATTGCAGCTGGTGAGTTCATTACACTGGGCGATAGAGAATTTTCACATGCACCCAGATATACATATCGCCTTGGTTTAGCCTGGGATCTGAGTCAGGCAATTTCCGCTAATATTTCGTACTCTGGTAAGGATAAATTCTACTTCTCAGAAAGTCATGACCAGATGTCAGAACCCTACGGTTTGATCAATACAGGATTAACCGTTCAAGTGATGAAGGGTTTGTCACTCAGACTATGGGCAGATAATCTCTTAGACACAAAGTATGAGGTTCGGGGGTTCTATTTTGGCCTGGAACCACCCACTTATGCTGAAAAACTATATGTGGCCTATGGTGATCCATTACACTATGGTCTCTCCATGAATTATTCATTCTAGGTGTTGGGATTAAGGTGTCGGACATTGAGCATAGCCGAAATGTCAAAACTTGAGTAACAACTATCGGCTTCGGTGAACTTAGCCTCCTAATCTAACTGGACGTTGAGCACAGCCGAAATGCCCAGTGTCTGCCCAAGGGAAGTGGGCTTCGGTGAACTCAGCTTCTGAGCCCAATAGGTTCTTTTAGTTCGGTCACAGTTAAAACGTAAGCTGCTTCTGGTACAGAGTTATGAATTGAGTTATACGATTCTCTTTTCAAATCTTTTAGGAGATCAATGTTACACTATATTGATTGGTGATTGATAAATGAACAGGGAGTAGCATGCTAAAAGTTGATATGATCGTTGGGGTAAGACCGGATTTTATCCAGGCCTCAGCCTTAAATCAAACATTCTCAGAACATACAGATAAATTGAATGTAAGAATCATTCATACGGGCGAACAAAATGACCCTGAGCTGAGTCAGATCCATATTGAACAATTGAATCTACAACCAATTGCAGCCTATTTACCAGTTGAGACAGGTGATAGTACTCGTCAATTGGCTGAAATTATTGTTTCATATGACCTGCAGCTAAAGAGTGATAAACCTGACCTGGTATTGATCATGGGTAATTCTACATCTGCCTTGGCTTGTGCAATTGTAGCTGCCCGGAATGGAGTTAAGATCGCTCATATCGATGCTGGTGTAAGATATTACAACCAAGCCTTGGTGCAGGAGCAGAACGATCTCATGATCGATCAATTGGCCACTTACTTGTTTACTGCAAACCCTGAGAGCGCTATTAATTTGATACGAGAGGGTTTTGATACTGTGAGGATACTTGAGGTCGGTAATCTTAGATCTGATGCCGTCTTTATGAATCTTGGTTTTGCTGAGGACAGTAACATTCTTGACCGATATGGCCTGAATCCCGATGCCTATGTGGTGGTTTACATCCACCAGGAGCATATACTCTCAGATACTAATTATTTGATCTCGCTTTTTACCCTTTTCGAGGAGCTCTCAGAGGGAGCAAAGATCCATGTGATTCTTGATCCACAGACAAGTATGCTGTTGGAAGACACTCCCGAGATCATTCTTGATTCCACAGATAATCTGCAATTTGTGTCCTCACACAACTACCACGATATGCTTAAACTTATCAAGAATGCTACCCTGGTCATCACTGACTCACAGGGAGTACAGGAAGAAACAACCCAGCTTGGCGTACAATGCTTAACGGTAGGGAACGAAATGAATCGTCCCGTAACCTTTTCGGTGGGAACCAATACCTTGGCTGGTTTCGATATCTCAGAAATCCGCACTAATATTCTCTCGATCTTATCAGGTGAAACCAAAGAAGCTTCTCCAATTGATCTCTGGGATGGAAAAGTAGGGCAGAGGATTGCTGATTTTATTTCCAGCACTGACATTGCGTAGAAGCATCTTGCTTCCTGTTTGATACCGTATATTCAAGCGTATATTGCCGCCCATGTTAAGAACTGAAGTCCGAAATTTTTGTATCATTGCCCACATTGACCATGGGAAATCTACCCTGGCAGATCGTCTGCTGGAGGAAACCAATACCGTCACAGGTAATCAGATGATGGAACAGGTCTTGGATGACATGGATCTGGAGCGAGAACGCGGCATAACCATAAAATCCCATCCCATACAGGTCGAATATACCGCAAAAGATGGGAAAGATTATATCCTCAATCTCATTGATACTCCTGGACATGTTGATTTCAGCTATGAAGTTTCCCGTAGTCTGGAAGCCTGTGAAGGCGCCTTGCTACTGGTGGATGCAGCCCAAGGAGTTGAGGCTCAAACCGTAAGTAACGCCATGCTTGCCGTTGAAAGTGGGCTCGAGATCATTCCCATTATCAATAAGATCGATCTTCAGGCAGCTCAAATTGAGAATGTTAAATCGCAGATCGTTGATCTTTTAGGTTGTGATGAAGATGAGATTATTCAGGCCTCGGCAAAAGCTGATATCGGGATAAAGGAAATATTGGAAGCAGTCGTTGAAAGAATTCCTGCTCCACAGGGTGATTCGGATTTACCTCTGAAGGCTTTGGTCTTTGATAGTACTTACGACTCCTATCGCGGTGCTGTAGCCTATGTTCGGATCATACAGGGCCAATTAAAAGCTAAAGAGATCATGCGCTTCATGGCCAGTAAAGAGGAGTATGAGGTCGCTGAACTTGGTTATTTCAAACTCAAGAAAGTCAAAGGAGATGTCTTGAAGGCGGGAGATGTTGGTTACATCATCGCCAACATCAAGGACATTAGCGAGATCAAGGTCGGTGATACTATCACTCAGGCGAAAAATGGTGCTACAGAGGCTTTATCAGGGTATCGAGAAGTCAGGCCCATGGTCTATTCAGGTGTATATCCCATTATTTCTGATGATTATAGTAATTTGCGCAAAGCGCTGGAGAAACTGAACCTTAACGATGCCGCTCTAACCTGGGAACCGGAAACTTCCGGTGCACTGGGATTTGGATTTCGTGTTGGTTACCTCGGCTTACTTCATATGGAGATCGTTCAGGAACGTCTGGAACGAGAATTTGCCATTGATCTGATCACAACCCAGCCCAATGTGAAATTCAAAGTCAACTTGAAGGATGGCAGTGACATCATGGTTGACAAACCCAGTGATCTTCCGGAACCTGGGGATATCGATAGTATTGATGAACCCTATGTCACCGCTGAAGTGCTGACACCACCTCAATATATTGGCAATTTAATGAAGCTGATTATTGATAAGCGCGGTGTCTACAAGTCAACCCACTATCTGGATGAATCAAAGGTGCAGATCTATTTTGAGATTCCACTGTCTGAGATCATTTTTGATTTTTACGATATCCTAAAGAGTACTTCGCGAGGCTATGCTTCCTTTGATTATGAACCTATTGATTTCCGTAAAGGCGATCTGGTAAAGCTTGATATTCTGATTTCTTCTGAGCGAGTGGATGCCTTATCCCAGATTGTACATAATGAAAAAGCATTTGATCATGCACGCAAACTCTGCGCAAAACTTAAAGAGTTGATTCCCCGTCAACAATTTGACGTTGCTATCCAGGGATCCATCGGGCAAAAGATCATTGCCCGTGAAACGGTTAAAGCACTGCGCAAGAACGTGACTGCCAAATGTTATGGTGGTGATATTAGCCGGAAGAGAAAACTCCTTGAAAAACAAAAAGCCGGAAAGAAACGCATGAAACAGGTTGGTAGTGTGGAGGTCCCACAGGAAGCTTTTCTTGCCGTTTTAAAACTTAATGACTAAACAGTCTTCGCCTCTACGCCAGTATCTCAATAGCTCTCAGAGCATTCATTATAGTCTCATTCTCGTTTTGCCTGTCCTGGTGATCTATGAGTTTGGAGTTCTGATTCTCTTTCGGGACTCATTTTTCGAATTAAGAAATACCGGTGAGATCCTAATACGTAGCTTTTTTGAAAGTCTGCACTTAACTAATCCCTATATCGTTTCTGGTATTTTACTGGCTATTTTCGTTTTGGTCATGGTTCGAGGATACAAGCTCGAGAAAGCACCCGGTGTTCACGCCAATTATATAATATACATGCTTATTGAGAGTATGTTTTGGGGGGTCATCCTTTTCATTGGTATGTATTTCTTTATGCGCATTCCATTACAAATACTTAACCTTGAAGATAAAATAGCGAATATAAATTTAGCAATTGGTGCAGGAATATTTGAGGAATTGATCTTTAGAATGATCTTGATCTCAGCCATAAGTATTGTGCTGAGCCATGGTTTAACTTTCTCGGCAAATGTCTCAAACGCTACGGCCATTCTTTTTGCGGCTATCATTTTCGCAGCTTTTCACCTCTTTATGGAGCCGTATTCACTCCCTGTTTTTGCCCAAAGAGTAGCAGGTGGGGTTTACCTTGGAATCCTTTACTCATTCAGGGGATATGGCATTAGTGTTTATTCCCATATTATTTTCAATTTTCTCATTTTAGCTGACACCTGGTAAACTAAATTCCAATCTCATTTAGCAGCGGGAACGAATATCAGGTAAAGTACGTTTGCACTTGGTAGTTGTTAATATTTAGGAATGAATCTGGAATTGAATATTTGAGCGTTTTAGCCCACATAAGAAATATAGGTCAAGGTGTCCTCCTTTTACTCATGAGCCTCCTCGTGACCACTCAGGTGGTGTGGGGACAGGATGTTGCCGACTCATTGGAATTCATTGTCAAAGGTGATACACTCCGCTTTAAAAAAGTTTACACTCTGGAATTTCCAGAATACACGCCCCTCAGCGATACACTAAAATCAGATTCTGAATCATTGGGAGCCCGTACCAAACAAACTGACTCTGATATAGCAGCCACCGGAAGTATCAGTCGTGGGATACAGGTTTCCAGTAATGCATCTGTCTCGCTGCAATCCAGCCTCTATTTAAAGATTAAAGGATCCTTGGGTGATCAATATACTGTTTCAGGCGTCCTCACAGAGAAAACCTCGCCCTTGCAGCCCATTGGCAATACAAGACGCTTAAATGATTTTGACCGGGTTTTGGTTACCGTTGATGGTCCTGCACTCACAGCATCTATCGGTGATATTGACTTACGGAGGAAACAGGGGAGATTTGGCAAATTAGATCGATCTATTGAGGGCATTGACTTCCAAGCACGATCCGGACTGGCTCAAGTGAATACGACTGTTGGCTTTAGTTATGGTCAATACTATTTGCAGCAGATACAGGGGAAAGACGGAAAACAGGGACCTTATCGTTTGAGCGGCAAAAGTGGAGAGAAGTTTATTATTGTTATCGCTGGTTCAGAAAAGGTGAAGATTGATGACCAATTGCTTCAACGGGGTGAGCATGATGATTACATCATAGATTACAATGCTGCTGAGATCACTTTTACCCAGAAACGAATTCTTTCCAGTAATTCACGAATCAGCGTTGAATTCGAATATGTACCAGACATCTATCTAGCATCCTATTCATTTGGTAAGCAATTGATCAGTAGTGGATTCTCGCTGGGTAATGAAAAAACCTCACCTTTTTACCTCTCTGCATCCTGGCAGGAGTTAAAGGATGATCAATCCAATCCGCTGGGTAATATTGATGCTGATCTATTATCTGATACATTCGGTTCTCTTTCTGATACCACGGCTACCACATGGATCAGCGGGGTAGTAGCAGATTCCATAACAGGAAGTTATGTCCTCGATAGTGATGGTGTTCTGGTATATGCGGGAGAAGGTCTCGGTGACTATGGCGCCAGTTTCAGTTTTGTAGGTCTATCTCAAGGAAAATATCGCAAAGTCCTGGATCTTACTCTGGACTATTTTGTTTTTGATACCTTGCAGGGTGAGTATTTACCCTCTCAGAAATTAATCGCACCACAATCACATTCAGTTCTTTCAATTTTAGGTCGGGCCAGTAACGATATTTTCGCCTATGATCTAGATTTTGGTGTTTCCAGGAAGATCAACAATCTATATGCCAATTCAACAAATAGCATGGATCAGCGCGCCTGGGATATGTCACTTAGTGCAAATGGATCATATCTCCAATTATTACTGGGTGATAAGTACTATGAAAAAGATTTTGTTGCCTATGATGCGCTTGAATCCATCGAATATTATCGTCAATGGCAGCTGAGCCCAAGAATTTCAGAAGAAGAACATCTGAATTATGCACAATTCCGCGTTGGGAAGCTCAAAGGAGATTTTCTAAAGGGTCAGGCCTCAAGATTACAACGTTCCGGCAATATAATTGGACAACAAATCCAGGTAGATGCAGCAAGTAATGGTGAAAGACCATTCCAGGTAAGCCTCAATAGTGTAGTGACAGAACGACAAGGCAACATAAGTCAACAACACAAAGCTAGATCCTTGCTAAAAGCAGGCGGGTTTAAAACTGAATTACATCTGGGTGTTGAAGATGCAAATCACTCACAATATTTTCAAGCAAATGATCATGTGACTTCTGGTCTCGGTTTTTTCTATGACTTCAAGGATAATCATAAAGTAGCTCTTCATTACACCTTGAGACAGGATTATAGACTTCTCACTGAATCTGAAACATTTCTAAGCAAAGATAATATTGCTCAGTGGACTGACCAGCGCCAGGACTGGGCTGCAGAATATGATTTTAAAGAATTTGTTAACACCAGCGGAACATTCTTGTTCAAATACCGCCAGCATCAAAATGATAGCAGTAAGGCAACGACCTATACTCTGGGAAATGTCAAACTTAACTCAAAAGCCATAGACGATCGCTTCAGATATCAGGGCCAGTATATCATAGATGAGGAGCATATTCCAAAATATGACTTCCAATATGTCCAAGTGGACACTGGGTATGGGGACTACAGTTACGACCCCTTCATACGCGATTACATCCCTTTAAGCGGGGGTCGCTTTATTCGTCAGAGAGTCTTCTCTGATGTTGAAGAACAGGTCAGGAAATTTGATAATAAAACTCGATTTGAATTCGTCACCCACTCCTTCGGAAAAAAAGACAAAATCGGGGTAAAAAGCAGAATCACATCCGAAACACGATCTAAACTTCAAGTTGATACGGATGTAGTGCTGCAAAATCAATCTCTCAACCGTTTAGATATTGATTATCAAACCGGGAAGGCCTATTCATTAAGTAAAATTAGTTATGCAGGGAAAGTGACCAGCACACAATCAGCATTGTATAATTATGGAACTGACAGCAGTGGCTTTGTGTCACATGAATTAAGTGGTTTGATCAGGTGGGACCCAAGTCATACTACAAAGTTGGGAGCGTTGGTTGAAGAGCGCAATAGAGATGTTGAATACAATCCTCTCGCGAAAGAGTCCTGGATTTCATATCGTCCATATGGAAAACACACTTACGTTTTGTCACCAAAACAGAAAATGATGCTTGAGTTGAAGTATTCTAAGGTGTCTGACCAGGCATTAGAGCAAAACTATTCTGAAGTATATATGACAATTGATCACAACTTGAGAGTGAGGAGAAGAGGTCGCATTGGTCAAAAGATTCTGGTCTCAAATATCCAGTCAGATGTCACAGGTATTCCATATTCTATTTTTTCCGGACGTCAACCAGGCAACAACTGGAAATATACATTTAATGGGCAGTACACCTTCTCCAATCGCTTTCAGTTATCATTGAACTATAGCATTCAAGAACGAGGTGAGGGAAGAACGGAACAGTATTTACGTTTGGAAGGACGGACTCACTTCTAATGAGGTTACTATTCTTCACATCTGGCCTCTTCCTAACTCTGGTGAGCACTCTTCTAGGTGACGCTCCACTATCACGCGCTGAAAATGATGGTACTCAGGATACAAGTTATGTTCCTGTGGCAAAGCTAGATTCATACATCAACACCACTCTGGAAGCGTATAGATCACAAGGTTATTGGGATACCAATATAAAATTGGAGCATGACAACAAAGATTCCCGTCAGGTTATGCTTATCGTTAACCCCGGCTCTCCGGCTGAAATCAGGAATATTCATTTTTCCGATGTAAAGAAGAATGAACTTGATTTTCTAACACGAGAATTCTTACGGGGTGCAGAATTTATTTCTTATGATGATCTTCCCAGAGCAGAATCACGGCTTAGCGGTTTGGGATATTTTATTCGAGGTGAGCGGAGAGTCTCTAAAGATGGAAACAATGAATTCCACACCAGCTATCGGTTCGCAAGGACTCCAGAGTTGAGTATTGACGCATTGGCTGCCTTCAATCAAGCTGCTGGAAGTGATACTCTGGCATTCTTTGGACATATTAATCTGCATGTTCCTAATCTTGATGGTAAAGGAAAGGCACTCCGACTCAACTGGAAACGACTCAAGACTAACTCAGAGGAGTTTTCTCTGAGATATGAACAACCATGGTTATTGAATATGCCTCTAAAGGGCTCACTTGGTTTTGGCAGAGAGGTGGTTGACGGGAGTTACCAGATCATTCAAACCCAGGTTGGCCTGGAGTGGACCATTGATTGGGAGCGGTCCATGATTCTTCAGTTCGAGGATCATCATTCACTGATCACACATGAGGGATCCCTCTTAAATCCAAATTGGAGGCCGGTCAGAAGACAATCTTTGGGTTTTGGGTTTCGACAACTGGGATTAGATAAAAGTTCCCACCGTGGTCTGGCCATGAAAACATCGCTTTACCAGGAATTAAATTTTGAGCCATCATCAGTCAGTCGGCTCGATCTTCTCTCTGAATTTGAGTTACCGATGATAAGAAAAGTATATCTGTCACAAAGAAATTTCATCAAAATCCAAAACCAGACCGACATTGATTCAGATCCTTCTACACTCAATCCCATCGGTGGTGTTAATAGTGTTCGCGGATATGAAGAGAATGTGCTTAGGAGTACATCCGTGGCAAGTCTCCAACATGATCTAAATTTACAACTTGGGAAACAATCATTGCTGATTGCCTTATTGGACTTAGGTTTCTACAATGAAAACAATAGTATGAAACAACTTACAGGATATGGTCTCGGTGTTCAATTGAGTAGTGGGAGAGGTCCAATTCGTATTATTTTAGCGACTCATCAAGGCTTGGGGCTGAGGAATAGCTTTCTGCACATAGAATACCTGGGAGGTAGTTCATGGATCGATCGTTGATCAAGAAGAAAATACTAGATGTCATGAAGCAAAGTCAGGGTACATGGTACAAACCTAGAACTCTGCTAAAATTAACTCATTTGAAAGAGCGTGATTACCGGGGGCTCAAAATTGCCCTGCTTGAACTCTACAAGTCTGGTGACATCGATCAAAAAGGTCATCATCAATATGCATTCAAACCCAAGCAGCAGGAGAAAACAGGTATTCTGGGAGTAACCAGCCGTGGATTCGGATTTGTTGAACTCAAAGATGGATCTGAGATATTCGTTCGGGCTCAACATATGCAACAGGCTTTCCATGGTGATTTGGTAAGAGTAAGGATCCTGAAACGCCAATCGGGAGATAAACCTGATGGCCAGATCAAAGAAGTGATTCGTCGGCATCAAACCGAGTTTGTGGGTATCTATCAGGTTGATCGCTTTGGTGAATGGGTGGTTCCTGAAGATAAAAGAATTAGAGTTCGTTTTGCCGTCGAGGAACAGAAACCAGTCAAGGTTCAGGTTGGACAACTGGTTACGGTCAACTTTATTCATTGGGATGAGGGACATCCGGAACCACTGGTCCAGATTAAAGAGGTTCTGGGTTTTCCAGGAGATCCAGGGCTAGATATAGCACTGATCATTCATGAGCACAGCTTACCAACCAACTGGACTGACAAAGCTATAAGCCAGGCAGAGTCATATTCTGAAGAAAGTGTTAAAGCAGAATTAAATAATCGGCAAGACCTAAGGCATTTACAGAGCTTTACAATTGATCCTGAAACAGCTCAAGATTTTGACGATGCAGTATCTATTGAAACCACTGACAAGGGTTGGATCTTGGGTGTCCACATTGCTGATGTTTCCCACTATGTGACACCTGGAAGTCCCATAGATAGAGGTGCCAGAAAACGAGGTTCCAGTGTCTATCTGGTGGGCTCAGCCATCCACATGCTCCCTGAAAGTTTAGCATCAGATCTGTGCTCACTCAAGCCTGACGTAGACCGTTTAGCTATGTCTTGCGTGATGCACGTGGGTAATGATGGAAACGTTAACAAATATGAGATAGCTCCATCCACCATAAGATCACATCAAAGGTTTTCTTATCAAGAAGTAGAAGATGTTCTCAATGGTCAAGGTCACAAATATTCCCGGCCATTGCATGAGATGGAGAGTTTAAGAAAAATACTTTTCCGGGAACGAAAGGCTAAAGGTAGTATTGATCTGGATTTGCCTGAACCTGTTATTGTATTGGATGACAAGGGCTTCCCTCATGAGATCAAACCTTCAAAACGATTAATATCCCATCGCCTGGTTGAGGAGTTTATGCTTCTTGCAAATCGTGTTACCGCTGAGTACTTGATGAAAATGTATGATAAAGCCAAACTACCCGGTATGTACAGAGTACACGAAACGCCCAAAGAGGATGATATCACAAAATTAAAGGCAGTGTTAAGCCGACTCAAGATCAGACAAACTATTTCTACTCCTGTTAAGCCAATGGATTATCAAAATGTGGTGGAAGCGGTACGGGAAAGTCCTTTCAGGCACTTTATTGAGAAAGTAGCCTTACGCTCCATGACCAAAGCCAAGTATTCTACAGAGAATAAAGGTCATTTTGGTTTGGCCTTTCATGCCTATACTCATTACACATCACCGATTAGACGTTACCCTGATCTAATGGTTCACAGATTGTTAAAGTCATACTTGACTGGAACCAATGAGCCACCGGTTACGTTGGAGGTCTTGGATAAGTTGGCAGAACACTGTTCACAGCGTGAAAAAGTAGCTGTTGAAGCAGAGCGTGATCATATCAAGATGAAACAACTCCAATATCTGAGTAAACATGTCGGTGAAAGTTTTGATGGAGTCATTTCCGGTGTCCTCAACTTCGGCTTTTTTGTTGAACTCGCTGAAACCTTCGTGGAAGGCTTAGTCCATGCTGGGAGTCTTAGTGATGACTATTATGAATATCAGGAAGCCAATTATTGCCTATTTGGAAGGCGTACAAAAAAGACCTACCGACTGGGAGATCCCGTGCGTGTCAAAGTCACCTCAGTCTCTATTTCAGAAGGTTTAGCTGATTTTGCTGTTGATAGCAATTAAGTCCTGCATTATTGACTCTGCTGTGGTACATTTGCTACTTCAAGCAACATGGCTTTAACGGAAGGGGAAAGATGAAAATAAATAACAAAATATTTTTTCTTATCATTCTTGGGATAGGTTTAAGTCTATTCACTGCTTGTGAGAAACCACAAGACCCTGCTGTAGGATATGATCATATCATAACAGTGGTTTGTGATGACGAAAATTGGACGGTAGCGGAACCTATTCTTAACGAAACACTTGGCAAGGTCTATGACACACCTCAGGCTGAGAATTTGTACTCATTTCATCGTATTGAACCAGGTGATCTACCGCTTAACATAAAGAATAAGAATCTTTTGATCATTACTCGTCTAGAGGTTTATAGTGAAGTAACTGGGCAAGTAAGGTCCATGTTGCCCGATTCTGTTATTACACGTATCAGAGAGAGACCAACGGGATACTACTATCAAGAGGATGCCTATGCGAAAGGACAGGCTTTGGTCATGGTCGTGGCAAAATCCTACGCCGATCTCAGGAATCGTCTAAGTACTAATCAGGATCAGATATTCAATTTTGTAGAAAAGAAGATGTATGAACGCAATACAGCATTTGTCTATCGCTCAGGAGAACAATTTGAGATGGCTCAGGCTTACTATGATGAGCATGGGTACTATTTGCGAATGATGCACGATTATGTTGAGATAGAAAATAGTGTCGATAATAAAGTGGTCTGGTTAGGTCGTGATTTTCCTTATCGCTGGCTATCGGTTAGCTGGACGACGCCTGATGATTCCACCGAACTGGAAACTCAACTGGATAAGTTATTAGAAGATACCTACCAGAACAGACTGGGAAATATATCGATCAATGTAGACTATACCAGTTCTGAAGAAATCTGGTTCAAAGCGTATTCTGCAGTCAAATACAATGGCTTATGGGAGTCGAATGAAGATCTCAAAGGTGGCCCCTTCATTGCCTACGGGTTTTATGAACCTGGCAAAGATCGTTTGTATCTCTTATCAGGTGTGATCCATGCACCGGAAAAACTCAAAATTCCATATATCCGTCAAATGGAAACTATTTTTCACACCTTTGATACCAAACCGTATGAAGTTGATTAATCTATAACACAAAATTAAGAATATAATAATTACATGCACACTCTAGTTACTGGTATAAATGGCTTATTAGGTCAAAACATTGTCAGAGAATTCTCCTCTGATCATAAAGTCTCGGGTATTGATATTAGTCCTAGCGTTTATAGTGATGATCTGGACATCCAAGTCGCTTCTCTTGATTTAACAAAAACGACAGAGCTTCTGAATTATCTCCAAGGCGAGTCACCGGATATCATCGTTAATACTGCAGCCTATACCAATGTTGATGGTGCTGAGAAGGAAAGCAATCTAGCGCATTCAATTAATGCTGTTGTCCCGGGAGAATTGGCGAAAGCCTGTAAGGAGATGGATATTCCATTCATTCATATCTCCACTGATTATGTGTTTAACGGTGTATCCGGTCCATATCGCGAATCAGACGTCTGTGATCCCAAAGGTAGTTACTCAAAATCTAAACATGCCGGGGAAGTGGCTGCACTCGAAAACGGATCTAAAGTTGCCGTAATTCGTCCAAATGTCATGTATGGACATGGACAGAACCTCAAGAGTAGCTTTGTGGAATGGTTGATTGGAGAACTGCAGCAGGGGAAACCGGTAAATATTGTTGATGATCAATACAATAACCCGACCTATGCCAAACGATTGGCCTCAGTTATGCGAACAATTATCAATAAAGAGGCCTGGGGGATATGGCACTTTGGATCAAAAGAAGTTGTTTCGCGTTACACATTTGCACTAAAGGTGGCTGATAGTTTTGGGTTGCCCTCAGATTTAATTAGTGCAATTTCAACGGGTGACTTGAATCAGCTGGCCCCACGCCCTATGAGGAGTGGATTAATCTGCGAAAAGCTGACCAAAGAACTCGAAATACCAATCATGAGTATTGGAGAAGAATTAGCTCTGTTAAAGGAAGAAATGAATGTCTCGTAATTTAACTATTATACCAACTTATAATGAGAAGGAAAATATCTTATTGGTGATTGATAAGGTGTTATCCCTAGCTGTAAAAACTGACATCCTCATTGTTGATGATGGCTCCCCAGATGGTACTGGTGACATAGTAAAGGAAAAACAGAAAACAACTCCTGAGCTCCACATAATGGAGAGGGAAGGCAAATTAGGTCTTGGAACTGCCTACATTGCCGGTTTTAAGTATGCCATCGAAAATGAGTATGATACCGTGGTGCAGATGGACGGTGATTTCTCTCATGACCCCGAAGTGATCGAAACATTTCTGAAGGAAATTGAAACCAATGACCTGATTATTGGATCCCGCTATTTAAACGGGATTAGCGTGGTTAACTGGCCCCTACAACGACTCATGCTTAGCTATTTTGCCAGTAAGTATATACAAATCATTACCCGTATGCCTGTTTGTGATGGCACAGGTGGTTTCAAATGCTGGCGTGTTCCTTTCTTAAAGCAGATCGAGCTAGACAAAGTTCGTAGTAACGGCTACTCATTTCAAGTTGAGATGAATTTTAGAGCCTGGCGTCGTGCACCAGATCGTGTCAAAGAAATCCCAATTCTTTTTGTCGATAGAACTGTGGGCCAGAGTAAAATGTCCAAAGCCATAGTTCGTGAGGCAATTTGGCGTGTATGGTGGCTACGTATGATGGCGATATTCGGAAAGATATAAGGCTACTCAGGTTAGAATTCTTCTTCTATGAAGCTCTCCATTGTCATTGTCAATTACAATGTAAAAGCTTTCCTGCAACAAGCTCTGGAAAGTCTCCTTAAGGCAACTGCAGGAATTCAATCCGAGATAATTGTCGTCGACAACCATTCTGTGGATGGCAGTGTTGAAATGCTGAAGGCAGAATATCCTCAAATCAGATTAATTGCAAATAGTGAAAATCTTGGATTCGCAAAAGCTAACAATATGGCTCTTAAAGATGTTACCGGAGAATATGTCTGGCTACTTAATCCCGATACACTGGTTCAAGAGGATACGCCCGAGAAATTGATTGCTACCATGGAGGCTGAGAACTCCATAGGTATGTTGGGCTGTAAAATATTGAATGATGATGGTAGTTTACAGTTGGCGTGTCGAAGAAGCTTTCCCACACCCTGGGTGGCTTTCACCAAGTTACTGGGCTTGGCAAAGATTTTTCCAAATTCGAAATGGTTTGGGAAATATAACCTGACTCACCTAGATGAAAATCAGGCTTATGATGTGGATGCCATTAGTGGTTCCTGCATGTTCGTAAGGAAGACTGCTCTAGATGAGGTAGGGTTCCTTGATGAAAAGTTCTTTATGTATGGCGAAGATTTAGATTGGTGTTTTCGCTTTGGGGAGAAGGGATGGCGAGTCCACTATACACCATCTACAAGCATTGTTCATTATAAAGGGGAATCTTCTAAAGTTGTCGCCTGGGATTCATTAACTCACTTTTATCAGGCCATGGAAATATTCTCTAAAAAGCATTTTAGCTCAAGTAATCGATTACCCTTATACTGGCTTCTAAGAGGTGGGATATTTACAAGGTATCTTGTCTCTATTTTGAGCAAAGTAGGGAAAAATAGCTTCAGGTATATTCTGGATGTGGCAGGTTTAGCACTTATAACACTCCTGGCTATCTATCTGAAATTTGACACGCTTCAAGTACTGGACCGGTACATCACTGTTCTACCGGTATATCTGGCCATATGGATGGTTGCTATTTCCAGTTTCGGTCTACATCGGACATATAAATACTCTGTAAGTCGTTCTATTCTGGCTGTTACCACGGGATTTCTGATAAATGTAACTCTGACCTACTTCTTTAAGGAATATGCCTTCTCGCGTGGTGTAATGCTGATCAGCTATATGGGTGGTTTGTTTTGGGTGCCTGGATGGCGTTTGTTTGCTTCATCACGACGTACCGAGAACTTTGAATTGGGTACACAGCGGACACTTATTATTGGTCATCTGAAAGAAGCTTCAAATATCTATTCAAAATTAATGACTAACCTTGGCTTGGGATATACACCCATAGGCATTGTCTTAATCGAAGATGGACACGCTAAAGATGAGCGCGTCGTTGGTAAGTTGGATGATTTGTTAGATCTGGTACAATATCATAAAATTGATGATGTCATATTCACCTCAGATAATTTCCAGCTAAAACAAATATTCGAATACTTATCAACTTTGAGTCAAATGGGCGTTAAGATCAAGTTAGTTTCTGGAAACTTGTCCTTTATCATTGGAAAATCCACCGTAGAAAACCTACAACCAGTTCAATTGGTTGATATGGATTTCAAATATTTTCACTCCGGTGCACGATTTATAAAGCGGGTAAGTGATATTATCATTGGTGGGCTATTATTCTTGATTGCGAGACCTTTACAGAGATTTGTAGTAAGTTCAAAATCACTAAACGAGAAACACTTCTCCATCTCAGGGAAAGCCTATAAAGTATTTCACAGTGATAATGGGAGAGAGAGTTTCTGGAGTAATTTAAGCTTGCTTCCACTGGTGATTCAGGGAAAGTTGAGTCTGGTTGGTTCACCCCTAGATTTAAAAGAGAGTGAACATGCTATAAAAAGAGGTTTATTTAGTCTCGAATCCGTACGAGGTGGAACACAGTTGAGCGAAGATGAGAGATATTCTTTGTTAAATTACTACCTTCATAATCATTCAGGCTTATTGGACTTGGAAATAATTATCAAGTCGATGTTAGGAAAATAAAATGGCGAAAACAGTCTTAGAGTTTGAAAAACCAATTCATGATCTAGAACAGAAGATCATCGAGATGGAGATCATGTCCGGTGATTCTGATGTGGATATGAAGAAGGAAATAAAGAAACTTCGCAAAAAACTCATTGAACAGTCAAAAAAAATAAATAATAATCTGAGTAGATGGCAGCGAGTACAGCTTGCTCGCCACGCAGACCGCCCACATGCACTAGATCTTATCGAACTCATGTGCGATTCATGGATTGAGCTTCACGGAGACAGATTGTTTGGTGATGATAAGGCCATCGTTGGCGGGATAGCAAATATTAACGGCCAGCGGGTTGTTATTATCGCTCAGCAAAAGGGGCGGACTACAAAAGATAATCTTTACCGAAATTTTGGGATGCCGTATCCTGAAGGGTATCGCAAGGCCTTGCGCTTAATGCAATTGGCTGAGAAATATGGTCTTCCTGTGATCTCCCTTGTTGATACCATTGGTGCCTATCCCGGATTAGAGGCTGAAGAACGTGGTCAAGCAGAGGCTATCGCCAGAAATTTGTTTGTTATGAGTCGATTGCAGGTTCCTATTATAATTATAGTCATAGGTGAAGGCGCTTCTGGTGGTGCACTTGGAATTGGTGTTGGTGACCGACTGATTATGCTTGAGAATACCTGGTATTCTGTGATCTCACCTGAAGGTTGTGCTTCAATTCTCTACCATGACTCTAGTCAGAAAAAAAAGGCAGCTGAAGCTATGCGAGTCACAGCCGGTGATTTGTTGGAGATGAAATTAGCAGATCGGATCATTGATGAACCACTTGGTGGTGCTCATCGCGATTACAAGGGAACTGCAAAAATATTAAAGAGCGTTATCATTGAAGAATTGGCTGAGATGAATAAGATCACAGTTGATGAAATGCTTAAAAAACGAATTGAAAAACTAGATAGTATGGGTGCTTGGGAAGGTTGATGATTCGCTACGATTATCAATTTAAGGTCAGGTACAAAGATATAGATCAGATGGGGGTCATGTATTATTCAAGATATTTTGAATATTATGAAGCTGCCAGAACTGACATGATGCGCGACCTTGGCTTGACCTACAAAAAGCTAGAAGAAGAGGGTATCATGATGCCGGTAGTTCATAGTGAATCGGACTATATGGCCGGCCCCGGTTTTGATGACCATTTATCGTGTATTACCGAAGTGAAAGAAATCCATAATAGCAGAATGGAAATCTTCTATACGATTGTAAATCAAAACAATCCCGATAAAATTATTAACCGTGGTAAAACGGTACATGCTTTTCTGAAAATGAATGGCAAAACAACTAGAATGCCGTCTTCATTGAAGACAATATTAGAACATGTGGAGCATCCAAATGAGTAATGAACTTATCTTTTTGATACAAACAATCTTGGGTTTAGCCATGGTCTTGGTGGCTTTTCGTCTAGGTAAGACTTGGCTTTACGCTCTGATTGGTGTGAATTACGTCTTGGCTAATATTTTTGTTACTAAAACGATCATTTTATTTGGTTTAGAAGCCACCGGTGGAAATGTTCTTTACGGTGCCATTTTCCTGACCACAGATCTATTATCAGAATACCACGGCAAAGAAGCAGCTCGAAAGGGTGTATACATCGGACTTGGCGCTACTTTGTTTTACCTGGTTATGTCACAGTTCATGTTATGGTATGATGCTAGCCCAAATGATTGGGGACCTGCTGAAGGAATGAAATCCATATTCGGTTTTGCACCATCTATTGTACTGGCCAGCGTTACAGCTTATTTGATCTCACAGCTACATGACGTCTGGGCTTTTCATATGTGGAAAGAAAAATTTGCGGGTAAACATCTTTGGTTAAGAAATAATTTATCCACTGTAGTGAGCCAGTTAATAGATTCAATCACTTTTGCTGTGCTAGCCTTTGCTGTCTTTCCTTATTTATTCATGGATCCGGAAAGTATTTTTCCCATGAGTGTCGTGATAGAGATTATCCTGACAACCTATCTACTAAAACTTTTGGTGGCAGCAATTGATACGCCTTTCATCTATTTCAGTAAATGGTTCCAGCCAAAATAGTAAATCATTTTCAAGTCTTTGACTTTTCATTTGTCAGCAGTAAGGCCAAGATTATATTTGCCCGCCTTCAACGGTAGCACTACCTGAGAGGCAACGCTTTTTGCATATGGGAGACGTGGCCGAGTGGCTTAAGGCGGCGGCTTGCTAAGCCGTTGTACGTTTAGGCGTACCGTAGGTTCGAATCCTACCGTCTCCGCACCTCTACGCCCGCTTTATGCGGGTCTACGAGGCGCAGGTGCTGAATATTTTAACTGTTCAGCCCTTTCAATGGAGGTGTAGGCTAATTGGTAAGTCAGCGGTCTTGAAAACCGCCGTCCGTGAGGACTTGGGAGTTCGAGTCTCTCCACCTCCGCACAACTTCGCAAGATGAACTGCAAGCGAAGACATTAAATCATCCATGAAATACTTCACATATATTCTTCAGAGTAAGAAAGATAATCGCTATTACATTGGTTCAACATCTGATATAGATAGACGATTAAAAGAGCATAACTCCGGTAAAACGAAATCACTTCGCTATCGAAGACCACTTATACTTGTCTATTTTGAGGAATATGAATCTAGAGGACTTGCTGAAAATCGTGAAAAACAGATCAAATCTTATAAAGGTGGTCGCGCTTTTAAGCATCTAATACTTGGGAGTTCGTCCCGCCAATAAGCGGGATTCGCTCTGCTCAGTCTCTGAACCCCGCCATAGGCGGGGCCACCTCCGCTGCTTTTCGCAAGATTAGCTACAAGCGAAGACATTAAATCATCCATGAAATACTTCACAGACACTAGCCCAATCGTTTACGGCTAGGTTTCATGTATTTATTATAGCCATCAGTAAAAAGGCTGTTAACGGCCTTTTCTAATTTATCATAGAATTATTATTCCCAGACCTGAAGGACTGGGTTATTGAATTATAATGGCCAAATAATCGGTATTAGCACAACACCGATGATTCCCAGTATAATGTGCAGTGGAATTCCAGCCCGCATAAAATCCATATAGCGATAGCCACCAGGTGAGAAGACCATTGTATTTGTCTGGTACCCGTTTGGTGTCATGAATGAGAGCGAAGCCGCAAACATGATGGTCATAATGAAGGGCATGGCATTCAAACCCAACACATTTGCAGATTCTAGAGCTAATGGAGTCATGATAATCGCAGTCGCAGTGTGTGATAAGAACGAGGTCATGATCATAGTTATAAAGAAAAGAATAGCAATCAGTCCGACATGACCAAAGCTACTGCTAGCTGAGTTTATCAAACCACCAATCCTTTCAGCAAGTCCAATAGTCTCCATGGCAGCTCCCAGAGGGATCAAGGCAGCTATGAGAAAGATGACAGACCAGTTTATTGACTTATATGCCTCTTGTGCAGGTACGATACCAGTGGCCATGACTAGAATAGCTCCCAATAAGCTGGCTTCCATGATGGACAGAACATTAAATGCGGCGAGACCGACAACAATAGGTATGATAGCCACTGCCAGCCACCAGTATTTAATCTTATGCAGTGTAAAATCTATTTCGTCCAGCATGATGAAGTTCGGGTCAGTGTGTAAGGCTGCCATTCTAGTACGTGACCCGAAAATGAGGAGTGTATCAAATTGCTTTAATCTTATGTGACCAATTTTTTGCTTAACAATATCATGGTAATGCCGCACTGCCAGTACGAAAAGACCATAGCGTCGACGGAAATCTATTTCCATGAGAGATGCGCCTGCTAATCTAGAATTAGTTGAGACCATAGCCTCGACCAGGATATTCTCGTTATCAGCCAACTCACTATCATTCATTTTCCTATCTGTTAATAGGAGGACATTTTGTTCTGATCTGAATTGTTGGAGTTTGTCCACAGAAGACTTCACCAAGAGAATATCATCGGCGTGGAGGACTATATTTCGAAGATTGGTGGTAATATGATTTTCACCGCGAATGATTTCTAAAATAGTTAGCTCATAGATTTGACCCAGATTCAACTCAAGGAAATTCTTACCAACCAGGGGAGACTCATAAGTAAGCTTTACTTCTGTGAGGTAGGTACCCATATGATATTTTTGAGTTAGACTGGAAACCGGCACTCTTGATGGAAGAATCCATCTTTGAGCGAATAGGACATATCCCAATGTTACTATTACTAGGATGATGCCTAACTTGCTAAGTTCGAAGACACCTATATAAAAACCAGCATCAGCGGCAATATCATTCACAATGAGATTTGTTGATGTTCCTATGACTGTACAGGTCCCACCAACGATTGCTGCAAAGGAGAGGGGCATCATAATCTTAGAGGCGCTGATCTTGAGTCTTTGGGACAAATCTGATGCAACAGGAATTAGAATGGCCACCGTGGCAGTATTGTTGATAAAAGCTGAAAATATGGACACTGAGAGTAGAAATAGTGTTGTCACAGCCCAATTTCGACCTCGGCCATTATTTTCCAGCCATACTGTGAATGCCCGAATGAATCCCGTTTTTGTAAATGCGTGACTCAAAACGAACATTGCCCCAATGGTGACAACTGCTTTATTCGAAAACCCCTCGATCGCTTCATGCTTATCAATTAATCCAGTTAAAAGAAGGGCGGCAAGTATCAACAATGAGGTCACTTCAATTGGAAACCATTCGCGTATGAAGGCCACAAGTGACACAACAAGGATGATGAAAAATAGGATAGTTTGAGTATCAAACATGGTCAAACATTTTAGAACTGATTGCTATAGAATGCAAAGAGAAGCTTAGTAAACTTATAGATATTTCATCAGTTAGTATCTGACAATAGTCTTCGCGATGGAGGAACGACAGAAGCGATCTCAGGTTTAAGTGTATCTCAAAGCGGGAGAGAGATTGCTTCGCTTCTCTCGCAAAGACTGGTTAAGGGTATAACATTATAATGGCCAAAAGACGGGTATTAGTACAACCCCAATAATACCCAAGATAATGTGCAGGGGAATTCCAACACGCATAAAATCCGAATATCGATATCCACCGGGACTTAATACCATGGTATTTGTTTGATAACCATTGGGTGTCATGAAGGATAGAGAGGCAGCAAACATGATGGTCATAATGAAGGGTGTCGGAGAAAGTCCAAGAACATTGGCGGATTCAATTGCTAATGGAGCCATAATGATAGCCGTTGCTGTATTGGACAGGAAAGAAGTCATAAGCATGGTAAGGAAAAAGAGAATCGCTATTAAACCCACATCACCAAAATGTCCACTCGAGTAAGTAATAAATGACTCGATCCGTCCTGACAAGTGAATTGTCTCCATGGCATCACCCATTGGGATAAAAGCAGCTATGAGGAAAATGACGGTCCAATTAATGGATTTATAGGCCTCTTGTGGCGGGACAATACCTAGAGCCATAACCAGGATCGCACCAAGTAGACTGGCATTCAGAATTGACATGACATCAAATGCTGCCAATAGAACCACGATTGGGATAATAGATACAGCCAGCCACCAGAACTTGATTTTGTGCAAACTATGATCTAATTCATCAAGTACAATAAAATTGGGATCTGTTTTAAAGCCTTCCATTCTTGTTCTGGAACCAAAAATCAACAAGGTATCAAACTGCTTTAATTTAATATGGGCAACTTTCTGCCTTACAATGTCTCTGTATCGTCTTATCGCTAGAACAAACAGACCGTAGCGTCTTCTAAAGTCAGCTTCCATAAGAGATGAGCCAGCAAGACGTGAGTTTGGAGCCACCATGGCTTCAATAAGAATATTCTCATTATCAGCAATTTCTTTATCATTCATTTTCACGTCTGTGAGAAGCAATACCTTGTAATCAGACTTGAAGACCTGGAGCTTGTCGACTGCACACTGGACCAATAGGATATCCTCTGCCTTTAGGACGATATTGCGCATATTTGTGGTAATGGGTTTACCACGTCTGATGATCTGCAAGACTGTCAACTCATATTCTGCACCAATATTCATCTCTAAAAAGTTCTTTCCCACCAGTAGCGATTTATCAGTAAGTACAAGTTCAGTTAAATAAGTACCCATGTGGTATCGTTTAGTAAGATCTGCGACAGGAACTCTTGATGGGATGATCCACTTTTGGGCAATCAAGAGATAGACCAGCGTGGCTGCCAATAGAACAAGACCCAATTTACCTAACTCAAATATACCAATATTATACCCGGCTTTACTGGCGATCTCATTGACAATAAGGTTAGTTGAAGTACCAATCACGGTACAGGTACCACCAACAATGGCAACAAATGAGAGAGGCATCATAATCTTTGAGGCGCTTATTTTTAGCCGCTGCGAGAGATCCTTGGCCACAGGAATCAATATGGCGACTGTAGCTGTATTATTAATGAAAGCAGAAAAGATACTGGCCGATATTAAGAATAAGGTGGTAATGGCCCAATTTCTACCACGGCCATTGTTCTCAAGCCAAATGGTGAATACAGTGACAAAGCCAGTCTTTGTGAATGCGTGGCTCAATATGAACATCGCTCCAATTGTAATGACCGCTTTATTCGAGAAGCCTGCGATAGCTTGGTCTGTATCAATCAATCCTGACAATAACAATGCAGCAAGTACCAGTAGGGAGGTTACCTCAATAGGAAACCAATCCCTCACAAAGGCGAGAATAGAGACTGCCAATATGGTGAAGAATAGGATTGTCTGTATGTCAATCATGATAGTGGTAGTTTATAGTATACCGCACCAAAATGCAAGAGAAGCCGACCTTCATTATTCTTGAATATCACGTTAATCAAGGTTGATTATCTGTCATATCCGTATATTTTATGTCAATATGGCAGAATTTAAATTAAATACTAGTTATTCACCACAAGGAGATCAACCTGAAGCTATTTCTGAGTTGGTTTCAGGTATCAAAAACGGCTCAGAGTTCCAAACCTTGCTGGGCGTGACTGGCAGTGGCAAGACCTACACCATGGCAAATGTGATTGAGGCTGTCGGCAAGCCAACGTTGATCGTTTCTCACAATAAGACCTTGGCTGCACAGCTATACGGAGAGTTTAAGGGCTTTTTTCCAGAGAATGCTGTCGAATACTTTATCTCTTATTACGATTATTATCAGCCTGAAGCCTATTTACCCGTCACAGACACGTTTATAGAAAAAGATATGTCTATGAACGAGGAGATCGATAAGCTGCGTCTTAAAGCCACCAGTGCCTTACTATCCAGAAAAGATGTTGTAGTCGTCGCCTCTGTTTCCTGCATCTACGGATTAGGTGATCCAGCAGAATATAAAAAATCATTGGTGATCATTAAAAAGGGTCAGAAATATAACCAACGCGATCTCATGCGAGGCTTGGTAGATATATACTATGAACGAAATGATGTTAATTTTATGCGTGGTAAATTCAGGGTCAGGGGTGATGTTCTGGAAATATTCCCTGCTTATAATGAACATGCCATCCGCATTGAATTCTTCGGAAATGAAGTCACCGATATTATGACTATCGATCCTTTAACAGGTGAAATCCTTTCTGAGGATGATGTCGGTGTCATTTATCCTGCTCGTCATTTTGTTACTTCTGATGAACATATCCATAAGGCCTTATCCAAAATAGAAGCTGAACTTCAAGAGCAAGTTCAAACCTTTAGACAAAACGGGCAACTGCTTGAGGCTCAGCGGATTGAGCAAAGAACTAAGTTTGATATGGAAATGTTGCGCGAAGTGGGGCATTGTTCAGGAATTGAAAATTATAGCCGCCATCTCACAGGACGTAAACCAGGCGAACGACCATTTACTCTGCTAGATTTTTTCCCCGATGATTTTTTGTTAATTATCGATGAATCACATGTCACCTTACCCCAGTTTAGAGGAATGTATAATGGGGATCAATCACGCAAACGAACCCTTGTGGATTATGGCTTTCGTCTACCCTCAGCGCTAGATAATCGACCTTTGAGAATCGATGAATTTGAAGCATCCATGAATCAAGTTGTATTTACAACTGCAACTCCATCCGATTATGAGCTTGAAAAATCACAAGGTGTCATTATTGAGCAAGTTATTCGACCCACTGGTTTACTTGATCCGCCCATAGATGTACGATCCAGCGATGGTCAAATCGATGATCTTATGGAGGAGATCAATAAGCGGGTTGATAAGAATGAACGAGTCTTGGTAGTTACTCTGACAAAGCGCATGTCAGAGGATTTGACCGAATACCTGACAAATTACCATCTTCGTGTGCGCTACTTGCATTCTGAAATTGATAGTATCAAACGTATTTCAATTCTTAGAGATTTGCGCTTAGGTGAATTTGATGTCCTGGTTGGGATCAATTTACTCAGAGAAGGGCTTGATCTTCCCGAGGTATCATTGGTGGCCATTATCGATGCAGATAAAGAGGGATTTTTACGTAGTAAAACATCCTTGATGCAGATTGCCGGTCGTGCAGCCCGCCATGCCAATGGAAAGGTCATTCTTTATGCAGATAAAGAAACTGCCAGTATGCGATATCTCCTTGAGACTACGGAAGCGCGACGCGAGAAGCAGAAAGCTTATAACAAAACCCATGGTATTGTTCCGGTGACTATCTACAAAACCAAAGAGGAGATTCTTGGTATCACCAGTGTGGCAGATGCCATGCAAGGAAAAGAAGATGCCATTCGAGAGAGTTTAAAGAAATACGATACCGATTATGAATCGGGTCAGCTTCTAGATCTCATGCGAAAAGATATGTTGGCGGCTGCAGAAGGGCTGGACTTTGAGAGAGCCGCCATGATCCGCGATGAGATCAAAAAACTTGAAAACGAGATGAAAAGATAACGGAATGACTATACGGAATGACTATGATGTATTTTGAAAATAATCGAACAGATACTTTGCAAAAGAAATTCGGCATTCTTGGAAAATCTGCCGATGTTCAAAGCATGCTGGAAACCATTGAGCAGGTTGCACCCACTGATATCTCAGTTCTCATTGCCGGTGAAAGTGGATCTGGTAAAGAGCTGGTCGCTCTGGCTCTTCATAAACACTCCAAACGAGCCCACAAACCTTTTGTCATTGTGAATTGTGGTGCAATTCCAGCAGGGATCATTGAGAGTGAGTTATTCGGCCACAAAAAAGGTTCATTTACAGGAGCTCAAAGTGATCGCAAGGGATATTTCCAGTCAGCTGATGGGGGAACCATCTTCCTCGATGAGATAGGGGAAACCCCTCTGGAAACTCAGGTAAAATTATTGCGAGTACTAGAACAGGGTGAATTTCTACCAGTTGGCTCATCTACCTCGATCAAAGTCGATGTCCGCGTGGTTGCCGCTTCAAATAGAGACCTGCAAAAAGAGGTTGAGAATGGCAGCTTTCGAAAGGATCTTTATTATCGATTGAAAGCCATTACAGTCATGGTGCCCTCATTGCATGATCGAATCGTCGATATACCTATTCTAGCCAATAAATTCGCCAACGATTGCGCCATTCGGAATCAGATCGTCTTCAAGGGTTTTTCAGAAGGCGCTTATCAGGCCATGAGTCAACACCGCTGGCCGGGTAATATTCGTGAGCTCAAGAATTTTATCGAGAGCCTGGTTATCCTTGAAAAGGGTGGTGTGATCAAGACAGAGACCATCCTACGCTATTTGAATGCGGATGCCAGCCCTACCGAATTGAATCCCTTACTGCCAGTCAGACTTGACCGCAATGTGGATCAGGCAGAAAGAGAATTGATCCTTCAGCAATTGTTTGTTTTGCGTCGTGAGATCAGTGAGATGAAAGACCTGATTGCTCAGGGTGCCCTTTCCAGGCCTGTTGCCAGCAACGATACTGGAGAATATCATCCTGCCCTGGAAGTCATATCGGAAGATCAAGCTCAAGAAATTAGCGATTCTGATTCAGTTCCAATCATAAATCCACAAATGATGGGTTCTTTAACAGCTGCACAGGTTGAAAAAGAGTTAATCTTGCGTAGTTTGCAGCGCTTTAATTTCAACAAGAGAAAAACAGCTCAGGCGCTAGAGATGGCAGAGCGAACATTGTATAGAAAGATAAAGGAATATGGAATTGCTAAAGAGAATTAGCCTGCTACTAGCCTTGTCACTATTGATGAGCTGCGGAATTTATTCCTTCAAGGGAAGTATCCCTGAACATTTGACCGACATTGAATTGATCACATTTAAAAATTTAACCACTGAGTTTGCCGTTGAATCAGCTATTGAGGATGCTCTCACTGACCGTATGCTTAACGAACAACTACTTCCCCTTTCGGCCAAGTTGGCTCCAGATTCTCATATTGAAGGCAAAATTAATACTATTGTTGATAAACCTAATAGCTTTGATGAAGATGAAAATATTTTAGACTATCGACTTGAATTTCGCGGAGAAGTGATCTGGTATGATCACCTCCAGGACAAAGAGCTTTTTAAAAAGAGTTATGTTGTGTTTGGCACTTACTTTAGTGAAGATGAAAATGCCAATCGCAGTGATGATGAAAAACTTGAACGAGAAGATGCTTATGATGAGGCTATTGAAAAGTTAATCGACCTTATTATTGAATCTATGACAGAAGAATGGTAAAGATTATGAAAGAACATTTTATTCAAAGCGCAAAAGAGTTTGTTGGAGAGACTGTCACCTTAAAGGGATGGGCTTATAACGTCCGTAAAAGCGGCAAGATCTGGTTTCTATTGCTGAGGGATGGTACAGGCGTCATGCAGTGTGTCATCACCAAAACAGACGCGGACGAAGCTTCTTTTGACATAAAAGATATCATTACACAGGAATCCTCCGTAATAGTCACTGGCTTAATTAAAGAGGAACCCCGGTCACCAGGTGGCTATGAGATGCTCGCCAGTAAGGTTGATTTAGTCGCTGTTGCTGATGAATATCCAATTTCAAAGAAAGAGCATGGAACCGACTATCTTATGGATCAACGTCACTTGTGGCTCCGTTCTAGTCGTCAACATGCCATTATTCGTATTAGACATACGATTATTAAGTCTATCCGTGATTTCTTTGACTCTCGTGATTTCACCTTATTTGATACACCCATTTTTCAGCAGGCAGCTACAGAAGGCGTGGCAACGCTATTTGGTACAGATTATTTCGGCGAAAAAGCGTATCTGGCACAAACCGGACAGCTCTATGGTGAAGCAGGCGCAGCTGCATTTGGAAAGATCTATTGTTTTGGTCCAACATTTAGAGCCGAGAAGTCAAAAACGCGCCGTCATTTGACTGAATTCTGGATGGTAGAGCCGGAAATGGCCTATTATGATCTGGATATGAACATGGATCTAGCGGAAGAATTTGTACAGTATATTGTATCCCAAGTCCTTGAACATAGACGTCCCGAGCTGGAAACCCTGGAACGCGATATTTCCAAACTTGAGGCCATCAAAGGTCCTTTCCCGAGAATATCGTACACTGAGGGTGTTGAGATCCTCAAAAAGAACGGGGTTGATTTTAAATGGGGGGATGATTTTGGTGGTGGACACGAAACCATTATTTCCAGTCAGTATGATAGCCCTGTTATGGTTCATAGATACCCTGCCGCCATTAAAGCATTTTATATGAAGCGTGATCCAGAGAATGATAAACAAGTCATGGCATTGGATATGTTAGCTCCTGAGGGCTACGGCGAGATCATTGGAGGCTCACAACGTGAGGACGATATTGAAGCACTTATCCGCCGTATCAAAGAGGACGGTGCCTCAGAGAAAGATTATAGCTGGTACCTAGATCTCCGTCGTTATGGTTCTTTTCCACATTCAGGCTTTGGACTTGGTGTTGAACGTGTGGTTACCTGGTTGTGTGGACTGAAACATATTAGAGAAACCATTCCGTTCCCAAGGACCATTTCTCGGTTAAATCCATGATAAGAGCTAAGGATGCCGTTCGAGTTGCAATAATTGGTGCTCGAGACGCCAGTCCTGAGGGTTTAGAATTTGCCTATGAAGTTGGCAAGCTACTTGGAGAGCGAGGAGCCATCGTCTACACAGGTGGAGCCTATGGTGTTATGGAAGCAGCAAGTAAAGGTGTTCATGCAGCCGGTGGTATTGCGGTTGGAATCCTGAAGGAGAACGATCTATCCGGTGCAAATGAATATGTAACTATTCCTGTTATGACAGGAATGGGAGATCTTCGGAATGGAATAATCATCCGATCTGTACAAGCAGCCATCGCTGTTGAGGGAGCCTATGGTACATTATCAGAGATCGCTTACACGATTGGCGACAAGAAGCCGGTTGTAGGCTTTAAATCATGGGATATTCCTGGCATCATCAGCGTTACAAGCCCATCTGAAGCTGTTAATTCAATCTTGAACCGCCTCAAATCATAATGACATCTAAACTTAAAGTTGCTATTGCACAGCTAAACCCAACAGTTGGTGCATTAAGGGAAAATACCGAACTCGCGAGAAAGACCATGATTGCCATGGAAGCAGAGGGGAATGATCTCTTAGTCTTTCCAGAGATGTTTATTCCGGGATATCCGGCACAAGACCTCATGCTAGAAGAGCATTTTGTGACGGCCAACCAATCCATGGTTGATAGTCTGGCAAAAGAAAGCGGGGACATGCTTACCCTCATTGGTGCTATCCACTATGATGGGCATGACACCTATAATGCGGTAGCCGCTTTGCAGCATGGAAAACTGATTCGCTGGATTCACAAATCACTCTTGCCGACCTATGATGTGTTTGATGAATGGCGCTACTTTAAACCGGGTCGAGACAACCAACCACTATCTGTTAAATTCAGAAATGGCCAGGAATTGAGACTGGGAATTCATATTTGTGAAGATCTGTGGGATGAGAATATCGATTACAAGATCTGTGACATTCTGGGTGATTCAGGGGTCGATCTATTTATAAATCTTTCGGCATCGCCTTTTGTATCAAATAAATATAAAGACCGTAGCCGATTGATACTCAATAAGATAAAGAAATATAGTAAACCATATATTTATGTAAATCTCGTCGGTGGACAGGATCAATTAGTCTTCGATGGAATGTCCATGGTAGCGGACAAAAAGGGCAGATGGGTCCATGTATGCCAGCAGTTTGATGAAGAACTTGCCCAGATTGGTTTATCTGTAACTGATGCTCAAGAATCCACTGTATTAATTCCCGATATCTCCAAGGATGAACAAATATTCAAAGGATTGGTGCTAGGAGTCCATGATTATTTCCAGAAAACTGGACATTCAAAGGCTGTTCTAGGTTTATCAGGTGGTATTGATTCAGCTGTTACTGCAGCCATTGCTGTTGAAGCTTTGGGTGGAGAAAATGTGCTTGGTATCGCCATGCCATCCAAGTATTCATCTGAACATAGTATTAGTGATGCAAAGGAACTTGCTGTTAATTTGGAGATGAAATACCTGGAGATACCTATTGAAAAGGTCTTCAAAGGCTTTCAGGATACCTATGAAGATGCCATAGGTGATCCAATCACTGGTCTACCTGAAGAAAACCTACAGGCTCGTATCCGGGGGAATATTCTTATGAGTTTCTCCAATAAAGATGGAAGCTTATTGCTCACGACCGGAAACAAAACTGAATTAGCACTTGGCTATTGTACGTTGTATGGAGATATGTCCGGTGGGCTCGCGGTCATTAGCGACATAGGTAAAAGAACGGTCTATTCATTAGCTCATTATTATAACAAACTTCATGGAAATGGGTTAATCCCGAAGAATACCATAGAAAAGGTCCCCAGCGCCGAACTTCGAGAGAATCAAGTAGATCCTTTCGATTATGAGGTTGTAGCGCCTTTAGTCAATTCCATCATTGAAGAACATTCTGATATAGACACCTTAATAGGCAAAGGATGGAATCCAGAGCTGGTAAACGATATTCTACGAATGGTTAGAGTAAATGAATACAAACGTCAGCAAATGCCACCTGGCATCAGGGTTAGTTCAAAAGCTTTTGGAATTGGCAGACGTATGCCAATTGTTAATCACTACCGTCAAAACACTAAATAAATCTAATCTAACTAAATAATATGTGCCGTTATGGCATGCATATATTAGGATAAGCGCCATTACGGCTTATATGTTTGTTTGGCATAGCCCTTGTCTATAATAGCGGCATGAAAAGAATTTGGACACATTCAAAAAATATATGACGAGGTAAAAATGGGTAAAGTTATTGGAATCGATCTAGGTACAACCAATTCATGTGTATCTGTGATCGAAGGAAAAGATTCTGTGGTTATTACAAATGCAGAAGGAGGCAGGACAACGCCTTCTGTTGTAGCATTCACAAAAGAGGGGAACCGTCTGGTAGGACAACCTGCAAAACGCCAGGCAATTACAAATCCTACGAACACCATACATTCTGTTAAAAGATTTATGGGACGCAAATTTGATGAAGTTGGTAGAGAAATTGAAGAAGTTCCATACAAGATCGTAAGTGGTCCCGGTGGACGTACTCAGGTACAGATCGGTGCTGATTCATATTCACCACCTGAGATCTCAGCCATGGTTCTTCAGAAAATGAAACAAACTGCTGAAGAATACTTGGGTGAAAAAGTAGAAGACGCTGTAGTTACAGTTCCTGCTTACTTTAATGATTCTCAGCGCCAGGCAACCAAAGATGCCGGTAAAATTGCTGGACTAAACGTAAAGCGTATTATCAATGAACCTACAGCGGCTGCTCTTGCCTATGGGCTTGATCGTAAAGAAGATGAAACCATTGCAGTATTCGATCTTGGTGGTGGTACATTTGATGTTTCTATACTCGAGTTGGGGGATGGCGTTTTTGAAGTGAAGTCAACCAATGGTGACACACACCTTGGTGGCGATGACTGGGATCAGTCTATTATCGAGTGGATGGTTGCTGAATTTAAAAAATCTGAAGGTATTGACCTTTCAAAAGATGCTATGGGTATGCAGCGTTTGAAAGAAGCTGCTGAGAAGGCCAAAGTTGAACTTTCAAGTACCAGTAGTACCGAGATCAATCTACCATATATCACTGCTGATCAGACTGGTCCTAAACACTTGGTTCTAACATTAACCAAAGCAAAGTTTGAAAGTCTAACCGACGATCTTTTCAAAAGACTGCGTCAGCCTTGTTTGAGTGCTATTAAAGATGCAGGTTTATCAGCCAGCGAAATTAACGAAGTTATCCTCGTTGGTGGCTCATCTCGTATTCCTAAAGTACAGGAAATTGTTAAAGAAATATTTGGTAAAGAACCAAACAAGGGAGTTAATCCTGATGAAGTAGTTGCCATGGGCGCTGCTATCCAGGGTGGTGTACTTTCCGGTTCTGTATCTGACGTACTGTTACTCGATGTAACACCATTATCTTTAGGTATCGAAACACTGGGTGGCGTTTGTACACACCTGATCGAGCGAAATACAACTATCCCGAGCAAAAAGAGCGAGACATTCTCAACTGCTGCAGATAATCAATCTCAGGTCGAAATCCATGTTCTTCAAGGTGAACGACAGATGGCTACAGATAATAAGTCTCTTGGTCGTTTTATTCTAGATGGAATTCCATCCGCACCACGCGGTGTACCTCAAATTGAGGTTACATTCGATATTGATGCGAATGGTATCATGCATGTGAATGCCAAGGATAAAACATCTGGAAAAGAACAATCTATCCGAATTGAATCATCAAGTGGTTTATCAGATGCCGAGAAGGAGGAGATGATCTCCGATGCTGAGAAACATGCTGATGAAGATCAGAAGGCACGAGAACTCATCGATATCAAGAATCAGGCTGATGCGCTAGTTTACCAGACTGAAAAGAACCTTGCAGAGCACGGAGATAAAGTACCGACAGAACTCAAGGCTCAGATCGATGAGAAATTGGAAGCCGTAAAAGCTACACAGACTAGCTCTGATAAAGACGCTATCGAAGCAGCTATTGCCAGTCTCACTGAGTTAATGACTCAGGCATCTGGCTCTATGTATGATACAGGCAAGGATGAGTCTGGTCAGGAAGCACCCCAAGGTGAGCCCACCGATCCTAAGGCAGCTAACGAAGAAGAGGTAGAAGAAGCCGATTTCGAAGTAGTTGACGAAGAGGACTCAAAAAAGTAAGCCTAAATCAATCAGAGGTTAAAACCTCGATTATTTAATATAAGTAATGATCAGTGATCCGTAATGGTGACCTGATCATTACTCTTTTAGGGCAAAATACTTTTTAAAATCATTGAACACTTCCTGCTCTAAGTGGTAGAAATATCAAAATGCTGCTGTAAATTCAAGGCTTATTAAAGGAGCTGACGAAGTAATGATTAAAAAGGTATCACAGTGGATTGGAGGCGTACTGCTTAGCGCAATAGTAGTACTGATTTATCTCCTCCTGTATAATACCTATCTATTCTCACCCATAGCTCTAAATATTGTGAATACCTATGTTCTAGGAAAATATAATATTTCCGCAGAGGGTAATATTACCGGCAGTCTCCTCGGTAACTCTACTGGCATACAAAACTTATATCTTCTGGTAAACAATAGAACTGATACGCTCTTCACCGCTAATGAAATAAAGCTATCTGATTGGGAATCAGATATAGGCCAGTCGGAATTCCTTATCAATAGCCTACTGGTCAGCGATTATTCATTTAACTCTCAGTACCTGGCTGCCATTAATATTCCTGAAAGTAGATCATCATCACGATCCTCAATTATTATTCAACAGTTAAAGGCAAGTGATGGCTCCTTAGTGCTGGGGTTATCAGATTCATCTGAGGTTATAGGGCTGGAGAACCTTATGGCAGATCTGTGGATGATCGATGGGTTCACAGGTTTGACTATCAAAACTTTGGATATTTATACATCCATATATGGAGTTGATTCCTTATCATTAACAGGTTTACTCAGTATTGATGCAGAAGGACAAAAGGGTTTTGATAACCTTCATATCTACTACAAAGATGCTGATATTAATCTAAATGGTGGGATAAATGTTGATGGGATACACTCCTCTATCACAGGGAATGGTCTAAAATTTAATTCCATTGATAAGCTGAATTTGCCAACTCACCTGGACGACCTCAAAGTTGACTATGATCTGACTTTCGTTTCGACTGCCGGTGGGTTTAACATTGGTGGGACTGGATCACTAAGTTTAAATGATACGCAATACCCGTTTAATTTGACTATACTCAACAAGGACTCAAATGGCCAGAGTATTGATCTGGTGTTGGGATCTGAGTTCAACAATATCCAAGTATCAGCTTTCATGAATACCGATGGGATAATCACAGGCGCCGCAGATGTCTTTCGGTTTGATATTCAGCCATTTTTGCCACCCAGTAAACTTCAGGTTCGTGATCCTATCGGTGCCTTGACATTTGAAGGCTCCCATAAGGAATATTCAATTAATTCAAGATTTCAGTCATTTATGGTGAATAACATTCAATTTGATTCCCTCATTACCGATCTGAATATTAGTCCATCTGGTAAGTATTCAATATCAAATGCCAGAGTATACCAGGATAAGAACACCTTTAATATCTCCGGAGAACTGTCCGAACAAGCTCTACAGTTGAAGGGATATTTTGGAATCACCAACTTTGACTTCATGCGACAGATAAATAATCAGCATATACTACAGGGACAATTACAGGGTGAATTCAATATCAATGGAAACATAAAAGAGCCCAATATATTTGGTGAACTAACCCAAGTGAACCTTGGATACGCAGATAGAGTGAGACTAAACGGCCTTACTAGATATGATTTCGCGTTCATTGATGGACTTCCAGTCGGTAGTATCGCGCTTCAAGGTAGAGAAGGTGTTCTCTTTGGAGACAGTCTATCTGCTTATAAATTGCTTGCCTACATCTCAGGAGATGAGTTTGAAATTGAAGACCTTCATTTTCAGGGAAAGAATAATCTGATCTCTCTAGATGGCTCCTTTGGAAAACAATCCCTGGATATTAATAAGTTCAACGTAATTATAGACGAAAATCAATTTAAACTCGTTGACACTGTTAAAATTATCAGGTCTCCTAATGGGAAATATGAAATCCCAATCAGCGTGATGGCTTTTAACAATGCAGGAATTTCTGTGCAGGGAAGCTATGAGCCTGACTTAGGTCTTCAGTTACAAGCTGAATATGAACTACTAAACCTTGAGAACATTACTGATTTCTTCAACATCAAAATCCCTTTTGAAGGCATGGCATCTGGTTCAGCAAAACTTTCAGGACTACTTAATGATCCTGAAATTCAGGCTAAATTGACGCTACGCGATGGATTCACTCTTGGGTATCCATCAGATTCTGCCGCAGTAGACATTACCCTTAAAAGTAATGCGATTGTAAGTAATCGTATCAATGCATATACAAATGGCGGAGAGGCCACCTTGACAGGTCTGTTACCATGGGGTTATAAAATGCGAGGTGATCAGTATAAATATGCTTCGCAGAATTTTTCAATTTATTTTGAGAATTACCGTCTGAAAGATGCCAAGTTTGTAGAAATCGTGGGTATGCCTGTATCCGCTAGAGCCAGCGGCTCTCTATCGATTCGTGGTACCCCAACAAAAACTAAACTTGATGGTCAAATATCCCTCAGTGATGCTCGATTCGATACACTTAGCTTTGAATCGGGATACACTGATTTTACGTATGAGGAAAACCTCTGGACTTTTGATTCTCTATCAGCTCAAGGGAAATGGGGGAATGGATTTGGAACCGGGTCGATGCCGATCTCATTGGATATGGTTGCTAAGGATAGAACGATTGTTATGGATAGGGACATGGGTTTGAGTTTTGATTTTAATTTGACTCAAATGCCGTTCCTCACATCATACATCTCATCTATTGATGCTATAGATGGTGAGTTTACCGGTAATTTGAGTTTTACAGGTCCATTTAAAGCACCCATTCGTAATGGAAAAATTAGTGGTCGTAATGCTCGTTTAGAGATTTCAGTGCTAGGGAACCCCATAACTGATATCAATTCAGAGATATCTCTGGTTGACAATACGATGACCATCGATGAATTCTCAGGCCAAATGTTGTTTGCAGAAAATTCTGCGTTGAATACTCAAGGTGTCGTAGGGCGTGCCACCTCATTGATTACAGACCTTATAGGTGTTGATGCCACGACGGACTATGCAGGGCTAGTCATGGCACGTGGCACTATTGATTTCACCTCATTTTTTGAACCGAGATTTGATGTTCAACTGAAGGCTGATGAAGTGTATTACCGTAGCACTGATGGGCTGATCGAAGCGATCGCGGATGCAGATCTTCAGTTTGTAGGTCAAGATACCCTAGATGTTACTGCTGTAATACCTGTCACCAGAGCTGTTTACTACAGCAATTTTACCTCTGAGGAAACCTATCAGCAAACCATCAGTCAAGTTGAAGGTACTATTTTTAGATATAATCTAGAAACACAATACGCCAGCGATTTACTCATTTCTAATGATCAAATGGAGGCTGAGTTTGAAGGCGAATTATGGCTGTTGGACTATGGTGATGGCGTTATGCGGTTCACTGGGACACTCACTGCTATAGAAGGAGGGAAATTCTATTATGTGGGGAATGAACTGACTATAGTATCTGGAGAAATTATTTTTAACTCTGTGGATTTTAATCCCCAAATCAGCATTGAAACTGAATATGAAATCGGCAGTGAGCTAGTAAAGCTAGATCTCACCGGTGATCTGAATGAACCTGAATTAGTGATCGACGTAACGGGCACAGAATTAACCCAAGCGGATGTCCTTACCTACTTAACCATTAATCAAAAGCTTGTAGAAGTTAGTTTTGATACACAATCAGCATTAAATCCAGTCCAAACTTACTCTGAAATGCTAGTAGAAAAGCAGTTATCAAAGATCGGTCGGGAGATAACAGGTTTAGATATTTTAGACGTTGGTATCAACCTGGGGGGAGCTGACAGTACGCAACGATTCCAGGTTGGACAGAGGCTATCGAAGAATCTTAAGGTGACCTACGAAGGCGCATTACAACCAGGTGATGGTCAATCAGATTATGAATATGGTCTGGAGTATCGGATAAACAGGAATGTTTCAATCAACAGCAAGATAAATCAAGACAACGAGGTTGAGCTCAACTGGAGGTTAAAATTTTCCTACTAAGATCAATCTTGTTTCGCATCATGATAGTGCTGGTCTTTATTGTGTCTCATACTTTGGCACAGGATACTGATGAAGCACCGGAGATCGTCGACATCAAGATCACAGGAAACAACTATCTAGGTACATCAGAACTTTTGAGTCAGATTCATTTAAAAGAGAAGCGTCTATTTAGTGGAGGTAGTTTCTATAACCGTCACTATTTGGCAAGGGAAATTGAAAAACTCGAGAACTACTATACCTTACATGGATTTATGGATGTTTCAATTACTGACTCAACCAGTGTTAGTGTCGATAATAAAATGCATCTTTTTCTCAAGGTAGTGGAGGGGAAAGAATACTATTTACGGGATATTAATCTAAAAGGGAATCGGGTCTTCTCTGATCAAAAATATTTAGAGCTCATTGAGTACCAGGCTGGTTCCAGCTTCAACACCTTCAAAATCAGAGAAAATCTCATTGAAATGCTGACCCTCTATCGTGACAATGGATATCCACTGATCAATATTCAGGACAGTGTTGTCATCGCAGACTCAGTAAGCCTATTTATTACAGTAATTGAAGGGCCCATACTTAATATTGGTCAAATCAATATTAACGAAACTGAGCAAGTTCCAGATCATATTATTCGGCGAGAAATTATAGTCCAAAGTGGTGAATTGTTTAATTCAAGCAATATAGAGGAATCGAAACGCCGGCTCTATGAGACCAGCCTTTTTAATAGTGTTAATATTAGAATGGGAAGGGTTGACTCTTCCAAGGCTACAATCGATCTAGATGTCGAAGTCAGTCCGGCAAAGTTCAGGGCTTTCGATATGACCTTAGGCGTAAAGCAGGAAATCCAAGAGGGTACCGATAATCAGCTTGAATCGAGTATTGGTGCAACAGGAAGCTGGTATCACAACAATCTGTTTGATCGTAGTCGGAGGATTCGTACTCAAGCCAACATCAGCTCTATCTATCCAGCCATCTTAATACCCCAGCAATTTAAAATGGATTTTTTCTATGTTGAACCCTGGCTCTATAAACTCAGAGTACCTCTGACGATAAATCCTTTCCTATATTATATTGACAGGACCCGAGATGAATTCAAGAGTAACGCCTATGGTGTAAGGGCTATTCTGACTTATCGCTGGTTTCGGAAACTTAAGATTCAGTCACTAACAGAGTGGAGCTTTTCTCGGAGTGAGGGAACTCCTACTGCAAGTGAAGACGTTTATGAGTCGGCCAGGAAAGTTGGTCTAAAATTGATATGGGATGAGAGAGATAATTTCTTCTATCCTAAGCGAGGATTTAAGCTAGTTATAGAACCTGGAATCGTTGGGTATTTCCTTAAAGGTGAAAATAACTATATGCAAATGAAAACGTCATTTAGTTCGTACTGGAATATTTTCTCAGATGTTGTCTTTGCCCACAATGTTAACGTTGGTTTTGCCATACAAAAAGATCCTGATATTGCAATCCCCTATGAAAAGCGATTCTTCCTGGGTGGTAACTCCAGTATCAGGGGATTTGAACAACAGGCACTAGGACCTACTGAGTTGTTAGATGGTGATCCCATACCCGCGGGTGGAAACTTTAGGTATTTTACCAACTTTGAAATACGATTTCCTATCTATTCCTATTTTGGTGGAGAAGTATTTCTGGATGCAGGTAATATTTGGTCAGACATCGAAGATGCGAATACATCTGAAATAATTGCAGCTGTCGGACTAGGTTTGACCATTGAAACACCTATCGGACCTGCGAGAATTGATTATGGAATTCCCGTAGGAAGTGATGCAGCAACAAATGCCGGCCAAACGCATATTGCTATAGCATACGCCTTTTAGAAAAATTATAATGCGGGGAACAAGAAGTACGGCTACAAGTAGAATTTGCTGTACAAAAGAGGAATCATTCAATCAATAGATTTGCGATAGTCCTGGAAAATAAAAAAGAGGAAACGTGGTAATGAAAAAAATGTTAATACCGGCAGTGTTTATCATCAGTTTAATATTAATCTCCTGTGGTAAATCATATGATGAATCTATGGCAGACGGTGAAGAGTTTGTCACTGCAAAAAGCTATCAAGAGGCCCTTGAATCCTTTGATAATGCTATCGATAAAGCAGAGTCAGCAGCCCAAAGTATTGCCGCAAAGATCAATGCCGGCAACCTGAGCTCAACCTATCTAAAGGATATGGAAAAAGCAAATTCGTACTACCAGGCTACTTTAGATGATGTTTCTGACTATTCATCTGCGGATCTTCGTGACCTTGCCAAACAAGCTTTGACAGCTCAGGCAAATCAGGCGGCTGTAAGCATGTACAAACTTTTGTTAGAAAAATATTCAGATAATGCTGATATTTTAGACATCAAATATGAACTCGCTGAAGTTTATCATAAAAACCTTCGTGACCTACGCAGTGCTATTGACACGTACAATAAGATATTCATTGACTATCCAGACTCAGAACAGGCTCCAAAAGCTTTGTTCTCCATAGGATATATCTATGCAAACGAATTGGGTGAAAATGAATCTGCCACGGATTATTACTCACAATTTTTGAAGAACTATCCTGACCATGAGATGGCACCTTCAGTAGAATTTGAACTCAAGTATTTGGGTAAAGCTCTGGAAGAGATCCCAGAATTGCAGCATTTACTGACTAAGACATCTTAATCAGCGGAAATTCCTACTATGACATTTGACTTGACTCAACTTAATGAGAAGATTAAGGAGAAGAGCCTCTTTACACAGACCTTAGAGGCCGAAGCTGCCAAGATCATTGTTGGACAAAAGGGAATGATACGCCGAATCCTCATCGGCCTACTCTCAAATGGACACATTCTCCTTGAAGGTGTACCCGGTTTAGCAAAAACGCTCACCATCAAGACTTTAGCCGAATTGATCGCTACCAGTTTTAATCGGATTCAGTTCACTCCCGATTTGTTACCAGCTGATCTCTTGGGAACTTTGATTTATAATCAAAAGAATGGTGAGTTCAACGTAAAGAAGGGTCCACTTTTCAGTAATCTTATCTTAGCCGATGAAATCAACAGATCGCCTGCCAAAGTTCAAGCCGCTTTACTCGAAGCGATGCAAGAGAAACAAATTACAATTGGTGATACAAGCTATAAACTAGAAGAACCCTTTCTGGTCCTTGCCACACAAAATCCAATTGAGCAGGAGGGAACCTACCCACTTCCTGAGGCTCAAGTCGACCGTTTCATGCTGAAAATTAAAGTAGATTATCCATCTGAAACAGAAGAATTTGAGATCATCAAACGCATGGCTCATCCCAACCCCAGTTTTAAGATCAAACCGGTGGTCAAGAAGAAAGATATTCTGGATGCCCGGAAGGTTGTGGATGAAATTTACATCGATGACAAAATATTCAAGTATATCGTATCCCTCGTATTTGCCACCAGAAATCCCACGGAAGCAGGCTTGGCAGACCTTGACCCTCTGATTGAGTATGGAGCCTCTCCTAGAGCTTCTATCAACTTAGCTCTCGCTGCAAAGGCGAATGCTTTCCTCAATCAAAGAGGTTATGTGACACCTGATGATATTAGAGCTATTGGCATGGATGTATTGCGTCATAGAGTACTAGTATCATATGAGGCTGAGGCGGAAGAAGTCACTAGTGAGGATATCGTTCAACGCATTTTCGAAGTTACCGAAGTTCCCTGATCATTTTCATTTTTTTTAGGAATAATGAGTTGTGATTAATCGCGAATTATTAAAAAAAGTCAAAAAGATTGAATTAAGCACCAGACATCTCGTGAATGAGGTGTTCGGTGGTGAGTATCACTCTGTCTTTAAAGGTAGGGGAATGGAATTCGCTGAGGTTAGAGAATATACACCCGGCGATGAGATCAGAACGATCGACTGGAACGTCTCTGCAAGGACCGGAACTCCTTATGTAAAGCTCTTTGAGGAGGAACGAGAACTTACGGTCATGGTCATGGTGGACGCATCAGCTTCAGGCGCTTTTGGTACTCGTGGACAAATGAAAAGAAATATCGCAGCCGAACTATCAGCTGTTCTTGCATTTTCAGCAGTAAAGAATCACGATAAAGTCGGTCTGATCATTTTTACCGATCGGGTTGAGAAGTTTGTTCCGCCAAGGAAAGGCCGCTCTCATGTACTGAGAGTGATCCGTGAAGTATTGAACCACGAGCCTCAGCATCAAGGCACAAACATTCAGGTAGCTCTTGAATTCATGAATCGTGTCATGCGAAAACGATCAGTCATATTCATGATCTCAGACTTTCTTGATGAGGGATATGAAAAAAGCATCAAACAATTAAGCCGCAAACATGATATGCTTTCTTTCCACCTACATGATCCATGGGAGTTAGAGTTGCCGAACTTGGGCTTAATTCAACTCCACGATAGCGAAACCGGAGAGACATCTCTGGTCAATACTGCAAAAGCCTCTTTACGTAAGTCTTTCAACCAGAATGCACAAAAGCGATTTGAGTCTCTGCGCACCTTTTTCAAGACCAATGGACTTGATTACCTGCCAATTCGGACTGATCTACCATACGTTGATCCGCTTATTAGTTTCTTCCGGAAACGGGCTTTGAGGGTTCGATGAAAAAGATAACTCTCCTGGTACTGCTATCCTTGGTAACAAGCGTTGCCTGGGGGATTGAAGCCAAATTTCAGGCTGATAGTCTACATGGTGCTCTGGGTGATGTAATTACTTTCGGCTGGGATATTGAACATGGCTCTGAAAGTGAAGTGAAAGCGGGTCAAATCATCCTGGATGGAACGGGCATTGAGATATTGAAACAAGAGATCATACCAGGTAAAAATGGATCAACGCTGCATTTCAATACTGCCATATACGACTCAGTTGGTATTTATCACTTTCCATCATTCAATATTTATACAACCGCTGGGGCAATTGTGGATAGCCTGTCCATCTCCGGCCCAGATCTTCAGATCCTGTCTGTTCTAACGGCCAGTGATACGACCTTTCGCGATATTAAGGGACTCCACAAGATAAATAGGTCACTTGATTTGGCAAAAGTGCTCCTATTGCTCGCTATAGCTGTTCTTGCTTACTTGGGCTACATCTTATATAAACGCTATTATAACCCGGTTCCCGATGATCCAGGCGTAGTCATTATTCCACCGGAAGAAGCGCATATTATCGCTCTGCGTGCTTTATCTGACTTAGAGAAGAGTCTCTATCTGCAGCAGAACCATTTCAAACAATATCATTCAGATCTGATTCACATCTTAAAGCAGTATTATGAAAATCGATTTCTCATTGATGCGCTTGAGAAAACCACAGGTGAACTTCTGGATAAGATGAATTCAATGGACGACTTTGATAATTCTTTACTGACAAACACCAAACGGATCCTCGAATCTGCTGATATAATCAAATTTGCAAAAGGGGAGAGCTCAATAAAGAAATCCATTAGCGAATTTGACACCGTTAATGAAATTGTTGAAAGAACCATGATCATCCCTGAAGTCCTTGAGCAATCAGCAATAAGGGATGAGCTTTAAGTACCAATATCCCTATGAACTATGGTCGCGGCTGCCTGTCTAGTTGGGAAAATAATCATATCGGCAATTTGGACATGAGAAGGACGTGTAGCAGCAAAATAGACGGCCTCAGCGATATCTTCAGCGACCAAAGCTTCTAAACCTTCATAAACTGCTTCAGCCTTTTGCTTGTCACCTTTAAATCGCACTAGACTGAATTCTGTATCAACCAATCCTGGAGAAATGGCAGTTACCCTCACATTAGAATCAACGACATCCATTCTTAAACTCTGCGTGATAGCATTAACGGCATGTTTCGACGCACAATAGACGCTTCCACCTGGATAGGCTTCATGTCCGGCAATTGATGAGATGTTAATGACATGGCCCACATTTTCGGAAACCATTTTGGGCACCACAGTTCTAATCACATTTAGGACACCCTTAACATTTGTATCGATCATGGTATCAACATCGGCTTCTGGGGTCAAGTGTGCCTTCTCTACACCAATGACCAAACCAGCGTTGTTCACTAATACGCTAATTGTTCTGAACTCTGCAGGCAAATTGCTGATGAGTTGGTCAACTTCAGCACTATTCCTCACATCCATGGCTAAGGGAAGCACGCGTATGTTGTGGGCCTGTTCCAGTTCTAGTGCTAATTTCTTAAGTCTCTCTTCTCTCCGTGCTGTGAGAATCAAATTAGCACCAGCTTTTGCGAAAATATGTGCGCATGCTTCACCTATCCCCGCACTGGCTCCGGTTATGAGTATTGTTTTATGGTTCAGATCAGTTTGCATAGTCTTGCTTTCTTTTCGAATGGTTAAATAGCATCAGGATGATCAAACTACTAAAAAGTCCTGGATAAAATGGTTCCAATCCCCAGAAGTAACTCCATTCATCAAGTTTTCCAAAATAGAACCACATAATTGACACTAATGGTGGAATCGAGAGATTCAATAGGGCGACTTGTTTTGAAACAGGTCGATTAAATACACTGAAAAGTGTGGGGAGCAATAATGCTGGAATAGTGATAGTGCCAAAGGTGTACCAAAGATCAATGACTGAAGGTATCATAATTGCCAATGAGATTCCGTAGACAATGACAAACAACATGCCGATTTTAATAAGGAGGTTCTCAGAATATTTTGTAAACCTCCCATAAGTACCTGCGATATCCTTTCCAATGGTGATTCCTGAAATAAGCGTATTGCTATCTAATGTTGACATGACCGTTGCCAATATACCTACATAAAACAACCCCTGGAGACCAATGGGTAAGATAGCATTACCAAGGACAAGGAAGGCCTGGGATGGGAGTGTAGTGCTTGGCAAATAGGAAAAGGCATACAAGCCTGTAAATGTGGTCATAAGATCAAACAAGAACCAGAAACCAACTGCGATAAGAATTCCTTGCTTCGCTATCTTAGGTGAACGGGTAGCATATACTCTCTGATGAAACCCTGGGTCTACCATGGTCCATGATCCTATAAAAAACCATACAATGATATATCCTAGACTGTTACCTCCAGTAAGAGACTTGTGGGAAGCGGGAAGAGTTCTCCACAATTCTACAGGGGACATATAGTCAACCATTAAGACGATTAGAATCACAAGGAAACCTAGGAACATGAGGGCAAATTGTACTTTATCAGTATTAACAACAGAACTGAATCCACCTCTCATGATGTAGGCAAGGGAAAACAGGGCTCCAATCACAATCCCAGAGGTAATTGTGATTCCGATAAAGAAATTCAACAAAATGCCTAGAGTGAGTATGTATGGAGCTGGATTTGCTAGCAGTAGAACCCAAATTGATGCTAATCGTCCGGCATTGGCACCATAATCATGTGAAATGATCTCAGGTAAGGAGCTCACCTCGAGATTTCTGGCTCGTTTGGCCACCAATAACGCAAAAAGGATCCCGAAAACATAATAAGGCAGTCCAAATATGACCCAATTTGAGATTCCATAGGTCGTGCTAAATTCGCTGGTACCTAATATTCCACCATACCAGGTTGAAACCAAGGTCATGACAAATGCGGGAAGAGTGAGTTTTCGACCCATAAGAACATAGTCAAGGGTGTTATTTCGTCTGCTTTTAACAAGTCCAATGACAAGTATGGCAGCCATATATGCGATCAAAATACTTATATCAAGTAAATGTACCTTCATAGGTATCTCTCTTTACTCACTGATATACAGTGACATACACGCATCCGCTATCTATTTTAATAGTGGGATTATCATGGAGGATGATATTACTCTGACTTATGAATTGTGTTGTCGAATTCCCATTTTGTATATCCCATTTAAGTCCCTCAGTCTGAAGTCCATCAAATTCAGAAACATAAATTATACTGAGGATTGACCCCTTTACAGCTGGTATCAACTTATGGGACCTGGCGGTTATTCTGAACAATGTCTCTAACTCGAAATTACTTTGCGGCGACCCGTCATGTTTTAGAGTAATATTTATATCATTATTGATGGTAGATAATATCTGTAGGTTATTTACCAAATGGTCAGTTCGGCCGCCTGTAGCACCAAGAATTGTAATGTGTGTAGGTTTGTAGTTGTCAATAACGTAATCGAGTGCTTTCTCAAGGTCTGTGGTTTCTTGATCCGTAATTCTTATCGATTTGAATGACGATTCAGAAATTGCCTGAGATGAGTCTAAATCACCAATATGAATATCGGGGATCAGTCCATTTATCTGAAAGCTAGTAAGACCGCCATCAATTCCGATGCTGAGGTCTGCTACATCTAGAGAAGCTCTCAATAGATTCGAGCTAGGGGGTTCTCCGGCCAAGACAAAGAGGACATTCATGCTTAACTCAATAGGTGAAATAGCTTTTACCGATAAACTCACGCAGGATAGAAGTTCCTGGTACATGTCTATCGGGAATGGTGTGAAACAAGGACAACAAAGTAATCAGCCTATCACGAATTGTATTTTTTGATGCTTTACGCAGCAGGGGTAAGGCATATCTCTTTAAAACTGACAATTCATAAACCAATGCAGAGTTGAACATAATATCTGCTTGTTCTTGATATGGAAATATGTTGTATAACTCTCCATGACGAACAGAATTCCAACGCTTAATCGTGTCGTCAGCACTATACCCACGATAGTGATGATCCCGTACCAGTCTGCGAATTAATCGACCATCGGATGTTGAGACGGGGTGTGTGTTATCGATATTTAATTGAGTCAATGCGCTAATATATACACGGTAGAAACTATCAGCTGCCAACCCTTCATGGATAGTTGGGTTCAAGCCATGAATACCCTCAAATATCAGAACTTCACTATCACCTAGAGATAAAGTTTTCTCTAATAATTCCTGTTTCCCTTCCTGGAAATCATAACGACGTCGAAGAATATCGTCGCCTTGGACCAATCGTTTCAAATCCTTTTTCAAGGCAGCGATATCCAGGCTATCAACACTTTCAAAATCCAAGGTGCCGTCAGATTGTGGAGAGATCTGATCGCGATCCAAAAAATAGTTATCCATGGACAGATAGTGAGATTGGATTCCGTTAACTGCCAAATGTATGATCAGTCGTTTAGTGAAGGTCGTTTTTCCAGAGGAAGAAGGTCCTGCCACAAAAATAACCCGTGTTCCGGAGCGTTGACTTACCTCATCTGCTAGAGCTGCAATACGTTTCTCCTGCAGGCCCTCAGCGACCCATATAAGCTGCTTGAAACCTTTTTCCAGTATCTGCTTATTCAAGTCGATAATGGAAGAGACATTCAGGATTCTGCCCCATTTTTCATGTTCTTTCATCATCTGGAATAATTTTGGTGTATCAGTGAACGGCAATAGCTCATTTCCATTTTCACCGATGCGAAGCAAGAATCCATTGTCATACGGAACCAAAGAGAATGCTGGCAGACCGGTAAGGTCTAGATCAGTAAACTCGTACGATGCCGATGTGTGCTTATCCAGAATAAGCATTGGAGGGCGAGAGGAACGAATTCTGGGTGAGTGAAGATGATTCCAATCGACAGCACTGGCCTTACGAATTTTAATTCGCTTACTTTCATGCGATAACTTATACATTTTAGCCTGAATCACATCCAACTCACTTTGTGGAATGTCCTTGATACCTTTCAGGACGCAATAATAGCCATCGCCGAAGGAATGATCCACGATCAATGTTCTGCGGGTATCATAGATGCATTTGACAGCCGCAGAGAGTAAGAATATTACTGTTCGAGTTTTGTGCCTGTAGGCTTCAAAGCGATTATTCATCGTTGTCCAGTTTTCTTGATTATATGATATCCAAATTGTGTTTTAACAGGTCGAGATGGACGATTACGTGGCATCTTTTGTACCGCTTCTTCAAATGCCTTTACCATTTGTCCCACGCCGAACCAACCCAAATCTCCACCTTTTGACTTACTTGGACAGGTAGAATACTCTTTTGCAAGTTGTTCAAATCGAGCGCCCTTTTGGAGACGTGCATGTAGCTCAATGGCTAAACTGCTATTTTTAACTAATATGTGACTTGCTTTCCATTCCATAACCGTTCCTTCGACTCATGTTACATAGGGTTGTGAAGATAGAGTATCCCATCAGTGAGTCAAGTAAACCTATGTATGGGGATGACCTTAAATTGTCAGAGAGCAGACAACAATCACCCCCGTCGAATCTTATTATTACATCGTAATTAGCAATTAATGGAGAATATAATGCGAATATTAACACTTGTTTCCCTAAGTGCCCTCTTTTTTAACTGTCAAGTGACGGGGCCAGATAGTGTAATTGAAGAACTCACTTGGACCATCGACACTGAATACATGCGACAAGGATGTTATGGGGGTCGTGATTGTATCCCAAGTTTAGAGCGTCCCTCCTGGTCTGAAGTTGGGGGCTCAAGTACAAGTTATCTTTCAGACAATGATCTGGTTGTTGGAATCTGGAATGGCACAGAGCATATTGCTTACCCACACAATATCCTGGACTGGCATGAAGTCATCAACGAAGATGGATATACCATTTCTTATTGTCCTCTCACAGGCAGTGCTATCAATATCGCTTCTGAGACTGACTATGGTGTTTCAGGACTGCTTTATAATAGTAATCTGATCATGTATGATCGAGCTTCAGACAGTTATTGGCCACAGATGCTCTTACGCTCAGCAGCAGGCGATCTATCAGGAAACGAGCTCCACCTAAACAATGTTGTTGAGACTACCTGGGGCACCTGGAAAAAACTATACCCAGCTACTAAAGTGATTAACTCAAATACTGGATATTCAAGAAACTATACGACTTATCCATATGGCAATTATAAGGACTGTAATTCTGCGTCTTGTAGAGATTACATCTATTTCCCGGTAACATCCGATGATGATCGCTTGCCCGCTAAAAAACGTGTCTTGGCACTGATTAATGGTGAAGAAGTCAAAGCTTTAGATATTTCAACATTCACGGAACCCACGAGTCTAACTGTAACGGTGAACGGAAAGAGGCATCTGGCATTCATTTCAGCAAATGACAATATCGCTGTTGCTTTTGAGACCATTCGGAAAATTTCCATAGAAACATGGAACGTAGAAACAGGGGAAATTATTCTCAAAGACTCCGCCAGTGATAATCGCTGGGACATTACTGGACAAAATCTAGCTGACAGTTCCTCATCGGCACGCTTAAAAGCTGCCAATGGTTACATTGCTTATTGGTTCTCCCTTGCTGCTTTCTATCCACAAACGGAGATCATAACAGGATGAGATACCCTTATCTGTTGATCGCATTCATATTTACTGTACAGCTCAATGCACAAGTTTGCTGCTCGCCAGTGGGAAATGGACAGGCAGGTGGTGGTGCGTTCATGGATAACTGGTCTGCTCATTGGCCCAACATGTTGTTTAGTGATCAGAAATGGCATTGGATGACAGACCTGAACCTCAATACTAGAACTGCATCGGGTAATATTGAATATGGTCCACAGGTAAGTATGAGCTCTGAGCTGTCCCGGTCAGTGGGGAATCGAAATGTTCTCTATTTTTCTGCCGGAGTAGATGGAGGAAGTATTCATGAACGTGTGACCTTTTCTCAATCTGAGACCCTATGGTACTCTGGTAGTTTAATGACGGGTTTACGGCGAGCATTGGGGAATAAAGGTAGAAGTTGGACACAAGTGCAACTAACTGCTCCAAGTTCAATATCTTATACTGATGATGAATTTCCCTTTAATGCACGATCAGCTCTGCGGGGAGAGTTACTGTTCCTGCAGAATATACCTATGCCTTGGTCTGCTCAATATCCTGCGTTTCTCAGTCTGATCTCACTTTCAGGGCTCTATCAGAAGAATTATGAGAGTGGTGATGACATTCTCAGTGATAATTTAGGTTTACTACATATATCTTCAGCTATCCACAATATCCAGCCACTATTCATAGGGCCATTTATTCAGTTGAGAAGTGAACAGCTACTGGTACCACCTTCCATTTGGACGAGCCAACGAGAGAAAAGAAGTTTGTCATCACTATCAGTAGGTCTTGATCTTTCTATCTCGCGTCCGAACTGGGATTTAGTTAAAATCAGGGTTGGTATACCAGTATTCTCGCAATCCTCATCAAATGGATTTCCTGATGGAACTCAACCCTCAGCTTATCTGAATCTGTCCGTCAATACAGGTGGTATTCTTAAATCTGACTAGGGGTTAACAAATTCCTTTGCTACTCTAATCAATTCGTTCGGATCCAGTCGTTTTCTATGATTAGGATCGGTATGTATGAATCGGATAACTCCCGTTTGATCTATGATCATGACTGTTGGAACAGGGATTAGATGATGATCCTCGCCGGATGACTTTTCAATATCTTGATTATTCAGCTTATAGGCAGCGACTTTGATATTACTGAATTCAATAGCGATTCCCAGCTTATGAGCACCAATCATACTGCTGTCTGATAAGAGGGTGTAGGGTAGGGTGTTGGCATCAATTGTTTCAGTAAGTACTGCAGGTCGATCCGGACTTACAGCAATTATTTTGTAGCCTAACTCAATAATATCATTTTCAATTTCGGACAGTTGACCCAACTGTAGAATGCAGTATGGTCACCAGCCTCCTCGATAATATATCAGAACAATGGGTTGCTCTTCTAGATATTGATACAGACTCACTTGTTGGTATTCTGTATCGGTCAATGTATAGGTAGGCAAGACATCTCCAACGGTTAGCGGGCGAATCTTCCTGCTAGATGAAGGTGTATTATCTACTGGGCTGGAAATTACGAATGCTGCCATCAAAAAGAATGTAAGCAGGGTAAGTCTGGTTTTTTTCACATTAGCCCCTGTGAGATTACGATGTTTAAACAAATGGTTTCAATAAACCTGTACATGAACCGAACATGATAATCGGATAGCCTAGGGTATTATGTCAAATTAAAGACAGTTTATATATGATATATTGACATACAAAAACCTAACATCATATTATGTCTTACTGAACTAAGGAGACAAAATCACCGTGGCATTTATCAAATACTTATCAGATGAAGAGATTCCTGTAGAAGATCGAGTTAAAGATACAGATAACATCGTTCAAATACATAGTGTTCATAGCAAACTCATGAAACGACATATAGACCTATATAGAGAATTGATGTTTAGCAAGGGGACATTGAGTAGGATACAGCGTGAAATCATCGCTGTGGTAGTTTCAGCTGAGAATGAGTGCCACTACTGAATTGAGCATCACGGAGCGGGGCTTCGTAGGCTATTGACGAGTTCACAGGTACCGGTTGAGATACAAACCGCGTTAATTACAGATTTGGTTAAAGAAAAAACATCGGCTGAGCTCAATGAAGAAGATACAATTATCCTGAAATACGCTATAAAATTGACCCGGACTCCAAGTTTGATTCAGAATAGCGATATTGAGTCACTTAGAAATGTTGGCCTTGATGACAGAACCATCCATGATGTCTGTGCAGTCACAGCATATTTTAATTTTGTCAACCGTATGGCTAGTGGCCTGGGAGTGGAGCTGGAGGATAGATTTCCCTAATAGTGCAATTCGAATTCAACGAGAATTAGTCGAACATGAGAATGGCGAAAACAACATAGCCTACACATCCTAAACTCATGCGCTTCAAGCGTTCTTTGTAACTCTCCAGAGTATAGCATTCAGAGTAAAGTTGATTTTCCAAGTCAACTTGATAGGTCATATTTTTAGGGTTTGGTTTCGGCGCAGCAAGAAAAAACGCCGGAGGACCTACAAAGTAGACAAGTCCACCAGCATACCATAGCAACGAGGCTTCTGCTTTTGCATCCAGTTTAGCTTGAAGACATGGATTTAGACCTAAATCCGTAGCTTGAGTAACCTTGAGAGAATTGGGTGAAGGAGTGACTTGAGGAGTTGCTTTAGGCATAAGCAATTGTCCTGTTTCAGGATCAAATGCGGGACTAACAGGGCTTTTTTTAAGTGTATCAGCTGGAGCTGGAATGAGTTCCCCAGTTTCTGGGTGATAGACTTGGCCAAAAGCTGAATTCATGGAAAATACGGTTAACAAGAGTAAGATACTATAGGTTGAAACAGTTCGGTGTAATGATTTCATGATGCTTAGCTTCCCGTAATAGATCCGTGTCTTATTTTCATTTTGCATGCAATCTGTGAATAATAATTTCTAAGTACTTTTATATAAAATACTTAGAAGAACTAATCCACGAATATAATATAATGTAATTTGGTTTTGCAAATAAAAAGGCCCCTGAAAAACAGGGACCTTTTCGTACACCAGCCAGGAGTCGAACCCGGAACCTTCTGGTCCGTAGCCAAACGCTCTATCCAATTGAGCTACTGGTGCATAATACAGTAATGACCAGTGTCATTATTGTAATCTCTTTTGTCAAAGACTGACCTATCAAGGGGTCAGTAGTGTAGCGCGTAGGGGAGTCGAACCCCTGTTACCGGCGTGAGAGGCCAGCGTCCTAGACCACTAGACGAACGCGCCATAATATAGTAAAATATCGAATAATGAATATGGAATTCAGAATGTAGAGGTACTATAGGTCCAAATACTTCATTATTCGACATTCTCAAATCGATATTCTGCATTCAAATACAAAGAGCGTTGCCGAGGGAGGATTCGAACCCCCAATGAAGGAACCAGAGACCTTAGTGTTACCATTACACCACCCGGCAAATTCATAAAGCGCAGCGAATATAAACGGCGCCCTCAGGGTTGGCAATATTATATTCATGCTACTGACTTTGACTATATTTTTATCAATTATCAGGAATTAATTAATAACATTAAGGAATTTCAATGATGGATAGCAAAGCTTGTATTATTTCCACAACAACTGATTCAGAGCAATCTGCTCTTGAATTGGGTAAAATGATAATTGAAAAGAAACTTGCGGCCTGTGTGCAGATTATTCCTGGAGTGAAGAGCATCTATAAATGGCAAAACAAGATTGAAGTAACCGCCGAGCATATTCTTCAATTTAAAACAACTGTAGTCCTGGCTAAAAGATTAATGGCAGCCATCAAAGAAGTACACCATTATGAAGTACCTGAGTTGATTGCAGTAAATACTGATTTGATTGACACACATTATTACAAATGGCTTAAGGACGTTACAGAAAAAGATATTCCCATATAAAGTGTTAATATATATTATGTCGAGTGCGATAAATGTGTAAAAAGGGATACTTCTACCCCTTCTAACAATTATTGATTTTATTTAACTACAATATTTACAATTCTATTTGGCACAACAATCTCTTTAACGATAGATTTACCTTCTATGTGTTGTTTAAGTGATTCTTGTTCATAAGCAATCGCCAGGACCTCTTCCTTGCTGGCATCAACCTCAACCTCAATTTGGGCTCTCACCTTACCGTTAATCTGAACTGCCAGCTTAACACTGTTTTTTGCCAGTTTATTTTCATCATATGCAGGCCATTCATGATGAGACAATGTATTATTGTTGCCCAATAAGGCCCATAACTCTTCACTGATGTGCGGTGAAAATGGCGCTAAAAGTAAAACGAAGACCTTAAATGCCTCTCTTGGTGCCTGTTTGAGATCCCGTAGATGCTTTGAGAAGACCATTAATTGAGAAATTGCTGTATTAAACGCCAGATTATCCAGATCGTATTGAACTTTTTTGATGCTTGCGTGCATTAGTGTTAGGGTTTCACCTTCAGCTAAAGACTGAGAAAGTTCAATGAGTTCGCCCTTATCATCAACAAAATGACGCCATAACTTGTTCAGAAAACGGTATACACCTTCAATTCCACTGGTATTCCATGGTTTTGAGCGTTCTAAGGGCCCCATGAACATTTCATACAAACGCATGCTATCGGCACCATATTGGTCAACCACTTCATCAGGATTAATCACATTCCCCCGTGATTTCGACATCTTTTCACCGTCCATACCCAGAATCATGCCTTGATTGACCAGCTTTTGAAAAGGTTCTTTGGTTGAAACATACCCCAGATCGAACATGACCTTGTGCCAGAAACGTGAATACAGCAGATGCAGGACTGCATGCTCTGCACCACCAATATACAGATCTACTGGCATCCAATACTTCTCTTTATCCAGATCCCAGGCTTGCTTATCATTTTTTGGATCAATAAACCTTAAATAGTACCAACATGACCCAGCCCATTGTGGCATGGTGTTGGTCTCTCTGATATATACTTTACCTGATTCTGGGTCAACAACCTTCAACCATTCCCCAGCATTGGCTAAGGGACTCTCACCAGTACCCGAAGGAGTAATGCGATCTAAAACTGGAAGTGTAAGCGGTAAGTCGCTGTCGGACATGGGGATAGTGTTATCTCCATCATGTAAGATTGGAAAAGGTTCACCCCAATATCGCTGACGAGAAAAGAGCCAGTCGCGGAGTTTATAGTTTACAGATTTTTTACCTTTACCCGTAGAATCTAGCCAATCAATTGTCTTCCCAATAGCTTCTGATGGTTTTAAACCATCGATAGAAAAACTAGCATCGGGGGCGCTAGAGTTAACCATTACTCCATCTTCGATATTTGTGAAGGCTGCTGCAGAGATATCCCCACCTGACACAACCTCTTGAATCGGTAAATCAAATGTTTGAGCAAACTCATAATCACGTGTATCATGAGCCGGAACAGCCATAATGGCACCTGTACCATAGCTCATGAGTACATAATCACTGACCCAAATAGGAATTAGAGCATCATTTACGGGATTTATCGCGTAAGCACCGGTAAATACGCCTGTCTTTCCCTTTGCTAAATCAGTTCTATCTAGATCACTTTTACGCTCAGCCAGAGAGCGATATTCAGCGATTGCATCCAGTTTGTCAGGACCCGCAATTTGATCGATATAGGGATGCTCAGGGGCCATGACCATATAAGTAGCACCGAATAGTGTATCAGGTCTGGTGGTAAAGACCTCAAGCGATAAGCCTAGATCTCCGGCAATTTCAAAGGTTACCTCTGCCCCTACACTCTTACCAATCCAATTCCTCTGCATATCTTTGATAGATTCCGACCAGTCAAGATCATCCAGGTCATCAAGCAATCTATCGGCATAAGCCGTGATTTTTAACATCCACTGACGCATCGGTTTTCTGACAACAGGGTGTCCACCTCGCTCAGATTTTCCGTTGATCACCTCTTCATTGGCTAAAACAGTACCCAAGGCTGGACACCAATTGACGGCGACTTCAGCCTGATACGCAAGACCCTTTTTATACAACTGCAGGAATATCCACTGAGTCCACTTATAATAGGATTCATCAGTGGTATTGATTTCGCGATCCCAATCATAGGAAAAGCCAAGAGATTGAATTTGTCTTTTGAAGGTAGCAATATTCTCAGCAGTCTTAATAGATGGTGGCGTCCCAGTTTCAATTGCATACTGTTCTGCTGGGAGTCCAAATGCATCCCATCCCATGGGATGTAAAACATTAAAACCGCGCATTCTCTTGTAGCGTGACACGATATCAGTGGCCGTGTAGCCTTCGGGGTGTCCCACATGCAAACCAGCGCCTGAAGGATATGGAAACATATCCAGAATATAATATTTAGGTTTATCTAGGAGGTTATCAATGGCCTTAAAGGTATTATTCTCTTCCCAATATTTTTGCCATTTTGCTTCAATTTGAGTAAACGGATACCGCTCTGCCATTCTTATACCTTCCTAAACAAAAAAGCGCGGATTATTCCACGCACTAAATAGCTAATGTCGGGGTGAAAGGATTTGAACCTTCGACCTCTTCGTCCCGAACGAAGCGCGCTACCGGGCTGCGCTACACCCCGTGATACTTAAAAGCGAGATATTATATTATACCACTTGCCTTATGGCAATTGGTAATGCGTTCCTCAAATCTAATTAAGCAAATAATTTAACACCTGTAGTGGTGATGATTGTAACGATCGTGGCACTCATTAAGAGTCCCACAAATATTGCTATGAATGATTTCTTATATGACAATCCGAACAGAAATGCGGCTGCTGCACCTGTCCATGCACCCGTAACAGGCAATGGGATCCCAACAAAAACGACTAGGCCAAAAAACTCCCAGGTTTCAATCATCTTCCCTTTGTGTCTTGTTCTGGCAAATAACCAATTAAAAAAACGTTCACCTATGGACCAGCGCATTAAATAATTAGAAACAGGCCCTAAAAGCAGCACAATGGGAACAGATATTAAGAAATTACCTGCAACAGCCCACATATAGGCCTCATACCATGCTAACTCCCCAAAGGTAATGCCCCATGGTAAGGCAACGCGTAACTCTCCTATTGGTGTCATCGCCAATAAGAATGTAATCCATCTAGGATCCTGAATAAATTCCTGAAAGAAATGGAGAACTGATTCTACCACTTAAAACTCCTTATAAATGTGCGGACAAAGCGGAGAGTATCTTTAACCAGGCGCATATGGCTACCCTCATTGCTATAGATCACAGGTATTTCTTGCCATATTAGATTCATTTTTAGCTTAGCGCTGTTGAAATACACAGCTGATTCAAACTGAAAACCATCTTCAGGTGACTCCCATAAACGTCTATCGCTCAGGGGATAACATCGATAACCAACTTGAGCATCTCGGATTATCCGTCCAGACCGTAACGAAATGATCATACTCGTAATATTATTCGATAGCTTGCGATGAAAGGGCATGCTATCAGCACCAAGATCTCGAGCCCCAATAACCATAGCTAACGGATTCTTCCGCATCTTCTTATCAAAATCAATAATGACTCGTGGGTCATGCTGGCCATCTGCATCCAAGGTTAGCGCATGACTATACCCTTTACTTTTGGCCGTTTCAAACCCTGTTTTTAGGGCAGCCCCTTTTCCCCGGTTATGTTTATGTTCCAAATATACTACTTCAGAGAGCGAATTCTCATTCAAACCATCCGTTGAGCCATCATTCACGACCATTATGGGGATTTTATACATCTCTTTAATGCTGGAAACCAGCTTTAAAATAGAATCCCGGCCGTTATAGACCGGGATTATTATTATTGGATTTATGATATCTGTATTCACCTAATATCTTATTCACCATTAAGTGATTTTGCTTTTCTATCGGATTTCTTTTTCTTTGTCGTTTGGATAACGCTAAAGTCCAAGACCTTCTTTTTAACTGTGATATTCACAGTTGATTCGTTTTTAACCTCACCCTTTAGGGTCATTTCTGCGATTCTATCCTCAATCATATTCTGGATAATACGATGTAAAGGTCGTGCACCATACTCGCTATCAATCTCCTGATCAATGATCATTGCTTTGGCTGCGGCACTTAATTTGATCTTTATATTCTTCTCATTGGCATAATTGCTAACATCATCTAGGATGAGATCAACGATCTTTATCAATTCTACCCTACTCAGTGAATTAAAAACAAGTGAGTCTGTCAAACGATTAATAAACTCTGGTTTGAAGGTTTGCTTCATTTCTTTGTTTATCTTTGACCGCTGCTCTGCGTTCAAGGCTGTATGATCTTGTCTATTGAAGCCAATCTCAGGCTGTGAGAGATTTTTTAAACCCAGATTAGAAGTCATTATTAATATACAATTCTTAAAATCTACGGTATGACCTAGACTATCCGTCAATTGTCCTTCATCCATGATCTGTAGCAGCATATTGTACACTTCGGGATGTGCTTTCTCAATCTCATCGAAGAGCACCACACTATAAGGATTGCGACGAACGGCTTCTGTAAGTGTTCCTCCTTCTTCATATCCCACATATCCTGGAGGAGCACCAATTAATCTACTTACATTGAAACGTTCTGAATATTCCGACATATCCATCTTGATCAACGCTTTTTCATTCTGATAAATATACTTAGCCAGAACTTTCGCCATCTCAGTTTTACCAACACCTGTTGGTCCTAAAAATAAAAAAGAACCGATTGGCTTTCTGGGATCCCTGAACCCACTTCGGGCACGACGCAACGCCTTGGCCATAGCCTTGATGACATGCTCTTGGCCTATAAGATGCTTAGTAATCTCAGATTCGAGCTTTAAGAGGCGTTCTGCTTCAGTTTCAGCCACATCCTGAATAGGAATACTGGTAATTAATGAGACTACAGCAGCCATATCATCAACTCTCACTACGGGAGGATCAATTTTCATGGCAGTATTCCACTCTTCATTGGCTTCATGCAATTTTTGATTCAGGTTTCGTTCGTCATCTCTTAATGAAGCCGCCAATTCAAATTCTTGGTTTCGGACAACATCATCTTTTCTGATACGTAAATTGTCTAATTCTGCTTCAAGCTTAACAATATTTTTAGGGATATCCACGTTTGCCAAGTGAACCCGGGCACCTGCCTCATCCATGACATCAATGGCTTTGTCTGGATGGAATTTATCCTGTATATAGCGACTTGAGTAGGCAACCGCGGCTTCTAAGGCCTCATCGCTGTATTGCACATTGTGGTGTGCTTCATAACGATCCTTTAGGCCATATAGGATTTGGAGTGTTTCTTTTCTTGATGGAGGCTCAACCTTGACTTTTTGAAATCTACGCTCTAATGCACCATCTTTTTCAACGTATTTCCGGTACTCATCAAGAGTCGTAGCACCAATACACTGTAGATCACCTCTTGCAAGAGCCGGTTTGAACATATTACTGGCATCCATTGAACCACTTGCAGAGCCGGCGCCAACAATGGTGTGCAATTCATCTATAAAGAGAATGATATCGTCATTCTTCTCAAGTTCTGCAGTAACAGCTTTCATGCGTTCTTCAAATTGACCACGATATTTGGTACCAGCTATAAGTGCGGCCAGATCCAAAGAGACCACACGTTTGCTCAACAATATCCGGGGAACTTTTTTCCCAATAATCCTCAGTGCTAAACCTTCTGCAATCGCGGTTTTTCCCACTCCAGGCTCGCCAATCAGTACTGGATTATTTTTCTTTCTGCGTGAAAGAATTTGGGCAACACGTTCAATTTCTTTATCTCGTCCAATTACTGGATCTAGCTTTCCCCCGCGTGCGAGGGATGTCATATCTCGACCAAAATGATCCAAAGCAGGGGTTTTACTCTGAGGTTTTCCCCCTTTGCCAGACTCAGTTTCACGTCCACCAGACTCTGGTGAAAACTCCATCTCATCGCGAACGATCTCATAATCGATGCTGAATTGCGAGAGAATATCAGAGGCAATCCCCTCTTGTTCACGAAGAATGGCTAGAAGTAGATGCTCCACTTCTACAATATCAGAATTTAGGTCCCGTGCTTCCTGATACGTATTTTTCAATATTCGCTCAGCCCTTTTTGTAAAAGGAAGGGTTCCCAGGATCATGGTTCCACCTGAGGTCCTAATTTGTTCTTCTATTTGATTCATGATATCGCTGGGGTCAATATTCAGGGACTGCATGATCTCAAGGACTTTGTTGTCTCCCTGCTTAAAGATACCAAGGAGCAGATGTTCAGAACCTATATATGC
>Ga0233437_1000113_pt1 | contig 200267 bp, 191 predicted proteins | sample SI_122_August201_FD_182714 | JGI IMG/M metagenome (GOLD analysis project Ga0233437, IMG submission 182714) | Seawater microbial communities from Saanich Inlet, British Columbia, Canada - SI_122_August2016_200_MG | ecosystem: Environmental > Aquatic > Marine > Inlet | place: Canada: British...
TTACTTCTCGTTTCTCTTTTCGCCGATATCGATAGCGGCAAAAAAGCGACCCCGGTTGTTGCAATCAGAATTTGTAAAATTTGCGGGCAGGCTCCGCTAGAGTCATTTGCGTGCAAAATTCAGGTACAAAATAAAATTTCTTGTATCCCCATGCTCTTTTTCATTCTCCTCTGTCTGTTTTTTCTGTTTGCCTGTGATTCCTCGGATACCCGCAGCACCACCAAAAGTTCAACCAGCAGTGACACCGAGATTCAGGTTCGGATCGTATCCCCGACTGGCGGTGCAACGATCACGACTTCCGAATTTGAATTTTTGGCATCCAAACCACTCGGCGGCACCCCGCCTCATGGCGTGACCTTTGAGAGCAAGAGCCCGACGAATAAAAAATACAGCTTTTCCGCCAGTGAAGTTGATACAAATCAAATACCGCCTCCCACAGAAACTGAGCCAACGCCTCCCCCAATACAATTCCAAGCCATGCTTCGGTTTTTTGAACCGGGCGACCACACCATCACTGTGATAGCAAGGGATACCAGAGGCTTGAGCGGAACGGAATCCATACAGGTGACTATCGAATCATCTCTTCGGGTTCAGATTACATCACCTGCAAACGGCGCTACTGTGGGGTTTACCGTAAAAGAGGGGGCTGAAAATGCCACAGCCGATGTTACGTTTACCTACTCAACTTCAGGCGGAAGGGCACCGGTCGGTGTGACATGGCTCATCAATGGTCCCAACGGTTATTCGAACAGTTCCACGGCAGGAGAAGATAACGTGCTTACCTTCGGACCCGCCGGAGAATATACGATTTCGGCTGTTGCCAAGGATGACGACGGTATGACGGTATCGGATTCAATCAAAATAACGATATGGTAATCAATCGGTTGTGCGGTATGTTTGGATAATCAAGACAACCTTGCAACCTTATGGAACCTAAAACATGATTTTTAAAAGGCTGCCATGATATCGTTCAATGGACTTCGGCATGCAGGTGGATATGCACGCCTTGTTTTATACCCCCTTTTAATTCTTACGGTCTGTTTTGCCGTATCCTGCGTAACCCCCTCTGCAGCGCGGAGAAAAGAGGCTGAAAAACACAAACGGATCGCCGCCGAGTACATGAACCAGGATGACTATACCACGGCGCTGATCAATCTTTTAAAGGCTGAGAAGTTAAATAAGGAGGATCCGGAACTGCACAATTACCTGGGGCTCACCTACCAGGCAAAAAAGAGGAACGATCTGGCCATTGTGCATTTCAAAAAAGCTGTTTCTCTCCGGCCCGGTTATTCGGAAGCCAAAAACAATCTGGGGACAGTCTATCTTTCAGAGCGTCAATGGGATCTTGCGATCCCATATTTTAAGGAAGCGGCGGAGGATCTCACCTATCAAACCCCCCATTTTGCCCTGTCGAATCTCGGATGGGTCTATTACAACAAAAGAGATTATCCCCTGGCGGAACATTACTATCGAAAAACGCTGGATATTCAATCTAAATTTGTAGTTGCACTGCGGGGGCTGGCACTGACCCTTATGGCCACGGGAAGGTATTCGGAGGCTGTGGGCTATCTCGAACGTGCAACGGTGTTAGCGCCCCAGATCCCCCATTTTTACTATGATCTGGGAGAAGCCTACAGCCTGTCCGGTCAGTACGGGAAGGCACGCCGGTCTTACGATAAGGTTCTGGAGATGGTCCCCAACAGCCCCCTGGCCGCCGAAGCCGAAAGGCAGAAGATAAAAATTATGGGGCGATAGTTGAAAACTTTTTTAACTTGTCACGCTGCTCAAGCTGCACGATTCGCGGTGTAATAAAAATCAACAACTCCTGAAGTTCTTCGGATCTTTTCTGAGTTTTAAAAAGCCAGCCCAGCATGGGGACTTTCATGAGCCCCGGAACACCGGATTCGTTCTCATCCTTTTTTGTTTTACGGATGCCGCCGATGACAATGGTCTCCCCGTCGCTGACCAGAAGTTCGGTGGTGGCTTCCTTGGTGGTAAAGGATATCTCGTCGTTAATCTCCTGGCCGATTTCGTTGTTTGTGATCTTGATTGCCATGGAGATTCGTCTATCCGGCGTTACATGGGGTGTCACCTCCAGTTCAAGATCCACGTCTTCATATGTGATGGTCGTGTTTCCGGAATCATCCAGAAGCGGGATCGGCACCCGGGTTCCCTGGCGGATCACGGCGGTCTTGTTGTCTAAGGTCAGTACTTTTGGTGAAGAAATGATTTTTACCTGGCCTTCGGATTCCGCGGCCAGGAGCGTTGCCGATATCTTAAGCGGTGTACCGGTAAGCTTTGTAAAATCGATGCCCATCTGCCCCAGCGGATTCGTCCCCGCTGATAGCGGATTCGTCGCCGCCATATTCAGATCTGTTTTCCCTTCCGGGATAATGCCGTTACCGAGTTCCCTGGTGAGAATATCGGTGATCTGTACCGACAGCGTGGCGCCCAGCTCCCGTGAAAAATTACTGGCCGCTTCCACCACCCGTGCTTCGATGAGCACCTGGGGGGTAACCTTGTCGATTTCACGGATCGTTTCTTTCGCTTTTTCAAGCATCTCTTTTGTATCGGTGATAATGATCTGGTTGTTTCTGGTATCGACGGTTTTTGTCCCGCGATCCGGTGTTACGACGACATGGGGCATCACATCTGCTTCGGCATTGGCGTAGTTGATGGGGATATATTCGGTAACGAGCGGCTCGAGCGCCTTTTCCTGCTCTTTGGCCTGAACTTTGTTGGCGGCGGCGCTCTGCGCAGCTTCCAGTTCACTGTCTATCGTCTCTCTTTTGGCGATCCGGATGATATCCGCATTTTCAATTTTTGCAAGTTGGTTCATCCCCAGGATAAGATCGAGCACCGCATCCCAGGGTACCGGATTCGAAAGGCTAATCGTGACCTTTCCGGTGACATCCGGATCGATAGCAAAATTCTTCCCGCTCACTTCCCGGAGTATCCGGAATACATTTTTGATGTCGGTTTCGTAAAAGTCGAGGGCGATTTTGTCACCGGTGAACTGTTTTTTGGAAGCGCCCGCAAGCGGTGTCTCTTGGGTTTCAGATGTTTCCATATCCTGTGGCGTCGTCTGCAGGGGTTGTTTCGGCGCCTTTAGATCCGCCGATGGCGGGGTCGCCCCGGTTTCCAGTTCGGTCGGTTGGGGTGTCGGTACCGCTGCTGCATCCGGTTTTTGAGAAAGCGCCTTCTTCCAGGTCGGAAGCGCTGCCGTATCTTCGGGCCGGGGAGAAACCGAAGATGCTTCAAACCGGATCCGCAATACCGAATCGTTCTGTTCCACCAGATAGGGGACCGTCTCCCTCAGTTCAATGGATACCAATGCCGTATCTTTTAAAACATTTGTATGGAACGGCGTGATCCGATCCACTGCACTTTCAAACCGGGTGGTAATCAACGGGCGCTGGCGATACTCCGGCAGCCGGGTATCAAAGAGCTGAAGCTGCAGCCTTTTTTCGGAGATTTTCTTAAGATCGAACTTCACCGGCCGCGTGGTGCCGATGATGACAGCGGATGTGCCGCGGGGGTCGCTTGAAAAATCGATGCGATTCACCCAGGCGGGGGCTGCGGATAAATCTGCCGGGGCGATCTTCTCAGCCGGTGCAGGTTTGTTGCTCCCTGTGGCAGACGGCTGCCGGTCTTTCGTGCCGGGGCCCGGATCGTTGCCGGTTTTTCGAACGGATCCGGTGACCTTTATGATCAGACCTTCTTTAACCGGTGCTGCGGAATAAGCGGTAGAGTAGTCTTTGCTTGCGTCCAGAACGATTCGCAGGCGATCCGGATATCCGTAGTACCGGATACGGTTCACCAGATCGGAATCGACAGGGAGCTGATGTTCTTTTTTCTCCGGGCTTTTTAGGTTGAACAGGTCAAAAACGATCCGTTTCGGGCTGTCTACGGTAAAGGCATGATAATTCGTCACCGCCCCGTCGGCTTTGACCGAAACCTCAAGGCTGTTTTTGGAAGTTTTGGTTGAGATGGATTTAATAACAGAAGCCGGGGGAAATTGTTCGGTAACCGGTTCGGTCTTTGCCGGTTTTGTCACCAATTTTGCCGTTTCCGGTTCGGGAGCGGTCTGAAGCGGTTTTTTAAAGGAAATTTTTAGATTTTTTCCGTCTTTTTCAACCTTGTAGGGAACGTCTTGCTTTAACGATATTTCGACCCGTGATGTCGGGGTGTCGGCGGTCAGTCTTGACATCCGTATGGGGCCGACCATATCGCTGTCAACGGTGTATGTCTCCTTGCCGGTGTCGATAACGGTTTCAGGAAAATAGAGTATCACACCCAGAGGGGACGGCTGTTTTACGGAAGTATAGGTCAGCAGCTCATTTGATTCTAAAAGCACGTGAAACCGGTCGGCATCTTCATGTGTGGAAAGGGATAGAATCCGTTTGGGCGCCGGCGGTTTATCAACAGGCGTTTCCTTCACCCCGCGGGGTGCACAGGCAGACAGCCCGAAGATAAAAAGGCCGATTGCAAGGAGTCGTACGGGGTGTATTTTTTGTAGATGAAACATATTTAAAACTCTCCAGCTGGCTTGTTGAGTTTGACTTCTATTTCCCGGGTCGTGATTTTTCCGAACACATCTTCCGCCTCTTCTTCAACGACCAGGCGATCGTCTAATATCTGTTTTATTTTGCCTCCGTTAACCCCGATAAAGGTGCCCACCGAAACCACATACCCTTTTCCGGTGGACTCTTCTATGAGACCGAAATTTCCTGCGGGAGATTGAACAATGGCCGTAAGCTTCATTTGGCTGAAATCGACCTTTTCAAGGGGGGTGCGCGGAATCCGCCGATTGACATTTTTCTCTTTATCGCTCTCCCGCTCCGCTTTTGATTTGATAAACGGCAGAAAAGGATCGGGCTTGCCTTTCGAATTGTAAGGTTCCGGAAGTTGATCTTTAACCGTCTGTTTCGTATCCGTTTTGGATGCTGTCGCCGTCAGCGGCTTGTCCGGTTCTTTCTTGCCAATCTTCTTGCCGGACTTTATCTTTTCCAGAACAACCGCAGGTTCCGGTGCCGGTTTTGCAGCTTTTAAACCGGCCTCATTATTTACTGAAACGGCCGGAGGCGTCTTTACCGCTGGTTTGGGGCTTGAAGGAATCTTTTTTCTCACCACTGCCGATTTCTGCGGTGGTTCCGGCGGCGGTTGACACCCGTACAATGCGGGCAGCATGGCCAGCAAAAGGGCGGAAATAATTATGGATGGAAAACCGGTTATCCTATTTTGAAAGGCGCAATTCATGGCTATATGTCAGGTATTTAATTTTTCTACTTTCCTTTTTTTGTCTTGGACTTTTCCTCAGCCGCTTTTTCGAGAAACCGATACGTAATGGCCCTGCAGGAGGTGTCAAGGCCGCTGCCCTGCTTCCCTTTCGTTATGACGATATCTGTGATGTTGACCACGCGGAACAGGCGGGAGACCTTGTCGAAAAATTCCGCCACATTATGATAGGAACCCTTTACTTTGATATCGACCGGAATTTCCGCATAAAAATCTTGCTCTTTTTCCGACCGCGGATCGAACAGGAAAAATTCCAGTCCGGCAGTTTTTCCGGCCTGTGAAATTCCGGTCAAAAGAGAAGGGATCTCTTTTTTTTCCGGAAGGGCCTTCCTGGCGACATTGAAATCCGCCTTTGCATTCTCCAGCATCTTCCGGTATCGCGCACGCTGACCGGCTTTCCGTTTGGCAATGGTCAGCCTCCGCTCAAGGTCTTCGACCTCGGTCTTGAGCCGTTGAATATCGCTGAATTTGGGATAGATGGACAACCACCCAAACCCACCGCCCACCAGAACCAGCAGGCCCGAGCAGAGCGCAATGCGCTGGATCTTTGAGAGCTTTTCTATAAATTCATACAGAGGTGTCGTTATTTTTGAAATCATATGGAATCCGGTGATTATTTTTTCTTTTTACCTTTCTTTCCTGGTGCCTCAGGCGGTTTGGGCTGAGGCTTTTCACAGACAATATCAAACTCTTTCAGCCCGATTCCTTCCATCTTTACATGTTTGAGCGTCGACAGGTTGACACTGGTAAACAGTTCTGTTGTTTCAAGACGTGTCATGAGGTCGGCCACCGTCTTCTGGTCCAGGGCAACCCCCTTGAGACCGACCCGCTTGTTATCCGATGTCAGTCTGAGAAGCCACATCCGTTCGGGAAGAACGACCCCGGTCATGGAATCCAGAAGATGAATCGGTTCTCTCCGGCGCTTCTTGACCGTTTCGATGGCGTCCATTTTTATTTTCAATAAATCGAGGGCCCTGCGAATTTCATCAACTTCCTTGGCTGCCTTGCGGTTCTTTTTTAAGGCCTTTTTGACACCGTCTACCCGGGTGTTCAACAGATCAATTTTGCTGCTCAAGGTCAGGTGATAATAAAAAAGACCGATGGACATCAGCACCAGGGAAAGGAAAAAAACGGAAATCTGTCGCCGAACATTTTCCTTTCTTCGTGCAGCCCGAAACGGAAGTAGGTTTATTCGAATCATTTATCGTCGATCCTTCTCAGAGCAAGCCCCAGGCATATGGCAGCCTGTGGGGCGATCTGATCAAGAAATGCCGAATCCGTATTCTTATTATCGAGGTCGATATTTGCCATCGGGTTGATCATCTCGACTTCCGTGGATGTCTCTGTGGCCAACAGATTACGGAAGGTCTCGATATGGGCGCCGCCGCCGCTGAGTATGATCCGTTTTATCTGAGTTTCGGAATCGGTGGAGTAAAAATAATCCAGGGCTCTTCGTATTTCATCGCACCAGTCGGCAGTAACTGAAGAAATAATTTCAGTCTTATCTTCCAGGGAAATCTTTCCGGTACCCTCGCCGAGCTTTAACTGCTCGGCCTCCTCGAATGAACAATCCACAAGGGATGAGATCTTTTCATTTATTTGACTGCAGCCCAATGCCACATCACGCATAAACAGAGATGCGCCTCCCTGGAGGATGTTAAGAGAGGTTTTGCCGGCGCCGATATCGATCAACGCAACATTTTCGTCTTCGACATCATAGTTGAGTTCATATATATTTTGAAGCGCAAAGGCATCCACATCAATGATACACGGATTGAGGCCGGAGAGTTGGACGAGGTTGATATAATCTTCAATCATATCTGTTTTGGCGGCAACAAGGAGTACGTTCATCTGGTCCGGGTTATCGGCCTCTCCCAGTATCTGAAAATCAAGGTTTACATCTGAAATGTCAAAGGGGATGTACTGTTCGGCCTCAAACTGGATGGTGTCCTGAAGCTCCTGTTCCGTCATGGTCTGAACGCTTATTTTTTTGACGATAACGGAATATCCGCCGATGGAGATCGCAACGTTCTGCTCCTTGATATTATGAGTTTTAAACAGTTCGCGGATCGAATCGGCCACCGTTTCAGGGTCTTTGATGACCCCTTCCTCGATCAGTCCGGCAGAGATATCGATGGTGCCGAAGCTTTTTAAACGATAGCCCTTCTTTGATTCGGCGAGTTCCCCGACCTTTATGATTCGGGAACCGATATCAAGACCGACAAGATGGGGTTTTTTTCCAAACAGCATGGTTTTGTCTAATCCTTAAAGATCTTGTCTCTATCGGAAAGCCTGTAGCCCAGGGCCAGTACAATTTTCCGTTTGGTGTCCATTCGGCAAGGCATCCCTTTCTCTATTCGGGAGAGTGTAATCGGAGAAACATTTGCTTTCCTGGAGAGTTCGGCCTTGCTCATCATCAGAGCTTCCCTAATTTGTCGAACCGAATTGTTGCCCATTGAAATGCTCTTCCATAAGTGAATGATTGGTGAGTGATACGTAACTGCTGGATGTAAAAAACATTTTCATCACTATTACGAAAGAATCTCATGGAGTCAAGAAAAATTATACTCAGTTATAATAAAATATACATAAAGTTTTATAAAATTATATTTAATTATATGCGTTCTTACCTATTTTGTAGCCCCCTCACAACTCCATACAATATGTTGTGGCTACCTTTTGGAAAAAATAATCATTAGGATTTAATGCTAAATAAGAAAGCAAAAGATATGCCAGTGATCATAAAGAGATGGCGCCACTTTAACTTTGTCGCCTGAATGGTCCACCGCGAACGCATCGTATCTACCACCCGGATTGATCATCTCTGTTTTGAAGGATGGCACCTTGTGATCCGTGAAGATACCATCGAACATTCGGATAACCCGCACGGGGAGTAGATACCCCGGCAAAAAAGAAAAAGCCCATCCTCTCTGTGAAAGAATGGGCTTGGACCGATCGACTATTTCAGCCGTCGGGCAGCCCCGCTACCCATCATTACCGGGTCGGAGGCTTTGCGTCCCACTCTTTCGAGAGGTTTGCCTTTTTCACAACTATATATACTGTTATTGGCAAGAAAGTTGAATACTTTAGACAGTACGTATGAATTTTTTGACAATATTAGTGGTGAGGCGTTATCCGTCAAAAATATGTTTGACCAGATGTCCCAGTTCCGGAAAAATCAGGGCGTTGCAGGCAAGCTTGCAGGCGGCAAGGCTCCCCGGCATACAAAAAACCACGGTCTGTGCGATGATGCCGGCGGTGGCCCGGGACATGACGGCAGCTGAATCGATTTCTTGAAAACTGAGCTGAGAAAAAATCGGACCGAAGGCGGCAAGCTCCTTATCAAACAGGGGGCGGATCGCTTCAATGGTTACATCTTTCGGACTGATTCCGGTTCCGCCGGTCAGCAAAAGGGCATGGGGGTTTTCATGCCGGATGACATTGAGAACGGTCTTGATGATTTTTTCGGAATCATCGGAAACCACCTGGTGAAAGACAACCCGGTGCCCTTCACTTTCCGCCCTTTTTTTTATCCAGAGGCCGCTTTTATCGGTATCCAGTGTCCGGGTGGTCGATATGGTTACAATGCCGATGGAGATATGCTTCGGTGCCGTACGCTTGTGTTCCTCGGTGCTCACGGCGTCTCTCCGGATGCCAGCACCACCATATCTTGGTTATCCTGTTCGGTAAGCAGGACATTGACGGTGTCGGACCGACGGGTTTCTATCTGTTTTCCGACATAGTTTCCCTGTATCGGGAATTCTCTGTGGCCGCGATCCACCAATACCGCAAGCTCAATCCGCTCCGGTCGGCCGAAATCCATCAGGGCGTCCATGGCTGCCCGTGTTGTTCGACCGGTAAACAGGACATCATCGACCAGGATAATCTGCATATCGTCAACTGAAAAAGGGATCTTTGTTTCCCGGACAATGGGGTGATGACTGATCCGGGTCCAGTCGTCCCGATAAAGATTGATATCCATGTCCCCGGTCTTCAGATCCACCCCTTCAATGCTGCTTATTTTTGACCGGATACGTTTGGCCAGAAAAACTCCCCGGGTATGAATGCCGATGAGCGCCAAATTCCCAACACTCCGGTGAAATTCGAGGATTTCATGGGTCATCCGTGTAAGAATTCGGTCGATATCCTTCGCATCCAGGATTGAAGCGGATCTGCTCATGATTTTCACCGATGGTAAAGTTTAATATGATATATTCGTGTCTGATCCTCCTTTTCCTTATACCATGGTTGGATCCAAGATCAAGGTGTTTCCTACCGTCCATCAGGGCAAACGCATTGGTAATATCGATATTTCGAATTCATTTGGAAGTGCTTGAGGTGCTCCCCCTTCGTCTTCCAGGCTAAGGAGGGCAGGCAGGTTTCGGGTGTCAGGATGGCGCTTTCTGAAACCTTGTCTGAAAAACCCTTGTCACCAAGGCGCTGGGATCGCTGAATTTGTATTGAACAGTGAATAACGCTAAAGACGTTCAATGTTGAGCGTTCGATGTTCATTGAGTACGTGTAGATCTTCAATCGCAGAAGGATTATTTCTGAACTCGGAATCCAAATGCGTTTCCCCTGTGCCGACCCGGGCGTTCCATCCGATGATACGAGTTCTGAATGAATGATTTTACCTTGATTTTGCCCGTCATTTTTCATACCCTGATCAACAATATCAACGCCGTTTTGTGCGGAACCGACAGCCCGTTTACCATATTTAATAATAGATCATTATATACCGTTTGATATTTTGAATTTGAGTCCCTGGAATTTTCAGTGTCAAGCGGTAGGAATTGTTATGAAATATCCATGTACCGGTGTCATACTCGCAGGAGGATTAAACACACGGTTTTATGGAAAAGAAAAGGCCCTGCTCGAAATAGCGGGGGCGCGAATCCTAGATCGGATTTTCGATACCTTTAAAACATTGTTTACCGAAATTATACTGGTTACGAACGATCCGTTAACCTATCTGGGCTGGGATGCGCATATCGTTACGGATATATTTCCAAAACGGAGTGCTTTGACGGGAATTCATGCAGGGCTCTACTATTCAACCTATTCCCACGTGTTTGTTTCGGCAAGCGATACACCATTTCTGCAAAGAGCCCTTATTGAAACTATCCTTGGGGAAATAAAGCCTGCTTCGGAGGTCATTATTCCGGAAACATCCGCAGGTCTTGAACCCTTGTGTGCCGTATATTCAAAAAAGAGACTCCCCCGTATCGAAAACCTGCTTTCTCGGGACATTTTCAAGATCCAGATGTTGTTTAAAGACGCACGCATGGTAAAAATGCCGGAAACCCGGCTCCGTGAATCGGACCCGGACTTGATGTCCTTTATCAATATCAACACGCCCCGGGATCTTGAAAAGGCATCAAAAATTTTATGCATAAAGGAATCTTCTCATGAAGATCATAAATCTCATAGATCAGATTAAAAAACACCCGGATTATCACCGGGCGGGGATGATTCTCTGCCATAACGGTGTGGTCCGTGAAACATCCCGGGAGGATCGGAAGGTGTCCGGCCTCAGAATCCGGGTCGACCATGAAAGGCTCAAACAGGTTGTCGACACCCATAAAAACCGGCCGGGTATCATCGAGATTCTGGTTGAAATTGCAGAGGACAGGGATCTTGCGGTGGGAGAGGATGTCATGCTGCTGTTGGTGGCCGGTGATATCAGAGAAAATGTCATTTCAACATTAACCGATACCCTGAATGCCATAAAGACGAGCGTTACGGAAAAAGTACAGTTTTTTGTGTAAAAGGGGATATATATGACGTCATTTACACACATTGATAAAAAGGGGCATGTACGGATGGTGGATGTAACGGAAAAAACATCCACGACCCGCGTGGCGATTGCCCAAGGGGTCGTCTCCATGCAGCCGGAGACTTTTGACAAAATCGAGACCCAGACCGTTAAAAAGGGAAATGTCCTGGAAACCGCCCGTATTGCCGGGATAATGGGAGCTAAAAAAACTTCCGACCTGATTCCCATGTGCCATCCGCTTAATATTACACATGTTCAGATCGACTTTTATCCGGATGCCCCCTCGCATTCGATCCGGATCGAGGCATCGGTTCGGATAAAGGATCAGACAGGGGTTGAAATGGAAGCCTTGACGGCGGTAACGATAGCGGCATTGACCATTTACGATATGTGCAAATCCTACGATCGGGAGATGTCGATCAGAGACATCTGCCTTCTTCATAAATCCGGCGGGAAAAGCGGCATCTTTAATAGGGGCGGGAAAGGGAAACCGCTTAAATGAAAGGAAGAATAAAACAGCGCCTCCTTATGGTCGTTTTATGGGTTTTTTGCAGTCTTGCCGGCTGTTCTTCTCTTTCCCCGCTATTTCAGCCCGCCCCCAAAAACGGGCTCATCAAACTGTCACCAAAAAACTACCCGGTCTTTTTTGACGATATGTTCTATGACGGCATGGAGCACGTCCTGGCACAAAGCCTGAGCTATCTTAACCGAATATCCAAAGACCGGACCTTTACTTTCGGCGGTGATGTTTTTACAGCCTCCCATATGATTTTGTCGCTGGAAAAATTCCTTTCGTTTGCCCGGACAAAGCCGAGCCCGTCCGATATGAAGCGGTTTTTGTCAGATAATTATTGGGTCTACCGATCGGTCGGCAGCGGCAACTCCGGCAAAGTTCTGTTTACAGGCTATTATGAGCCCCTGCTGCTGGGGCGTTCGGAGAAAACAATCGATTACACCGAGCCGATCTATGCACGTCCGGATGATCTCGTTACCATTAATCTGTCCAAATTTTCTTCTCAGTATAAGGGCAAAAAGATCATCGGGAGATATGCGGATCGTACCGTGGTGCCCTATTATGACCGGAAAGAGATCGATTCAGGCGGTGCACTCGTGGGGAAAACCCCTGCGTTGGCCTGGCTAAATGACCCGGTAGATTCTTTTTTTCTTCAAATTCAAGGTTCCGGGAAAGTCTATCTGGAAACCGGTCAAACCTTAAACATTCATTATCACGTTGCGAACGGGCACCCATACCGGAGCATCGGTAAGCTGTTGATCGACACCGGGAAAATTCAGCGGACTGAAATGTCTATGCAGGCCATCCGCACCTATTTGAAAAATAATCCGAAAGAGGTTGAAAATATTCTCAATTACAACCCCAGCTATGTCTTTTTCAAATTGGAAGAAGAAGGACCCATCGGATATCTGGGTGTTCGATTAACCCCCGGCCGATCCATTGCCGTGGACCGGCGAATATTTCCCCTATCTGCCCTGGCATTTGTAGAAACCAGCCAACCGCTTATCGACGGCTCCGGCAACATTCATCAATGGGTCGACAGCACCCGTTTTGTGCTCAGCCAGGATATCGGCGGTGCTATTCGCGGGCCGGGCCGGGCAGACCTTTTCTGGGGAAACGGGCCGTATGCAGAGATAGCCGCCGGGTATCTCAAATCCAGGGGGCAGCTCTATTTTTTGGTCTTAAAGACCAACGTACCGCATGGTTGAAACCGGTTTCGCAACAAAGGCGAATAACCTTGACAGGGTTTGGCAAACTCAGTAAGAAATATCTTTCTGATATTTATCTCAAAAGGGTAGTTGGTCCGGCTTCGGCGGAACCGGCTGTCTTGACAGGAGTCTTTTATGTTTGGCATCGGTATGCCGGAAATGATTTTAATTTTAGCGGTTGCACTCATCGTCATCGGTCCGAAAAAACTACCGGATTTGGCCAAGTCATTGGGCCGGGCATTTGGTGAATTTAAAAAAGCCACCAGCGATTTAAAAGAATCCCTTGATATAGATACCGATTTCAGTGGCGTGACAAAAACATTTGATGACGTAACCGATGACATTAAATCCTCTGTTGACGACTCGACATACCCGACAGAGACCGATAAAACCGATGCGGATCCAGCGGCTGATGAAAAAACAGATGAACTGAAAACAGAATCCGAGCCGAAAGAAAGCCAGGCCGAAGATAAGGCCGGTGATATTGAGGAAAACAAAGAAGATGAACGAGGGTAAGGAAAAACTCCCCTTTACAACCCATCTGGAAGAACTTCGAGACCGGATGATCAAATGCTTTATTGCCGTGGGGGTGGGCTTTCTTGTCTCTTTCGGATTTAAGGAAAAGCTTTTTCAGATTCTTGTCAACCCCCTCGTAAAGGTCATGGAAGAGGGTGACACGCTTGTCTATACGGGGCTTCCGGAAGCATTTTTTACCTACCTGAAGGTCTCCCTCCTGGCCGGAATTATGGTGGGATCGCCCTTTCTTCTGTATCAATTCTGGATGTTCGTTGCACCGGGACTTTACAGTAAAGAAAAACGGATGCTGATCCCGGTTGTAGTTCTTTCCACTTTTTTTTTCCTAGGCGGCTCACTGTTCGGATATTTTGTGGTCTTTCCCTTCGGGTTTAAATTCTTCCTTGGGTTTGCCACCGAAACCATACGCCCCCTGCCTTCCATGAAAGAATACCTTGGGTTTTCTGCAAAATTGCTGCTCGCCTTCGGTCTTGTCTTTGAGTTGCCCCTGGTCTTGACATTTCTTGCCCGCTTGGGGGTTGTCAGCGTCGATTTTTTGAAGAAAAACAGAAAATACGCACTGCTTCTTTTTTTCGTCGGCGCAGCCATTCTAACGCCTCCTGATGTAATCACACAGGTCATGATGGCGCTTCCGCTGATCGTGCTTTATGAAATCAGTATTCTGGGTGCAAAGATTTTCGGTAAGAAAGATCAACCGGAAGGTGAACCAGATGAATCAGATGAATCAGAGGAGACGAAGGATGCGTCGTCCTCATGATTGATTCGTTAAAAAATCGACCCAATCCCAGACTCTCGTGCTTAATGGATACTGTTATAAATACATCTGTCTTTGGCATTGACAGGTCATTTTGGGCTTGATAGAGGATTTTTACCCTCATGCATCATTTTATAACGTGGTTTTGAAATATCATCGGATTTTAGGAAGGAGGTTAAGGAAGATAATGCATAAACAACTTAAATTGCTGGTTTCCGGTCTTGGGGTGGTGGCCTTTCTGTGTGTTACCGTCGGATTATATGCCGCTTCAAGCGTTCCGGATGTTATTAAAATGGAAAATAAGGCATATAAAAAGCATAAGCGGCCGATCGTCGAATTTGATCATAAAAAGCATTCTGAAGATTATTCAAAAAAACATCCCGGCTTTTATAAAAACGGATGTGGCGAATGCCACCATGATGAGAACAACAAGCCGCTTGCCGGCTTAAAGCCCGGTGACGATGTCCAGAGCTGCATCACCTGCCACAAAAAACCAGGTGATATTAAGGGGAAAAAAGCAAAAGGACTTTCGAAAAAGCAGAAGTTGGATTACCAGGCCTATGCGGTTCATGAAAACTGCAGGGGATGCCACAGAAGCTATAACAAGAAAAATAAACTGAAATCAAAAAGCCCGGGATACGCGCCGACAACCTGTAAAAAATGCCATAAAAAATAATCGAACTTCAATATAGGGCGGCAGGGTCTATCTGTTGCCCTATTTTTTTTTCTGACGGTACCGGATTGCGTTTCCGACCAGAGCCTCGGCCCAGTCGGGTACCCCCAGGGCATGCAGATGGGTATAGGTTGCAAGCACGTTTTTATAGCAGATGCCGTCTCTACGGTTCCAGACACCCACGCCCCGTTTCATTCCAAAGACCAGGTCATCGTCGTTGCCGCGCCATTCAATGGCCTTTGAGTAGTGAAATTCATGCCCTTTAAATTCGGTGCCTTTCGGGAAATAGGGATTTTCACGATCCACCCGAACCACCGTATAGCCGTGACCCTGGGGGCGTTTTGAGAAACCGAGCACGATGGGCAACACCCCGGCCATGGGGAAACGCTCCTGATCCAAATGCAGCGCTTCCGCAAGATACATCAGCCCGCCGCACTCGGCATAGATGGGTAGGCCCCTGTCTGCCAATGATTTTAATGCCGTCTGAAATTTTTTATTGTCCGCAAGAGCCCTTGCATGGGTTTCGGGAAACCCCCCGCCGATATAGAGGGCATCCACCGGAGGCATATCCCGGCTCTCCAGGGGGCTGATCATCACCGTTTCAGCGCCTGCGCTAACGAGCGCTTCGATATTTTCCGGATAGTAGAATTGAAACGCCGAGTCCCTGATGACCCCGATGCGGGGGCGCTGTGAACGGTTCGTCATGGCGACAACGGGGGACCGGTGGTCATTTCGATGGTTTCCATCTTCCGGTTTGGAATCCAGTGTAGGGGCATCCTGTGCGACTTTAGCAAGCGCGTCGAGATCCAGAAATTTCTCCGCAACCTGGCCGATTTCCGATATGGCATCAACTGACAGTCTATGTTCGGGTGTGGGTACCAGCCCCATGTGCCTTTCCGGAAAAATTTCCCGGCCCAGCCTGGGAACCGCGCCCAGCACAGGAATACCGCAGTAATGCTCAATGCTGTTCCGGATGGTCATCTCATGGCGTGATCCCGCAACACGATTGAGAATCACCCCTTTCAGTTCGACGGCCGGATCAAATCGGATGCAGCCGAGCACGATGGCTGCGATGGTTCGGGTCGATTTGGTACAGTCCACACATATTACGACCGGGGCCTTTAAAAGTTTTGCAAGCGCTGCCGTGCTGGTGGCGCCGTCAAGGTCGGTTCCGTCAAAGAGACCGCGATTTCCCTCTATGACGGCACAGTCACTGTTTGTTGAATGGGACAGAAAAGAACCAACGACCCGGGTTTCGGGTATAAGGAAGGTGTCGAGATTATAGCAGGGCCGGCCGGCCGCAAGGGCAAGCCAGCCTGCATCAATATAATCGGGACCTTTTTTAAACGGGGAAATCTTTTTTCCGAGCTTACGCCAGGCGGCGATGATGCCTAAAGAGAGGATCGTCTTTCCGGAGCCACCCCGCAAAGCGGCAACAACAATTCTGGGTCGATTCATTTTTTTGTCGAGTCGGTCCGGTGCCCTCTTGGGTCAAAAGTCCGGCGAAAAATCGGACTTTTTCAATTCAACAAGCGGTTTTTAGTCTTCATGCTCGGCTGCAGCCTGCTTTCCTGCGCCTTTCAACCCATACATGGAGGTGCTTCCACTCGACCAGTACTCGAGGACTTCCTGTACCACCAGTTGGTTGATGAGTTTTTTGGCTTCTCTCGGTTTCATTTCAAGTATTTTTGACAAATCGTTAAAATAAAACTTGGATTTCCCCTTTTTTTTGCTGAGTGCTTCAACAATCTTTGTTTTTGCTTCTTCAAGCTCCATATTAAACTTCCTTTTTAATATAACGCAGGGAGCCGTTTATGGGTCGGCTCCCTGCGCATCAAATATGCAATACTAGAACTTAAATTGCGTGGTCTGTCGCCAGGTATAATAGGCAGGATCACGGAAATCATCAATCAGATGATGGGTAAATTCAAGTTCGCAAACATCAAAGAACCGTTCCCATCCGATTCTCTCGGCCCATTCACCCAGTCGCTCGTATTTTCGGGCGCCATTGGAATAGGTGTCCACGATCTTTTTGATGGTATCGGTTGTGGTGGGCCACCGCGGCGGTTCATTTGGAATAAATGCCACAACCACCTTGGAGAACTTGGGCGGGGTAATCCGGTTGGAAACCTTACCGCCGACCATCAACACGATGCCGTCGCCTTCCTGATCGGCCAGGGGCATGGCAGGACACATGGTGTAGCAGTTTCCGCAGAACATGCACCGGTCTTCTTTTAGGGCAACACTGTTTACGGTCTGGCCCTCAATCTCTACCTTGGCGGGCCGGATGGCTGCCGTGGGGCATGCAGCAATGGCCAACGGAACTTCACACATTTTGTCCAGATATTCATGGTCCAGCATGGGCGGTTTTCGATGGTAGCCCAAAATGGCGATGTCCGAGCAATGCACCGCACCGCACATATTCAGGCAGCAGGCCAGAGATACTCTCAACTGCGCCGGCAGCCGCATGCTGGTAAACTCTTCAAACAGTACGTCCATGGTGGCTTTTACAGGGCCGGAGGCATCTGTCGCCGGTGTGTGGCAGTGGAGCCACCCTTGCGTGTGAACGATGTTTGTCATTCCCGCACCGGTTCCGCCGATGGGAAACTTTAAAGAACCGCCGGGGAATTTACGTCTCAGCAGATCATTTTTCAGCGGTTCCAGCTTGTCTTTGTTGTCCACCATAAATTCGATGTTGTTTCGGGTGGTCCAGCGGACATGTCCGCCGCAATGGGTGTCGGCAATTTCACATATTTCCCGGATGTGCGTTACACTCAGAAGTCGGGCGCCGCCGACGCGGACGGTAAAGACCTCGTCTCCGCTTTCCGCAACGTGTACCAGTACACCCGGTTCTATAATTTCATGGTACAGCCATTTTCCCTTGTTCTGCTTGATCACCGGCGGATAAAAATCTTCATAATTCCGCGGGCCGATGTCGGAAATTCTGTCCTTCATTGGTGTATTCGGGTCGTAACCTGAGGATATAAATGCCATAATCCGTTCCCCCTATCTCTGATGGTGTTTTCTAAATTCATTGATATCGCGTTGGAATCCGCCCTCGACCTCATCTTCTTTCCAGAAGATGTACGGATTGTGACGGGGTTCCTGCACATGCCGCGGATCCGGAGCAATGCCGGTAGCTGCGAGCAGTTTCTGAAAACCCTGACGTTTCAGCAGTTCGCCGAGACGCTCGCGGTTTTTGCCTTCTTCCATCCACCAATCCCAGATGTTTTCGATAACCTCTTTGATGTCATCGTAAGGATCTTCCACCTTGATAAACGGGACCAGCAGGGAACTCATCTGGGCCCCGTCGAGAATCGGTGCCTTGGCACCGACTAGGATGGAAAGACCGCGATCGTTTCCGATCCGAAGGGCTCTGGGCATGGTGTTGATGCAGTGCATACAGCGGGTGCACTCTTTGTTGTCGATCATCAGTTTGTTGTCTTCCATCCACATGCACTCGGTGGGACAGAGACCGATCACTTCTTTCTGGATGTCAAACGGTCCCCAGTCACGTCCCGCATGGGCGCCGCCATTGGATTTCAGTTCGCCGCCGATATAGGCCTGGACCGCTTCCTGGTCGATCCGGATATCATCCCGCCAGGTGCCGATAAAAGACATGTCCGCACGTGCAATGGACGCCACGCAGCAGTTGGGGCATCCGTCAAATTTGAATTTAAATTTATAAGGAAACGCCGGACGATGCAGCTCGTCCTGGTATTCCTGGGTGAGCGTATAGCACAATCCCTGGGTATCGTAACAGGCGTATTCGCATCGCGCCTCACCAATACAATCTGAAGGGGTTCTCAAGTTCGAACCGGAACCACCGAGATCCTGATCCAGGTTGTGTGACAGCTCATAAAAAATCTCTTCAAGCTGCGGGGTGGTGGTACCGAGAAAAATAATGTCCCCGGTTGATCCGTGCATGTTGGTTATGCCGCTGCCACGGAACTCCCAAAGGTCGCATAATTTCTTGAGAAATTCCGTGTTGTAGAAATGTCCGGCAGGCTGGTTGACCCGCATGGTATGGAAATGCGCAACACCCGGGAACATTTCCGGTTGATCACAGTATCGGCCAATAACGCCGCCGCCGTAGCCAAAAACACCGACGATGCCGCCGTGCTTCCAATGGCCTCTTCCATGCTTGAAGGAAAGTTCCAGAATTCCCATGACATCTTCGACAACGTCTTGGGGAATCTGGAATTCAATACCCCTCTCATTTTTTGCTCTTGATTCGGCTTCCTGTTTGAGGTCGGACACAAAACTCGGCCAAGGCCCGCTTTCAAGCTGGTCCAACAACGGGGTTTCATGTTTTGCCATATCAACTACCTCCATTCTTTTAATAATTAAGTGCTCTTCCGGAAAATTTGATCAAAGAATTTCTTCCTTGGCTTTTTCTTCACCTCCCTATATTTTTATTATACTGAAATAATTATCTTTTATTGGCTCTCCGCCATCTCGATCGGATCTAATAAAAAATATGCTATAGAAAGAATATGTTCCAATGTCAATAAAAAAGGTGGAATCCCAGCAATTTACTGTGAAAAATGGATAGCAAAAGCATCAATCGGCTAACGGGTGGATAGAGGATTCCGACGGACCTTTCAATGATATTAATCCCGATACAACCGGTTTGTGCGTACTTAACCCGGATCGCTTTGCTTTTGATGCGATGCCATGAACCGAGCCTCATGTCGCTTTCACCCGGGCCTAGGGCCAAAACTCGATTCAAAAAAACCGTATGACCTTAAATTCTTTATGACATGATACAGTGTTTCGCAATGTCTTGGGAGATGTTTCCGGATCAGGAGGGTTTCAGGGGCTTCCGGGTGATAAGAATCGACAATGGCGCCGGCCAGATCGACGAGATCGTCCGGGGTGCAGGACTCAATATAATCTTTGAAAAGGACGGCAAAGGGTTCGGCCAAGGTTTCGACACCGGTTTTTTGTGCCATCCCGTCAAAAAAGCCTGCGATGGTTCCGGTCACAGCCCGGTCATCGGCCCATACCGGCTCCCCCACCCCTTCGATCCGATCCAGGCGCATTCGCAAAGAAAGATTCAGCATAAAGATCAGCATCGATTGGATCATCGCCCCGGGATCTTGCTGTGAATTATCCGCCATCGGTGTATATTCCCGAACGGTTATCAGCTTCATATCTAAACGGTTATCGCAAACCGAAACAATAAAGTCTCCGGCAGCATGATGCCAGGCAGATATCTGTTCAAAGGTAAAAAGATCATAATAGCACGTCAAAATCATGGCAGCTTGCCGATAGAGGGGGAGCACCAGTTCCCGGGCCAGGGATCTGCGGTCCGCCCCGTCCCACAATACGATATCGGCCTTGCCGTCCGGCCGGAAGCCGGACAGGTGGAACTCATGATACCCCGTAAACCATTCCCCCAAAAACATGATCATTTCTATTTTCCCGCCCCTCACGGTTACACGATCCAAACCGTGGGCGGCCGGAAGATACGGCCACGGATATTCTTTCCGCAGACGCCTTAACAGGTCATATTCGCAGAAAACGGCTTTTTTGCCGGGATCGGAGATGGCCACATTTAAAACAAAATAGATGGTTTCACCGCCAAAACCGACTTCGATCCTTGCGGGATGATAAAATTCACCATGTTTTTCAAGACGGATGTCAATGGACCCGATATTTTTTACACCTGCGGCTGAGCCTGCCTGTTTAAAGATGGCTTCGGAGACCGCACAGAACCTGTCCTTTTCAAGAAAGGTACGCACACCGGTGAAATAATCCCCATAGGTGATGGGGCATCTGTCCGGTTCAGGCGGGGAGGCTTCTGCAGGATCTCTACCCAGGGGAAAGGGTGCCGACCAGATCGGGCTTTTATTGTGGACAGGTGCTTCCGCGCTGGAAAGAAAGCACCTGATCTTGGGATCTTCTATCATGAACCTATCTGATGGCCAGTCCGGGGGGAAACCCCAATGCTAACGGTGTGCAGCAAGCTCATTTAAGATTTCAGGGGCGACAACATAGCCTAAGGAAACGGCTTTGTCACAGTGTTCGATGGCCAGTGCGAACTCACCGTTTTCCATATAGGCAATGGCCAGGTTGTTGTGAGAAACGGCGAAATTGGGCTCCTGTTCGACAACCTTTCGATTGGTTTCGATACTTTCATCCAGCATCCCGTTCATAAGATAGGCATTGGCCAGTGTGGCAAAGGCCTGGAGGAATTTTGGATTATATCGCACCGCTTTTTCGAGAGCGTAGATGGCTTCATCGAGATTTCCTTTTTGCAGATGGACAAACCCGATATTTCCCCAGCCTTCGGAAAATCCGGCTCTATAGGTAATCGCCCGTTTATTGAAATCCATGCAGCCGTCCAGATCACCCCGCTGTAGACAGATCCCGCCGAGCTGAACATATGCTTCCGCCAGGTTCGGGCTGCAATCGACGGCTTCTAAAAACTCCTTCTCGGCTTCGTCATATTTTTTCTGTCCGAGCAGAGCCACCGCAAGGTTATAATGCGACGTTCCGCAATCCGGATTCGACGCAATAAATGTTCGTTGTTGCACAATGTATTCTTCAACGTTTTCTGCTTTTTGCATATCTTTGATCCTCTCTTGTTTTGCCGGCTTCGCTGAGGGTGCGGCATCTTTTTTTCTTGACATAGTATACTACTTTTTCTACCGTTTTCAACAGGAACGATAATTCGACTTTTTGGATGTCGGACAACATGGAATCTTTCGCATTGGAGGGACCCACCATGATTACTGGATGTTACACCGCGATTACCACACCGTTTAAAGGGAATGCCGTTGACTATGACGGTCTTGGCAAACTGGTGGATTTTCAGATTGAAAACGGTATTTCCGGCATTGTTGCCGTTGGCACGACCGGAGAGAGCCCCACGCTCAACTGGGAAGAACACAACAAGGTCATCGAACACGTCGTCAAGCAGACAAAAAACAAGTGTCTGTGCATCGCGGGAACAGGGAGTAACAATACCAAAGAGACCCTCGAAGGCACCCGGCATGCCGCAGAGATCGGAGCCGAGGCGGCGCTGCTGATCGATCCGTACTATAACGGTCCCAGCTCTCTTGAAATGCGTCGGGAATATTACGCCCCGGTTGCCAAAGCGTTTCCGAATATTCAAATCATTCCATACATTCTGCCCGGAAGAACCGGCGCCCAGATGATGCCCCAGGATCTGGCCATCTTAAACAGGGATTTCCCAAACATCACCACCGTCAAGGAGGCCACCGGCAGCATCGAAAACATGCGGCAAACCCGTGAATGTTGCGGGACGGAATTTTCAATACTTTCCGGTGATGATCCGCTGACCTATGAGATGATGACGGACCCCGTTGTTCAGGCCTCCGGGGTTGTCTCCGTTGCAACCAATTTTATACCCGGTGCTGTTGCCGAGATGGTCCGCCTGCTCAATGACAAAAAGTTAACCGAAGCCGAAACGCTGAAAGCCGCACTGGATCCGCTGTTCGGGATCATCACGGTAAAAACAAAAGAACAGACGCCGTTTGGGGAGACAGACTGCCGGGCGAGGAATCCGCTGGCGACAAAGGCCCTGATGGCCATACTCGGAATGCCTTCCGGCGGATGCCGGCAACCCCTGGGCAGGATGTCCAGAAACGGGTTGGAAACGGTATTGAGTGCCGCACGTACGGTGCACACCGGATATCCCCATATATTTAAACCTGTGGCGGATTTTTTCGGTGTCGATATCGAAGAACGCCTGAACACGCCCGCCTATTGGCAAGGGCTCGCCTATGACGAATATTAGGCAGATGTTCGGTGGTTAAAAACGATCGATACCGGGGGCTGGGTTTTTAATAATGTAATTTTCAAATCCAGCACCCGGTATTAAGGGGTCGTATTCGCGGCAGTGAGTGCTTTGCGCCTATCCTTTCAGTTTAAAATCGCCTTCTTTATAGAAGAGCCACTTGAGCCATTTCATACCGAAAGCCAGCAATTCCAATTCATCTTCACGGATTTTCCGGACGGTTTCCTGACCAATTTCATAGCGTGAGAGAAAAGATGTTTGAAACACAAATTGTTTGAATTTGTCGATATTGTAGCTTGCCTGAAAAAACATCTGTTTGCTCTGATCGGTCAGCTTCAGGTTTGCCGGAAAAGATCGTTTTCTTACCACCAGATCGGTCCAGTCCGCATTGATTTCATCATAAAGATCCACCGACTGGTCCTTTCGCCAATCCTCGATGTTCCACTCGTCCTGCTCTTCAAATCCCTTGCAATGGGGCTCGTTTACAAAAAAGTAGAATCCGCCCTCATCCGCTCCTTCCTTATGGCTGAGGGAGGCGACCCCGACCGGGTAATATCGACAGGCGGTCGGGCGGTCGGAATAGATAATGCACCCTTCTTTTCGAACAAAGGGGCATGCATCGTTCTGATCCTCCAGGAGCCTTATGGTCACCACCGGAAGGTCGGTTTTTTCTAAAAGCTGTGGGGTGGTATACAGGGTTAGGAATTCTTCTGAAGAGATGTCGAGGCGGTTTTTCAACCGGATGATATCGTAGGGTGTTAATATAATATTGGTGCCGCGGCAGCATTCCGTAAAACAGGACACCCCTTTGTGACATTTGAATTTAAATTTGGACTGGGGGCTGAGCCGCTCGGGCACAATGCTTGCCATCCTATTTGACTCTGTCATGTGTTATGTTCCTTTCTGGTTATTATCGTTGTATCTTAACATCCTTGACGATTTATTGAAATTAAAAAACGCCGGGCAAAACCCGGTGTCTGATTCGATATCGAGGATCTTTCCGGTCTGCCTATTGTAGTCGGTATCATCTGTGGCGCATGTAAATATTCCTTTGGGTATGAGCGGATACCCACCGGAAACCTGTGTCCCTTTCAGTTTAAATCGTTTCTGTATAAGATTTTTCCACCACGGGTTTCTTCAAACGGATTTGACAAAAACTAAAGTCTTGATTTAAAGAATACCCGTGCTATATCGTATGTCGTGACGGTTCCGTAAAAAGATTGCTTTTTCAGCTTTTTATGAGGCCGTCACTATCTTGTCGGTAAAATAAGGATATTGTTACGCAGCAAGATTAACAGAAGGCAATTAGGCTGGTTGGAGGAGGTTAAAATGCAACTTAGCATCACACGGGCAGAGAATTTGAAAACAAAGCCGGAAGATACCAAACTCGGTTTTGGAACGCTTTTCACAGATCACATGTTAAGCATGGACTACAACGTCGATAAGGGTTGGTACAACCCCCGCATCGAGCCGTATTCGAATATTTCGATGGATCCTTCAACGGCGGTGCTTCATTACGGCCAGGCCGTTTTTGAGGGATTAAAAGCCTATCGAACCGAATCAGGAAGCATCCAGCTGTTTCGGCCGAAAGATAATTTCAAGCGGATGAACCGATCCTGCCGGCAGCTCTGTATTCCGGAATTCGACGAAGCCTTTGCTCTGGATGCGCTGAAGCAACTGTTGAAAACAGAGGAAAATTGGGTGCCGAGTCTGTTTGAAACATCCCTTTACATCCGTCCCACCATTGTCGCCATGGATCCGTTTCTGGGTGTTCGAGAATCCTATACGTATCGCTACTTTATCATTCTTTCTCCTGTGGGGGTTTATTATCCCCAGGGGTTCAGCCCCGTTAAAATCTGGGTGGCAAAAGACCATATAAGAGCCGTCCGGGGGGGATTGGGCGAGGCAAAAACACCGGCAAACTACGCAGCCAGCCTTTTTGTCGGATCCAAAGCCCATAAGCTGGGGTACACCCAGGTGCTGTGGCTCGACGGCGTGGAACGGAAATATATCGAAGAAGTCGGATCCATGAACATATTTTTTGTTATCGATGACGAGGTCATCACCCCGGAGCTAAACGGCAGCATCCTGCCCGGAATTACCAGAGACTCTGTTGTGACCCTGGCTGAAAACTGGAACTTAAAAGTCTCGGAACGAAAAATAAGCATCGATGAAGTGATATCTGCACATGACTCCGGCAGTCTTCAGGAGATCTTCGGTACCGGTACCGCTGCAGTTATTTCACCGGTGGGCGAAATAAACTATGGCGAATCCGTCTATACCGTCGGCGACGGAGCGGTGGGCCCCATGGCAAAACGATTCTACGGAGCCTTGACAGATATTCAGTACGGCAAATCCGAAGACCCACTGGGTTGGGTGGAGCCTGTATAAAATACCGTCCGACCGGTTAATTATCCTAAAAACGCAAAGGTAGCGACCATGCACGGTACTGTCGGGCCTGGACGATTGCCGGAATTTTTCCGAAAGATGGCCCAAGCGGGTCTAGATCCGCTTGTCATGGATACGTTTGCCTACTATTACCAGAAGGTTTTACAGGGCGAAACCGGGCTGGTGTGCGAGGTCGATATCGATCCGGTCGCCGGAGAAGATCTTCCGGATGCTAGAGATCTGACTGGCTATACCTCAGCCGGCAAAGCGGCCCAGAGGCACGCCGTCAGGGTTGTGCTAAACGGCGGGCTCGGAACCGGTATGGGGCTTACCCGTGCAAAATCCCTGCTGGTTGCCAAGAATGGAAAGTCATTCTTAGAGATCATCGTTGAGCAGGCAAGGGCAAGGGGTCTGAAGCTTTGCTTTATGAACAGCTTCAACACCCATGAAGACACCGTTGAAGCGGTCGCACGCATCTGCCCGGACTGCGCCCCGCTGTTTTTTGTTCAGCACAAATTTCCAAAAATCCTCCGGCAGGGTTTTGCACCTGCAAGTTGGCCGCAAAACCCGAGTCTGGAATGGAACCCGCCCGGCCATGGAGATGTCTATACGGCCCTCTATACATCCGGGGTCCTGCAATCATTTCTCGATGAGGGGATCTATTACGCCCTTATTTCAAACTCCGACAACCTGGGCGGAACCCTGGATGAGACGCTTCTGGGCTATTTTACCAAGACGAACCTCCCCTTTATGATGGAGGTCGCCCAGCGGTCGCCATCCGATACAAAGGGCGGCCACCTGGCCCGGCATAAGAACGGACGGCTTGTTTTAAGAGAGATCGCACAATGTCCGGAAGAGGATCTTGATACCTTTCAGGACATCGGCTATCACCGCTTTTTTAACACAAACAATATCTGGGTGAACCTGATTTTCCTAAAGCGACTTATCGAAGAAAAAGGCATTATCCGCCTGCCCATGATTCTGAATCCAAAAACACTGGATCCCAGAGACGAAGCCTCACCATCGGTTTTCCAGATAGAAACGGCCATGGGATCCGCGGTCCTGTTATTTGAGGGGGCCACGGCTGTTACGGTTCCGGCAACACGGCTGTTTCCGGTAAAGACATGTAATGATCTTCTTGCCGTGAGGTCCGACCGGTTTATCCTGGCCACAGACTCCCGCCTGGTTCCGAATCCGGAATCAACCGCAAGGGTTTTCAAAGCGGTGCTGGATCCTCGATACTACGGAAATATTGATCTTTTTAATGAGCGGTTCTCGGATGGCATCCCGTCTCTAAAGGATTGTGAGTCCCTGACCATCGACGGAGACGTGCATTTTCAAAAAGACGTAACGATAAAAGGCAGGGTTGTTATCCGGAACCGCCAAGACTTGCCGGCGATTATACGGGCAGGAGCGCTAGTGGATCGGGACCTCCGCTTCTAAATCAAACCGAAGATCTCAGCTTTTCCGGTATTTGTTATAATACTTTAACACCCGCCTGACATAATTCTCTGTTTCCTTTATCGGTGGAATGCGCTGATACCGCTCAACTTTATTCGGGCCGGCATTATATGCAGCGATGGCCAGGGGCAATTTCCCACCAAACCGATTCAGCATCTGCTTGAAATAGCGGGCGCCTCCCATAATATTCTGTTTCGGGTCAAACGGATCTCGAACATTTAACGGCTTGAGATTTCCAGGCATAATCTGCATCAATCCGAGCGCCCCTTTTTTTGAAACCGCCCGGGGATCGAAATTCGATTCTGCCTTTATTATCGCCTTGAGCAGTGGTGCGGCAACACCGTTTTTTTCAGCCGCCTGATAGATGATATCCGTATATGAGCCGGACACCTTCGAACGCGGCAACGCGTGGGAGGATTCCCGTAAATAGACCCTGTATCGAGTGGGGGAGGACGTCGGAACATTTGTAAAGTGCATCACCCCGTTTTTGTCGATGTATTTATAGATATCGCATCGCACATCTGCGGGCATCAATGCGATGATGCCGGCGAGAGCACATGCCAGACCAAAAAGGTATTTATTACGCACCGGCACGATCGAAGCGACTCCTTTGGTTAAAATAGGGTAAATAGAAACAGGGGCTATTCCAATATAACATCGTCAGAACAATAAAAAAAATGAAGCCCCTGTTGACGGCAGCAGGTGCCGGGGGAAAAAGGGATCCGGGTTAGCCGGCATCCTGTCGGCCCTGTTTCTTAGGTTTTTTCCAACGGGACTTTCCCATATCCTCAATGTAGGTGGTTGCCGTGATCACTGCATTCAATTTCGACGGGGGCAGGTTACGATCCGCTCCACCAAACCGTGAGAGGTATTTGTCTGAGATATCAAAAAGCCCTTTTCTTTGACACACCAGAAAAGCCACCGATTCGGCTTCGATTTCGCGTATAATATCCGAATCATTACGGCGATCACGCCACCAGGCAGATGGGTGCGTGCCGTGGTGGCCGCAAAAAATTTGGGCGAGTTCGAAAACAAGGTCGGCATATCGTGCTTGGCGGGAACGATCCTGGCGGAGCAACACGAGATTGTTCATCCGCGTATCGAGATCGAGTCCGCTGTATTTTTCTACGGGCCCATGCGAAGTCTGGATAGGGGTTTCCGGGGCGGCATCGGTAAATTGAATCTCCCTGACCATGATACCGCTGATGCCGCAGTTGTGTATGGTATTGTTATATGCGGTCTTTGATAACGGGGTTTGATCCTTTAAACAATGGATGATTTCCGGAGGTATGAAGTCGCCTTCCGTATCCGAAACATCAAAAACGAATCGCACCGGCGACATGGGAGCGAGGATTATCAGGGGCTGTGCACCCGGTTTGGGATACCGGTTGAACCTCTTCCGCCATGTCCCTGCCGTTGCGACAAACTTGCTGGCGGGGTTTTGGATAAAGAGAAGAAGACCATTGAAAGCCGAGTATTTTGGAAACCGTGCGATGAAACGGAGCATTTCAAGATATTCAAGGCTGCTGCGAAAATGTCGACTGGCAGCAAACATTTCGTCAAGGGCGTTGCCCTCCATTGCTTGCAAAGAACCCTGGCTGTTTTGCACCTCTGCCGGTGCAAACAGACTCATCTGCTGCGACATGCGGACCCCTCCTTCGGCCGAATATTTTTTATATATATCATTCCGGGCATTCCGGCACAACCCAAACACCCGATATTCGATCCATGGTCCTGTCTCCATGGGGTTTTGTAGAGGGGGCGGTGTGATCCCCCAGAATTGACGCTTCCGACGGGTGAACCGTCTGGATAGATATAAAATACTATATATTGATTTTTTTTCTTGACATGGTCCTATATGTTGTGATATTTTCCTTTCCTAAGATCAAAGGGCGACTGCCGATGCCACGAGCCGGGTGGCGCGGCAGTTTAACCGGGCACCCCGATACCGATAACAATTTTAAAGTGGGCGCCTCCAACAGGTCATAGTGGCACCTCCCCATAAAGCTAATTTCAAACACTATGACCAAACCGAAATCCCCGGAAGGTACGAGCAGCCTTCCGGGGATTTTCTTTTTTCAGGAGACGATCATGGACATGAAAAAACGGATCATGATCGCTGTCGCGATTCTGCTGGTCGATTCAATCTTTTTTTTCCTTCCCCTGACGGCCGTTTTTCTGGCATATATAATCATCTTCAATCCGCCATGGTTCAGAGATTTTTTTAACCGCCTGAACGGTCTATAAAACTTTCGGATTCATAACCGAACCCGTTTATCTAAAAAAATTCAAGGAAAGTCGTGTCGTCACTGAAGGGTTTTTTTGAAACACCAATTTATTTTTCCCACGAATGTGGCACACGCGATGGCGGCTTCCAAAGAGAGGTGTTATTTTTGGGGTGCCGTGTGAAAAATGACCGGCGGTCTGTTTTCAGTGCCTGGAAAAAGTCGGGCAGCTACCTAGGATAGCTGCCCATGGAAGGAGGTTTAAGGTTTTGTTGAGAAGTTAAGATTAAACCCACTCGGTCAATTGACCTGTTCATATTGTATGTACCACGACGTGGCATGTCAAGGAAAAATATTTTCTTGCCATCCGCTTTCTTTTTTGTAAATTTGAAATAATGTCCGGAAACCCGTATCTATTAAAAAGAAGAGGAGGGTAAATGGTATTGAAAGAACATCCGAATGTCGAAGAGTTGACTCGATTTGCCACCGATGTTATTCAAAAATTAGGCACCGAGGCGCTGTCTTTCTATGGTCAGGGAAAGCCCGGTGTAAAATTTGATGAAGAACTGGTTACCTCTGCCGAACTCCATCTGAATCAGGAATTTATTAAAGCCCTTAAGTCCAATTATCCGACCCACCAGCTCTATTCCAACAACCAGGAAGACAAAGACTACACCCATGAGGATAAACGGTATCTGTGGATTCACGATGCCATTGATGGTGTTGATAATTTTCAGACCGGGATACCGATCTGGGGTATGTCTTTGGCGCTGCTGGAAAATTTTTGGCCGATATTCGGCGTTTTTTATATGCCGGCAACCGGAGACCTTTTCCATGCACAAGCAGAACAGGCTGCCTATCGGGGGAAAAGAGAGATTCATATTTCAGCCCAACCCGATGTGGACGATGAGAGCCTGCTGCTGACCTACTCTCGGTTTCATCAACATTATGTTTCGAAGTTTCCGGGGAAGATTCGGGATCTTGGATGCACAACCGCACACATCTGCTATGTTGCAATGGGTCGTGCCGATGCCGCCATTATCGCCAACGAATCTTATCAGGGGCTTGCCGCGGCCAGGGTCATCATTGAGGCGGCCGGGGGAAAAATGTTTAAGATGGACGGCAACGGGTTTTTTCTCAACGATTACCTGGATGGTCAAAAAATAGAAGATCAACTGCTGGTGGTATCTCCCGGTAATTTTTCATCGGTGACCACAAGCCTGAAGAAGACTTCCTGACTGAAAAATGGTTGACGAAACCCTCATACCCTGAGAATAAATAGATAGATACCGGAGTTTTATAAACCGAAGAAAGCACTGAAAGGAGGCATTATGAAAAGTACTCGTATTTTCACCGCCGTTGTATTGAGTCTATTGATGATCGCCCCGCTATCTTTTGCTGCGGACAAATGGGTCCCGAAAAAACCGATCAAGCTGATTGTGCCCTGGTCCGCCGGTGGGTCGACCGATCAGGTCACCCGGGTCTGTGCCGGAGAGCTGGAGAAATCGCTCGGGCAGAAAATTGTCGTGGTCAATCAATCGGGGGCATCCGGGTCCGTGGGCACAAAAGGCGCTCTTGATGCTCCCTTGGACGGTTACACCTGGACATCCGGTGCTGCCAAGGATCTGGGAAACTACATTGTTCTGGGTATGCTCGACACAAAGATCCAGGACTGGAATCTCTTCCTCAACATTTCTCTGGCGCAAGTCGTTGCGGTCCACGCGGACTCTCCGTACAAAACCTTCGACGATCTAATCGCTGCCTTTAAAAAGAACCCGGGGAAAATAAAAGTCTCTTCAGCCGGCATTAACTCCGCCGGGCACTCCGGTATCGAAACCATCAAAAAATATACCGGCATCTCTTACAAACACGTCACCTATGACGGCGGTAATCCTGCGGTGATCGCGGTGGTGTCCAAAGAGGCGGATGTGGTCACCCAACTCTCCTCAGAAGAGACAGATATGCTTAAAGCCGGCAAGCTTCGGGCGCTGGCGGTCCTGGCAGAAGATCCTCTGGATATAAAGGGGTACGGAACCATTCCACCGATTACCAAATGGATTCCCGACTATGCCGGAGCCCCGATCTACTTCGGGATATTTATCCCCAAAGGGGTTCCGGACAATGTGATCAGCACATTAGGCGGTTTGTGGGACAGCGTGATAATGAATTCACAAAAACTGAAAGACTATGCCGCCGGCCGCGGCGCCGTGTTCTCACCATCCTGGGGGGCGAAGGCCCAAACGCGCGCCTTTGCAAAAATCCAACAGGACGCCTGGTTAAAGTTCGACAGTGGAAAGGCCAAAGTGAATCCTGAAACAGTCGGCATTCCACGACCTTAATTTTCACGTCTTTTTAAACAGGGCGCCCTCCGGGGCGCCTTGTCCTTTTGGAGACTGCTCAATGGAAGACCGAAATATGCCCAAGGCGGATTTTCTGGCATCCATCACCCTGATCGCATTCGGCGTCTGGGTTACCGTTCACGCTTTTAATATGCCCAGGTTTAAAAAATTTGGAGCAGACCCTTTTTCGGTGCCTGGAATTGTCCCGGGAATACTCGGAACAATCATAACGGTTTTAAGTCTTCTGGTATTTATCCGATCCATTCGCAGAAAGGGCTACCGACTCGGGTTGAATGCTGCCGTTTTCAAAAACACCATCCAAAACCCGTCCTTTCGGCGGATGTTGGTGACGTGCCTTGTCTGCGTTACGTACGGATTGGGTATGGTCGGATATATTAATTATTATTTGGCAACCTTCCTTTATGTTTTTGCGTTCCTTATTCTATTTCAGGTCGATTTTTCGGAAAATATTTTCATACAGCGAAAAACAATCATCGGCTCTTTTGTGCAGGCGGTACTGATTTCAGGAGTTGTGGGAGCCGTTTTTCGGTATCTTTTTCTGGTTGATCTTCCCTGACGGGAGAGAGGGTCATTGATGCCTGAAGGAATCGCTATCTTTCTAAATGTTTTGTGGCAATTTATCACCCCGGGAATCATCTTTGACGTCTTATGGAGCACCCAGCTCGGGATTATCGTGGGGATGCTTCCCGGACTCACCGCCACCATGGGTGTGGCCCTGATGACCACCCTGACCTTTCACATGGAACCGAGCAACGCCGTACTGATTCTGGTCTGCATGTATGTCGGCGCCATCTACGGCGGCAGCCGAAGCGCCATTTTATTAAACATTCCCGGAACGCCTGCAAACGCGGCAACGGCGGTGGACGGCAACCCGCTGGCCAAAAAGGGTCAGGCCGGCAGAGCCATTGGGATCGCCACCACCGGATCCTTTCTGGGGTCTGTTATCGGGATGATCATGCTCGCGTTTTTCACCCCCATCATCGGGGATTTTGCCCTAAACTTCAAATCGTTTGAATTCTTCTGGCTGGCCATGTTCGGTGTGGTGATTTGCGGAAATCTCACGGCCCCAAAAGATCCCTTGAAAGGATGGATCGCCGGATTTCTGGGGCTCTTTATCGCAACCATCGGCATGGAACCGAATCATGCCTATCCGCGATTCTCGTTCGGCAGCGTTGCCTTCTCCGGAGGCATTCACCTGATCCCGGCGATGGTGGGAGCTTTCGGGTTTGCGGAAATCATCACCGTTATGAAGCAGCCCCAGGCAGAGCTGGTAAAAACCAGGCTGGATCGGATATTTCCGCGGGTCCGGGATATTTTGAAATACTGGAAAACCATTATCCGATCCGGACTGGTCGGAACATTTGTCGGGGCCGTTCCGGGAGTAGGCGAAGACATTGCCGCCTGGGCCTCTTATGATCTGGCGAAAAGGGCCAGCAAAGAGGCGGACCAGTTCGGAAAGGGAAGTATCGAGGGACTTATCGCATCTGAGACCGGAAACAATGCAGCTGTGGCCGGTGCCATGATTCCGGTTCTGTCGCTGGCGATTCCGGGCTCGGCTCCGGCAGCGGTACTTTTAGCGGCCATGTTTATTCACGGAGTCCGGCCCGGTCCGCTGATTATGATCGAATTTCCCGACTTTGTATACCAGGTGGTGGCGATGGTTCTGCTGGCGACCACGGCCATGTTTGTGCTCGGGCTGTCGATGGTTAGACCGCTGGTAAAAGTTCTTGCCATTCCCAGGCAAAAGCTGATGCCGGTGGTTTTTGTGCTCTGTGTCATCGGATCCTATGCCATACAGGCACGCCTGTTTGATGTGGGGGTGATGATTGTTTTCGGTCTGCTCGGATATGCCATGCGGGAGATGGATTACCCTATCGCCCCGCTGGTTCTCGGAATCATTTTGGGCAAAATCCTGGATAAGAACCTGATCCGCGCGTTGATTATTTCCGAAGGCGATATCCGATTCTTTTTTGAAAGCCCAATTTCCATCATTATAGCCACCATTACCTTTATTACACTCTTTAGCAAAACCCGCTGGTTTCGAACATCCGTCGAAGCCATCAAAACATTGATACGGATAAAGAAGAAATAGGGTGCAAAACATGAAAACAATCGACGATTTAGAAGACAAAGTCTGTGTGGTGACCGGTGCGGCCGGTGTGCTCTGCTCCGTGATGGTCGAGGCGCTTTGTGAAGCGGGTGCGAAAGTGGCACTTCTCGGCAGAACCGAGGAGAAACTGGTGGCCCTGTCGGAGCGGCTCAAAGGGAAGGGCTACGTGAATACGTTGCCGATTCGGGCGGATGTACTGGTTCGAAAGGATCTTGAAAATGCACTCGAAACGATTCTGAATCGTCTTGGGCCGGTCTATCTTCTTGTAAACGGCGCCGGCGGAAACCATCCGAAAGCGGTCACCCAGGCGGAGTATCTCGAGGGAAACGAAGATGAAGAACTGGCCAGGGGGATTTTCGGTACCGACCTGGAGGCGTTCGGTTCGGTTTTCGACCTCAACTTCAAGGGCACCCTGCTGCCGTGTATGGTTTTCGGGAAAGCGATGGTCGGGTCCGGTGGGGGAAATATCATCAACTTCTCTTCCATGAGCGCCGAGCGGCCTCTGACCAAGGTTGCCGCCTATTCGGCTGCCAAGGCTTCCGTGGATAATTTTACCCGGTGGCTGGCGGTTCATTTTTCGAAGGTAAATATCCGGGTCAACGCCGTTGCACCCGGTTTTTTTTCCACCGAACAGAACCGATTCCTGCTATATGAAAAGGACGGACAGACCCTGACAGCCCGGGGGCAGAAGATAATTTCCAATACCCCCATGGAGGCATTCGGCCGCCCTGAAGACCTCAAAGGTGCACTGCTGTTTCTGGCATCCCAAAACCTTTCCCGCTTTGTAACCGGAATTATTCTGCCGGTCGACGGCGGATTTTCTGCATACCCAGGAGTTTAGATCATGCACACCCTTGTCATATTAAATCCCGGACACTTCCATGCCGGGCTGGTGCTGCGGGAGCCTCACCCGGTGCTGTCCGACCAGATATATATTTACGCCGAGAAGGGACCGGATCTGGATCGGTTTCTGGCCATGGGAAAATCCTTTAACCGGCGGGAAAAAGATCCCACCCGCTGGGAAATGCATGTCTATACCGGATCGGATTATCTTAACCGATGCATCGAAGAAAAAAGCGGTGATACCGTTGTGTTGGCCGGTAAAAGCCATACACGGATGGCCGATATCGATGCGCTCAATCGGAGCGGGTTTTCCGTGCTTGGGGACAAACCATGGGTCATTTCGGAAAGCGGACTCCCGGGTCTTGAATCCGCCATGGCGGCGGACCGACCGCTATCCCTCGATATCATGACCGAGCGGTATGAAATAACGACGTTGCTTCAAAAAATGTTTATTGCCCAACCGGATGTATTCGGAGATATCCGGATCGATCCGGACGGCACCCCGTCGGTCATAAAGAAAAGTGTGCATCATCTGTACAAAACCGTAAATAATGCTCCCCTGATAAGGCCCCCCTGGTTTTTCGACATACGGGTTCAGGGGGAAGGTATTGTGGACGTTACCACCCACCTGGTCGATATGACCCACTGGATGCTCTTCCCGGGGCAAAAGATCCACTATGAAAAGGATATCGCGTTATCGGATGCACGCAGATGGACAACGTCGGTTCCCTTAGATACCTTTAAAAAAATTACACAGACAGACCGGTTCCCCGCAGCTGTTGCCGATCATATTGAAGGAGACATCCTGAATTATTTCTGCAACGGAGGCTTTCTCTACCGGGTTCGGAATGTACCCGTTTACATCCAGGTGCTTTGGAATCTTGAGATTCCGGAAGGCGGCGGCGACACCCATTATTCATACATGAAAGGCACCCGGTCAGACCTGCTGCTTCGGCAGGGTCCGGAGAGCGGGTTTCTTGTCGAGCTGCTGATAATACCAAAAAATGATTTCGAATCGGTTGAAAAAGCGGTAAGAAGATGTTTCGAAAAATGGTCCGGAACCTATCCGGGGCTGTCCGTAACCCGGGAGAACAATAAACTTTTGATCCATATTCCGGACCGATTCAGAACCACCCATGAAGAACACTTCTGTCAGGTGAGAAATGCCTTTTTACAATATATGGATACCGGTTCGCTTCCGCCGGAGGAGCGGACCAATCTGATTTCAAAATATACACTGCTTGCGGAGGCGCGAAAACAGGCGTTGGCATCACCGTTTGAACCGCTACAGCTGTCTGCCGGGTGATTTGGGCAAAGGGCATAGCGCAAAGGGCATAGAGAATATTATGATACCGCTCATACCCTATGCTCCATGCCCTATGCTCTATGCTTAATCATTGAACGGTTAACAAATAAAAGGAGTCTGTTATGGCAAAAAAAGGGGGGTTCGGATTTGGAATTATCGGTTGTGGTATGGTTGCGGATTTTCATGCCCTGGCAATCGAGGCCATGAAAGGCGGACATCTTGAATGTGTTTTTTCCAGAAATCGTGTAAATGCCGAACGGATCGCGAAGAAATTCGACTGCAAGGTTTACACCGATTATCCGTCATTTCTGGCGCATCCGAAACTTGATATCGTCACCGTGGCAACACCGAGCGGTGCCCATCTGGAGCCGGTGGAAAAGGCTGCAAAAGCCGGTAAACATATCATCTGTGAAAAACCATTGGAGATTACCCTGGAACGGGTGGATAAGATGATCCGCGTATGCCGGCGAAACAAGGTGATGCTGGCCGGTATTTTCCCCCGGCGCTTCAATGCAGCGACCGCAGCGTTTAAAAAGGCGGTCGAATCGGGACGATTGGGAAAAGTGGCCATGGCCGATGCTTACATAAAATGGTATCGCACCCAGGAGTACTATGACAACGGCAAATGGCGGGGCACCTGGAAACTGGACGGCGGCGGGGCCATGATGAACCAGGCCATCCATACCATCGATCTTTTGTATTATCTGGCCGGAGATGTCTCCACCGTCTGCGCCTTTGCCGACCGATCTGTCCATAAAAGAATCGAAGTGGAAGATATCGCGGTGGCGGTTGTTCGGTTTAAAAGCGGTGCCATGGGGGTTATCGAAGGCTCCACCGCCTGCTACTCACCCACTGGAAATCCGGCGGAAGTCCATATGTGCGGATCGGACGGATCCATTTTTATGCAGGACAACAGCTTTACGGTCTGGGATTTCAGGAAGAAAAGGGCGGCGGATAAAAAAATAAAAGATACCCTCTGGGCGGATCCCGGCAACTTAGGGGTCGGGGCGGCGGATCCGTCTGCCATCGATTTTATCGGCTTCCAGAAGAATTTCGAAGATGCCGTCCGTGCGCTGAAGAAAGGCACACGTCCATTGATTGACGGGAGGGAGGCACGCAAATCCATCGAAATCATCCTGGCGACCTATCAATCCGCAATGTCCGGTGGAAAACCGGTGAATCTGCCGCTTAAGAAAACCCCCAACCGGAAACGGTTCCGGTAACCGAGAGCTATAACTTCAAAAGAACCCGTTTGCCGGTTTTTTTATATCGGTGGTGCCCCCATGGCAGAAACAGACAGCCAATACCCTGACCGGTTATTATCCTGGCTTCCGTTCAGTATCGCTGCCGCCGCGATGATTCTATCATATCTGGTCGGGAGCCGGTTTGAAAGCTATTGCTTTGTCATTCTCTTTGCAGCCTCCTGGTTAACCAATATCTGCCTTCTCCTCCTTTTTCCACGAAACAGATTCCCTGCCGTCACCATCACCGTGATAGGCTGTTTGGCCGTTCTGTGCCGAATCATTCTGCTCATACATATCCCGGCAAATATCAGCATGCAGACAATGCCGGTCAGACTCATCTCCATCCTGTTTGATCTGGGAACCCTTGGTTTTTTAATGGCCCTTCTTTATAACCGGTGCCTGGCATTGCGCTGGAGCATCCTGTATGCATTCAATCCGGTGATCCTCTATTCGTTTTCCGGTCAGGGGCATCCTGATTCCGCGATACTGTTTTTTCTTATGGGAGCACTCTTTTTTTATGATCGAAGAAAGTGGCGCCTCATGTTTCTGTGTGCAGGACTTTCCGTGCCGTTCGGATGGGTGTCTGCCGCTGCCGTCCCTTTTTTTCTGCGGCGGGAAAACTGGAAGTATTTATGGGCTTTTCTACTGGCGGCATCGATGGCTCTGTATCCGGAGGGGTATCCGGGATGGGGGTTGTTCCATTTCATCGATCCGGAAATTAAACCCCATGTATGGTTTGCCGGACCGATCCGGACCCTGGTTCAGAGCATCATTGAAAATGTGGCCATAGCAGACACGGCAGTTATTGTCTTGTTGTGTATCGTGCTCCTGTTCGGCTACCGATCCTTTCACCCCCGAATCAACCCCCAGCATAAAGATGATCCTGTATCCGGTTGTTTTTTTGCCATGGGCGCCTGTCTGCTCTTTTCAAAGACGGTTTCCTTCTGGCATTTGAGCTGGATCCTCCCCTTTCTCTCCATGCGCCCTTCGGCATCATGGATGGTGCTTTCTCTTACCATGGGTGCATACTTTTTAAAAAGCGGTGCAACCGTTGATGGCTTTGGTTTTGCCTGGGTGAAGCCTCTTGTCTGGATACCTTTCTGGGTGTTTTTTATACACGATATATATTTATGGTTACACCGAAAAAAGGCGCCTGTCGACACCTCCTCGCCGGAAACCGTATCCGTGGTGATTCCGGTTATCAACGAGGTGGACCGGATCGGACCCTGTATCACCGCTGCAAAGGGGCATCCTGCCGTAAGAGAGATTATCGTAGTCGACGGCGGCTCCAGGGATCTGACCGCTCAAAAGGCAGAACGAGCCGGTGCAATCACCATTCAACTCCAACCGGATTGTCAAAAACGGGGCAGAGGGGGGCAGATATACGAAGGCATCCGATGGGCCACTCAGGATCTGGTGGCCATCGTCCATGCCGATACAAAGATAGATGCACTGATGGTTGAAAAGATGATTTTGCTGATGAAAAAACAACCCATGATTGCGGGGGGTGCTGTGGGCAGTGTTTTTGATGATAGGGGGTTGCGGTTCAGAATACTTGAACTTGCCAATGATTTCCGCATGGTCTGTATGGGAGTCAGCTTTGGGGATCAGGTGCAATTTTTCCGGAGAACACCTGTAATGGAAACCGGTCTTTACCCCGACATACCGCTTATGGAAGATGTCGAATTCGGCATCCGGCTCCACCGGCTGGGACGGCAGGCCTATCTGTTTGGAGATGCCGGGGTTTCGCCGCGCAGATGGGAACAAAAGGGGCTGGGCCACGTCCTGACCGTGCTCCGGCTGTTTTGCACGTACATGTTTCAGCGTTTGTGGAAAACCCCCGATACCCGTGCCATGTATCGCGTCTATTATGGAAATCCAGAGAATTCCGGATGAGCACGGAAATTTGAGCCTGCCCCCCTTCTCAATTAAAATACAATTATTGACAGAAATTATGTGGTTGGCGTAATGATGCATACAGAATCGGCTCCAAAAACTAAGAGGGATCCCGTTTTTTTACCCATTTGCCATGACAAGCAGCGTTTATAAAGACCGAAAAAAACCGCAATGGCGGTTTCGAAAAATGCGACCCGGTGAGATCAATGTGGATCCCATCGAAGGGGAATTTTTTAATACGGAAGCGGTGGGCAGCATCAACGATGCCCTGGTCCGTGAGTCGATCCAGAACTCACTCGACGCCGCCGAAGGAGAGGGACCGATTAATGTTCGCTTTTCATTCTATTCCGAGCCGGAAAAAGACACCACCGTCGATAGTTATCTCAATGGGCTCTTTTCTCACGTAAAGGCCCGGCATTCAGGTCTCCGGGAACTGCCGGGCGATGAGGAGCCTTTTGAATATATTCTGATCGAAGATTACGGGACCCGGGGCCTTCAGGGAGATGTGCGCCAGTACGATGATCTGGATGATGATATAAAAAAAAACGATTTCTACTATTTCTGGAGAAACATCGGGCGCACTCGAAAGGAAACAACGGATATCGGGCGATGGGGGTTGGGGAAAACCGTTTTTCAGGCCGCATCCCGGATAAATTCATTTTTTGGTTTCACCACCCGCAGAGACGATGGTAAAGCCCTTCTCATGGGCCAATCCGTTTTGAGAATCCACAGACGCAATGGTTCGCGTTTCGCACCCTACGGATATTTCGGACTTTTTGATGATGATTTAGCGCTGCCGGTCAGAGATACTTCGTATCTAAAGACATTTTCCGATCGATTCCATGTGGAAAGGTTTGAAAAACCCGGTCTGTCCGTTCTCATTCCATACCCGGATAGAGAGATAACCCCCCGTGATTGCCTCCGTTCCTGTATTCGGCATTATTTTTTCCCGATCCTTTCCGGAAAACTTATCATCGAACTGGTTGCCGGCGGGACCCGGTATGTACTGAATGCCGGGATGCTCGATGAGGTGTTAAAAATAACACGCTGGAAAGAAAAGCAGGGGATGCTGGGGCTCATCGATTTTGCACGCTGGGCCATCGGACAACCCGAAAGCGCCCTTATTCGACTGAAAGAACCGGTGGCCGGCCGGGCTCCAAAGTTGAGAGATCTTTTTGATGAAAATCTGATAGATGCCCTGCGTGATCGCTTTGCCGATGGAGACCGGCTGGCCTTTTTTGTGCCGGTTCATGTCGTCCGGCAAAAAGACAGCGCGATAAAAACAACCGGTTTTTCGGTATATCTTGAACGAGATGAAAAACTGGATACCGCCGATGATCATTTTCTACGCCAGGGCATCACCATCCCGGAGGTCACCGCTCTTAAACACAAAGGTATCCGCGCCCTCGTATCCATTGCCGAACGGGAACTTTCCGGCTTTTTGGGAGATGCCGAAAACCCGGCGCACACGGAGTGGGAAAGAAATTCAAAGAAATTCAAACAAAAATACAAACTCGGTCCTTCGACACTCGATTTTGTAAAAACGAGTCCTCGCGAAATTGTAAAAGCCCTGACTCAACCTCAAAAGGGGCGGGATGAAAACCTGCTGCGCCATCTCTTTTCGGTGCCGACGCAACCGGAGGAAATATCCGGCGCATTTGAAAAAGATGCCGCTGGAACTGGAGACCCCAAGGCGCGTGAGGATGAACGTGTTGAAATTGTCAACGCAAACAGCCTTAAATTGAGTCCCATCAAGGGAGGGTTTCGCCTCGCCAGGCGTCAGAATTCGATAAAAGTGCCGCGCTATATTTCCGTGTGGACGGCCTATGAGGTCCGAAGCGGCAACCCCTTTAAAAAATATTCGCCGTTAGATTTCGACCTCACAAAACTGCCCATCCGTATGGAACTGGAAGGCGGCAGGCTGCTTTTGTGCAAAGAGAACATTATCCAATTCGAAGTCCTGCAAGGTGATTTCAAGCTGGCGGTAACCGGGTTCGATATGCACCGTGATCTGAGGGTTAAAACGATTCCATGATCCGAAAACTCAACTATACCGGTCGTAAAAAGATTAAACGGAGCCAGGTTCACATTGAAATTGTGTCGGATGAAAACGGCTCCCGGTCCTTCAACCTTCGGTTCAGCTTGAAAGATCTGGCACTGCCGTCAAATGCCAGGGTTTATATCGAGGCGTATCATCGCTCCGGATATCGGCGCTTTGATTACGGCACCATTGAAAAGCCGAAACGGCCCAAAGATCGAAGACTCGATGTCATACCCAAATCTGCCGCACCCCTGTTTCGGATAAAGGTTGTGGATCGAACCGGGACCCATGGGCGGATCCTGGCATCCCTTGACAAGATTCGTCCGGAAGGTGTTGAAAGTGCTCCGGCCGGAAGCCGGTCCCTGCTTTTTGTGGAATATGAAAACCTGGGCAATAAGATCTGGTCCTTAGATCTCGACGGTGACTGGCCGGTTCTGAAATTGAACCGGAACGCCGAAGAGATCGGCCTGGTTGCCGGATCGGATCCCGGGTTTTTATCCCTGGTCTATCCGGAGGTGCTGGGTCAAACCCTGCACCGCATCATCCTCAAAGACCAGCACACGGACCCGGACTGTGACGATGATTGGCCGAGCCTCTGGCTGAAACTGGCCTGCAGCCTGCCCGGTGTCGGTAGCCTTCCGCCGCACCGGCAAGTGGATCAGCAGGCGTGGATCGACAGCGCCGTGGAAGCGTTCTGTGCACAGGCGGACACCCTGGAGAAATTCAATCAATCCCTGCAGGTATACCGATGACCGAGGAAACCAGACTCCGGACGTTTACCGACAATGGAGTGGATGTGTTTAGGCAATATCTTGCACAGCTAAGAAAAGAGCCGGCCACAGCGCCCCCTTTTGACCTTTTAACCGATCCAAAAACATCGACGGATATCGGAACCGACATAAGGGTTGAAAAGAAACCGTTTCAGACACGGTTGGAACTGGCCCGGTATTTGGAGGATCTCCTTTCGCCATCGACACTGGAAGATCTCGAATCCGATCGCAAACTCTGGACCTGGCTATCGCTGTTTTTTTTCGACCAGGCCTGTCCCGTCTTAAAAACGGGTATCCGTAAACCCGGACGAGACTACCGCCATATTCTTGAGCCCGGGTACCCCTACGGCCATCGGCATCTGTTGGCCGGTGCCTACATGGTCTATACCGTCTATGGTCTGGGAGACAGACTGAGCCGGCTCCTTTTATGGACCCATCTTCACGTCGAGAGCCATTTCCATCATCAGCTCGCAGTACGGCAGACTCTGATTACCAACCGCGGTGTGTTGGAAGCGGCCCACCTGATGTATTTCAACGAATCGGGAAGCCGACCAAAGCGGGGCGTACTCGGGGATAAAAAAACGCCCGGGACCCTGCTTCGATTTATCGACGTCGTGCAGCAGCTGGATCTGACCTACGACCTCTACAGCATGTCCGGCCGGGAAATCCTGAAGCTGCTTCCTCCCGAATTCGACCGCTGGACTACTTAAAACCGCCAAATGCTTTCCATTCATGAGGATTTGAAGAAAAAATATGCCGGAAGGAGAATCGCAAATGATTGTCTCGATTGTCACATTCAAACTGACTGCGCCCTGGACCGTTTCCCAGGCAGCCGCCGTTTTCAAGGCCACGGCCCCGAAGTACCTGAAAATGCCGGGGCTCATCCGAAAGCATTATTACATCTCCGAAAACGGAGACCGGGCAGGGGGCATCTACTTCTGGGAGTCCAAGACCGATGCAGCGGCTTGCTATACAGCGGAGTGGAAGGCCACCGTAACCGGAAAATATGGTGCACCACCCGATATCTTCATCGCCGCTGTACCTGTTTCGGTTGACAATCTGAAGCAGGAAATCGAGACCCATTGAGCCTTTTCGATCAAATAATTGTTTAAGGACCGAGGAGCCATGAGTGAATATCAGTATTACGAATTTCTGACTGTTGACAAGCCGTTGAATGAAAAAGATATGGCAACGCTCAGCAATATCTCCACAAGGGCGCATATCACGAACACCAGCTTTGTAAATGTTTACAATTATGGTGATTTTAAAGGCAATCCAAAAAAGCTGGTGGAAAAATATTTCGATGCCTTCCTCTATGTGGCCAACTGGGGGACTCGCTGGCTGATGTTAAAGGTGCCGCGAAAAGTAATCGACGTCGATCTGGCGGCCCAATACTGTATCGGGGAAAGTGCGGTCATCCACGAGAAGGGGGATCATCTGATTTTCGAGTTTACATCCGAAACCGAAGATTATGAATGGGAGGAAGGAGAAGGATGGCTCTCCTCGTTAATTTCACTCCGTTCGGATATGATTGGTGGGGATTATAGATCATTGTATCTTGCATGGCTCTATGGCGCCCGGATGGAAGAAATGGAAACCGATGAATTGGAACCGCCGGTTCCAACGAATCTGGGTGACCTCAATGGGCCGCTGAATCGCTTTGTCGACTTTATGCGGATCGATCCCGATTTGATTGCCGTCGCAGCCGAAAATAGTGTTTCCGAAAACCGGCAGACGGATCCCAAAGCCTTGAAAACCTGGATCCACAATCTCCCCGAAAGCGAAAAGGATGATATCCTGCTTCGTGTAATCGAAGAGCCCAGCCCTCATCTGGGAACTCAATTAATGCAACGATTTAAACACACGTTATCCGATAAAGACGCCGCTTCATCAGCCCGGGAGCGTCGTACGGTTGAGCATCTGTTAACAGCTTCCGAAACATATGCCGCGGACCGGAAACGCAAAATTGCCGCAAAAAAGGCAAAAGACCGGGAACGGAAAAAGCGGGCAGAAATCATCGTCCGAGATAAATATCTGGATAGCCTGGTCGGGCGTGAAAAGGAAATTTGGATTCAAATTGAAAATCTCATCGATACAAGGCAACCTGCCAAATACGATGAAGCGGTTAAATTGCTGGTGGATCTGCGCGATTTAAACAAAAAAAGGAACAAGGATGAGATTTTCCGGGAAAAGCTTATAATTATCCGCCAGAACAACGACCGGAAACCATCATTATTGGATCGAATGCGGAAGGCGGGATTGGGGGTTTAAGATCCGTTTATGGTAGTTTCATTCAGGGGTTTACCTCAAACCCTTCAAGTTTAGCCGCTTCAGTCAGCCGATCATCCAAACACATCACCGGAAGCCGGTCGACCTTCTCCTTAGTGGCCACAAGCACAGCTGCCAGTTGCAGCGCATCGGCAGCCCGTAAGGGGTGAACCCGAAGAAGCCTCATGGCCCGATCTTTCACACGGTCAAGAGCGGTAACCTCATATACGGTATCGAACAGATCGACCATACGGATTCTGGCGGTTTCAAAAATCTTATCATCAAGGGTTTTATCTCTCATGCGGCGACAAAGGGCGCTGAACACTTCCACCTTTGTCAGGGTCCAAATCAAGATCTCACGGTCGGTGCCATAGGCAGCGGCACAGAATTCCGATTCTCTCTCATGAATCAGCAATGGGACCAACGCCGATGAATCCCAAAATCTCATCGGCCTGTCTCTCGCTCTTCTCGCAGGGCGTCTAGAACACCGGCGCATTTCCCGTTTTTGGAAAATCCGGAAGGGGGTCTCGTAAAATCGGTACCCAAGGTTTTGCTCCTGGGGGCAACAATGGTACCGTCTTCGACCATTCGCCTGAGCCATCCGTTTCCGGCATCCAGATCGTTGAATGCATCGATGGCTTCGATCCGCGCCAGAGGCATTTTTCGATCTGTAATTTCAACCACCTCTCCTGCACGCACCAGACGCAAGTAATGGCTGAGTCGATTCTTGAGGTTCGATATATTCGTTCTGACCATTCAAAATTCTCCGGTGATTTCAAATAGAAGATTGCTTGTCCATAAGGCCCTTTTTATATGGCTATATTAGCCATTTCAATATGGCCCGTCAATAGACAAATGGGATACCATCGACTGAATGGGTTCATATTAGTAACTACCCAGGTAGATAGGCTGTAGGCATTTAGGCTGAGGTAGCGCAGGAGGGAAACATGTGCAGATAGTTGCAGGCTTGGTAAACTAACAGCCTTTAGCCTACAGCCTGAACAGTTATCTGGAGTACAAATATTGTCGGAACCTGACAGCGGTCGTATTTTTTGGACACCCCGCACAGATGGAAATCTCTGTTAACCTTTCCAGTTCCTGACAGCTTTTTTCCCGCTGAATTTTAGCTCATGCTCTAACAGAGCGATTTTTATATCAATCCCGCTGCCGAATCCGGTCAGATGTCCGCTGCTTCCGATAACACGGTGGCATGGGATGACAATGGGAATATAGTTTTTTCCATTTGCCCCGCCCACGGCCCGAGCCGCCTTTGGGCGCCCGATTTTTTTCGCAATGTCGCCGTAGGTAACCGTTTCGCCATACGGTATCTGTTGTAGAGCCTTCCATACTTCCTTCTGAAATGGGGTTCCGTCCAGAAGCAGAGTTAAATCGAATTCGAGAAGCTCACCTTCAAAGTATGCACGAAGCTGCCGGACAGCCTCGGTCTTGAGGTTTTTTTCATGATACCAGCCGTATTCCGGGGCTCTGGCTTTTGTTCCCTCCATAAACCAGATCGTCTTTAAGCCCCTTTCGTTCTGGGCAACCAGTATCTTGCCGACAAAGCTATCGAGGTAAGTGTAGACGATTTTTTCCGCTGCCATTTCTCAAACCCTCCTTTCTTTTGCCTCTGTTCGTGCCGGATGGTAGTTAACCAGCAGCATTCCCAGACAGATAAGAATCAGCGCCACAATCACATTGGGTGTAATGGTTTCGCCCAGGATCAGCATCCCGCTGAGCATGACACCAAAAAGGGGTGTGAAAAACGAAAATGCATGAAGCAGGCTGACCGGGTATTTGTGAACGAGCTCAAACCAGACCAGAAAACTTAAAAATGTAATGATGATACTCTGGTAAAAGAGTGAAAAACCGGTCATCAGCGAAAACCCGGTAATGATCGGGTCTTCAAACAAAAAGCTGAGTATCAGCAGAAAGGGGGCTGAGAAAAAAACCTGGTAAAACAATGATTGAATCGGCCGGGTCTGGTGAGCCAGGTATTTTTTTAAATAGACGGTGGTGGTGGCCCACAGAAATGCAGCGGCCAGCGCCATCAGATCCCCGGGCAGAATGGAAAACGAGACGGTCTGAAAATCCTTTACAAAAAGGGCGACAATGCCCCCGAATGCAAACAGGAGACCGAGCAGCTTATGCGGGGTGATGCGATCACCGGAAAGAAAAAAATGGGCCTCGAGTGCCACAAAAAACGGGGTGGTGTAGACCAATATGTAAACCCGGGAGGCCAGGTTGTGTTTCAGGCTGGCATAGATAAGGCCGAACTCACCGCCGAACAGCAACCCCACCACAATGCCATGGAACAGAATGACCCTTGAGGGAAAGGCTTCGATCCCTTTAAGGCGCATCCATATATATAGACACCCGCCGGCAATCAGGGCCCGGGTCCCTGCCATAAAAAGCGGTGCCAGTTCCCGGACGCCGATTTTTATCATTGCCATATTGGCGCCCCAGATCATGGCAAGAGAAAGCAGGGTCACAATGGGCTGCCACTTCAGTTGGCCGTGATACATGCCCGGGAGCTTAGTGAAAGGAGGTGCAAATGTCAATTTGCATATTCTTTTTTAATTACCCCGGACAATGTGTGAATGGACCGGTCGATGGTCGCCTCATCAATCATTGTAAAATTAAGCCGCATGGTCTCCTGCCCCATTCCCGGAGATGCGTAGAAATATTTTCCCGGTACAAACGCCACCTTCTTTTCGACGGCGCTTTCAAATACCCGGTCCATATTTACCCCGCTGGGTCCTTCGGCCCAGATAAACATGCCGCCTTCGGGCTTTGACCATTTGAAATCATGTGGAAAATATCGATCCAACGCATGGAGCATGGCCTGCTGTTTCGGCCTATAGATGTCGATAATTTTCGGCAGATGCCTTTCAAGGTGGTTGCCGGAGATATATTCAGCCGCCAGGGCCTGGTTGAATGTGCTGGTGTGGAGATCGGTCCCCTGTTTAACCAGTACGAGCCAGCGGCGCACCCATTCGGGTGCTACACAAAAACCCAACCGAAGACCGGGGGCGAACACCTTGGAAAGGGTAGACATGTAGATAACATTTTCAGGCGCAAATGATTTGATGCTGTCTAAATCAGCGCCCCTGTACCGGAGGCTGCTGTAGGGGTCGTCTTCGATCAGCAGGGCGTTGTGCTGCCTTATGATTTCTGCAACCGTTTTTCTCCGCTCAAGGGGAATTGTCCGTCCGGTGGGGTTCTGAAATGTCGGAACCAGATAGATCAGTTTTATATTTTCAGCTGCCAGAACCCTTTCAAGAGACTCCGGCACAACGCCGTCTTCATCGGTTTCAAGATTCACAAAAATCGGTTCATAGGCGTTAAAAGCCTGTATGGCGCCAAGATATGTCGGGGCTTCCACTGCAACTTTGTCACCTTTTGAAATAAAGATCTTTCCCACCGCATCCAGTATCCCCTGGGATCCGCTGGAAATCAGCACGTCTTCAGCAACGGTGCGAAGGCCTCTGTCTGTTTTAAGGTATTGCGCAATGGCCTCTCGTAGCGGGGGGAACCCTTCGGTGGTGTCGTACTGGAATGCACCTGAGCCGTATTTTTCGATCACAACCGATGCCAAATCGCCTATGATATCCATTGGAAAACTTTCAGGGGCTGGAATTCCCCCGGCCATGGAAACCATTCCAGGCTGGGAGACGACCTTTAAGATCTCCCGGATCACACTCGATTCGATGTTTTTTGTCCGAGCGGACAGTAAATAGTTTTTATCCACGAATCGCTCCTTTCAACGCTTTAAATGCTTAACTCATATTCCGGTTTTTGGGAAAAATCCGAATCCCATCCATATAAATTACGACCGGTCGGTATATTTATTAAGTCAAAAAATCTGGCCCTTTCTGCTGTGCGGGGGCCAGAGTAAACAAGCTTTGCCGCAATCAGCCCGAAGCAGGAATCCAGGAGTCAGAATACAAGAATTCAGAATGAGGTATTCGCCTTCGGCTCAATCAAAAAAATACTAAATTTACCGACGCGACACGCAGCGCAAACGCCTGAGCTACGCGAGCAACATTCGAGTTCTTCTGGCTCCTGACTCCTGGATTCTTTGGTTAATCCATTATTCCTGTCATGACAACTATTTTTTCAACTGATGAATATAGAACCGGAGCTGGCTCACCGTCTGTTCCAGAATTGATGTATCGCGGCTCGATATATAGAGGGCAGCTGCGCCGTTTAGGGATATGAGTATAAAGTTTGCGATCTCTTTTAAGTCCAGCCCGTGTTTCAGCATCCCGGATCGGTCCGCCTCTTCCAGCCATGTTCGCAAAAGCTTTGACAGCCGGACAAAGCCTCTTAAGATCTGTCGGCTCATGGTTGCAGATTGGCCGGACAGCTCCACCAGCATGTTTAAAAAAAAACAGCCGCCGTCAAACACATCGCCTCCCAGATAATCCCGCATATCGTTTTCGATGAATTTTTCGATACGCTCAAGGGGATCGGAGTTGTCTCTTATCCCTTTGAAAACATTTCGTTTCCAGAGTTCAACCGCTTCATCATAGACCGCATACCAGATATCTTCTTTGCTGGAAAAATGACCATAAAGCCCCCCTTTGGTCAGCTCCGCAGCTACTAAAATATCATTGATGGATGTATTGAAATAACCCTTTACGGAAAAAAGCTGCAGGGAGTTTTCAATTATCTTTTGTCGGGTCTGTTCGCCTTTGCCTGCCACAAAAAACTCTCCCGTTCCTTTTTGAAATTATACCGACCGGTCTTTATATATTTGTTTCAAATCGATTTGTCAAGCATCTGTTTTGTTATTTATTTGGAATTTGCTGCTTGGGATTTGGAATTTACAGGGTAGCTGAAATCCCAAAGACAAGAACTTTTTGCCTCGGGCTTGCCAGGTTTAGGATTATTTCTGAACAAGAAATCCAAATGCGCTTGCCCTGTAGGATCCGGCGTCTTACGACGCAAATCCGAACATGGTGGGCAACCACATAATAATGGCCGGTACATAAGTCACAAGAAACAATACGGCGATCATGATCGGCAGAAACGGCAGCATCGGGCGCACCACCGCTGTGATGGGGAGGTTGGCAATCCGGCACCCCACAAAAAGAGAGGTTCCCACAGGCGGGGTGATGAGCCCGAAGGAGAGGTTGATCACGACGATCACGCCCAGATGGATCATGTGGATACCGAGTTCATGGGCAAGGGGAAGAAGAACGGGTACCAGCATGATGATGGCCGGTGTCTGATCGATGAACATCCCTAAAAAGAGCAGCACTGCATTTAAAATGAGCAGGATAAGAATTTTATTCTGGGTAATGGAAAGGAGCATTTCCGCTACCATGGTGGGAAAATTCTCATAGGTGAGAATCCATGTGAATACCGAGCTTGTGGCCACCAGAAACAGGACCACCGCGTTGATGATGCAGCATTCGTACAAAATACCGGGAAGATCTTTTATTTTAATGGACCGGTAGATAATCACCGTCAGGATCAGCGCATAGAGTGCGGCAACCGCTCCGGCCTCGGTGGCGGTGAAAATCCCGGAGGTAATGCCCCCGAGAATAATCACAATGGTTGTCATCCCAGCCATGCCGTCCACAACCCGGATCAGCTTCTCCTTCAGCGAGATGGAAGAGACAGAGACACTCCTTTTATGGTATAGTTTGGCATGCACAAACGCCACTCCCATGAGCCCGAGCCCGATCAGGACACCCGGGATTGCGCCGGCGAGAAAGAGCCCGGCAATGGAGACCGAGCCGGCCACATGGGCAAAGATAATCATGGCGATGGACGGTGGGATAATGGGCCCCATAATCGCCGAGGTCAGGGTCACCGCCGTTGCGTAGGGTCTAGAATAGCCGTCTTTTTCCATTGCCGGAATCATCATGGCGCCGATGGAGGAGACATCCGCAACCGCCGATCCTGAAACCCCGCCGAAAAACATGGAAGAGAGAATGTTGATGTGAGCCAGGCCGCCCGGGATGCGTCCGACGATCACCTCCGCCAGGCGCACCAGTCGGCCGGAGATCCCGCCCCGGGCCATCAGCACACCGGCAAAAATAAAGAAAATCACCGCCAAAAGGGGAAACACGTTGATGGCGGCCACCATCCGCTGGACAATGGTGGTGTTGTCCACATCCCAAAGGGTCAGGCCGGAAATGACGGCCCCGATACCGATGGCAAATGAGATCGGCATGTTGATCATCAGCAGAAACAGGAAGATGGCAATGGCAATTAAAATGGTCATGAATGATTACTCGTTCCGATTAAAGAGTGCTATAAGGCCTCTGATTTGCTCTCGAAGGATATACAACAGAATCAAGGCGCCGGACACGGGCAGCGAAACGTAGAACCAGGTGTTTGTATAGGGGATGGATTCCATCCAGTCGCCGCCGAACTGTTTAACAAAATCGATGCCGTACACCACCATGATGAGGCCGATAATGACGATGCCCAAATTGAGGAGCAATCTCAGAATCTTCTGACCGGTTGGGGGCAGTTTGTTAAAAATATAATCGAATCCGATATGCTCGTCTTGCCGGACCGCCAGCGCCGCTCCCAGAAATCCGATCCACACCAGCAGATAGCGCGGCACCTCTTCGGACCAGGATGCGACATAATTGAAAAGATATCGAGAGAAAACCGTAAACAGGACAATAAGAAAGATACAGGTCGTCATCACCAGGATGACATACTTGACAACTGCCGAAATAAAATCCAAGAATTGATCAAAAAGATTCAACATTTTTAATTAAATAGTAGGAATTTGTTTTGTTTGGCTGGCCAAACCGGTAGTCGAAAACCCAAAGGAGGCACAAGCCGTACCCCCTTTGAGTCGCTTGGTAGAGAATCTAGAACTTATTGCCTTCATTAAGGATCCAGTTAACCGTGTCTTCCACACCGAGTCGTTTGGCTTCGGAGCTGACCAGATCGGCAACCGCATCGATAAAGGGTTGTTTGTCCGGTTCGATGATGCCGGCCATTTTGCCTTTCAGCTGGTTGAGGGACGTCTGCCTGGAGACCATCCAGGCGCCTCTCATAAAATGGGTGGCTTCAATGGAGGCCCGATCGATTGCGGCCTGCTGGGATTTACTCAGTTTGTTGTAGACCTTTGTGGACACGATGTTCACATCCGGTATCCGCATGTGCTCGTCTAAGGTAAAGTATTTGGACACTTCATAAAACTTCATGGAGATCAGAGACGGCGGGTTGTTTTCCGCACCATCCACCACACCGGTCTGAAGGGCGTTGTAGAGCTCGCCCCAGGCCACGGGAACGCCGTTTGCCCCGAGCGCATTCATGGTGTTGATCATAACCGGAGAAGCCATCACGCGGATCTTCTGCCCCTTTAAATCGGCAGGTACATTGACCGGTTTTTGGGTAAAGAGGCTTCTGGCGCCGGAGGTAATCCAGCTGATCCGCTTAATCCCTTTGGGCTCCAGCTGAGACATGAACTTGGCGATGTTCTCATGCTGGATGCAGTACCAGTAGTGGGCGTCGTTTTTAAAAATATACGGCAGAGAGAACATATCCATGGCCGGGATGACCTGGCTCAAGTTTGCGATGGATACCGAGGTAAAGGCGATGCTGCCGTTTCGGATGTTCTCCACATTCTGACGGGCATCCCCGAGCTGGCGGGAGTGATAGACCTGGACATCCAGTTCGCCGTTGGACAGCTGGTTGACACGCTGTGCGAAAAGATCGGCGGTGATTGCCGAAACGTGGGTCGGCTCGTGGATGCTCGAGAATTTCAGCACCCGGGCTTTTGCCGCCGATACCGGCATCACAAGACAGACGGACAGGACAACGGCCAGTGTAATAAAAAATAGTTTTTTCATCAGATACCTCCTTGAATTGCGGGTTAAGGTTAAAACAATCACAACTCTGTTTCCAGAAGCTGTAACGCTTTGATAGCGTGTCGCTTTTGAAGGTGGAAAGCAGGGACAGGAAACAAGAACAAAAGAATATAGATTCCACTATAAGTCAAGTGAAATTTTTTTTACAAAACAATTGACAGAAAGCCCATAGAGATGAATGAATAACGAGGTGACGCTGTCATTCAGGGCACAACTGCCCGGGACGAAGTTCCATAGGGTGAAAGGGTCGGAAATGGCTCGCAAAAAAATACTGATTACCGGTGCTGCCGGTGAAATCGGCAGGATATTGAAAAAGAGACTCAAAGATCGGTACGATCTACGCCTGCTGTATCATAAAAATATGCTGCCGGCAGAGCCGCACGAAGAAATCTGCACCGGATCCATTACAGATCTATCAAAAATGACAGCCGTTTTGTCGGGTGTGGATACCCTGGTCCATATGGCAGGAAACCCCTGGGAGGATGCCGCGTTCGAAGAGATTTTGAACCCCAATATCGTGGGCACCTATACGGTCTTTGAAGCCTGCCGGCAGGCCGGTGTAAAGCGGATCGTCTATGCCAGTTCCAACCACGTCACCGGATATCACGAAATCGAAGGGGTTTATACCACACCGGAGATGCCGGTCCGGCCGGACGGATACTACGGGGTGAGCAAGGTCTTTGGGGAAGCCCTGGCAAGATATTATGCGGATGCATTCAGGCTTTCCATCATATGTCTGCGTATCGGCACCTGCCGATCGGAATCCGGTGTCAAAAACAGAAAAACCGACCGGGTGCTGTCCACCTGGCTCAGCCATCGGGATGTGGTTCAACTGGTGTGGCGAAGCATCGAGGCGGAGACGATACGATTCGGGATCTATTACGGCATTTCAGGAAACACCCGGGCCTATTGGGATATTGAAAACGCCCGCAAAGATCTCGGGTATGCTCCGGAAGATGATGCCGAGACATATGCCTAATATGGAAATATTTAGAAAACTCAAATTCCAAGCACCAAATTCCAATGAAATCCCAAATTCCAACAACCAAGGATCCAAACCGGTTTGGTCCGCCTGAGGTGGATTGGTCATTGTGGTTTGTTTGTTATTTATTATTTGTGATTTGGAATTTTAAGCCGAATCGCTCAAAAATTTCCTTTTTCGATCAAACTGACCGATTGCAGGCAGAGACGGCGTTGAACCTAAACTAATGCCGGATAAAGAATGTGATCATTATACGGAATGATAAGCGGTGCCGGTCCGGCATCGGTAAATTGCGCGGCCCAGTCTTTCGGAACATATGTCCGTTTCACAAAGCATTCATAATGCGCCGGCACCACGGTCTTTAGTCCCAGTTTAACCGCCATCCTGACGGATCCTTCAAAAAAGGGAAACTCACCTTCGGTGGGATGGGTTGTCAAAAACCCTATTTCCGGTTTTAGGGCGGCAATCGGATCCAGCAGATCATCCATATCCGCCAGGGTGCTGATACAATCTCCTGAAACATAGACACGCACAATGCCGGTGTCGATGACATACCCGAGGTGCCGGACATCCGGAGGGTCGATGCCGTGGGCTGGGTCTCCGTCTTTAGGTTTTGACCGGAAGGCATGGACAGATAGATCGTTTAGAGAAACCGTATCGCCGGGTGAAATTTCCGTTACCACCGTCTCCTGAACCCCGTTTCCCTTCATCCTACGGGCACTTTCGGCGGGACCGATGAATCGTGCTTTGGGAAATGCCCCATGGATGCGCAAGATAGACTCGATGCATGTGTGGTCGCCGTGGTCATGGGTTAGAAGCACGAAATCGGTGGGGAGTGTTTCTTCCTCCAGGGGGGAGGTGGTGTGAATATATTTTTCTCCGGGCCTGTTTTTCGGAAAATAGGGATCGATCTGAATAATCATTCCATCCCCATTTTTAATGGCAAATGAATTCTGGCCGAACCAGTGAATACCGATTTTTCCTTCCGGTACGTTGAGCTTTTCAAATGGGTGCATATGTGAACTCCTTTTTAAGTAACCGCTCACGGGTTCAGCGTTCAAGGGTTCAGAGGTTGCTTAATTTCAAGGTGTTCGGAAATTTTCGTTGTTTTTTGATCTAAACACGTATTTGGGGCTAAGGTTGTAACCCGTTGAATATTTTAACCTTTGAACCCGGTTTGTGGGGTCGTAGCGCAAAGCGCGAAGCCCCAAACCTATGAACCTCTGAACGCTTCCCTTTCTAAACAGGTATTGTTTGCTATTCGGAATTGTACTATGAGAGAATATTTTTTAACAGGGCGGTGATTTTAAAACAATACGTTTTCAATCGTCGGTCTGGCGCCCACGGCGGTTGATTCGGATTATCAGCGCAGGGGCGCGGGGCCCGGTCTGGTTGAAGCCGGAGTTCAATAAAGTATTAGGAGACAATAACAATGCCTGTGAGGGAAATCCTTCTCCTTGGAAACCCGAGGCTTTACGAGAAAAGCTGTTCGGTTGAATTAAAAGAATTAGACGACCTGAAACCGGTGATCGACGATCTTCATGATACCATGCTCGATTTCAGGAAACGCACCGGCGCCGGGAGGGCCATTGCCGCCCCCCAGATCGGAGTGATGAAACGGTTGATCTACATGCATATCGACCGCCCCACGATGTTTATCAACCCCCGCTTAGTCGATAAAAGTGAGGCGATGATGACCGTATGGGACGACTGCATGTCGTTTCCGGATCTGCTTGTCCGGGTCAGGCGCCATAAAACTTGTGCCATCCGTTACTTCGATCCGGATTGGCAGGAGCAGCAGATGCTTCTTGAAGATGATCTGTCGGAGCTGCTTCAACACGAATATGATCATCTGGACGGTGTCCTGGCTGTTTCCCGGGCAATTGACAGCCGGTCCTTTGCATTCAAAAGCCAGGAACACTTTTTGTCCTAATTTGGAGGAACCCGGATGGAGACCGATAGAGACGAAAAACTAAAAGATATCTGCAACACCATCGTGCTGGAACGCCCCGAAGCGGTCGGCATGGCATACATCGAACTGGACTGCGGATGCATTCATTTTTGCGGTGTATCGTTTAACGGAGACCCCATCGGGAAGATGCAGACTCTGTCGGGCCCGTCCGATGACAGCCCGGAAGAATCCCCAGTCTGTCTGCTGTGTTATCGGGATAAATCTCTGAATATGGGACGTGTGGCGAAAAAGGGACTCATGTGGCCCGGTGATGCGTATGAAATGCCTGAGAAGGATCTCAGAATCTTTATCGGTCAGACAGTTTTCGGGCCGGAGTACGATGAAACCGATTAATGATAAATATCGCCCTTTTTAAAAGCGGCCCACGCGGTTTCAAACCATGCATCTGTCTTGGGCAGCGGGCGCCGCTCCACCCACCGGTTTTCCACGCTGCCGGCAGCCTTTTTCCTCCAGCCGAATCCACTGCTCCCAGGCGTTCGAAACGGCTTGTTCAATACGGTCAAGGGATCGGATGTGCGCTGCAGTGGCCGTCATCCGGGATTGGAGCGCGTTGCGCTCCTGTTCCCACGAATCGGCCGAATCCGGTGCACGTGTAATCCATCTTTCAAGTTTATGGATAGCGCCCATTGCCGCTGCCCGCACCGGCTCTTTTTCCAGTGTCCGACCGGGTAGCGATTGCCGATAAATTCCGCCGCACGAAATCCCCCCACCTGGCCGGCGTTTAAGGCCGTGCCCCCGGGCCGTGCCACGCCATGGGAGCCGTTGACCTCGCCAACCGGAAAGAGGTGTTTGATGTTTGTGGATTCCCACCACAGATTCCCGGCGAGCCCGCCGTTGTTGTGCTGGGCGCATACGGCGATCTCAAGCGGTTCGGTTCGGATATCGATGCCCTTTTCCGATTTATTATCTCCCAGAGCGCACAGAGATCACGGAGGTTTTTATAATTTTTTCTCTGTGTTCTCGGCGGACTCTGCGTGCCGTGCCATAGCCGGAGATGACGGCGGGTGAGAGACCTTCCGGCACTCAAAACAGGTTGACTTCACGCTTTCCAGGTTGTTAAGAAGAAGGCTCTGGTGACTTTCAGGAATAGACTTTGAGGATGATCCGATTCGCGGATGATCCCGGCCTAGAGCAAAGGGCAGAGAGCATAGAGAATATCAGGTTGCCGCGCATACCCTTCGCTCCATGCTCTATGCTCAATACCCATTCAACCGTCGCTTGCCATGAAAAAATCGGACAGACCACCAGATGGATCATCAAAACCCGTGGCGTTGATCACCGGGTCACGCCGGGGTATCGGCCTGGGCATTGCCGAATCGCTCGCCCGGGCCGGTTTCGACATCGTTTTAAACGGGACCGTTCCTGCCGCCGATGCGGAAAAGGCCCTTCAGTCTGTTCAAACGGCAGATGTCCGGGCTGCCTATATCCAGGCAGACATATCCAAAAACACGGATCGCCGGTATCTGCTCGATGAAACAAGGGCACGTTTCGGAAGACTCGATATCCTCGTCAACAACGCAGGTGTCGCCCCCCTTTCAAGAGACGACATTCTGGAAGCCACCGAAGAGAGTTTCGATCGCGTGATCGGCATCAACCTTAAAGGCCCCTATTTTCTCACCCAGCTAGTGTCAAACTGGATGATTGCTCAAAAAAAATCCCGGCCGGAAATAGATCCAAAAATAATAAATATCTCCTCTATCAGCGCCTATACCGCTTCACCCTCAAGGGGGGAGTACTGCATTTCAAAAGCGGGGATCTCGATGATGACCGCCCTTTTTGCTTCACGCCTTGCGGAATTCGGCATCGGGGTTTTTGAAATCCGACCCGGAATCATCGAAACGGATATGACCGCAGGGGTCAGGGACCGGTACGACAAGCTGATCCATGAAGGCCTCACCCCCATAAAACGCTGGGGGCAAGCAAAAGATATCGGCAGGGCGGCGGTGGCCATCGCGCTTGATTATCTCCCGTTTTCAACCGGAGAGGTGATCAATGTAGACGGCGGGCATCATTTGAGAATCCTGTAGTGGAATCTGCGTAATCAGTGCAATCTGAATAATCTGCGTTTAAACAGAGGAAACCGAAACATGCAACCCAAAACCCTTTCTGCCCCTATCGATATCGGCAGGAAAACAGCACCCAACCGGCTCGTCAATCACCCCATGGAGTGCAATGACGCAGATGCATCCGGAAATCCCACCGAGCTGACATTGAAACGATATCGACGTCTGGCCCAAGGCGGGGCCGGAATTATAATGGTGGAGTCACTGACGATTTCCCCCCAAAGCCGGTCACGGGAAAATCAGTTGCAGATCACCGAACCGAACCGTGACGGCCTGGCCGATCTGGTCAAAGAGATGAAAAGGGTAAATGACAGATCGCTGATCATTTTTCAGATAAACCACTCGGGAAATGTCAGCAACGGTTCCTTTTCAGAGGTCGTCTCCTATTACCCCACAGACGACCCTTCGGTCACCCTGCTGTCGGATGATGATATGGAAATCATTAAACAGCAGTTTGTGGGTGCCGCGGTCATTGCACATGAGGCAGGGGCTGACGGCATCGATTTCAAGCAGTGCCACGGATATCTTTGCGGGCAGCTGCTCCGACCCGCAAATACAAAACCGGGCCGATTCGGCGGGAGCTTTGAAAACAGGACCCGTTTTTTTAGAGAAACCGCAGAAGAGATCAAACATGCCGTAAATGACGACACCTTTATTCTCGGTGCAAGATTTTCATTCTATGAAGGAATCCGGGGCGGCTTCGGCACCGCCGGGCCGGAGGCGGTGGCTGAAGATCCGTTAGAACCAACAGCATTCGTCCGGATGATGGAATCGGCCGGTTGTCATTTTATCAGTGTATCCGGCGGCGTTCCGGTGTTTACCCCGGAAATAACACGCCCCAGCAAAAACTATCCCCTTGGCGTTTACCGGCATTTTTCATGGATGGAGGCTGTCAAACGGGCGGTGAGTATCCCTCTCATCGGCTCGGGCTACAGCTACCTTCGAAACGGAAAAAACCGGCTCCCGGAGCATGACCCGGAAAAAAAGAGTCTCCTCTACTGGGCGGGGAAAAATATACAGAACGGACAGGCCGATCTGGTCGGCATCGGCAGGCAGTCTCTGGCAGATCCCCTGTTTGCAAAAAAAGTCCTTTCCGGAAAAATCGACAGCATCGATTTTTGCACGGCCTGCGGAAACTGCAGTGAACTTCTAAAATCCCAGGCCAGGGTGGGATGTACGGTTTTCGACCCCTTCTACAGGGATGAACTTCGTCGGATAAAAAAAGGCAGCACATAAACGAAGCGGGAGGAATATCGTGGAAAAGAATATGGAAGTTCGAACCTATGACGCCTTTTTTATGGGCAGATCCTGCATCGACCTTTACAGCAGGGATATCGGCAGCCCGTTTGTCGACATCGAAAGCTTTGCCGCCTTTGTGGGGGGATCCCCCACCAACATGAGCGTCGGCGGCAGGCGGTTGGGTTTAAAAACTGCGCTGCTGACAGGCTTTGGCCAGGATATTGTAGGGGATTTTGTTGAAAATTTCCTGAAAAAAGAAGGGGTCGACACACAGTTTTGTGTGCGAAAACCCGACAGGCGGACAAGTGCGGTCATCTTGGGTATCGAACCGCCCGATAAATTTCCCCTGATGTTCTATCGCGACAATTGCGCAGACATCGTACTCGATATCGATGACGTACTGGCATCTCCCATTGCAGACAGCCGGGTATTCGAGTTCGCCGGCACAAATCTGTCCCAGGACCCCAGCCGAAGTGCCACGATTTATGCGGCTGAACTTGCCAAGTTGAGCCACACCCCCGTTATACTGGATATTGATTTCCGGCTGGACCAGTGGCGCGATGCCCGCTACTTTGGCGTCACCATTCGCTCTGCACTGCATGCTGTTGATCTTGTCATCGGCACTGAAGATGAAATCAATGCCGTGATGCTGACCGATCCCGGGCAGGTAAACCTGACACACTCCCAGATAAGCGATGCGAGGGTGGCGGGCGATACCGCGGAGAATATCCGCAGCCTTTTGACCATGGGCCCAAAAATCCTCATTGAAAAAATCGGAAAAGAAGGCTGCAGGGTCCATCAGTCGGACGGCTCGGTCAAGGACGCTCCGGGGTATCCGGTGGAAATAAAAAATATCCTCGGCGCCGGAGATGCTTTTGGCGCCGGCTTTATTTACGGGTATGTCAAAGGATGGGATCTGGTAAAATCGACGCGTCTTGGAAATGCCTGCGGCGCCATCGTGGTGACCCGCCCGGGATGCTCAAACTCCATGCCGACATTTAAAGAGGTCATGGCATTTGTCGATGAGCGGGGTGGGCTTTAACAAACTTAAGAGGTATTGTCCAAAATAATCTTTTTCAGTTCCTCAATTTCCGCTTCCAGACTTTTCTGATCGGTCGGGTAAACGATATCGGCGGCGGCATAATACTTGTCCTTTGCGTTTTTCCAGATCGTGCGGACATCTTCCTCCAGGGTGGTGCCGGTATTTACACGGGGCCGGTCGGCAATTTTTACCCGCCGGACGAGTTCGTCAAGGGAGGCGGTCAGCAGAATCATCAGGCCGGTCCCCTTCATTACATCCATGTTCCATTCATACCGGACCGTACCGCCGCCAAGACAGATCAGGGAATTGTCAATTTCCGCAAACCGTTTACAGATTGAATATTCGAGTTCCCGAAAGGCAAGCCACCCCTTATCCCGGACCAATCTGTGAAAAGAATAGCCCAGTGCATCATTCATTTCCCGGTCCAGATCATAGAAATCGAGCCCCAGGTCTTTAGCCAGGGGGATACCGATGGTGGTCTTGCCGGACCCGATCATGCCGCAAAAATAGACCTTCAAGAGCCCCTCCTGATTACTTTTCAAACAGCAGCAGATTGCAGAAAGCATCCCCCCTGCTGATTCTTTCCTCGAGTTCCATCCGGACACCGTGGGCATCGGCGCGTCCCCGATCCCCTTCCATGGCGATATCGCAGAAAAGATCGATTTCTTTCTCTGTGCACCCGATCTCTTTCCAGGCCTCCACCAGTGCGCAATATTTCATCTTCTGAACTGCATCTTCCCCGTGGGTCTCCACATCCGAATCGAACACCAGGTAAGAGCCCTTTTTCACATGCTGGTCGATCCAGACCCTGGGGCTGAAACCCTCTGGATCTTTTTTGGCCTTTAGGCGGCCGAACTCAAAAATCGCTTTTCGGGCCAGTTCTTCGACTTTTTCTTCGGGCAATGCCTCTTTAAAACTTCGGTACAGCAGTGCAAACCAGATCGCCCGGTCTTTTATGGCAGCCCTTGCTTTGTTTACGACTTCTTTCTGCTGATCATTCATGTTTTATTAATCCCTTTCTATGCAATGTTTTCTGCTGTCGGCAATGGACCGGTTTCAAAGCCCAGGATATCTGCAGAATTCCGTATCCTGGGCGATGCGACTCAAGGCCATTTATACCGCTTGTAGATGCTATACCAATTATAATTGACATATCAACAATCGATTGACATCGAGTAACCCTTATCATAGCCTTTCAGAAAGGGAATCCATTTCAAGATGGTATGCCAAACGCCTTTGTATAGGGGGTACCGGACAAATGGCACAAGAAATAAATATCGATGCGTTACGGAAAATGGTGGTCGATTTCGTTGAACAGGAACCGGCACGTTCAGGCAAACCGGGCTGGTGGCAAGCGCCCTTGATGGCCAGTGCAACCATCGATGATCGATTCAACGTGTTGCCGGATATCGCTGCAGACGATCATTATCGGCCATACGATCTGCTTGGATCGGCAAAATCCGTCATGGTTTTTTTTATCCCCTTTAAAAAGGAACTCGTGATCGAGAACAAGAAAGGGGATCGGCCCTGTGGAAACTGGGCAATGGCCTATGTGGAAACCAATGACCTGATCGGCCGCATCAGTCAGGCCTTGGATGATTTTTTGACAGCACAGGGGTTTAAATCCGGCCTCACGCCGGCAACGCACAACTTTGACGAAATAAAGCTCATGGCCCGTTGGTCGCACAAACATCTGGCACATTTGGCAGGTCTTGGCCGTTTCGGGGTTCATCACATGCTCATTACCCCTGCAGGGAGCGCGGGGCGTTTCGGCAGTTTTGTCACCGAAGCGGATCTCGGCAATCATCCGCTCATGGAAACCGGAGCGGCTTGTCTCGTAAAGGCGGGGCATAAATGCGGAAAATGCATCGAAGCCTGTCCGGTGGATGCCATCAGCGAAACCGGATTTGATCGCCGCCGGTGCTGGGATCGGCTTCTGGAAAACCAAAAAGCGCTCGATTACATCTCCGATCTTCCGGCATCAACCCATGTGTGCGGCAAGTGTGCTGCGGTCATGCCGTGCAGTTTCATAGATCCGGTAGAAAACCTATCGGTTTCGACTGAGAGCTGAAGGCTTCCGCATTCGGCGGCCGGGTGGTCTGGTCCCGGAAAGTCGCGCCGCACATCTATCCTGTGTTTCAGGATATCAGAGACATCGATGCCGTAAAACCCCCGAAGCCGGGTGAGGCCGGTTTGACACCGCTTTTTCTGACGCAGCTGGAGATCATGGGCCGGAAACTTGAATCGACTGGTAACGGTGTCGACAAAATGATCAAGTCCATGGTCCCTTTCGGCGGCGTCAACCCGCTGGGCCCCATGCGGTACGGCACACCGGAAGCGGTTTGCGCCGAAACGCGACAGGTTATAGAGACGGCCAGGGGGCGCCGCCTCCTGCTCTCCACCGGCACCGGCACCTCTCCGGAAGTGACGCTTGAAAATGTGCGCGCCATGATCGATACGGCATTGGAATCATAGAACACACCCCTATGCTATTTTTCGATCCATTTCTCGATCTTTTCAATGGCCAGTTCAACGCCCAGCCCGGCGCCTTCCGGCATGGTGATCACACCGTTTACGGGCACCGGCATGGGGGTGGTGAAAATATCCATGAGGGGGTGTTCCAGTTCCATAAATTCAAAAATCCTGAAGTTCGGGGCGGCTGCGGCAAAGTGCATGGCCACTACCACGTTGAGGGCCGAGAACATGCCGGTGTGGGGTGACAGTCGGATGTTGTCCGCCTGGACCAGGGCGGCGATCCGCATCCCCTCGGTAAATCCGCCCACCCGTCCGATATCCGGCTGGGCCAGATCGACGGCACCGGTGGCCAGCAGATCCCGGAAACCGAACAGACAGAACTCTCCTTCCCCGCCTGCCACCGGAATTGGCTGACCCTGCTTGACCTGGCGGTACCCCTTAAGATCGTAGGGCGGCACCGGTTCTTCCAGCCAGTCGATCCCGTAAGGTTCCAGGCGGCGACCCAGAGAAATTGCAGTGGCCGCATCATAGCGGCTGTTGACATCGACCATGAGACCGACCTCTTCCCCCACCGTCTCCCGGATCGCCTTTATCGCCGCCAAATCTTCCCTCAGACCCATGCCCAGCTTGATTTTAACGGCCGGATAGCCCTTTGAAACGAATTCCAATGTCTTTTCAGCCATCTTTTCCGGTGTGTCGTTAAAGACTGAAGATCCGTAGGCCGGCAGCGTCTTTCGCCCGAATCCATGCAGTGCCTTGTACGTGGGAAGCTCCTGGGCTTTTCCGATGATATCCCAGATCGCGACATCCACACCGCTTAAGGCTTCGACAAAGTGTCCCTTGGTGTGGCCCCGCACACTCATGGCCGAAAACATCTCCCACCAGATGCCGGCAGCATCCATGGGGTCTTTGCCGATAATCAGCGGCGCCAGCATGTCTTCGACGATGTATTTTGTGGCCCGGGGGGCGGTGCGCACAACACTCTCTCCGATCCCCTCAAGACCTGTATCCGTGGTAATCCGGACGATCAGCGAGCGTACCGCCGAAAAGGTCGTTGTGGCTATGGAAAAGGGTTTGTCGATTTTTGCGTCCAGGGCCAAACCTTCTACTTTAGCAATCTTCATGAATTTGTCTCCATCATTTAAGAATAGGATACTAGACTTTTAGGGGAAGTACGCTTTGAATGCAGGAAAATCATCAGATCAAGGATCAGGGCTTCATCGTCCTGCATCCATAAAAATTTTTTTCAATCGATGGGCAATGATTTCCGGCTCCCCTTCCCGCAGAAAGAAGGTATCGATGAGTCGCCACTGCTTGTTGGTGTAGTAGTCGGCATAGTGGGTATCTCTTAGAAAAATGGGCGGATTGTCTTTAGCCACGGCCCTGTCCAGATCCCCGGCCGTCATACCCAGCGGCTCCTCATCCCACTGGATCAACACCCGGGGAACATGGGACATGACCGGGTGCTCGTGAAAGGCGGCATTATTGGGAATGATGGTCACGTCGATATGGGGGATACTGCTAAGGGCATCTTTTAAATAGACGGCAGTCTGCATCTGCTGCTCATAAAGCGCATCACCCTCTTCCATAAAAATCTCAAGAGCTGTGACCAGACCCACGATCTGTTCTTTGCTGATCTTATGACCCCTTCCCCACCCGGGATGGGGAAAGGAATGGCTGCGAACGGCATCGATGAGTTCAACACCCCTTGTTTTACCCAGCATGATGCCCGTGTTGTTGGGTGCCTTGATGGCCTTGCCGCCGCTGATGCAGACAATGTCGGCACCCATATCGCAGAACTTGCTAAGATTCGATACCGGCGGAATATCCGAGGCCATGTCCACCACCACGGGGATGCCGTGTTTCCGGCCGGCTTCTACGATCTCTTCAAACGGAATCATGCCCCGGGGCACCGTGTTGTATGAAACCGTATAGGCGATACAGCAGGTCTGGTCGGTAAGCGCCGCTTCAAGCTCCCGGTGGAAAGATTTCAGGGTGCCGGCCTGGCCGAATTCCACCAGTTTTGCCCCGGCAGCTGTCCATTGAGGGGTATAGGAGATGTAATGGCCCCGGGGGATGACCACCTCGTTTTTAAGACCCTCCGTATGGGGCAGCCGCATCCAGGCGCCGTAGTCGTTGCCGGCCATGCATGCGGCTGCGGCCAGTTCCATGGCGCCGGCGGTGCCGGTGGTCACATGGGCTGCGTCGACATTGCACAGCCGGGCGATCCGATTATCGGCTGCGGCGATCAGTTCGTGCATGTCCACAAAGGTTTTGGCCACCTCATCCATGGCCGAAAGCACCCGGTCGTCGATCCAGCATCCACCGATGGTTGTCGACCAGTTCCGTGCATTGATCCAGGACCGGACACCCAGCCCATCCAACACCTTGCTCCGATAGGGGTAGTCTGTCATTGTGTCTTCCTTTGCGTTTAATTGGATTTACTCTTTGGGTGAAAATTTGTTTTATGGACGGTAAACCTTTGCCAAATGGCGGATGTTTGTCAATAGAAAATCATCACTACCGGTTGTATCTGCAGGGCAGTGGTTGATCCTCCGATTCATATACTCGGTAAAAAAGATGGAGAGAATTAAAAAAAAATGATAACCTTATGTGAATTACTCAATCCTCATTAATATGAAAATACCACAGGGGGGTCGGATGCATCCAAACCGGAAAAAACCCATTTGGTTCTTAAAGGTAATCTGTTCGGCTCTGATTGTTATCGGCCTGGGAATCGCACCCTGCTATTCATCCGGCATGGCGGCCCTGGCGGCAAAGAAAAAAACAGCGCCTGCCGCTACGGCAAAAGAGATACAGATCCCTGAAAATCTCTCTCCGGCGGAAGTGGATGCCTACCTGGCCGCGCTGGACGACAAACAGGCCCGGCAGGTGCTCGCGCTGAAACTTAAAGACGAGGCCGCTCGGAATTCCATTGCTCAGGTCCAAGGCAACGGTAAACGGGATCGGGGAAGATTATGGAACTTTTTCGATAATCTGGAGGATAAGGCTTCGATTATCGAAAAACAACTCTACTCCAGCATCTTTAAGATCGCCTCCGGTTCGGGGGAATGGGGAGCAGCCCTGGATCGGTTATCCGACGGCAGGGGCGGCGGCCGATTTCTGCTCACATTGCTGGTGGGAAGTGTTCTGATTCTCATCGGTATTTTGGCCGAACGGTTTCTGTTGAAATTATCCGAAGATCTCCGAAAACAGCTGTTGACAGCCGTTTCATCAACCATCCTGCAGAAAATCGGCCGTTTCTTCTCCCGTCTGCTATTGGATGCATTGGCTGTTTGCGCATACATTCTTGCAACATTTGTTCTTTTTGTTCTGATCTTTGACAAAAACGAATCCGGGTACGGTGTTGTGGGCTTGTTGCTTATTGCCAGCTATTACCTGAGAGTCATCATGCTGGCCGCCAAAGCGGTCTTGTCTCCGGCTTCATCCACGCTGCGCATCTTACCGCTCCAGGATATGGATGCACGGTTTATGTATCAGTGGATTCTCCGCATCACCTATGTCGCCTTTTTTCTCGGGTGGGTGAGTCTCATCTTTCTGGATGTCGGTAAAAGCAAGGAAATCGCGACATTCACCCACAGCCTGACAGGGCTCTCTGTTACCGTTTTGCTGATTGCCATGATATGGCAGTGCCGGCAACGGGTGGCCGAAGCCATTTGCCCGGCAGAAGACGCGGCTGCCGGTTCGATTCGGCCGTTGCGCAGCCGGTTTGCCCAAACCTGGCATTACTATGCACTCCTTTATGTGGTCGGTATCGGCATATTCTGGATCATCCAGGTGTTGCTCGGCGGAGAAGGCCGCATCACGAAAATGATCGCAAGCCTGTTTCTGGTTCCGATTTTTATCGGTCTTGACCAGTGGGGTCAGCGCCTCATGAAGATGGCGTCGGGAGAGCTCCGCCAGGTCGTTGATTTAAGCGACGAGGCGGCCGGAAAACCGGCCGAAGAAGAAGCTCTGGAAGAGGCATTAGACGAAAAAAAAGATATCAAACAGTATATCCCGCTCATTCGACGGACCTTCCGGACCATGCTGGCCCTGCTGCTCTGTTTTACGGTGCTGAGACTCTGGGGAATCGATCTTTCCGTGGGCCGGATTTTTACAACCCGGGCCCTGGACATCCTCATCACGCTGATTCTCGGTTTTGTGCTCTGGGAAATTCTAAAAACCAGGATCGATCGAAAGCTCAAAGAGGAAATGCCGGGTCAGGATGAAGATGCAGAAGAAGGCGGCGCCGGCGGTTCACGGAATGTGACGCTGCTCTTGCTGTTGAAAAAATTTGTTCTCACCGTGATGTTTGTCATGATTTCCCTGATAATTTTATCGACACTCGGCATCGATATCGGGCCGCTTATTGCAGGTGCCGGCGTCATCGGGCTGGCCATCGGTTTCGGCGCCCAAACACTGGTAAAAGATATCATATCCGGGATTTTCTTTCTCATTGACGATGCGTTTCGACTCGGCGACTATATCGAAGCCGGGGGCACCAAGGGCATGGTGGAGCAAATCTCGCTGCGATCCATGAGACTCCGGGCCCCGCGCGGGATGATCCACACGATTCCCTTCAGCAGCATGGGAACGGTCACCAACTTTAGCCGGGATTATATCATTACAAAGCTCAATTTTCGTGTTCGGTATGATACGGACATCGACACGGTCAGAAAAATCATCAAAAAAATAAACGCGGAAGTATCCGAAAATAAAGAAATCGCACCGATTCTGCTCGGGAAAATAAAATCACAGGGTATCAGAGAACTGGATGATTCGGCCATGGTCATGCGGGTGAAGTTTAAGACCATTCCGGGCAAACAGTTTGTTGTGCGGCGCCAGGTATTTCAGCTGATGCAGAAGCTTTTCAAGGAAAAAGGCATCGAGTTTGCCCATCGAAACGTAACCGTCTACATGCCGCCTGAAAACGGGCCGGCTGATTCTGCGGAGAAAAAACCGGGGCAGACAGAAGCTCCCGGAAGCATAGCAGAACCGGCCCTGGGTGCAGGCGCTGCAGCGGCCCTTGCCATGATCCAGGCCGAGGAAGACCAAAAGGCCGGGGAGAAGAAGTAAATCTTGTGTACAGGGGCAAAGGGCTTGCCCCACCCGACAGATCCTTGAGACCTGCACCTCGACCCGTTGAGGCGTGTAATATCAGGGCGTATTACACCGTCTCATACTGTATACTCCTATACATCTTTATTTCGGCGCGGCTTGGGCGGGGATAGTGGAACTATTTTGTGAGCCCGATCACCTGGTCGCTGTTAAGACAGAGTGTTACCGCTGTTCCTTCGGGTATGGCCGTTTCTCCGCGCTGATGCGGTTCGTCCACAAGGATGAAGTGTCCGCCCACCGTGACCTGGTACCGGACGACGCTGCCTAGAAATTCTTTATGCGCTACAGTGCCTGTCAGCTGGGTCGTTTTTGGAACGGGGGCGGCGTCTTTGAGTCGGACGGTTAGATTCTGAGGCCGAAAGATAATGCTGCCGACCCCTTTGGCGCCATCGGCCATGGGGACGACGACGGTGCCGTCGGATGAGTGAAAAAAAAATTCACCATCCTTTTCTATCATCTTCCCGGCCACGACATTGGCCACTCCCAGGAAGTTTGCGACAAATAAATTGACCGGGTGGTCATAGAGGGTCATCGGGGTATCGATCTGCTGGACAATGCCGTCATTAATAACGGCAATCCGGTCAGCCGTGGTATTGGCCTCTTCCTGGTCGTGTGTCACAAAGATGGTGGTCAACGACAGCTTTCTTTGCAGTTGCCGCAGCTCGCGACGCATCTGTACACGCAGCTTGGCATCCAGGTTGGAAAGCGGCTCATCAAGCAACAGCAACTTGGGCTCGATGACAATGGTTCGGGCCAGTGCCACTCTCTGCTGCTGACCGCCTGAAAGCTGAGACGGTCTCCGCTCGGCGAGGGCCAGCAGGCCCACAAGTTCCAGCGCCCGATCTACCTTTCTGTTGCATTCATCGCGGGGCACACGCCTCTCCTCGAGGCCGAAGGCCACATTCTTCCTAACGGTCATATGGGGCCATAGGGCGTAACTCTGGAATACCATACCCAGGTTTCTCCGCCACGGCGGCAAATGCGAAACCTCCTGGTCTCCAATGATCACTCGACCGGCTTGGGCGGATTCAAATCCTGCGATCAGCCTCAGAAGTGTCGTTTTTCCGCACCCCGACGGCCCGAGGAATGCAAAAAATTCGCCGGGCGCGATTTCAAGATCGATTCCTTTAAGAACCCGGGTTTTGCCAAAGGATAGGTCAATGCCTTCCAACCTCACGCCCACAGCGGAACCGGTTCCCGTCTCATGTTGGGAGATATCCATATTTTATCCCCGACCTCTATTTTTGTTTGAAATTTTGAATTTCGGTCATTGGTATTTGTTTGTTTTTTGAGATTTGTCATTTGAAATTTCAATAAGGCAATGAGCTTTCAAAAAAGCAGATCCCTTCTGGGTTTAAGTCAAAGCCGGCCCCCCGGGACCGGATCTTTACCTGGTTTGTGCCATGCCGAATTTTTGCTGACGGCGATCGATGACGATATGTGATAAAAAGGTGCAAACCCCCACCAGGACGACGGCCATGATGCCCAGGGCCGCACCCGGTCCACGTCCGGCAGCGCTCTGCATGTATATGTAGATACCGTAAGACAGCGGCCCGTCCGAATTCTGCGACACCAGCATCAGGGTCATGCCCAGCTCCACAGCCGCTGTTGCAAAGCTGGTCACAAAACCGGCCAGTATTCCTCCGGCCATAAGCGGTATCACGATTTTATAGACGGTCTTAAGCTTGCCCGCGCCCAGGTTTTCGGCCGATTCCTCCAAGGATACACTCACCTGCTGCAACGCTGCGGTACAGGCGCGCAGTGCATAGGGCAGCCTTCGAATCGATAACGCGATTACGATTGCCACCCACCAGGTGGCAAAAGACTGGTTCTCCATCCCGGGAACCTGAAACTCGAAAAAGGTTCGAAGGTAACCGATTCCGATCACCAGACCGGGAATCGCCACGGCCGCCATGGCGGTATAATCGAGCCACTGCCGTCCGATTAGCTTTGTACGCAAGACAATGTAGGCGATGGTGGTTCCAAGCACCACATCGATGGTAGCCGCTAATAAGGAGTAGAGCACGGTATTGGTCATGTACTCGGGTGTTTCAGAAAAAATCGCAGCAAAATGGTTTAGGGTAAAAGCATCCGGCAGCGGACTGAACGACCAGATGGTACCGAAAGAGAGCAGCATCAGACCCAGATGGGGCGCTAATACAAGCCCCATGATCAGGAGAATAACGCCCCAGGCGAAAATCTTTTCCCGGGATCGCATCCGGCGTTTGGCAAGACCGCCGCCGCCTTTCTGAACGGTTGCATAATCCTTTCCCTTCAGGGCGAGCATGGCCAGCCACATGGTGGATAGGGCGATGACCACCAGAAAAACGGAGATGACATACCCCATGGGGTCTTTAATCCCGATGGAGGCGATACGCAGGTAGGCCTGGGGTGCCAGCATATTGTTTACGTTCAGCAACAGCGGTGTCCCCAGGTCATCGAACACCTTCAAAAACACCAGGGAGGCGCCTGCAATATAGCCCGGCATGGCCAGGGGCAGAACGATTCGCCGAAACAACCGCAGCCCTGAGCATCCCAGGTTTTGGGCAGACTCTTCCATTGCCCGGTCGATGTTCTGGAGGGCCGCTGAAAGGTTGATCAGGATAAACGGGAAGTAGTGGACGCTTTCAACGAATATTACGCCATTGAGTCCCTCCATAAAGGGGATGGTGAATCCGAACCATTGGTCGAGCAGCAGGTTGACACTTCCGTTTCGGCCGAAGAGCATTAGCATGGCCACTGCCCCGACAAAGGGCGGCATGATCAGGGGAATGATCCCGAGGCTCTGGATAATAACTGCACCCCGAAACTCGAACCGGGAGGTGAAATAGGCAAGCGGCATGGAAAAAACGGAAGCTATCAGAACCGACATCGCCCCCACATAAAGGGAATTCCAGAAGGATTCACGAAACAGGGCGGTGCTGAAAAAATCCTTGAAGTTAAGAAGTGTAAATTCACCGGTCGTCGCGTCCAGAAAGGCGACAAACACCACCTGGACCACGGGGATCACGAGAAAAATCAGCAGAAACAAGGAGATGAACAGCATTACCGCTGTCTGCCCCGGATGTTTTTTGAATTCGGAAATGACCCTTCATCCCCCCTTTCATAAAAAACGTTTAGCCTGTTAACAACAGTCAACGTGTTTTGATGGACAGACCGGTCCTTCTCGTCGATCTATCCACCCCATCGGTTATGCGGCTATATATACCCTACAGTAGCATTAATTGCTCAAACTATTATAGGGCGATATGATAGAACTATTTTAACAGTGAAATGGCTTTTTCAGCCTTTGCCCTTGCATCGGCATAATTTTTCTTTGTAAAAGAATCCCATTTTTCTTCCACTTCCGCCTGTCGCGGCGGCACTTTCACAGAGGCTTTTTTGCGTTTTTTAAAGACATCGGATGTGAAAACACCGGGAAATTTTTCGTCAACAGCATCCGCCTCAGATATAGGCATGGCGGCTATCAGGGCATGCGCCTCCTTGATGAGCGCCTCGGCATCGGGGTTTGATTTGCCGGACAAAGCCGCCTCGGCCTTTTGAATGGCTTTGGCCGCCTTTGCCAGATCCCCACGCCGGTAGGTGATCATTACGTCAAACAGGGAGTTTACGATGTTGTATCTGGTTTTGGATAACACCACATCGAATGTAACCGCTGCCCCGATGGATTTGTCCGTAAACGGATTTGGGAAATCTTTTGGTGCTTTGGCATAGGTTTCGGGATTGACCGGCAACCGGCGAATTGCCGGATCCAGCAACAATTCCTGTCCTGCTATCGACAGGAGATACTCGATAAAGGCTGCTGCGGCTTCAGGATGCGGCGCATTCTTGACAACGGCAATATTGGCAGGTACCAGGGTGGTTACCGTCGGGTACACAAAGTCGACGGGAAAACCGGTGGCCTTTGACGAAAATCCAAAAAAGTCGATGACAACCCCGATACCGAAATCACCGCTGTTGACCCCTTCGGGAACACCGAAGCTTCGTTCGGTGACCATCTTGAAGTTGCCGGCCATCTCCTTCCAGGTGGCCCAGCCTTTATCCCAACCCTCGCCCTGGAGCACGGTTTCAACCGTCAGATGCGTGGTTCCCGAACGTGACGGCGCAGACATCCCCACATGGTTATGATAGACCGGTTTTTTAAGGTCGTTCCACTCTTTGGGAACCGGAATTTTTTTCGCCTTTAAATAGCGCGTATTCCACATGATGCCATAGCCGGATCCGGCGAAACCGATATAATAACCATCCGGATCATTGATGGGGTATGAACCGATATTTTTCGGGATCCCCGTGGCCTTTGGTGTATATTTGGCTAAAAACCCGTCGCCTTTCAGCACCTCGAATGCGTCGGGGGCAGATGCCCACATAAGATCAGAGGTGTTTCCCTGGGCGGTCTCCTGGATATACTTCACCCCGGCCGATGTTTTTTTCTGCAGTATCTCTACCTTTGTGCCGGGATACTTGGCCTCAAATGCTTTTTTAAACGGGCCTGTCAGATCTTTGGGGTAGGACGTGACGATGACCAGTTTGTCCTCCAGAGCCTGGATCTCATACGGTGCTGCCAGCATGATTGCGAACAATACCGCTGAAATGATCAATAGATCTTTAACTGATTTAAGTCTTATCATGATTTGTTACCCCCTTTTGAGAAAAGGTTTACGAGTGTTAAGAATACCCCGGTTCAACTGAAAACGATCCTGGTTGCGTCAATTTTCAGTGCCGGTTGCTTCCATTCCCTTTAATGCATCAAACAATAAGGTATTGTTAAGATCGTATCGGGTGAACAGCCCGATGCAGGCATCGACACATTCCGGTGAATAATAGATTCCCCGATTTTTTTTTATCTCGTTCAGGGCCACATCGAGGTTCAATGCGGGACGATAGGGACGGTGTGAGGACATGGCTTCCACAACATCGGCAATGCTGAGAATCTTGGATTCCAGTTCCAGTTCTTTATCCGACAGGGCAAAGGGATAGCCGCTGCCGTCCAACCGTTCGTGATGCTGCTGCACGACAATGGAGACATCCTTTCCAAGGGACTCCACAAACGGAATATCTCTGATGATTTCGAAACCGGACTGGGGATGGTTTTTTATGAGATCGAACTCGAGGTTATTCAACCTCGAAGGTTTGACCAACAATTCCACGGGAACCGAGGCTTTACCGATATCATGCAGCAGACCCGCCACATGGATGATTTCAAGCTCTGATTGGGACAGGCCCAACTCTCTACCGATACCCATCGCCAGAAGGGCCACCCTGTTCTGGTGTCCGGCGGTGTAGGGGTCCCGGAGTTCAGTCAGGCGCCCCAATGCTTTCACCGTTTCATGAAAAGTTCGTGTCAGCGCTGCTGTTCTTTCCACCACCAGCCGTTCGAGGGTCGATCGCCGATTGATCCTTTCATTGATCAGTTCATTTCTTTCCACGCAACGATTGACAGTGTGGATCAGGATTTTCAGGTTGAAAGGTTTGACAATAAAATCACAGGCCCCAAGCCTTAGCGCTTCGATGATGTCGTCCATGGTCCCGACCCCGGAAACTACCAGAACCTGGGTTGTGGGGGATTCTTTCTTTATGACTCTTAAGACGTCGATTCCCGTAATGTCGGGCATATGGATATCGGTGATGACCAGAACCGGAGATTCCTTCTTGAATGTTTCGATGCCGCTGGTTCCATCACAGGCCGGAAAGACATCATACCCGATGTTGCTCAGAATGTTGCAGACCATCCGAAGTATTTCAGGATCATCGTCAATTACGAGTACTTTCGGTGTCTGATTCTCCTCCATCGGCATGTAACTTATCCAATAGGTTTTTTCGATGAAACATGGCCGCTACAGCGGCAGATAAATTGAGATTAGTGGGGACAAAAATCGACGATGATGATGTTTATAATCGGTTATGACACTATCATCCGGGTCGAATCAAGGGATTTCTCACTGTGCCGTGATTTTGTTTGTAAAGCTAAAAAATTCCAGGGCAAAACAGTCTCCGGGGATAATCCGGTTCAACTTCAGGTGTGGATTGAAAATTTTCCGTTTTTGGCATAGATTCGATATGGATGGGGCTTTAATACTGCCGTTTGAGATGAAGAAAAGGGTTGACTTGATGAAATATAAAAGATGCCCGGAATCAGTCCGAAACAGGAGATCAGGCGCCGGGATTCTTTACCCTAATTGCAGAAGTTCTTTGAGAAATGTTTGTCGCCGGCTGGTGTCCCGGTTTTTAACCGCCATTGCCAGCGCTTTACGGGTACCGACCAGAACGGCGAGATTCCTGGCCCTGGTTAAGCCGGTGTATATAAGATTTCGGAACAGCATTTTGAAATGCTGGGTGAGAACCGGGATAATCACCACCCCGAACTCGCTGCCCTGTGACTTATGAATGGTAATGGCATATGCCAGATCCAGTTCGGGGATATTATCCCGCTGGTACAAAATTTCCCGGCCATCCGGAAGAAATGAAACCGTACATAGCAACTCCTCGGTGTCGATTTTTTGAATGACACCGATATCGCCGTTAAACACGCCGAGATCATAATTGTTCCGCCGATGAATCACCCGGTCACCCACCCTGAAAATTTTTTCACCGACACTTAATTGTGCTTTCCCCTGTCGAGGCGGATTGGCTGAATCCTGGATCATTCGATTCAAGCTGACGGTGCCCAGACTGCCTCTTGTCATGGGGGAAATAATCTGAATTTCACTCTCATTTCCAAAATATTTCGGTATCCATTCTAAATACAGTTTTCTGACCACGTCAGAGGCAGAAAGACCGTAATGCAGGGACGACCACGGGTGGACCTTTTTTAAAACCGACAATAATTCATCGGCTGCGGTTTCAGCCTTCAAGACCTTTTCAAGGTTGACATGTTGAAATTTCCTGGGGATTGTCAATTCCGTTTCATAAGGGACTACCGGCTCATTGACTCTGAACTCGTAAAGGCCGGCATCCGGGTCTGTCCGGGTGTGTGGTTCGGGGGGCTTTAATTCATGGAATCTTTTTACTCCGGCAATAAAGTTTAGCTGCTCTTTGGTCGCCTCGTCCGAGTCCAGAAACAGGCAATCCGCTCTCTGTTCCCATATTTCAGGTTTTTTAAAGGGCGAGTCAATATATGGCAGATCCCCATTGTTGATCTGATGGGCGTATTCGATAATGAGAGACTCCTTGGCCTGTCGGAAGACTTTTTTCAGCCGGAAACAATGAACCCTGTCAGAGGCGATAATGTCCCTGAGCACATTGCCGGCTCCCACGGATGGTAATTGATCCGCATCTCCGATAAAAAGAATCTGACTCTGAACCGGAACCGCCTTTAACAATGAAGCGGTCAGGTTGATATCCAGCATGGAACATTCGTCAACAACGAGAAAGTCAACATCCAAAGGGTTTTCTTCGTTCCTGTTGAATTTTCCGATCTGCCATTCCAGCAGGCGGTGGATTGTTTTGGACTCTCTTCCGATAACATCCATCATGCGTTGAGCCGCCCGGCCGGTGGGGGCGGCCAGCAGAACTTTTTGTTTCATCGCTTCAAGTAATTTGACAAGCACCAGGGTTGTCGTTGTTTTACCGCAACCGGGGCCACCGGTCAGAACAGAGAATTTTTCGCTTACAATACCCTTAACGGCAGCCGCCTGTTCATCGCTCAGGGACATCTCTTTTGTCCGGCAATATCGATCGACCCAGGCCTCGACCCGTTTCGTGTCAACCGGGGACTGGTTTTTGGTGCCGGATATCTTTTTGGCAACGTACTGCTCATCAAAATAGAGGGATTTGGAATAGTAGCAGGATTCGGTTGTTCCCTGGGGGGTTGCGAGTCTGCGCACCATCACAAGTCCCGCCTGTTCCATCTGTTCGAGGAAACCAGATAACCGGTCGTCAAGTTCCAATCCCAATAATTCTTTTACCTGCACCTCTATTTGTGATTCCGTCAGGTAACAGTGGCCAAACTCCCTGCTTGCAGCCAGCACATGTTTTATTCCGGCCATGATCCGCTGGGGGCTGTTCCTTTCAAGCCCGATACTCAAGGCAACCTTATCGGCGGAGAAAAATCCGATGCCATAAAAATCGTTGGCCAGCCGGTATGGGTCTTCATTTACATACGGGATGGCCTTGTCGCCGTATTCTTTGTAAATGCGCACAGCGAAAAGGGTGCTGATGCCGTGTGCTTGCAGAAACATCATCACTTCGCGGATGGCGCGGTGCTGGATCCAGGCCGCACGGATCGACTCCAGTTTCTTTTGGGCGATACCCTGGACCTCGGTGAGCCGTTCGATGTCTTGTTCAAAGATATCGAGTGTTTTCTTTCTGAAGTGGGTGACGATTTTTTTTGCGGTCTTTGGCCCCACTCCCTTTATGAGACCGGATCCGAGATATTTTTCCAAGGCAGCGGTTGTTGCCGGTTTTTTCTCCACGGCTTTTTCCGCTTTAAACTGCCGGCCGAATTTTGCGTGAACCGTCCATGCACCGTGAAACTCCATGGTGGCCCCGGCAAATACCTTTGTCTGGTGAACGGTAACGGTCTCCTGCTGGTGAGGATTGTCAAAGGGCAATACCCGTAGAACGGACCACCCGTTGTCCGGATTGTGATAGGTGACCCGGTCCACGATGCCGCGGATCGATTCGGTGATGGCTCCTGTCTGTTTGGGTGCCGGTGTCGGCATGGGAAACGTCCTGTGCGCTTTAATGATGGTAAAGAATTATCATAAATTGATAAAATTTCCTATTTTTTTAGAGGTTGATAATCAGCGGAATATTGGCCCAGGTTTCGACGTTGTTCAAAACGGTGGGTCTGCCGATGGAAACACCTATCCGGGGTTAATGCCAAGTCGTTTGATTTTGCGCCTGAGCGTGTTTTTGTCAATGCCAAGTTCTTTTGCCGTTGAAACTTTTTTCCATTTATTTCTTCTCAGGGCCTCCAGAATCGTGAGTTTTTCAACATCCTTCAGGGTGAGAACGCCTGCCGTATTCCCGGGCTCAGTTTCGATTTGCAGCGGTTCCGGCAAGTACTGAAGATCGATTAAATCGTGCTTGCACAGGACGAAGGCATGTTCGACGGCATTTTCAAGTTCACGAATATTCCCCGGCCACTCCCACAGCATGAGTGCGGTCATGGCCTCCTGGCTCAAACCCACAATCCGCTTTCCGGTGATCGAATTGAAGTTCTCAATAAAGTGATCTACCAGAAGTGGTATGTCTTCTTTGCGCTCGGATAGGGGCGGGAGCGATATTTTCATCACATTGACCCGGTAGTAGAGATCCTCTCTGAACCGGTGAGCTTTCACCTGTTGTTCCAGATGCCGATGGGTCGCAACGATGACACGGGCATTTGTGGTCTCTGTCTTTGTGGAGCCCAGAGGCTCATAGCTTTTTTCCTGCAACACGCGCAGTAGCCGGGTTTGAACCGCAGGGGAGATGTCTCCGATTTCATCGAGAAAAATCGTGCCGTTTTGGGCCAAAGCGAACCGGCCGGGTTTATCTTTCTTGGCATCGGTGAATGCGCCGGCTTTGTATCCGAAAAGCTCGGATTCAATCAACGTATCCGGCATGGCACCGCAATTTAAGGCAATAAAGGGACCATTCTTTCTTAGACTGCTATTGTGAATCGCTCTGGCAAAAAGCTCTTTACCCGTTCCGGTGGCGCCTTCGATGAGCACGGTGCTGTTACTCTCGGCAATCTGGGGAAGGATGGAAAAGTATTTCAGCATCCTTTCATTCTTACTCACGATATCTTCGAAAGAGTGCTGCTTCATATAGGCCTTCTGAAGATTTCGGATGGCTGAGAGATCTCGAAATATCTCAACCCCACCGATCATTTCGCCGTTGGATGCTTTTAGCACCGTGGTATTTACGGAAATGGGGATTTGCTTATTATCGGCGCACGTAATACGCACGGGCATATTGGATAAAGGTTTTCCCGTCCGGATGGTTTTGCGCAGCACACAGCCCTGGGAGCACACATCGGCTCTAAATACATCCGTACAGCTCTTGCCGATGGCATCTTTCCTCGAAATACCGGTAATCCTCTCGGCTGCCTGGTTGAAAGACATGATCCGCCAGTCGAGATTGACGGTAAATACGCCCTCTTCGATACTTTCTAAAATAATCTGATAGTTTTTTAATACGGAATCCATTGTTATTCCTATTTTTCCCGGCGCAACGGTGCGCCTTTCGGTTTCTTATCACCCATGGATGGGCTATCCGGCAAAGCCCCATACATACATCGCGGCCGACCCTGCGATGAAAAGCCCAGATGCTGAAGAATGGATGCATTTTGTTCCCTCCATCAATAGCATACGGGTACAAAATGTTCCATGAAAAAATTAATTTTTCCGGGCCCAGGGCTGCTGGCAAAGGATATTATTGATACATATCTGTTGTTTAGGCAATATTTAAAGCCGCCGGGAAGGGTATGGCACCGATTTTGCTGGATGGACCACTATAGTTGATATTTCGCTTCTCAGCAATCGGGACGCCGATGCGTATAGCGTAATTGAAACAAATGCAATACCCAAGGAGGTGGAGCCATGTTTAACAACGTTCTGTTCGCAACAACCGTGTCACCCACGTGTAATAATGCCGCCAATGTGGCCTTTGATCTTGCCAAACGATACGATTCTACCCTACATACGTTTCACGTGTTCGGCATACCGACCCGGGGTGCCAGTCCTTTTATTGTGGATGTCCGTACCGGTGAAGAGGAATACCTTGATGAAGATTATACGGCATGGGTAAGGGAGGAGATCAAACATACCTATGCCGACCAGGCAGAGGGGATGGACAATTGCCGAATCGATTGTACCGCCGGCGTGCCCTCAACCGAAATCCTGAGAAATGCACGAAGGAAGGATGCCGATTTAATTATCATGGGTGCGCACACGCGGGATGAGGATATCGGTGCCGCACGATATCGGCACATTCTCGGCAGTACCATGCAGAAGGTTGCAAAGAGCGCCCGTTGTCCGGTCATGATCGTCAGCCGTCCCTGTAACACCTGTTTCCAGTATTTCAGCAACATTATCTTCGGGACTGATTTTTCAAAGGCATCCTTTTCGGCTTTCAAATGGGCACTGAACGTTGCCAGGGAAATCGGCTGCAAACTCTACCTGTTCCATGCCGTTGACCTGACCAATATTCAACTGGGCAAGGTCGAGGCACAGGAAGAAATCGAAGTCAAAGTGAGTGCCGCAAAGGAGAAGATGGAAAAAATATATGTCTCTGAGATGGGGGATTTCGAAAACTATGAAATAGAAATCTGGGAGGGTATCCCCTATGTGGAGATTCTTAAGTTTGCCCGGAAAAAAAGCGGTGATCTTATCGTCATGTCCCACCATACACGGGAGGTCGATCCGGAAAAGGCCCTCCTCGGCAGTACGGTTGAACAGGTGGTGCTTCGGTCGGCATGTCCGGTAGCCAGCGTGAACCACATGGACAAGGTTGAAGTGGGATCGGGTCTTCACGACAAAGATCCTTTCAATAACGGCCAGATAAAGGAGAATTGAATATGAATGAAACAGGATCCTGGGACTGGACGACTCGAGAAAAAACAGTTCCCGTAAAGGCCTGGGAGGATATGTTCGAGTGGGTGGAAGAGCCCTATGTCAGCCCAGATGGGGAACAAATCGCGGCGATAGTAAAGACGGGAGATGAAGAATTCAATGTGTGTGCCAATGGTGAAACATGGGAAACTTCCTTTGAAAAGATATGGCATCTCCGGTTTTCACCGGATGGCCGCCTGACAGCACTGGTATCCGCAGAGGGCGAATGGACCGTCGCTATAGACGGCTCGCCCTGGGAAAACAGATTCGATTATGTTTGGAAAACCCTCTTCAGTGAAAATGGAGCGCATATCGCCGTTGCATATCAGAAGGATATGAAATACGGCATGGCACGGGATGACCAGCCATGGGAGAGCAATTTTGTAAACATGACCTATCCGACCTTAAATGCGGAAGGCAGCAACACATCGGCCTGTGTTCAGACCGTTTCGTTCAAAGAGGGGGAGATATTCAAATTCAACCAAGGTGCTTTCACGGCAGCAGCCAACGGCAAGGCCTGGGATAAGAACTTTATCAATGTTTGGCGATCGACCTTTAGCTCGGACGGTGGATCACTGGCGGCGGAAGCGAGAGTGACGAAATATGATTATACCATCGTCGTCGACGGTGTACCCTGGAACCAAACCTATGGATCCGTCTGGGAGCCAGTGTTCAAACCATTCAGCGGCAATGTGGCAGCCCCGGTTCGTGCAGATGGCGGATGGACACTGGCCCAGGATGGCCAGATCATCTGGGACAGTCGCTACCTCCAGCTCTGGCAGCAGATGTTTAATCCGGATGGCAGCAAGATCGCCGCGATTGTTTCGCCCTCTTTCGGGAAATGGACCATCGCCGTCGATAATAAACCATGGCGTATCAGATTCAATGAAATGATAACGGACGCCGTCTTTAGCCCGGACGGGGATCGGGTGGCTGCGGTCGCTAAGGATAAGGGGAAATGGACGGTTACCGTCGATGACAGCGCTTGGAGCAATTATTTTGACATGGTATGGAAGCCGGTCTTCAGCGCGGACGGGCGGCACCTTGTGGCGAAAGTTGAAAAGAACGGCCGGTATACATTCGCAATCAACGATCGGCTCTGGGGGACTTCCTGCGATATGGCCTGGGATCCGGTTTTCAGCCCCAAGGGCGATCTTATCCTTCTGCGCACTGTTGAAGGTGGTACCTATCATAGAAGGATAATGCCGGTGAGTGATTTACTGTAAACGATTTTCTTGAGGGAGGAATCATGCATAGTGTGTACAATTTTGTAAGCGGCCCCCTGGCATGGGTTGCTTTTACGGTGTTTGTCGGTGGGTGCCTTGTGCGGCTTATCCGCATGTTGCACCTGGTGTATCGGAAAGAGAGATTTATTTTCAGCTTCATGAGTCTGAAATACAGCCTTCGGTCCATAATTCACTGGATCATACCGTTTGGATCGGTCAACATGAGAAAACATCCGGTGATGACCGTTGCAACCTTTGCTTTTCATATCTGTCTGATAATAACCCCGGTTTTCCTCCTGTCCCACATCATCCTCGTGGATGAAGCCTGGGATATGAACTGGATGGCGTTGCCGGACGCAGCGGCGGACATTATGACGGTTATCGTCATCGTCACCTGCCTGTTCTTTCTTGTCCGGCGGCTCAGATCGCCTGAAGTTCAATATGTCACGACCCCGTCCGACTATTGGATTCTCGCGATCGTGGCCGCTCCGTTTATCACGGGGTTTTATGCCTATCACCAGGGACCGGGCTACAGTGTATCCCTCATTCTCCATATCTTAACCGGAGAAATCATGCTCGTCGCGATACCTTTCACGCGTCTGAGCCATATGATATTTTCAGTTTTATCAAGGGCCTATACCGGTTCAGAATTCGGTGGTGTAAGGCATTCGAAGGATTGGTAGCGGCTGGCGGCGACCGCATCAAAAAGATGAAGCGCCAAAGGGTCGATTGGTTATGTAACGCGTTTGGCACCAACCGGTTGTCGTGCACCATGCCCTGCACAGACGATCGTGTCGGGTGTTGTGAAAATGAGACGCGGATCCCCATTTTTCCAATTGACAAATTATCCGCTCGACCGAATCGGCAAATAGAATAAGGAGGCATTTCCATGGCTGAACCTGCAGAAAACATAGAGAGTCCTTCCGGAGAGGGATCAGAGACTCCGGCAACACCTGAAAACCGCACCATCGACCAGGGTATTGAAAAAGGTGCTGAACATTTAACCGAAGATCATATCGAAAAGGTGATCAACAAGGTATTGGAGACGGAAACCGGTGCTCGCCTAAAAATCTATGTGGAGACCTGTGTGCATTGTGGTCTTTGCTCTGAGGCCTGCCACTACTACCTGTCTCATGACAATGATCCGAAGTTTTCGCCGGTGGGGAAGGTCAAGCAGACCATATGGGAAATCGTCAACAAAAAAGGGCGGGTATCTCCCGAATTCATCAAACAGGCTGCCGGGATCGCGCATACCGAATGCAATCTCTGTAAGCGTTGTTCGATGTACTGCCCCTTTGGTATCGATATCGCATATCTGATGATGACGGTTCGGCGCATCATTCACAAGCTCGGCGCCACTCCCCTTTACATCCAGGATACGGTGAACAGCCACTCGGTAACCATGAATCAGATGTGGGTTAAGGAAGATGAGTGGATCGACACCCTTCAATGGCAGGAAGAGGATGCCCGGGATGAGATCCCGACCCTGCGTATCCCGATCGAAAAGGAAGGGGCGGATATTATGTATTCCGTCATTGCACCGGAGCCGAAATTCCAGGCCGGTTTGATCTATCAGGCTGCCGTATTGATGGATGTTGCCGGTGTGAACTGGACCATGCCGGCGACACCGGGTTGGGATAACAGCGATATGGCCATGTTTGTGGGTAACAATGAGATTATGGCGCGTATCAAAAAAGAGCATTTTGAAGCGGCGGCACGGCTCAAGGTCAAGCGAATCGTGATGGGGGAGTGCGGCCATGCGTTCCGCTCGGTCTACGATATGGGCAATCGTACATTGGGTTGGAGAATGCCGCCGATTCCGGTTATTCACGGCATTGAGTTCTATTATGAGTTGTTGAAAACAGGAAAGATAAAGGTTGCAAAGAAATTCAGCGAGCCGGTTACCCTCCATGATCCATGCAATGTGGTCCGGGGAAAGGGCCTTCATGAGATGATCCGATACATTGCGGATGCTACCTGTGAAAAGGTAGTGGAGATGCACCCGAATCGGGAACACAACTACTGCTGTGCTGCTGGCGGAGGGGTCATAAATTGTGGCCCACCCTACAAGCAGACGCGGATGCTGGGCAATAAGATCAAGGCGGAACAGCTGGGCGATACTGGTGTCGGCGTCGTTATAGCACCCTGTCACAATTGTCACAGCGGTCTGGAGGACATTGTCCATCATTACAAGTTGGGTATGGATATAAAATTTATCAGCGACATTCTGTATCAAGTAATGGAAAAATAAGAAATGTCGATGGAGGGAGAATAAATAATGAAACAAAAAGTTCTTATCCTGATAACCGGTCTATTGGTTGGCGGACTCATCATCGTCTCGACCAACGCTCAAGAGGAGATGACGGTTGTCGATAACAGCATTTTCGAAAACCCGGAAAGACCATCGGCTTTGTTTCAGCATGATACCCATAATGAGAACGCCGAGATTGAAGAATGCAATGAATGCCATCACGTATACGAGGATGGCGTTTTACAGGAAGATGAGTCTTCAGAAGATCTAACGTGTTCGGAATGTCACGAATTCAAATCGTCCACAAAGCAGCCGGCACTGATGAAAGCGTATCATCAGAACTGTAAGGGGTGTCACATCCAGAAAAAGATCGGACCGATCATGTGTGGCGAATGCCATCGAAAAGAGGGCACCACATAGGCCCAATTGAAAAGTATGATGAGATGAGAATATTTTGATGTAAAGCGAGGTTCCCAATGGCAAAAAAGATTCTAATCATCGATGATGACCCGATTATTGTAAAATACCTGAAGAATATCTTTACGGACAATGGGTATGAAATCTGCACGGCCGCATCGGGCGTGGAGGGAAGCGATGTGGTTCAGCGAGAGAGGCCGGACCTCATAACCTTGGACCTCGAGATGCCTGAGCAGTGGGGCCCTCGGTTCTATCGAAACCTGTCCAAGACCAAAGATCTCAGAGACATACCTGTAATCGTGATTAGCGGCTTGCCAAGCAGCAAATATTCGCCGATTAAATCAGTGGCCCATTTCGGCAAGCCATTTGATGTGGATAAATTGCTGGAAACGGTTATACAGACCATCGGCGAAGCAGGATAGTCTTTGTAGAAGTTGATGACTTACGCCATAATGTTTCCACCCACGCCGTAAAGACGCCATCCAGGATTGAGGTACATGATGCCCTTTAACCAAAAGCTCATATCTCGCCTCATTCTTACGGTGGGAGTGGGCCTATGTATCATCGCAAGTATTCTGGGATGGTATAGTCCCTATTGGATGAACATATCATTGGCCGCCTCATTTGTGACGGTGGTTCTTCTCTTTTTCCTTTACGTCAGGTTCACTTCCTTACAGACCCGTAAACTCATTGAGGGCACCCGGTGTCTTGCCAAAGGAGAGTATGGTGCACTTCAAAATAACCGGATAAAGGGTGAAATGGACCGGCTTGCCGTTGCGATTGACCGGATGGGGCAGGAAGTCAAAGATAAAGAGATCAAGCTGAACAGGCAAAGGGATGAATATCAGAGACTATACGAGCTGGTGCCGTGCATTATTACCCTTCAGGACCGGAACTTCAAATTGATCGGATATAATCCGGAATTCTCTAAACGCTTCAACCCCGTGCCCGGGGACTATTGTTATTCCACATATAAAGGTCGAAGCGAAAAATGCGAATTTTGCCCCGTTGAGAAGACATTCGAAGATGGAGAATCCCATTACAGCGAAGAGAAAGGCATCGACAAAGATGGGACGTTGACCCATTGGATTGTAAAGACCGCACCCTTGAGAAACGATGAGGGGGACATCACCGGCGCCATGGAGATGAGCCTGGATATAACCGATAAAAAGGAGTTGGAAGGACAACTCAAACAATCGGAAAAGAAATATCAGGCCATTTTCAGCAATATTCCAAATCCGGTATTCCTACTGGATCGTGGCACCCTTGAAATCCTCGATTGTAATCAGAGGATCAACACCGTGTACGGGTATACGGAAGATGAGATGCTGGCAACGAGTTTTACCGACCTGTTTGAGGCGGGCGAGAAGGAGCGGATCGAATCGGAGATACGGACATCAAAGGAGATACTGAATACCAAGCAGGTCAACAAAAAGGGGGAGACCATTGTCGTTAATATCTGGATATCTCCATCGGAATTCCAGAGCAGAGAGGTTCTACTTGTATCCACCATAGACGTGACGAAGAGACTGGAGGCGGAAATGCAATTGATCCAGGCAAGCAAGATGGCAACCCTGGGTGAAATGGCGACCGGCGTGGCACATGAGCTCAACCAGCCCCTTACGGTGATCAAAACCGTCAGCAGTTTTTTAATGAAAAAGATCCGGAAAAAAGAGCGCATCAAAGAGGATATCCTCCAGACCTTAGCCGAAGAGATGGACAAACATGTGGATCGTGCTGCAACAATCATCAAGCACATGAGGCAATTCGGCCGCAAATCCGATACCACCATGATAATGGTGCAGATCAACGATGTCCTTAAAGAAGCCTTCAATATCTTCAGCCAGCAGTTCAAGCTGCGGGAAATAGATGTTGTCTGGGATCTCGAAAACGATTTGCCTTGCATTCTGGCAGAACCGATCCGTCTTGAGCAGGTCTTCATCAATCTGCTCACCAATGCAAGAGATGCCATCGATGTGAAGTGGCAGACCGGGAAGCTGGTTGACGAGGATGAAAAAACCATCAGTCTTCACACCTATTCGAGTGCCAAAGGGGTTTTTTTCGAAATCAGTGATTCGGGTATCGGCATTCCGGAACCCAATCGAAACAAGATATTCGAACCGTTTTTTACCACCAAAAGAATCGGTGAAGGTACCGGCATCGGATTATCAATAAGCTATGGCATCATTAAGGACTTTCAGGGCAATATTCAGGTGCTGTCTGAACCGAGTGAGGGGGCCAGTTTTATTATTAAATTCCCCATAGGAGAATCAGAGTGACACGGTCTTCAGACAAAATAGCTATCCTGCTCGTGGATGATGAAGAGGGGATCCGAAATGTACTTCGAATTGCGCTGACGGATATGGGCTATCCGGTTTTTACAGCTGCAAACAGTCGCGATGCCTTGAGTGTTTTCAGACAGGAAGCCCCCCAGATTGTTTTAACGGATATTAAGATGCCGGGTATGGACGGTATAGACCTTCTGCAGGTTATCAAGAAAGAAGATCCGGATACGGAAGTCATCATGATTACCGGCCATGGTGATCTGGATCTGGCGATTAAAAGTCTGAAATCCGAAGCCGCCGATTTTATCACCAAGCCGATTCAAGATGAGATCCTTGAAATCGCATTGAAACGGGTGGAAGAAAAAATATCTCTCAAAAAACAACTCAGGTCTTATACGGAAGGTCTGGAGCAGCTGGTTGCGGAAAAGTCAAAAGAACTTATCAATGCCGAACGGCTGACCGCCATCGGTCAAACCGTTGCCGGTCTGTCCCATTCCATCAAGAACATCACCGGTGGACTAAAGGGTGGGGCATTCGTCCTGGAAAAGGGGATCGACCTGGAAGATATGTCGTATCTCAAGGGGGGCTGGGAGATGATAAAAGGCAATGTGGATCGGATTGCCCGGCTGTCCCTTGATCTTCTCAGCTATGCAAAAACCACCGACATCAATTACCAGATCTGGGACCCAAACCAGCCGGTGAAAGATGCCGTCGACCTGCTGACATCCGCTGCGAGGGAAAAAGGAATTACGATCAAATTGGACCTTGCACCTGACGCCGAGGCCTTTCAATTCGATCCCGAGGGTATGTATCAATGTCTGTTGAATGTTATCACCAACGGGATCGATGCCTGTGGAATCGGCAAAAGCGATGGGGATGAGAAAATTGTTGAGATCAGCACGCACCTTAGGGAGGATTGGGGTATCGAATACCGCATACGAGACAATGGGTGTGGGATGAATGCCGAAACACAAGAAAGACTGTTTCAAAATTTTTTTACCACCAAAGGGATCCTGGGCACCGGTATCGGTTTGATGATGACCCGTAATATCATAGAGAAACACAATGGCGTGATCGAGGTCGACTCCACCGAACAGGTGGGTACGACAATTATCCTTAGAATTCCCGCCCCCCCAAGGTCGGATGTCTCTCTCAAATGCAGAAGGAAGAGCCCGATACGATAATTGCTGCATGCCGGGGATATTGCCTTGACAACATTTCTATTCTTGACTAAAACAATCAACAAAGGCTAAAAATGAATCAAATCCATCTGCAAAAGAGTGGATTGCTGGTGAATAGCCAGCAACCCGTCGAAAATGATCCACTGATCTATCTTGGGCATATGGTGGCTATTGAAAAAGACTATTCTCTGAGAAGTTTTTTCCGGATGATTGCAAGGTATGAGATACTTTCCAAACTGAACCCTTTTCTGCCGGTTTATATGAAACAATTCTGCTTATGTCCGGATAAACAGTGTCGAACGGATGCGATCGACCATATCGAACTGGGGAAAACCATAGAGATGATCGGGTTTCCCGGTGACCCCAGGGTCGAAACATATGTCTCTTTGGCCGGTCGCCGGGATGGAGAAACGGTCGACATCCAAACCCTGTGGTTGGAAAACCTTCTGGATATGGGAATCAGACTCGGAAAACTCAGGCACGTGATATTCGGTGATCGAATCGACACCTTTGAATATGAGACGGTGTTCAGCTTTTTCGAGTTCATTGACGGTATCTCATGGCAGCTGAGCTTTCACAACATGCCGGTGGAATGCAAGGTGTCCTTTTAAGAGTAATATCGTCGAAATGGTTGAATCGATGAAGGGTCGATTGAATGGAGCGTCATCGATGCGGGCGACCCGGAGCACAACCATTTAGCCCCTCGATAATTTAACTGTTTGACCCAACGAGTAGACTCACGCCATGACAGATTCGCCGGGAAATATGACACCTATCCTCATCATTGAAGATGAGATGGACATGCGTTTTTTCCTGAATACATTATTTAAGGCAGATGGGCTGGACCCGGTAATGGCAAGGAACGGGAAAGAAGGCATTGAAAAGGCACGGGAGATGCGGCCGTGCTTGATCATTCTCGATGTCATGATGCCGAAAAAAGGCGGGGCTCTAGTGTACCGGCAACTCAGAATGGAAGGAATTTTTAAAGATATCCCGGTGATTATTTTGTCGGCTGTGTCCAAGCCGAGCTTCTACCATTATTTGAAAATGCTCAACGCTGAGGGAAACCCGAAAATTCCGCTTCCCAACGCATATATCGAAAAGCCGCCGGACCCAGAATATCTGCTGGATACCGTCAGGCGGTTGATAAAATAGAGACCCTTGGCTCTAGGGACCCAACCAAGGTTTATCCACTGGCCGGTAGCATAACCCCAACCGTCGATCCCAGGACCCAACGAAATGAAAAGGGTCCGGCAAAGCGGATAAACGGTGAGAGCACACCCGGTCTCGAGGAGATTGTCTATGGATACGGCCTACACATTGCTGCTGGTCGACGATGAAGAGAGCATTCGGAAGGTGCTGGCCATTAGCCTTTCCGATAGCGGCTACACGGTCCTTACGGCCAAAGACGGCAGAGAAGCCCTTCGCATCTTCAGGGCGGAAAGCCCCCCCATTGTTCTTACAGACATCAAAATGCCGGGAATGACCGGCGTTGAACTTCTCAGCAGAATAAAGAAGGAAAGTCCCGATACGGAAGTCATTATGATCTCCGGCCACGGGGACATGGATCTGGCCATCGAAAGCCTGCAGAACGATGCAATCGACTTCATTACCAAACCCATCAATGATGATGTGCTCGAAATCGCCTTGAAGAGAGCCCATGAACGCATATCGATGCGCGACCAGCTAAGGGCCCATACGGAAAACCTCGAAGCCCTTGTGGAAAAACAGTCGGTAAAGCTGGTGGAGGCCGAGCGGATCGCGGCCACCAGCCGGGCATTCGAGGGGCTGTCTTCTGCCATATGGGATATGGCCGGAGACATGGAAGGGGGAATAAAGCACTTCAACGAAATGCCCTGTCACGTGTCCCTTCACAATCCCGAATTGAAGATAGTTGCCGCCAATCAACTCTATATGGAGCGTTTCGGGAATAGAATCGGCAGTAACAGTTGGGGTATCTACCGCGGGAAGTCGCAGAGTCAAAACACATGTCCGGTGGCATTGACATTTCAAAGGGGCGAAGGGCTGCGAAGCAGTGAGGTCGTCGGGTACGCGAACAATGTGGAGGCCCCGGCGATTGTTCATACGGCTCCGATTAAAAACCCAAACGGTGAGACAGCGATGGTTCTCGAAATCTCTGCCGATATGGACGAGATCCGGCGACTCCAGGAAGCGCTGAAGGCCAGCCGGCAAAACTATCAGCAGCTCTTCGATGAAGTTCCCTGTTACATTACCGTTCAGGATAGGGATTTTAAGCTAACCGCTGTCAACCGGCGATTCAAGGAAGATTTTGATTATGAGACCGGCTCCCGTTTTTGCTACCATATTTATAAACACCGTGATGCCCCTTGCGACGACTGCCCGGTGGCGCAAACGTTTGAAGATGGCCGCTCCCATCAATCCGAAATGGTGGTCACCTCCAAACACGGAGACCAATATAACGTGCTGATCTCAACGGCACCTATTCGGGATTCAAAAGGAGAGATTACCCGGGTCATGGAGATGTCCACCAACATCACGGAGATCAGACGGCTTCAGGACCATCTTTCCTCACTGGGTCTGAAGATCGGTACCATTTCCCACGGCCTCAAAGGTATCCTGACCGGTATGGATGGCGGTACGTATGAGATAGATACCGGGCTTTTAAAGGAAGATCCGGATCGGGTGAAAAAAGGTTGGGATACGGTGAAGCTGGTGGTTGGCCGTATTCGAAACATGGCTCTGGATATCCTTTACTATGCAAAAGAAAGAGACCTTAAATGGGAGCAGGTCGGTGTCCTCAGTTTTGCCGAGGAGGTTGCCATGGCCATTGGAAAGAAGATAAGGGACCATTCCATTGAATTTACCTGTGACTTTGATCCTTCTGTAGGAGTTTTCGAGGTCGATGCCAGCGTTGTACGAACGGCACTGTTCAATATTCTTGAAAACGCTATCGATGCCTGTCTTGAAGATAAGGCAAACGGGCCAAAGCAGATCACGTTTGGCGCAGCCCAGAAGAAAGAAGATATCATTTTCACGATCTCTGACAACGGCATCGGTATGGGTGAAGAGGTTCGGGAAAATATCTTCACCCTGTTCTTCTCATCCAAGGGCACCGGGGGAACTGGTCTGGGACTCTATATTTCCAACCAGATCATCCAGCAGCATGGAGGGATGATCCGTGTCGACTCTGAACCGGGGAGAGGATCCGATTTTTATGTGAAGATACCAAAGGCATCTCCGGAGTTTGTCAAAAGCCCCTGAAGGCTTCCTTCGTTTAAAAGCCTAATCTCAGTACGGAATTGACGAGACAGTTGATACTTGTTAATTTCCTTTGTATTCATCGAAACCTTCTGTAAAACGCCTCCTCGTTCTGGTGCGAAAAAACGCAAGTATAAATACCAGCGGCCCACATGAACAGAATCCCTGTTTTTAACCGCCATGCTCAGGGCCTTGCGGGTAGCGATTTTAAAAAACCTTATTTTTTAGAGTCTGCAAAAATTATTGACAGGCTCCGGGATCACGGGGTAGACATGGGGCCACCAGTGCCATTTATCTACTTAAAGCGTTCAGGTCGCCGCAAAAATTTCCTGGAACATTTTTTAAGCAATAACCCTTCTCATGCGATTCTGGCGCTTTCCATCGTCTCTTTGTCGGTCGCCTTGTCAATGTACCACCTATTCCTTGCTTACGTCGGCTTGGTGGATGCCTATTCATTTCGATCCACCCATTTGGCCTTTATCCTGGTCATCGCCGTTTTGTTTAAACCCCTCGGCAGAGCCTCCTGGAAAGATCCCTATAACTGGTTTTCGGTGATCGATTTTGCCATCGTCGCCTTAGTCGTAATCATTCAAGTTTATATTCTTTACGATATCGATGCCTATGTTTTTCGCGGGGGAAACCTAAATGAGTGGGATATCCGCTTAGGAACCGCCATGATTTTCATTGTGCTGGAAGTAACCCGGCGATATGTCGGCATGGCCCTGGTTTTTATCGCCGGATTTTTCCTGCTGCAGGCTCGATTTTCCGATCATTTTTTCTGGATTTTTTATGGCCCTCCCAATGGATGGGAAACCATCGTGGATTATATATTCATGCGGGAAAATGGGATATACGGTGTTCCGATCATGGTCATGGCCACCTATATTTTTCTGTTTATCCTTTTTGGGGCCATTCTGCTCGAATCCGGCGGCGGTCGAATCTTCATCAACCTTGCTTTGGCGCTTACCGCCGGCCGCAAAGGCGGGCCTGCGAAAGCGGCGATTCTGGCAAGCACGCTCATGGGGACCATATCCGGGGCCTCGGTGGCAAATGTTGTAATGACAGGGACCTTTACCATCCCATTGATGAAAAAAATCGGTTACCGGCCCCAATTCGCCGCGGCTGTCGAGGCTTGCGCCTCGGGCGGAGGCCAGATCATTCCACCGGTTATGGGGGCTGCCGCCTTTGTCATCGCCGAGTTCATGGCGGTACCCTATCTGAGAGTTTGCCAGGCTGCAATTTTCCCATCGCTTTTGTATATGTTTTCGATCTTTATAATGGTCCATTTTGAAGCTGGAAAATATAACCTGCCCACATTGCGAAAAGAAGAGTTGCCTTCGGTAAAAGATCAACTCAAGATAGGGGGGCATCTTTTTCTTTCAGTGCTTGTGATCCTTATCCTCTTAGCTGTCGGTTTTACCCCCATGTTTGCAGCATTCTGGGCCATCATTTCACTTTTTGTGTTGAGCTGCCTGAGAAAAGAAACCCGGATGGGCCCGGTAAAAATCTTAAAGTTTCTTGAAACCGGTACCCTAAAAGCACTCCCGGTCTCTCTTTCCTGTGCCTGCGCGGGTATCGTCATCGGGTCGATCTTTGTCTCCGGTTTCGGTCTTAAATTCACCGGGTTAGTTGTTTCAATTGCGGATGGGCGACTTTGGGTTGCGCTGGTCCTGACCATGTTTGCCTGTCTTGTTCTGGGCATGGGGCTTATGACCGTAGCGGTTTATATTACCGTCGCCGCCCTGGTGGTTCCCGCCCTGATCGCCCTGGGGGTTACGCCCATTGCGGCACATTTTTTTGCCTTTTATTTCGGTCTTGTCTGCAACATTACGCCACCGGTAGCCATCGCAGCCTATGCTGCCGCGGGTATCGCCGGATCAAACCCCATGAAGACGGGATTTGAGGCCATGCGTCTGGGGATTTCCAAGTACCTGCTCCCCTTTGTCTTTGTTTTTTCACCCGGACTCCTGTTTGAAGGTTCCGGGTGGGAGATACTGCGAAGCTTTACGGCGGCAACACTCGGAATATTTGCAGTGACCCTTGTTACGGAGGGCTGGCTTTTCGATAAAATAAAATGGCAAATCAGGTTATTGTTTGTCATCCCGTCGGTGCTTCTGTTCCTTCCCTATCCGGGATATAATCTTGCGGGTCTGATTACACTGTCTATCCTGATACTTCTGCTCCGGTATCAGACGCCCAGAACCGCTTTGCAAGCATAGGAGAAAAACCATGGCGAAATTTTTAATCCGATGGCTGCCGTTTCTTGTTTTGCTGGGAATTTTTGCCGTATTCAAAAGCTACAGCATTGCGAACCGATATTATCCGGCATTTCTATCATTTATGACCGCTTCAGGGTTTCTGCTGGTTCTCATCTATAAATTTATCATTAAGACAAACCGCGTTACCGAATCCGATACAAATTCTCGACAATAAACCAGAAGAGCTTCCCCATGGGCCTTTCGTCCGGATTCGCCTCCTCCCAGATCGGATTATAGGGCGCTATCCGGCGTAAAATTCTCATATAATAATACAATGCAATTGTAACCTTTTGGGGGCTTAGACGTTTATATAAACAGTAACCGGAAACTCGAAAAATAATCCTGTTCACTATTCACGCGGTCCGGCGCCACAAGACAATTTTGTCGGAAACAGAAACCGAAAGGAGATTGCCATGAGGAAAATTGTATCGATATTGGTGGTTCTGATTTTTGTCATTTCAGGTACGGCATTTGCCAAAGGTACCAACGCGCCCGATGATAAAGGCGATTGTTCCCAAGCTGGACCGGGCGATAAGAATCCGGATTCAAATGCCCCTGATGACTCCCCCGGTGGTCCAAAGGATGAATCGGGTGAGGGTGGACATAAGGGTAATGGTTGGGGCGGGGCTGCTCCTAATTCGGGTGATGGCGTTCCCGATGGACCTGGAAGGTAATCGTCAAACGGCTTTATGCGGGGTAAGTTGAACGGAATCGTATATTGTCCCGCTTTTTTGAATATTTCCAAGGCCCATTTTTATAAAGCGTAAAACCGAAAAATAACAGTAAAAAAAAGGGTTTACAGCGACAAGTCGCCGTAAACCCTTTTTTGTTCGGGTGGGTAGGCAGAGATTTAAACCCTGAACTTGCCACCGTGTATGTCAATTTACAAATTTGTGCATCCCCTGCAGGTCACTTTTATCTCAACAGGTGACCGTTTAGCTCCATCAGCGCCCAGGAAAAGGGTCAAGTCAGCTTTCCTCTCCTGGCCAAAAAATGTTAGCGTTACCATATGTTACGATCACAAAAAATAGAACCCTCCGCCTGAACCTGTTCATGATGATTTTGCATAAGATGAATCCATAAAAATCGGGCTTAAGATTTCTTTCAAAAAACCGATCTGTAAGGTTAAACAGATAATTTTACACCCTATCAATTAAGGCGGGGTATGAAAAAAGGGCGCAGATACGTTGTGGATCGCATGAAATGCGGTTGAGAATATAATGTGAGAAACCAGATCGGAGGAAAGCATGTCTAAATTTTTACGGCTAACACTCAAACAAAAATTATTGGGTGGTTTTCTTTTATGTGCCGTATTTACAGGTCTTTCCGGTGGCGCCGGGATCCTGTCTTTAAAGCAGATTCAGGGAAAGATGGGCGTCACCACCAAAGATATTACATCAACGATTGAGCATCAAAACGCCCAGACCCGGAAGATCGCACTCCTTCGATCCCTGGTGGATCTGATCACCACCGCAGACTCCAAAGCGAGTCTGGACAGTGCCAGGCAAAGGCATGGGAAACAGTTCCAGAGCAGCGAAGCTGGAGATACGGAGAAAGAGGGCCCGGCAGCGAATACAGATCCGAGTGGTGCAACGAAAGATCTGAATATTGCAGTCAATAAACTCATCGGCCATCAGGGTAACTATCTCACCGCATCGGACCGGCTTGCCGAGCTTCAGAAATCGACCTATTTCGAGCTGGATGCAGTCACCAAGCTTTCTGAAAAGCTGGCGGCAGAGATCGAGAAACACGCTGAAACCATGATCAATGAAGCCCTTTCCGGAGCCAGCGAGCAGATGGAAGCAGCCTTGATGGTGACCGAATCGGCGGTGGACAACATAAAGGCCGCCATCATGGTGCCGACGTTATCCCATGCTATAAATTCCAAGGTAAAAGATGCCGTTCTGACAAAGACCTCTGAGGAGATGGACGTCATTAAGAAACAGATCGACGGGTTACTTAATTCCATAAAAACACTGATTTCAAAACTGACAAGGGATGACAGCACCGTGGCCATGGAAAAACTTCTCCAGAAGATGATCGGTGACTTTGAATTCATGGTGGTGGGAAAATCCAATCAAATTGCCCTGGGCTACGGCATCGGTACCGGCGAGTTCGAAAACCTGCTGAGTGTGGCCAAAGACTGTAACGATGCCATGGGGGAAATGGCAAAATTGGCCAATGAAAAAGCCAATAACGTGGAGTTCAAAGCTTCCGAGTCGATGGGCGATGTGATGGAGGGGATCAGCAGCGGATTTGATGAGATCGAAAAAGCCACAAAATCGGTAATCGCCCAGATAAAAGCCTCCATTGAGGTGGAAGCCGGTTCCAACAAGGTCAATTCCCTGGCCAAGGATGTGTTGCTGGCTGCCGGCCCAAAGGCTGTGGATGCGACGCTCAAGCAGATGATGACAACCATGGAAGAGAACAACAAGCGGGTCTCCGGACTGCCCCAGGACAGCGAAACCGTGGCTTCCATAAAGGTCTCCCTGGAAAAATTGACGCCGCTTTTGAAGAAAATGGCAGGGGCCAAGAAGCAGATGATCGAGGCCCGGGAAAACCTCGGAAAGGCCACCGCTGCGATTTATGCAGAGGTGTCAGAACAGGAAGGCTGGATGCTGGTTGCTGCCCAGGAGATGAAATCAAAAGCACAAGCGGCCATGGAAGCCAGCAACAGCATGGTCAATAAATGGCAGTATGCGCTGTTATTCCTCGGTCTGCTGGCATTTGTTTTGGCAGTTTTTGTGGGGATTTTCGTTTCCGGGTCGGTCACCAAACCGGTGGCCAAAGCCGTGAGTTTTGCCGAGAAGATGTCTGAAGGCGATTTTACCCAGACGCTCGATATCAGGCGGAAGGATGAAATCGGTGTGCTGGCCGGTGCGCTGAACACCATGGTCTCAAACCTTGGGGGCATGTTCAAGGAATTCGCCACCGGGGTGGAATCCATTGATGCCTCATCCAAGGAGCTGTCCAATATCGCCAACCACATGTCGGACGGAGCGAACAATACCAGCTCAAAATCAAATACCGTTTCATCTGCTGCCGAAGAGATGAATTCCAATATGAATTCAGTTGCTGCCACCATGGAAGAGACGGCTACCAATGTGAACATGGTGGCGGCTTCAGCCGAGCAGATGACAGCCTCCATCACCGAGATCGCCCATAACACTGAAAAGGCGCGGGTCATCGCCGGTGAGGCCAAGAACGAATCGGATGAGGCTTCCAACAAGATCAACGAACTCGGTCATGCTGCAAAAGAGATCGGTAAAATCACCGAGACGATTACCGAGATATCCGAACAGACCAACCTTCTGGCCTTAAACGCCACAATCGAGGCTGCTCGTGCTGGTGAGGCCGGTAAAGGATTTGCCGTGGTGGCCAACGAGATCAAGGAACTGGCCAGACAGACCGCCGAGGCCACCGGAGAGATCAAGAAGCAGATCGACGGTGTCCAGGGCTCAACCGAAGGGACCGTGAGACGGATGGCGGCGATCACCAAGGTGATCAACCAGGTCAACGATATCGTAGGTACCATTGCCACGGCAGTGGAAGAGCAGTCGGTCACTACAAAAGAGATCGCTGGAAACGTGGTGCAAGCCTCCCAGGGGATTCAGGATTCTACGGAGAGCATCTCGCATACCAACACCGTTTCCATAGAAATCACAAAGGATATTGTGGAAGTGAATCAGGCCGCCGGCGAAATCGTCAACAGCAGCTCCCAGGTCAACATGAGCGCCCAAGAGCTTTCCGGGCTGGCTGATCAGCTAAAGGGGATGGTGGGGCAGTTTAAGGTATAGAACCTAATAAAAAAGGGGTTATCGCCGTTGCGATACCCCCTTTTTTATTTCTGTGGCCGGATGTCTATGATTCGAATCCGGGTTATTGAGCATCGATTGCCTGATAGACGCTTTTACCGGACGCGAATTTATCTCTTTCCGTTCTTTAAACATGACAACCCCTATTCTCTATATTATTTCTTGAATAATCAGTTAGATATGATAAACAGTAACGTTGGTGATACGTTAAGAAAAACTGCAAAGAACATTCAAACACGAGTCGATTGTTATGAACGAAGCTGTCTATTCTGTTACACCGCGTATGGATGAGAATCCGGCCGCGGTGGTGGCCCGAATTGAATCCTTATCGGAAAAACGTCTGTCTGCCAGTGGTTCGGGGCACATGATCTGGCATGTCTGGGGCAAGAAGGGGGTGCCGCTGGTTCTGCTGCACGGCGGATTCGGTTCCTGGCTGCATTGGATTCGCAATATTCCCGTATTGGCGAGCCGGTTTACCGTTTTCGCCGCCACGATGCCGGGTTTCGGCGAATCCGATGATGCCCCGGAGCCTCACACGCCGGAAAATTTGGCGTCGATTATATCGGCCGGTATCGATCAGGTTTTGCCGCCCGGACAGCCGTTTCACATGCTCGGATTTTCTTTTGGCGGCATGGTCGGGGGTCTTGTTGCGGCCCTGCAGGGCGGGCGGCTTCTTTCGCACACGTTTTCGGGTTCGGGCGGTATGGCCCTGGCGCGTAATTCCCTGGAACCGCTTAAAAACTGGCATGAAGCGAAAACGGAAGAAAAACGCATGGCGGCGCACAGACGGAATCTTGAAATTCTAATGATCGCCGATAACAAAAAGGTCGATGATTTGGCGGTTTACATTCAAAACTGGAACACGCAACGAGGCCGCTTTCGAACCTATAAATTCCGTCACCTGGACATCCTTGGGGAGTCGTTACCCAAGGTGAAGGGACGCCTGATGGGCCTTTATGGAGGCCGGGATGCGATTGTAAACGGCCATCTGCATGAGCGTATAAGTTATCTCAGCGCCATTCAACCCCATTCGGTCTTCCGGGAGATTGCCGACGCCGGACACTGGGCCTGTTATGAGGCGGCTGAAGCGTTCAACAAAACCTATATGGACATGTTGCAGGGTATCGGCGGTGTTTCGTGACCAAAATCCGGCGCATCGTAAATCAGTCTTGACTTTGGAATAGGTTTAGACTGCAAACCAGTATCCAAAATTGACCCTCCAGGGATCACACACCCAATCCCTTTTACATGGCTTCTTTTAAGAACCCACTGGCATATTTATGCAGTACGCTTCCGATCAGCGTTTGATAGGGGATGCCTTCCCGGGCGGCTCTTCTTTGTATGGCTGTAAGGTCATTTTCTGAAATTCTGTTTTTTAGCCATATTATCCTCCAAGATATTTCTTGGTCGCCTTTCTGCTTGGAATAATTGTCTTTAAAAAATACTCACTTTTCTCCATAACACACGGAACTAAATAGGCGTAACCGTCGACATCAATTATTAGGATTTTTTGCAGGGGGACATTCGTGCAGAGAGTGCGGAATAGAGTGGACAAACTGTTTTGTACGCGTTTGGAATGTCCCCTAAGCCGTCCATGTTTCCTGTAGTTGCGTATTCCGATGATCGAATTGTAGTTTCACAATGCCGCAGACAGTGTTTGATGGGGTTCTATTTTTCGAACGCGGAACGAGGTAATCCAGATTGACGGATAATCGACATCAGCGTTCCTGCTCGAAGCTCTTTATGATCCGGCACAGGAACCGTTAGGGTTGAATTTTCAACCCTTCGCTGCATGGCTATGTGGTTCCCTCTTCTTCTCACCTCTTTGAAACCATGCTTTTGGAGAATTCTGCAGACTTCTTTCCCTGAAAGATAGGGCAGTTTACCCAACAGCTACCTCCACCTGCGTCACATAGACTTCACCATGGAATCTGTCCGCGATTTCTTCAGCGGAAGCAGTTTCAAAGAATAACTCCAGAGCTTCTTGTAGATTTTTCCGAGCTTCATCAATACTGTCTCCCTGACTTGCAACATCGATCTCCGGACAAAGGGCAACATATCCGTCACCCTCTCGCTCGATAATGGCAGTAAGTTTCTTATTCATAGTTATCCTCACATGAATTGAGTATTGTCCAAATTATCATATCTACCTGATTAAGCAACAAATAACCCTGTTTGTTCGGATAAAATCAATCCCAGAGCCGAAGGCTTTGTCTGTTTTAGATCAAAAATGCCCGGGGTCAAACTTTGATTAGTGCTATTTGGCTTGCGTTTTTATCCTTAGCATCAACATCTATTGTCGCCCGGATCGGTGCTGCCGCAGGGTCGGTCAATAATAAACCGGTAGCACACCCTCCTAAAAGGACCATAACGTCGGCGAGGAGCCCCAGTCGATAGACAGCTGCCGGTAGAATCTCAAGATTTGGATTCGTTGGATCCGCCATAGCGTTTTAGTCTATTCCTAAGTTCTTTGATAGCTATTTCCCGCTCCCGGGTGCGCCCACCGCGAACAACATCCACCAAAGATTGTTTCAAAACTACAAAATGAGATTATGCGGCTGTGGTGACGTTACGGTGTTGTTGGCGTAGTCCAAGGTTGATAACGTAAAGTTGAGACGCGGAAAATGCGCCGGCATTTTCCCATCGAATTCCAACGAATTGTTAGCGGAAAACAATTTCTCCGGAGATAATCCTTCCAACCGTTCAATCCGTTCTTTTTTTATATTCACGTACCTTGTCTGTCAGCAGGGGAACGATTTGAAACAGGTCGCCAATAAAGGTCACATCGGCGGCGGAAACAATCGGGGCCTTCCTGTCGGTATTTATGGCAATGATGTATTTAGATTTCGATATTCCGGCCAGATGCTGTAGGGACCCTGAAATGCCGCAGGCGATATATAAATCGGGTCGGACCGTTTTTCCCGTCTGGCCGATCTGGTGATCCTCCCCGATCCAGCCTTCTTCTACGGCTGCTCGTGATGCACCTAATTCGGCTCCCAGTTCGTCAGACAGGGTTTCCAGGATTTTAAACCCCTGTTGATTCACCCCATGACCGCCGGCAACGATGATCTTGGCATCTTCTAATTTCACATGTTTCTTGGTTGATGCCATGGTGTCCCGAATATGAATGATAAAATCATTTTCATCCAGATCAATTTTCATCACTTCTTTGGTACCGATTTTATCCGGATCGCGGGGATATTTCTTCATCACACCCGGGCGGACCGTGGCCATTTGCGGGCGGTTGTCGGGGCATGCGATGGTTGCCATCATATTGCCGCCAAAGGCTGGTTTGGTCTGCAGCAAGATCCCCTCATCTTTGCATATTTCCAACGCTGTACAATCTGCGGTCAAGCCGGTTCGAAGTCTGCTGGCAATACGCGGGGCAAGATCCCGCCCTTGCGCAGTGGCGCCGAACAGAAGGATTTCCGGTTTTTTTACCCCGGCAATTTGCACGATAGCCTTGGTGTAAATATCCGTTCGATACATCTTAAAGGATTTATCGTTCACGACGATCACGTGGTCTGCACCATAAGCGATCAATTCGTCAGCCATATCGCCCAATTCAAAGCCGATCAATATCGCTGTTACAGGCTGGTCTTTACCTTGCAGCGAAAAATCATCAGCCAGCCCCCGTGCCTTTCCCAGCAGTTCCAGCGAAACCTTTGAAACGATCTGGTTGTCATGCTCGATGAAAACATGAATCCCCTTGAATAGGGCGACATCCATGCAAAGTCTTCCCTGGAAATCTTCGAAGGTGATGGCGCCAAGCTCGCAGGTATCGATACACGCTCCGCAATATGTACAACCGGGAAGCAAGAGCGCTTTCTCATCCTGCATGCTTATTACTGTATAGGGACACGCCGCGACACAGCGTTTACATCCCGTGCACTTTTCTTCATGGACTATAACAGGCATATTCGATCCTTCTCCCACATCCTTTATTCGGCCGGGCAAAGCCGCAGGTTCCAAAGTGACAGCCCTAAAATTTAAGGAGGGCCTTTTCCAAAATGAAATCCAGGGTATCCTCAGCACTATTCGCCGCAGGTTTTTCGATCACAATTCCATCACGGCTGTGACGATGAACGAATGTCTTCTTAACCCATGTAGGCGACCCGTTAAGGCCGATTCGTATCGGATTCAGTTTTAAATCTTCCTTGGACCAGGTTACGACCGCCTTGTCTCGATAGGCTCTCAGGACCTTGTTCATATGCTTATATCGAGGTTTGTTGATCCGATTTGAGACCGTAATCAATGCAGGGGTTTTCATCTCGATAACCCGGGTGACACTGTCGAAATTGCTCTTCACGGTCACCAGGTTCCCCTGGATATTGATCCCCTCAGCATGGGTGGCCTGCGGCAGATTCAGCCATTCGGCAAGTTGTGGACCCACTTGTCCGGTCTCGCCATCTATGGTCTGACTTCCACAGAGGATCAGGTCGTACTTTTCTATTTTTTTTATCGCCATGGATAGCGTGTAGCTCGTTGCCAGGGTATCCGCTCCGGCAAAGGCCCTGTCGCTGACAAGAATCGCCCTGTCCACGCCCATTGAAAGTGCCTCCCGCAGGGTGCTTTCAGCCTGGGGGGGACCCATGGATAAAACCGTGACTTGCCCATCATCACTACTCTTTTTTAGCCGGAGCGCTTCCTCGATGGCATTTTTATCTTCCGGATTGATAATACTGGGGACACCCTTCCGAATAAGCGCACCTGTTTTCGGATCGATTTTAACTTCATGGGTATCGGGGACTTGTTTTACGGTTACAATTATATTCATTTAAAAACCTCAAAGGAGTCCTTTCTTATCGTTTTGACGAGACGATTAACAGCCTATAGCCCGTGAGATCACGAGCCTAAGTATCTCGGATGTCCCTTCACCAATTTGCAGAAGCCGTTGATCCCGATAAAAACGCTCCACATCGTAATCTTTGAACAATCCATATCCCCCGTGTATCTGAACGGCTTCATCAGCTACCTCCCTTGCGATTTCACTGCAATAGAGTTTGCTCATGGCGGCCTCTTTGCCAAAGGGGCGCTTATTTTCAGCCAGCCAGCAGGCCTTGTACAAAAGGTTTCTTGCCAGTTCGATCTTCAATTCCATATCCGCCAGCTTGAAGGCAATGGCCTGTTGTTTACAAATAGGACGCCCGAACTGGATACGTTCCTTGGAATAGCGCAGGGCAGCTTCGTAAGCCCCTTGGGCGCACCCTATCCCCATGGCCCCAATTGAAAGGCGCCCGCCATCGAGGGTCGCAAGCATCTGCTTGAACCCATCCCCCGGATTGCCAAGCACGGCATCACTCGGCACACGGCAATTATTAAAAAAGAGTTCCGCTGTGTTTGACCCCCGCCACATGAGTTTCCGCTTCATCGTGTTCAAGGTGAACCCGGGCGTACCATTTTCAACGATAAAACAAGTATAATTGGGTTTTCCGTCTGGTCTTGCGCCGGTCACTGCCTGAACCATCGACCCTTTGGTTATCGGTGTGTTGGCATTCGTGGTCATTGTCTTTCGACCGTTAATGATCCACGAATCCCCTTCTTTGACTGCCGTGGTACTGGTCGCGCCGGCATCGGAACCAGCGTTCGGTTCTGTCAGACCAAATCCCATAAGCGTTTTTCCCTGGCACAGATCGGGAAGATATTTTCTCCGTTGGGATTCTGAGCCGAATATATCAATGGGGTTGATCCCCAGAGAATTGCCCGCAGCGAGGGTGGCTGCCTGTGAACCATCCACCCGGGCAATTTCCTCTACGGCTATTATGTAGGAAATATAGTCCAATCCCTGGCCCCCATGCGCTTCAGGGACAGTCATTCCGAACAAACCGATATCACCCATCTGCTGGGTCAAAGATACGGAGAATTCCTCTTTTTCATCCAGCTCTCCGGCTACGGGCTTGATTTCGCCTTCAGCGAACTCCCTGGCCCCCATACGGATCATTTCATATTTTTCATCCATCTGATAACACAATTTCATTTTGATGTTTTTCCCTTTTCAACTATCCATCAGCTTAAATGTATCTCTGACGATTTGGACCATGCTGTAATTTGTCCTGGTATGCGCCCGGGTTTTTGTGGATACCTGCAGAGCACTCACATGCACATCAGATGGACATTCCTATTTCCCGGCATAAAGGACAGCGAGAATTTTCGTGGATTTTTTGCCATGGCATTTTACCAGATGAGGTACTGTGGAGTCGTAGTAGATACTGTCGCCCGGTTCGAGGATGTGTATTTCCTCCCCAAAGCGCACCTCCATCTCCCCATGGGTCACAAAAATAAATTCTTGACCGTCATGGGTCGATCTTTCTTCCTCCGTTTCAGAAGGTTCCATGGTGATCAGAAACGGTTCCATGCTTCTATTCGTTTTATGGGGCGCGAGGGACTCATATGTATAGCCGTAATGTTTTTCTTTTCTTGGATCATGCCGGTAGGTCTCTTTGCGATCATCCCCGCGCACGATTGTAAAGGCTTTTTCCTCTTCACCGGAGATCAAATAACCCACCTTCAGATCAAGGGCCTTGGCGAGTTTAATGACCGCCCCCAGGGGCGGGACAATTCTTCCCGCTTCGATTTGAGACAGCATCTCGGCACTAATATCCGTTCTCAGGTAAAGATCAAAAAGGCTTAGGCAGAGACTTTCCCTCGCCTTCTTGACCCGTATTCCTATTTCAGCGGAGATCTCTTCCTCGGCTTTTGCCTGGGAGCGTCCCGGCTCAACGGTCTCCTTTTCATCCGAGCGTGCAACCCGAGTGGCGTCGTTTAAAAGATCGTCATTTTTTCCCTTACCGGTTTTTTCTTTCATAACGCTATAGACCATTCCTTTTAATAATTATGAGTGAACACAAATCTTCAATGAAGATTAAATAATAATGTCTTAAAATGCAATGAGTTTTGACAAAATTGAGTTGTGTAGAGCTTGGGGTGACCCCATTCGCCACGACGATGCTGCATTATTCACCTTTTTTTTTGATTCGGATACTTTCTCTTATTGGGATGATCCGTTTCAATAACGTTGGCACCGGATTCAATTCTCTGGACGATTTCTTCAAACGTAATGCCCCTTTCCCCGGGAAAGATTAGACTTTTGTTGAAAAGAGGTAGAAATTTAAATTTTCGTAGTCCTTTTAGATGGATCGAGCCAGCCAATTTCGTCGATTTGACCTTGATGGCAATTTCATGATCACCCAGGAAAAATAAACCTCAAATCCGGAAGCCGTTCTCCAGTATGTTATGGGATAAAAAATTTCAGCAAAGTGCTCTTTCCTGTTTGACGGGCGCCCCAAAGAAAACAGGATTCCTTGGTACTGAGCTGGAGTTTTTGGATTCTATTATACATGTAAAATTGATGGCTTCGTAAAAAGTCCCAAATTCGTCATGCCGGACTTGATCCGGCATCCAGAAAGTGCTGAAATCACTGGATTCCGGCTTTCGCCGGAATGACGTTCCAGGGAGATTTCAGACTTTTTACGAGTTTGTCAAAATTAAAACTCTAATTTCAATTTACAGGTATATTATAGGTTTTTACAAAGATCTTTATTTATCCGCCCGTGGCATCCGTCATAAGATCGGATACGTGTCTTCGATATTTACAGGTTTGAATAGAGAGAATGGCAATATGGATTCGTGGATACTATAAAAGGGTTTACAGCTATTAATTCTGCAGCGGGAAGAGAAAAAGGGGTTAATGCCGTTCTAAGGCTGAGGAGATGAGGCGAATTCAAATGCACCATCTTCCACAACAAGCCTGTTAAAAAGACATGGGAACAAACTGTCCGGACCTGTTGTCGATATTTAAATCTTTTTGATGCAATTTACACCAAACACAGTATGGTCTTTGATATGCTGGTAAGCATAGTTTCATTTTAAGGAATTTTCTTGAATAATCGAATAGATATGATAAATTATAGCATAAAGTCAGACGATCTGATCATTGCAAAATATGATAGGATAATATCGAGATGCCGGAGATATCAAGATTTTATGGTATTATAATCGCTATGTTTTGGGAGGATCACAACCCACCTCACTTTCATGCAAGATATGGAGGGCATAAGGCTGCGATAGAGATTGAGTCTTTGAGAATACTGGACGGTTCTTTTCCTCCGCGTGCACTTGGCTTGGTTGTTGAGTGGGCATCTCAGCATGCAGATGAATTAATGAAAAACTGGGAAGAGGCGCGCAATAACAAACCTCTCCATAAGATCAATCCATTAGCATAATAGGAGACGACAATGTTGCATGATATTGTTTCTGCAAAATACATCGAAGAATACAAAATTGAGCTTGAATTCGACGACGGAAGGTGTGGCGTCGTAAACTTTTCAAAATATTTGGAAAAAGGTGGAATATTTGAACAGTTCAAAGACATGAAGTTCTTTCGAAACTTTTCAATAAATGAAGATCTCGGAACGCTTACATGGGACGATGAAGTCGATATAGCGCCAGAAACGCTTTATGCGGAGGCAACCGGAAGCAGCCTGCCGGATTGGATGGAGCAAACCGATGATAGTACAATGACCAAGTCTTTTCACTCGAAGTCGCAAAACGCCGCACATTTTTGATGTCTGGTTGATCACGACATTTAACTGCAACACGGTTCTGCAGCGAAAAAAGGGGGATGCCGCATTTGCGGTACCCCCCCTTTGCTTTCTGTGGCTGGGAGACCAGGATTCGAACCTGGGTTGACGGAGTCAGAGTCCGCAGTCCTGCCGCTGGACGATCTCCCAATCAGAATGACAAGATTTTTTAACGAAAACCGGATAAAAAGTCAAGCCCTTGGTTGCGATATTTTGTCGCCGGCATGTTGATCGGTATTTCCCCTATCAGGAATTCAGATCAAATAGACCCCGCTACTCTGCGCACTCGGCGAGAGGCAAACAATAACCTCTTAAGGCCGCCATTTAGCAGCCCCATTTCGGAGTGGTGCTAACTGGACCCGGACTCGATAAACCGGATCGCCTGGTTTAACCGGTTGACGACCTTTTCTTTTCCCAGGACCTCGACCACCTCAAAGATGCCGGGGCTGACGGTTTTTCCGGTGAGCACCACCCGTAGGGGTTGTGCGATTTTGCCGAATTTTAGCCCGGTCTGTTCCATCACGCGTTTAAAGGCGTCTTCAAGATCTTTTCCCGAAAAAATATCAAGGGCCTCTAACTCACTGATCAGCTGTTTCAGCATGTCAACAGATTCGGGTTTTAGAAATTTTTCGGCAGCTGCCGGGTCGTATTCGATCGTATCCTTATAATAGAAGAGCGCGCCGTCGGCCATTTCCAAAAGTGTTTTGCTCCGGCTGTTTAAGGTCGTGATCACCTTGTCGAGAAAATCCCCTGCTTCGGCCGCAACCCCTTTCTGGATTAGAAACGGGAGCAGGTGGTTTGAAAGCATCCTCGGTTCGGCAGCCTTGATATGGTCTGCATTAAGGGCGGTCAGTTTTTCAAGGTCGAATATCCCGGCCGAGCGTCCGACGCTTTCCAAAGAAAATTTTTCGACAAGCTCGTTGCGGTCGAAAAACTCCTGGTCTCCGTGGGACCAGCCCAGCCGCACCAGATAGTTGATGACGGCATCGGGCAGATACCCCATCTCCCGATAGGCGGTCACCGACATGGCGCCGTGGCGTTTGCTCAGGCGGGACCGGTCATGGCCCAGAACCATGGGCACATGCCCGAATACCGGCAGCGGGGCGCCCAGGGCATGGTAGAGCTGAATCTGCTTCGGGGTGTTGTTGACATGGTCGTCTCCACGGATGATGGTGTTGATACCCATGGTGTGATCGTCGACAACCACTGCAAAGTTATAGGTGGGCATGCCGTCGCTTCGCTGAACCACAAAATCATCCAGCTCCGTATTTTGAAATACGATGTTTCCCTTTATCACGTCCTCAAGCACGGTGGTGCCGGCAATGGGGGCTTTAAAGCGCACCACCGCCGCTTCGGATTTTTCAAGGCCCTTTTCCCGGCAGGTGCCGTCGTATTTGGGTTTTCCGCCCACAGCCTGTGCTTTTTTTCGCATCGCTTCGATCTGCTCCGGCGTGCAGGTGCAATAGTAGGCATGGCCGGAATCCACAAGCTTTTGTGCAAAGGTCTGGTAAATGTCTGTGCGCTGGGATTGAAAAAACGGGCCTTCATCCCAGTCGATGCCCAGCCACTCGAGTGCCTCTAAGATGGCATCGATGGATGCCTGGGTGGAGCGTTTAACATCGGTATCTTCGATGCGAAGCACAAAGGCGCCGTTTGTATGGCGCGCATAGAGCCAGTTAAATAGAGCCGTGCGGGCGCCGCCCACATGAAGAAATCCGCTGGGACTCGGTGGAAACCGGGTGATTATTTTATCCATTATTTTATACCTTTTTTTGTGCCTTCAAAATTAATTATCCACTATAAAGAAGTGCCTAAAATGCCTAAAGTTTGAAGTGCCTAGAATTAAAGTATTCTATGAATATATAATAAAACCGCGCTGTCGGCGCTCCTCAATTTTAGCTCACTTCACATTTTAAACTCATCTGGGTGACCCAAAGATTTGCTAACTTGTGTCAATGAGTATAAGTAGTAGTAATTTCAGCCAAATCCTTTCGGCCGAGATCTTTTTCCACGCCGCTTTGAAGCGGCCGCAGATACCGTCTGCGTGCTGTCCGGGGAAAAATTTCAAAAATTTCTTGCATTCCTATAAAAAAATGATTAATATCAACGCTTTGAAATTATCTCCAAAGAAGCTTGCCGCGCGTGAAATGGTATTACCACATCGGAAAAATGAGCACAAGGCGGCCTGATAAAAAAAAATTCGAAAAGGCCTTGACATTCGGCCTCATTTCAATTACTTAAGACCCAACTTTGAGTAAAAGTAATAACGATACGATAAATACAATAAAATCAATAGCATAAAGGATTACTCATGGCGGTACCAAAAAGAAAAACATCAAAGTCGAAACGGGACAAGCGGCGGACCCATCAAAAAACGTCCGCCCCAAGCATCTCCACCTGCCCTCAATGCGGAGAAGCCAAGCAGCCTCACCATGCCTGCCCGAGTTGCGGCAGCTATAAAGGCCGCTCGGTGACGGAGCCTGCAGAGGATTAAACCGAAAGGAGATACAGATTTCATGACAGTGTCCGATGCGCGGGAGACCGCTGAATTGGCCGGGTTGGATCCTGAATCGCGGAAGCTGGTTCTGGATACCATGCGGCAGCTCAGAAAAAAGCTGCTGACAAAAGAAAAAATTCTTGAATGGGATAAAAACGAGTTCTTCCCCGAAAAAGTGATCCGGAAAATGCTGGAGCCTGACATCGGCCTGCAGCTGATCTTTATTCCGGAAGCATACGGCGGTATCGGCGGCGGCGCAAGAGACTGCTGTATGGTGGTCCAGGAGATGTCAAGGATCTGTTTAGGGGTTGCCACCGCTTTTTTCGCAATCCAGCTGGGCGCCGACCCGCTTCTGGTTGCGGGAACCGAGGACCAGAAGGAAAAATGGCTGGGCGCCATTGCAGACGGCGACACCCTGGTCGCCTATGCAGTGACGGAGCCGGATGCCGGGAGCAACCTGGCAGCGCTTCAGACCACGGCCGATCCGGTTACCAATGATGCGGGCGAGATCACCGGGTACACGGTAAACGGCAACAAGCAGTTTATTTCGACGGGCGGTTATGCCGACTTTATCACCCTGCTTGCCAAAACACCCGAAGGCCCCACTTTTTTTGTGGTGGAGAAAGGGACCCCGGGATTTAGCCAGGACAAAGGCGAGGAAAAACACGGCATTCGGGCATCGAACACATCCCCGCTCTCCTTTTCGGATGCATTTGTTCCGGTTGAAAACATCATCGGCGGCGTAACGGGCCGGGGGCTCAAACAGGCCAATGCGGTTTTCGGTTTTACCCGCCTGATGGTTGCCTCCATGGGCCTGGGCGCCGGAGAGGCGGCATTGAATATCGCTATCCCCTATGCAAAGGAGCGGATTCAATTCGGATCTCCGTTGAGCGAAAAACAGGGCTATACCCATAAACTGGTGGTTCCCAATGCGGTTCGTCTCGAAGCCGCAGACGCCTATATCGAAGAGATCGCCACCCGGTTCGATTCCGGAGAGACCAGTCTCGATGTAGAGGGCTCCATTGCCAAATATTTTGCAACCGAAGCGGCCAATAAAACCGCCGAGGACGGTATACAGGCGTTGGGCGGTTACGGTTATATCTCTGAATACGAAGTTGAGAAGATCAAGCGGGATGTAAAGATTACCTGCATCTACGAAGGTACCAGCGAGATCCAGCAGAACATTATCAGCACCTTTCGCTGGCGCACCAGCCGGAAAACCAAAGGCCGTTACTACGCCGACATCCAGGCGGAGATGGAGACCACCGAAACCTCCATGGACGATGCCGGCTGCCGCTATTACGCGCTTGCGGCAAAGGCCCTAAATGAAACCATCTCGGTCGTACATGACAACCGGCTTACCCGGAAACAGAGCGTCATGTTCGACCTGGCCGATATGATGACCCATGTCGAGGTAGGGGTCAGCCTTGCACGCCGGGCCAAGCGGCTTGCCGACGCCGGAGACGGCAAAGCGGGAAAAATCAAAGCCATGTCCAGGATCTTTGCAAACGAGGTATCGGAGCTGGTGGCGCGAAACACCCGGAAAATTTTGATGGGGACGGGCATTTTCAGTCCGGAATATGTATCCGAGTTTATGCAGAAAATACCCCTTAACGACCTGGCCGACAGTGCCCAAAATGTCATCAACGACATGGACCGGGTGGCGGATATAATTTTCAGGAGGTAATCGATGGCGGACGATACAAAGCGCATAGTGGTGATTACCGGTGGGTCCCGGGGGATCGGAAGAGCCATCTGCCAATATATGGCAGGGGCCGGGACCCATATTTATTTTAATTATTTTAACCCGAAATCCCCCGAGGTTGAGGTGGAAATGGCCGCCGAGACCGAAAAAGCCATTGCGGATGCCGGTGGTTCGGCATCTTCGACCAGCGTGGATGTGGTTTCGGAAACGGATGTCAATGCGTTTTTTGGAAAGATCATGGATGAAGCCGGACGGGTCGATGTCCTTGTAAACAACGCCGGAATTACCCGGGACGGGCTCCTTGTCCGGATGAAGACCGCCGACTGGGATGCGGTCCTCGATACGAACCTTAAGGGGTCGTTTCTCTGCACCAAGATTGCCGGCAAAATCATGATGAAACAGCGGTATGGGCGGATCGTCAATATTGCTTCCGTAGTGGGAGTCACCGGCAACGCCGGTCAGGCCAACTACTCGGCCTCAAAGGCCGGTGTCATCGGATTTACCAAAACCGTGGCAAAAGAACTGGCCTCCCGGGGGGTTACGGTCAACGCAGTGGCTCCCGGATTTATAGAAACCGATATGACGGCTGTTTTGCCGGAAAAGGCAAAGGCGGCCATGATGCAACAGATACCCATGGGTCGTATCGGACAACCCGAAGATGTGGCAGCGGCGGTTGAATTTTTAGCCTCCGACAGCGCAGCTTATATTACTGGACACGTCATTCATGTGAATGGCGGTATGTTTTAGCAAAAGGAGAAAAATTTATGTCTATCGAAGATAAAGTAAAAAAGATCATTTCTGAAAAGTTGAGTGTGGATCTGGACGAAGTTGTACCGGAAGCTTCCTTTGTGGATGATCTTGGGGCGGATTCTTTGGACCTAGTGGAGTTGATCATGTCCATGGAAGAGGAATTCGATGTTGAAATCTCAGATGAAGACGCAGAGAAGATGACCGCTGTTAAAGATGCGCTGGCATACGTCAACCAGCATCTATAGGCACGCCTGGCAGGGGGTATTTTTCATAAGCCGGCAGAGCGGATCGACCGGATCCGGCCGGTCAAAAGGAGGCATTCTTGATTAGAAGGGTTGTCGTAACGGGTGTTGGGTTGGTCTCTCCTTTGGGGATCGGAGTCGATGAAACCTGGTCTGGAATTTGTGCCGGAAAGTCAGGTGTGGGTGAGATTACACGCTTTGATGCTTCAAAGTTTGATTCCAAGATTGCAGCAGAGGTGAAAGGGTTCAACCCCGAGGATTTTCTCTCCAGGAAAGAGGCCAAAAGAATGTCTCTGTTTATCGCCTATGCCATTGCCGCTGCCCGTATGGCCGTTGAGGACTCCGGTTATAAAATCGATGCCTCAAACGGCGACAGAATCGGCGTCATTACCGGTTGCGGCCTCGGAAACATGGCCTTGATGGAGGAGACCTACGAGACCCTGTATAATAAAGGCCCCCGGCGCGTGAGCCCGTTTTTTATACCCATGTACATCGGAAACATGGCAGCCGGGATGGTTTCCATCCAATTCGGCGCCAAGGGTCCCAATTCATCTCTGGCCACCGCGTGCGCTGCCGGGGCCCATGCCATCGGCGACGCTTTCAGGCTGATTCAGTCCGGAAGAGCCGACGCCATGATCACCGGCGGGGTTGAGGCCGTGGTATCGCCGACGACTGTTGCCGGATTTAATTCCATGAAAGCCCTTTCGACCCGCAATGATCAGCCTGAAAAAGCCTCCCGGCCCTTTGAGCGGGATCGCGACGGTTTTGTCATCGGAGAAGGCAGCGGGATTCTGATCATCGAAGCCCTGGAAAGCGCCCAGGCGCGCGGGGCAAAGATCTATGCCGAAATCATCGGTTTCGGTATGAGTGGAGACGGTTATCATATGACCTCCCCCTCACCGGACGGCGACGGCGCTGCCCGATGCATGCAGGCAGCACTGGATGATGCGGATATTCCGGCAGAGAAAGTGGAGTATATCAATGCCCACGGAACCTCCACCCAGTTAAACGATTATTATGAAACCCTGGCTGTAAAAAAAGTATTCAAGGAGAGTGCTTATTCCGTTGCCATCAGCTCTACCAAATCGATGACCGGGCACCTGCTGGGAGGGGCGGGCGGTATTGAAACGGTTTTTACGGCACTTGCCATCAACCACGGCATTATACCGCCCACAATCAATCTCGAGAACCCGGATGAAAATTGCGATCTGGATTACGTGCCGAACCAGGCCCGGAAGCAGGATGTCAATATCGCAATGACCAATTCATTCGGTTTTGGTGGAACCAATGCAACACTGATTTTAAGCCGATACCCGAACGGATAGTCGGTTTCCATCTGCCTTTCAAGCATCCAACGGGAAAAATGACCGGTGCCCCATTCCGCGGCGGTAATATTTTTCTTGCGGTTCAATCCATACCAAAATTAGTCTTAGTAATTATTTTGTGCATTTTGTTTCAAAAAAGTTGTATGGTGATATGTTCACCATCATTGCAGAGGTGCGGGCCGACGGATTTCACCTGTCGGCGGCCCGGGCTGTTTTTTTAAGGAGATTGCGCCTTTGGGAATACAATTTGTCGATAAGAGCGATCCGGAAATTGGAGAGGCCATTGCCCGGGAATACAACCGACAGCAATATAACCTGGAGCTGATCGCTTCCGAGAATATTGCCAGCCCGGCGGTAATGGCTGTTCAGGGCAGTGTCTTGACGAACAAATACGCTGAAGGCTACCCGGGAAAGCGCTATTACGGCGGGTGTGAATATGTGGATGTGGTCGAAGCGCTGGCCGTTGATCGGGCAAAGAAACTATTTAATGCCGCTTATGCAAATGTTCAGCCTCACTCCGGATCCCAGGCCAACATGGCGGTCTATTTTTCCCTCCTCGAACCGGGCGACACCGTGCTGGGCATGGACCTGGCCCACGGCGGCCATCTGACACACGGCAGTGCTGCCAATTTTTCAGGCCGGCTTTTTCGGTTTGTCCACTACGGCATTAAAAAGGATTCCGGCCGGATCGACTATGAAAATCTGGCCGATCTGGCGGAAAAGCACCGCCCCAAGATGATCGTGGCCGGCGCCAGTGCGTATCCGAGAATCATCGCATTTGACCGGTTCGCTCAAATCGCCGGATCCGTCGATGCCTGCCTGATGGTCGACATGGCCCATATTGCCGGTCTGGTGGCGGCCGATGTTCACCCGTCACCGGTACCTTTTGCAGACGTGGTGACCTCGACAACCCACAAAACCCTGAGAGGTCCCCGGGGCGGACTCATACTGGCAAAGTCGGAATTGGGCGCTCAGCTCAACAAGGAGATATTTCCCGGCATCCAGGGAGGGCCCCTGATGCACGTTATCGGTGCCAAGGCAGTCGCCTTTAAAGAGGCGTTCTCCGATGCGTTCAAGATGTATCAACAGGCCACCGTCGCAAATGCCAAAGCCCTTGCCGCATGTCTGGCCGGATCCGGCATCCGGCTGGTGTCGGGAGGAACGGATAACCATATGATACTTGTGGATCTGACCGATCTCGATATTACCGGTCAAGCGGCTGAGGAAGCGCTCGGTCAAGTCGGTATCACCGTCAACAAAAACAGCATCCCCTTTGATACCCGGGGGCCTCAGATTACCAGCGGTATCCGTATCGGTACCCCTGCGGTGACAACACGGGGGATGGGGGTATCTGATATGCAGACCGTGGGCGCGCTTATCGGAGATGTGTTGAATCATATAACAGATGAAAAACGGCTCAAAACCATCTTGAATTCGGTGCGGGAACTCTGTGACGCGTACCCGCTGTATCCGCAATGATGGCCAGTATGATCGAGGCGGGAACATTGAGTCCTTTCTATTTGGTTTTTTCATTCGATGTCGGAGTCTTCGCTACCTGAACGTTGGAAGTTCGATGTTCATTTTTAAGTAAATTCCAAACAAGAATTCAGAATGAGGTATCCATCCGATATGATAAATATGGACAACCGACCCTCATGGGAAGCCTATTTTATGGACATCACCGAACAGGTGGCCACCCGTTCCACCTGTCTTCGACGAGCAGTGGGTGCTGTGGTGGTAAAAGACAAGCGGATGTTGACCACCGGATATAACGGTGCACCCAGCGGCACCCGCCACTGCAGCGAGACCGGATGCCTTCGTGAGAAACTGAAAATCGCATCGGGAGAGCGGCACGAGCTGTGCCGGGGCATTCATGCGGAACAGAATGCCATCATCCAGGCGGCACTTCACGGTGTATCCATAAAGGATTCGATGCTCTATTGCACCAACCTCCCCTGTTCCATCTGTGCCAAAATGATTATCAATGCCGGAATCAGAAAAATTGTCTATGAGTCCGGATATGCGGATGATCTGTCTATAGAAATGCTAACCGAAGCCGGAGTGGAGATTACTCAATACAGACAGGAGGGAGGCGCATGAAGTGTCCATTTTGTGGAGATATTGACAACAAGGTCATCGATTCTCGATTGAGCAAGGATGCCAGTGTCATTCGCCGTAGGCGGGAATGCCTTTTGTGCGACCGACGGTTTACCACCTATGAGCACATTGAAGAGATTCCGATAATGATCGTCAAAAAGGACGGCCGAAGGGAGGTTTTCAACCGGGACAAGGTTCGGTCCGGTATGAAGAGGGCCTGCGAAAAACGGAATATCAGCATGGTGGTCATCGAAGAATTTATCGAAGAACTGGAAAGGGATCTTAGAGAGATCGGCGAAAAGGAGATTCAGGCCAATATCATCGGTGAAAAGATTATGGAAAGACTCCACGACCTGGACGATGTCGCCTATGTACGATTTGCTTCGGTCTATAGAGAGTTTAAAGACGTAAACGATTTTGTATCGGAGCTGAAAAGCCTTCTCAGCGGCACCGATAAATAAGTTTCGATTTTCGAAAATAACCACTATGTCTGAAACCGATTTCATGAAAACGGCCCTGGCCCTGGCGGAAAAGGGTATCGGCTTTACATCGCCCAACCCGATGGTGGGTGCGGTGGTGGTCAAAGACGGTAAGATTGTGGGAAGGGGCTTTCACGAAGCCGTGGGCAGACCGCATGCCGAGGTCAACGCGATTGCGGATGCCGGGGACGCCGCCCGGGACGCCACGCTCTACGTGACCCTTGAGCCGTGCAACCACACCGGCAGAACACCGCCGTGCACGGAAAGAATTTTGGATGCCGGCATCAAGCGGGTGACGGCGGCGATGGCAGACCCGAATCCGGATGTCGCCGGCGGGGGATTCGAATATCTGAGACAGAGCGGAATCGATGTATCCGTGGGTCTGTGCCGAGCCGAAGCTGAGAAACTCAACGAGAGTTTTATAAAATATGTCCGGACCCGGCAGCCCTTTGTCATATTAAAATGCGCATCCACCTTAGACGGTCAGATCGCCACCCGTACCGGAGACGCCGAATGGGTCAGTGGCCCGGAATCGAGGCAACACGTCCATTGCATCAGACATGCCGTGGATGCGATCATGGTGGGCGTCGGAACCGTCCATGCCGACAATCCGAGCCTTACCACGCGACTGGAAAACACCAAGGGGCGTGATCCCATACGCATCATTCTGGACACGAATCTGTCCATACCGGAAGATGCCAAGGTATTGCGGCTCCGATCCGAATCTGATACAATACTTGTTTACGGGAAAACCGGAGCAGAAGATAAAAAGGCCCGGATAGAAAAGATGGGTGTCCGCGTTCTTAACTCCCCCCTAAAGGATGGCAAGATTGATCTTATCCCGCTCGTGGACCGTTTGGGCGCCATGGGCATTACGAGTCTCCTGATCGAAGGCGGCGGACGGGTCATCGCTTCGGCCGTGACATCGGGAATCGTGGATAAGATCCTGTTTTTCTTTGCGCCGAAACTATCGGGGGGAAACGACGGGGTTGCCATCTGTGCGGGAAAAGGGGCGGCTACCATGGACGGATGCATCCCTATAGAAGAGATGGCTGTCCGACGCTTCGGCCAGGATCTGCTGGTCGAAGGCTATGTCCGACATTAAGAGAGCCATCAGCTTTCAGCATTTAGCGGTCAGCTTAGAGGAGATAGTCAAAAATTAATAACAGCGTTTATGAAAGCTGTTATAGAAACAGGTTGAAAAGTGTTTCCTGATCGCTGACTGCTGAAAGCTTACAAGGGGATAACGGTTAATCATATGTTTACGGGAATTATCGAGGGTCTCGGAACCCTGTCCGCTCTCCGGCCCGGGGGGCGGGGAAAACAGCTGGCCATCGATGCTGATTTTGCCCTCGATGGCACAAAACCGGGCGACAGCATTTCCGTAAACGGTGCCTGCCTGACGGCTGTCAGTATCGCCGGCGGGCGCTTTCAGGTGGATGTGTCACCGGAAACCCTTTCAAAGACAACCTTCGGTGCATCTAAAATCGGTGACCGCTTCAATCTGGAGCGGGCACTTCGGTTTTCGGACCGGATCGACGGTCATCTGGTCTCCGGCCACATCGACGGGGTGGGAACCATTGCCCGGTTAACCCCCCTTGACAATGCGGTCATTATCACCGTGGAAGTCCCGGAAACCGTGTCCCGATACCTTATCGAGAAAGGATCGGTTGCCGTGGACGGGATCAGCCTGACAGTCAATAAGTGCTGGGAAACCGGTTTTGAAGTCAGCATTATTCCGCATACGGCGAAGCTGACGACGCTGCCGAAAAAAAAACTGGGTGATGCGGTAAACATCGAAACCGATATGATCGGAAAATATGTCGAGCGTCTCCTTCTTAATAAAAAACGTGATTCGGATCCAGGGGAAACATCGTCCCTTGATCTGGCGTTTCTGCAAAAGACAGGATTTCTTTAATGACGAAATGACAAGAACGGGTATTGAACGGGGTTAAGAACGATGTCTTATATCCCCTTTCGGACCCTGTAAAATTTGATAACATAGGAGATGATTAGAATACCATGCCACATTTAACATCAGAAGAAGCCATTCAAGAGATAAAGGCGGGCCGGATGGTCATCCTCGTGGATGATAAAGACCGGGAAAACGAGGGAGACCTTACCATCGCCGCCGAATGCGTGACGCCGGAAGTCATTAACTTTATGGCAAAACAGGGCCGAGGCCTGATCTGCCTGTCCTTAACCTCCGAAAAGATCGAAGCCCTCGATCTGCCCATGATGGTGGACAACAATACGTCCCCGTTCGGAACCGGGTTTACGGTATCCATTGAAGCCAGGTGCGGGGTGACCACCGGCATCTCCGCCTTTGACCGCGCCACCACGATCCTTGCGGCCACCCGGGATGATGCCAAACCCAGAGACCTGGTTCGGCCCGGGCACGTGTTTCCGCTCCGGGCCAAAGGGGGCGGTGTAATTGTGCGGGCCGGACAGACCGAAGGCTCCGTCGATCTGGCCCGGCTGGCCGGGAAGAAGCCGGCTGCGGTGATCTGCGAGGTCATGGATGATGACGGATCCATGGCCCGGATGCCGGCTCTGGAAAAATTCAGTGACGAGCACGGTATCGGCATCTGCACCATAGCGGATCTGATCGAGTACCGGATGCGCACCGAATCTTTTGTTCGGCGTGCAGCAAAGACCGTTATCCCGACCTCCATTGCAGGGCCTTTTAAAACCATCGTCTATGAAAACGATGTGGACGATCTGCTCCATATCGCCATGATAAAGGGGGAGATCAACCCGGAAGATCCGGTGCTGGTCCGGGTGCATTCCGAATGCCTGACCGGAGACATCTTCGGCTCCCTCCGTTGTGACTGCGGTGAGCAGCTGCACCGTGCCATGACCATGATGGAGAAAGAGGATAGCGGCGTGCTGCTCTATATCCGGCAGGAGGGCAGGGGGATCGGGCTCGTCAATAAGCTAAAAGCCTATGCCCTCCAGGATGAGGGGATGGATACCGTGGATGCCAATAAGGAACTCGGCTTCAAAGCCGATGTGCGAAATTACGGTATCGGTGCTCAGATTCTGGTGGATCTGGGGGTTCGAAAAATGCGCCTGATTACCAACAACCCGAAGAAAATGGTCGGTCTTCAGGGCTATGGGCTCAGTATCGTGGACCAGGTGCCCATTGAAATTGCACCCAATGATTTCAATCGGTGTTATCTTGAATGTAAAAAAGTGAGAATGGGCCACTTGCTGGATATGGAGGCAAAGTCCTAACCCGGACAAGCCGGAAAAGTTACAAGTGAACTAAAGTCTGAAGTGCCTAAAGTTAAGGTATCGCTCGCGCAGCGCAGGCAGGCGCCGCGTGTTGCTTAATTTTTTTTATAAGAATGATAGAATTCCGAAAATTTAGGCATTTTGAATTTTAGGCACTTATTACTAGGAGGAGCAGATGCCAAAAATTATTGAGGGAAAATTATTTGCCCAAGGGAAAAAATTTTCGATCGTTGTGGGTAGATTCAACGATTTTATCACCGAAAAACTCCTGGGCGGCGCCATGGATGCATTGACCCGTTGCGGGGCCAGTGAAGACGATATTGAAATCGTCAAGGTTCCGGGTGCTTTTGAAATACCACTGGTTGCAAAAAAGCTGGCCGCAAAGGGCCGTTTTGATGCGGTGATCTGTTTGGGGGCCGTGATTCGTGGATCAACACCCCATTTCGATTATGTGAGCGCGGAAGTGTCCAAGGGGGTTGCCATGGTAAGCCTTGAGGCCGGGGTGCCGGTAATTTTCGGAGTTCTAACCACCGATACCATCGAGCAGGCCATCGAGCGGGCCGGGACAAAGGCCGGAAACAAGGGCTGGAGTGCAGGCGTGACCGCCGTTGAGATGACGAACCTGATGGATGCCGTTGATCAGATTTAATTATGGGATATCGACGAAAAGCACGAGAGCTTGCCATGCAGGCGCTTTACTATATGGACATGCGGGACGGGGATCCGGTAGAGATGCTGGAGCGTTACTGCCGCTGTTTTCCCGTATCAAAGAATGCAGTGGCCTTTTTCAACAAACTGGTTGAAGGGGTGCTGGCCGAAAAAGGGAAGATCGACGGGATCATCGAGGGGTATTCCAGCAACTGGAAGATCAGCCGGATGCCGTGTGTCGACCGGAATATCATGCGCATTGCCGTTTTTGAGCTCATCCACTGTGAGGATATTCCGTCCAAAGTCTCTATAAACGAAGCGATCGATGTGGGGAAAAAATTCGGAACCGATGACTCCGGCGCCTTTATAAACGGTATTTTAGACAGCATCCGCAATGCGATCGAAAAGGAGGCCTTACCCGTTGTCGGCGTTGCGCTTGAAAAGACCCTTTAATCTAAACCGGATACGTCGGTTGGAGCGAATCGGAAATCCCGTTTTCCCCGGGGATCAAACAGAAACAGACAATGATTTCTTTGTTGCAAAGTTTGCAGGATGCTCAAATAAGTTTGAAATGTGAAGTGCCTAAAATGCCTAAAGTTAAGGATGATAATCATTTTGTAATAGACAGAATTCCATAATTTTAGCTCACTTTACACTTTAGCTCACTTCAAACTTATTTGATAGAATGCCTTAATTTTAGGCACTTCAAACTTTAGGCACTTCAAATTTTTTTGAGCAGGTTATTATTTTATTGGAAAATATTTTGTCACAGAAAGTACAAAAATAATTTCTAAAGCACTAGAGGAGGCCACCAATGGAAGCTAGGAAAGTAATTCTCTCGGAAAGCGATATCCCCAGGCAGTGGTACAATATTCTTGCGGATATCAAAATGAATCCACCGGTGGGGCCGGACGGCAACCCGGTGGGCCCGGACGATCTGGCACCGGTTTTTCCAATGAACCTGATCGAACAGGAAGTCAGCACCGAACGGTGGATCGATATTCCGGAGGGGATTCTGAGTGTTTTGCGCATCTGGCATCCGACACCGCTGGTAAGGGCCTTGAATCTTGAAAAAGCCATCGGCACACCGGCCAAGATATTTTACAAAAACGAGAGCGTGAGCCCTCCCGGCAGCCATAAACCGAACACGGCGGTTGCCCAGGCCTACTACAACAAGGTCTTTGGGATCGAACGGCTGACCACCGAAACCGGTGCCGGACAATGGGGCAGCGCCCTCTCATTTGCCTGTGCCCAGTACGGCCTGGAGTGCAAGGTTTACATGGTCCGGGTCAGCTTCGAGCAGAAACCGTACCGCAAATCCATGATGGAAGCCTGGGGCGGACACTGTGTCGCAAGTCCGAGCACAGAGACCAAGGCGGGACGCGATGCCCTGGAAAGAGATCCGGATACACCGGGCAGTCTCGGTATCGCCATCAGTGAAGCTATTGAAGCGGCTGTCAGCGATACGTCCGGAAAGACCCGATATTCCCTGGGCAGTGTTTTAAACCACGTCATGCTCCACCAGACCATTATCGGTCTTGAGGCGCAGACGCAGCTCAAGACCATCGGCGAATACCCGGATGTGATCATCGGTTGCGCAGGGGGGGGGAGCAATTTCGCGGGACTTGCCTTTCCGTTTGTCCATGACAAGATAAACGGTAAAGAGATCGATATCTACCCGGTGGAACCGACGGCATGCCCCACCCTGACCAGAGCCCCGTTTGTCTATGACCATGGAGATACGGCAAGGTATACACCGCTGCTTGCGATGCACAGTCTGGGTCATTCGTTTGTACCGCCCCCTATCCATGCCGGTGGGCTTCGATACCACGGCATGGCCCCGGCGGTGAGCCAACTGGTGGCGGAAGGACTCATCGAACCGAGATCGGTCACACAGACCCAGGCACTGGAAGCCGGCATCACGTTTGCCAGGACCGAAGGGATCATTCCGGCACCGGAAACAACCCACGCCCTGGCAATCGCCATCGACGAGGCCAAGAAGGCAAAAGAAGAGGGGAAAGAAAAGGTGATCCTTTTCAATTTCAGCGGCCACGGTCTGTTGGATCTGAGTGCATATGACAGATACTTTGCTCATGAACTCCAGGATCTGGAGCTGGGGGAGGAAGCGATAAAGGCGTCCGAAGCCATCTCTGCCGGAAACCCGAAACCCCAGGCCCTCAAAAGCCGGTAATATGGAGGCGGATAAAGACCGACTCACCAGACGGTGTCCCCGGCTCGGGGGACCGATTTCTTTTTCCTATTGCCGGATATGCGGACAGGATCGACAACCCTGCTGGAAGGTGTTCGACTGCTGGTGGGAAATCTTCGACATCGTTTCCTATATGAAGACCCGCCTCGATGCCGACCAGTTTGATCGTTTGAGAAAAAACCGTCCGGAACCGAAAATAAACAGCCTGCTGGATCTGATCGAACAGGCCAAGGCGGCGGGCAGGTAAACAGCGGAAGTTTGAAATTTATTCACAGAATGAACAAAGCCATTGTAATACGCAACCGTATTTAAGTGTACTTAGACATCAAAGGAGACCGTGTTGATCATAAAGACCCTTACCGTCGGACCTATTATGGCAAACTGCTTTATCGTGGGCTGCGATCAGACCCGAGAAGCGGCTGTGATCGACCCCGGCGACGAAACGGATCGGATTTTACAGGAGCTTGCAGCCTCGGACCTGGCGCTTAAATATATCATCAACACCCACGGTCATTTCGATCATGTGGGAGGAAACCGCCGCATCAAAGCGGCCACCGGCGCGGTACTTGTCATTCACAGCCAGGATGCGCCGATGCTGGACAGCCTGTCGGCCAGTGCGGCCGCCTGGGGGCTGTCGGCAGAGGATTCTCCCCCGCCGGATGAAACCGTGGATGAAGGAGACACCGTATCTTTCGGAAAGATCACCTTCCGGGTGATCCACACCCCGGGCCACACCCCGGGAGGGATTTCGCTCCACAGCGATGAGACGGTTTTTGTTGGAGACACCCTGTTTTCGGGCTCCATCGGCCGGACCGATTTTCCAGGCGGCAGTTACGACACCCTTATATCGAGCATACGGGAAAAGCTGTTTAAATTGGAAGATGGGGTTCAGGTATACTGCGGCCACGGCCCCGAAACCACCATCGGTCGAGAAAAGCAGCGACAGTTTAACCCGTTTGTGGGCTTGTAACCCGGTTCAAAAAGCCCCGAGCTGACACGGTTTTATCTTTACCGCCAAATATTCGCAGGCGGAACTGACCGACATCTTGGAAACATTCAACCGCTCTGCGATCTCCCATGCTGCGCGGCAGGAAAGCCGACCGTCGGCCAGTACGGCGTTTACGGCATTTTCAAGTTCCGGATGTTCAGGCGGCTTGGCAATGACGATCTTCTTTTCCGGTGTATAGCCGAATAATCCCAGCTGGCATTTTGCAAGGTGGAGCCTGATCAGGTCGGCGGTTTTTCCAACGGCCGCCGGTGACACCTCGAGATCCGAAGCGATTTTAAAGGCAACCGCGCAGGGAAGTGTATCGGCTTTTATACGGCTCCGAATCTCGTTTTCTATTTTGACATCGGGTTGTTCCCCGGTGCGGTGCTTGTCTGAAAAACCCTTTTTTTTATCAGCGGTCATGGGACTGTCTCCTTTCTAGTTATATATACTCAAAGATCTCTTTGAATACAACTTTCAATATTCAATTATCAATCCTGACCTGTCACGCACCGCCATTTGCCCTTGAACAACGGGGTTCGGTTTGTTAACTTGTTGATATTCGGGATCAGTGTTCAGCCCATGGGCGGAAAAAAATATTGAATTCGGAACCGGCTGGAAACGGGCAGACAATGTTAAAGCGACGCAAGAAAACAAGGACAATCATGGTCGGTGATACCCCGGTGGGCGGCAAGGCACCCATCGCCGTCCAGTCCATGACCAACACTTACACACAGGATATCCCGGCGACAATTCAGCAGATACGCGCCCTGGAAGATGCCGGGTGCGAAATCGTGCGTGTCGCCGTGCCGGATACCGAGGCGGCAGCAGCCATCGCCGCCATTAAATCCGAGATTTCCATTCCTCTGATTGCCGACATCCATTTCGATTACCGGCTGGCCATCGCCTCTGCTAAAGCCGGTGCGGATGCCCTGAGAATAAACCCGGGCAACATCGGAAGCAAGAAAAAGGTAGTATCGGTCATCAACGTGGCAAAGGAGATGAATATTGCCATCCGGGTCGGGGTAAATTCCGGTTCTCTTGAAAAAGACCTTTTAAAGAAATATCAATCCGCCACTGCCGAGGCCATGGTCGAGAGCGCGCTCCGACACATCGACCTGTTTCGGTCCCATGACTTCCATTCACTCAAGTTATCCATCAAGGCATCGGATGTGAATCGGACCGTTTCGGCATATCGGCGCCTATCCAAGAAAACGGACCTCCCCCTTCATGTCGGTGTGACAGAGGCCGGAGGGCTCTTTTCGGGGATCGTCAAATCATCCATCGGCATCGGTATGCTGCTTGCCGAGGGGATCGGGGATACCATCCGTGTGTCGTTGACCCGGGATCCGGTCGAGGAAATCCGAGTCGGCTATGAAATCCTAAAGGCTCTCAATTTACGCCAACACGGCCCGGAGATTATCTCCTGCCCGACCTGCGGCCGCTGCAACATCGACCTTTTCGGCATTGCCGAGCAGGTTGAAAAGGCCCTGTTGACGTGCCCGCATCCCATAAAGGTTGCGATCATGGGATGTGTGGTAAACGGGCCGGGAGAGGCAAAAGAGGCGGATATCGGGATTGCCGGCGGCGACGGCACCGGTATCCTTTTTAGAAAGGGCCGGGTCGTAAAGAGGTTTCCCCAGGAAAAACTGGTTGACGAACTGTTAAAGGAAATTGAAACGCATATGAGAGGAGAGGTATGAATAAAAAGATTAAAACAGCAATTTCGCCGACACGGGCTGAAGATTATCCGGAATGGTACCAGCAGGTCGTGAGAGCCTCCGATCTTGCCGAACGCTCATCGGTCAGAGGGTGTATGGTCATCAAGCCCTGGGGGTATTCGCTCTGGGAAAATATCGTTCGGGAACTGGATGACCTGTTTAAGGCAACCGGCGTAAAAAACGCATATTTTCCGCTTTTTATCCCCTTGAGTTTTCTTGAAAAGGAAGCCGAACATGTGGAGGGGTTTGCCAAAGAGTGTGCTGTGGTCACCCATCATCGGCTTGAAAAGGGGCCAGACGGCGGCCTGATACCCAAAGGCCGGCTTCGAGAGCCTCTGGTGGTCCGCCCCACCTCGGAGACCATCATCGGAGATTCCTTTTCCCGATGGATCAGCAGCTATCGAGATCTCCCCATGCTGATTAATCAATGGGCAAATGTGGTCCGGTGGGAGATGCGTACCCGTATCTTCCTGAGAACCAGCGAATTTCTCTGGCAGGAGGGGCACACGGTGCATGCCACAGAAGAGGAGGCCGTGGAGAGAACTCGGCTGATGCTGGATGTATATGCCAAACTGGCGGAAGAATATCTGGCCATACCGGTTATAAAGGGCACAAAGACAGCGATTGAACGGTTTCCAGGGGCTGTCGATACCATGTGTATCGAGGCCATGATGCAGGATCGAAAAGCGCTCCAGGCCGGCACATCCCATTTTCTGGGTCAGAACTTTGCACGGGCGTCCGAGATTAAATTCCAAACCGCCGATGAAACCGAAGCCTATGCCTGGACCACCTCCTGGGGTTCGTCCACCCGCTTGATCGGTGGTGTCATCATGACCCACGGTGATGACAACGGTATCGTGCTGCCGCCGAAAGTGGCGTCATCCCAGGTGGTGCTGATTCCCATATGCAGAAAAGAATCGGAACGGGCCGCTGTGATGGAATATACCGAAAGCATCGCAACGGCCCTTCGGGACACCTATTATCACCACCGACGGATTCGTGTGGAGGTCGACAACCGGGATATCGGCGGCGCCAGGGGATGGGACTGGATAAAAAAGGGGATTCCGGTCCGGGTCGAAATCGGCCCTAGGGACATGGCATCCGGATCCGTGTTCATGGGAAGAAGAGATATGGATCCCAAAGAGAAGGTGTCCATTCCAAAGGATCGTTTCCTCGGCGAAATCACCCAGGTCCTGGATGATATCCAGAACAACATATTCCAGAAAGCGTTGAAATTTAAGGAGGCCAACACCCGGGAAATCGGCGGCAAGGATGATTTTTATTCATTCTTTACACCCCGGGACCCGGAAAAATCAGAGACGCACGGTGGTTTTGCGTTGTCTGCCTGGTGTGGTGAAAATGCGTGTGAGGAGAAAATAAAGGAAGACCTGGGGGTTACCATTCGGTGCATCCCCTTTGTTACGGAAGCTGAAAAGGGAGAATGCATCTGCTGCGGCCGGTCCGAGAGCCGGCCCGTGGTATTTGCAAAAGCCTATTGAGATTTTCGATTGGCGAGTTTCGGATGTCGAAGTGAGTATTGACGTTCGGAGACAGGATTGACTCGGGTTTTATTCGGAAATCAGACCCGCCAAAACGAGGGCGGACAAGAATCGATAATTGACATGATCCGGATCAACGACATCCTCGACAGGGTATTTGACTATTACCCGGAAGCGGACCTGAGCGAGATTGAAAAGGCCTACGTCTTTTCGGCCCGTGTGCATGACGGTCAGGTCCGCTTGTCCGGCGAGCCCTACCTTTCCCATCCTCTGGAAGTCGCCGGCATCCTGGCGGAGATGAAACTGGATACGGTCAGCGTGGCGGCAGGGCTTCTGCACGATGTGGTCGAGGACACCTTTGCCACACCCGAGGAGATCAGGGACCTTTTTGGTGAAGAGATTCATCATATCGTTTCCGGTGTCACAAAGATCAGTGTCCTTTCCTTCAAAAGCTCCCGGGAGCGTCAGGCCGAAAGCATACGGAAAATGATTCTTGCCATGGCCGACGACATCCGGGTGATATTGATAAAGCTGGCGGACCGGATTCACAACATGCGGACGCTTCGGTTTCACAAAGAAAAAAAGCGGGTTTCAATCGCCCAGGAAACCCTTGATATCTATGCGCCGCTTGCCGCACGTCTGGGAATTTACTGGATCAAGACGGAGCTTGAAAATTCTTCATTTATGTATAGCCAGCCGGATGAATATCAAAATATCCGACAACGGGTGGCCAAGGACCAAAAGGAACGAGAAAAATACATCGAGACCGTCAAGCGGTTTATCGTTGAAAAGATTAAGGGAAACAACCTGGACGGTGAGGTGCTCGGCAGATACAAAAATTTTTACAGCATTTATCAAAAGATGCTCAGCCAAAATCTTGCCTTTGAGGAAGTCTACGACATTATCGCCTTTCGGATCATTCTCGACTCCATCCCCCACTGTTATGAGGCACTGGGGCTCGTCCACGCGTTGTGGAAACCGATTGCCCATAAGTTCAAAGATTATATCGGGTTTCCAAAACCGAACATGTACCAATCCCTTCATACCACCGTTGTCGGTCCGAATAATGAGAGAATCGAAATTCAGATCCGGACCCGGGAGATGGACAGTGTCGCCGCCTCGGGCATTGCCGCGCACTGGGTTTACAAGGAAGGAGACCGGGTCGATGAGAACATGACCCAGACATTCGCCTGGATTCAGACCCTGGTGGAAACCCAGGAAGATTTCAGAAACCCGAGCGAGTTTATGGAAAATGTCCGGATCGATCTGTTTCCCGATGACGTCTATGTGTTCACCCCGGCCGGGGAAATCAAAACACTGCCCAAAGGGGCAACGCCTGTCGATTTTGCCTATTCGATCCACACAGAGGTCGGCAACCAGTGTGCCGGTGCAAAGGTCAACGGTCGACTCATGCCCTTGCAGTATAAGCTCAAAACCGGGGATGCGGTATCCATCGTCACCCAGAAGAAGCATCATCCGAGCAAAGACTGGTTGAATTTTGTAAAAACGGTCAAGGCCCGCTCAAGGATCCGGCAGTGGATCAAAACCCAGGAAAAGGACAAGAGCATCATCATGGGCCGTGAAATGTGTGAAAAAGCATTTCACAAGCACCGCCTGAATTTCAACGTGCTGTTAAAGAGCGACGAAATGCTTCAGGCGGCCGAACATTTCGGGTTTAAAACCACCGATGATCTGATCGCCAGCATCGGGTATGGGAAAATCACCCCGTTGCAGATCGTGAACCGTTTCGCCCAGAAAGGGGAATCAAAATCTTCGGATGAGTCGCTGCTGAACAAGCTGATGGGCCGTGTGCGGAAGAAAAAACCCCAGGCCGGGGTTATCGTAAAGGGAATCGATGACGTGCTGCTGAGATTCGGCAAATGCTGCCAGCCGGTTCCCGGAGATGCCATTACCGGTTATATTACACGCGGATACGGCATTACCGTCCATCGGGCCAGTTGCGTCAACGCCCTTAAGGTGAATCCGGATCGCCAGATCGATGTTGAGTGGAGCGATGAGATTACCGAAACCTATCCGGTCCAGATCCGTGTCCGCGCGTATGACCGTGTGGGTCTATTGGCAGACATTGCCGAAGGGATCAGCAAAAACGGCTCCAATATCCTGAATGCGACGACTGAAACAAATAACAGCAGAGACGTGGAAAGCTATTTCACCATCACCGTCGAGGGAACGGATCATTTAAGAAAGGTTCTGTCGACCATAAAGAAGGTAAAGCACGTTCAAGAGGTCAGACGGATCAGCTAACCGGCCTTTAAAACGCGACCCGATTTAATGCAGTTAGTACAGACATCTATCTTTTTTACCCGCCCGTTTCGAACCGCCCGGACCCGCTGGAGATTGGGGTTGAAACGACGATTGGTAACATTATGCGCATGGCTGATATTATGACCGGTCATCGGTTTTTTCCCGCAGATTTCACACATTTTCGACATGGTTTGAGCTCCTTCTATTTTAAAAACTACATGCAGACAAACAGTTGCATATATAATAGATCATCGGTGATGTAAAGAATAATCTACCAGAATTTTAACACCTTCCACAACGGTGGTTTCTTTTCCGGCGATCCTTCCCTGGGCCGGCCTTTGGCCGCTTCATCTTCCATGGTTTGTTCGCAGACAGCGATATGGTGCAGCGCCTGGTGATGAACGCCGACATCCGGATAGGTGTACAACACCGACTCAAACCGGTGCAACGCCGCCTTGTAGTGCTTGCCTTTATAATAATACTTGCCGACGTACATATCGTGGCCGGCCATCAGCTTCTGGCATTGTGTCCAGTGGGCCAGTGCTTTTTTCGAATACTCGTTGTCGGGGTACGTTTTGATCAGGCGGTTGAAGGTGTCCAGCGCCTTGTGTGTATTCGACTGATCCCGGTCGATGGTGTCGACCTGCTCGAAATAGCAGCGACCGATCTGATAGATTACATAGGGGATGGCCTCGTTGCGGGGGTGAAGGGTTTCAAATTCTTCATACGCAAAGATCGCCTCATCGTATTGTTCCTCATGAAAATGTGCGTCGGCAACCTTTAACTCAGCAAGTATCGCGTACTTGCTGAAAGGATACCAATCTTTCAGTTGCTGGAAAGATTTTACGGCCTCCTTATAATTGCCGTCTTCAAAATATTCCATCCCTTCGGCAATCAGCTCGTTGGCGGATTTTTCTTCCTTGGTTTTAAACCAGGCACACCCCGAAGAGACGAACAGTATCGCAATAACTACAATCGTAACCCGTTTCATGAGACTCGCATTGACGTATTAATTTCTGAAAAAACACCCGCCCTGTTTGCAACGGCAAAGCCGTATCGTTAAGAGAGACGATCCGTTTTTGCGTGCCGGCCGGCCTGCGTGGGATTGAAACCGAACATGTTAGAGGATATTGCTGATGCTCTCCTCAAGTTTGGACTTGGCTACCATTCCCGTGATTTGATCGGCAACATTTCCGCCCTTGAAAAAGATGAGTGTCGGAATTGCGCGAATACCATATTTCCCCGGTGTTACGGGATTGTCATCTACATTGCACTTTGTGAATTTGACCTGATCGCCGTAAGTCGAAGCAAGTTCTTCAATGATCGGCCCGATCGCTTTACAGGGTCCGCACCAGGGAGCCCAGAAATCGACCAGCACCGGTTTCTCGGATTGCAACACCTCGGTATCGAAGCTGCTATCCTCTATTTCCAATATACCTTCTGCCATGACACATACGTCCTTTCTGTCCTGAAATTCCAATACAATGAGTCTACTATAGTAATGAGAGGCACTCTTGTCAACATGGGGTCGATGGACAAACAGATCGAACATCCAACATCGAACATCCAACATCGAACGTCGAATGCGGAAAGCGCTGCGCTTTATCTATTTTAATACAAGGGGACCGCAACCTGTTGCGCACCATGGGTCCTGAACCCAAGGCCGAACAACTCAGCCGGATTGAATTTTAAAGGGTAGATCTGCTCTGTTCGGTCTTTTATATATTGACAGAATACATTATTCGATGTCGGTGTCCTTGCTTACCTGGACGTTCGATGTTCAATGTTCGACGTTCATTTTTCACTAATCCCCCGTTAGTAGTTGCAATCAAAGACTCTAAATCCCAAATGCGTTTGCCCTGTGTCTGAGGCCGGTTTAAATTGACTAACCCGGAGGCTTCTGTTACCTGTTCAACAGGCGGGACGCAAAGCCTCTGTTCTGTCTTGGGAGAGGAGGTATTTTCACCATGATTCAGAAGATTCGGGTCGGTGCGTTGATATCCGGCGGCGGGACCAATCTCCAAGCCGTTATCGATGCCTGTGAATCGAAAAAAATCGATGCTGAAATGGTTTTCGTGGGATCCGACAACCCGGATGCCTTCGGTCTTAAACGGGCTCAAAAGTGCCATATCCCCACCTTTGTGGCTGATTACAAGGCGATTATCCGCAAAGTCAATCAGAATCCCGGTTCGGTTGAATTGCCCGCGGATGCGGGCCTCGAAGATCTGATGCGAAAACAGACCCTGTTTTCCGGGGCGATGGAGACGGAAAAGCTAAAACGGTTTATGGCTTCACGGGTGATTGCCGAAGCCGAACTGCTCCGGCAGATGGACGCCTATCGGTTCGATCTTGTGATTCTGGCCGGGTTTATGAGAAACCTGACGCCATATTTTATCGACAAGGTCAACAAGGTGCCGGAAAAACCGCGCATTATGAACATACATCCGGCACTGCTGCCGTCGTTTCCGGGTGTGGATGGATATGGGGATACCTTCCGGTACGGATGCCGGGTGGGGGGATGCACGGTTCATTTTATCGACTATGGAGAAGATTCCGGGCCGATTATCGGCCAGAAAGCCTTTCCCATCGAACCGGCCGACACCCTCGCGCGTATCAAAGAAAAGGGGCTGAATCTTGAGTGGGAACTGTATCCGGAGTGTATTCAGTTGTTTGCCGAAGGACGTATCCGCATTGCTGAAAAAATATTTAAAACAGACACCGGGGAAAAGGTCACACGGTCGATTGCAGAAATCCTGTACCGGGAGTGACCGCTATTGAACGTTTGACGATAAGTTTTAAATGGTTATCCAAGATGATAAAGTAAGTCCTATCGGTTTGAATGATTGCGCATAGAGCATAGTGCATGGAGCATACGGTACGAGCGGTATCCAAATATTCTCTATGCCCTCTGCTCTATGCTCTATGCTCTTTGCCCTCTGTCTGGATCATCCACGAATGGGACAACGCGATCACCTTCATGGCCTATTATTTAAATCAACTTACTTTTTGCAGATAATTAGAAAATTTTAAGGAGGATGACAGATGGAAAAACAGCAGATCGGCTTTATCGGACTCGGTGCCATGGGAAAACCCATGGCGGAAAACTTGCTAAAGGCCGGTTATTTACTCACCGTATACGATATAAATCCGGAGCCGGTTCGTGCCCTTGGGGAGGCCGGGGCTAAAACGGCGCATAGTTCATCGGAGGCGGCTGCAGGCGCAGATGTGGTGATCACTATTTTGCCGGAGTGTGAACACGTTAAAAACGCCATGATGGGAAAAGAGGGTGTTTTTGAGGGCGCCCGACCCCAGACCGTGCTCATCGACATGAGCTCCATCGCCCCGCATACGTCTCGGGAAGTGGCTGCGGCCGCCGAGAAAAGAGGGCTGAAGTTTATGGATGCACCGGTTTCAGGGGGCACGTCAGGCGCGGAAAAGGGCGCCCTGACCATAATGATCGGGGGTGAAAAGGCTTTGGTGGATGTCCACATGGATATCTTTAACGTGTTGGGCAGCACCATCCACCACGTGGGCCATATCGGCATGGGAGAAACCGTCAAGATGATCAATCAGATCCTGGTCGGTATCAACATTCTCGGCATTGCCGAGGCGTTTGTACTGGGCGCCAAACTGGGTGCCGATCCAAAGGTCCTCTTTGAAGTGATACGTTCCAGTGCCGGTAGTTCATTTCTTCTGGAGAAGCGGATGCCCGACTACATCCTGAAGGGGGATTTTACAAGACCCGGATTTGCCCTCGACCTGCTCCGTAAAGACGTGGGACTGGCTATCGAAAGCGGGAAGTTAAGCAAGACACCGGGTTTCCTTACGGCACAGGCGTTTCAGTGTCTGACCATGGCAAGTGCCACCGGCCTGGGGGACAAGGACATGTCTTCGGTGATCGAAATGTACGAAAATGCCGCGGGTGTTAAGGTGAGAAGCGAGACGGAGTAGAAGGCTTTACAAAGGCGTCGATCCGCATTAATCATTTTGGGCCGGCCTGGTTTTGTGGTATGGTCAGCAGAGCGATTCATAATGATTTCAAAAAAGTAAAGGAGATTAAGGCATGGCAGGTTTAACGGGTATCGGTTATGCAGGGAAAATTTTGAGAATCGATCTTACCAGTGGTAAAAAATGGTCCGACGATCTGGATGAGGCGACGGTTAAAAAGTGGGTCGGCGGCGTCGGCCTGGGTGCCAAATACCTTTATGAAGAAGTTCCACCGGGCGTGGAATGGTCTGACCCTGAAAACCGGTTGATCTTTACAACCGGTCCGTTGGCCGGCACCGATGTCCCGGGATCCGGAACCTTCAATGTCATGGGAAAGGGACCCATGACAAACCTTGCCGGGGCAACCCAGGCAAATGGTTTTTTAGGCGCCTATATGAAGTTTTCCGGTTTTGACGGCGTTATTTTTCAGGGCAAATCCCCCAAACTGGTGTATCTGCTGCTCAAGGACGGTGAAGCCACCCTCAAAGATGCAGCCCATCTTGCCGGGAAAGATGTCTCCGAAGTCGAAGCGATCATAAAAGAAGAGCTCGGTGTCAAAAAACTGATGGCCAGTGTTTTCGCCATCGGGCCGGCCGGCGAAAATCTCGTCCGCCATGCCTGTGTCGTGGGAGATTCCGGCCATGTGGCCGGCCACAACGGCCTGGGTGCGGTGATGGGGTCGAAGAACTTAAAGGCTGTGGTGGCATATAAATCAAAGCCGAAATTTACGGTTAAGGATCCTGGGCTTTTAAAGGAAAAGGCAAAAACACAGATAGAGGCTGCCATAAACAGAGGTGGCGGGGGGCTCTATAAATGGGGTACCGGCGGCGGGTTTTCAAGAATTCACAGCGAGGGGTCGCTTCCGGTGAAAAATTACACCACCAATATCTTCCCCGAGCACGAATCCATGAACGGCCAGTACCTGAGGACGCATTTTAAAATCCGCTCCAGGCCCTGTTACAAGTGCGCCCTTGCCCATGTGAAAGAGGTGGAGGTCACCGAAGGGGCCTACAAAGGATTTGTCGGCGAAGAACCCGAATACGAACAGCTTTCGGCATGGGGGCCCCAGATCGGAAACACGGACCTTGGGGGTGTGGTCATGCTCACCAACGAGGTCGACAAACTCGGTATGGACTGCAACGAATCGGCGTGGATTGTCGGATGGGCCATGGAATGCTTTGAAAAGGGGGTCTTTACCACCAAAGAGACCGACGGACTGGATCTGACCTGGGGCAATGTGGAAGCGGTTAAGGAGTTGTTGAACCGTATTTCAAGAAGAGAAGGCGATTTCGGAAACCTTCTGGCCGAAGGGGTGATGCGGGCCTCCCAGAAAGTGGGCGGAGAGGCGGCTGATTGGGCGGTCTATGCCCAAAAGGGGGCGGCACCCAGGGGCCATGACCATCGCGGAAAGACCCGTTGGTTCGAATTGCTGGATACCTGTTTGACAAACACCAGCACCATCGAGGCCACCTGGGGGGGCGTGCAGCCGGAGATGGTCGATATGGAGCCGGTTAAGGATCCTTTTTCCCACGAGGAGATCTCAACCTTCAACGCCGAATATAACGGTTTCCGGCAGTTTGACGATTGCACCGGGACCTGCCGTTTTGCCACCCCGGCCCCGAAACTGCTCCTTGAATGTGTGAATGCCGCCACCGGGTGGGATTTGACCCTGGAAGACACGTTTACCCTGGGAAGACGCATCATCAACATGCTCCGGGTGTTTAATTTCCGCCACGGTCTCAAAAAAGAGACCGAGCGGCCGTCTGTCCGGTACGGATCTCCTCCTGTGGACGGACCGGCCAAGGGGGTGGATATTATGGAAAAATGGGACTGGATGGTTGAAAACTATTACACCCGGATGGGATGGGATCCACAGACCGGCAAACCGCTTCCGGAAACCCTTGAAAATCTGGGACTCGGTGAACTTGTCAAGGATCTATAGGCAATAGAAAAAACGTATATCGGATGAAAAGCTTGTGCCAGGCCGCGCCCCTTGTGGGCGCGGCCTTTGTTTTATGACCCAAAGGAGAATAAAATGATGAACACAATAGGTATCGTCGGTCTCGGTCGGATGGGGATGCCGGCGGCAAAGGCGCTTATAAAGGCCGGATATCACGTCGTTGCTTATGATTTCCGGATCGAAGCCATGGATGAACTGGCAGCTGCCGGCGGTGAAACAGCGTCGGATTATGAAACCGTCGCCAAAAAGGCACAGACGGTTATCGTATTCGTACTCAATGATCAGCAGGTCATCGAGGTGGTTACCGGCAACCGGGGCCTGCTGGCAGGCACCGGAGACGGGTCCGTTGTGGTCTGCATGGCGACCATCGGCAAGGATAATCTAATCCGGGTTGCGGAGCAGTGTCGGAAACAGAACGTGGCATTCGTGGATTGCCCCTGTACCGGCGGCCCGGCACGGGCTGAGAGCGGAACCCTGACCCTGATTGCCGCTGCCCCAAACGCACTTATGGATCGGTGCCGGCCGATTCTTGAACATCTGGGCACCATCGTCCACGTGGGCCAAACCCCGGGTATGGGTCAGGCCGTCAAACACTGCAACCAGCTTCTCATATCGACCATCCATGCTGCGACCATGGAAGTGATTCTCATGGCCAAAAAGAGCGGCCTCGATGCAGACCAGGTCTGTGACGTGGTCGGGTCGGGTGTGGGTGGAAACGACTATTTCCGCCTGCTCTCAAAGAGCGTGCTCGAAAAGACCCCGGCGCCGTGTGAACTCAGCCTCATGTGCAAAGACAGCAACATTGTGGTGGAAACCGGCCGACAGATGAAACTGCCCCTTATGGTGGCGACAGCCGCCAACCAGTATTTTCTGGCCGGAGAATCTCTGGGCCTTGAAAAAGAGGAATCATCCGTGCTGATGCAGGTGGTTGAAAGGTTCTCCCAACCCGACGATTAACCGCCTCCGGAAAAGCCGGACATGATTATCCAAAAAGCTCAATGGATTCCTATCGGCTTTGAATGATTGAGCATGGAGCATAGGGGGCGGTTTTGCCCTCTGCTCTATGCCCTCTGCCCTGTTCCCCTTGCTCAGGCGGCCACCCAGCCGCCGTCGACCATAAGCATGTGTCCGTTTACAAAATTTGATGCCTCCGACGCTAAAAAAACCACCGGGCCGAACAGGTCTTCCAGTTCACCGAGACGCTTCATGGGGATCCGGCTGAGCACCCAGTCCCGCTTGGCCGGATCGTTTAGAACCGTAAGGCCCATGGGTGTTTTTGTAAACACAGGGGCGATACCGTTGACATTGATGCCCTTGGGACCCCATTCGATGGCCAGCGAATGGGTGAGCTGATTGACAGCGCCCTTGCTGGGGGCGTAGGCCGGATCCTGGGCTCGGCCCTGAAACCCGCGGACAGAAGAGATGTTGATAATCTTTCCCTTGCCCTGGTCCAGCATATGGCGGCCCACATGCTTGCAGCATAAAAAAACGGATTTCAGGTTCACATCGATTACCCGCTGCCAGGCTTCCGTATCGAACTCATGGGTGGGTTGAAGTTCGACGGTTCCCTGGCTGTTGACCAGGATGTCTATGGCGCCGTAGCTTTCCATGACGGTTTCCACCATCTTTTCAACCTGGGTTTCATCGGTGACATCGGCTGCGATGTAGGTCCCTTTTCGGCCAAGGGCGGTGATGGCATCGGCGGTATCTTTAAGCCCTTTCGGGCCCCTTGCAACGATACATACATCAGCCCCGGCTGCTGCCAGGGCCATTGCCATGGCCTGTCCAAGGCCCTGATTGCCGCCGACCATAATCGCCTTCTTGTTCTCCAGGCGAAATCGATCGAGTGTGGATGGCGCCTGTTGGGTCAGTTTATCCAGTTCCGACACGTTCATTCTCCTTTTTCGTAAGCGTTCAGGGGCTAAAAGGTTCCGGGTTCAGGGGTTAAAACATTCAACGGGTTACAGGTTTAGACCCAAAATATGAGTTGAGATCAAAAAGCGATTATAAGTCCCTAACCCATTGAAATTAAACAACCCCTGAACCTGAGAACGGGTACCCTTTTTCAATTGAAGTGGCTCGATTCCTAATCGTTGGCTTCAACGATGTCGATGAGTCCTGTTGCCGTATCGGTTAAACGCTCTGTCTTGATATCGTTTAAAACGATCAAGCCCATTTCCACACGGTAGCAGCAGCGTGTCCCCTCTTCAAGGTGGCCGAGATATACCTTGTCGTTTAAGGTGTCGTGGGCAACGATATGGATGTGGGGCTCACCGCCGGCAACCGAGCCGTGCATGGTGCCCACTTCAACAGGGCCTTCGATATCGAAATATTTATCTTTCGGCGGAAGACCTGTGGATACAATGGTGTGCAGTTTGCACTTGTCAAAGGAGCCGATGCCGGATGTAATCAGGGCGGCATCCACACCCTCTTTTTTCAACATCTTTCGAAGCTCTTCGATGATGTAATCACCGCGTCGAAAGGAAATCATAAATGTCCGCGTGCCATGGATTGCTTCAATACTCAACATAGTTAATCCTCCAATAGATTATGTTTTCCCCAATTGAGATCCGTTCCGCCGGAGGCGGGTCAGCGATCAACAACCAGGAGTAAGATTCAAATCAGGCTGTAGGCGAAAGGCGGTTAGTTTACCAGGCCTGCGGTACTTCAGTCTAAATGCCTACAGCCTATCCACCTGGGGAGTTACGATTACTTTAGCAGGCCCGGCAACCAAAGGCTGATCCAAGGGACGAAGGTGATGAGCCCTAAGGTTGCGAACAGCGGCAGATAGTATGGGCCCAAGGCCTTCAGGAGCCCTCCAATGGTGGTGTCCGCCATCTTACTTACAAGAAATAGCGCGTACCCCAAGGGCGGTGTAATTAGTCCGAGCATCAGGTTGAAGACCGCAATGAGCCCTAAATGAACAGGATCGACGCCCGCCATACCGACCGGACCTGCGATGATGGGAATAATCAATAGAATTGATGTGGTGGCATCTAAAAACATACCGGCCACCAGCAGAATAATATTAACCAGTATGAGTATCATCCATGGCTCGGAACTGAAGGTAAGGATTGTCTTTGAAACTGCTTGGGGTAAACCTTCTACCGCAAGAATCCAACCAAACAAAGCAGATGCAGACAGAATGAGCAAAATAGCCGCCGTCATGGAGACCGTATCCATGAACGCTTTCACAAGATGTTTCCATGTAAGTTCTTTGTATAGCGTGCTACTTACGACAAGCACGTAAACGACAGTCACTGACCCGGCTTCTGTTGGCGTGAAATAACCGGAAAGCATGCCAAACACCAAAAATGCCGGCGCGAGGAGCGCCGGCAGCGCCGGCCAGAAATTATTCATGATTTCCGAAAAAGTCGGCCATCGCTCAGAGCGCGGTAGGTTACGAACCATCGCAACACCTGTCGTCACAAGCATCAAAAGGATGACACAGACGATTGCAGGCAAGATGCCCCCGATAAGCAGCTTGATGATCGACACACTCATCACCGACCCGTAAATGATAAGCGGAATGCTTGGGGGAAAAATCGGACCCACAATGGCCGATGCAGCCGTGACGGCTCCGGAAAACTCGTTCGTAAATCCGCCTTTACGCATTGCTTCGATCTCAATTTTTCCGAGACCGCCGAGATCCGCAAGTGCGGCGCCGGAAATACCTGAAAAAATCAGGCTGGCGAAAATGTTGACCTGGGCCAACCCTCCGGGGAAACGCCCCACCGCAGTGCCGGCAAATGCGAAAATACGCCGGCTGATACCGGCCGAGTTCATCAGGTTTCCCACAAGAATGAATACCGGAATGGCCACCAGGGGGAACGAGTCGAGTGCATACATCATGCGATGGCAAACCAATTCAAAGGGAAAGCCCATGGCTAAAACATAGACAATCGACGGAAGCGCAATGGCGACGGCCACTGGAAAACCGAGAGCAAACAGAATGATAAAAGCGATGATGATCAAGATATCCATATCTAAAACGATCCCTATTCCCTAATTGGGCGCATTTTTTTGAAAATGCCGACCATCTCCACCACGTATTCGATGGTCAGGAGAAGGCAGCCCACGGCAACCGGCGTCATAACCACCCAAAAAGGAACCACGAGTGCGGGTGAGGTGTTCGCGTGCATTTTCGTGATTAATGAGATTCCTGATACCGTCATATAACCGAAAACGAAAACGCAGCTGGTCGTGATGACAAACCGAAGCCAAAGAGTGAGTTGTTTGGGGAAAAACCCTTGGAACTGGTCCATTGCAATGTGCCCGCCCATCCATACTGCCAACGGAGAGCCGAGAAAGATTAATGCGATCAACAGATATCGAGACATCTCCTCGGCGCCGATAAACGGTGCGGAAAGAAATCTCAAAATGATCTGTGTGACCGGTGTTACGACCAGGAGCAACAGGATAAATGCTGTAACGATCTGCAGTGTGAAACGTAACCTATTCAAAAAAACCATGGTTAACTGCCTTTATATGTTTTTGAAAAATGTGGGCGATGCCTTTTTTTGACACCGCCCACCGGGTAAAGTCAAAAACTTATCTTTCCGCTGCATCGATACGTTTAATCAGGGGTCCCCAATTGGGATAATCTATTCCGACCTGCTTCATGACCGCTGCTCTGAATTCATCGGTCTTAAGACCGTTTGATGCATCGATAAAGGTGATGCCTTCTTTTTTGAGCTTGCCCACAATGGTTTCGTTGGCTTCGGCCATCCATTGAACGGTCTCGTCGGCAAGGGCAAGAAATACATCGTCGATCTTCTTGCGATCACCCTCGGGGATCGATTCATAGAGCTTGTTATTCATGAACACGGCGACCGGACCGGTCATATGATAGGTCATCATAATGTGGGTCTGCACTTCGTAGAGCTTGCCGGCATAGATGTTTGTCAGGGGATTGTCCTGGCCCACAACCACACCGGTCATCAGGGCGGTTGCCAGTTCCGAAAATTCAATGGGCGTGGGAATGGCACCCAGGCCTTTATACATGGTGACCCAGAGCTGGCTGGCCGGGCCGCGGAACTTTTTGCCCTTCATGTCGGCCGGGCTGTAGACCGGGAAGTTTGCGCTCAGCTGGCGGGCACCCCGGAAGACGGATCCGACGAAGCGGACATTGCCGCGTTTGACCAGCTCCTTGTTCATCTCCTGCATCAACTCCGAACGCTGATGCTGGGTGGCGTCGATGGCATGCTGGGGGCTTTTAAAGGCGTAGGGGCAACCGAACACCGCCACCGGTTTATAGATACCCTCAAGGGCTGCAAAATCATGCATGGCCATGCCGATGGTGCCCAGCTGGACACCGTCAACCATTTCCTGTTTGCCACCCAATTGGCCGTTGGGGAACACATCGACCTGTACCCGGCCCTCGGTGACGGCTTCGATCCGTTTCTCCAATGCATTGGCGTAACGGGTCTGGGGGGCGCCTTCAACACCGACGTGGGCATATCTGATTTTGATGGTTTTGGCGCACAATGCCGTTCCCGTGATCAGGGTCATTGCCACCGCGAGTGCTAAGATGGTTGTTAGATTCCTGCGAAATTTCATGGTTCCCTCCTCTTTCATTTGTGCAGGTTATAAGGTTAACGCCAAAAAAACCTTTCGGATTTTTTCAACGCCATGATGAGGTTTCCGGTTTCTTTAATACCCCTGTCCGAATACGTGAAACCGGGCGGCCTCTCTTCCGGGTCACTACTGTCCGTTCTACTCAAAATGTTTTAACCGAATCCCGAATGATAAATTTCGATTCAAGGATGACTTTTTGATACGAATTGCAGGTGTTCGTTTGCAGTCTTTTGAAAAGAATCTCTGTTGCCTGTTTTCCCATTTCGAATTTTCGATGATCCAGTACGGTAAGGGGCGGGTCCACAAGGCTGCACCAATCGAAGTCACCGTGGCCGACCACAGATATATTTTCCGGGACGTTTATGTTATGCACTTTCAGGTAGTTATACATACCCTGTGTCATAAAATTGTTCGTCGGCAAAATAGCATCCGGAAGGATGGATGCGCTGAAGATTTTTTCCGTGCTCCGGTAACCGCCTTCAATGGAATAGTCGTCGCTGATGATCAGGTCCTCGTAAACCGGCATTTTATGCTTTTTCATTGCATTTAGAAATCCCAGATAGCGTTCTTTAAATGTACTCATCTCAGGGTTTCCATTTATGAATGCAATTTTGCGGTGCCCGGTTTTGATCAGGTACTCTGTGGCGGTGAAGATCTCTTTTGAGTTGTTGTTTAAGACAGCATCGGCATCGATGCCGGTCGGCATCCGGTTAAAGAAAACAGGCGTAAGGCCCGTGAATACGTCTCTGTTTTTTTCATAATCCGGGATACAGGATGAGATAAGAATGCCTCGAACCGATTTCCGCCTCAGCAAATCGATATAGCGAAGCTCTTTCTCCGCATCCTCACCGGTATTAAACAGAATGGTGTCGTAATTATTCCGGGAGCATACGTAATCAATTCCTTTAAGAATAAACGGAAAAAACGGATTGGAGATATCGGATATAATCACCCCGATGGAAGTGGTCTTACCCGTGCGCAAACCGACGGCTGTCTGGTTGACCCTGTAGCCGGTTTTGCCGATCACTTCCAAAACCTTTTCCTTTGTTTTGGCTGAGACATAGCCGGTTTCATTGACCACCCGGGAGACCGTCATGGTGGATACTCCGGCATGCTGTGCGACGTCTTTAATCGAGACCATTTAGCCAGCCCTGGGGGAAAAGGTGCGGTTCAATATGTTAACGTTAACACAGGAGTACTAAATAAAAATTCTTTTTGTCAAGAAAAAACAGATGGTATTAAATTTTTCTTGACATCAACCGAGGAGTTTTATCTTGTATGTCTGTAACGACTCAGGCAGATAGGCTGTAGGCATTTAGGCTGAGGTATCCTGATGAATTATTGACGGAACCGGCCCATAAAGGAGGTGCTTCATGGCAAAACAGATCATTCGGGCGGATTTATTGCTCGACATGACAGGAAAGCCGCCCATGGAAGGGGGGGCGGTTCTCATTGAAAACGATAAAATATCGGCCGTGGGAAAGGCGGCCGACTTTACCGTGGATGCGGATACGGAAGTAATCGACTGCGCCGGGCAGGTGCTGATGCCCGGTCTCATCGACTGCCACAATCATCTATCCCTCGATACGAGACTCAAAGACCATCTTCTTCGAATGGACGATCCGCTCCCTGAACTGACGCTTCGTGCCGTGGAGACCATGAAGACAGATCTTCTCTCAGGGGTGACCACCTCGCGTTGCTGCGGAGACAAGGGGTTTCTCGACATTACGTGCAAAAAGGCGGTTGAGGCCGGTCGATTTCAAGGCCCCCGGCTGCTGGCGGCCACACGGGGGATTCGGGCCTCCCATGGGCATGGATTTGTGGGCTATCCCATTGACGGCCTGGAGCCGATCCGGACCGCTGTCCGTGAAAACCTGGCTGCCGGCGCCGATCTGATAAAGATCTATATCACCGGAACCCTCAGGGGAGACGGCAGGATTCCCAGCTTTTTTACAAAATCGGAGATCAATCTGGCGGTCCAGGAAGCGCGTCGTAACGGTGTCCGGTCTGCCACACACTGCATCGGCGGCCAGGGAATGGATTGGGCCCTTGAGATCGGAATCGATTCCATAGAGCACGCCTTTTTCATCACCGATGCGCAGATCGAGCGATGCCTGGACTCGGATTGCTGGCTGGTGATGACACCGAGTCCCTTTTTTGACGAAGACCGGATTCAGACGCTCCATTCCGCCGACCTCATGGATCAATTCCGGAAGGAACGCGATCTGGCTGCAGAACGGATGGGTGCTGCCATAAAGGCGGGGGTAAAGTTTGCCGTGGGAACCGACGGAAGGCACGGCGGCCTGGCCCGGGATGCGGAAACCGTCGTTGCCATGGGGGCCTCGGAAACACAGGCGCTTATGGCTGCGACCCGAAACGGCGCAAGGGTCTGCGGTATAGAGGACCGGGTCGGAACATTGGCCCCCGGGATGCTGGCCGATATCATCGGGGTGAGGGGAAACCCCCTTAAAGACATCGGTGCGCTCAAAAATGTTGAAACGGTTGTCCAAGGGGGAAGGCTTGTCAAGGGAGGTAAAGATGAAGGTTGATCCGGGTCCGGGAAGCGGTGTGAATCCGGATGTCATCATTATCGGGGCCGGGGTGATCGGAACGGCCTGTGCTTATTTTCTTTCCCGCCGCAGCCTCAAGGTCTTGATACTTGAACGCCGGCATTTATGTGCCGGCGCATCCGGGGCCAGTGCCGCGCTGATTATGGACGGTGCTGCCGGGATGATTCATGACCCGGTTGAGCGGCTCAAACATGAAAGTCATCAACTGCTGCTGGAAATTGAACCGGATTTCGAACAATCCATCGAACGTATCCACGGCGGCTCCATGCTGATTGCAGACAGTGAAGCGGCCGCCGGTGAATTAAAACAGGCCTATTCGGACCCGGGGTCCGGGTTCCGCTTTTTAGACGGCGGACAAGCCCGCCGCATGGAACCCATGCTCGGGCCGCGTGTGACGGCTGCGGCTTATAAATCGGTAAACTTTCATGTAAGCCCGTTCCGGTTGTGCAAAGCCTATCTGGATGCAGCCATGCGCAGGGGCGCCCGGATCGAATACGGGGTCGAGGTATGCGGCATCGGTCAGGATAACGGGCGGCCGGGTGTTGTGGCAACCAACAGGGGAGAGTTTCGGGCGGACTGGGTGGTGGTTGCCGGGGGTGCCCACACACCGGAGATTCTTTCCGGGATCGGCTGCAACCTGCCGATTCAGCCTGCCCGGGGCCAGGTGATCATTACCGAGGCCTGCCCGAGGATGACGGACCGGATTCTCTTTTTTCCGGATCACCTCTATATCAAGCAGACCGCTGCCGGAAATTTTTACATCGGCAGTCACACCGAATATGTCGGATTTGTGGATCGTATCACACTGGACAAGGTGACGACCTACATCCGGGTCCTTGCAGATACGGTACCCTTGCTTTCAAGGCTGCGGGCCGTGCGGTTTTTTTCCGGGTTTCGACCGCTCAGCCGTGACGAACTTCCCATTATCGGACCGGTTCCGGAGTGTCCGCAACTTATCGTGGCATCCGGCCATGGCCGTTCCGGCATGATGCTGAGTGCCGGTACCGGGAAATCGGTCAGCGAACTAATTGTCGATGGTGCAGCAACGCTTCCCATGGATGCGTTCGCTGTGGATCGGTTCCGCACACCATAGGGCAGAGGGCAGAGGGCAGAGGGCATAGGGCATAGGGCATAGGGCAGAGAGCAGAGGGCATAGGGCAGAGAGCAGAGGGCAGAGGGCAGAGGGCAGAGGGCAGAGGGCAGAGGGCAAAGGGCAAAGAGCAGAGGGCAGAGGGCAAAGAGAATATATAGGATTCAGGGATTCAAGGGTTCGAGGGCAGGGCAAACGCATTTGGAATATCGGAACAGTGAATCAAGCTAAAATCGTGATCTAAAGACAATTGAACGTCCAGGTAGCGAAGACTCCGACATCGAACGCCCAGGTAGCGAAGACTCCGACATCGAACGTCGAATGCGGAAAGCGCTGCGCTTTATCTATTTTAATCCGTCGGAGGCGGACCATAACCTGCGCCGCGTGCTGTTCAGTCTTTTATAAACTGACAGAATACATTATTCGAACTCGGAGTCTTCGCTACCTGGACGTTCGATGTTGAGCGTTGGATGTTCATTGAGTACGTGTAAAACTTCAATCACAGAAGGATTATTTCTGAACACGGAATCCAAATGCGTTTACCCTGGGTTCGAGGGGTCAAGGGTTCGAGTGAAATGATAAAGAATTAAAGTAACTACTCAGGTAGATAGGCTGTAGGCATTTAGGCTGAGGTACCGCAGATAGCGCAGGCTTCGTAAACTAACAGCCTTTAACCTACAGCCTAATCAACCTGAACAGTTACGAATTACAAAGAAATAGGATGACAACCGAATGAAACGATCATCAGCCCACGACGGTAAAGAAGAAAACCGTATCCATACCGGTATCAGACGAGGGCGGCCGATTACGGTCAACATCAACGGCGTCCCGACAGCTGCCCATGAGGGAGAAACCATCGGCGCCGTACTTGCCGCTGCGGGTATCCGAACGATCCGTCATGCACCACAGCATCATGACCCCCGGGGCCTTTATTGCACCATGGGGACCTGTCACGGCTGTCTGGTCACCGTCGATGGCTGCCCCAATGTTCGGGCCTGTATTACACCGGCAGCTCCGGATCAGGAAATTATTCTTCAGGACGGCCTGGGCCGGTTCGATCCGGAAACATCCCCGGCTGAACCGGGCGAGACGGTCCGCCAAAAAACCCGGGTGTTGATTATCGGCGGCGGACCGGCAGGCCTTCGGGCTGCCATTGCGGCGGCTGAGTACGGGGTGCAGTGTCTGATTATCGATGAAAACCTGCAACCCGGCGGACAGATCTATCGGCAACTGCCCAAGGCCTTTAAGGTAAAAAAACCGGAGCTGCTCGGGGACGATTACACCCAGGGACGCGCTCTGATCGAACGGGCGGCAGCATCGGCGGATCGAATCGAAATCTGGAATGATACAACGGTCTGGGGGGTTTTTGAGCCACGACAGGTTGCGGTCATCAGAAACAATGCATTGGTGCTCATTGAAGCCGATGCGGTCGTGGTTGCCGCCGGCGCCTATGAGCGGCCGGTTCCGGTTCCGGGATGGACCCTGCCCGGTGTGATGACCGCGGGGGGCGCCCAGGCATTGATAAAGAGCCAGCGGATACGCCCTGGAAACCGGATACTGCTGGCCGGAACCGGTCCGCTTCAACTGGTGGTGGCCAACCAGATGCTGGATGCCGGTCTGGACGTGGCGGTGGTGGCCGATGCCGCGTCCACGCGCCTGCCTTTTCAACAGCTTTTCAATCTGTTCAGCCGGTTTGATCTGTTGAAACAGGGCTTTGAGTATCTTTTCAATATCAGAAAATCGGGTGTTCCGATCCTTGCCTCCCATGTTCTGAAGTCAGTGGTCGGGGAAAAAAACGTTCAGGGGGCGGTTCTGTGCAAAATCGATTCTCGGTTACAACCCATTGAAGGGACCGAGAAACCGTATGACGTGGATACGGTCTGCATCGGCTACGGACTCATTTCAAACACGTGGGCAACACGGATGTTCGGGTGTGCGCATAAATATGTCCCTCGGATGGGAAGCTGGATACCCGGTTTTGATGAGAACATGCAGACCGACCGGGACGGTGTTTTTGTGGCCGGAGACGGCGCAGGGGTTGCCGGGGTCCTGACTGCGAGATGTCAGGGTGCCATGGCCGGGATATATGCCGCCGTCCACTGCGGTGCCGTTTCCACCCGGGATGCCGAACGCGCAGCAGTGCCGTATCGTAAGAAACTGGTGGGGTTGAATCGGTTTCGACGGGCCATGGATACGATCTATCCCATGGGCGCCGGGTTGTACGCAAATATCACCGATGATACCCTTGTCTGCCGATGCGAAGGGGTCACCGCCGGTGAGATCCGGGAGGCGATACGCCAGGGGACCGGAGACCCCAATGACATCAAGAAACGGACCCGGGCCGGCATGGGGTATTGTCAGGGAATGAACTGTTTTCCGACCATCGCCATGATATTGTCCCGGGAATTCGGGATGGAAGCCGAGGCAGTAAAAATATTAACCCCCCGTCCTCCGGGAAGGCCGCTGCCGCTTAATCTGTTGATGGCGGATCTGCCGGAATGAGGGTCCTTCTTTAACAAACCCCATAAAAACGATTGCAAGGGCTGCCATCCCCACATTGATGGCAAATGCATTTCCGTAAACCCCGGTGGCATCCCTCAGGAGCCCTGTGATCCAATGGGTGGATATGGCGCCGATTCCGTAAAACGGGGTCCATGCGCCGATGACCGTACCCATCATCTCTTTCGGGAAATAATCCCCGGCACATGCGCCGTAGATGGGAAAGGTGGCGCCGTAAAAGACGGCAACCCAACCCACAAAAAAAGCGAGCATTGACCAGGTGTCGCCTTTGATGAGGATGCCTGCCAGTGCCGCTGTTATCATGGCGTTTGAGTAGAGTACGGTTTTTTTCCGTCCGATATAATCGGATAACGGAAGAATTGTCAGTACGCCCAGAATCTGGCAGGCACCGTGGATGGTGGCAAGGAAACTTGCTTTTTCAAGGGGCAATTGAAGCTGATATTTTGCGTAGTCCACCATAAATGTGGTGATTCCGTACAACGCATAGGCGATGCAGAAATAGGAGCCGCCGATAAGCCAGAAGACCGGTCTTTTAAAAACATCAGCGAGGGAATGCGACGGTTGAACCGTCTCGTTACCGGTTTTTGGCACCGTGACCGCTTTCTTTTGGCCCCAGGGCCGAAGGCCGATCGATTCCGGGCTGCTGCGCATAAGGCCGGCATTTACAAAGATCAACGCCAGTGCTGCAGCACCCAGATAATACCACGCATACCGCCAGCTGTAATGTGCGACAACCCATGGAAAGACCGCTCCCATGACGGCAAACCCCAACCCGTAGCCGGTGGACATAATCCCCAGGGCCAGGCCCCTTCGGTGGGGTGCAAACCATCGCTGAACCACCGTTAGGACCGGCGTCCACATCCCGGTTGCCCCCAGCCCCACAACGGCATAGGAGACGCAGGCTGCCCAGAGGCTCTGGACGGTTCCCATCATAAGCACACCGATACCCAGGACAAGCGCCCCAAGGGAGATCACCCGTCTTGCGCCGAAACGATCCGTAAAATACCCGGTAAACGGCGTGACAACGATGTAGGTAAACAGATAGGCGTTAAAAATGGACCCGGCGTCGGTTCTTCCGAGATGGAGGGTTCGGATCATTTCCGGCATCACGACACTGTAGCCGAGTCGGATCGAGTAGTTTATAAACAGATTTATAAAACAGGTACCCAGAATGATCCATGCCCAATGAATAGATGGGGTTTTTTCCATTAAGAATCCTTCTAAAAGAGCTGTGAGAGATCTTTTCTTCATCAAAAGAGCGGATCATTGACACAAAAGACTGTTTATGTAACCTTGATCAAACTGCACGAAATGATATCAATTACTGTTTCATAGCATGAAAAGAATGGAAATGAATAGAGAACCGTTCATCAGGGTCCGTATGGGATGGATTCTGCTCGCAACAAGTATAAGCCTTTGGTTTGTGGTTTCTTCCGCTGAAGCCTGTCCGAAAAAACTGCCGTTCGGGGCCGTCTCCATCAACGGGCAACGTCTGATTGTAGAGGTCGCCGCAACACCGGATTCGCGGACATGCGGGCTTTCAAACCGTAAATCACTTCCGCAACACCGGGGCATGCTGTTTATCTATCCGATGCCCCAGCCGCTGGTTTTCTGGATGAAAGACACCGTCATTCCCCTTTCCATCGCCTTTATCGACAAAACCGGCGTCATTGTGAGCATCCAGAAAATGACCCCCCTGCAGACAGAGGTGCGTTATCGTACCCCGAAGCCGGCACCCTATGCGCTTGAGGTGAATCAGGGCTGGTTTGATGCTCAGAAAATAAGGGTCGGCAGCAAAGTCGATCTGGAGATCCCCATGGGATTGCGCATCCGGTGACCCGTTTCTATTCCGTGTAACCTCATTTATTGGCATGGTTATTGACACGTACCCGTCTTTTTGCAATATTCGGCCTCACAAAAAGCAAATTCAGGACCAATCCGAATCAGACATGCCGCTGTTTTCCCGGCCCTTTATCTGGGCAATATCAAGCCGTTCCGGACTGCTGAGAAGCCTGTGGCCGGATCGTCTGGTTCGGACTTGCGATCGGGTCCGGCAGGTTAAATACTCGGAGAGGTTTCTCATATGGCACATATTATTTCGGTTCATTCCTTTCGCGGCGGCACGGGAAAATCCAACACATCGGCCAACCTGGCGGCCCTGTATGCCCAAAAGGGTTTCCGGGTCGGCGTTCTGGATACGGACATACAATCGCCCGGCATACATGTGATTTTCAACCTGGATGAAGAGACGGTGTCGTATTCGCTCAACGATTATCTCTGGGGCCAGTGCACCATTGAGCAAGCAGCCTATGATGTGTCTGCCGCCATTGAGGGGGAAACCCCCGGAGAGATTTATCTGGTGCCGTCCAGTGTGAATGCCTCGGATATTGCACGGGTGCTTCATGACGGCTATGACGTCAATCTTCTGAGCCAAGGATTCAGGGAATTGATTCGGGCCTTCGATCTGGAGATCCTGATCATCGATACCCACCCCGGGTTAAACGAGGAAACCCTGCTTTCCATTGCCCTGTCCAGCGCGGTTCTGGTGGTGATGCGGCCCGATTATCAGGATTATCAGGGCACGGGGTTAACCATAGAGGTCGCCCGGGAACTGGATGTCCCGAAAATGATGATCCTGGTCAACAAGGTGCCGTTGACCTTTGATGCCGAACAGATCCGACAGATGGTTGAAGAGACCTATGGATGTCCGGTGGCCGCCATTATACCACATTCTGACGACATGATGACCCTGGCCAGCCAGGGTATTTTTTCGACCCGGTACCCGGAGCATTCCATAACGGTTGAGCTTCAACAGGTGGCCGACGCCTTGATACGGTAAAGACAGCAGAGTGAATTCATTGAAAATCCAAATAAAGGGATCTGCCCTAACCCTGCCGGTTATTTGCCTGCTGCTCGGCTGTTTTTACGGCGCTGCCAACTATCTGTCCGGAAAATATTTTCTGCCGGGCTGTTCGTTTGCCGAATTGCGGCCCCAGGTGGCCATCCCCATGTTTATCGGGATTTTATACGGCCCCCTGGCCGGGTTTTTCTGCGGCGGGCTCGGGGATATGATCGGTTATGCCATCGGCGGTAAAGGACTCTTTTTTGCACCCCATTGGAGTCTTGCCAATGGATTGATGGGATGCATACCGGGCCTTTTACGATACTGGGGCGCGCGGCAGGTCACATCTGTTCTCTCTTTTGGGAAACTGCTGATTCTGCTGATTGCCGCATCCAGCATCCCCTTTATCCTTTCCATCGGTGTGGAGATCGGCCGGGGTCATATCTCTTTCCATAATGCGATTTTTCAGCTTTTTTTACCTATTTTTATTACGGACACGCTCTGGGCATTTATACTGGTACCTGTACTGATGCACCTTGCAGGGCTTTTGCGGATCCGAATCGAACTCCGAACGATTCTGATTGTCTACTATCTGCTCGTGTTCACGGTGCTGGCGACCTGGTTTTGCAACGTTGTCATTACCATGCAGGATGAGTTGAGGGTGGAGGAGCTCTACACTCTGGGCGTTGTGACCCTTTTTGTGCTGATGATCGGGCTGGTGGTATCGGCGGTTTTTGCCAAAAGAATTACGGCTCCGGTCATCGTGCTTACGAAAGTGGCGGAACAGGTGGCCGGTGGTGATTATGCCAATGTATCCCGTTTGCAGCGCATTGTTTCCCGGCCCGATGAAATGGGGACCCTGGCAGAAGTTTTTCAACATATGGTAGAGGCGGTGAAACGGCGTGAAACGGACTTAAAACGACAGGTGAGTGAATTGCGCATCGAAATTGACCATAAAAAGCAAAAGACCGAATTAAAGAAGATCACGGGGACCGATTATTTTAAGCAGTTGAAACAGAAAGCCGGAGATCTACGCCGGGGAGCGACCCAGGAAGAACAGGTCTTGCCATGAAGCAGAAATCCCAAGGAAAACAGATCGGATCGATCCTGAACAATTTAATGCGGGCCGAGCGGTTCACCAAAGAAAAAAAGCAGCAGGCGGCCCATCGGGGTCCGATACTGACGACACTGGGGGTTCCCCTGATCGAGCAGGGGGACGGCCGGTTTTTCATCGATCTGACAGGGGTACAGGTCTTTGCGGGGATTCCTGGATTTGTGGGCTACCTGGCCAAACAGACCATGGAAAATTGCCGCAAATCCACCACAGACGTCTTGACCCAGGTGGTGGTGGATGCTGACAGCACCCCGGAACTGGCCTCCCTTGGGGTTGGGCATGTGGTGGTGTATGCCCGGGGCGCGGTGGCAAGGTATCTGGCGGAAGCCCAAAAGCACTTCGTGGGGCATTTGCGGCTGGTGTTCGATGCCCTGCAGACGCCCCAGTGGGGGAAGCTGATTTTTCCAAATGGGTTCGACAACCCGGAAAGCGTTTCTAACGATGACGCAGATGATCAGCGGCTGGCCCTGCACTTTCCTTTTCATGATGATGCCGGGCGGCCCAATAAATATTTTTTTCTCCTCGAATATGACCGGAAAGGACTCTTTTTAAGGATTACCATCGAAGATGCCGGGGAATCCCGGCTCTTTTTAAAGAGAATCCCCCACCGCACGGTGAAAGATACGGGACGGTTGCATTATCAGCAGGATATTTCCACCATGGTGGAGCAGATTTTTACCGGGATCCATCGGGAATGTCAAAACCAGCAGAATGAATATACGGAAATACCGGGAAGACAGCCCGCTCTTTTCGAGCTGTTGATCGCGGCAGGATTAACCGGTGTGTCCGGAACGGTTTTTCGCTGGACCCAGGAGACCTCCGAGATGCTGCTGCTTCAAAACAGCCACATCTTTACCACGGTTTTAGCCAAGATCCTCCTCCTGCTGGAGGATGAAAACGTGATTCGCACCTTATCCGATGCAAACGTGCTGGAAATGATGGATGGAACAAACCGGATTTACTTTGATCTGTCCCGTAAAGGCGGGATGCTCAATATCAGTATGGGTGAACCCCGGAAACAGCCCGACATGCTGGCCCATCTGAAACGGATGCCCCATCTATTCCATACGGCTCAACAGGCCAAGCTCCCATTGCTGGAAAATTATCGTATTTTATTGATCCACCACGCAACCGCCGAAGTCCTCGGCTTTATCAAGGCATTGCAGGAGGCCCGCTGCTCGGCCGTAACCACGCTCTTTATCCGCTATCGGGGGATTGTGCCGGATGCGCTCATAGAGGACATGCTCAGTCTGCCGGGACAATATTTTAAATTCTATGGCCTGCAGCGTGTGGAGCTTCGGGATACCATCGGAGGCGCCTATATTCTTTCCCGTCAATATTCACCCATCACCGGTTTTGAGAATCTTGACGCTGCACTGCGCAAACGCCGGGGGGATTATCTCGATTCCATGCGGTTTTCCGCCCTTCAGTTTTTTTTCAGAGAAGCATTTCAGGCTGCAAAAGAAAACCAGAAACTGCTCCCCATTGAAGACGGCGGCTATATCGCACCGGTGCTGAATCGATTTTGCCATGAGGGAAAGACCCTGGGCGAGGTGTTGGCTCTCTGCGAAGTCGAACCGCCGCCGGATGCCCCGACGGCATCCCGATTCCGGGACTGGCTTGGGGAGATCATACCGGCAACCTTTGAACATACGGCAAACGGGTACTATCAGTTATGCGATGAGGAAAAAGAATGCGGCAGCCTATACATCCCGGCCTTTACCATTGCGCTTTCAAACTATAAGAACATTCATGAAGCCGAGTCATGCGCCTATTCCATTCTCTGTGCAGTGGAGTCGATTTTTCACGGTTTGGGAAAGTGCATTATGCATCGCAAGACCCTTGTTTTAGGGTCTTGCGGAAATATCGGCGGATTTCTGTTAAACGCGGTGGCAGACCGGGTCTCCTACGGCGGTGCATACGGCATCGATTTGAAAGTGGAGCCGCAGTCAGCCGGAACACCCATGGCGTTTGCCCGGGCCGAAGACATGCCTGCCGACGTGTGGCAATCCCTGGATCTATTTCTCGGAATGACCGGTGTGTCGGTGTTGAAACGGCATTTTTTTGAAAAACTGCTGCTGCAGGGTACGGCCCGGGATCTGTTTTTTGCCAGCGGGTCGACAAAAACAGCCGAGTTTGCCGATCTTACGGACTGGCTCGGGGAACTGACCCGGTACGAGGATCCCGTCATCGGCGGGCAATCGGTTTCCCTGGAGACAACCCCCATCAAAGATCCTCAAAACGGGCTGCTCCAGGGCCATCGCATCAGAATTACATTTGCCGATGCCGTGGCGGTTTCCGGCCTCACAACAGACCACCCCTATAAGGATCTGTACCTGCTGGGAGATTCCATGCCCATTAATTTTTTATATTACGGTGTTCCCGGCGAAGTCATGGATGGGGTTTTCGAGGAGCTGTTCTGTCTCGTCAGCGGGGCGGTGGGGGCGTTTAATAAGGGGATCCATTATCCATCGGATATTTATTCGGTGGATGTAAATATAGACAAATTTGCAACCCGGAGGTCTACATGAAGAAACTGATTACCATTACCCTGTATGCCATGGTCGCAATGACGGCATACGGGTGCGCAAACCTCAATAAAACATCCTATTTGACCACCCGGCAAGTTATCGATGCCCTTCAATTGGAGCCCATGAACGATGAGGCGTGTCCGGGGTATTATCTGCCGACCTATGAATCACGAACAAAAGCGGGTGTATCAAAGGATCGGTCTGCTGCCTCCCTGATCTATTATATGATGACCCCGGAGGTGACTCTGGATCCGTGGCATATCATCACCTCAGATGAAATTATGCTCTACCATGCCGGAGCCCCCATGATCCAGATGCTCCTTTATCCGGATGGTTCGTGGGCAGAGATCGTTCTGGGTCCCGAGGTGGACAAGGGCCATGTCATGCAGCAGGTTATTCCCGCGGGAACCTGGATGGGGTTCGTAAAAAAAGAAGACGCCAATTATAACTGGGGCTTATATGGTGTAATGGTTGTTCCCGGCTGGCATATCGAAGACATTCGGATGGTCACGGAGGGTCCCGAATTTAAGGACCTCATGAAAAGATACCCCGGTGCGGTATCCAGGGGTAAGGCACTCGGGCTTTTTTAGCCCCGGGTCAACCGTTGATAATGGCACCGCAATTTTCGCATCGGTAACGGGCCGCTCCTTCGCCTTGGGGCGCGATCGGTTCAAAGTCCCGGTATTTCATGCCGGATACCTCCCAGCACTCCGGACAGTTGCCGTCTGCCAGTTCTTTTTCTCCGATGACCAGGTGGCAGTGTCGACAGCGGAGTTTTTTGCCGGGCGGGGTCAGCAGTACCAGTTCGTGATGTCGGCAATCGGGGTCGGACATGGACGGGGTGAATCCTCCTACAATACCTTGGTCATCAACGGAATGGCGACAAACGTCCCGATGGCACTTCCGATGTTTGTAAACACCACCACCAGAAGAATCCGGGTGATTTTGTTCCGCCAGAACCCCTTGGCCGTCAGGATATCTTCCGAAAGCCGTTCAAGGTCTTTTACTTTGGGTTTTCTTGAAAATGCCTCAACCAGACCCGACACCCAGCCGGCGGCAATCATGGGGTTTAGGGAGGTGAGCGGTGCGGCCAACACGGAAGAGAGGATCGTCAGCGGGTGCGCCATTGCGATCAAAGCGCCCAGGCCGGCCAGAATGCCGTTAGCCATTATCCACCAGGTGATCATATGGGCACCGGCACCTGAGCCGCCCCGGTAGAACCCGTAACCGATCAGTGAGATGATAAAAAGCGGGATGATCCATTTTATGATGCCGGCGCCCTTTTTTTTGGGCGGAAGCGTTTCGAGCTCTGAGATATCGATCTCAGATGACCAGATTTTTTTAATGCCCGGAACGTGGCCGGCACCCACCACGGCGACGATCCGGTTTCCGGGGGCGGATCGGATTTTTTTGGCCAGGTACTGATCCCGTTCGTCGATTAGAATATGGCGGAGCACCGGCATGGATTTTCCCACATCCGCCAGGAGCGCTTCGAGGACATCGGTTTTTTTCATCTTTTCGATATCCGCTTCCTCTATATCATCGATCTCTCCCACCGACATGATGATGCCGAAGAGAAGCTTCAGTTTGCTCCAGAGACTCATCTTCCGCCAGGCCCGTGACAGGGTGACGCGGATGTCTCTGTCTGCAAGGTACACTTCGGCACCGAGATCTTCGGCGGACTCGATGGCCTGGATCATTTCCTGGCCGGGTTTGACATTGAACTTTTTTGCAATCCGTTTTTGAAAGGATGCCAGGAGAAGATTGGAGAGCAGCAGAAACGCTTTTTTATCCTTGATGACCTTTATGATATCCATCTCTTGCCAACGGTCTTTATGGCGAATGGATTGATAGCGGGAGGAGCACAGTTCAACACAGACGGTATCGGGTTTCTGCTCCTCGATGACCGACTTGACAAGATCGGCGCTTTCCCTCGAAACGTGGGCCGTTCCCAGCAGAATGATCTCTTTGTCCCCATGGGACAGATATGTGATCGGATCTTCACTCATGTTATGATTATCTCCAATTTCAGGCTGTTATTTAGTCTATTTGCAGCCGCAATGCAAGCTGGAAAAATTACAGGTGAACTAAAGTTTGAAGTGCCTAAAGTTAAGGATTCCAGTCTGAGAAACTACCAGCCGTGCGAAGTATACAGCCGGGGGGTCGGTTATCTACGCCCGGTTGTACAGTGGAACGATGCCAAACAGGCGTAGTTTGAAGACAGAAAGGTTTTTGACCCAAGCATCTGACACCACAGACAAAAAGATCACCGCCCTGTAGATCCTGATCCGGGTTTACAGGGGCTTTTTTCTTTAATCTTGACGCCAAACTCCCAGTCTTATATACTCCTCTGATTAGACTATGTATTCCAATCATTTACCATTTCAAGTCAAACATAAATCCGCCTCCCCCCACCTGCCGGTGCAGGGGGAATTAACCCTAATAAAACATTCGATATTCGGCATGATAAGAAAAAGAATCCATCTGATACGCGTCTGTGCCCTCCTTTTACCCCTTACGGCGGCAACGCTTTTGTCGTGTTCGGCAAACAGGAAGATGACGGTTGCCGCCACCGCCACCCTGCTGGAGTCCGTGGCAGTCGCATCCAACCGACAGTCGGATCTGGCCGTGATCCGGGAGGGAATGCCGGCTTACCTGATGCTTATAGACGGGATGGTGGAAGCTTGGCCGAAAAATGAAAAACTTCTGCTTGCCGCCGCCCAAAGCTATGCATCTTTTGCATCGATATCTGAAAAGGGGGCGGATGCGAATCGACGCCTTTACCGGAAAGCCACCCATTATGCACTCCGGGCGCTGGGCCGGCGAGGGCTTCCTTCTGCCAGAACCATGGCATTCGGCGATTTTGAAAAGAGCGTCAGTAAACTTAAAAAAAACGACGTTCCCTATCTTTTCTGGGGCGCTTCGTGCTGGGCAAACTGGATCGGGTCCAACCAAAGCTCAATGGAAGCCATGGCCGAACTGCCGAGGGTCGAATCCATGATGAAAAGGGTGCTGGTGCTCGATGAAGGGTTCTACTATGGCGGCCCCCATCTGTTTATGGGCATATGGTACGGCATGCGGCCCAAGATGGCCGGTGGGGATCTGAAAAAGGCCCAAATCCATTTTCAGAAGGCCATTTCATTCGGGAAGGGCAAGTTTTTAATGGCAAACATCTATTATGCATCATACTACGCAAAAAAGGCGTTTGACAAAGAACTCTACCGCTCCATTCTAAAACAGACCCTGGATACACCGGCCGGTATTGTCCCCGACCTTACGCTGATCAATACCGTTGCGCATAAAAAAGCCGAGAAGATGCTGGAAGCGATTGATGATATTTTCTAAAAGGAGTCGATACATGCGCGCAAAAATTACGATCACCGGAATCGGACTCGGTTTCCTGTTGTCCCTGTTTTTCTGTTCCGCTGTTTTCGGTGCTAAAAAACATGTGATTAAAATCGGCACCCTTGTCCCGGAGGGAAGCTCCTGGATGCAGGCCTTTGACCGGTTAAATACCGAAATCGGCGAAAAGACGGATAAAAACGTCCGGTTTAAGGTTTACGCCGGGGGCGTTCTCGGCGACGAAACCGATATGCTCCGGAAGATGCATATCGGCCAGATACAGGGAGCGGTGCTCTCCGCATCCGGGCTTTCAAAGATATTTAAGGGGACCAACGTGTTCCAGGTCCCCTTTCTTTTTAATACCTACGCGGAAGTCGATTATGTTGTCGATAAAATGGAGGCTTTTTTCAAAAAGGGTTTCAGTGATAATGGATATATTCTGCTGGGATGGTCGGAGTTCGGGTTTATCCGGATGATGTCCACGGTTCCCATTCTGCGGTTAAAGGATTTAGAGGGTGTAAAGGTCTGGTCCTGGGAGGCTGCCCCCATGTCAAAGGCCATATTCGACGAGGCGGGCATATCCGCCATACCCCTGTCCATCCCGGATGTCCTGCTGGGTCTTCAGACCGGCCTTGTGGAGGTGATCTATGCCCCGCCGGCAGGTGCCATCTCCATGCAATGGTTTACAAAATTTTCATATATGACCGATCTGCCGTTGAGTTATCTGACCGGTGCGATCGTTGTGAAGAAAAAGATTTTCGACCGGCTCTCGGCATCCGAGAAAAAAATCCTTTATGAAGGTTTTAAAGGTTACTCGGCATCCCTGAAGATATTGATCCGGGACCAGAACCGGGAGGCGGTCCAGGTGATGCAAAAACATGGTATAAAGGTGGTTAAACCCGGAAACGAAGATATCGAAAAGTTCAAACAGCTCTCGGAAAAGGCGATGGGAAACCTGAGCAGTAAAATACTTTCACGGGAAGTTTTAAAAGATGTTACCCGTTTCCTTGGGCAATACCGGAAGGCAAACAAATAATGGATCCAATGGATCGATGGGATCGGGTGGATGAAATTATCGCAAAGTGGGAACATTCCCTTCTGTCCGGTTTGCTGGGCCTGATGATCCTGGTGGCCTTTATGCAGATTATGCTCAGGAATCTGTTTTCCACCGGATTTTCCTGGGGAGACGCTCTTATCAGATACCTGGTGCTCTGGGTCGGTTTTACCGGGGCTGCGTTGGCCACCCGGGAAGGCAAGCATATCACCATCGACGTTTTTACCCCCTGGCTAAAGGGGCGAAAAGAACACATCATCCAGGGTATCGTCAATCTGTTTTCAGCGGTTGTCTGTGGCGTGTTAACCTTTGCTGCCGTTGACTTTGTCCGGAATGAAGCCCAGATGGGCGACATCAGCCCCTTGGGCATTTCCACCTGGCTGCTCCAGGTGATCCTTCCCGCTGCCTGGCTGTTGATGACGGTCCGGTTCGCTCGCCTTGCACTAAAGGCATTAACCGCTATGAGATCAGAAACGTGAAGCGTTCGTAAAAAGTCGAATTCTTCAAGTGTTCAGTGTTTCGTATTTAATGTTTGGCGCAAATTTAATATTATCTCTGATGGATGACGCTTAAAAAACGCATATGACTTATATTCTGGCGGCGATTGTTTTTCTCCTGTTTCTTTTTTTCGGGGCACCGGTCTTTGTTGTTATCTCGGGCTTTTCACTCTATCTCTTTTACATCGGCGGGATCGACCTTTCGGCGGTTATCATCGAGATGCACCGGATGGCCACCTCGCCGCTGCTGGTTGCGATTCCGCTTTTTACCTTTGCCGGATATCTCCTCTCTGAAAGCAATGCCCCCAAGCGGCTGATACGGTTTTCCGATGCGCTTTTCGGCTGGCCCAGGGGAGGCCTTGCCATCATCTCCCTTATTGTCTGTGCCATATTTACCGCATTGACCGGCGCTACCGGGCTGACCATTATCGGGCTGGGGGGGATCCTTCTGCCGGCCATGCTCCGGGCAAAGTATCCGGAATCGTTTTCTCTCGGGTTGCTGACCACATCGGGAACCCTGGGGCTCCTGTTTCCCCCGAGCCTCCCGCTCATCATCTACGCCCTTGTGGCAAAGGTTCGGATCGATCAGCTTTTTATTGCGGGTATCATACCCGGCATTCTGCTGGTGATACTGCTCTCATCTTTTAGTGTGCAGCGTGCCATGGTAGCCAGGGTCCCCAAAACAGCCTTTAACGGGAAAGCGGTTTTAATCGCACTCAGAGAGGCGGCATGGGAGCTGCCGCTGCCGGTAATTGTACTGGGGGGGATCTACACCGGCCTCTTAGCCGTTAGTGAAGCCGCAGCCATCACCGCCGTCTATGTGCTGTTGACCGAAGTGGTCATCTATCGGGACATCCCGTGGCGGGCGCTTCCCGAGATCATGAAAAAGAGCATGGTGCTGGTGGGGACGATCCTGATTATTCTTGCCGCGGCCATGGGGATGACCAACTACCTGATCGATGCAGAGATTCCCATGCAGATCCTGGAGCTTTTTCAAACCCATATCGAGAACCGGTATCTGTTTCTGCTGGTTTTGAATCTGTTTCTGCTGGCCGCCGGATGCACCATGGGGATTTTTTCCGCATTAGTGGTGGTGATCCCCATGCTGATGCCCATCGCCCTTGCCTACGGCATCGACCCCATCCATATGGGAATCATCTTCCTGACCAATCTCGAAATCGGTGCCTCCATCCCGCCTCTGGGGATCAATCTTTTTATCGCCAGTATCCGGTTTGAAAAACCGGTTCTAAGACTCTATACCGCCTCCCTGCCGTTTATCGCCATCCTCCTGTTCGCCCTGGCCATTATCACGTACTTTCCCTGGTTCAGCCTGGTTTTGATCAAGTAAAGTTTTTTCAAACACAGCCAATTAGCTTTATTATTGCAAAGTTTCTTGAAACACAGTAAATTTCCGACATGTAGCATCGAATGTTTTACTTTGGAGCCGTATATGAAAAGGAAAAAAGCTGTCAATCCATTTAGGATCCATGGCGTTGTTGGGGGAGAATTCTTTACGAATCGGACAGATGAGATCGGTCAAATCTTTCGGGCACTGACCGAACCAGGAAACAAACTTGTTGTATACGGCCCCCGAAGGATGGGAAAGACGTCGACTATCCTCCAAGCCGTGGACCGGGTAAATAAAAAAGACGGTATTGCATTTCTCGCCGATCTTTCAACCGCCTCAAACGCTGTCGACATGGGAAACCGGATCATGGCGGCCGCCAGTCGGCGAATCGGAAAAAAACGGAAAAACTTTGTTACCGATATCGTTTCTCGCATGAAAGTATCGGTTTCCCTAAAGCACGATCCTTCCACAGGATCCATTACTCCCAGCATCGATTTTAATCTTAGAAACGGTGATGAGAATTCACAGAGGGAGACACTGATCAATGTTCTTGACGCATTGAACGACATCGCCAAGGCGAGAGGTTTAAACTTGGGTATTGTGCTCGATGAATTTCAGGAGATTCATAAATTTGGCGGCGAGACAGCTGAATGGGATTTGCGTAGCACAATCCAGCATCATACACACATCGGGTACGTGCTGGCCGGTTCACGAGAACACATGATTCATCGCATGATCATCAGCAAAGGCGCATTCTATAAATTGGTGGACAAACTGCCCTTCGGCCCAATGGACGTAACCCTGCTGGCGGAGTGGATTGATAACCGGTTCAACGAAGCCGGATTGAAGACCGAAGAATCCGGCACCATTATTGTCGGGATGACGGGACCTAGAACCCGGGATATCATCCAACTGGCCCGGAAAGGATACGATCTATCTGCCGCATATGGAAAGGTAACCCCAGAAGCGATACGGCTGGCATTCGATGAAATCGTATCGGATGAGCACGATTTGCTCTATACCGGCTGGCACTCACTCACCGCCCACCAACAAAATGTTCTGAGGGCCTTGGCCGTAAACCAGAAGGGCCTGACCACCCAAGAGACTCTGACCCGTTTTTCTCTCGGTCAGAGCGGTACGGTGACCAACACGGTAAATACCCTCATCAGGCAAGGGCACCTGGTGCGTTTGGGTGCCGGCAGCCGGAACCCGGCCCGAACCGGATATGCATTCGACAGCCCTTTTTTCAGGGCCTGGGTGGTTCGAAATGCACTTACGGATATCGGTATTTATCCTCATTCAACCATAGCTGACGGCTGAAAGCTGATTGCTGACCGCTCCCTAAAAGAGCCTTGGCTCAACTTAGGGTGTAAAACTATTTTGTCTGCAGCAGTTCGATGGTGACATTTTCGGGGCCGTCAAAAAAGGCGATCCGATTACCGGGGACATCTTTCGGCGGCACGGAAAAGGCATACCCCTTTCCCTTGAGGTCTTCGTACTTGGCATCAAGGTCATCGACATTGATGCCGATGTGATGATATCCGTATGTTTTACCGGTGTCTGAAAGGGTTTCATTCTCCTGGAGAACCCGGAGGTTTATGGTGATACCGCTCAGATCCAGTGAGGCGCCGTCGGCACCGCCGAACTGTTTCATGGCAATGAGGGATGTCCCGAAATTTTCCGAAAAGAAATCGATCATCCCCTGCAGGTCTTTACAAACGATATGAAGGTGATTGAGTGTGCTTGCCATAGTACCGTTCCTTTTTTAAAATTTTTAAATGGTTATTCGGTTTCCTTAATATCCGCCAGCCGTTTGGCGACGGTTTTCTTGGAATTGATATTACTCTCCCGGAAGATCGTCAACCGGTGTGCGGCCGGAGACCCCCCGCCGTGGATATCGGAGACTGTATCGGCGCTTTCAAGGGCCAGTTTTTCAACCAGTCGGAACATCTTGACCCGATTTTCCAGAGGCACATCCTTTGCGCCCTTGAGATACTTCTGGAGGAGGGGGCCGATCTCCGGGTTTTCGAAATCCCGATCGGACGGTAGATCCGCCACAAATCCGCCGGCAATATCGATCATCAGGCGGGTGACTTCAGCCATTTCCCGGCCCTCATGGATTTTTGAGGCGTTGGCAAGGACCGGATCGATAAAATAGATCCCTGAAGGTTCCTGTTTTCCTTCGTATGATGCGGCAATACTGCAGCCGTAGAGGGTTTCCGCCCGGTGAATCATGTCGACGATTTTCTCTTTGAGATGACTGACCCGGCCGGTACCGTTATATTCCATCATACACAATGCCGCTCCGGTCATGCAGTCGATTTTTCCTGACTTGCAACCACCGTGGCTCTGGCGGTGAAAGGCGGAAAATCGCATCACCAGCTCTGCGGCAAACTCGACTTCTCCGCACAGAAAGACCCGGTCCCAGGGTACAAACACGTTGTCGTAAATAACGGTGGGGGCATATTTTGAATACCGGGTGTTTCCGCAGTCGACACCGTCAATTTCCCGGGTGTCGAGGCTGGACCGGCCCACAACGTGAATCACCCCTTCGGTGTCCGCCGGGATGGCAAAGGCCACGGCAAACTCTTCATCACCTTTTTTCAGGGCACGGGTCGGCAGCACGATCAGTTCATGGGACGACAGGGACCCGGTCTGGTGCGACTTTGCGCCCCGGACGATAATGCCGTCCTCTCTTTTTTCAACCACACGCAGATACACATCCTTGTCGGGTTGATCCTGGGGGGCGAGGGAGCGATCCCCTTTGACATCGGTTACCGAGGCATTTGCAGTATAGTCGTTTGTCTGCATGTGTTTGATGAATTCGACCACACGTTTGTGATAATCGGTTCCGTATTTCTTGTCGGCATCGTAGCTGACGATAGACAGCGCGCACATGCAGTCCATGCCCGTGCAACGCTGGTGGCAGGTTCCCACATAGTTTCCCAGGGCCCGGTTTATTTTTACCCGGTAAACCAGGTCTTCAATGGATGCCGGCGGGAGATTGAATCGGTTGATCGGTTCGTCGATGAGCGGGCTGTGAGTGATCATCATATCGCGATACTCGGCCAGCTCGGCCAGTTCGTATGTGGCGCCGGTGGCTTCAATCCCGGCGCGAAGCCGGGGGTTGTCCACCACGTTGGTGATTTTTTCACCGAACATGTAGGCGGTGGTGCTCAACCGACGCAGGGAGTCGATATATTCATTTTTGGTCATTACACCCATAAGGGGCCTCCTATAAAGCGTCCGGTGTATAGATTCGGACGGTTTTAAGTTTAAAGTGTTCAGGTTTCAGCGTTCAGTGTTCAAGGTTCAGAGGTTAAAACCGATTTAAACCGTGCATGATATTGCACGGGAACGAGAATATTTCGCATCATTACCCAAAGCAGGTTTTCCTTTGATGCAGGGTGATTGAGGTCTTTCAACCCTGAACCCAGAACGCTGAACCAGACCGTTCCAATGCCCAATTATTTTGCAATTCCATGACAGTTAAAGCGTCACAGCTATTTTTCCAGGCTCAATAACGAGGCCTGAACTTTAGGCACTTCAAACTTCAGGCACTCATTTTCAAGAAATCTGCCGAATTTCGTTAAACCCGAGGTCAAAGGCTTTGAGGTTAAGATCCTCTTTCCCCTTGGGCACCGCCGCTGTAAGGGCTGTCTCCAGCGCCTCCCGGCTCACCACCCCGGTCACACTGCAAAGGGCGCCCAGCATGATCATGTTGCATACGATGGTGGCGCCCATTTTATTCCTGGCAAGAGACGTCGCCTTTATGCCCCATGCCTGATTCACTGAGTCCGGTATGGACTGGACCAGATCGCTGTCGACGATGAGTACCCCTTCCGGTTTCAGGACCTCTGCAAATCGTTCGATGGAATCCTGGGCCTGTGCCACCAGTATATCCGGCTGCGTGACCCTGGGAAAAACCACCGGCTCGTCGGATACAACGAGCCAGGCGGCTGCAAAACCACCCCGCAGCTCCGCCGAGTAGGCCTGTGTTTGAACGGCATATTTGCGGTCATGGCTTACCGCAGCCGTTCCCAATATTACACCGGCCAGGATGGAGCCCTGGCCGCCGACACCTGCTATGGTCAACTCTTGACGTGACATGATTCTTCTTCCATCATCTGTTTACTCAATTCGATCCACTGGCTGGAGAGTTCGACTTTTTCCTTATCCGCAAACTCACCCACGATAATCTTTCCCTGAAGCTCCGCTTCGCTCATCTCGGCCGCTTTGCTGACCCGGATGCTGTTGTCTTTAAAATGCTGGAGCATGTTGACGGCCTTACCGATTTTGCTGGCCCGGCCGAACTGGACCGGACACTGGCTCACGGCTTCAATCAGGGCAAACCCTTTTTTCTGGATCCCCTTCTTTATGGAACGGGCCAGCTGGCGGGGATGAAAGGTCGTCCACCGTGCAACATAAGGTGCGCCGGCAGCTGTGATCATCTCCGAGATGTTGAGGGCGTGCTCCATGGACCCATACGGGCTGGTGATGGTGGTCAAGCCCCTGGGGGTGGTGGGTGCTGCCTGACCGCCGGTCATTCCGTATATGCCGTTATTTACCAGCACCACCGTGAGATCGATATTTCTCCTGGCGGCATGGATCAGATGATTCCCTCCGATGGCGGTCAGATCACCGTCACCGCTTGCGACCATGACGTTGCTTTCGGGTCGCCCCAGTTTCACACCGGTGGCAAAGGCCACGGGTCGGCCATGGGTTGTATGAAGGGTATCCGCTGCAAACAGCGGTGAGGGTATCCATGCCGAACAACCGATTCCGGACACAAATACAAAATCATCCATATTGAGTCCCAGTTCGTCGATGGATCGCAAAATCGCCTGGGCAACGATGCCGTTTCCGCATCCGGGGCATGTGGTCGTCTTTTTCACATGGGGCCGGGTAAATTTTCGTAAAGGATGTTCAATGACACTCATGAAACTTTCTCCTTGATAAAGCTGAGGACCTGTGCCGGGTCATGGATCTGCCCCAGGATTTTGGGGCCCATAAAATCGACCGGACAGAACTCGGCGGTTTCCGCCTTGATATAGGGAAACAGTTGACCCGTGTTGTTTTCAAGCACGATCACCCGGCTTGCTTTCTGGGCCGCTGCCGCCATCTCCCGATCCGCCAGGGGCCAGAGGGTCTTTAAAGAGAGGGTTCCGACGTTCAACCCCTCTTTTCGTGCGATCGTGGCGGCTGCTTTTGCCGAACGGGATACGGACCCGTATGCCATGAGCACGATATCGCCTTCATTATAGTCGGCCGTCGTTTCGACGATGTCGTCCCGGTGCTTGAGGATCTTTTCGATGGGTTTGGTAATAAAATTATGCATGGTGGTCGGGTCACTCAGATTCCTCATGCCGTGGGCATCATGGCAGGAACTGGTGACATGGGATTTAAATCCGTGTCCGAAAACCGGCATGGCCGCCACATCCGGATCCTGAAAATCCTGCCGGCTCAAGGGATCCGTTCCGGGCTCCGATATTTTCCGTGATGTCAGCTTAATTTCAGAGGGGTCCGGAATGACCACCTGCTCCCGCATGTGTCCGGTAAACGCCTCGGGCATGACAAAGACCGGAACACGGTAGGTTTCAGCCAGGTTGAATGCACGGATGACCATGTCAAACATCTCCTGGGGGCTTTCCGGACTCAGGGCGATGATCTGGTAATCCCCATGAGACCCTCTGGCGACCTGGATCACATCCCCGGCCAGGCCCACCGACGGCACTCCGGTAGAGGGGCCCATGCGCTGGACATCGACAATAACCAGTGGTGTCTCGGTGGCCGCGGCAAAGCCGATGTTCTCCTGCATCAGACTGATGCCCGGGCCGGAGGTGGCCGTCATGGCCTTGGCGCCGGACCAGGAGGCCCCGATGGCCGAACAGATCGCACTGATTTCATCTTCGGTTTGTAAAAAACCGCCGCCAATAGGGGGCAGCAGTACCGAGAGTCGGTTGACAATTTCGCTGGCCGGTGTAATCGGATATCCGGCAACAAAGTTGCATCCGGCAGCCACCGCGCCCTCTGCCAGCGCAAAGTTGCCCATCATAAAATGGGTCCCCGGCGGCAATCTGTTGTCTTTGCTCATGTCTTCACCTTGTCCTTTTTCTTATCAACAACAATGGCCATATCCGGGCATGAGATCATGCAGTTCATACACACATTGCACGCATCTTCATGCGCCACCCGGGGCGGCACGTAACCCAGTTCGTTCATCTCCTCGGACGGTTCATAAACGTCCTTGGGGCAGACAAAGATACAGATACCGCAGTCTTCAACGCCCTTACATGTATTCTTAAAAATGGTAATTCCCGACATAATATCAAATCCAAAAATAAAATGATTGATCAAAAAACTGCGGCAACCATGCCTCAGCCCAAGTAAAATAGACAGACATCGGCATCGATTCGCTGTGGCTGAAAAGACATCGGCCGAGCCCTGCTCTTATATAATTCGCGCCTATCCATAAACCAACGTTTTTGGATAAGCGCTACCAGCTATCAGGAACAGGAATTAAAAGCAAGCCCCTTGGTCGATTGCTGATCCGTCTCACCACCATGGGCGGCATCTTCGACCGGCGGGAATGCGTTATCCTTAAAATATGGAGTCCCCATCGTCTTTTTGAAACAGGTGGATCTTGTCCAGATTCATATCCAGGGAGATGGTCTCTTCCAGAGCGACCTTGATATTGGGGCTGATGATGGCCGTCATGTTATCGGTGCTGCCGGCGGTAATATCAAGATACGTCTCTTTGCCCAGGGTTTCAATGACGTTTACCACGGCACCGACAGGATCACTCCTTCTGGAGGCCCGCTCACCGGTTCCCTGCTTGGTGACATCTTCCGGTCGTACGCCGAATATGAACTCCTTGGACTTGGAAGCCCTGGCTTTGGTGGCCAGATCTTCGGGAAGCGATATTTTAAACCCCTGGGTCTGAACAAAAAGATTTCCGTTTTCTTCTGCAAGGCTGCAATCCAGAAAATTCATGGCCGGGCTGCCGATAAAGCCTGCCACAAACAGGTTGGTCGGCGTGTTGTAGAGTTCAAGCGGGGAGCCGACCTGTTGGATCAGGCCGTGGTTCATGACGACGATGCGGTCCCCCATGGTCATGGCCTCCACCTGGTCGTGGGTAACATAGATGGAGGTAGATTTGAGCCGGTTGTGAAGTTTGATCAGTTCGGTTCTCATTTGAACCCGCAGCTTTGCATCGAGGTTTGAGAGCGGTTCATCAAACAGGAACACATCCGGTTTTCGGACAATGGCCCGTCCAAGCGCCACACGCTGGCGCTGGCCGCCGGAAAGCTGTTTTGGCTTACGATCCAGCAGATCCGTAATTCCCAGGATTTCGGCTGCGTCGTTGACCAGGGTCTGTCGTTCCTCTTTTGGCACCTTGCGCATCTTCAAGCCGAACGCCATGTTGTCGAAGACCTTCATATGCGGATAGAGCGCATAGCTTTGAAACACCATGGCGATGTTCCGGTCTTTGGAAGCCAGGTTGTTGACCAGTCGGTCGCCGATATAAATATCACCCCCGGTGATCTCCTCCAATCCGGCCACCATCCGAAGGGTGGTGGTTTTTCCGCAGCCCGAAGGACCTACCAGCACCACAAATTCCTGGTCGTTGATTTCCAGGTTCACATCGCTTACGGCCACAACGTCGTCGAATTTTTTTGTTAGGTCTTTCAGTGATACCTGTGCCATTTATTAATCCTCCTCATAGATTATTGCGGCTCCGATCCAGCAGATCCCATAGGATCTCTAACCGGTAACCAAAGCAAAAGTGGAACAATGCCTCCCGACAGTCTATTGTTTCACAGCACCTGCAGTCATACCTTTAACGATATATTTCTGTGCTGCCAAGAAAAAAATGAGACTCGGCACCACAGCAAAGATTCCGGCGGCACTCATACGGTTCCAATACGTCACCTCGTCGCCCACAAAATAGTACAATCCCACCGTAATCGGTTTGAGTTCATCGTAGTGAAGAAACAGAAAGGGCGCGAAAAATTCGTTCCATGCCCACATAAACGCCACCACCGCAATGGCGCCGATACCCGTGGCGGTGACCGGAACGACGATCCGGAAAATAGTGCCGGTCCGTGAGCACCCGTCCACAATGGCCGACTCGATGAGATCTTTGGGAAACGAGTCGAAAAATCCCTTCAACAGCCAGACCACCAGCGGATAATTCAGGTATATCAAGTACAAAACGATCCCGGTCCGGGTGTTTAACAGGTTCATTTTCATCAAAATCAAATAATATGGGAGCAGCATGGCCATGGGGGGTATGGTCCGGGTGAATAGAAAAAGTCCCAAAACCATGTTGCTGCCTTTATATGGAAACTGGCTCAGGGCAAACGCGGTAAACGCCCCTGCCACGATGACGATCAGTGTTGAGATGATGCAGGTAAGCAGGGAATTTTTCAAATAGGTCGGTATGGGCGCCTCAAACCAGGCATTTGAAAACGCCTCCAATGTCGGTTTTTCCGGAAAATAGGTCGGCGGCGACAGAAAGGTTTCCTGATGGGTTTTAAACGCCGACAATGTCATCCAGATAAACGGCGACAGCATGAACATGGCAAAGGCGACCATGATGACATAGGGGGTCGCCTTGTGGTCGATAATATTTAACAGCACACCTCGCATTTGGATCTTACTCCTTTCTTAACGTATTGTATATAAACGCGGCCCCGATGAGAAAGGTGAAAAAGATCAGGACAACACTGATGGCCGCGGCCTTTCCAAAGTCGAGAATTTCGTAGATATGGTCAAAGAGATAGGTGCCCAGAACATAGGTGCACTTACCGATGCCGCCTCCCGGCGTCATGGAATAGATAACATCGATGGTTCGAAACGAAAACATGAACATGATCAATGTGCCGACCATGATCGGGCGGCTGGCCAGGGGGAGTGTAATATAAAAAAAGTTATTAATGGAATCGGCGCCGTCGACTTCCGACGCATCATAAAGCTCCTGGAGGATACCCTGAAAGGCGGCCAGGGTCACGATGGTCAGAAATGGAATCCGCCGCCAGGCGTCTGCGATGACAACCCCCATCATGGATGTGGAGGGGTATTTGTAGATGTTTAAGGCCTCATCCCGGACGCCGAATTTCATCAGCAGGTCGCTGATGGGGCCGAACGCCGGATGAAACATCCAGGACCACAAAAATCCGGAAAGAATCAGCGGCACGGCCCACGGCATCACCACCAGGGACCTGAAAACAGCCGATCCTCTTATCATCCGGTTCAGGCAAAGGGCCAATATAATACTGGTGATGAGCGTAAATCCGGTGGAGCCCGCACTGAAGGTGATGGTTCTCCACACGATGATTAAAAAGTCGTAATCCGTAAAGACTTTCATGTAATTGTCAAACCCGGAAAAAACCACCGGGGACATATTGTCGTACCGCATAAAGCTCAAATAGATCACATATGTAAACGGGACCAGCACCCATGCCAACATCAGCACCAATCCCGGGATCGACAGAATTGCGCCATACGCACTATTTGATATGGACTTTGTCTTGTTCATTAGAAAAGCGCTCCTAAATTGATTAAACGGGCTGAATCTTAACCGTTTAAGTAAACGGTGAGAACCGCTTCAGCCGCACGGTTCTCACCGGGTTGATGATGATAGCGGTTCTGTTAATAGCTTGTGTATTTCTTTATTTTATCCATTGCCATATCGAATGCCTTGTCCGGATCCATGTTCTTTTGAATGGCGACACCTAAATATTCCGCCAGAATATTCGATACCATGACCCCGCCCGGCGGAAGCGCTTCAAGGCTGGCGGTTTTTGAAGCCGCTGCACGGACATCGGCGATGGAAGTCCCTTTCTCGATGGGCGGTTTCGCGCCCACTTTTTTGGAAACCGCTCTCGCCATATCCCAATCGACCTTGTCTTTGATGTTGGGGTCTTCGTAAACGGCCGGCAGCATGGCATCGTTTCCTTCCACCAGCAGTTCATAGGTACAGGCTTCCTTGCTCCGGTAGAAATCGAACCAGAGCATGGCGGCTGCCTTGTAGTTGTCTTTAGCCGCCTTGTTGATGACGTAGGCGTCATAGTTGATGTAGCCGATCCGGTTGGACTCCGGCTGGCTGGCATCCCATTTCGGGGGTGCCTTGGCAACCCAGTCGCCTTTGATTTCAGGATATTCCTGGTCAAATTTTACGGCATAGACGGAATAGGCCAGGGTCATGGCGGCTTTGCCCATGCCGAAGGCGTTGTGGTAATCCTTCCACCCGAATCCCACGCAGGCCGGATCCGCGGTATCATCCTGCATCATATCGATTAAATATTTAAAGGAATTTCGAAATTCAGGTGTGTCCAGATTCCACTTGCCGTCTTTAAGAAGGGTGGAGCCCTGGGAGTAGGTCAGTGAACTCAGGAATGCCAGGTGGATATGACCGGCCTTGCTGGCGGCAAAGGTAAACCCGTAGGAATCCGGGCTCTTATTCTTTTTGGCCCAGGCACGGGCCTTCTTTGCGGCCGCATAGATATCGGTCCAGTTCTCCGGAAGCGTATCGACCCCGGCTGCCTTGAGCCAGGACGGGCGATAATAAAACACATACCACTGGACGATGTTGACGCCGCCATAGTAGTTGCCTTGATAATTCAGGGCCTTCATCAGACCCGGGGAGTATAGCTTCCGAACCTCCGGTGTCCAGAGTTCATTGATGGGGTGGACCCAGCCGGCAGCCGCCACCTGGGTATATTCAATCTCGGTCCGGGCAAAACCGAAATGGACCTTCGAATCTTTTGATGTCAATACCGAGAGCAGCTTCGGGAAGGTATATGCGGCCCCCACTTCAAGGGCTCTCATCTTTATGCCGGTTCTTTGCTCGAACAGATGCATGCCGATGGCGGTGGCGGCATCGTCTTTAAGCCCCCCGCTGTTAAAGAAAACAAGCTCTTTTACCCCTTTGGTGGCCTCTTTCCATCCTTCCGGAAGCACATATTCATCGGCCAAAAGCCGCTCGGTCATGGGTATGGGCTTGTTCCAGTCAATCAGTTCATAGGCTTTTTTGGCCGCTGCCATGGGAATACTCACTGCCAGTAGAATAACTAGACCCAGACAGAGTGCCATTGTATGCTTGCTTCTCATATTTCCCCCTTTTGTGGTTAAAGGTGAACAAATGCGGAACATGGAATCGAAAAATTGTCTCAACCGCCACACACGGTCGGTGAGCCGACCGGTTTTAATATGCGTCTTTCGAAGAATTTATATATTCCAATGTCCAAAAATCCCTGACCTAAATTCAAATACGGCTCCCGATCACCCCCTTATTTCCAGTTTCCTTAACGAATAAAGACCCATGTTCGTCATTAACATGAAAGGTTTGAGTTGGAAAAGATAATATTCGGATTTTATTCCGCCAGCCAGGCCGGAAGTTCTTCCAGTTTTTTACCGGCAAAGCTGCAAAGATACGAGCATGTTTCACAGGTGCCCTTTAAGCCGGGCAGTGTCGGCTCACCCTTTATGGACTCCACAAGCGCGATGGCCTTTTTTACATCGGCTTCATCCCCCTGGACCACCAGAACAACGGCACCGGCCGACTCCCCGATCCCACCGGAAGCCACATGGGCGGCTTCAACACCGGTAAGGATTTTGAACGCTTCGATTTCCGTTACCACAATTGCATTGGGGATACAAAACATCCCGAAGTCCGCCCCCATGGTGTAGTCAAAGGTCTTGGCACCCGTATATGCCGTACACTCGGCAGCAGACGGGACGAGCTTTTCAAGACCCACCGGAACGATATATTTAAGCCCTTGAGCCACAACCGTTCCGATGGTGGCGCCCATGGTGCCGCCGTCAAATCCTGCGGCAATCACCGCCGCATTCCCCTCGGCATCGACGGCATTTGCGCCTTTGATCAACACGGTTTCTTTATGAAAATCATCCAGGGATTCCTTCAGGGTTTTGTCGGACGGTTTCCCCTTATGATAGATGATCGGAAACGGGGTCCGTTTGTCTGCATCCGTAACGCATAGAAGCCGATGGGTGCAGGTGCCGGCTGTAAACGTTTCCGGTTTCAGATCGTTAATTCCGAAAAGCTCATGTGCAATATAGCCGTTGCTGGTGCCGCCGTTTAAAACGACATAGGCGTTTTTCATGGCGGATTTGATTTCGTCCATTTCGCAGACAGCCTTTGCAATGAGTCGCCGGGACTCTGCAGGTATGAGCGTAAAAGCGGCTTTCACTGGGCACCTCCTTAGAGTGGTTATTATGTAACTATCTGTTAATACTATGCAAAAAACTAGCACTTTATCGTGCTATCCGTGTGCTGTCAAGTCCTTTTCTCCCATGAAATATCGGGAAACCCCAAATCCTTTTTTTCTTCCAGTATCTGTGTAAACCGTTCGATCAATGTCTCTTTTGTAAATCGGATGTGATGGCCAAGGGCCTTTTGGGCTCGGCCGAGATTCTGATCTGAAATCGCCTCATAGACCGCCTGGTGCTCGGATACACCCCTGTCAAAAGATGCGGCCGACTGGTAGTTGCTTCGGTACTTGAGGCAGAGAATATCCAGCAGGTTTCTCAGGACCTGCAGTTGAACACGGCATCCGGAAAGGGATGCAAGTGCGATATGAAATTCAAGATCCTTGACAAACCGTTCATTCAAGTAGGTTTCACTCGATGCTTCGGCATGGGCCATAAAGGCATCATAGAGCGCCTTTATGTTTTTATCGTCCAACCGCTCGATGGTTTTCGGCAGCAGGGAGCACTCCAGAACCTCCCGCAGGTCGTGAAGCTCTTCGACCTCCTGGAGGCTGAAGGGTTCCGCATGGTATCCCCGGTGGGCTTCATGCCGGACAAGCCCCTGGATCTCCATCCACTTGAGTGCCTGGATGACCGGGGTCAGGCTCATTCCGAGGCGGTCCGCAAGGTCGCGGTAGGCGATCTTCTGGCCGGGAACAATCTCATTGTGGAACATCATCTGCCGGAGGCCGTTGTAGGCTTTCTGGGTGTGATCCTCGTGGTTCCGGGAAGATTTATCCTTTTTCGATGGTGCCATCGGTATACCTGGTATCTCATGTATGCTTTTTTAGCAAAAATTTATTTAATGCTAAACCGGCCATGGCAAAGGAGTGCCAAAATTCGAAGTGCCTAAAATGCCTAAAGTTTGAAGTGCCTAAAATTAAGGTATCCTATCAAATAAGTTTGAAGTGAGCTAAAATTATGGAATTCTGTCAATTATAAAATGATTATCATCCTTAACTTTAGGCATTTTAGGCACTTCACATTTCAAACTTATTTGAACATCCCGAAGCGCTACGACAAAGAAATCATCGCGTTTCTCTGTTAAATTCCGCTCTGTCCGGGTTTGCGTTTGATTAGATATTTAATTACATTTTTAATTATTTTGCCTGGACAGCTTTGTCAAGCTGTAATGGACATGAGCACCGGGCAAATGCATTTGGAATATCGATATTTCGAATTATACACAAAATCATTTGGAAGTGTCTGAGGTGTCCCCTCTTCGCCTTCCAGGCTAAGGAGGGCAGGCAGGTTTCGGGTGTCAGGAGGGCGTTTTCTGAAACCTCGTCTGAAAAACCGTTGCCGTCAAATCAGGCGCTGGGATCGTTGAGTTTGTATTGAACAGTGAATCACGCTAAAGACGTGATTTAAAGACAATTGAACGTTCGATGTTCATTGAGTACGCGTAAGTCTTCAATTGCAGAAGGAAAATTTCTGAACAAGAAACCAAAATGCGTTTGCCCTGTCTAGCGCACCCGGCTCGGTTGCAATGGCGGTATGTTTCACGTATAAACGATATCGATTGTCACACGTTTTAAATATTCACGCGGGTTACAGACTACTGAAAAAAGAATGATAAGGAGCAACGACATGGAACTTCCAAAAATGGCATTGGTGGAGCAGAAATTCGACACGCAACGGATCGAGGATATTCCGGCTTGTGTAGCACAGGAGATGGCAAATCTGAACCTCGGTGAAAAGGTTAAATCAGGCGACTCGGTGGCCATTACCGGCGGCAGCCGGGGGGTTGCCAACATCGATATCATTATCAAAACCATTGCGGATGAACTCAAGAAACTGGGGGCGGCACCCTTTGTCTTCCCGGCCATGGGAAGCCACGGCGGCGCCACCGCAGAGGGTCAGATAAAGGTTCTCGCCAACCTGGGCATTACCGAAGCGACCATGGGATGCCCCATTAAAAGCGACATGGAGCCTGTTTTGCTGGGAGAGGCCGCACTCGGGTTTCCGGTCAACGTGGATAAAAACGCCATGGACGCCGATCACATCGTTGTGGTCAACCGCGTCAAATCGCATACCAAGTTCGAAGGCCCGGTTGAAAGCGGTATCATGAAGATGATGGCCATCGGTATGGGCAAACAGAAGGGTGCATCCTTTTACCATAAGGCAGCGGTCCGTTTGACCTTTCAAAAGATTGTCGAAACAGTAGGGCTCGAGGTGATGAATCGGTGCCCCGTTCTGTTCGGGCTCGGCACGGTGGAAAACGCGTTTCACAACCCCTGTGTGATCCGGGCCTTTGCGCCGGAAGATATTCTGGAAGGTGAAAAAGAGCTTTTAAAGATCGCTAAAAAACGTCTGGCCCAACTGCCGTTTGATGAGATCGATGTGCTGATTGTGGACCGGATCGGAAAAGATATTGCCGGCACCGGCATGGATACCAACGTTACCGGCCGAAATGCGGATCTTTTGGGAGACTTTACCACACGGCCCAAGGTGAAACGCGTGTTTGTCCGGGATCTGACGGATAAGACCGAAGGCAACGCCACCGGGATCGGACTGGCCGATTTTACAACTGTCCGCCTTGTGGAGAAAATGGACAATCACAAGACCTGGATGAACGTCATCACCGGCATCAGCCCGGAAAAGGGTGCGATCCCCATTCATTTCGATACGGATAAGGAGATTTTAAAAGCTTGCTTCGAAACCATCGGAGACACCCTGCCCCCGGAGGCCAAGGTGCTCCATATCCAAAATACCATCGCCGTCCATCAGATTTCAGCGTCCCTGGCCTATGCGGACGAAATTTCAAGGAACGATAAACTGAAACTGCTGAGCGACTGGAAGGAGATGGATCTGGATTCGGAAGGAAACATCGAGACTCCGTTTTAAATAATGCCGGGAAAATGCGGCTAATCATATGGCAAAACAGACAGCAATACCCTGCGTACTCATGCGCGGCGGCACGTCAAAGGGCCCTTACTTCCGGATGTCGGATCTTCCCGAAGATCCGGAAAAAAGGGATCGTGTGCTGCTGGCGGCAATGGGTTCTCCTGATGTCCGGCAGATCAACGGCATCGGCGGCGCCGACACCCTGACCAGCAAAGTCGCCATGGTCGGTCCGTCTTCAGTGACCGGGTGCGACATCGATTATCTGTTCGCCCAGGTGTCCGTCGATAGACCGGTGGTCGATACGGCCCCTTCCTGCGGCAATATGCTTGCAGGGGTCGGCCCCTTTGCCATTGAAGCCGGGATGGTTGCAGCTAAAGATGATGAGACCACCGTTACCATCTATAATGTGAATACGGCGTCGCGTATCGAGGCGGTGGTCAAAACGCCCGGAGGGGTTGTCGAATATGATGGCAACGCAGCCATCGACGGCGTTCCCGGAACGGCCGCTCCGATTCTCCTCAAGTTTATGGATGTGGCCGGCTCAAAGACCGCTGCGCTCCTGCCCACCGGCCTGCCGAGAGAAGAGATCGACGGGATCGAAGTGACCTGCATGGATGTGGCCATGCCCATGGTGATTATGAAGGCATCCGATCTGGGTAAATCCGGGTATGAGTCAAAGGCGGCACTGGATGGGGATGCGGATATGCTAAAGCGCCTGACACGCATCCGTCTTGAGGCCGGCCGCCGAATGGGTCTTGGCGATGTTTCCGGGAAAGTCATACCAAAAGTAGGCCTGATCGCAGCGCCGCGCCATGACGGATCGATCACATCCCGGTATTTTGTGCCCCACAATTGCCATGCCGCCCATGCCGTGACCGGAGGGATCTGCGTGGCCACCTGTGCGGTCATGAAAGAAACCGTGGCCGACGGTGTAGCCCGCGTAAAGAAAACTTCCGTAGAACAGATCGTTATCGAACACCCCTCCGGAAACCTGGCCGTTGAACTTTCCGTAGACGGCTGGGGCCCGGATCTTACCTTTGTCTATGGCGGTATGCTGCGAACCGCCCGGCGTCTGTTCCAGGGGGAGCTTCTGGTGCCGGCGTCGGTCTGGGACGGAAACCCGTCATAGGCTGCCCATCAATATCCGGGGCTTCAACCCCCTTATCCCGACCCTGTGGCCAGGGCAAACGCATTTGGGTTCCGTATTCAGAAATAATCCTAAATCTGGCAAGCCAGGGCAAAAAGGTCTTGTTTTAGGGATCTCAGTTTGTCCGGTAAATTCCAAATTCCAAGCACCAAATTCCAATTAAATCACAAATTCCAGTATTCAATGACCAAAACAGGTACAATTGGGGGCATTAGGATCTTTCCAGTTTAGCATGTACTTTCTTTAAGTATCTTTTAGTTGTTTGGGGTTTTGAATTTTGGTTATTGTGATTTGTTTGTTATTTATGATTTGCTATTTGAGATTTTCGCACCAAGAAAAAAGAATTGATTTTAAACTCTAAATGCGTTTGCCCTGACCCTGTGGCAACGATAAGTTGACATCTCGCTGTCCTTGTATTACGATCTGTAATACGGAGGTGACGTTATGATTACATTAAGACTTGACTCGGTTTTAGAAAATACGGTCAGTACCACGGCCAAGAATCTTGGCATGACAAAGTCGGATCTGATTCGTCAAAGTATCATTGAATATCTTGATAAACTCGAAAGTCCGGATGCTTTTATATTAGGCAAAGATTTTTTCGGTAAATATTCAAGCGGCATGAAAAATCTGTCGGTTGATCGAAAGACAATCTTCAAAGAAAAAATACAGGCCAAAAGAGAATGAAAAAGGTCTTGATCGATTCCGGCCCTTTAATCGCTTTGTTCGATGCATCTGACAGATTTCACAGCGAATCTGTGGAGTTTGTCAAAACCAATAAATATCCACTGGTCACGACGTTGGCGTCTATAACGGAAACACTTCACCTGTTGGATTTTAATCGAAAGGCACAAATCGATTTCTTGGAATGGGTATGCAGGGGGGGAGTTGAAATCTTCAATATCCAAAACAATGATTTCCATCGGTTGAAAGAATTAACAGAAAAATATCGTGATTTGCCAATGGATTTCGCCGATTCATGTCTTGTCTACGTGGCAGAACAACTCGGCATCAATACGATTGCAACAATTGACCGGGACTTCTCAATCTACAGAATCAAAGGCAAAAGAAAATTTAAAACAGTTCTTTGTTAAAGGGCCATGCGGTTTACCTGCTCGCTGATTTTTTCCAGGCGGCCGATATCGGCGTCGATGGGGGTGTTGTCTCCCATGCTCAAGACAAACGGATATCTTTTACCCTGGGTCAGCAGGTCCGAAATAAAATTGTCGAATTCGGCCTCGGGCACATCCTTTGACAAAATCGAGGCGGGAATCCCCCCCCAGATAATGACCTTGTCGGTCCACTGATCGATGGCCTGTTTAAAGGGTACGCGGGTCATGGGGGCGGGGGTAAATCCTTCGGCGATATCGGTCTTTGCTTCTGGGTACAGTTTCATGAGGGTATGCATCTCACCGTCGGCGTGGACGGCAATGTATTTTGATTTGGCATGGAGTTTTTCGGCAAACGATGCAAAATACGGCACAAAATAGGTTTCAAAGATTTTAGGGCTTGTCATGGTGGCATCAAAGTTTCCGCCGTGGGCGATAAACTGTGCCGGGCTGTCGATGCAGATGGCCTGAACCTTTTTGAGGTTTCCCTCGATGCTCGCCATCAGTTCTTCCACTCTGTCCTTGTGGTCGTAAAGATCAAGAAACGTCTGTTCCGGCCCCATGTAAATCCACATCAACTGGTGCATGGGGGAATAATAGGGGCTGGTCCTTGCCCAGACCACACCATCTTCGCCCAATTTTTCTTCGACCTGGCGGAACTGATCAAATGTCGGCTCCAGTACGATATTATCGATGATATATTTTACCGGCTCGATATCCCGGGTGATATCCTTTACAAAATATTCAGACTGTACCGGTCGAATGCCCGCCTCCTGAAGAAGCTCCGAAGATCGAAACTTTGCAGAAACATCACCCCGGGGCGTTTTCAGCCGGATCAGAACATCACTGCCGCTCAATGTGTCAACGGTTTTATAGGTTGTGGCCACGTTGCTTTCAGCAGATGAGAGGGTCTGTAAGACCAGGGATAGAATGTAATGTCGGTTCAGACCGGTATCGGCCGATTCGATCCGCTGCCTCCAGGCCGGGTCTGAATAAGAGATTTCGATCTCGAGGTTTTCAAGTCTTTCCGTGTATATGGAAACCCCCCGTTTATAGATGCCGCCGCCCAGTTTGGCGATAATTTCATCCATGCCCATCCGGTAGCCGGCCGGCAGGCTGTTCTGCCGTTTATGGAAATTATACCAGAGATCGATCCTGGGGAACCAGGGGATGAGATCGATGGGTTCCCGTTTCATCAGTCGTGTGATTCTTTGCTTCTGTGTAAGTGGCATGCTGAAATCGAGGCCTCCTTGTTTCATATGGATCACGGAGACAGATAGCAAGGCCGCTTTTGAAATGCAAATTCAAAAATAACCAGACCTTGTTATTTCGCCTGGGAAAATAGTTGTTATGGGTTCAGGGTTCAGGGGTTCAGGGGTTCAGGGTTCAGTGTTCAGGGGTTCAGTGTTCAGGGTTCAGGGGTTCAGGGGTTCAGGGGTTCAGGGTTCAGAGTTCAGGGTTCAGCACTATTCCGGATTTGCCTCCGTTGCCATTGCCTTGAATCCAACCCGGAGGCATCCCCAGTGCCGCCCTTTCACATGGAGCGGTACCGACAGGTCATGGAGGGCATCGCCCATATCGCGTTTATAGGTCTGCAGCAGAAACGGTTTGGTATTCTTCGATGATCGTTTGCCCGGACGGTCATTGTATATCTTCTTGGTCCTGTTGTGGATCAGGTCTTTTTCATAGTCTCCGGTCAGGGGCTGGGACAGATGGTCATTGTAAGTCGGCAGGTAGCAGTTGACATCCTGGGCCACAACGTAAAGAATCTGTTCATGGCTTGCGAGTATCGGTTCCTGAATCCCGGGAAGCTTTCGGTCGGTAAACGCATCAAAATCCGAATGGTATTTTTGCGGATCCGTATCGGGTATGGGGCGATAATTTTTGTTGAACAAGTCGGTTTCCACCATCTCATTGGTCTCAATTGCGTTTTCAAACAATTCCTCTATCTGTTTTGCCCCCTGTTTCGCCTTGTCAAGTACGACCCGATCCAGTGACTCGACCTCGAAGTCGGCCAGAAATTCGAAAATCTGTTCTGCGGAGTTTGACAGGCTCAGGGCCTTGTTTGAAACAGACTGGCTGGATGAACCGGTATCTTTCATGGAGTTTAGCACCAGATCGATGGAATCGGTGATCTGTCCCACCGATTCGACCTGGCCATCCAGAAAGCCGCGTATATTTTCCATGGCGCCGGAGGACTCCGCCACGGTTGCGGCAATATTGGTAAAGCTCTCACCCACCGTTTCCATGGTCCCTGTCATCTCCTCGGTCCGCTGCACCACCTTTTCCATGATTTTCGCCGTACCCTGGATCTGGTCCCGGGTTTCCTGCAGCATGGATTCGATGTTGCGCGTGGCCGAAGCGGTCTTTATTGCAAGGTCGCGCACCTCATTGGCGACCACTGCAAATCCTCGACCCGCTTCACCCGCCCGGGCAGCCTCGATGGTGGCATTCAATGCAAGCAGTTTGGTCTGGCCGGAAACCCCATTGATGACATCGGCAATACTATGTATTTCAGCCGCAATCCCCTGCAGGGATTTGAGCTGGTCAGACGCCTCATTGACTTCTTCCCGCAGCGTCGACATAACGGCTGCGCTCTCTTCCATGGACAGACGGCCCTGGTCGCTGGTGTTGCGGGCACTCTGGGTAAATTCGGTGGTTTCCTGGACCTGATGCTGGACCTGATCGGTCAAGCCGGACAATTGCCCGCAGGATTCGGAGATTTGGGCCACGTGTCCCTGGTCCTGCTCGATGGATTTGGACAGCCGGTCCACGAAAGTGGATACTTCTGCTGAACCGATGGCAAGTATGCTCGTATGCTCAGAAATACCGGCGGCATTCTGATTGAATTGGCCCAGGTCATGGTCCTCGGCAACAACATCCGGTTCAATCGATTTGACCGGACGAAGCAGCCGGAAATGCACGGCTGTAATGACCAGGGCGGCTGAAAGCGCCATGAGCCAGGAGCGTCCGGACCCGATATCCCCTCCGAAAACAAACAACACCGTGGCCGAGACAAAATATCCCGCAGCGATTTTTAATCCCGTCGCATTGCCTGAAGAATCGAAAAATTTCATTTATCTGCTACCCCATACGGTCTACCGGATCCAAAACGGATGATTCAATGTGTCATGAACTGAAATAGTTATCGTCAAATATGAAAATACCTTTAACTGCCGGGTCTGTGGACCGAAAATAGCATTCCGGTGTCTGCAACTACCGGTAATTGCATATGCATTTTCTTTGCCAGACGACCTTGTCTGTGTTGTAGATAATCGAATTATTGTTTTATGGGTTGATATTGGTGACGCGTCCGGGTTTTTAGAGGCGTTTGTGTAGGGGATATATTGAGGGGTTCAGGGTTCAGCGTTCAGTGTTCAGCGTTGAGAATCCTCAAACACTACGTATCAAAGGGATATATAGGCAGCTTTTCAGATACTGGTTTCTGGATGCCCAATGTTTTTTTTAAAATCACTTTCAATGAATTATCGAGCATCCAGTATCCAGCATCCGGTATCGATTCCATAAACCGGCTGTCTATCGTCTATCCTCACAAATGGTTGAACATATTTATGCAACGTTAGGGCTTACGCAAATTCCTTGATGATGATATCTTCAAGCTTCCGCTTGGGCACGTGATGGACCTGCTGTTCATCCCGGTAGTAGGCGGTGCTGCCCCCTTCCTCAACCGGATCGAGCTTAACGATCTCTTTGGGCTTTCCGATGGAAAGCACCAGAAGGATTTCATATCTCTCATCAATACCCAGGTGCTCCCGGAGGGGGCCATGCTTTACGGTGGCCAGCATGCATCCGCCCAGCCCCTTTTCAACAGCGCCCAAAAGGATGTTGGTGCCTGCGATGCCGTGGTCGACGCCGGCTTTTCCGATGGTGGTATCGGCCAGCATGATGATATAGGCGGCCGGTCTTTCCCCCTCTTCAGGGCCCGGCCAATCCTTTAACGCCCCTGCCCAGGTGATCAGATCGAATATTTTGGCATTGGCCTGGGGGTCTGAGCAGAGAATATATTTCAACGGCTGTTTGTTGGCCCCTGTTGAGGAGACCCTTCCCAGATCCGCCAGCTCCTTTAACGTTTCCATGCTCACCGTTGTGTCCTGGTAATATCGACGATAACTTCTGTTTTTCAGGATAAGATCTTTTAACATTGTGAGTCTCCTTTATTTTTCCATTGAATGCTGATTGAGTTCAGTCCCCAGAACTGATCAGCCTCTGTTTTAAATAAACTTGGGAATCCGCTCAAGTGAAAGCTGTCGTATTGAAAATAACCAGATATATAAAAATAACAAGGCCGGTTTTGAAATGCAAATTTTAATTGTTCGATACGCTGTTTGTCGATTTTTCTTGAAAAACAACCCCATAATCCATTATATTTCGAACCGGTTTTCAAAAAAATATACAAATCCTATTCAATAGAAACAGATATCAGGAAACGCTGAATGCCGTCGGCGCTTGAATCTAAAACTGTCGGTATCCCGGATAAAAAGGGGTTAAAATCCGTGGCAATAATCGATACAATAAAAGGGAATCTCTTTACGGTTAGGAGAAACAGATGGGGTTGAGCCGCAGGCAGTTTTTAAAGGTTTCCGGTGTGGCCACCATCGCAGGGGTTACCGGAGGGTTCGGACTCGATTTGCAGCTGGCCAGATCCGGTGACGTCAAACTGGCCATCCAGTCTGCCCGTTCAACCACAACGATTTGCCCTTTTTGCGCCGTGGGCTGCGGAATGATCGTATATACGGACAGAAAAACCGGTAAGGTCATCAATGTCGAGGGAGATCCGGACCATCCCATCAATGAAGGGGCCCTGTGTGCAAAGGGGTCGGCCCTCTATCAGGTGGCGGTGAATCCGGAGCGGCTGACACATGTCCGCTACCGGGCGCCGTACAGCGACCGGTGGGAGTTAAAATCCTGGAACTGGGCACTGGATCGGATCGCAGCCAAAATCAAAAAAACCCGGGATCGCAGCTTTGTCAGCACAAACAGAAAGGGCCTGACGGTCAACCGGACCGAGAGGATCGGCCATGTGGGGTCGGCAGCTCTGGACAATGAGGAGTGCTGGCTGCTGCAGGGTATGATGCGGGCCATGGGGCTGGTGTATATCGAGCACCAGGCGCGGATCTGACACAGCGCTACGGTAGCGGCTCTGGCAGAGTCGTTCGGGCGCGGCGCTATGACCAATCACTGGATCGATATCAAAAATTCCGACTGCATCCTGATCATGGGATCCAATGCAGCGGCCAATCACCCCATCTCCTTTAAATGGATCTACCGGGCCATGGAAGCGGGTGCGACACTGATCAGCGTCGATCCCCGCTTTAATCGAACCGCCGCACAGGCAGATCTTTACGCCCGGCTCCGCTCCGGAACCGATATCGCCTTTCTGGGGGGGATGATCAACTACATCATTTCCAAAAAGAGGTTTCATCGCGACTACCTGGCCGAATACACCAATGCCGGTTTTCTACTCAACCCGGAATACGGTTTCAGCGACGGGCTCTTTACCGGATACCGGCCCGGAGAGCGAAAATATGATAAATCCTCATGGGCCTTTGTCCGTGACGGAAACGGCATCCCCAGGCGGGATCCGTCCCTGGGGGATCCGAATTGCGTATATCAGAAACTTAAAAAACACTACGCCCGCTACACGCTTAAAAAGGTATCGGCCACAACCGGTACACCGGTGGAGGATCTGGTAAAGGTCTGGGACATTTTTTCCAAAACCGGTGCTTTGGAAAAAACCGGAACCATCCTCTACGCCATGGGCTGGACCCAGCATACCGTGGGCGTGCAGAACATCCGTACCATGTCAATTATCCAGCTTCTTTTGGGAAACATGGGCCGGCCCGGCGGCGGCATCAATGCGCTCCGGGGAGAGTCGAATGTTCAGGGATCAACGGACCACAGTCTCCTCTATCATATCTGGCCCGGCTACCTGGGGGCGGCACGCGCCGGTCAGCCGACCCTGGCAGAATATAATGAAAAAAATACACCCCGGTCGTCAAACCCCCAGTCCGCAAACTGGTGGCAGCACAAACCCAAGTACATGGTCAGTTATCTAAAGGCCATGTTCGGGGGATCGGCTACTGTGGAAAACGATTTCGGTTACGGCCGGATGCCGAAGATCGATGATGACGCATCCTATACCTGGCTGGATCTTTTCGATGCCATGTATAAGGGCGAACTTGAGGGATTTTTTTCCTGGGGCCAGAACCCGGCCAACTCGGGTGCAAATTCCGGCAAGACACGAAAGGCCCTGGGCAAACTCGACTGGCTGGTCAATGTAAACCTCTTTGACAACGAGACCGCCTCTTTCTGGGAAGGGCCGGGTGTGGATCCCAAGAAGATCAAAACGGAAGTGTTTTTGCTTCCGTGTGCTTCGTCAATGGAGAAGGATGGGTCCGTGACCAATTCCGGCAGATGGATGCAGTGGCGCTACAAGGCGGCTGATCCGCCCGGGGAGGCAAAGTCAGACGGTCAGATCATGGTGGAACTCTGGCGGCGGGTCCGTGGGCTCTATAAAGAGAAGAACTCCGTTTTCCCCGAGCCGATCCTCTCTTTCCGCCCGGAACTCTTTAAGAGCGGGCGCTATGATGCGGATAGCGTGGCGCGTCTGATAAACGGTTATTTTGAAAAAGAGACGACCGTAAAGGGAAAGACCTATTCCAAGGGTTCCCTGGTCCCGAACTTTACGTTTCTAAAAGACGACGGCGCCACCTCATCCGGCAACTGGCTCTACTGCAACTCCTATACCGAAGCGGGCAACATGGCGGCCCGCCGCAAAAAAACCGATCCATCCGGTATGGGACTCTTTCCGCAATGGGCATGGTGCTGGCCGCTTAATCGGCGAATCCTCTACAACCGTGCCTCTGTGGACCATAAGGGGAATCCCTGGTCGCCGAATAAGGAGATCATCCGCTGGAACGGTGTCAACAAACGGTGGGTCGGCGATGTCCCGGACGGCGGCTGGGCGCCCGCAGCGAAGCTGCCCTTTATTATGAAACCCGATGGGGTCGCTTCTATTTTCGGACCGGGGCTTGCAGACGGGCCGTTTCCCGAGCATTATGAACCCCTGGAAGGCCCGTTAAAGAAAAATCCGTTTTCAGGCCAACGCATCAACCCTGCCGTCCGTGCCTACGATTCCACCGCAGACAGCTGGCTTTCCCATAACCCCCGATATCCCATTGTTGCCACCACACATCGGGTTGCGGAACACTGGCAGACCGGGACCATGTCCCGCCGGATGCCGTGGCTTCTGGAGACCCAGCCGGCACTTTTTGTTGAAATGAGCCATGAACTGGCGCATTTAAAGGGCATTATAAACGGCGGGAGATGTATCATCGCTTCAGCCCGGGGGCAGCTTGAGGCGGTGGCCCTGGTAACCTTCCGGCTAAAACCGATGACCATTTCCGGAAAGACCGTCCATCAGGTGAGCCTGCCCTTCTGTTACGGCTGGCTTTACCCAAAGAACAGGGGAGATGCGGCCAATCTGTTGACCGCTTCGGTGGGAGACCCCAACACCGGGATTCCGGAAACCAAGGCCTTTATGGTCGATGTGAAAAAGAAAGGGAGGGCATAATCCATGGCCGGTGGATTTTTTTTCGTCGACACCCCCCGGTGCACTGCCTGCCGCGGCTGCCAGGTGGCATGCAAGGCGTGGCACAAACTTCCCGGCGTCAAAACCCGGCAGTGGGGCTCTCCGCAAAACCCCAAGGACCTGGGTCCGGACACCTATCGGTTGGTCCGGTTCCGGGAATACAACCAGAAAGACAAAGCGGTGCGGGATTATTTTTCAGATGCCTGCCGGCACTGCCTGGACCCCCCCTGTAAAGATGCGGCGGATCAGTATGTGAAAGGCGCCGTTGTCATCGATCGATCCGGGGCGGTGATCCATACGGAAAAGACAGCGCTTTTAGGGGAAAATGCAGAAGAGGTCATGGTGGCGTGTCCTTTCAATATCCCGAGAAAAGATCCTGGGACCGGCATTTTAAGAAAATGCAATATGTGTTTCGACCGGCTAAAAGCAGGGTTGGAACCGAGCTGTGCAAAGGCCTGCCCTGTGGGTGCGATCAATTTCGGCAGTGAAAAATCGGTGATGGCACTGGCACAGAGCCGTCTGGCCACAGCGAAAAGGCTATACGGACATACGGCCCAACTTCTCAATGCCGACGAGGTAAGGGTCATCTACCTGATAGCGGATGAAGCCGAGAAGTATTATGAGTTTGCGACCTATTGATAAAGTCGGATCATCTCCCGATTCGTTGGAGTGATCCTGAGGGTCCCCCGTAAAGGTCAACGGGATCTTCGACAAGGATTCGAGGATTCAAGTGAAATACCTCATAATTTCAATGCGTATTAGATTCAACCTGGTCGTTTTGCCGTCTGTTTCAGGAAAAACGGCAAACCCAGAAGGATATTCAAATCAAGACGATACCGGCTCTGTTCGATCATGTTTGTGGTTGAATGGGCAACGATTCACCAGCAGTAACTCTTTGACCCCTTAATTCAGTCCAGGCTGAGGATGCTAACCGCGTAGTCCTCACTGACCACGGTTGAAGGGTAGACTTAGGCCCTCATTGATTTACCCAAAGGAGGAAAGGGTAGTTGGCGATCTGCTTTGGAGAAGACAATTTTTTGTCAGGTACAGAACATCAAATATTTTAAGCCTCCAGAGTACGATTACACGGAATCTTGGAATCAAGATGGTTATTCCTGCCGTTCGAATTGACATTTCAATTCCAGAATCGACATTCGATCAGCTTTGGAAATTGCCGCTCAATTTAATATCTATGCATATGACGCATATTTCATTGAATGTGCTGTCAGTCTGCGCTGCCCATTATTAACTTTAGACCGGCAGATGAAAATAGTTGGTCAAAATATAGGTGTAAATGTTTTGGAGTAAATAACATGAAGGTCTATACATATTCAGAAGCCCGTCAGAAGTTATCCAAGGTCCTCGACACTGCCCGATCTGAAGAGGTGATTATCAAGCGACGAGGGGGAGAAACTTTTACCCTGATTTTTAAGAAATCATCTAAATCGCCCTTTGATGTCCCGGGAATTAAAACAAGAGCGACGACTCGCGATATTATTGATGCGGTGAGAGAATCCAGGTCAAGAAGATGACCCCTTTTCTTGCAGGTCGTGGGCGGAGGAGTTCCAAAAACATCGAGAATCCAGCATCGAGAATCGACTATCTATAACTTCCGATTAAATCGCATTGACCTTAATGGTTTGTCGTCCTCTCAACGACAAACATAAAATCATCCCTCTCTGCGTCCTCTGAGTCTCTGCGGTGAATACATATTTTGGCTTATCTTTCCGCCGATACGACCCTATACGTCAGCCTATTTGCGAAGTCATGTACCAAGGTCCGAAAGCCCCAGCTCACGAAGCTTTTCTGCCGTGGGGCAGCCGTTTTCGGGATTCCAGCCCCGTAATCGGTAAAATTCATCCCGCATTTTTTTAAAGACCTCCCGGTCCAGGGTCTGGCCTTTACGGCTCAAAACGGTATCCCCCTCACCCGGTACAAGCACTTCGGGGTTCATAAAAACAGTTTGAACCGGGTCGGTGAAATTGAATTCCGCCACCGTATCATCTGTTTTTGGGTCCCGGCCTTCCCGCAAGAGGATGGCGCGCTGCTGGTTAAAGATGGTTTCACCGAATTTAAGCAGGTCGTTCTCGTCCAGTTCTTTTCCGGTTACGGCATTGAATATCCGGGCCTCCAGGGTTGCATCGCCCACCTTGTCTTCCGTATGATTTGAATACATCAACGGCCAGCAGGAATCGCACAGCCCCAGGCTGTCCTTGAAACAGGTGCGGTCAATAATGCGTGAGGCCGCCATGGCCTTTCCCTCATGGGTATTTAAGTCCCAGGCCCTGTCATGGCACCAGAATTTGGCTGCAGCCGCCCGGTATACATCCGCAGAAACCGGTGTCGATCCGGGATACTGCAGGTTCATGACCCACATGCCGGTCATCCGGCTCACCTCATGCAGCATGGCAATGGGCTGCCGGGGCTCGAAGGCATAGAGCAGCCCGTTCATCAAATACTCTCTTGCCGAATAGGTGGCCCCGTCGCCCACACCGGAAACTTCATTTGCAAAAAGGTTTTTGGCCTCTGTGCCGAGGCTTTCTCCGGCCCTGAGCAGCCCTTCGGCCAGAAGATCTCCAAACCCCTGCCGATAGGCGATCATATTGCAGAGGGTTTCAAAAAAAGACCACTCCCCCAGTTTTTCGATTTCAAGCCCGGTTTGGGCGTCGTTCAGAAAGCCCGCCTTATAACCGTCGCTGATCCACTGGATGATATTGGCCATCTCCATGGTGCATAAGGATAAGTTGTTGCAAAGCCCTGTTGCATCCAGAGCGGTTTCGGCCGGCTCCCCCGGGCGCCCCATGACCCAGGGGAAGTAGACAAACATGGCCTGGCATTTTCTGACGACCTCCTTATTCGATGGGGTCCGGAAGGTGGACCGCATGACGCAGTCCAGACCGCACTGGAAGCAGGAGGCCTTGCCGGTGCGGGATATCTGATCCGGCGGGTATGGATTAAAGGAGGTGTCCCGCCGGTTTAACTCAACGGTCAAGCGGTTGAGTTTCTTTAATGCCTCAGGATTACTTACCGGTGGAGATTGGGTTCCTGTCACGGCAACGGCTTTTAAATTCTTGGCGCCCAGTACTGCTCCAAAACCGCCGGTTGCGCTGCCCTCATTATCGGTCATGAGGTTAGCGTTGCGGCAGCGGTTCATCCCGGCCGGGCCGGTGGTAATGAAATGGGTGTTTTTACCATGGGTCTTTTTTAGATACGCCCCGACCTGCTCAACCCCCTCATAATGAATTTCAGATGCATCCTTAAAAGTTGCCTTTCCATCTGAAATGAACAGATAAACCGGCCGATCCGCCTTTCCGGATACCATGAGTCCGTCAAAACCGGCCCTTTTTAATGCCGGCCCCCAATATCCGCCCATGTTGCCGTAGCAGAAGCCTTCGGGCATCAACATCGGCGATTTTCCCACCACCTCGAACCGTGATGCGCCCTGGGCCCCTGTTGCCGTTAATGGGCCGGTCATAAAAATCAGATGATTTTCCGGGTCAAAGGCCTTTGCCGCTACAGGGACATATTCCCAGTAAAGGCGGGTGGCGATTCCCCGGCCGCCCAAAAACCGGTCCGCATAGGGCTGGGTGTCAATGGTTGTGATACTTTCCGAAGAAAGATCGATCTTTAAAATTTTTCCCCACCAACCGTAATTAGAAGAATTCAAAGCGTCGCCTCCTGTTCATTATTAATCATCTTTTCTTGGCGTCTTTGCGCCTTTGCGCGAAAATATAGTGTCTATAAGTTCGTCAACGTTAGCACCGGTCCATCCCCTCACAGGCAGCACGGTTAATCCGGCGAATCAATCAGAAACCGATCCTGTAATGCCGATACATCTGCTTGTTTACCGCATACTCCCGGAATTGTACAGCATGTCACTTTGAACGTTTGTTCACATCGGTAACAAAACAGAGCGCCCCCATTGATAACGGGAAAAGGACACCGAAAATTTTGAACTATCTGTCGGCATTCGAAAAATATTTTAGAAAATTATAGAAAACTACGCCAAGGACTACAGACAAAAAGCTAAGCGATCAAATTAGAGCCGTGATTGGCTGCGAATAAAATAATCGTTTCCCCAACCGTCTGTTTTGGTTTTTCTTGACAGGCATTTCTTGTATATGTATACGTATACAAGAAATTTTCGGCTGCCAATCATAAACACCCTTCATCCACACCCTTTATAGGCAAGAAACAATGCCCAAGTTAAAGCGCATCGGCAATCAGATCGTCTTAGGCGAACAGACTTACAAGACCCTAAAAGAGGCGATAATTACAGGCGCGTTTCAACCCGGTAGTTGGTTGTCCGAAGATCAACTCACCCAGGAGCTCGGTGTCAGCCGGACACCGGTACGTGAAGCTTTTAAACAGCTGCAAACCGAAGGTCTGATTGAGATATTTCCTCGAAAAGGCGCTTATATTATTGAGTTGTCTGAAAAGGATATCGACTACCTGTTTGAAGCCCGGTTTGCCCTTGAAACGACATTCTTTTTCCGGGCGGCCAAAAACATCGAACCGGCCAAAATCCACCGATACCTGAATCTGTTTGAAGATGCCAAAGCCCAGGTGGTAGCGGTTGAACATGACGTTAGCCGCATGAAAAGAAAATGGGCGGATTATCTGAAGATTGATCGGTCATTTCATGACGAACTCGTGAAAGCCTCCGGGAACCCCTATTGGTTAAAACTCTATCTTAACATCCGGGATAGAATGCAGCTGCTGTTTTTCAAAATGGGACATATGCCTGAACAGGCGCAGGTCCTTTCCATACAACACGCCACGATATTGGAAGCAATGCTGAAAAATCAAATTTCCGAGGCTGAAAAGCATTTAAAGGCGCATATATTATATGTTCGAGATGTGCACAAGGGACTCAACCCCTTGGGGATAGGGATCACTGCAAAGTTGGCAGTCTGATTGGGAAGCAACTCAGGGAAAACCGGTGATTATCAGAAACGGTAACTTAAGAAAGAAAGGAGATTAATGATGAACAGAAACCTGAAATACGCCTATCGTATGGTTTGGGTCGGTCTACTCACATCAATCCTACTTTTTGGCAGTGGAATTTTCGCCCAGGCAAAAGTCACCCTCCGATTGGGCCATATATTTCCGGTCCTCCATCCAACCCATAAAGCCGTTACGGCCATGGCCGATTATGCCACCAAGGCTTCCAACGGCGCACTTGAAATCAAAGTCTATTCCGGCGGAGCACTCGGCAAGGGAAATACCCTGGCGGAAAATATTTCCATGGGAACGGTAGATATGGGAACTGCCGGGCCCGGCCTGCTCGGTCGACTGGAACCGGCGTGGGGATTGATTGCAGGGGAATATGTGTTTAAAAACGTAGACAGTATGTTCAAAGTCTTAAATGGTCCGGTGGGAGTGGAAATTAAAGAGAGACTTGTTAAAAAACGCGGAATGAGAGTTGTCGGCATCGGTTATTTGGGGCAGAGAAACCTTACGGCAAACAAACCCGTTAAGACGCCGGCAGATTTAAAGGGGCTCAAAATTCGGATACCGAATATCGCGTTACGGAAGGCATCGTTTGTTGCTTTGGGTGCGGCACCGACACCGATGGCCTTTTCGGAAGTGTATCTCGCCCTTCAGCAGGGGGTTGTCGATGGGCAGGAGAACCCTTTGGCACAGATTGTTGCAGCTAAATTTTATGAAGTGCAAAAGTATCTGATCCTGACGGAGCATGCATTAAATCCGGAAATTCTGCTGATTAATGAAAAAAAGTTTCAAGGTCTTTCGGCTGATCTGCGAAAAATTTTGATGGAAGGTGCAACGGTTTATCAGACAACGAGTTTTGATGAGTTTAAAAAGCTGAAATATGAGTTGCTTGAAAAAGTGATCGATGGCGGCATGATCGTTATGAAACCGGATATTGAATCCTTCCGCAAGGCCGTACGTGACGTTCCCTATAAATTTGAGAAAAAATGGGGTGAAGGCTTATATGATAGAGTATTGAAAGCCCAAGAATGAGTTTCCACCCTTATTGGTTGCCGGTCAGACCGAAACACAGGGGGAAGCTTTTTCCAGGAACTTCCCCCTGTGAGTAAATGTTAACAGAATCATCGATTCTTTTGATACTGCAAGAAGTTGTGGAGAAAATTCATGGCGGAGCCTTCACATAAAGGTGTTGGGATTATTGTTTACATCTCTCGGCTGCTCTATTTAGCAGCAAGCCTCTTTGGTGTTATCCTGATGATTCTGATGATCTTGACCCTCTTTGCCGGTGTATTCTCAAGATATGTCCTGAATGAACCCATTTTCTGGACCGATGAATTTGCAAGAATCGTTTTAATGTGGAGCATATTTATCGGTGCCGGCCTATCCTTTAAAAGGGGCTCGACAATTGATCATATTCATATCGACTTTTTTGTCTCGATGCTTCCCCCCCGATATAAAGGCGTGTCGCAAAAAATCACATGGAGCATATGCATCTTTTTCTGCATCGTTCTCTTAATCATTGGCATTCGGTTCCTTTTCCTGACAACTTCCCTGCAAACGGCAGCCCTGGAAATATCAAAAGGTTTTATCTACATCAGCTTGCCCGTTTTTTCGCTGATGGCACTCGGCTTCCTTATCGAGCGCTGGTTCAGTGACTGAAGCGTCCAAGAGGGAAAATGGTTATATCCGTCACATTTCTGATCATCGTCATTCTCGTTATACTGAACGTTCCGATCTCTATCTCAATCGCCACGGCCTCTTTGCTCTATATCGTCGTTGAGCAAATCCCCTTTGCGGTCGTTCCCCAGCAGATGTATCAAATCATCAATTCATTTCCCTTCCTCGCATTTCCCATGTTTATGCTTGTCGGTTCGTTGATGAATGCGGGGGGGACCAGTCGCAGGATATTTGATTTTGCGGAATCGGTGGTTGGACACATGAAGGGTGGGTTGGCTCATGTCAATGTGGTGGCCAGTTTGATTTTTTCGGGAATGTCCGGAAGTGCCATTGCCGATGCCGGCGGATTGGGAGCGATTGAAATTGAGGCGATGACCGAGCGGGGGTATGATTCCGATTTTGCCGTGGCGATTACCGCTGCGTCTTCGACTATTGGACCGATCGTCCCTCCGAGTGTGCCCGTCATTATCTATTCAATGGCCTTTGATGCCTCGATTGGGCGCCTATTCCTGGCCGGTTTTTTGCCGGGTATTTTGATGGCTGTTTCCCTCATGATTATGATTTCCATCTATGTGCGTAAAAAGGATTATAAAAAAGGGCCTCCCCCGCAGCTTAGAGTCATTATAAAAAATTTTTACAAATCCTCCTTAGCACTTTTGACACCTGTTATTTTACTTGGCGGCATGTTCTCCGGTATATTCACCCCCACGGAAGCTGCAGCCATCGCCGTGATTTGGGCTATGTTTCTGGGATTTTTTGCATACAGGGAATTAGAAATAAAACAGATTCCGGCATTGTTTCTTGAAGTTGTCATCCGTACCGGCGTTGTTCTTTTTCTGCTGGCAACTGTCGGAATCTTTACCTGGATACTCACCCGTGAAAACATCCCTGAGTTATTGCTCGGATTTATTCAATCGGCCAATATCACACCGCCCGTTTTTCTGCTGATCGCCAATATTACTTTGTTGATCATGGGTATGATCACAACGGTGACACCTTCGATCATTCTTTTATCTCCCATTTTTTTCCCCATCATCATAAAACTGGGTATCGATCCGGTTCATTTTGGAATTGTGGTCATCTTGAACTTGATGATCGGGAATCTCACACCCCCTGTCGGCCCTGTCTTATTCGTGGTGGCAACCATGGGTAATGTACCCTTTCAACGTGCCTTCAGGAAAACACTGCCCTTTATCGTACCGCTTTTGGTCGTGCTGCTGTTGATAACCTATATTCCCGGAATCGTGCTCTTTATTCCAAATCTGTTTATGGGCCAGTGAAGGAGGAGAAAAACCATGGCATTTAAGGACCGCATCGTTTTGATCACCGGAGGCGCCAGAGGTGTTGGAAAAATCATCGCTTTGCAATTTGCAAAAGCACATGCCGCCGTGATCATCAACGATATAGACCTTCCAGGAGCCGAAGCAGTCGTTGGGGAAATAACCCGAATGGGCGGCCTGGCAAAAGCGGCAAAGGCGGATGTTTCAGACAGCGGCCAGGTGAATAAGATGGTGGATCAAATACGATCTGAGTTCGGCCCCATCGATATCCTGATTAACAATGCCGCAGTTTTTGCTGAATCCACAATGGTGGCAGATTTAACGGATGAAGAATGGTTCAGGGTCATGCATTCAAACTTAGATAGTGTATTCTATTGCAGCAGAGCCGTCATACCCCACATGATTTATAAAAAATACGGAAAGATGGTTAATTTAACATCGTTTACCGGAAAAACAGGAAAGGTCGTATACAGCACGGCAGGAACACCCACCAAAGCACATTATTGTGCTTCTAAAGCGGGTATCATCAGCCTGACCAAATCCCTTGCCTACGAGCTTGCCCCCCACAATATAAATGTTAATGCAGTGGCCCCGGGCTCCATTGCCACGGAATCGGCAGATGAAGAAAAGAAACGTATGCTAAAGGATCTGGTTCCCCTGGGACGTGTGGGGACAGCCGATGATGTTGTCGGGGCTGTTCTGTTTTTAGCATCGGATCAGGCGTCTTTTATTACCGGTGAAATCATGGATATTAATGGCGGCACATTAATGGATTAAATTCCATTTTCAGGAGGAATCGACGGTGTTTAATATCATACTTATTGTCAGCGACAGTCTTAGACAGGATCATTTGGGCTGCTATGGAAACAATTGGATCGATACGCCAAATATTGACAAGTTGGCTGCCGAATCCGTTGTCTTTGAAAATGCTTACCCCGAGGGGCTGCCCACGCTGCCAGTCCGATCCGCCTTGTATACAGGTAATTTTACCCTGACCAATCGTTTTTGGCAGCCACTCACCCCCCAGGACGTGACCATGTCTGAAATCCTGGATGAATACGACTACACGTCGGCTCTGATCACGGACTGTTATCATATGTTCAAGCCGAATATGAATTTTCATAGGGGGTTTCATGCATGGAGGTTTATCCGCGGACAGGAAGCAGATGCCTACCGTTCAAAGCCGCATAACAAGGACCTCAATAAATATATCAAACCGGAACTCCTCGGCACCCGTTTTATCCGGAACCTGGATCAATACTTTAGAAATACCGCAGACCGGGAAAAGGAAGACGATTATTCTGCAGCCAAAGTCATTACCGAAGCGATGAATTGGCTGGAAGACAACCATGGAAGCAGGCAGCCATTTTTCCTCCATGTGGACTGTTTCGATCCCCACGAACCATGGGATCCCCCACCGCCATTCGATACAAAATACGCAGATCCAAACTATAGGGGGCCGAAGCTCATTCAACCGCTGGTAGGTCCTGTGGATTGGATGACCGAAGAAGAGCTTGCCTATACGTGTGCACTGTATGCCGGAGAGGTTTCGTTCGTTGACAGATGGATCGGCCGTCTCCTGGATCGGATCCGGAATATGGGGCTTATGGAAAATTCTCTTATCCTGTTTTTGTCCGACCATGGCCTCTCCCTCGGCGACCACGGAGTGATGCTGAAAACAACCGACCATCTTTACAGTGAGGTGTTGCGTATACCGCTGATGATCAGACTCCCGAATGGAGAATACAGCGGGAAGAGAGTCGAAGAGCTTGCATGTATCGTAGACATATTACCAACCGTTTTAGATGTGATCGGAAAGGGGAATGAATCTGAATATATGCATGGTAAAAGCCTTCTTCCTCTAATTCGGGGTGATATCGATGCGATACGAGATCATGTGACCATGGGTTTCTTTTCCTCTGACGACCGCTGCATCAGAAATAAAGAATGGTCATATATCCGCAGGGGCGGCAACCGGCAAAACGAACTCTACCATCTTGTCAAAGATCCGGAAGAAAACCGGAACCTGGTGAATGAGTTTCCTGACATAGTTGATAAAATGGATGCTGCAATTGCAAAAATATTTAATTGCAGAACACAAAAGGAAAGTTGGTTTCAACTCAAGTTCGATATCCCGGGCATGTGTGAGGATCGATTCCCACAACCCCTGGTATGGAAAAAATAGGTGCTCCGGAAGCCTGGCATTCGATGGGAAGATGGGGACTGCCCTTAGCCGAGGTTGGTCGCCGGACAGGAGTCATCTAATGGGGGCCATTAAGTATCTTTCCTTGGCGTCTTTGCGCCTTTGCGCGAAAATATAGTTTCTAAAAGTTAGTCAAATTCAGGTAGGTTTTTCGGTTCGAATGCTGTAGTGATGTATCTGATTTTGTTTCGAGCCTGCTCCAGGAGTTTTGGTTTCATACCACCCTCCCTTCTTACGGTTTGCGAACGGCATTTTGGGGTTGCAAATCAATAAAGCCAATGTTAAAAAAAATGAATATTATCCATTCTTAAGCAGATATCCATCTAATTCTCTGTTTTGATTGCAATTTAAACAAATTGTATCGTTCTTCTTGATCTTAGATTTTACCAATTTGCAACCATTTGTAAAATATACTTTATACGCTTATCTACAAAGCTCCAGTTAAAAAAAACTCCTGAAGAAGCAGCGTAAGTTCTATTTGAGAAGTTAAAGTATGAAATCATCTCCTGCCAGCATCAGGGCCCAGATACTACGACCTTAACGCTCAAAGGAGGCCCCCAAAAACCCATTTAATAGGAGGTTAAGAATGAAGAAGATTCAGTTGGGTATCGTTCTCGTTCTGACCGCGCTGACAATGATGTTGGTGTCGGGATCAGCCTGGGCAGACAAGGATCACATAAAGATCGCACTTGCCGATGTTCCGGTCGGTGTCGATTTTTATGCCACCACTTCGCGTGTCGCGCTATATTATTCTTATATGATATATGACCCTTTGGTCGAGCGAGACGCCAAGACAGGGGAGCCCAAGCCCCACCTTGTGACCTCTTGGAAGGTCGTCGACCCGAACACCTGGGAGTTTAAACTCAAATCCGGCGTGAAATTCCATAACGGCAACCCTTTTAACGCGGAAAGTGTCCGGTTCACGATCATGGACATGATTTTGGATCCGGCTCGGAAGTGTCCGCAGGCCGGCGGCTGGAAATGGGCCAAGGATGTGGAGATCGTCGATGATTTGACGTTTAGAATTATCACAGATAAGCCCTATCCGCTGGTCGTGCAGCGGTTTAATGTTCTGTTTCCCTATGACCCGAAATGGGTCCGGGAGATGGAAGCCAAACACGGTAGGGCCTATATCACCCGAAACGCAATGGGAACCGGCCCCTTCAAGTGTGCAAAGTTTGTGGAAGGCGAAAAACTCGAATTGGTTCGTAATGAAAATTACTGGAAGAAAGGGGTTCCTGAATTTGAGAAGATGACCATGCGGTTCATACCCGAAATGTCCACCCGGATAGCAGCACTACTTTCCGGTACCGTCGATGATGCTGTCTATATAAGCACGGATATGGTTCCGATGCTGGAAAAGAATAAAAATCTGACAGTAAAAGAGGTGCCGATTCTTAGGATATTTTTCTGGCAGTTCGATAACATGGGGCGGGCTTCCAAAACACCCAAGGCCCTAACCGATGTCCGCGTTCGTCGGGCAATCTGGCACGCCATCGACCGAAAAGCAATCGTTGAGCATGTTTTGGGAGGACATGCCACCTTTATTCATACGCCCATCAACCCCATGGCTTTCGGCGCAGATCCGTCTATGCCCGATCCTGGTTACAATCTGGAAAAGGCAAAGGCCTTGATGAAAGAAGCGGGCTATGAAGACGGCTTTACCACCAGTGCGTGGGTGGTCGCTGCTGAATATCAGAAGGCCACCGAGGCGGCTGCCAGCTATTTGGAAGAGATAAATATCAAACTCGATATCAAACCGTACATCGGTAGGTACGGAGAGTTTGCTAAAATCTGGAAAGCTGGAAAGGCTGACGGGATCGCCACCATGGGGTGGGGCTCCTATAACATATTTGATGCAGATGCCATATGGTCCTATTTTCTCATGATGCCTGAAGCGCCGTTTAACTATACACAGGACAAAGAACTGAGTGACCTGCTCCATGCTGCTCGATCCACCCTGGATCAAGCTAAACGGAAGGAATTGTACCGAAAGTGTCAGAAAATCATTATAGACAAAGCCTACTGGGTGCCATTCTATGCCCGGCATGCCATCCATGGCAGCATAAAAAATTTCCAGTATGAACTGGGTGCTGATCAAGTACCTCGCTGGCAATATGGGCGCTGGACGGATTGACGTCTCTAATCCATCTGTCAAATGGGCGGTCTTCGGACCGCCCTAACGTAATTGCCTGATCTGCGGATTAAGTATCTTTCCTTGGCGTCTTTGCGCCTTTGCGCGAAAATATAGTTTCTTAGGCTCATCCTCTCACCGGCGTCAGTATTTATCCGGCGGATCAATCGAACTGTTCCGGCCCCCGCTGCACCCCGATGACCTTGCCCTGGATCAGCACCTCCCCGAACCCGTATTTCATCACCGGGTAGGCATCGTTTTCAGGCCGGAGCTCGATTCGTTTTTTCATCTGATAAAACCGCTTGACCGTTGCATCCTCATTGTTTACCAGGGCAACCACAATCTCCCCGTTCTGGCCGTACTGCCGGGGCTCGCAGATAACGATATCACGATCCAGGATCCCTGCGTTTTTCATGGAGTCGCCCTTTACCCGCAGCCCGAAAAGATTTTTAGGCTTGAATATGCTCCCGTCCACAAGGAGGTTTCCATCCCACTCCTGCTGGGCATAGAGCGGTAAGCCGGCATTGATCCTGCCGATGATCGGCACCTGGCGCCAGTCCGCGCCGGAAGCCGGCACCCGGCCCGGGTGCATCAGCTCGATGGTTCTTCCGTACCGGCCGCTCCGTTTCAAAAGCCCTTTTGTTTCCAGGGTTTGTAAAAACTGGGCAACGGCGGTGTGGCTGATCCCGAGATCGGCTGCCGCCTCTCTGAGGCTGGGCGCTCTGCCCGCTTTCCGGATTGCCTCCTCGATATACTCAAGCACACGCTCCTGTTTGGGGGTCAGGTAATAAGGCATGCGTTTTATCCTTCTTTAAAATGTGATGGTTTTATTATAAGCCAAAATATCACGCAAAGCGCGAAAATTTAGCTTATTATTAAGAATCTTTCCCTGGCGTCTTGGCGCCTTTGCGCGAAAATAAGGTTTATATGTGTTCGCAAAATGTAAATATTTAGTAAATAATCTAATTTTTGGCCGGCTGCCTTTACAGGCCTTAAACCAGCGCATCCGCCGGGCTCAGCACCCCTTTCCCGCCGCGGTTCAACACATGGGTATAGATCATTGTGGTACGCACATCTTTATGCCCCAGCAGCTCCTGAACCGTCCGGATATCGTACCCGTTTTCAAGGAGATGGGTCGCAAAGCTGTGCCGCAGCGAGTGGCAGCTTCCGTGTTTAACGATTTTAGCCGCTCTAATAGCGTTTTTTGCTGCACGCTGCAAAGCCTGTTCATCAATATGATGGCGGCGTTTTTTACCGGAGCGTGGATCCTTAGAGCGGTTTTTAGCTGGAAACACATACTGCCAACCCCATTCTTTACCGGCATTCGGATATTTCCTCTCCAACGCGTAAGGAAGGTAAACAGCCCCGTACCCGTCTGCAATATCACGTTCATGAATGATTTTAACTTTTTCGATGTGCTGTTTTAGAGAATTTTCAACAACTTGCGGAAGCATCGTCACCCGGTCCTTCTTTCCCTTTCCATCTCGAACGGTGATCTGCCGATAACCAAAGTCCACATCTTTTACCCGTAGGCGCACGCACTCCATCAGGCGGAGTCCGCCTCCATATAGAAGCTGCCCCATTATCCAGTAAACCCCATCGAGATCGGCCATGATGGATTTAATTTCCATCTTTGAAAAAACCACGGGAAGCTTTTCAGACCTTTTGGCCCTTTTGACATGCTGCAAAAGAGGCAGTTCCATCTCAAGGACCACCTTATAGAGAAATAATAGCGCATTCAGGGCCTGGTTTTGTGTACTTGCAGCCACATTCAGTGTCACTGCCAGATAGGTTAAAAAAGCCTCAACCTCGCCTGCTCCCATATCCTTTGGATGTTTCTTGTGGTGAAATAGAATGTATCGTTTGATCCAATCAAGGTAGGTTTTTTCTGTCCGGATGCTGTAGTGTCGAATTCTGATTTTGTTTCGAACCTGCTCCAGGAGTTTTGGTTTCATACCACCCTCCTTTCTCTCGGTTAATGCTCAGAATTTTGGGGTTGCAATTCGATAAAGCCAATGCTAAAAAAATTGAATATTATCCATCCTTAAGCATATGTTCTACTAACTCTTTGATTTGATTGCGATTTTTACGTATTGTACCGTTCTTCCTGATCTTAGATTCTGCCATTTTGTAGCCATTTATAGAAATACGTCAGAAACAAAGTATTTTCACAAACTCTAAATCGAGCCATTGTGAAGTATTTTTACATATCAAAACGTGTATGTCAATAGTTTTATTTACTTTTTATTTTACCTTTTGTAAAATTACTTTAAAAGTGAAATATTTATGCAATGTGCAAATATTTCACTTTTGAGGTCCACTTAATAGTTGGCCCAAAATTGTCCTTGACCACTTCCATAAGATTGTATATACTTCGGATAAACATAGGGAGGTGGTAAAATGCTAGCAAAAATTCAAAAATGGGGAAATAGCCAGGGGATTCGCCTTGCTAAAAATCTGCTCGCCGATACTCAGCTTCGAGTTGGCGATGAAGTGGATATTAGCGTAAAAAAAGGTATTTTAGTCGTAGCACCTGCAAAAAGGATTCGTGGAAGGTACCGCCTTAAGGATCTTGTTTCACGTATTCCTGAGAATCACCAAATTGAAGAAATTGATTGGGGGGAACCGGTTGGTAAGGAGGTTTGGTAAATGCCGGCCTATATCCCAAAGCAAGGGCACTTCATCGCAATCAATTTTGATCCACAATCAGGTCATGAACAAAAAGGGCGCCGTCCTGCTTTTGTTGTTAGCAAAGATTTGTTCAACCGAAGCACAGGTTTGGCTATCGTGTGTCCAATTACAAACACCGATCGAGGTTATCCTTTTCATGTACCTATTCCAAAGGACAGCCAATTAACGGGCTTTATTATGGTTGAACAAGTTAAATCGGTCGACTTCAGGTCTCGTCGCGCAAAACGTATAGAAAAATGTAACGATGAATTGCTGTCTGAAGTGCTTTCCATTTTAGATGCCTGTATCTACTAGCCGGCCAACCATGCTCTTGCAGCGGATCGCAAAAAGCCGCGCCCGCTGAAGAGCCCCGTTATGCTTGAAAAGGATCAGGACATGTACATTGCACCAGGAGTTTCCAATAAAAAATGGATAGATCTCAATCTTGACGATGAAGATAGTCCAGATTGGATTGAAGCAATTAAAATATTGCGAGAAAGAATATATGCACGGTACTTAGACGCTGCCAATCTCCTGATTAAAGATGATGAAACCCGAAAACCAATAGATCGAAAGTATGGTTTTACTATTTTGGCTATTTGTTGTCTGTTAATGGAAACAATTCAAGCTTTTAAAGATGGCCTTACCGACACAAATGGTAAATCAAAGAGCACGGTAAAAAAATTTTTGATGGAAAGCCCATCATTTTCACAATTTTTCCCTGACGATGATACCGCCCAATCTTTCTATGAACACTACAGGTGTGGCATTCTTCATCAGGCCGAAGTTCAAGGGGATTCACTTGTATGGTCTGTCGGTAGTTTGCGTGGGACAGTCGGAACAAAACAGTATGTCAACAGGACTGAGATTTATGAAAAACTTAAAACCGATTTTGATGAGTATTTAGAAAGAATTAAGGAAAAACATAATACAGAATTAAGAAGGAACTTCCGCACAAAGATGGACTTCATAGCTAGAAAATAATGGGAGAAACACATAACCATGCGTTTGCACTCTGACCGGCTATATCTTGCGGCTTACAACATTGGTTTGGCCTTCGTTTTTTCGGCGGTCTGCACTTTATTATCTATGCCCACCGCCGGCAGGTGAAACGCCGCGTTAGCGATATTTGATGATATGAGGATCTATTACTTAGATTTACCGTTAACAGATGACGAGTTGTCTATCGTAAAAGAATTACTCGATCAAGAGGAAAGCCCGGAAATAGTGGGGGAATTAGAACAAATCCGAGTGCCCTACGTTTTACCCACCCCTGATCGAGATGGCAAATGGAAAACAGGTGATACCACGGCGCATGTCGAACATGTGAAGAAAAATCTGATGAAATCTGGGGTCTTAAAAGATTCAGGTAGGCAAATTGCTTTCGTTGTGCCAGAACAAATCTATTGGGGCTCTGTAATTCAGTTAGCCATATATGAAATGACTGGTTTTTACCCTTATGCTATTCAACCGTGGATTTACGATGAAATTGAGGGACGAATTCGCAGAGACCTAAGAGTTATTAATGGTCATGGAATGATGGGTGGAAAAGAATAGCCGCTAACAACAGCTTTGAGAATGGACTGGCAAAACCACTGCGCGCTTTTGCCAGCCTCTCAAGCTGGGCGTTAGGAGTAAATTAATGAGAAGAATTATTGCTGTTATTTTTTGCCTATGGGCGGTATTCACTGCGAATGCAGCAATGGCCGCTGATTTGAATACGATTATGATGGAGGCAACATGTAAAATTTCGGGTTCAGGATCATTGGGTACTGGATTCGTAATTGGCACTCCTGACAAAGACAATCCCAAAAAGGCATTTTACACACTTGTCACTGCCGATCATGTCATTCGCGCCGTGCAGGGCGACCGAGTCGTTTTAACTTTCCGGCAAAAGCAGAAAGATGAGACTTGGAATCGCTTGGAGATTTCGGTTCAAATTAGAAACAATAAGAAAGAACTGTGGAAAAAACACCCCAAGATGGATGTCGCTGCCATGTTCATCCGTTTACCGGAAAATGTTGTGTCCACTCTTCTGACAACAAATGACCTGATGGATGACAGCAAGCTAAATGAATACGAGATTCACCCAGGCTTGGAGCTTCTCTGCCTTGGTTATCCGTTCGGTGCTGAGGCAAATTCGAAGGGCTTCCCTATCCTGCGCAGCGGCAGAATTGCATCGTACCCTCTCACGCCAACCAAGGATATCAAAACCTTTCTTTTTGATTTCACAGTATTTCGGGGTAACAGTGGTGGCCCAGTCTATTTCTTAAAGCAAGATCCAGCCTACGGCGGAGTTAGACGAATGGGCACAGCAATCTACGGCATCATGGGCCTTGTAGTAAGGGAACGGAACATCACACAAAAGGTTGAAGCGCTGTATGAGAAGAGAGAGACCGTCACCCCTCTTCAGCTTGGAGAAGTAATACACGCGACGTTTATCAAGGAACTTATCGATTCGATGAGTATCCCAAGGACTAAAACTCCTAACAAGGCAAATTAACTCGGATTCAAATTCCGCTGCGCTCCATTTGCACCGGTTATTTGCAGCGTTGGGAATAAAGGAATGTAATGGCTGAACCCAGGCTATTAAAGGAAGGAAAAGAATTCCACAGGAAAGTTCAGCATGACTGGGAGTTAACAGCAAAAGATGGCAAAATTTGCTCAGAACATACCGTTTACTTAGTTCCGAAAAAATCAATTCATAAGAGGCAGGGGAGACTTGATATATTCGTAGATGATGTAGGAGACTTTGTAAGTATAATAGAAATTAAATCAACAGATTGGGACGCAGTAAAACCAAAGAATAGAAAAAAACTACTCGGATCCCACAAAAGGCAAATTTGGGGTTACATCGATCGATACCTTGACGTGGAAAAAGTTGATGTGTGCCCTGGAATCATCTACAAATCACCACCTTCGACTCCTGGACTCAGGGAAGAGATCGAAGGATACCTAAATAAATGGGGCCTTCAAGTTGTATGGTACGAAGAATGATTTTTCCCAACCTGTCACTTGAGCCAACCGGGATATCGATGCCGCAAAATTCAGCATTTCGGCCGGTGGCTCAGTTTGCCGTTGGGCTTGATGGTAAAAAGGGAAATGAGGCCTGCTAAACGTTCATACTTAAAGTTCCCAATTTGGGAACTTTTTTGTTGACATCTTTCAGGGAACCGATTAAATTATGCATGTAATCAAACGAAAAACCCTGGTTGATTTTTTTCAACAGCCGGAGCATCAGGATGCCAAGGGGGCCTTGGAAGCATGGTACTACGAAGCCAAACATGCACAGTGGGTATCCCCGGCAGATGTAAAAACTCAGTATAGATCTGCCAGCATCCTCAAGGATAATCGGGTTGTTTTCAATATCGCTGGCAATAAGTATCGATTGATTGTCAGAATTAACTATGATTCAAAAACTGTATTTATACGCTTTATTGGAACACACCGAGAATATGATAAAATTGATGCGGAGGTGATCTAAATGATTAACCGCCTGATAAAAACTGAAGAAGACTATGACGTGGCACTATCCCGCATTGAACAGCTCATGGATGCCAAATCTGGTACCGCTGAAATGGATGAGTTGGAACTACTGACCGCGCTTGTGGAAATGTATGAAGAACGCCACTTCCCCATTAGCCCACCTGATCCCATTGACGCGATAAAATTTCGTATGGATCAGCTAGGCTTAGGCCAAAAAGACATGGCTCCTTATATTGGCACTAAAAGTAAGGTCTCTGAAGTTCTGAATGGTAAACGCTCACTTACCTTGGCCATGATGAGATCTCTGAACAAAAGTTTGGGAATATCTGCCGAGGTGCTGCTAAAGGCGTCTGGTGCGGATTTTCCGGATCAAATTCAAGACATGGAATGGTCCAAATTTCCAGTAATTGAAATGGCAAAACGCCGTTGGATTCCCATGGTGGATGACATAAAGGAAAAAGCCGAAGAATTGTTACATGGTTTTATTGAACAAGCCGGTGGATTGGAAACTGTCCCAAAAGCATGCTTCCGCCGGGGGAAAAGAGGTAGGTATAATCCTAAGATGGACTTATTTGCCCTCACCGCTTGGTGCCTTCGTGTGCAGTCTCTTGCCCGAAAAAACCCTTTAAAAACAAAATATATTAAGGGTTCAATCAAATTAAGCACTTTGCAGGAAGTTGCACGGTTGAGTTATTTTGACTACGGTCCCTTGCTTGCAAGAGAATATCTTGAAAAACATGGAATTCAAATGATTGTGGTTCCTCACCTTCCAAAAACTTATCTCGACGGAGCTGCCATCCTGTTACCAGATGCGACCCCAATCATCGGCTTAACACTTCGCTATGATAGAATTGACAATTTTTGGTTTTGCCTGTTGCATGAACTTGCTCATGTTTCAAAGCATCTATCGGCATCCGAGCGGATTATTATAGATGACTTAGACCCCCGAGGAAAAAAGGTTGAGGTAGAAGATATAATCGAAAAAGAAGCGGATGAGATGACCGGTTATGGCCTTATTCCTAAAAAGGTTTGGGATAGAAAACCTATTTCTGACAAGGCAACGTCAAAAGAGGTTTACGCCTTAGCGGTAAAATTAAAGATTCATCCTGCGATCATTGCAGGCAGAATCCGGTTTGAGCAGAATAACTATAAGTTACTGTCCAGGCATGTCGGCAACAAACAAATTCGAAAACACTTTGCTGATAGTTTTGCTACAGAGACCCTTTAAAAAAGTCAGATTATTGGCTTTTTTCAGAGTTACTGTAAAAATCAAACAATAAATGCCCAACAACGGCATTAAGAGCGACGGCAAAAAGCCGCCGCGCCTTATGCCGGGCGTTATGAGAACAGAGCTCTGCACTAAATTAAGGAGATAAAATGGACGTTAAAGATGCTGTTAAGAAAGCTATTCAATATGTTGCTGAGATTTTTGAATCAGAAGGTCTGGAAAATTTAGGGTTAGAAGAAGTGTTTTTAAATGAATCCGATAATGTTTGGGAGGTGACAGTAGGTTTTTCTCGACCATGGGATCATCCCAAGACAAGAGCAGGACTTTTGGCAAGTGCTATGCAAGGTACAAACCCAACAAGGCAATATAAAATAGTGACAATAGACAATGCAACAGAAGATGTCAAATCAATCAAAATCCGAGAAATCAAAAATGCATAGTGCCTTGATAGATACTAATCTGCTTCTGTGCGTATTCCGGCGAAAACTGCCACCTATTCCGGAAATAAGTTTACCACTTATTCCCTCATCCAAGTCCCTCGTTTAGTGCAATACCAAAGTGGCAGGTTTGCGTCAATTCTTGGAGTACGTTTT